>ERZ808246.2-NODE-2-length-559746-cov-16.382213_pt1 | contig 559746 bp, 467 predicted proteins | sample MGYA00521083_ERZ808246 | MGnify/ENA primary metagenome ERZ808246 (study PRJEB31516, sample SAMN03275577) | gut metagenome | biome: mammalia-associated habitat; material: feces | host: Papio cynocephalus | place: Kenya | collected 2012-07-07 ... | reverse complement strand
CCGATGATACTGCCTTTGGTGGGAAAGTAGGTTGCTGCCGGACTTTTTTTGTTTAAATTGCTTTTTTTATTTTTAATCTTTTTCAATCTTTGTAAAGCGAAAATTGTTTACGTCAAAAAGACCACGAGCGGTAAGTTTTAATTCAGGAATAACTGGTAGCGCTAAAAAAGAAAGGGTCATAAAAGGTTCAATTTTACGACTTATGGAAAGTTTTGTGTATGCAATTTCTAATAGTTCTTTAAGGGTAGATGCTGTTTCCTTTCCACTTTTTTCAGACATAAGCCCTGCTATTGGAAGAGAAAGTTTCCCTAGTACTTCGCTTTTTGAAACAAGAACTATGCCGCCACCAATTTCGTTTAGTTCATCTATGGATTTTTTTATATCATCGTCATTATCGCCAACTGCAATTATATTGTGAGAGTCGTGGGCGATTGTTGTTGCAATTGCTCCGCCATGTATTCCATAATTTTCTATTAAGGCAAGACCTCTTTTCCCTGTTGCTTTATGGCGTTCCATTACAACTAGTTTTTGAATATCTTTGTTTTTTTGAAAATCAAAGATTCCATTATTCAACTGAACTTTTCTTATTGCGCATTTTGTTATAATTGAATGAGGAATTAAACTTATAACTTTTACATTTTCAGACTTTAACTTGATTTTTAAGTCTTCATTCGTGAAAGGCTTTATGTTTACAGTATGAGTCATTCCTTTGTCGAGACGGTTTAAAATTTTGAACAAGTTTTTTTCAGAATCTGCTTGAAGAATACCGTTTATAAAAACTTTTTCAGCTTTAAAATCCTTTAAATTATTCCAAAGAACAATATCCGCTTTGTAACCAGGAGCGATTAAACCTGTGTTTTTTAGGTTATAACATTCTGCCGTATTTATTGTTGCCATAGCTATTGCAGTAAAATAGTCTATTCCATGTGAAACTGCAATTCTAAGATTATCATTCATGTGACCAAAATTTAAAATGTCTTGAGGATGCTTGTCGTCTGAACACATAAGGCAGTGACGCGAATTTGATTCACTTAGGGCTGGAATTAAATCTTTTAGGTTTTTAGCAGCAGAACCTTGTCTAAAAAGTACGTACATACCATTTTCTAAGCGAGCTTTTACTTCTTCAGGATTTACACATTCGTGATCTGTTAAAATTCCTGCAGCGCAGTATGCGTTTAATTCATTTTTATTTAGATTTGGAGCGTGGCCGTCGATTATTTTATTTTTTTGTAAGGTTTCGCTTATTTTTTGTAGAACTGAAGAATCTGCGTTGCAAACGCCCGTGCTATTCATCATTTCTCCGAGACCGCCAATTGAAGGTTCACAGAGCAGTTGCTCTACATCTTCTGGCGATATGCTTGCTCCTGAATCTTCAAAATCTGTTGCAGGTACGCATGACGGAATCATGAATGTTACTTTTAATGGAGTTTTTCTGGCAGAATTCATCATAAAATGTATGCCATCAACGCCTTTTACGTTTGCGATTTCATGAGGATCTGCAATTACTTGTGTGGTTCCTTGCGGTATGACCATTTCTGCAAAGGCTTCCGGCGAACACATTGAAGATTCTATATGTACGTGAGCATCGATCAATCCTGCCGTTGCAAAAAGTCCGTTTGCATCTATCTCTGATATGCCTGTGTATATGCCACAACCTGCAATTATTCCGTCTTGGATGGCGATGTCTGCTTTTCTTATACTTTTTGTTATTGGATTTACAATTTGGCAATTTTTAATAACAAGATCAGCTTTTTCTTGTCCTTTTGCGACTTTTATAATTTTAGAAAGCTTCTCTAAGTTCATAATAACCTGCCTATAAATAGTTAATATCCTGGTTTTATGTATACAGTCTTATTTTGTGGATCAGTTATTTTTTTATACACTTTATCGTTCCATTCTTCTTGGGGAATGTCTTCAATGCTGACAGAAAAGTGTTTTGGTTCGCGATTTAATTCTTGCGATGCGGTTTTTAAAATCGCTTGGGCAAGGCGTTTTTTAGTTTCTTCATCTCTTCCTGGAAACATTTGAATAGTTATGTGTGGCATACAAACCTCTTCAGTCTTAATTTTTTAGAATTATAACATTGAAATAGATTCGGAGCAACGAAATTGTTTTTCTTGTCTTTCTAAAACTTGACTTTGTACTAATAGTTTCTCTTGTGTTTTTTTTGGAAAAGTAATAATGTATGTTTCTAGTTTTATATGAATCGTTTTGAAAGGTTCGTTTGTAAAACTTAATTTTCATTTGAATAGCGCAGTTTATGATTCCTCATAATTCTACTGCGCATTATAAATTAAAATTCTTACGGAGGTAGATAGGGAAATCCTGTCAAAAATTATGAAAAAACTTTATTCATGGCTTTCTAAAGAATTGGTTGAATATAAACTTATTCTAAGAAACATTCCTTCTCTTACAATTTCGATTTTTATTCTTTCAGTTGTTTGTGCAAATCTTTTCGCAAATAAAGAACTTTTTACTTGCAAATTCATTGCGCTCGATTGTGGCTTTGCTTTTAGTTGGATTATGTTTTTATGCATGGACGTAATTTGCAAGATGTGGGGAGCTCGTGCTTCCATAAAAGTTTCTATTTTGGCTCTTTTTATAAATCTTGTGCTTTGCTTGATTTTTGATTTGTTGGCTAAAACTCCAGGAAACTGGGCTGCTTTTTACGATTTTGAAACTCCTTTTGCTAATGAAGTTATAAATTCCACTTTTTCAAGTTCCTGGTATGTTGTTTTTGGTTCGGCGCTTGCATTTTTAATATCTTCGATTGTAAATTCTTTGCTAAATGCCTTTATAGGAAGCCTTTTAAAATCTGATAATTTTGGAAGTTTTGCAATTCGTTCATATATTTCTACAGCGATTGGTCAATTAGTTGACAATTTTGTGTTTGCAACGGTGGTTTCAAAAGTTTTTTTTGGATGGACTTGGACTCAAGTAGCAGTATGCTCTTCCATTGCCGCAATTTTTGAGCTTTTATGCGAAATTGTTTTTTCTGGTTTCGGCTATAAAACTGTTTGCCATTGGAAAAACGAAAACGTAGGAAAAGAATATTCTGAATATTTGCAAAAAAGAAAGAAAATAGAAAAAGGATTTTGCCATAATTAGTTCGTGCGACAAGCTATCGTTAATTATGAAAAAAATATGCGAATCTTTTTGTTTTGGGATAGAATATGAATTTAAAGAATGAAAAATTAAAAATTCGGCTTGCAACTAAAAGTGATGCAAAATCTATTTTAAAAATTTATGCTCCTTACGTTGAAAAGACCGCAATCACTTTTGAATATGATGTTCCTTCTTTGCAAGAATTTGAAAAAAGAATTGAAAAAACTTTGAAAAAATATCCGTATTTGGTTGCAGAATTTGACGGCAAAATTGCGGGCTATGCTTATGCAAGCTCTTTTAAGGAACGTGCAGCTTATGTTTGGGCTGTTGAAACTTCTATTTATATAGATAAAAAATTAAAACGCATGGGAATTGGAAAAAAATTGTATTCGGTTTTGGAAGAAATTCTAAAAAAACAAAATATTTTGAATCTAAATGCTTGCATTGCATTTGCAGATGTTGAAGATGATTTTTTGAAAAATGATAGCGTGCTTTTTCACGAAAAATCTGGATATTCTATGGTAGGAAAATTTCATAACTGTGGTTACAAGTTTGGAAAATGGTATAGCATGATTTGGATGGAAAAATTTTTAGGAGAACACAGTGAAAATCCGAAACCTGTGAAATGGTTTTCGCAGCTGCAAAAGGAAACAGATTCTTCTTCAGGTTTTATCTACAATTTGTAATCCTAAAAATCTAAAAAATGCTTTGCAAAATTGGCAAAAATATTGCAAAAGGATAGCAGAAAATAAAGAAAAACTTTATACTACTAGCGGAGAAAGAAAATTACGAGGAACTAAAATGAAAAAATCATTAATGTTTGCAGTTGCTGTTGTATGTGCTGCAGTTATGGCTGTTACTGGTTGTTCAAAGTCTGAAAAGAAAATTAAAATTGGTATAATTCAGCTTGTGGAACATTCTGCTTTGGATGCTAACTACAAAGGCTTTGTTGATGGTCTTGCGGAAGCTGGCTATGTTGACGGAAAAAACATAAAAATTGACTATCAAAATGCACAGGGCGAACAGGCCAATTGTGTTACAATTGCGGAAAAACTTATTAATGATAGAGATGATTTGATTTTCGCTATAGCAACTCCTGCAGCTCAGGCGGTTGCAAATCTTACAAAAGATATTCCAATACTGATTTCTTCTGTAACAGATCCAGCATCTGCGAAACTTGTTGCAGACAATGCCGCTCCTGGCGGAAATGTTTCTGGAACATCTGATTTGACGCCTTGTGCCGCTCAAATGGATTTGCTTAAAAAATTGGTTCCAAATGCAAAGACTGTAGGAATGTTGTACTGTTCAAGCGAGCAAAATTCTCATTTTCAGGTAAAACTTGCAGAGCAGGCTTGCGATAAACTGGGATTAAAATATATAGAAGGAACTGTTTCAAATTCAAATGAGATTCAGCAGGTAGTAACAAATTTGTGTGGAAAAGTAGACGCTATTTATACACCAACTGACAACATGATTGCTGCAGGAATGTCTTTGGTTTCTCAAATTGCAACTGATAGCGGAATTCCTACAATCTGTGGCGAGGAAGGAATGGTTCATGCTGGCGGTCTTGCAACATATGGAATTAACTACTATGAACTTGGAAAACAGACTGCAAAAATGGCTGTAGAAATTTTAAAAGGAGAAAAAACTCCTGCAGAAATGCCAATTCAGTATTTAAAAACTTGTAATTTATCAATTAATGAAGAAACTGCAAAAAAATTAGGAATTGCAATTCCAGAAAATCTATAAAAATTGCCACGTCTAAATAAAAACTTTCTCAACGGGTTTATTTTGGCGTGGTTTTTGTTTTTTTGAGGTAAAAAATGGCATTTTTATTTGCAATTGAAGGAGCTATATCGCAAGGAATTTTATGGGGTCTGATGACTCTTGGAGTTTATCTGACTTTTAGAATTTTAAATGTAGCCGATATGACAGTTGATGGAAGTTTTGCTTCTGGTGGAGCAATTTCTGCAGTTCTTATTATTAATGGCTTTGATCCATTGCTTTCTCTATTATTCGCCTTTATTTTAGGAACTGTTTGTGGACTTGTAACTGGTTTTATGAATACAAAACTTAAAATCAATATTCTTCTTGCAAGTATTTTGACACAAATTGCACTCTATTCTATTAATATTCGAATTATGGGCAGGGCAAATACTCCGCTTTTAGGCAGTTCTACTATGATGTCTAATCTAAAAAGTGGAGTTTGTTCTTTTTCAAAGTGGATTGCTAAATTTTTTATAAAGGATTCAGATTCAGCCTTTTTGCAAAAAGGTCTTGCGCTTAGCACCACTACTTGTTCGTTGATTATTGGAGTTATTGTAATTGCAATTATTATCGCTTTGATGTACTGGTTCTTTGGAACTGAATACGGAAGCGCAATTCGTGCTACTGGAAGCAACGAAAATATGGTTCGCGCTTTAGGCGTTAATACAGATACAACTAAAATTGTTGGCCTGATGATTTCTAACGGAATGGTTGCTGTTTCTGGTGCGCTGGTCGCCCAAAGTCAAGGTTACGCAGATGTAGGAATGGGAACTGGAACAATCGTAATTGGATTGGCATCGATTATTATTGGCGAAGTTATTTTTGGTTCAAGATTTGGATTTTGGTACACGCTGATTTCAGTTGTTTTTGGCTCTATCATTTATAGAATTATTATTGCTTTGGTTTTGCAGATGGGATTAAAATCAACCGATTTAAAACTTTTAACGGCTCTAATCGTGGCGATAGCTCTTTCTGTTCCTGTTATAAAGAAAAAAATTGATAAGCGAAGGCTTTCTTACAAAGGACCAGAAAATGAACGCAACACTCGTCATGCAGATGACAATTTTAAGCACGTCCCAAACGATTAAATTTTTAAAAACTGGGGAAGATTATGTTAAAACTTACAAATATTAAAAAGACTTTTAATCCCGGCACAATAACAGAAAAAAAAGCATTAAAAGGAATAGATTTAACTTTAGAAGACGGTGATTTTGTTACTGTTATTGGTGGAAACGGTGCTGGAAAATCAACACTTTTGAATTTAATCGCAGGCGTTCACTATGCAGATACAGGTTCTATAGAACTAGATGGAATGAATCTTACAGGCAAACCTGAATACATAAGGGCAAAATATCTTGGCCGGGTTTTTCAAGATCCAATGATGGGAACCGCCGCAAATATGTCTATAGAAGAAAATCTTGCAATGGCAATGCGGCGTGGAAAAAAAAGAGGTCTTTCTTGGTATATTCAACCTTCTGAGCGTCAGGTTTATAAAGAAAAATTAGCTTTGCTCGATTTAGGCTTGGAAAACCGCCTTTCTGCAAAGGTGGGGCTGCTTTCTGGAGGTCAAAGGCAGGCCTTGACTTTGTTGATGTCAACTTTGCGAAAACCAGAACTGCTTTTGCTAGATGAACACACAGCCGCTCTTGATCCAAAAACTGCCAAAAAAGTTCTTGAACTCACAGAAGAATTTATTATGCGAGATAATTTAACGGCATTCATGGTTACTCACAATATGAAAGATGCAATCCGCTATGGAAATCGTCTTATTATGATGATGGACGGAAAAGTTGTTTATGACGTTCGTGGTGAAGAAAAGAAAAATCTTACAGTTGAAGACTTGCTTTTAAAATTCAGTGTAAACGGCGAAGTAAACGATAAAATGGTTCTAGGGTAGAAAACTAGGCTAATTATTAAAGTGTGATAAAATCAAAAATCTATACAGCAGAAATTCTTTTTTAATTGCAGCGTATATAGCCCGAACTTCGAGTTTTTTATAAATTGTGAAAAAAAACGCTCTCAACGAATTTATTCTCTTTCTAAAAACTCGAAGTTCGGGCTATATAGATTTTTGATTGCAAAATTTGCTTTTTTAAAATAATGATATATAATAGAAAACAAATGAACGTTTCTTTTGATGATAATGAAGTATTAAAAAAAAGTTATTCAGAATTGCTTGATATAATTACAAAATCTACAGATAAAGAATTTATTTCTAATTTTTTTGGTTGTATTTTTACTCCTAGCGAACGGAAGGATTTTGCAGAACGCTGGCTTCTAGTAAAAGAACTTAATAATGGTGTTACTCAACGCGATATTGCAAAAAAGTATAATATGTCGTTGTGTAAAATTACGCGCGGTTCAAAGGAACTTCAAAAAGAAAACAGCGCCTTTAGAGAAGCTTTAAATTCTTTGAATCATTAGCTGACCTTTTTCGGAGGTGTTTATGAAGCAAGAGTCAATATTATTGTTTATAAGAAAATACTTTTTGCTTTATACTTGCATTCTTTCAGGTATACTTTGCATATTGTATACAGTAAGAGTTTTTACAGAAGATTCTGTTGAAGTAAGCTTGATTATCGCAAGCATAAATTTTCTTTATATCCCGGTTGCCTTGATTTTTAAGGAAAAGTGTTTTCCATATTTTTACTTGGTTTATTCTGTAATTCTAGTTTTTTTAATAGCCTTTGAAAAAACTTGCCTTTTTAATAATTTTACAGCGCTCTTTATAGTCTGCATTGTTATAATGTTTGATTCAAAGAAAGCTGGAATTGCAATTGCTCTGTATTTTGTGGCGGTTTGCATTGCTTTTTCTATAAATGGCGAATCGGTTTTCCATTTTTTGATTCATATAGCAAGAAGCCTTTGGTTTTTGGAAATTGTATTCTATGTGCTAAGCAATAGGTTTAATCGGAAAAAACTTGTGCTTTACGAAGATGAAGAAAAAATAATAATACAATTGTGTTCTGGAAAGGTTTACCAAAAGGAAGTCGAAGGTTTTAGCGAAAATACCGTGTACCGAAAATTAAAAGCCGCTCGCGAGCGAAACGGCAATATTTCAAAAAATGAATTGATAGAACTTTATAGAAAAGAACATTCTTTAGATTCAAAAAAAGACGAATAGGTTAAAAACTATAAAAACAAATTTAAGACTCTCTCCGCTTAAAGCTTGCATTACAGTTCTGCTTTCCAAAGTTTGTGCAGATTGCAGAATTCGTATACAGCCTTTGGTTTTTCTCCTTCTGAAAGCAAGAATTCTGCTTTAGGTGTCATTTGAGGAGAAAGATTTTTTTGATAGAATCCTTGATTTGTTTCAAGCAAAATCCATTCAATGTGGTGCTTTTCTTCCATAGGATGTTCTACAGAGCCAATTGTAACGCTAACTTTGTTTTCTTCAATTTTTACAGCAGGAACGTGCTTTTCGCTAGAAGCGTCTGTTACGCCCGCTTTTAGTTCAAGCATTTCTTCTCCGCAGCATACTGTTGGAACTCCAGAATCTTTTAAAAGAAAGATAATTTTTCCGCAGTGCTTGCAAAAATAAAATTTTAAATTACTCATATTTGCCCCCTATAAAAAGACAAGATTAAAACAGATAGCTTTTTGACTGTTTTATCTTATCTCTATAAAAAGTTTTAACTCACTATAAAGTAACACTAAAACGTGCAAAAAGAAACAAAATTAATCTAACGCTTGCAATTCTATTGCGATTTCTTCCATTTCGCGGTCGGTCATGGCGATTGTGTCGGCACATCGCTTTAATTCTCTTCTGATTCCTTGCGGAACTTTTGAAGTTGTTTTATAACGCAATTCGTGCTCAAGGCTGGCCCAAAAGTCCATCGCAATGGTTCTAAGTTGAATTTCCACCTTTACGTTGTGCTGTGCCTCAGAAAGGTATACAGGAATTCTAATAACAAGATGCATGCTCCTGTAGCCAGATTCCTTAGGATTTTCTATATAGTCTTTTATATAAATTGGCTCAATGTCAGGCTGTTTCAGCAAAATGTCTTTTATGGTGTAAATATCTGAAATGTAGGGGCAAATTACGCGGACGCCTGCAATGTCGTTTAAGTTTTCTGTCATGGATTCAAATGTCACTGGAAGATTCTTCTTTTTAAGTTTTTTTGCAATGCTTTCCGGAGATTTTATTCTAGTTTTTATGGTCTCGATAGGATTGCGCCGGCCCGTAACTTTATACTCTTTGTTTAAAATTTCAAGTTTAGTTTCAACCTGTTTGATTGCGCTTTCGTAAACCATCATGATTTCCTGAAACTGAAAGGCAATTTTATAAAAATCGTTTGGATTGATAAGTTCGTTCTTTTTTACAACTGGAAGTTCTGTGTCTGTCATATATATTAAAATAATCAAACTGGCAAAATGTTTCAAATAAAATGAAACAAAAAGAAAAAATTCAAAAAAAAAATCGGGGGGGGGGGCTGTTTCTATTGACCTTTATGTAAAAATGTTTAAACTATAAACATAGTTTTTTATTTTCAAAGGAGAAAAAAATTATGAACAAAAAAATTATTGCAGTTTTGGCAATGCTTTTAGGACTTGGAACAGCTAGCACATTTGCTGTAACAGGTATTGGTTTGCAGACTGGTTATACTGCTGGTGGATATTCTAGTTTGCCATTGTCAGTAACATTCAAAGTTCAGCAGCTTCCATGTGTTTTTGCAGTTGATGTAGGTTTGTCTTCTGGATATTTTAACATTGGTGGAACAGCAGACTGGTGGATTGGCAATCCTAAAATCAATGTAAAAGGTGCTAACGGCAAGTGGCGCTGGTTCTATGCAGCTGGTGTAGCAGCAAGTTTTACATCAATTGAAACTTCTAAGTGGTTTGATAATGAAGGTTGGAAGACTGGTAATGCAATTTATATTTCAGTTGCTCCACGTGCTGTTATCGGTACAAACTACTTCCTTACAGGTAACTGGGAAATATACGGTCAGGCAGCTTTCCAATTGCCATTAATGATTGGTTTGGGCGAATATGCTGAAGGCTTCAAGTTAAGCTGGGGTATTCCTGTAAACGTAGGTTTCCGCTACTGGTTCTAATTTATAACTTTTGTTTCTATAAAAAGGGACTGTTTAGTAAGTAAGGCTTGCATTGGTTAGTTTTGTTAAAGTTGCCATGCAATTTGAACTTATTAAACAGCCCCTTTTTGTTTTGCAAGAAAATAAAATAACTATTGACTTTTTATTATTTTTTGTTATATTAGAACTGTCGGATAGGAGACGTAAAACCCTATTCCATTGGTCTTTGCAGAGACCTAAAAACTGCAACACAGCCGACTTAAATAGTCGGCTTATTTTATAAATAAGCAAAAAACTTCATTTAAACAAAAAGTTCTTTTTTCAATTTTTAATGGTGTACAAGTTTATAAGTCCGTGTTTTTGGATTATGAATATCAAATTTTTTCAAGTTCATTTAAAATGAACAAGTATTATATCATTTCTGCTAACAAATCTAATTTTTTGCATCTAACAGGGGTTAATACAAATCTTTCTGCAAATCAGTTTTTTGACAAAGCATTAAATAAAACTCTTACAGAACAGGATTTTGATTTTTATAAAAAAGGTCAACCAGAAAAAATGGTAAAAGGTTCTGTACGTCGTAAAATTTGTTTTTTACCATATCTTGATAAGATTTTAAAAAACTCAACTTTAGTAGAAGAAAATTTTATAAAAAATCGAGTTTCTTGTACGTTTGCAGTTTCTGAAAATTCTTTTACACTTGGTTTTGTTGCAACTCCAAAATGTAGACCTAATACTCTTTTAAAAGGTAATGAATTAAAAAATCCTCAAAAAATTGATTCTATAAAACGTAGAAAAAAAGGGAAATTAGAATTTGTTGATTTTTGCTGTAATTAGATTGCATTATGAATTTTTACTGTAGAATCTATTGTAACTTTAAAACAAATTCTACAGTAAAAATCTAAGCAATGGTTCGTTTGTTTTATTCTTCGCCGTTCCAACAGTAGGTGCAAAGGTTTTCTGGGGCTAGCCCTGTGCTTGCAAGCATGTCGTCTAGGCGGTGGTAACGCAAGGTTGTAAAATGCAGCTGCTTGCGTATTTCTTCAAGCATGGCAGCGTATTTAGGGCTGTCTGGGTTGGAATATTCTTTTAGAACTTCTTTCGAAACATTTTTGCCTTCAAGCTGTTCTATTACGCGGCGGGTTATTAAGTCCATCTCGGATTTTGAGCGGCTGAAGTTCAAGTATTTGCAGCCAAACATGATTGGAGGGCAAGCCGGCCGAACGTGAACTTCTTTTGCTCCGCTTTGATAAAGAAAATCTGTTGTTTCGCGGAGTTGTGTTCCCCGGACAATTGAATCGTCAATAAGAAGAAGTTTTTTGCCTTTTATAAGCGTTTCCACAGGAATGAGCTTCATGTGGGCAATAAGATTTCTTTGTTCCTGGCTAGTTGGCATAAAAGAACGCGGCCAGGTAGGCGTGTATTTTATAAATGGGCGGGTAAATGGGACTCCGCTTGCGTTTGCATATCCTATTGCGTGGGCAGTTCCGCTGTCTGGAACGCCTGCGACCGCATCTGGGTGAACGTCGCTTTCTTTGTCGCGCATGGCAAGGTATTTCCCGCAGTTGTAGCGCATTTGCTCAACGTTTACGCCTTCGTAGCAGGCGGTTGGATAGCCGTAATAAATCCACAAGAAAGTGCAGATTTTCATCTTTTTTTGCCTTTCCTGCAAGACTTCAACTTTGTCGCTGTTTACAAAAACAATTTCTCCAGGTCCAAGCTCTTTGTAGTCCTTGTAGCCAAGATTGATGTAAGCGTGGCTTTCAAACGAAAGGCAGAACGAGCCTTCTTTATGGCCGATTTGCAAAGGCGTGCGGCCAAACTTGTCTCTTGCTCCGTAAATTCCTTCTGGCGTCATTACAAGAATTGTTATAGAACCTTTTATTTTTTCTTGAACGTATTTTATTCCTTCAAGAATTGTTTTTTTGTGGTTTATAAGAGCGATAATCAGTTCTGTTTGGTTGATTTCGCCGCCGCTCATTTCTAGAAAATGCGTATATCCGCCGTCTAGAATTTCTTTTACAAGTTCTTTTTTGTTTTGAACTATTCCAACTGTTGTTACGGCAAAAGTTCCCAAGTGAGAATTTACTAAAAGAGGCTGGGCTTCAAAGTCGCTTATGCAGCCGATTCCAATTTTTCCGTGCATTTCGCCGATGTCTGTTTCAAACTTTGTTCTGAATGGAGAATTTTGAATATTGTGAATAGAACGCTGAAATTTGCCGTCATCGCCAAGAACTGCAAGTCCGCCTCGCCTTGTTCCCAAATGAGAATGATAATCAACGCCGAAAAATAAATCTAAAGAACAATCTTGCTTTGAAGCGACTCCAAAAAATCCGCCCATATTTTGCCTCCGTAAAAAGTCAATTCTTCTTTATTTCATCAGTTCGCGGTATTTTTGCGCAAGCCGTTTTGATTTTACAGCCGCAAGTCCGCAGTAATTAGAAGGGTGCTCAAAGAATTTTGCCGGGTCTGCAACGCCAAGCTTTTCAAGCTGCGCAGTAATCTTTTCATACGCTTCCTTGTGGGTTTTTAGAACTTCAAAGAATGTTTTTCCAGTCTGTTCAGCTTCAAGCGTAATCTTGCGGATAACTTCGTGGCCATCGTTCACGCCGGCTTCTCCCAAAAGAATGTAAGCAGGTTCTGCCAGAACTCCGCCCTTTACCTTTCCGCCGGCATTCTCTAGATTTTTAGCCATATTTTCGCGGTCAGCCTGCAATCCCTTAACAACGCTGTTCATTCTTGCAACCGCCATTGTAAATCCGCTGACGTAGTCGGCAATAAAGCGCTGGCTTGCGGAATTTGTCAAGTCGCGCTGATGTTCAGAAATCTGGTCCATATAGAACGTAATTACGCGAGGACACATCGCTTTCCACAAAGATTTTACGTGCTCGCTGTTCCAAGGATTTCGTTTCTGCGGCATGGTTGAAGAGCCAACCTGAGTCGAAGCAAAATATTCAAAAACCTCGCCGATTTCAGAACGCTGCAAGTTTCGCAAGTCGTCTGCCAAGTTCGCGATAATTCCAAAGGCAACATTCATCTCAAGCAAAAGGCGAAGAACATATTCCGGCTCAACAAGCTGGTTTGAATATTCAGAAGGATGAAGAGCCAAAAATTCAACATAAGTCCTTTCAAGCTCTTCCGGATCCTTCACAATCATGGAAGGACCGTTGTAAGAACCAACAGGACCAGCAAGTTTTCCAACAAGCTGATTGGAAAGCTCTTCAATGCGCAAAATTGATTTTCCCAGACGGCTAACAAATTCCGCGATTGACCAGCCAAAAGTAATTGGAACCGCGTGCTGACCGTGAGTTCTGCCAACCTGAGGAGTTGCACATTCGCGCTCAGCAATATCGCAAAGATAATTTTCAAGCTTTTTAAGTTCCGGAAGAACAACGTTTTGAGTAACATCGCGCATACGGCAAGAAAGAGCTGTGTCTAAAATGTCAACCGAAGTCGCACCCAAGTGAATCAGCGGCCCTATTTTCGAGTCAACCTTAGTTTTCATAACATTTACAAGCGCGCGGATATTATGTTTTGTTTTTTCCTCTTCGGCGTAAACTTCCTGAGGGTCAATCGCCGCCGCCACATCATCAAGTTTTTTAGCAGTCTGCTCATCAAGCTCGCCTCTAAGTTTTAAGTGGGCCTTTACAAGAGCCGCCTCGCATTTTGCGCAAGAGCGAATGCTGGCTTCTTCTGAAATATACTTAGAAAGCCCTGCAAATGCGTCAGCTTCCGACAAAGAATATCGATGGTCGATACAAGAAAGATTTTCAAAAATATTACGTGTTTCCATAAAACGATTATAACGAAAATTGCAAAAATTGTGAACAAGGTTTATGGAAATGCTTGGTTTTCTACATAACAAAAAACTGCCAGCTGTGAAAGCAGAATTACTTTCGCAGCTGGCAGTAAAATTGTTGAAATGCTGAGCTAAACTTTTTAGTTATACAGGTGCATTTTGTCTAAAGTTAATTTAGCTTCAATTGTTTTTTCGCCAATAGTTACAGTAAGAGTGTTGCCGTCATCAGATATGGTGTAAGGCGCTTCTAGTTTTGTTGTATTGCCATCTTCGTCTTCTGATGATTCAAAGTAGATTTTTGAACTGTCTACTTTTTTAATAAAATAACGCTTTTCAGTGATATGCTCCTCGTTATCTTCCTCGTAACTACCTGCCAATGTTCCTGCAGAATAATTAATAGATAAATACAAATTTCTATTATCAGAACCATAGAATCTAGAGCCACCTTGTAAAGAAATAAATTTTGAAAGGTCTTTGCCCCAAGTATTTTTTTCTGTAATAATAGGGTGGCTATCTTCTTCATCTTTAGAAAGGTCATACTGGAAAACCGTGTTAAACATTTTGTGCAATGGAGATAGCATTTCTTCGGCATGCTCAGTTAAATATTTTTGCATTGCTGCAAGAAGCTCTTCATCGGTGGTGTATGATTCCAGTCCAACTTCTTTAGCACTGGCTTCTTTATAAAACTTGCTCTGTTCAGGCTCTTCTTTGTTGAGATTATCCAAAGCGTCTTTTGCATAGTCATTATAAAGGTACTGTTCAAGTTCTTTGTATGTAAATAATGAGCCAGTCGAACCGATTGGGTTTCTAATCTTATTATAAGTCATGTAAACGGTTTTGCCGTCTTCGCTAAGAGAATAGTTGATTATTGCTTTTTCGTATGACTGGTCTTTTTCATCATCTTTTTTTGTATATGTTATTGCTACAGTTCCATTTTCTGAAAAAGTGTATTTAGTGTAGCCGTATTCTGCCTGTTCTTTTTTACTTGAATCATAAAAGGTTAGTCCTTTAAAAATGTCTTTCTCGTTATCCTTTCCGCCTTTTGTTCCCGGCAAGGTTGGATTTGGTTCAGAAGACCCGCTTGTTTCAGAAGAGTCGGTTTTACAAGATATAAGAGCAAGTGAAAGAAGAGCGGTTGCCAAGATTGAAATTTTTTTTAAAATTTTCATATAAATCTCCCATAAAAAGTCAAAAAGAAAAGAAGCAAAAAATTGCTTTATCAGTTTTCGATTTGAGTTTTTAGATTGTTTTTGTAGAATGCTTGTAAATTTAGTTTCATTCTCCATCCAAATGGCTAAAACTTTTGCAACGGTACCAAATTGCTTGCGGCTAAGCCAATCTTACCTTTCATTGTACCCCCCCCGTATTTTGTCAAGTAAAATTAGCAAAAATTATGAAATAATTGCGAAAATGTGTGCATTTTTGTATTATTGGGGTATGAAAAAGACGAATGCGATGCGGATTTTAGATAATTTGAAAATTCCTTACGAAACGGTTTCTTACGACGATGACGGTGAACATGAACTTTCGCGAGGGGCTGCTGAAAAAACTGCTGAAAAACTTGGAATTGACCCGCAAACTGTTTTTAAAACAATTGTCATGCGTACTGACACAAAAGAAATTTGCGTTTTTCTGCAGTCTGCAATGAATGAAATAAATTTAAAGAAGGCTAGAAATGCCGCTGGTTGCAAGGAAATTGCTCCTGTAAAGCCAGATGAGCTGCTTTCGCTTACAGGTTACGTTCGCGGCGGTTGCAGCCCTTTGGGAATGAGGCGGAAGTACAGAACTTTTTTTGATGAGACAATTCTTTTGTGCGATAAAGTTCACATCAGCGCAGGAGTGCGCGGCGAACAACTGGTTATAAATCCACAAGACCTTGTAAAAGCATGCGATGCGACAGTTTTAGATTTGACTTTATAGATTGCATTTTTGGCTATTGCTCTATTTGGTTTGCGCAAGAAGCTCTGAAATGCTAAACGCGTGGTCGCCGATTTTTTCTATTTGACGTACAAGATCAAGGTACAAAAGTTCTGCTTTTACGTCTGCTCCATTTTCAAGCCGCTTTTTTGCAATCTTTTTTAGATTTTTTCGATACTGGTCTATTTGGTCTTCAAGTTCTGTGGCAAGCTCAAGTTTTTTTTCATCTAAGTGTTTGTTTATGTTGATTCGAATAAACTGTAAGAATTGGCGGGCAAGTTCTACGTAAGGAATAAGGCGTTCCATGTCTTCCTGTGGAAATTTCATCTTTTTTTCAATGCTTCGCTCAATCAGCATTGCCGCAGAAAAACATTGGTCGCTCATGCCTTCAAGCTCTTCAATAATTGTTATCATTATGGAAAGATTGTTCCGCTGAACGTCTGTCACTGGCAAGTGCTGGCAGTTTATTATGTAGCGAATCAGCTGTTCGTGCATTTGGTCGCAGTAATTTTCTTCGTTTTCAAGTTGTTCGTGGTATTCTTCTGTAAAAGATTTATAGCGATTTGTAAAACCGATTTGCAATTGGTCGAACATTGAAGTTACCACATCGGTCATGTTTGCAATTTCTTTTTCAATGCGGATTATGTGCATGGCAGAACTTTCTTTTCCAAAAGTGGCTTCTTGAAAATCCAAATGGTAGTGTTTTAGGCTGTTTTCTTTTGAATCTTTAACGATTATTTGCGAAAGTTTTATAAGCTGGTTCTTAAATGGCAGTAAAATCGCAGTATTTATAGTTTTAAATACTGTGTGAAGCATGGAAATTTGAATCGCGATATTATTTCCTGGAGTAATCCATTTTACGAATGTTATAAAAGGCTTGAAGAAAATTAAGGCAAGAATCGTTCCTATAAAATTGAAAAGAACGTGAATTACGGCAGAACGCTTTGCATCTGCGCTTGTTCCAATGGCGGCTAGAATTGCATCAATTGTTGAGCCGATGTTGCTGCCTAAGGTCATGGCGCAGGCCGTTTCCCAGGTTATTATGTTGTTATAGGCCATTGTGATTACGATTGCCGTAAATGCGCTTGAAGAATGCATTAGGGCTGTGATTACAATTCCTATTACAAAACTAATTATTACAGAAAGTGCTCCCCACTGCTGGAACTTTGTAAGAAAGGTTAAGCTTGAAGCGTCAAAACTAAAAACATCGGAAAGACCGCTTAATCCCATGAAAAGCAATCCGAATCCCATTATGGCTTCGCCAATGTTTCGGACATTGTGATTCTTAAAGAGAGTCATAAAAAAGCCGAATCCAAAAATAGGAATGGCGAATGTTGAAATTTGAAAGTTGAATCCAAAAAGTGAAACTATCCAGGCGGTGATTGTAGTTCCTATGTTTGCGCCAAAAATAACGCCTACAGACTGGGAAAGCGAAAGAAGTTCTGCGTTTATAAAAGTGACAACCATTGCGGTGGTTGCGCCCGATGACTGAATTATCATTGTTATTAAAAGACCCGTAAGAAGCCCCATAAAACTGTTTCCAGTGAGCATGCCTAATGCTCGCTGAAGGCGTTCTCCTGCGCTTTTTTGTACGCCTGCACTCATGAGCCTCATTCCATAAAGAAGAAAACCAAGGCTTCCCACAAGAAGCAGAATTGATGATATTACTGTCATGATTTTAACATATTAGTGGATTATATTGATAAAAACAAGGAGGTAAGATAAAAACTGCCGGATATGACGTCAGTTTTTATCTTTAAAAGTTTGCGTTGCAAATTTCCTTGTTAATAACCAAGTTATTTTTTTTGCGAACTCGGTTACTAAACAGGGTAACTTGGTTACCTTAAAAGGTAACTCGGTTATTTTTTTGCGAACTCGGTTATTTCGTATCTAAATGGGTTTACAGAATAAAAATTCTTGTTTACAGTTTTATTATTAAAAAAGTTTTGCGCGTGTAAGATAAAAACTGCTTATATTTAGGTGGTTTTTATCTTATAACACTTTTATACGGGAGATTTTCATAGATATGAAAAAAAGTTTTATTCTTTTCTTTTTTATCCTGCCAATTTTTATCTTTAGTTCATGTAATTCAAATGAATTAGAAGATAATTTTTCAAAAGCAAAAAATACTGGCAAAATCGAATGGGAAATGTCCAAACTGACAAGCGAAAGCGAATTAGATCAATATTCCTTGCGAGGTGATGACAATTCTGTAGACTGGCAGCTTTCAAAAGAGTTTGCGCAATTATGGCTGGAAGATTCTATAGAAGCTGATGAATATCCTCAAGATTCAGAGCTATGGAATATACCTGTGGCAATTTATGGAACAAATGGAAAAATTAAGTTTTATGAGTTTAGAATTGTTTCAGAATGGCAAATAGTTGGTGTCATTGTGGGAGCTGCGGAAAAATCTTATGGTTGCCCGATAGTCTATGAGTCAAAATGTGATGGCTATGCAGATGAAATTACCAGTTTATACAATAAGGGCAAGCTTTTAGAAGATGAGCTTCCAAGAATTGTTGATGATGGCTACCCGAATGTTGTTTTTGGAGTTATAAAAGAAACAAAAGGTGCTGCAAACGAATTTAGTTCATATTTAACAACGGATGGAAATTATATAGAAGAAAGTGATATAACTTCGATTGCTGGTTATGAAGAAGTTTCTAAAAAATATTCAGAATACTTTTTAGACGATACTGATGATGAAAAAATGCGAGCATTAATAAGCGATTATGAAAAAAATGCGGAAGTTTTTTGGCAAATGGCAGTTGAGAAAAAAGGTCATATTGCAGATTTTGCAGCAAGAGGCAAAGCCAAGTCTGAAAGAACTGAACTTGATAGGAATTTTATAGATGAAACTTTGTTTAAGAGAGAAGATGAAATTCATATTTTCAATTACAAAGCCTGTGGTCCTGTTGCGGCAGGCTTTGTGCTTGACTATATTCAAAAAAACAGTATTTCTGATGTATCCTTATGGAGCAAGCTTTCTGAGTCTCAAAAAGAAGCAGAATTGTATTCTAAAATGAGAACTGGCAAAGGTTTGATCGCTGGTGTTGTAAGGTTATGTGGTCAAGACGGTGGCTCTGTAACAATGCCAAACAATCTTGCTGGAGCAATTAATTATTATAGCAGATATACTCTTAAAGCAAGTCAGTTTGTTTATCCGAAAAAATCTATAAATGACAACTTGCCTGGCATTAGTTTAAGAGTTTTTGGTGACGGAGGTTGCCACTATAGGCCTGTAATCGGCTATAAAAGAAACGGCTGGGGACCTTTTTGCTGGCCATCTTTTAAAATTTTAGACTTAGCGGACTGCACAGATAAAATAAATGGCAGCTGGGAAACTTACATACCTGTTTATCATTATAAAAACTGGGATGTTGTTAGAAAATAGAATTCTTGAGGTAGAATGATGAAACAGACAAAGTTGCTTTTTATAAATCTTTTAACAGTTTGCGCCCTTGTGTTTTTTACGGCATGCCCATTTAACCCGGACAACGAATTCTATTTGCGCGGAAAAGAAATTTCAAACTATCCTGAATGGTTAAGAGGCGGAGTCGGAGTATCTGATTGGCTTGATTGGCAAGGTGAACAAGGAAAAAGTTTGCATGATTATGTTCCAGAAAATATAATAAGCAAAGATTTTAATGGAAAGTTTAGATTGCATCTTGGAAATCAGGATACATTCATCGTTTTCAATGATTCAAAATCAACTGCAATCGTTATTTTATATAACTGGGTTGCAGAAGTCAAAAGTTGTGCAAACGGAATAGATATTCCTCAAAAAGATATAGAAAACAAATTTGAATATGGCTGCTATGCAAAAAAATCTTTGTATGATGAAGAAACTGATGAAAATAAAGCGCAGGTTGTACTTACTAGATTAGAAAGTTCAACAACAGAAAACAGATTTAATTACAAACTAAAAATAGCTGGAAATCTTGTTATAGACTGCAATATGAAAAATAACTTTATTTCAGAAGAAGTGCCAATTGATATGAAAAAGCATTCTTGGTTCCCATGTTCAGTTGATAGACTAAAGGTAAATGAGACGAAAACTGCTATAAATTTTGCAAAAGGGTATCATGCTTTTATGGGAAAAGATTTAAAAACATGGGAAAACTGTGTAGATTGCTATGAAGGAATTTCTTTACATGGCGAAATAGATGATGCAAAAAAAACAATTTCTTTTAATCTTCTAGACGCAAAACAAAGTGACTTTGCAGATTACTTTACTCTAAAGGTAGCAGATGACTTAAAAACTGCCTCTATAACTTATTATAAAATAGAAAATAGTAAAGCTAAAATTATAAGATGCAATGAAAACCTTGAGTGCAGGGATTATAGTCCATATTATTATTGAGGTAAAAATGTATCAAACAAAGTCGCTTTTTATAAATCTTTTAACAGTTTGCGCCCTTGTGTTTTTTACGGCATGCCCATTTAACCCGGACAACGAATTCTATTTGCGCGGAAAAGAAATTTCAAACTATCCTGAATGGTTAGATCCTTTTCAATATACGCAGTGCATCGGTATTTCAGAGTGGTTAGATTGGCAAAGTGAGCAAGGAAAAAAATTACATAGCTATGTGCCGGAATCAGTTATAAGCAGTAATTATGAAGGTAAATTTAGATTAAGATTATCTGGACAAGGCACTATACTAGATTTTAATGACTCAAATGAAAGCGGACTCGTTATTTTATATCATTGGATTGAAGAAGCAAAGAGTTGTGCAAACGGAATAGATATTCCACAAAAAGATATAGAAAACAAATTTGAATACGACTGCTATGTAAAAAAATCTTTGTATGATGGTGAAACTGATGAAAATAAAGCAGTTGTAGTTTTAACTAGACTTTCAGACAAAACGGCAACTATAAATGAGTTTAATTATAATCTAAAAATAAAAAATAAAGAAATTATTAATATAAATCTAAAAAATAATATGTCTACAAAAAAAGTTTATATAGATTACTCAAAATATTCTTGGATTCCAAATGTAAGAAATTATATAAGACGAGATAATGATAAAGGAACTCTTGAATTAGATTTATATTATTATGGTTGTGGAACAAGGAAAACCGCTTGCTATGAAGGAATTTCTTTACGAGGAAAAATAGATGATGAAAACAAAACAGTGTCTTTTAATCTTCTTGATGCAAAGCAAAGTGAGTTTGCAGATTATTTTACTCTAAAGGTAGCAGATGGCTTAAAAACTGCCTCTATAACTTATTATAAAATAGAAAACAATAAAGTAAAATTTGTAAGATGTGATGAAAATCTTGAATGTAGTGATTATATTGCAGTCCATTATTGAGGTAGAATGATGAATCAGATGAAGTCGCTTTTTATAAATCTTTTAATAGTTTGCGCCCTTGTGTTTTTTACGGCATGTAAAAATGTTGAATACAACTGTAATAAATCAACTTTTGAAAAAATTGAACAAGTTATTTGTAATTATATAGAAAAATGGGATTATAAACCTGCGATTTCTGTATCTGTTTTTAGTAAATCACAGAAGTTAAATTATAATTACGCAAATGGTTATTCCTCTATATCTTGCAAAACAAAAAATGAAATTCAGACTCCTCACTTTGTTTATAGCATAACAAAAAGTTTTGTTGCAACTGCTATTTTAAAGCTTAAAAATGAAGGCAAACTTTCTTTAGAGGATAGCATTTCAAAATACATTCAAAATATAAACACAATTTATATTAACCCAAATGCAACAATAAAAGAGCTTTTATCGCATCGTTCTGGAATAAGCGATTATACAGAAAATCCTGCATTGATTTATAACAATCCATTTTCAAAAACAAATGATTGGAATGCTCAAAGTATTTTATCTTTTATTGAAAAACCTTCAGAGTCTAGTGGTAATTTTTTATATTCTTCAACGAATTACATTTTGCTAGGAATGATAATCGAAAAAATTACAAATGAAGCAGCAAACGTATATGTAAATCAAAACCTCTTGTCGCCTATGAATATTTCGGTCTTGCTTTATCCACAAGATAGTGTGAACTTAAACAAAGTTGCTCATCCGCATTGTTATCCAAATACATTTATGGAACTTTCTGGAGATGGAAAAACGCCAATTGATATTGCAGGTATAATTCCCAACGTTCTAGAACTGTTAGGAAAGTGTGGTTGGACGGCAGGTGGAATTGTTTCAACTGCAGAAGAAATATCAAAATGGGGATACAATTTGCTAAGTTTTAATGGAAGTATTGAAAAAGAACTTCGCGAAGAAATAAAAAACTCTGTTTCGTTATTTACTGATAAAAATACTGGGCAGATTGCTTATGGCTATGGAATACGAAATCTTTTTTATAAAGACTTTGAATTTTTAGGTTCCTATGGACGGAGCATTGGTGATGAAAATTTAATGTTTTACAACAAAAATAAAGATGTTTGCATTGTAATATTAACTTCTTCAAATATGAAAAAAGATAAAACTCCAAATATAGACAGTTTAATGTATGAAATATTTGAATGTATTTAAGATTGTTCCTTTTTTTATTATTTTTGAATTCATTTCCTGCAATCATGACATTAACTCTAATAATAAAGTTCTAAAAATTCATGAAGAAAAAGAAGTAAATTACTTGATATACATGGCCGCAGACAATAATCTTGAAAGGTTTGGAATCAAAAATATAAAATCTTTGCAAGAAATCGGGTCTAGCAGCAGTTCAAATATAATTGTTCTTTTTGACAGAAGTCCAGGATATGATAAATCGGAAGATAATCGAAAAGGTACAGATTTGTTTTATATCACAAAAGCGCCAAACAAAATGAATGACGACATAATTTTTGAATATGATGAACTTGATATGACAAATTCTGAAACTCTTTACAATTTTCTTTCAAAAGTTAATAAATATTTTCCGGCAAGGCATACGGTTTTAAATATTTGGAGTCACGGAAGAGGAGTTTATCCTGATGGAATTATTTCTAACAATTTACGCAGTGTTATTGAAGATTATTCAACAGGGTATGGGGCAAATAAAGCTATGCCAATTTATAAGTTGGCAAGAAATATAAAAGAATACGAAGAGAATTATAAAAAATATATTGATATAATTCAATTTGACTGTTGCGATATGCAAATGATTGAAGTAAGTTATGAATTAAAAAATCTTACTGATTATGTTGTTGGTGCAGAAACTCAAATTTTAGGAATTGGTAGTGATTATAAAAATATCGCTTCTTATTTAAGTTGTGTTCAGGATTTCAATTCAAAAGAATTTGCAGAATATTTAGTTGAAACTTTTTATGAATATCAAAATAATTTTTCTAGTGATTTTTCTTATTCACTTGTAAATACAAAATCTTTTAACAGTTTTATGCCGCTGTTTAATTCCTTTTGTAAAAATCTTATTTTGTATGTGGAAGATAAGTTTGAAATTATAAAAGATATAAGAGCGAACCTTGCTTGCACAGATGAATCTTATTCGGAGTTTGTTGATTTATTTGAGTTTGTTAATTCTGCAAGTTTTTTCTTTGATAATACTGAATTAAAAAATGCTTTTAAAAGTCTTGTTCCAAATTGCAGAAGTTCAAGTTTGTATAAAAAATTGTTTGGAGGTTGTGGAATTAATTTTCCTCATACAAAAGAAGAAAAGTCTTATTATTTTAAGAATAATTCAGATTATGAGATTTTGAGCTTTTATGAAAATTCACTGTGGGATGAATTTTTAATTGCATTTTGTAAGCATAATTCTTAAATGTCATTAAATTATTTCATACTGCTTTAGTAAAAGTAATAGAACAGTAGAATTGTCTACTCCGAACTTTTTACAAACATTGCTCATTTCTTTTTTTACAGTTGATTCACTTGTTACAAAACATTCTGCAAGTTTTTTATAATTTGTAGTACCTTTTAAGAATTCTTTTGTAATCTCGATTTGTCTTTCAGAAAGTTCATAATTTTTTAAATTTAAGGTTTCTCCATGTTTAGGAAGCTTTGCTGTAGAAATTTTATCAGATAAGAAAGGAAATAAGTCAAGTAATGAATTTTTTACGGTGAAATATAAGTGTAGAAAAGCGAATGTTAGAAACAAGGAATATGAAAAAGCCATAAAAAATTTGGGAAGGCTTTTAGGTAGAATTATAAAAAAAGACAGCATTAATGGAAGCAGTGAAAGCACGTATTTTACTTGCCTTTTAGTATTTAAATAGCCATAGCAAAAAAGAAGCGCGATTCCAAAGAAGTAAAGGAAAATCCCTAAGAACATCAGATTATTCAAAGTCATTACTATCCCTTGAATAAATGAAACAACAGATTGCATAAATCTAAATTTAGGAAAAGCCACTAAGAAAAAACAAATAGCCGCACATGAAATGTTTGCAATGGGTACAACAATTCTACAATATGGCAAAAAGGAATTTGAATAGCTTTCTACTGTGATACTAATTACAAAACCAACAGACTGAACGATTGCTGCGAAAAGAATCATCAATCGTTCGTATAAAAAACTTTTTTTTACATTCATAAAGTTAGTATACAAAACTTTTTTTAATCTGAAAATACTAAGAAACTAAAATTGTAACAAATTAAAAAATATTTTATTTACCTTAAAAATAGTTAAGATTTAATCTTTTTCCACCTTATGCGTTATTGAAATTTTTACTCCTTCTGTATATTCAGATTTTTCTGAATCTGCAATATCTGCATCATCTTTTATAATTATTGTATAAATTAGTTTTATAATTGAATCTGTATTTTCGTAAAAAGATTTTCCTTCATAATTTATTATAAGTTTTTCATCTTGAGACCAGTCGACAGAACCAATATCTGTTTTTACAGCTGTAATCTTTTCTATCTTCTTACCTGTATGGATGTCTCGAAAAGAAGTATATTTTTCTGGATTAAATCCTGCAAAGTTTTTGCCATCAATCTTAAAAATGTGAGAAAGGTGAGGAGGGGGGTATAGATCGAAAGAAATAATATGTTCATATCGCTCAAACATTTTTGATGCAATGATTGTTTTTTCACTGTCATCATCAGCTGATTTATGACAGTCATTTTCGCAAAGAGAATAAGTTTCTGTACTAATAGTTTTTTCTGAAGAACTTTCATTGTGTATGTTTACTTCTACTTTATATAAAAATCCTGGTTCTTCTACTATAGTGTTGTCAGCGATACATCCTGTGAGAAAAAGTTCAACAAAAATAAGACTTAATAGCAAAAATGTTTTTTTCATAAGTAACCTCATCTTGTTTTTTTTGAAATGTTGAAATGATAGAAGTTTTTTGTAGAGTTGTAAGATAAAATTGCCGACTTATAAGCAGATTTTATCTTACGCACTCAAAAACTTTTTTAATAATACGTTTGGTCAAGGTACGCTTACGCTCAAGACATTGACTCAGCCGTTTTTAGGATTTTGACAAACCCTAAATAAAACTGTAAACAAGATTTTTTCTTCTGTAAAGGCGTTTTAATACGAAATAACCAAGTTCGCAAAAAAATAACCAAGTTATTTTTTTAGTAACTAAGTTACCTTTGTTAGTAACCGAGTTACCCTTTATAGTAACTTGGTTACCTATGATTAAAACTAGGAAAAGTGATAAAACGAAGTTCGAGTACAACCGTCTGAACAAATTGTAAACTCGTTGAAAGTATTTTTTACAGTTATAAAAAACTTGAAGTTGGGGCTAATTAAATTATAAGGACTTTTTTCTTGTTTTATAGTTCCTTTTCAATAAATTCTTCTATTTGAGGAATCAGTTTTGTTTTCATAAGATTTTTAGTGTTTGACACAGTCGATGAAGCATTGCGCAGAAAAAGGTCTGCAGGGTGAATTTTTAAGGCGGCGGCGATTTTTAATATATTATCAAATGATGGTTTCGCCTTTCCTGATTCAATATTTCCAATCATGCCATTTGAACTGTTAGCCTGAATTGCAAGTTCTGATTGGCTGAATCCCATTCTCTCTCGATAAAATTTTATATTAAGACGAAAAGAATCGTAAAAATCTTCCATATACTCATAATAATTGAGTAAAAATTAAATATTTCTATTTATACGGAGTAATTTTGGTGTTATACTTTGTTTTGTGGAGTTTTAAATAAATATTCTCCATATTATAAGGGGTAAACATGTCTACCAATATTTCAGGCGAAAAACGACAGGATTTGCTTTCAAAAATTGCAGAAATAAAAGCATTTATAGAACAGAACGCAAACGACAAAAATGCCTCGCAGCTGCTTGGCTATCTTGGAGAACTTAGCAGGGAAGTGAACGGCAAAAAGTACGGACTTGTATTTGAAGAGCATCGCGAAAAAATCGATGAGACTTTAGAACAGTACGCGCCTATTTTTACCGAAGAAAAAGATTTGTTCGTAGACAACGGCGGCGAACTGAACTTTCTGCTTGAAGGCGACAATCTTGCCAGCCTAAAACTCCTGGAAAAAACTCACCGCGGAAAGATTGACGTGATTTACATTGATCCACCGTATAATACGGGAAATAAAGATTTTATTTACGATGATGATTATGTGGATGCAGATGATTCTTTTAGACATTCTAAATGGTGCAGTTTTATTTCAAAACGATTAAGAATTGCTAGAGATTTACTTGCCCAAAATGGATTTATTGCAATTTCTATTGATGACAATGAATATTCTGCGATGAAGTTTTTGTGTGATGAAATATTTGGTGTAGGTAACTATTTGGCAACATTTCATATTCAAGTCCGATATGCTGAAAAAAGTATAAATGAAGAAAAACCCTTTAAACCTCTTATGGAATATGTTTTATTCTATGCAAAAAATAATCTATTTTTTAATCCAAATCGGGAAAAAATTGATTATGGATTGGATGGTTTTTGTTTTAAGATTACAGAATTAAAAGACGGAGAGCATATATTTGTAAAAAATCAAGAAGTTGTTGTATTTAAAAAAGGTGATTGGAAAATCGAAAAAGTTCAAGGAAATATTGATGGTTTAAAAGAGACTTGGATTACAGGAAGTATATATACAACAATGAGTTATGGAAAAGTTTTTCAAAGTATTGTTGAACCTCGTATTGAAGAAGATGGACTTGGATGTTTATACAAAGTTTTAGGTCGTGGTGATGACGGCTTAGGATACAGATATTATACGGGACCGGCTAAAGCAAATGCAACTAAAGGAAAAATGTTTAGTGGAATTCCTTTGGAAAAACGAAAAATCTTTGAAACAGGAAATGCTCCTACTAGAGAACTCCCGATTCTTACGGCATACGATTTTTCGCCAGATTTTGGAAATATCCGCCACGAAGGGGGAGTTCCTTTCGGCAGTGGTAAAAAACCTGTAAAAATGCTTAAGCAATTTATCAACTATCATAAAAAGAAAGACATAACTGTTTTAGATTTCTTCGCAGGTTCTGGCTCTGCAGGTCATGCAACACTTGCACTAAATGCAGAAGATGGCGGCCACCGGAAATTCATCCTCTGCACCAATAACGAAAACAGCATCTGCCGCGACATCACATATCAGCGGCTAAAAACCGTAATCACTGGAAAACGCAAAGACGGTTCAAATTATTCCGACGCTCTCCCCGGCTCTCTAAAATACTTCAAAACCGGCTTTATCCCAATCAGCGAAAAAATGTACTACGAATATGCCGACGAGCTTCTTCTGCATGTTCGGGAACTGGTGGAACTGGAAAACGCCGTCAATTTCGACAAGGACAAAACAGTGGCAATCGTGCTTGATGACGATGAGCTGGAAGAATTTATAGCTGCTGTGGTTTCGGCAGGCTCAACCTCCGCAAAAGTTCTCTATGTCGGGCACGACGTCCTCCTTTCTTCAAGACAGGAGCAAATCCTAAAAGCTCGCAACATCAGCGTCAATGTGATTCCAGACTATTACTACCGCGACCTGGCGCTGTAGCGGCGGAGGACTTATGGATTTAATGAATTTTCAGCGGACGGCGATTTCTCGCATCCAAGCGGCAATCGAAAAAGGCAAGGAAGAAATCATCCTAAAGTCCTGCACGGGCAGCGGCAAGACAATCATGCTCACGCACTTTATGGACGAATACTTGAAGTGCCACGCAAATACGGTTTTCATCTGGTTCACGCCAGGAAAAGGCAACCTTGAAGAGCAGAGCAAAAAGAAAATGGACGCATACATTCATGGAGCGCAGACAAAACTGCTTTCCGATGTGATGACCAGCGGTTTTTCTGAAAACGACTGCTGCTTTATCAACTGGGAGCTTCTGAATAAAAACGACAATATCGCCGTTCGCGACGGAGAACACACAAACTTTATCGAGTACATCCGTTGTGCCCGAGATTCCGGCTTGAATTTCATTCTGATTATCGACGAAAGCCACATGAACGACAGTAAAAAATCCGCGGTGATAATCAACTATTTTAAGGACGCTGGCGCAAGGCTTCCGATTATCCGCGCAAGCGCCACACCGAACGGTTACAATCAGAGCGACCCAAAGGTTGAATTTATCGAAGTTCCTGAAAAAGATGTAATCGAAGAAGGGCTTGTCAAGAAAATGCTGATTATAAACGAAGGTTTTCCGATTACGGTTTTGAGCAGCGAAATCACGGAACTTGAAGGAGAAAGTCAGGTTTCTTACCTTTTGAACAAGGCTTTGGAAAAACAGCGGCTCTTGCGCGGCAAATTCCTTGAGAATGGCGAAAATGTAAATCCGCTGATTCTGGTTCAAATGCCGAACTCGTCCGATTCATTGCTGGATGAAGTTCAAGTCTGGTTTGAAAATCACGGTGTTTCCTTTGAAAACGGAAAGCTTGCAATCTGGCTGAGCGAAAACGGAAAAAGCAAGTTCAGCCGGCACGAAAATCTTGAAGAAATCGAAAAAAATGATGTGCGGCAGGAAGCTCTGATTTTTAAGATGGCGGTTGCGACCGGCTGGGATTGCCCTCGTGCGCATATTCTTGTAAAACTCCGCGACCACGAAGGCGAAAAGTTTGAAATTCAGACTTTCGGGCGAATCCGCCGAATGCCTAACGCGCATCATTACGGCGACAACGCTCTGGACAGCTGCTATCTGTATACCTGGGACAACAAATTTACTGAAGGAGCGAAGGCTTTTCTTGAACACGGCGCATGGGATGCGGCTTACATTCAGCTAAAAGATGAATACAAGGACGTTACTCTAAAAACTCAGCAACGCCCGGATGTAATCGACGAAAATGATGCCGAGGAAACGATGAAAAATGTCGTGAATCATTTTGAAAAAAAATACGCCCTGACTGCCGGAAGAAATTTTGAAGGCAATCAAAAACTTTTGGCAAAGAACGGCTACATTTTCAGCGATAAAATTGTGGTTTCAGCAAAAATAGGACAGACTGAAACTCTGGACGCAGGCAAAATGAATAAGCTGTATGATTCCAACTTTGCAATTCCGCTAAACACGCATACGCACGGAAGGCAGTTTCATCATGAAATAGGAATTTTGAGTACGGAAGTAAGCTTGAAATACGAAAAGATGAACGCGGTTTTCCGCCGGGTTTTCTACAAAAATCCAAAAGTTGCCAGCAGAAAATATTCGCTTTTAAATCTTGAAACGCGGGAACTGTATGCGTTTGTAATCAATAATGCCGCTCTTTTGAAAACTGATTTTCACGAGGCAATAACAGAACTAGGAAATTCAACGCAGGCGACTCTTACCTTTGAACCGTCAGAAATCATAGAAAAGGATTTTCACATTCCACAAGTCTGTCTTTTTACCTTTGATGGAAGCGACAAGGCTCAGAAAGTCTATAGCAAAAATGTCTATGCCGATTACCGGGAATCTGCGGAAGTCCGTTCAATGCCGGAGCGAAAGTTTGAAGAATTCTGTGAAAATTCACCCTTTGTGCATTGGTTTTATAAAAACGGCGACAAGGGAACGGACTTTTACTCGGTTGCGTACAAAGACGGAAGCGGAAAAATGCGGCTCTTCTATCCGGACTATGTTTTAGGTACTGCGGACGGAACTTGGATAATCGAAACGAAAGGCGGTTTTTCCGCGAGCGGGCAGAGCCAAAACATCGATGATTTTGCGCCACGAAAATTTGAAGTATTAAAAAATTATCTTAGCGAGTACAAGCTGAAAGGCGGATTTGTGCGCACTGATAAAAAAGGTCGTCTGTGCATTTGCACAGAACACTTCAGCGATGACATCGACGGCAGCGACTGGCGGCTTTTAGAAGAAGTAATGAAAGTGTAAAAATATGCTACAATAAAATAGAAAGGGGATGTCCCAAAAGTGTCTTTTCTGTCATTTTCGGGCTTGACCCGAAAATCTAAATGCATATATTGCAATCATTTAGAGATTGTCGTATCAAGTATGACAATGACATTTAGAACTTATTAGACATCCCCTTCTTGCAAGTCGGAAAACTAAGCTTTATTCAAGCGGCTTTCCAAATCATCCAAGCAAGCAGACAATTCTTTTGGAAGGTGTTTGCCGAACTTTGGATAGTGGTTCTCGCGGATGTCTTTACATTCCTTGAGCCAGCCTTCCTTGTCAACTGCTGTGATTGCAGGAATCTGTGCTTTGTAAACGTCAGCAAGACCGTCAAGGTTGAGAGCGCCTTCTTTTGGCATAAATCCAATTGGTGTGTCAACGTAGTTGTCTTTTCCGTCGCAGCGGTCGAAAATCCATGCAAGAACGCGGCTGTTGTCGCCGTATCCTGGCCACATGAATCCACCTGGAAGATCCTTGTTGTTTTCGTCCTTGCGGAACCAGTTAACATAGAAAATCTTAGGAAGTTTGTCTTCTTCACCACGTTTAGCAGCGGCTGCGCCAACGTCGATCCAGTGCTGGAAGTAGTCGCCCATGTTGTATCCGCAGAATGGAAGAATTGCGAATGGGTCGCGGCGGATTTTTCCAACCTGGCTAGCGTCGATTGTAGAAGCGGCAGTAATTTCTGAACCTACGATAGATCCAAGGAATACACCGTGGTTCCAGTTGCGGCTCTGGTGTACGAGCGGAACTGTTGAAGGACGGCGGCCACCGAACAAGATTGCGCTGATTGGTACACCTTCTGGAGATTCCCAGTCAGACGCGATACAAGGACACTGTTTTGCAGGCGCTGTAAAGCGTGCGTTTGGATGAGCGAATTCTTCGCCCTTAGGAGACTTGTCTTTTGGAAGTGCGTCGCGTGTGTTGCCTTTCCAGTCAACAAGTTTGCCCTTTGCAGGATAACCGATTCCTTCCCACCAAACGTCTCCATCTTCTGTAAGAGCGCAGTTTGTAAAGATTGTGTTCTTTGAGGCAGCTTCAAGAGCGTTTTTGTTAGATTCAGCAGATGTTCCTGGAGCAACTCCAAAGAATCCTGCTTCTGGGTTGATGGCGTAAAGACGACCGTCCTTTCCGAATTTCATCCAGGCAATATCATCGCCGACTGTTTCAACTTTCCAGCCAGGAATTGTAGGAATAAGCATTGCAAGGTTTGTTTTTCCACAAGCAGAAGGGAATGCGCCGGTAACGTATTTAACTTCTCCTTCAGGGTTTGTGAGCTTAAGGATAAGCATGTGCTCAGCAAGCCAGCCTTCTTCGCGTGCGATTACAGTTGCAATGCGGAGAGCGAAACATTTCTTTCCAAGAAGAGCGTTTCCGCCGTATCCAGAACCGTAAGACCAGATAAGGCGTTCTTCCGGGAACTGGCTGATGTATTTGTGTTCAACATCTGCGCAAGGCCAAACACCGTTGTCTTTTTCGCCGTTGTTGAGCGGTTTACCAACTGAGTGAAGACATGGAACAAAGTCGTCTCCAAGGTAAGCCCAAACTTTTTCGCCGGCACGAGTCATGATGTCCATGTTGAGAACTACATATTCAGAATCTGTAAGTTCAATTCCGTATTTTGCGATTGGTGAGCCAAGTGGTCCCATGCAGAATGGAATTACATACATTGTTCTTCCGTGCATACAGCCTTTGTAAAGACCTTTCATTGTAGCTTTAAGTTCAGCTGGTGCAATCCAGTGGTTTGTAGGACCAGCATCTTCTTCTTTTACAGAAGAAATAAATGTACGTGATTCAACACGTGCAACATCGCTTGGAAGTGAGCGGAAAAGGAAGCTGTTAGGCTTTTTTGTAAGCGGAGTTGCAAGACCCGCATCAACGCATTTCTGCATAAGACGATCGTATTCAGCTTTAGAACCATCGCATACAACTACATTGTCAGGTTCGCACATCTTAACACATTCTTCAATCCAATTTTTAATCTTGGAATTTTTAATTTCATCAACTGTCATTTATAACTCCTATAAAAACTTCATTGTGAAATCTGGGTTTCCCCAAAAAATCATTTGCCTTTAAATATACTATCTTTTTTGTTTAAGTTCAATTAAAAAGAAAACAACTGTTTGATAGTTTTTATGTTGAAGAAAAATATTTAGCCCGAACTTCGAGTTTTTTATAAATTGTGAAAAAAACGCTCTCAACGAAATTATTCTTTTTCTAAAAACTCGAAGTTCGGGCTATTTACGTTTTTTTATAAAACCGGATTTTTAGTCTGATTGCGTAAAATAAAAAATCCTGAAAGAAAAAAATTCACAAATCTGAGTAATTTCTGTATAATAGAAATATGTATTCAAGAAAAACAAAGATTGTATGTTCGATTGGACCTGCTTGCGATAACGATGAAACTATAAAGAAAATGATTCTTGCAGGCATGAATATTGCCCGTTTTAATTTTAGCCATGGAACTTATGAATGGCATAAGCAAGCTATGGATCGTGTAAAAAGAGTTGCTAGCGCTTTAAGAATTCCTGTTGCGATTCTTCTTGATACAAAAGGTCCGGAAATCCGTACTGGTATTGTTGAAAATGACGGAAAAATTACTATAAATACTGGCGATAAGATTGAACTTGTTGCCGATGACAGTTTTTGTACTGCGGCAACGGCAGAAACTCCTTGCCACATAAGCATATCTTGGAAAGACGCTCCTGAAAAAATGAAGCCTGGAATTCGCGTTTTAATTGCCGACGGTCTTATTGAAATTGATGTTGTTGAAATTCAAGGCAAGAAAATAATTTGCGAGGCGAAGAATTCTGGTTCTTTTGGAAGCAAAAAAAATGTAAATCTGATTGGGCTTCACGCAGGGCTTCCGATAATGTCTGAAAAGGACAAGGAAGATTTGCGTTTTGGGGCTACGCAAGATATTGATTTTGTCGCGGCAAGTTTTGTTAGTTTTCCAGAAGAAGTTGTTCAGATAAAAACTTTCTTAAAAGAAGTCGGAGCAAATGCCCGCGTTATTGCAAAAATCGAAAACGAAGAAGGACTCAATAATATAGAAGAAATTGTTAAAGAAGCTGACGGAATTATGATTGCCCGCGGAGATTTGGGCGTTCAGATTCCTCCAGAGCGGATTCCTTTGGCGCAAAAAGCGATTATCCGCGTTTGCCGTGCTGCTGGAAAACCCGTTATCACGGCGACTCAAATGCTCGATTCAATGATAGTAAATCCTCGGCCTACGCGCGCTGAGCTTACAGATGTTTCCAACGCAGTTTTTGACGGAACTGATGCGGTTATGCTAAGCGGAGAGACTGCCGGCGGAAAATATCCTGTAGAATCTGTAAAAGCAATGGTTTTAATAACTAGAACTACAGAACAAAGCCAGGAATATCTTTTTCAGATGAGAAAGTTCGATTCTGAATATAAGCCTGGAATTGAAGTTGGCCACATGGTTGCCCATAGCGCATACAAACTTGCAAGGAATATTAATGTAAAGGCGATTCTTGTTCCAACTCTTCACGGAAATACTGCTCGCATTATTGGCAGCTACCGTCCAGAACAAGTGGTTCTTGCAGTAACGCCGGATAAAAAAGTTGCTCAGCAGCTTATGATTCAATGGGGCGTCTTGCCAGTTTTATGCCAAGTTGCAGATGATTCTGAAATGATGATTCAAAGCGCAATTACTCAATGTGTGCGTTGCGGGGCTGTAAAGCAGGGCGATAAAGTTTTGATGTGCGCGGGAATTCCTATTTCAAGTCCGATGATGATAAATACCATAAAAGTTCTAGTTGTCGGAAATATTCTTGCGCGTGGAACTGTTTTTGGTTTTGCTGATAAGGAAAATCCAAGGACTTCTGGAAGAATTGTTCATGAAAACGATTTGAACGAAATTCGCAATCAAGTTAGGCTGAATAGCAAGGCAATTTTAGTTTGCTGGCGAATAACTGAAGATTTGGTTCCTGCGTTGCGCGTAGTTAATGGCGTTATTTCAGAATCTGGCAGCGATATTCCTGTAGAACAATTAGCGCTTTTAAATCCTGATTTGGTTTGGATTCAGAACGTCAGGGATGCCTTAAAAATTCTTGAAAACGATCTTTCCGTTACAATGGACGGAGAGCAAGGGCTTGTTTACGAAGGCATAATCTAATGAAAATGGTTCTTTTGGGAACAGGCACAAGCCACGGAATTCCTTGCATTGCTTGCAATTGCCGTGTTTGCACTTCAGAAGATTCTCGAGATAAACGTTTTAGGTGCAGCGCTTATGTAACGAACCAAAACAGTAATGGAACGGTTAGTCATCTGCAGATTGATACTGGTCCTGAGTTTAGATTGCAGTGCATAAAATATGGAATAAAAGCTATAGATGCCGTTCTTTTGACTCATTCCCATGCCGATCATTTGCACGGACTTGATGATATACGCGTTTTCAGTCATACGCTTGGAAGCGATAAAATTGAAGAACTGAAAAATAATCCTGAGAACGCAGGAATTCCTCCAAAAATGCTTGAGATTTCTGCAAATAAAAAAGGAATCTGTCTTTACGCTAACCGCCAGACGATTCAGGATGTAAAGAGCCGGTTTGAATACATTTTTAAGACAAACACTCAGATTGGCGGCGGAAAACCAAAATTAATTATGGTTGACTGCGCTGAAATTGAAAAAAAACCGCCAAAAGAGTTTGGAGACTTGACTGTTACCCCGATTCCTTTGAAACACGGCGAATTGGATGACACTGGCTGGCTTATTTCTTGCAAGAATAAAGATGATGGAAAAGTTCATTCTATTGCATATCTTACAGATACTAATTTTATTCCTGAAGAAAGCATTCAAATTTTAAAAGATAGAGGCGGCGTTATTGAACACTGCGTTATTGACGGACTTAGAGTAAAACCTCATTCAACGCATTTTGGTTTTAGGCAAGCGATGGATGTTGCAGAACAGATAAAGCCTGTTCATACCTGGTTTATTCATATTTGCCATTTGATGAGCCATGTAGAAATTCAAGAATATGCAAAAGAGCAGCTTGCAGATTATCCGAATCTTAGTGAAATTGTAAAAAAAGGAGGTTCTGTTGGACCTGCTTTTGATGGATTGATTTTAGAAGCATAAAATTTTGTTCGCTTTATTTTAAAATCAGGACTGAATGCAAAAATGAAAATCGCATAAAAAAAGGCTGATTTAGAAAAGGAATTTTCAAAAACCAGCCTTTTTTAAACAAGTAAAATAAACTATTTTGTTTCTGCTGTCTTTGGAACGCGAACTTTCTTAATAAGGAAATCGCTGCGGAAGCAACGAGTGCATACTTTTATTGTTCTTACTTCGCCGTTACCAAGGTCAGCTTTGACAGTCATCAAATTAGGACGCCAAGTGCGTTTTGTATGATTGAAAGACTTTGAAACTTTGTTTCCGTGCATTACGCCTTTGCCACAAATATCACATTCTCTAGACATATCTATACCTACCTTAATTAATTTCTAAGTGAGTTCTAAAAATATAACTTTTTGTTTAGATTGTGTCAAGGTGTTTATGAGAGTTTAAAACACCGCATTTTTCAAATTATAGAAGAATTTCGTATCAAATTTAAAATTGCAATAAAAATCCCCCGCGGCAAGAATTTTTGCAGCGAGGGGAATAAGCTAGTAAAAAAAGTTATTCATTCAATTCTGGCATCATAAAATCATAGTTAGGTTGGTTTTTATAATATTCTTCAGGAAGTTCCTTTGCATATTCTGGCCATCCTAACCAAAGCTTATCATTTGCAACGAATTTATAACCTGCATAAATCGATGATATTCTTTTATCAGAATAAGTATATGTATATGTCCCATTTTCCTGTTTTTCCATTTTTGGCCATGTCTGTCCCCAATCATTGAGTTCACAAGCAGGAACACAAGATTCTATAACAAAATCTTCAGGAATATAAAAATCTTGTGGATTGAAAGTAAAAGTTATGTGAGGACCATTCTCGTCTACCCAATACTTATATGGCTTATAGGTTGGAGCGTTTCGTTTTTCATAATGTGCATACAAAGTGGAATTTTCTGTAGGTATATATGTAACTAATTCTCCATCTGTTGCAGCATCATACCAACCGGCAAACTTATATTCTTCATCATTGTTTCCAAATATAAATATCTTGCTATAAAGATTGCTTACAGCAGTTTCTGCTATAGCTTTAGAAAAAGTACGCGTTCCTTGAAAATATTCATTTTTTATCAGAAGCTTTGCATCTTCCTTATTCAAATCAAGCGTAATATCTACATATTTTGGTTTGCAGTAAACTTGAACGGATTTCGCCTTAGCTTTAAAGTAGTTACTAGTTTCATCTCCACTCAAAAGCTGATATTTTCCGCGATTTGAACACCAATAGGCCACATCATCTTTAATTTCTTTAAATGTATCTTCATATTCAATATCATTGCTTGCAATCAGCCCTGTTACCAGATTTTGCAATCTTGTGATTTCAGTCTGGCTTTCTTCAACAAAAACGGACGATTCGCTCAACGCAAGAAGATAGTCCACGTACTTCTGCTTAAATTCTGGAACGGAAAGAAGTTTCTCTATCAGCGGAGCCTCATAAACGCCTTCGCCCCAGTCAAGCGGATTTCTTGTGGCTGTGTCGGTAAAGCAGTTTGTTCCCAAGATGTTGTCGTAATCGTAAGGAATAAAATATGCCTTGCCTTTTGTGTCAAAATAGAAGTAATAGTTGTTGTGATTTCGCCAGTAGTCGTCGTCCATTCCTAAAAGAACATTGCAGGCGTAAGTTTTTATGAACAAATCCACGTCCATCTTGCTTTCGTAGAAAGTCTCTATCTCCTCTTCTGAATTAAGACTGTTCAATTCTTCTATAAAATCGATAAAATTGTTTCGGGCATCGCTTAGCTCATCCTTGTTTGTTTTCAGGTCGTAGTCGTAGCGAAGGCTTCTTGATTTCTTCAATCATTGCGTAAACACCGTAGTCCAACGGTTTCGTAGTTCCGTCTTTTTCCTTGATGTTGATAAAAAGATGAGCATAGCCTGCGCGTGGAGCTGTCCAGATTCCGTTTTTACGGAAATAGTTGTAGCCAAAAACTTCGCGCACGTAAGTCGGGTCTTCCTTAAAGCGTTTAAGGTTCAAGCCTTTCATGCAGCCGGCAAGTTTTCGCTCTTCGCCTGAATCGTCGAGCCATTCTTCAAAGTCGAGCTTAAAATGCGCCTGATAGTATTGCTCGCCAAGTTGCGGTCGGCGGCGGCTTGTGTTTCCTCGAAGTCGCATTCCAATATCGCTGATTTGCCAAGTGTTGCTGCCTTTTTTCATCTCAAAGTCGGCATGAACGCAGTCTTCGTTTTTAGGATTTTTGTCGTAATTTGCACAAAGTTCATCCCATTGCTCGCGGCTGATTGTAAGAGTTATTTCTGCAACTGAATCTGTTCCAAAAATGTAGTTCAGGCTTTCGGTACGGCTGCCTAACGCAGGCCCGACGTTTTCCGCAATCGTTATTTTTTCTGATTTTACACCGTCGCTTTCATTTCCGCTTGTGTCTACAGTTTTTACAGTGAATATATAGGAACGACCTGATTTTACGCTGATTGAATATTTTTTAGTTTCCGGGCTTACAAAGACTGTATTTTTTGCCATTGCTTCTGTCAAAACAGAACGGGAAGTATCAATTGTGCCGGATTTCAGTTTTTCTTCTTCATAAGAAATCAAATATCCAAATAAATCTTCTGACTTTGAAACTTTCCATTTTAATGTTGCAACCAAATCTTCAAGTTCTACAGCAAAATCTGTGACATCTTCCGGCGATGTTGTGTCGCCTGGTTCTTCTGATGTTTTTTCCGCAGTTTTTATTTTAATTTCAGTTTTTTCTGATGTTTCCTGTTGTTCTGAATCAAGACTTGTAAAGGTGAATGTATATTCAGTATCCGCACTTAAACCTGTTACAGTAAAAGTGTTTGTTTCTTTTGGGCAAGCTTGCGGTTCTGCAAGATTACCAGCTGCCGGCGACATTGCAATTTTTACACCGTAATAATTTTGTTCCGGGTTTTGCCAAGCCAGAATAACTTTTTCATTTGTCGCCGCAGATTTTACATTTCTAACAGCTGAATAGGTTAAAGAGCCGCCCCCCCCCGACCTAGGATTGTCCGAATCGCTGTCTATTGCACAGCCAAAAATCATTATTCCAAACAGAATAAACGCAGTTGCCATAAATAGGCTTAAAACTTTCTTTTTCATAAAACCTCCGAAAGTATTTGTTGGGTTAAAAGTCGAGTTTTTTATAATTGCAAAAAAAACGCTTTCAGCGGATTTACACTTTGTTCAGACGGTTGTGCTCAAACTTCGTTTGAATTGGTTTGGGTTGCTATGCAACCTTAGTTGTTCTTATCGCACAAAATCTTCACAAATTGTAAATTCGCTTACGCTTTTGTTATTTTTCTAAAAACTCAACTTTTGACCTGTTAGCAAGAATTTAAGTCTATAGCACAATCTGCATTGTTTCAACTATTTATGCTTGTTTAGTATTAAAAGCGCCTTCTTCTAGTTCTTTTATTTGGTCGCGAAGCGCGGCTGCTTGTTCGTATTCAAGGCGTTCGGCGCAGTCTTCCATTTCTTTTTGCAAGGCTTTTATCAGTTTTGCTCTTTGTTTTTTATCAAAAAGGTTTGTGTTTTTCTTTAAAATCTCAATTTCAATTTCTGCGTTTTCGGCAGCGTCTTTTTCCTGATGCTCTAGAATGTCTTGAACTTTTTTCTGAATTGTCTGCGGAGTAATTCCGTGCTCTTTGTTGTACGCTTCTTGAATCTGGCGGCGGTGCTTTGTCTCGTCAATCGCTTCTTTCATGGCATCGCTCATGCGGTCTGCATACATAACAACCTTTCCTTCTGCGTTGCGCGCGGCTCGTCCAATAATCTGGATGAGTGAAGTTGTTGAGCGCAAAAAACCGATTTTATCCGCATCGAGCAGGGCGATAAACGAAACTTCTGGCAAGTCGATTCCTTCTCGCAGAAGATTGATTCCGATTAGGACGTCGATTTCGCCTGAGCGTAAAGATTTTAAAATTTCAACACGCTCGAAGGTGTCTATTTCTGAGTGAATGTATTTAACTTTTAAGTCCAGCTCGGATAAGTAGTCAGTTAAATCTTCCGCCATTTTTTTTGTTAGCGTAAGGACAAGGCTTCGTTCGTGTTTTGCGATTCGCGCTTTAATTTCTTTGTATATGTCTTCCATTTGACCTTCGGTCGGCCTGACTTCTACAATTGGATCTAAAAGTCCGGTTGGACGAATGAGCTGCTCTACAACTTGAGTTGACTGTTTTATTTCTTCTTTGCGAGGAGTTGCCGTAACGTAAATCACCTGGTTCATTTTCTTTGAAAATTCTTCAAACTTTAATGGACGGTTATCAAGAGCGCTTGGCAGTCTAAATCCAAAGTCAATTAAGTTTTGTTTGCGGCTTCGGTCTCCTTCGTACATTGCGCCTATTTGAGGCACAGAAACGTGTGCTTCGTCTATCATGCATAAAAAGTCATCTGGAAAGTAATGCAATAAAGTTGCTGGCGGCTGGCCAGGCGCGCGTCCGCTGATTGGTCCGGAATAGTTTTCAATTCCTGTGCAGTAGCCCATTTCTTTCATCATTTCGATGTCGTAAGTTGTTCTTGTTTTTAAGCGTTCTGCTTCAAGCATTTTTCCTTGGCTTCTTAACTGTTCAACGCGGAAGTCTAATTCTTCTTGAATCCTTTGGGTTGCGTTGATTAAAATATCTTTAGGAACAACAAAGTGTTTCGCAGGATAAAAAACGGTTTCGTCAAGTTCTTCAACAGTTGCTCCAGAAATTACATTAAATCTTCGGATTCTTACAATTTCATCCCAATCTAGTTCAATTCTGTAGGCTTCATCTGTTTCCATGTATGGAGGAAAAACTTCAATAATGTCGCCCCGGATTCTAAAATTTCCTCTGTCTAAGACCATGTCATTTCGGCTGTATTGAAGACTGGCTAAAGTTAGAGCAAACTTATGGATTTCAAGTGTTTGTCCTTTTTCAATATGAATTCTCATTTCCTTGTATAGGTCTGGCATTCCCAAGCCGTAGATGCAAGAAACCGTTGCTACAACTATAACGTCTCTTCTTTCCATAAGACTGTATGTTGCGGCGAGCCTAAGTTTGTCTATTTCTTCGTTTATGGAACAATCTTTTTCAATGTAAAGGTCTCGGGCTGGAACGTAGGCTTCCGGCTGATAGTAATCGTAATAGGAAACAAAATATTCGACCGCATTTTCAGGGAAGAAAGATTTAAACTCTCTGTATAATTGGGCGGAAAGTGTTTTGTTGTGGCTTATTATTAGAGTTGGGCGTTGGATTTTTTCTATGATTTTAGCCATCGTAAAGGTTTTTCCTGAGCCAGTCACGCCTTTTAAAGTTTGGTATTTGTCTCCCCTAAGAAATCCTTCGCTTAATTTTTCAATTGCCTGTTCCTGATCGCCTGCTGGCTGAAATGGGGAAACGACTTTGAATTTTCTCATTACAACTCCGGTTCTGCAAGAACTATAGAAACAGTTCGGTCTTTTCCGTTTCTGTGAAGGGTAACTTTTATAGTATCGCCCGGTCTTTTTGCTTCAAGCGCAGAATAGTAATCAGCTATGGAGCTTACTTCTATATTGTCTATTTTTGTGATTATATCGCCACCTAGAAAAATTCTTGAATTGTAGTAAATAACCGCTTGGTTTCCTTGAACAATGCCGGCTTTTTCTGCATTTCCGCCTTTTTTTGTTCTAGAAACAAGAAGTCCTTTTGAAATGTCTAAGTTTGCATAGTTTGAAATTAAGTTTGTAAGTTGAACCAGTTCAAGTTCAAGCGTACCTCTTCTAACTTTGCCGTATTTCATAAGGTCAGCGGCAACACGAACCGCAGTTTCTGAAGGAACTGAAAAACCAATTCCCGCGCTGCTTCCGCTAGAGGAATAAATCATCGTGTTTATGCCCACCATTTTTCCAGAAGTATCTAGGAGCGGTCCTCCGCTGTTGCCAGGATTTATTGCGGTATCAGTCTGAATCATGTTTCTTATAATTCGGTTTGTGCTTGAATCTTTTATAGGGCGACCGAGCGCGCTTACAATGCCAGTTGTCATAGTTCGTTCAAATCCAAAAGGGTTTCCTATGGCAATAACTTTTTGTCCTACACAAAGGCTTGAAGAATTTCCAAACGAAATTGTCTGCAAAACAGTTCCCTCTGGCGGATTGAATTTTATAACAGCCAAATCGCTATCTGCGTCTTGCCCCACAACTTTTGCTTCGTACTGAGTTCCATCTGAAAGCGATACGTAAATTTTTGAAGCGCCTTTAATTACGTGTACATTTGTAAGAACGTAACCGCTCTTGTCTATTATGGAACCAGAGCCAGAACCGCCGTCTTGGACTACAGGCTCTAGAAACCAGTTTACTCCAGTTATTTGCGTATTTATATTTACTACAGCAGGACTGCATTTTTTGTATACGTTGATGTTTTGCAATTCTTCCTGTGTGTAAGAATTTTCGGAAGGAAGGTTTACAAGCTTGTAATCGCTGTATTCAATTTTTTCAGAGCCCTCTGCAATTGAAGCAGCAGGAGAATTTGCTTCTTCAGAAGGATATTGAACTTTTGTATTTGTTTGATCTGTATTCTGTTTTTTAATCTTATTTGATTTTATTCCATAAACAGCTGATGTAATTCCAACCGTCAGAGCCATTGTTATTACAACTGAAAAAATTACTTGTGAACGTGAATAAAGTTTCATGCTTATATATTAATGAAATTAAAAAAGGTATGCAACGCTAATATGTCCTTCAAGATTCATAGTGCTTTCTTCTATAAAATAGACGGCGGCAACTCCTAAGGTAGTCCTTAAAGTTTTTTTAGAAGTTAAAAATGAAGTTTCAATCCCTGTTTCTGCGCTTTTTAGCCATTTGGCATTAGGTTTTAGCAAACTGTTCAAAGTTCCAAAAAGATTAAAAGAAGAGGTTTCCTTAGGCGTAAAAGCAAACGCTAGCGAATTTTTTAGAAGAATAGAATCCGAAAAGGAGTCTGTTCCCTTTGGACTGAAAATGCACTGCGATGTAAAGCCTGAAAATGTATTTTTTGTTTGTATTCCAGTAAGGACAGCGATTCCAAGTCCGTTCTCGTTGTTTGATGGCACATATATTTGATTTTTATCTTTTTTTGCTAATCCAGAATATCTAAAGCTTGCGCCAAGACATAGTCTTGCTTTTTCAGAAAGAGAAAGTGCCGTGGTTGATTTTGCTGCAAATGAAAACGCAGTTGCTAAAGATTCTGCTCCTGTTTCAAAACCAAATGTTCCAGAAAGCTCTAATAAAGGTATTACGGCAAGACAGATTTCTGCGCGAGTTTGATTTTTTGAATAAGAATTTTGCAATGAAAGTGTTTGCGCTGTAAAAAGAGATAAAATCATTGTAGCTTTTGGAACGCTTTGTGCAGTCGGAATGTTTGCAATTCCTGTTCCAGAAGTTGTAATTTGGTTTAGAGGATATACAGGCAAATAATTAAAATCAGAATTTTTTGATTCTGATAAATTTTGTGAAAATCCTGTCCAAATGGAGATAAAAAAAACAGAAATAAAAATATAAGTTTTTTTCATATTTAGATTATATTGCATAAACTATTGTTCTTCAAATAAAAGTTTGTTTTCCAAAAAACTAAAATAGTTTTCCGTTCCAAATATGATGTGGTCTAATAGTTGAATTCCTAAAATCATGGAAGCTTTTATTAAAATTTTTGTAGTTTTTATATCCTCTTCGGAAGGCGAGCAGTTTCCAGATGGGTGATTGTGGCAAACTATTATGGAATTTGCATTTTCTTTTAAAGCCTCTGAAAATATTTCTCGCGGGTGAATTATGGCTCTGTCAACCGTTCCTATTGCGGCAACCCGTATTTGAATAATTTCATGGCTTCCGTTTAGCGTTATACATAAAAAATGCTCTTTCGGCTGAATTGAATAGTTTCTAATAAAAGGAATTAAATCGGAAGGGCTTTTTATAACGGCATTTTTATGGCAAAAACGCCTGCGTCCAAGTTCAAGTCCTGCAAGGACTGCAAGCGATTTGCTTATGCCTATTCCTTTTATTTCGGTAAGTTTTTGAGGCAAGTCTTCTTGCGAAACCGAATCTAAAATCTCCACGATTTTTTCAGAAAGTTTTGCAACAGGAATATTTCTTGTTCCTGAACCAAGTATCATCATAACAAGTTCTTCATCTGTAGGATATGAAAGACCATGTTTTATTGTAAGTTCTCTGATTTCCGGTTTATAGTTTTTGTACTGTTTCACATATATTATATAGTTCAAGCTGTGGCAGAATCGGCATTTTTTTTACATTTTTGAGTAAGTCTCAATATCGAGTTTTTTTTATAAGTGCCGAAAATAATAAGACAAAACTATTTTAGGGGATTTTATGAAAAAAACGACTTTACATTTTATAGTTTTTGCTTTTGTTTTTAGTTTTTTATTTTTTTCTTGTGTTTCTGTACCGCAAAAAAGAATTGAGGCATCAAGAGAGCTAAAAGGAAAACCTGTTTTTTCTTCAGATGAGCTTGTTTATTGTTTTATGCAAAAAAATCCAAATGCAGATAAATCTTTGGTTCAAAGGCTTGCAAAATTCTATATTGAAGAAGCTGGTGTAGAGGGGATAAATTCTGATGTGGCTTTTGCACAGATGTGTCTTGAAACTGGTTACTTAAAATTTGGAAATCTAGTCGTTCCAGAAATGCACAATTATTGTGGGCTAGGGGCAATTGATGCCCAGCATCCAGGTGAATGGTTTGAGACAGAACAGATTGGAGTCAGGGCTCATATTCAACATCTTCAGGCATACGCTACAAACGAAAACGAAAAATTAAATCTTCCGCTAGTTGATCCGCGCTATAATTGGGTTCATAAAACTAAGTTTGCAAAAGATATTTATGCTCTTGCAGGAGTTTGGGCTGCCGATAAACTGTATGGCAAAAAAATAGACGCAATCCTTTTGTTCATGGAACAGTCGGTTGCGTCTAAATATAAAAATAGATAGCCCGAACTTCGAGTTTTTTATAAATTGTGAAAAAAACGCTCTCAACGAATTTACAATTTGTTGCCGATGGTTGTGCTCGCACTTCGTTTGGGTTGATTTGAATTGCTATGCAACCTTAACTGGTCTTATCGCACAAAATCTTCACAAATTATAAATTCGTTTACGCTTTTATTCTCTTTCTAAAAACTCGAAGTTCGGGCTAGATAACTAATTTTAGCCTATTTTTGTTCCTAAAAATTCCTGGTCGTTCAGGATTGCACGGATGTTTTCTATGTTTTTTCCGCCTGCGCAAATAACGGTCATTCCACATTCGTCTGCCTTTTTTGAAGCAATCGGATCGAATGGACAGTTTTTGCCAGGAACCCAGCTGTCGCCAACCATTTTGCGGAAATCAGCCCAGCTTATGCTGTCAATAGGTTTTGCATCAGGATTCTTTCTTGGATCATCAGTGTAAACTTTTTCGATATTTGAAAGATTTACAACTGTTTTTGCGCCGTGCTGTTCTGCAAGAAGAACGGCGTCATTGTCTGTAGAAAATCCTGGATGCCAACCAGCGGCAAGAAGAACTCTTCCTTTGAAATCTATTGGTTCTGTAGGATTATAGACTACGTCATTTTTGCAAAGCTCTCCGAAGCAAGCTTTTACGAGCTGGGCATTAAGCCTTGTTGCCATAATTCCAATCCAGTCGGCAGCATCGCTTGCGGAGTTTGTGTTTACGCATTTAGAAACTTCAGAATATGCGTTTTGATAAATGCGAGCAGGCGCTCCGCCGCCAACAACAAGAATTAGTTTTCGACTTTCGTCCTCTTCAAGCCATTCTTTTACAAGATTAATAAATTTTCCTAAAAATTCTGTGTCAGGTTTTTCTGGAACTACGATTGAGCCACCTACGGAAAGAACTTTTGTCATATTAATATACTCCTATGATTATTGGATCAGCCCAATATGAACTGTATTTTATTTTTTCACCAGAAGCTTCTTCCCAAATTGACTGTAAAGAATAACTTCTAGGTCTTTGTACCGACTTATTGTTCGGGGCAGTAGGTTTTATTTCGTTCCAGCCTCTGCTAAACAAAATGTGCTGCGAATCTAAATTGCCAAAATAGTAAATTTCTGGTTCAATACCTTTTTGCCAAGAGTGGTATTCTAGTCCAGCTCCTAGAGCCGGGTCCACAGGAATCCAGCCAAATCCTGGTAAATAAAATTCGCACCACCAATGGTTTAGGGCTTTTAAATCAGTGCCTACAATAATTCCACTATCTGGCAATGCAGAAATTCCGCAAGAGCGGAGCAAGGCTGTGTAAATAATTGCAAAATCATAAGCGTCGCCTTTTTTGGTTCTTATTAAATCAACTGGACTTATATTGCCCTTTCTTACATCTTTTAGAACAACAAATTCTTTTACCATATAATTGTAAATTAAAGCTGCAATATTATAAACATTTTTTTCATCTTTTATGATTTTTTTTGCAAGGTCAATAACGGTTTTGTCATTTGAAGGAACGCAGTTGTCTGGTTGTGTTGTTTTTAATTTAAGCATAGGACTGCTTTCAGCCTTTGGATTAAGCCTTGATATAGAAACATTTGTTCTAGTTTCATAAACAGTTACGGCGTAGTTTTGAATAAAACGTTTTTTTCCAAAAGAGTTTTTTGCGCCTTGCATTTGGTGAATTACTGTATTCTGAAAATCTGCGATTACAGGCTCAGGAGAATACTCTGTTAATTGAACAGACGGTTGGCTAGAAGATATTACAGGGCGTGGACATCTTAGGATAATAGAAGAGTCTTTGTCGCCAGAAGATTCTTCTACGTCAACTGAAACTTGAACTACATACGTTTTTGGAGAAATATAGCTTTTCTTGCCAGCCTTTGTGTCTATGTTTAAATTTCTTGCAGGAGAAGAGCCTTTTGAAGTTTTTATAAAAATATTTCCAGAAGAAGCTCCGTCTGGAACTCTGACTCTAATTTCGTTGTCGCTCCAGTATTCGTAGTCAAAGTCTGATTCGCTTGCTTCGATGAACGAAAAATCCTCGCTGCTGTTTAATTTTCTTGTAGAGTCGTCAACGTTCGCGTTTTTTTCACGGTCAACGGAAAAGAATATTTGCGAGCGGTCCCTGGTTGTGCCAAAGTTGTTTCCAGAAATTGTAAGCAACGTTCCTGTATAAACTTTTGAAGGGGAAACTACTGTTATTACAGGAATTAAGTCTATTGGATTTGTAGAAACAGCAATGGGCGCCGCAATCTTGTTTGCAAAAAAAGATGGTTTAGACTTAGCTTTTTTTGTTCCAACAAAAACAAGACCTTCTTGAACGTTTGCAGGAAGAACAACTTTTATTTCAGTGTCTGTCCAGGAAATATAAGAACTTGAAGTAAGCCTGCTGCCTCCAAACTCTACATAGCTGTCGCCTTTTTCTAGTCCAAAATATTTGCCTTTGATTACGACCAAATCTCCTGGAGAACCCACAGGAGGATTTAGCGATATTATTTCAGGCTTGTTGGCAATGCGCAAAGTAAAAGCGACAGAAAGTCCCACAGTAATAATTCCAATCGCTATCCAAATAAGTGTTCGAATTATTGGCGACTTTCTAAGAGTATAAATTGTTGAATTTGATTCGTTCACGGTAAAATCCCAGTATTTGAATTTACAGGAAGTCTGATTTGAACTTCGCTGTAATTTTGTTTGTCTAATCCAGGAACGGTCATTTCTACAGAAATTTTATTTATATTTCTAAAATTTGGACGGAAAACATCTCGCTCTGGAATAGTCATTTTACCATTATTCATAGAAACTGCAAATGGTTGCGATATATTTCCATTTATAACAACGTTTTCATTAACTACGGGTAAATCCTGCGTCATTGCAACTTCAGAAAAATTTACTGCCTGCGTAGGATTTGATTGGATATTTAAAAGTTTTACAGGAACAATAACTAATGCCACGGCTGCCGCTGCGACTAGTGCGTATTTTGCAAATCCATAAACTTTTTGATTTTGAGGATTTGAAAATGCTGAAAGCATGAAACTTTCAGATTGCTTTACATTTTTAGAATATTTTAGTTTAGTCTGAATTCTTTCAAAGCTTTGCTCCAGGTAAATAGAATCTGGAGCTATTTGAATTTTATCTTTTTGGAAGATTTCATGAATTCTTTTTAAGGAATCTAACTTCTTTTGGCACTTTGGACAGTTTTTTAAATGCTGTTCGTATTCAGCTAGATATGTTGAAGGTAATTCCTTATCTAAGTAGATTGAATGAATGTCATCAGTTGGGCAAGAATACATTTTCAACTCCTAAAATTTGTTCCAATTGCTTGCGTGCTCGAAAAATACGGACTTTTACGTTTCCTTCGGATATTCCAAGCACTCTTCCTATTTCCTTGTAATTTAAGTCTGCATATTCTGCAAGTACAAGGGCTTCTTTTAGTTTGGCCGGCAACATATCTAATGCTTTTTGAGCATTTTTTATAGACTCCGCTGCAAGGTATTCTGTTTCTCCTGACTGAGCAGTGCGGTAATCTTCGTAAAGAGCTTTTTGAAAAGCTTTTTTTTCGCGATTTTTTCGTTTAACGTAATTCAGCGATGCGTTCTTTACAACTCGAATCAACCAGAATTTTGCGTCATTCATAGTAGGAAAAGACAGTTGCTTTTCGTTGGCTTTAATAAGCGAATCATGTGCTAAATCTTCCGCTGCTTCTTCGTCGTTTACAATTCTGTAAGAGATTTTGAACAGCATCTGCATTGTTGCGCTATAAATCGTTTTAAAGTCAACAGAATCTGCTGCATTAAGAGGCTTGATTTGTTCTGTCTGACCGTCCATATTTAGCAAACAACGCTCCTTTTGATTGGTTACATAAAAACAATAATTAATTTCGCTTCCAGGTCGGGCCTGCCGGCGTGTCGATTATTGTGATTCCGCGTTTTGCTAGAGCGTCGCGGATTTCGTCGGCTTTGGAAAAATTCTTGTTTTTCTTGGCTGCCGTTCTTTCTGCGACAAGTGTGTCAATTTCCGCGGCTTCCGGGTCATCAGAATGGTCAATTATATTTGCCGCCGCATTTTTTTCCGCTTCTTTTTGCGCAATTCCTGCGGTTTCAATCATTTTAAGGCCAAGAACGCTGTCCATTCTGTCAATAAGATTCAGAGCCTCTTTTGCGTCCAGCGAACTGTCTTTTAAAACTTTATTCACCTGACTGAGCGCAACCGGAACCAAAAGATCGTTTTCCAGAGCCGCCTTGAATGCGTCAAGATATTGAACGGCTTTTTCAGAAAGCCCTTCGTGGTTGTCGGCTTCGCCTTTTTTATATGATTTTCCTTTTTCAAGTTTTACGCCGGCTTTCTGCGCCAGTTTTGCGATTTTTTGAACAAGGCTTGCCCTTCCGTTCTTAGCGGAATCCATTGCGTCCCAGCTAAAGAAAATCTGCTTGCGGTAATGTCCGCCCAAAAGGAAAAATCTGTAGTCAAGCGCGCTGTAGCCTTTATCCTTTAAAGTCTGAAGACGCAAAAAGTTTCCTTTTGACTTGGACATTTTATTTCCGCCTTCAACAACCAAAAACTCGTTGTGAAGCCAATATCTTACCCACGGACCTTCCGCTCTTTCTTCCGGCGTGAACGAACCTTCCGACTGTGCGATTTCGTTTGTGTGGTGAACCGGAACGTGGTCAATTCCGCCAGTGTGGATGTCGATGTGCTTTCCCAGATATTTCATGCTCATGGCAGAACATTCAATGTGCCAGCCAGGATAACCGCGTCCCCAAGGAGAATCCCAAGTCATCGCCTGGTTTTCAAACTTTGATTTTGTGAACCAAAGCACAAAGTCGCCTGGATTTCGCTTGTTTCCGTCGATTACGACTTCCTTGCGGCGGCCGGCTCCTTCCTTAAGTTCGTCAAGATTCAGGTTCGCAAGTTTTCCGTAATCTGGATAAGTTGAAATGTCGTAGTAAAGATTTCCGCCCGCCATGTAAGTGTGCCCGTTCGCCTCAATCTTTTTTATAAGCTCAATCATTTCCGGAATGTGTTCAGTCGCCTTGCAGATTACATCAGGATGACGTATGTTCAGGTCGTCAATGTCCTGCATAAAAGCATCCGTGTAAAATTTTGCAACTTCAAGAACAGACTGATGACGTTCCTCCGCTGTTTTTACCATTTTGTCATCACCATCATCGTTGTCACCGGTCAAGTGTCCAACATCAGTGATGTTCATAACGTGCTTTATGTCGTAACCCAAAAAAGTCAAAGTTTTATCAAGAATATCCAGAAAAACGTAAGCGCGAAGGTTTCCGATGTGCGCATAATTATAGACAGTCGGACCGCAACCGTAAAAACCGACAAAACCTTCATGAACCGGCTTAAATTCCTCAATTTTGTGTCCCATCGTATTAAAAAATTTTAACGGCATAAGTCCTCCAAATAGATAAACAAGTTTTAAATAGCCTAAACTTAGCGTTTTCAGAAAAATAAACAAAAAGCGTAAGCGAAGTTGCAATTTGTGAAGACTTTGTGCGATTAGAACGATTAAAGTTGCGTAGCAACCCAGCTCCATTCAAACGAAGTGCGAGCACAACCGTCTGAACAAATTGAAAATTCGCTGAAAGCCTTTTTTCTAACTGTTATAAAAAACTCGAAGTTTTGGCTAAATACAAATTTTAAAGATAAAATTTGATTAGTAAGTTTTAACTCATTCGATAAGATTTTACATCAATTTTTTATTCATTTCAATTCGCATGATGTATATGATTGAGCCTTATACTTTCTTACTATATAATAGGTTGAAAGTCGACTTTTTATGGGAATGTTATGGATATTGTTTCTAAGTTCAAAGAATTTGCTTTAAAAACGGGGTTTTGTGCTAAGTTTAGCTTTAATGAACCAATAGCAAGCAAAACGACGTTTAAAATTGGTGGAAATGCGCTTGTTTTTGTAGAGCCAGAAGACGTCTTGCAGATTTTAGACCTGTTGCTTTGGACTAAAAAATATTCTGTTCCGTTTTTTATTTTGGGCGGGGGAAGCAATATCGTTTTTACAGATTCAACTTATAACGGGCTTGTAATTTCAACTTCAAAATTAAATTCAATCTCGATGGCGGAAGGCGAAGATTCTATTGTTTATGTAAAATGTGGATGCGGCGTGCCAATTTCTTCGTTGGTTCGTTTTTGCATTTCTAATGATTTATGGGGAATTCAAGAATTTTCAGGTCTTCCAGGAACAGTCGGTGGAGCTTTGTTTATGAATGCCCGTTGCTTTGAAAAATCTATAAGCGATTTGCTTGTAAGCGCCGTATGCATTGATTTAAATAAAAAGTCTGTTGAAGAATATTTTTTTAATCAGTCTGACTGGGGATATAAAAGCTCTCCTTTTTGTAATAAAAACAAGTTAGTGCTTTCTGCTCAATTTCGATTAGAAAAACATGGCTTGGATGAACACGAAGAACTAAAAAAAATATGTCACGATTTTATAAATCAGCGAAAACAAAAAGGTCATTTTAAATATCCTAGCGCAGGAAGCGTTTTTAAAAACAACAGAAATTTTGGTCTTCCTAGCGGAAAAATAATCGATGATTGCGGTTTGCGCGGCATGAGGCGCGGAGATGCTCAAGTTGCTCCTTTCCATGGAAATTTTATTATAAATCTAGGTGCTGCAACTCAAAAAGATGTAAAATCTCTTGTTGAATCTGTCGTTAATGAAGTAAGAAATAAAACTGGTTTTGAGTTGGAAACGGAAATTATCTTCGTTGACAAATAATAACTGAAAATCTATACTTTAAAACAACAAAAAAAGGCGGTGAGGCGTGTTACAGTTATCAATAATAAATTTCACTCCAAATTCATATATTCTTGTGGAAGAAAAAGAGCTGAACGACCGTTTTTTTATTATCCAAAGCGGAAAAGTTCGTTGCCATAAAAACAACGACACGAATGGTTCTTCTGTAAAATATTTAGGACCTGGCGATTTTATTGGCGTAATTCCATGTATGTCTGGACATAGCCAGATTGAAAATGCAATTGCTGTAACAGATGTCCGCGTAATTTCTGTTATGAAGGATCAATATCCCGAACTTATAAGAAAGAATACTCCAATTGCGTTAAAAATAATCAGAACTTTTGCAAACCGCATGAGAACGATGAATGAAGAGCTTACAAAACTAACTTTGAGCAAGGTTTCTTCAGATTCTCCAGAGCAGATTTTTAATGTCGCGAAATTTTATGACAGCAAAATGGAATACTCTATTGCAACTTTTGCTTACTACCAGTATTTAAAGGAATGTCCTTCTGGCGAAGATGCTCAGATTGCAAAACAACGCTTTTTAAAATACAAGCCTAGTTCAAAGGCGATTTATTTTGAGCCTACTGCAGAGCTTTTTCGCTCTTATCCTGAAGGAACAATGATTTTTTCTGAAAGTCAAAAAGGTTCTGATATGTTTGTAATTCAGGACGGAAAAGTTGAAATTTCAAAAGTTGTAAACGGGGCTGAAGTCGTTCTTGCCGTTCTAGGAAAAGGCGATATGTTTGGCGAAATGGCTTTGCTAGAGAACAAGCCTCGTTCTGCAAGTGCAATCGCGCGGTCTGACTGCAAGCTTATGGTTATAAATAGGCAAAACTTTGATCAAATGGTAGGAACTCAGCCTCAGCTTATTTCAAGGCTTACAACAACTTTGGCAGAACGGCTTTGGTCAATGTACCGGCAGTTGGACAATGCCTGCCTTTCTGATCCAATGCATAAAATCATCGATATGCTTGCTCTTCAAATTGAAAAAAACCACAAGTATACAGGCTCGTTTCAAACCGAGCTTACGGTTCAAGATGTCATAAATATGTGCGCAATTCCTGAAAATCAGCAGCCGTTTGTAAAATATCAATTGCAATCGGAGCCTTCCTTGAAATTTGCGGAAGGAAAAATTCTTGTTCCAGATTGCAATGAGCTGATTAAGCAGGCAGCATTTTATAGAAAAAAGTGTGGAAAGGGTGCGTGATGAAAAAGAATTTGCTTGTAGAAATTTTTTGTCTTTTTCTATTATTTTTTTTCCCCCATATGATTTTTTCTCAAAATTCTAGTTCCCAAATTCCAGAAGGTTACGGTGGAATAAAACTGGGAATGAACCTTGAACAGACCAAAAGAGCTTTGAAAAATAATATTGATTTTGGCTATCACGGAGATAGAGATGTTTCCCTTTTGCCTGGCGAAAATAGAGTTCTAATAGAAACTGATGCTGGAAAAGATTTTTCTTTTTTGGAAAGATGCTGGTTTCAGTTCTACAATGACAAGCTCTACACAATTACAATAAACATAAATCAAGAAAAAATGGATCACTACAGTGTGTTTACTGAACTTTGCAAAAAGTATGGAAATCCAAAGTCTGTTTCTCCGGAAAAATCTGTTTGGGAAAATGATTCTGTAACAATGAGCTTAGAGCGTCCGTTGACATTAAAATATGTTGATAAGAAGACATTTAATGAATTGCAAGGAAACTCAAGAGTCGGACCTTCTGCCACAGAAATGACTAGAGAAATGTTTTTGGAAGGGCTTTAGTTTATGATTAGAAGTGAGTTTAAAAAAGATGGATTTTTCACATATTTCTTTCTTGCTTTGTTTGCTTTTATGTGTTTTTCTTGTAAAAGTTCATTAAAGAAAACCGAAATTTCTATAAAAACGCATGACGGTATCCTTGTTCCTATAAAGGTAGAGCTTGCTCAAACAGAAGAACAGCGCATGCATGGATATATGGGCAGAAAAATTATTCCCGAAGGTACAGGAATGCTTTTTGTATTTGAAAGCGACCAAATTCTTTCTTTTTGGATGAAAAACACGCCGCATCCTTTGTCTATTGCGTATATAACTTCTGACGGCCGAATAAAAGATATTTTTGATATGAAGCCTTTTAGTTTGGAATCTATTGTCAGCACAGGCTATGTACGCTATGCGCTTGAAGTTCCGCAAGGCTGGTTTGCCCGCAATTCAATTGATTGCGGAGATTTTTTGCAGCTAAAATAACTATTGGCACGAAATTTCCAATTGTCCTATTAACGAATAAAAAGCTGCTTTTAACTTTCAAGTTTTGCAAGCTCGCTGGCGGCAATTGCGTCGTTAGGAGCGAATTCCAAGACTGTAGAAAAATATTTTTGAGCCTGCTCTTTGTCGCCTTGCTTAAGTTTTAAGTATCCAAGATTTGAAATTATCTTTGTATCTTCTGGAGAAAGCGCAAATGCTTTTAAAAGGCTTTTCTCTGCTTCTTTAAGGTTTCCAAGTTCCAGATAGCAAATCGCAAGCTCGTTGTACGTGTCCGAATTGGAATCACCGCCACATTCAAGCGCCTGACTAAAAGCAGTTTGAGCATCTTTGTAGCGGCCAAGTTTTCTAAGTCCCCAGCCTAGCAGAAACCAGGCGTTCCAAACTTTAGGATTGTCTGCAATAAATTTTCGGATTTCCTCTAAGCCTTTTTCTTCCTGTCCGGAAGAAATCAATTTGTATGCGGCAGAGAAAATTTCATCGTCCATATTATCATTTGTTATGTGGTCAACAATTTCTTGCGCTCTTTGCTGTTTGTATTGCAAATTTTCATCAAGCTCTTCATCCTTTGTGTCGCAAGTTAGCGCAAGAAATGTTTCAAAAGCTCCCTTTGCTTCTTGGTAATTGTGCTGCTTTAAGAAAAAAAAGCCTGCATTAAAAAAGGCGTCTGGAATCGGAGGCTCAGCATCCATGGCTTCTTTGTAATATTGCAAAGCGTCGCTGTCGTAGGCATCTGCATCTTCATTTAGGCCTAAATGCCTGTAATTTTCTGCTCTTTGATCCAAAAACAAAGCTAGATTTAAGATTGTTGCAGGGTTTTCAGGATCCAAGCCTTTTACGCTCATAAAAAGTTCTTCTGCCAAATCCCAGTCTTCATTTTTTGTTTTAAGAACAGCAGCCTCAGTAAGTTCCTTAAAAAGATTTGGGCGGGCTTTTTTGATAATTGAACGGTAGTATTCAAGGTGCGGATTGTGCAAGTCGTAAGCAAGAACAGTAAGAATTCCTGCAAGAACTTGCTCGCTTGAAATGTCGTTCATATTAAAACTGTCTGGATCGCCGTCGATTTTCTTTTGAACAGGCAACGGAATCGTAGAGTCTATCTGCATTGCTGCCTGTGAAAATTTGAAATTTTCAGGCAGGTTTATAAAGTAAATTGAGTCTAAAGGATTTTTTTGGTTCATATTTAGCCCTTTTTATTATTCTTGATTTTTTGTATCTTCTAAAGTAGTTTCTGTCGCTTCTAAACCAGAGCCAGTTTCATCGGTAGGCAATTTTTTTTCGTTTCTTTCAAGGAAAAGTTTTCGGTTTGAAGCTAAATAGTCATTTATTCGCATTTTGTAAGCAAGAGGAACCTGGCTTTCGTCAAATTGAATACCAGCTTGAACAAGTTCTTTTCTGTCTGGCAACTCTTCTAGCGACATAATTGTTCCTTTTACGTCGATTGTTTCGTTAGGATCTGAAAACATGAGTCTGATTACAACGTTTTTTCCTTTTAAAAACTGAGGGCGGCCAATAAAAACAACTCTTGCGCCGGAAAACGAAATATTTACTAAAATGCAACGTCTTGGCACTTCTTGAATGAATATTATGGTTTCTTTTTTATCTAAACCTAATTTTCTTAAAGAGTCCTTGTTTAGAATGATGCGCTCTTCTCGCCTTCTGGTAAAACTGTAGTTTGCATCGATTAAGGAGCCTAGTTTTAAAATTAAATCATCAGGCGGACGCTGCGTAAATGTCAGTGTAACTACCGCTAAATCTTTTGAATTCATGTAAGGTGTAACTTCTGTTACATGGCAAGAAACAAAAAAGTGAAGAGGCGTGTTGTCTTGCTCTAAAAAGCAGTATCTTAAGTTTACAGTCGGCGCATCTTTTTTTGTTATTTGCGCGTAGGCTCCGCCTGTAGTTCCTATTATTATTTTTGCAAACTGAAATGATGTAGAATTTATTATGCAAGGCCATTGGCCTCCGCCGCATTTTACATATACTTGGCGAGGATCTAGCCTAAGGGTCTTAAGAATGTCTTTAGTAAAGACGATTTCGTTATCCCTGTAAGTGTCGTAATAGTTATTAATTTGCTGATTGGTAGCTAATGCAAAACTCATACAGATATATAATTTTAGTTTATAAATATGCGTTCGTCAATTTGAATATTAGATAAAATTCAAAGTTTTTTTGTAGGTATTTTTGATGGAGAAGTAATTATTGCTTTTTTTTAAATTTGCTATATTTTCTAAATATCAGGGGTTTATATGTTAAAAAAGTTTAATTGCACATTTTTATTAGTATCAATTTTCTTTTTGTTATTTGGTTGTAATCAAGGTATAGAAAAAACTGAAATAGAAGCAAATGCAAAAGATTATTCAAATTTTACGAAGAAATATCTTACGGTTTTGGAACTTCAAAACGAATCTGTATTGAAAGGAATAGAAACAGTTTCAAAGTATATAGATATAGACTGCAGTCCGAATAGAAGTCTAATAACTTCATATAGTTTGGATGACATAAATTTACTTCTTCCAAGTGATCTGTCTTTATTAAAAAGGAATAAGGAAAAAATTAAAAATGGAAGATTTGTAATTGGTGAAACAGAAGAGATAACACTAAGAGAGGAACTTGATGAAATTGTAGAAGAGTTTAATGAAGGGCTTAGTCAACTTATACCGAATCCTTCAAAAGCACTTTCTCTTGATTATATAAACGGAACAGAAACTGGTATATTAATTGCGGATGATGTTGAAATTCCTTTCAACTCTATTGAAGGAATAGTAACTGTGGAATTGCTTAATGCTGTAGCAGATGGTTATAATGCACAGCAACTTGTAAATGAATTATCAGAAGCAATGGAAAAAGACTCTCGTGCGTTATTTCAAATAAGAACAACTTCCTGTTGGATAAATGGAAGAATAAATTATCGATGGGGTAATATAACTAATGAGCATAGACAAGCTGTTATTAATGCAATGGAAATTTGGACAAAAAAAACTGATAAAAAAATTAGTTTCAAAGAGTTTTCCTATAGTGGTTGGAATGAATTTCAGTTAGGTTTATGTGTAGTTGGTTGTATAAAAATTTATGATGAAAACACAGATAATTGGAATGGTCGTGCAACTATAGGTTATGTATCTGGTCCATTCGGATATTTAAAACTTCGTGCAGGAATTTCTGGGCAAGCTCTTTCTAGAACTTGTTTACATGAATTAGGACATGTGTTGGGATTGAAGCATGAACACCAGCGTTATGATCGTGATTCTTATATTTTTGTGGAGAATTCAAATAATGATTATTCGAAAATAGAAAAAGATTTTTTTGGTTGGTGTTGGCAAAAAAAACAAATAAAAGTATGGCTGTGGACAATAACAATTTGGTATCCTTGTTGGACTTCTCAAAAAAACAGTATGGTATATGGGGATTTTGATTTTAATTCGATAATGCTTTATCCTGACATAAAAATAAAAATTCCATATAATAACTTAAATAACGGATATAAGTTTAATAATTCTTTTTACACAAGATATAACACAGTTTTGTCTGCTAATGATATTGCAATGGTAAAAGAGATATATCAATGAAAAAAAGTTCAATTTTTGTATGTTTTTTATTTTTTATAACATTTCAATTTTTTGTTTCTTGTAAAAATAATGAAGTTGCTACAGAACCTTTTTACAATTGCGGCTTTTCTTTTGAAATTTCTAATAAATCGATGAATTCTGTTAATATCGAAGTCTATTCGGTCTTTTCCTATGACAGAAAATCTTGGAGTGAAAGTCTTATAAGTTTTTCTTCTAATACTTTTATTTCGGAAAGTCTAAAAGAAAATGAAAACAAAACTTTTCAAGTGGAAAATTATGGAGAAGGACTTGCAAATGACGTATATGTTTCGTTTTTGCTAAAAGTGGATGAAAAATATTATCTTGGCTTTGGCAAGAACAGTAGTTTTTTATTGAATGAAAATAAAATTTTGTTTTTTAATGATAAGGATACTAAAAAAGATAATATCCACCAATTTTTTATAACTTCTGATGATGAGGAAAACATATATTTTTATAAATCATCAGAAAATTCTGATTTTATAAAGGCAACAGGCTCTAAAATCCAAATTCAAAGTTTTTTTGTAGGTATTTTTGATGGAGAAGTAATTATTGAGCCTCGACTGTAAATCCTAAGGATGAACAGACTTTTCGATTAAAAAAGTGTCCTGCAATTTTTTTGTCTTTGATTACCAGTTGCGAGGAGCGACCGCCGTCTAATTGCAATGCGTTGAAAACGCTTTCTTTTTGAAAGATTTTGTTGCAGTCGCTATAGGAAAGATTTTTTCCTACAAGAATAAAAAGTGTTGATTCATCTTGCGAAGTTCCTACTGCGGTGCGGCAATTTTTTATATCCTTAAATGAATTGAAATCTTTGCCTTCTTTTAAACTCTGCCAAAATCCACCGCAGGCATAAACTATTTTTTGCGAAAATTTGTTTATCTCTGTTTGGTCTTCAATAATTTTGCAAAAAAGTTCGCTGTTTGCTTTGTAAAAGACTAAAGCTCCGTATTTTTTTTGCGGATTTGATTTAACTTTTCCGTTTTCACAAATTATTCCGACTGGTAAAGTTTTGTTTTTGGGAAAACTTTTTTTGATTTCAAAAGGTGTAGTATTTATTGCTGCAAGACTTTTTGTTCTTTTTGCAAAATTTTTTGTGTTTTCTGGCAAAATCCATCCTTCTTTTAAAGAAGTCCAGTTCAGTTTTAGCTCTGGATTTTTTAAATCTATTTTTACTATCGAATATGATGTTTTTGCGTTTTCGGTTACGTTTTTTAAGTAAATTCCGTTTCCAATCTGAACGTAAAAAACATTTTCGTGCAAGTTGTCTTTGACTAAGGCAGTTGTGCGGCATGAAAAAAGCAAAAAAGAAAAAGCTGCGGCTAAAACGATTGAAAAAATATTTTTTTTATTGAACATTTTTGTTTCCTTAAATATGCAAATCGAACGATTCAACTTTGATTTTGCATTTTTGTTTTATCTTCCTTAATGCATTTTGTCAAAATCATAAAAACTTATAAAAAATTCGGCAAAGCGTTTTCTTGCTCTTGAGAACTATATTCTGGCGATGTATAAAAAATTGAAAGCTGATAAAAAAGCGTTAAATCTGGCATATCCAAATCAGAAAGGTTAGTCCTTACAAGGCGTTCAACGCTATAAGTGACTTTTACATTTTTCGGCTGCCGTTCAGGTTTGTAGAAAAAAATTCTATCTGTAAGTTTATATTTTATTCCTTTTTCCTTGTAAATGTCATTTGCAAGGTCTTTGCCGCTTGTTGGATTTCCAAGCTTCATAGAAATTGATGGGTCAATTTGAGTTTGAAGCTTAGTTTCTTTTACGGCGCAAAGCTCACCATTTTTGAATTGAAATTCAATGGATTCAAATGGAACGTTTGCATTGTCTTTCCAAGTAACTTTATAGCAAGAAACTCCAAAGTGATTTTGCTTGCATTTGTTCCAAATCGCATTTGTGTTGTTTTTTTGAACCCATTCCTTTGCTTGGCTTTCGGTTGCTCCCCAGGGAAGTCCGTTCCAGCCTCCGGAAATTAAGATATTTTTTTCTATTACAAAAAATGGAATTCCTATAAAAATCAGTAAAAATAAAACCAAATAAATTGTTGCTTTTGTTTTTGTCATTTTAGAATCCTACGATTTATAATTTTACTTTTGTTTTATTTATAGAATTGTTCACGCTTTTTAAAGGCAAAGAATCTTTTTTTTCAACAGGACTTTCTTTTTCGTTTTCTTTTAAAACTAAAGAGTCGTAATTTCCTGCTAAAAAGTGCAAATCCATTAAAAGTCTTGTTTTATCAAATCCATCGGTGCAGAATTCTAAATAGAAACCAACGACCGCGCAAACAATTGCTGCAAATCCCCATATTCCTAAGCTGGTGCTCATAAAGTTTATGTTTTTAAAAATCGCATAGAATGAAAAAATTACAAGCAAAAGTCTAGAAATTGCTCTTGCCCCTAAAATCATTCCTGTTATGCAGATTGTGCAAAAAATCGTCATAAACATATCGTTTTTTAGTTGCTGCATGAAATTTGAAGTTTCTGTATTTGGAAAAATAAATACTTTCACCAGCATGGTAAAGAACAATGTGTGAACAATTATGCTCAGGGTATTCAAAGTTATTTCAATAGATTTGCTTTCTTTTTGTTTTGAAAGTTTTGGCACAAAAGAAAAAATTCCTCGCAGTTGTAAAATCGTCATTAAGATAAGCGCAAACACAGAACTTAGCAAATCTGGAAGCTGCCAAACTTTTACGGTTTTGATTTTGGAAAATCCTAAAAAGGCAAAAATGTTTCCCCAAATATTTTCGAAATATGGCTCATTTATCTTCATTTTAGAAGGCAGCATAAAAAGCCATGCGGAAACCCAAATTAATAAAAGCCCTGTGAGTTTAAAAAAGTCTACATAGTTCCACCAATTTTTTTTATTTTCGTTCATATATTTATTTTAATCGATTTAGAATATTTTTTGTAGTGTTTAGTAGAAAACTGTGTTTTTATCTATGGAAGAAATCTTATTCCCAAAATAAGTCTTTTATTGTAAAATCTTGCTTATGGATTTAGCTGCAGTACAACATCGTGCATACGATAATTTTTGTTATCCCTTAGACGATGACACTCTTGAAATTAATCTTTTTACAGGAAAAGATGTCGAAAAGGTTTCAATTATCTATGGCGACCCTTTTGAAGGCGGAATTATGGGTGGCAATTGGAATTGGAAAGGCCGTGAAAATGAAATTTTTCAAAAAAAAGAACTTCAAACTCATTTTTTGTGGACGACTCAAATAAAGCCAGAATTTAAACGCCTGCGCTATTATTTTAAATTAGAAAGTGGCGACGAAAAAATGTTCTTTTTGGAAACGGGTTTTGTTACCGAAGAGCAGCTTGCTACTACAAATATGCAAGGAGCTTTTATTTTTCCGTGGATGAATCCTGCAGATACAAATAAAGTTCCTAAATGGGCGGAAAACACTGTTTGGTATCAGATTTTTCCTGCAAGATTTTCAAAAGGGGAATGTTCCGTAACCCCTGAAAATCTTTTGCCTTGGGCAGAATTTGGCGAGCCTATAAAACACGGATGGAAAGAGCCGGTTTACGGAGGAAATATTCGCGGAATAATAGACCGTTTGGACTATCTTCAAAATCTTGGAATAACTGGAATTTATTTAACTCCAATAAATCTTTCTACTTCACAGCATAAGTATAATACTGATGACTATGAGCAAATTGATCCTGAATTTGGCTCTGAAGACGATGTTGTTAAAATGGTAAAAAAAGCTCACGAGCATGGAATAAGAGTTATTTTTGATGGTGTTTTCAATCACTGCGGAAGCCAGTTTCCACAATGGCTGGATGCTGTAAAAAATGGCCGCAAGTCGAAGTATGCCGACTGGTTCATGGTAAACGATTACAACCTTGATAAAATGGGCTTTGGTGAACACAGCAATTCTCGCAAGGGAAAAATGTATTCCTTTGCATTTGTAGATTTTATGCCGAAACTAAACACCAACAATCCTGAACTTAGAAATTATCTTCTTAATGTTTGCGAAAAATGGGTAAAAAAATACGACATCGATGGAATTAGGCTTGATGTTGCAAATGAAATAAGCCACGTTTTTTGCCAGGAACTCAACAAGAAGATGAAATCATTAAAGCCTGATTTTTATATTGTTGGCGAAATATGGCATAATTCAATGCCGTGGTTGCGGGGCAACGAGTTTGATTCTGTGATGAACTATCCTCTTCAAAACGCCATTGCTGATTTTTGCTGCAAGGATGAATGGAATTCTAAGCAGTTCGAATGGGCTTTAAATAGATGTTTTTCAATGTACTACAGGCAGACTAATAGGGTTCTTTTTAATCAGATGGATAGCCATGATACTATAAGAATCTTAAATCGCTGCTCTGGCAACAAAAGACGTTCTAACATTGCGCTAGCGTTAATGTTCTGTATGCCAGGAAGCGTATGCATTTACTATGGAACAGAAATTGCTCTTGAAGGCGGTCATGATCCTGACAACAGGCGATGCATGCCTTGGAAACAGATTGATTCAGGTCTTTTTGAAGAGCAGCAAGAGTTTACAAAAAAATTAATTTCGCTGCGAAAGTCCAATTCTGCGCTTTTGGGGACTCAAATGGACTTTGTTCATGATTCTTGCGATAAAAATGGCGAAAACCGTGTTGTGCATATTGTAAAAACTTCTGAAGACAAAAAGACTAAGGCTGGAATTATTGTAAATTGCGGCAAAAAGCCGTTCAAAACAGAGGTTTTAAGCAAAAATGTGCTTTTAAGCTCTGGCTTTAATGAAGGTGTTTTAGACCTTGATGGTTTTGTAATTTATAGTCTATGAGGACGAAAGTCGAGTTTTTAGAAAAACAGAATAAAGCGTAAGAGAAGTTGCAATTTGTGAAGATTTTGTGCGATAAGAACAATTTAGGGCTTGCGCAGCAACCTAAACCTTTTAAAACGAAGTGCGAACACAACCATCTGAACAAATTGAAAATTCGCTTAAGGCATTTTTTACATTTATAAAAAAAACTCGACTTTTGACCTTATAGGCATAAAGTTTGCGTTTCAAACTTGCTTATTATGGAGGATATATGAAAGTTGCTATTTTTTTTGGTTCTAAGTCTGATACAGAAAAAATGAAAAAAGCTGCTGATGTGCTTGCTGAATTTGGCGTGGAATACAAAGCGTTTGTAATAAGCGCGCATAGAGCAGGGGAATTGCTTCATGAAACTGTTCGCCAATGCGAAAAAGACGGTTTTGAAGTAATTATTGCTGGCGCGGGGCTTGCTGCCGCTCTGCCAGGCGTTATCGCCGGCATTACGACCCTTCCTGTTATTGGTGTTCCTTTAGAATGTGTAAGCGGTTCTACAAACGGTCTTGCCGGAATGGACGCGCTCCTTTCGATTGTTCAAATGCCTCCTCAAATACCAGTCGCAACGGTTGGAATTGGAAACGCGAAAAACGCAGGTTACCTTGCCGTTCAAATTCTTTCTATTAAATATCCTGAATTAAAGGAAAAACTTTTAGAATTCAGAAAAAAACTTGCGGATCAAGCTAGCGCAGGCATAAAAGAAGGCGTAATCTTTTAGAAATTAATTAGCAAGTTTAAATGTCGAGTTTTTGGAAAAAAATAAATTCGCTGAAAGCGTTTTTTGGGAAGTTTCTAAAAATTCGATATTTAAGCCAACAAGTGTTTTCAAACTCTTTTGAAATCTCTATAATAGAAAAACATTGTTGTCTAAAATAAAGTTATAAAGACAACAAAAAATAATAGGTTGAGGTCCATAAAATGGCAAGTTACAAAGAAGCTGGTGTTGATGTTGAAGAAGGCTACCGCGCCGTAAACAAGTATAAAGAGCAGGCTGCTCGCACACGAATTCCTGGTTTACTTACAGATTTGGGAAGTTTTAACGGAATGTTTGCAGTTCCTAAGGGAATAAAAGAACCTGTTATGGTTAGCGGAACCGATGGAGTTGGAACAAAACTCGACATAGCTTTTAAAATGAAAAAATACGATACTGTTGGTATTGACTGCGTTGCTATGAGTGTTAATGACATTTTGTGTTCTGGAACTCAACCCTTGTTTTTCCTTGATTACGTTGCCTGCGGAAAACTTGATGCCAACGTTGCCGCTGACCTTGTAAAAGGTGTTGCAGACGGCTGTGTTGATTCAGGCTGCGCTCTTTTAGGTGGCGAGACTGCCGAAATGCCAGATTTTTACGATGATGGCAAGTATGACCTTGCAGGCTTTGCCGTTGGTGTTGGTGAAAAAAAGGAAATGATAACCGGCGCGGAAATTGCAGAAGGTGACGTTCTTATTGGCTTAAGTTCAACTGGTGTTCATTCAAACGGCTTTAGTCTTGTTCGCCGCTTGGTAAAAGATTTTAATGAGCCTTTCCTTATCGATGGAAAGGAAACCGGCAAGACAATAGGAGACGTTCTTCTTACACCTACACGAATTTATGTTCGTCCAGTTATGGAAGTTCTTAAAAAATATAGAAAATCTGTTCACGGAATGGTTCACGTAACAGGCGGTGGATTTTACGAAAATATTCCTAGAATGTATCCAAAAGCAAAAGAGGGTAAAAAACAGCTTGTTTCTATTATTAAGCGTTCTAGCTGGGATATTCCGCCTGTTTTTGGAGAGCTTATAAAAAAAGGCGCAGACCTTAATTCCATTTACAACACTTTCAACATGGGAATAGGATTTGTTCTTGCTGTAAAAGCAAAGGATGCGGACGCCATTTTAGAAATGTTTAACAAAAACGCTTCGAAATACAGCCGTCCAGATGTTCCTGACATGAAAGCCTATAAAATCGGTCGCGTTGCTTATGCGGAAGGCAAGGTTGAAAGCCAAAAAGACGCGGTTTTGTTTGAGGCTGAGTAAAAATGGTTGCAAAACTTGCGGTCCTTGTAAGTGGCGGCGGAACAAATCTTCAAGCCCTTATAGATTATGAAAAGTCTGAAAAAGACTGCCCATATCATATTGCGGTGGTTATGAGCGACCATAAAGACGCTTACGCTTTAGTTCGTGCTCAAAATGCTTCAATTCCAACCGAAATTGTAAGTCCTTATGCAGTTATGGGAGCGGATGTTGCAAAAAGTGCTTCTCGTGAAGAAAAACGAGAGGCCGTTAGCAATAAAGTTCTTGAAAATTGCAAAAAATATGGCGTTCAGGGAATTGTTCTGGCAGGTTGGCTTACTGTAAATTCTGGAAATCTGATAAATGCTTTTTATGGCCGGATGATAAACTTGCATCCAGCCCTTTTGCCAAAATTTGGCGGAGTTGGAATGTGGGGGCATCACGTTCACGAAGCAGTTCTTGCCGCTGGCGAAAAAGAAAGCGGATGCACAGTTCACATTGTAGATTCTGGTTGCGACACTGGAAAAATTCTTGTGCAAAAGAAAGTTCCTGTTCTTCCAGAAGACTCTCCAGATTCACTTTATGAACGCATTGCTCCACAAGAGCATGAAGCAATTGTAGAGGGCGCTTGCATCCTTTCTAAAATTATAGAAGAAAAAGTTTAGGTCTTATTTTGTAGATTTAGTTTATTAGCCATAACTTCGAGTTTTCAGAAAAATAAACAAAAGCGTAAGCGAAGTTACAATTTGTGAAGACTTTGTGCGATTATAACAATTAAAGTTGCGTAGCAACCCAAATCCATTCAAATGAAGTGCGAGCGCAACCGTCTGAGCAAAGTGTAAATTCGCTGAAAGCTTTTTTCTTTCTTTATTTCTTTTCATTATTAAATATTTATGTTATGTTGTTCAAAAGCATTCAAACAGTGCAAGCCAGTGGCTGCAGAATGTAAAAAATTGAACTGCTCATGCCAGAGTCACAAAGTTTGTGCTGTGGACGCTATTTTATAAATAATAGTGGTCAACAGAGTTCTTATAGGAGTTATTATGGCAAATTCAAAAGACACACACGCATGTACGTTGGACAAAATTATCAGCCTGTGTAAAAGACGAGGTTTTGTATACCAGTCTTCAGAAATTTATGGCGGACAAGCCGGTGCTTGGGATTACGGTCCGTTAGGCGTTGAATTAAAGCGCAATATTCAAAATGCTTGGTGGAAGTACATGACGCAGATGCACGATGATGTTGTAGGTCTTGACGGGGCAATTTTTATGCACCACACAACATGGGAAGCTTCTGGTCACGTAGGACACTTTTCTGATCCTATGATTGACTGCTGTGAATGTAAAGCGAGATTCCGTGCTGATCAGCTTATAGAAGATTTTTGTTCTGCGCATGATGAAAAAACTGAAAAGCCTGTTGATACAATGAGCCACGACGAAATGAAGGCTTTTATAGACGGAAAAATAAATTGCCCTACTTGCGGCAAACATTCCTGGACAGATGTCCGCGAGTTTAATCTTATGTTTAAAACTCATTTAGGTCCTGTGGCTAACGATTCTTCCCTTGTTTATCTTAGACCAGAAACTTGCCAGTCAATTTTTGTTGATTTTAAAAACATTGTTCAGTCAAATAGAATGAAAATTCCTTTTGGAGTTGCACAGTATGGAAAATCTTTTAGAAATGAAATTATCTTCAAGAATTTTATTTTCCGAACTTGCGAATTTGAACAGATGGAAATGGAATACTTTTGCAAACCAGGCACAGAAGACGAAACTTTTGATTACTGGCGAAAAGAGAGATGGAATTTCTATTTAAAATACGGTATTCCTGAAAATCAATTAAAATGGCATCACCACGACAAACTTGCTCATTACGCAAAAGACGCTTATGACATTACCTATAATTTTCCAATCGGTTTTGAAGAAATAGAAGGTATCCATTCGCGAACTGACTTTGACCTTTCGCAGCACATGAAATATTCTAAAAAAGATATGAGCTACATGGATCAGGAAGATGGCAACAAAAAGTACATTCCTTATGTAATTGAAACTTCTGCAGGTTTGAACAGAAACTTTTTAATGTTCCTTTGCGAAGCTTACGAAGAAGAAAATGTTTCAACAGAAGAAGGCAAAGAAGATTTCAGAACTGTGCTTCACCTCGATCCTCGTCTTGCACCTATTACAGTTGCGGTTCTTCCTCTTATGAAAAAAGATGGTCTTGCAGAAAAGGCAAAAGAAATTCAGCATCTTTTAAAAGAAGATTTTGTAACTGATTACGATGTTTCTGGAACTGTAGGAAAACGTTACCGCCGTCAAGACGAAGTGGGAACTCCTTTCTGTGTTACGGTTGACTACGATACAATCAATCAGAAAAAAGATGACGGAAGTGAAAATCCTGATTACAATACAGTTACGGTTCGCTATCGCGATAGCATGAAGCAGGAACGTGTTGCTTTAGACAAACTGCACGCTTTCCTTGTTGATGCAATTAAAAACTACAAGCCTGTAGTTCGTGCAGATAGGTAATTTTTCAGGCTGTTCAAAAGGGAAAGATAATGCTTTTTGAGCAGCCTTAAAATATGTTTGTTGTGTATCTAAATAAAAAGAGGTAGTTTTACTTATATGGAATACGTTCGTCTTGGAAAATCGAATATGATGATTTCTCGTGTGGCTATGGGGGCGATGTCTATTTCGAAGTTAAAAACAGAAGAAGATGCTTTTTCTTTATTGAGAGAAGCCTACAATCGAGGAATAAACTTTTTTGATACAGCTAGAAGTTGTTCTGATTCAGAACGTATTTTAGGTAACGCTATTGGAGATATTAGAAAAAGCGTAATGATTGCAACAAAAACTTCTGCAAACAGCAGCAATGAAGTTCTTAGCGACTGCGAAACAAGCCTTAATGTAATGCACACGGATGTTATAGATTTGTATCAGTATGAAACTGATTCATTTTTACCGGAAAAAAATGGTTCAGACGGAATATATAATGCTTTGCTTTCGTTAAAATCAAGTGGAAAAATAAAAAGTATTGGAATTGCAACTCAAAATCTTGATATTGCTAAAAAGGCTATAATTTCTGATTTGTATGATACTCTTCAATTTCCTTTTAGCATGATTAGCAGCGATGAAACAATTTCTTTGGTAAAATTATGCTCGCAAAACGATGTGGGATTTATTGCTATGCAGCCTTTGTGCGGAGGAGTTGTTGATAACATACCTTTGGCATTCGGTTTTCTTCATCAGTTTGAAAATGTTATTCCTTTGTGGGGTGTTCAAACATTGCAAGAATTGGAACAAGTTTTATATTTCAATGAACGCCCGCCAGTTATTGATGAAAAGTTTTCTCAGGATGTGGAAAAAATAAGAATGTTTTTTAATTAGCCTGAATCAATCAAAACGAAGTGCGGACACAACCATCAGGACAAATTGCAAATTCGTCGAAAGCATTTTTTTCTTAATTTATAAAAAATTCGAAATTTGGGCTGATTAAGAAAATTCGCTTAAATCAACTTCCTTAAAATTGCTTTCGCTTTCAGTTGGTTTAGAAATTTCTTCTGGTTCTTCAATGATTTCTTGAGTATTTTGTTTTTGAGAGTTTAACGTCTTTTTTACGTCTAATTCTTCTTGCTTTGTTAAAACTCTTACGATTTTATTTAAGCGTTCGTCAGTCTGTATAATTTTTGGCGAGCCGTCTTTTTCTTTTTCATTAAGAATTTGAACAAGAGGATTTTTTGGATTGTTTGGTGAAACATCTGCGACAATTCCAATCTTGCCGTTCTGCAGGTAGACAAATGCTCCTATTGGGAATAAAGAAAGGCTGAACAGCAATGCTTTTATTACAGTTGCATCGTATTGACCGTTAGGATTTTTGAGCATTTCTACCATTGCATCGAATGTTGTTCGTTCAGTTTTATATTCTCGCGGCGCAGTTATAGCCTCAAAAGAGCAAGCGACTGAAATAATTTTTGCGTAGTTAGAAATTTTGCTTCCTGGAAGTTTTCGAGGGTAGCCCATTCCGTTTTCTTTTTCGTGATGTTCAAGGACTCCTAACTGAATGCTTAACGGAAAGTTCAAATCCTTCATGATGTTAAAACCTAGCAAAGTGTGCGTAGAAATTTGAGCTTTTTCGCTGTTTGAAAGCGGTTTGTTTGTCATGTAGAGTTGCGGCGGCAATCTTAGCATGCCGATTTCGTGCAATATGCAAGCAACACCAAGTTCTACTAGTTTTGAAAGCGTCATGTGAAGTTCAAGACCTATGGTTATAGCAAGAACTGTTGAACGCATTGAATGGACAACTAAAAAGTTTTTGCTTCTCGCCACTACGCTTGGAGTTATTCTTAAAACGTACCTTTTATTTTCTTTTATATAGACGCATAAATCTTTTACAGTGTCGGAAAGTTCTTGAAGATTTATTTTTTTATGGGTCGCATAATGCGTATAAACAGAATTTATATAGTTCATGTATTCGTTATAAACCGACTGCACAGATTCTATCCTAGACTGCTCCGAGTTGGCAAATTTATTAGAATTTGCTTCTTGAATGGCTTTTTTTACAGAGTCATTTATTTTTTCAGCAATTTCTGAAGATTTTACTTCTTGTTTAAATTCTGCTGGTTTTTCGTTTGAAATTCCAATGTCTCCACCAAGACTTATATCGTCATCGCATTGCAGTTCTGTAAAACCCCAGTCTTTTAGAGTTTGCTGAAGCGTTTCTGTTACAGGAACAGCAACTGGCAAAAGTATAAAATTTTTATCTATAAGCAAATCGCTTTTGAATGTGAGGTCTTTTTGAAGTGTTTCTAATTTTATTATGTTACTCATGAGAGAAAACTCCATTATACTTATCGGCATATAATGCAATTATCTTGAAGCAAAAGGCAAAAAAAAAGATGAAAAACCTCACACGCTTTTCATCTTTTAATGTCATGAAGGACTTTTGCAGGCGTCTGGATGTCGAAATTCCGTCTGCAATGTTTTGTAAGTTGCCTTACATTTATATTATCGGTATTTGTTTAATTGTCTTTAGTTTCTGTTTTGTTTTTTTTCTGATTTTTTGAAAAAATCTTTTTTTAAACTTTCGATTTCTGGAAGAGAAAGAATTTCATTTAAATTGCATGGTTTAATTCCTGGAATATGAAGTCCTTCACCAAAGAGAGAAAAGGTTTTTACATCAGGAACTTGCTGAATTCGGCTTTCGAACCACCAGGCGAACATTTTCATTTTTTGATCAGTAAGAACAGGTTTTCCAAAGTAATTTTTTTCAAGGCTCACGTTTCCTGAAAACAAAAGAGGCATTGAAGCGGTCTCTGCAGGCTTTATCCTTGTGGAAGTAGAATGTACCGCCTGTTCAAAGCTGCTGCCAGAAATATGAGTCTGTTTTCTAGGAAATGAAAAGTCCAGTCCAAGTGTAAATATCTGTTTTGCGCCGCAGAATACGCAAAAATTCCATGCGCTGGACGCAACAGAGCCGCCTGAACCCAAATCGCCTTTTTCTGGCATGCAGTATTTTGAATAATCCTGTATGCGGACTTGGCTTTTGCACGCGACAATTTTTCTGCATGGCCATCGAAATACGCTAGGATAAACAGCGACTTCTGTTATCAGGACACTTGATGGACTTTTTAGGTTTGCAATATGCCTGTATGCCCAGTACTGAGGGTCGGTAAGAACTACAAAGTCTGGCTCAATTTTTGCTTGCAGGCAGGCTTTTAAGGCTGTGTCAACGCAAACTACAATGCCTCTTTTTTTTATTTTTGACAAAAATTTTAATGCGCCTTGTAAACTAGGCCCTGCAGCGATTAAAAAGAATGGAATATCTTTAGCGTCTTCCTTATAAATTTCTACGCCATCAAGTTTTTTTACAAAATCATAGTTTTTTTCTATATTATTTTTCCAAAGTTTTCCCAATTTTTTTAGAGTCGCCTGGTTTATTTTTTCTTTGCTAATATTTCTGTCTATAAGAGTCTGAAGAACTGAGAAATATTCTTCAGCGTGTTTTTTTTGCGCTGCGACAGAAATAAAAACACTTTTTTCAAACCCATTTATGCTTATAAGCTTTATTACTTGGTCGGGCGTGCAGCCGACTGCAAGCGTTATGTTTTGCTTTTGAAAAAAGTCTTGCCAATCAAGGTAGAGCATTGCTGCAAAAAATCTTTTTGGCTCAGGTTCGACTATTAAAACTGGCAGCAGCGGAAAATTCTTTATACATTCTAAAACTGAATACCCAAGTCCAAAAGCCATAAATACAACAGACTTTGCGTTTCTTAAGGTTTCTTTTTTTGAATTTACAATGCTTTGCGCTTCTTTTTTGGGCGAATATGCAGAATGTAATTTTAGATTGTTTTCAGAAACTGTTAATTCCCCGCTTTTAGAATTTGATATGTTCCAAAAAGGATGCAGTGCGGCTTGCTGTTCAGTTCCTGCAAATGAATTAAATCTGTCTATTTCTGACTTTAAAAGCAGAGTAAGCTGCGGAAATCTTTTTTTTAAAAGAGATATATTTTTATTCCAAATTGAGTTCAATTAGCATGCTCTCCGTAATTGGACTTCCAGGTTCTGGAGACTGGCTTTTTACCCAGCCAGAACCATTTATTTTTACGCGAATATCACTTCTTTCAATTATTGGCAGTAAATCTCTTTTTGACATTCCTGTAAAGTCAGGAACTTTGCTGCCTAACTCAAATGGCTTTGCTGGCGAAATTGTAATTTTCCCACTGTGTTCAACAGATTCTGCTGATCCTCTGCTCATTCCCAAGTAGTCTATTATTGCATCTGCTGCTTTTGCTATAACAGGAGCAACAATTCTGCCTGCGTAGGTTTCTCCTTTCGCTTTTTCTACAACTATATAAAGGATTATTTGCGGCTCTTCTACAGGAAAAATCGCCATGCAGTTAGAAAGAAAGTCTGTTGAGCTGTAGCCGCCTTTATTTTTGTCTGCCATTTGCGCAGTTCCTGTTTTAACGCCTATGGAAATATCGTTTAATCTTGCCCTTGAGCCAGTTCCGCTTGTAGCAGTGGTTTCCATGCAGCTTAAAACATAAGAAGCTGTCTTGCTGCTAAAAACTCGTTCTTTGTAGACTGGAGAGTGCTCAAAAACTATAGTTCCGTCGTTTTCAACAATTTTTTTAATCACTGTAGGCTTTACAGGAACTCCGCCGTTTGCAATTGCGCTTGCGGCTTGAATCATTTGCAGGGCAGAAACACTGATTTCTTGACCGATTGCCATTGTAGGCTTTGAACGTGCCGACCAAAGCCTGCTGTTAGTGTCCTTTACAGAGCCTGCAGTTTCTCCTGGCAGTTCTATGCCAGTCTTTCTGCCAAATCCTAAAGAGCGAATCATGGAAATAAACTGTTCGTCGCTCGCCCTATCAGAAATTTGCGCCAAAACATCGTTGCAAGAATACTTTAATGCTTCGCGGGCAGTTAGCCATCCATGCCGGTCAAGGCATTTTATTCTTATGGTTTCGCCGCCGGGAATGCGGTTCTCGTAAACTCCGTCGCATAAAAATCCGTCAGATTCTTTTAAAAGACCCGCGTTATAAATGGAAGCCACTGTAAAGATTTTAAATACAGAACCCGGTTCGTATGCTTCCATTGCTGGGCGGTCAATTGTCTGTTCTAATTTTGCAGAGCCGTATTCGTTAAGGTTTGCAGATGGCAAGCTTATATAGGAAAGAATTTCTCCAGTTTTTGCTTCCGATGCAATTAGCATCATTGACTCTGCCTGGGTTGAATTCATTGTTTCTTTCGCAATTTCTTCCAACTTGTACTGAAGATTTGCGTCTATTGTTAGCGAAACGTTTTTTCCTTTTTGCGACCTTATGCTGCTGGGATCTGGTTTCGGCTGCAACTGCTCTTGCATCGAATATTCAATTCCTGCAAGACCTTTGCCGTCTTCCCCCATAAATCCAATTAGCTGAGACGCTAGAGAATTTTCTGGATAGACACGGCCAAGAACTTTGTCGAATGTAACAAAAAGGTAGTCGTTGTCTGAAGTTATTTTTTTTAGTTCTGTGTAGGTTGCCTGATCCACTTTCTTTTTTAAGTAGATAAAGCTAGATTTTTCGCCTTGCTCAATGATTGAAATTAGACGTTCTTCCGTCATTCCCAAAGGTTCTGCCAAATTTTTAGCAAATTGCTCTTTGTTTTTTATTCTGTTTGGGGTTACGCCTACGTGGTAGAAATTTGTTTGGACGGCTAGAGGTTTTCCATTTCGGTCTACTATAGAACCTCTTTCAACGGTTGGCGTTGAATTTTGAATTTTCATAATTGGAGTGGCTGCTAAAATTCCATATTTTATAATTACGGCAAGAGAAAAAATGGAAATAAGAACACATATTGAAATTAAAGCTGATTTTTTAAAGAACCCATTCATTTTCCAATTATCTTTCCTGTAATATTTTTTATAGAAACAAAGCCGTAGTCCCTTGAATCCAGAGACTGCTCTTGATTGTCACCAAGAGCAAAAATATAACCTTTTGGAATTTCAGAAAAATTTTTTAATTTTTCATATTGATTTTTAGTTAACTTTACGGATAAAGTTCCAATATTTAAAATATACCCCGAATCAGTTGAAAAATCTAGATGAGTGTTTTCTGTGGCGACGCATCTTTTTACAACTATTTTGTTGTCATGAAAATAAATTACGGCGTCGCCTCGTTTCGGGCTGTTCCACTGAAAGAAAAACTTGCCCTTAAACGGAACGTTTAAACCGTAGGCAAGTTTGTTTACTATAACGGTGTCTCCATCTTTTAATGCTGGACTCATAGAGTTTCCGCTGATGTGCAGAATATCAAATACAAAGAGTTTCAAGAACAGTCCAAGCAGAATTCCTATAGCCACGCAGACGCAAAATTTTATTTCTTTCATAGTCAGAATAAAATATATTCTAATATGTCATAGTTTTTATGTCGATAGAAAAGTATGGAAATAGTTAATTACGTAGGCTTTGATAATCGAAGCGCAAGCAAAAATTTGTTCACAGTTCTTGCGCATCGCAATTTTTTAAAGTTTAATGCTAAAAGCATAAGGCAAAAAAAAGTAACGTTTAATTCGGACTCCCTTTCGTTTGCTCAAAGAATAAGAGGTTTTGTCTGCGGGCTAGGAAAAAATTCTTTTACAATATCTGTTGTTTGCATTCTTTTTTTGCTGTATATTTTTGTTTCTATTTTTAGTGTAAAAGGAATAGATTACATAAAATCTTTTACAGGTCCTGTTAGTCTGCCTGCTGAAAAAGATTTAAACTCTGATATAGAAATGCTTGATATAATTATGTCAAACTTTGCCTTGGACAAGCCTGAATATAATGAGAACGGAACTCTTTTGGATTCTGTAAATACAGACATTTCTATTCTTTTTAAGCAGCCGGTAAAGTTTCAAACATACAAGGTTAAGCCTGGCGACACAATCAGCGGCATTACAAAAAAGTTTGGACTTACAAATATTTCCACCTTAATTGCTGTAAACGACATTGACAATGTAAGACAGCTGTGTGCTGGGCAAAAACTAAAAATTCCTTCAATGGATGGACTTTTTTACACCGTTCAAAAGGGAAACACCTTGCAAGGAATCTGTTCAAAGTTCAATGTTTCTATGGAAGAAATTCTTGACGTAAACGAATTGGAAACTTCTGTTCTTGCATCTGGACAACAGATTTTTATTCCTGGAGCTAGGATGGATTTTCAAAAATTGCAAAAAGCTATGGGCGAGCTTTTTAAGAATCCTCTTTCTACAAGATACAGAATTACATCTTATTTTGGACCTAGAGCAGATCCTTTTACAGGAGTTCGTTCAAATCACACTGGAATTGATATGGCTTGTCCTCAAGGTTCTGCAATTTTAGCTTCTTCTAGTGGAACTGTTGCGGTCAGCAGTTTTCATCCAGTTTATGGAAATTATGTTATAATAAAACATTCTAATGGTTATCAAACCTTGTATGGTCATATGTCAAAAATTTTAGTAAAAAAAGGGCAGTGGATAAGTCAAGGTTCGCGAATAGGGTTGGTTGGTTCTACAGGATATTCAACAGGTCCTCATTTACATTTTACAATTTATAAAAATGGAAAACTTGTAGACCCTTTGACTTTGATAAAAAAATAAGAGTTTAATCTTGAATTTTTATGGGAGAAAATGAAAATGCATAAAAAAGTTCTTTTGTTCGCTTTCGCATTCGCTCTTTTTGGTAAAATTTCTGTTTCTGCAGGAATAAGATTTGGCGATGGTTCTATAAACAGTCAAAATGAAATTCTTTTCAGTGTAAAACATGATATTCCAGGAACTTTTTCATATAAATCGGCATTTTCTGCAAAAATTACTCCTACCGAAACTGAATCTATAAGAATGATTTCGTGTTTTCCAGAAAAAATGGAATTAGTTTGCTCTGGAAAAAAACTGCAGATACGAAACCGATATGGAACTGCTTGGTGCGACTTGGACACTAATTCTATTGAATGGAAAAAATTTTCTAGCAAAATACCTTTGAATTCTATGCGTCTTTCGAATATTGCAGTTAGTCCAAACGGGAATTTTTCTTGCTATGTGGAAAAAAAAGACTTTGCAAGCGGAATCCTTTTTATAGAAAATCTTGTTACACAAAAAAAAGCCGCTCTTGATGAAAATGCAGCCTTTTCTTATACAGACGTTCCTGTAAAGTGGGCTAAGGATAATTCTTTTTTTGTTTATGAAAAAAATGAAAATCTTTATTTTTGCAACCCAGAAGCGATTTTAAAGGGTGTTGAAGTTGAAGAAAAGTTTCGCTTAATAGGAAGAGGTTCTATAAATAGTGTGGAATGGACTTCTTCAAATCATTTAATTTATATCGATGGAGATATTGTCTACAAACTTTCTTCAAAAGAACTTTACACGCTTGGGCTTTATTCAAAAATCATAGGAAAAGGAGGAGCAATAGGAAGGCTAAATTTTCCTTTTGATTGCACAGAAGATATTTTCCGCGTAAACGATTCGCTTTCTTCTATTGTAGTAATTCAAAAATCTAAATTTCTTGCGTACTACAAACTTTCTTCTGGTTGTGAATATTTGGATATGGTTGCAACCCTTTCTTTAACAGATAAAAAAGCTTCTGTTTTGGCGGCGGATGTTATTTGGTCTTCAGACCAAAATCCTTGCATTTGGGTAAAATTGCTTCCTCATTCAGGCAAAGCCCCTGTGTCTTATGTTTATAAAAGCAGCCCTGGATTTGTGAAATTCCTAGAAATTGAAGATTCCGATTTTCCTGTAATTTCTCCTGATGGAACTGCCTGCGCTTTTTATTCTGGTTCTACGGTTCATGTCTACGATACTAAAAATTGGAAGTCTTTAGGAAAACTTTCTGGAGAAAATGTTGTTTCTATGGTTTGGAGAAATCCTTCCCTTTTGTATGTGGGTGGCGATAAAACCGTTAGAGCCTGGCTTATTGGCGCAAATCACTTAAGTGCCAGTTCTACTGCTGCCGATGACAGCGAAGTTTTTCTAGTAAAACTTATCTCTTCTGTTACTGAACTTGATTGGTCTGAAGAAGAAAAAGTTATTGCCGACGCGGGAAACGGACACAAGTATGCTTTCGATTTTTCTGCTTCAAAATGGACTGAACAGAAAGAAGAAACTGTTGTAAAGAAAAGTTCAAGCAATGGGCGTTACCGTGTTTTTTGCGGAGAAACTCCTTCTTTGGATTTTGACAATGCGCTTTATATTAGAAATCTTACAGGGAAGGCTGTAACAAGGGCTGTGTTTTCAAATTCTATTCAGAAAACTGATGAGCGAAAAAAAGTCTCGTTGATTTTTGATGCATACGATAATTCCGACGGATTATGCAAAATTTTAAACACTCTTTCAACTTATAATATTCCAGGAACATTTTTCTTAAACGGAGAATTTATCCGCCGCTATCCAAATGAAACAAAGCTTATTGCAAACAGTTTTAACGAAACCGCTTCTATGTTTTTTACAACAGCAAGGCTGGATTCTAACGATTTTTTAGTTGATGAAACCTTTATTAGAAGAGGTCTCGCTCGCAACGAAGACGAATTTTTTAATTGTACAGGTCACGAATTAAGTCTTTTGTGGCATGCTCCGTATTATTTTGCAACTGACAAAATGATTCAAACAGGAACGGACGCAGGGTATTCTTACGTAAATGTTTTTCAAAACGTTAGCGACTGTGTAACTATGGAACAAGCTGTTGCAGAAACTGAAAAATATTTTAGCGCGGAAGATTTAATTGACCTATACATGACAATTCTTAAGAATAATAATGGCGGCGTTATTCCAGTTACAGTAGGAATTTCTTACGGAACAAGGAAAAACTACTTATACGACAAGCTGGATTTGTTGGTAAGTGCAATTCTAGATTCAGGCTACGAAATAATTCCTATAAGGCTTCTTTTAAAATAATAATGCTGCGCTTGCGCACAAGTCTGCAAAACGTATCCAAAGAGGCGCTTTTTCTACATTTTGTTGCGCAACCAGTGGAATTGTTTGTAGTTTTTTGCCGGCTAAAAAGTATTCTATTTTTCCGTATTCATCGCCAGCTTTTATAGAGCCTTTTAGCATCTTTGGAAGTTCAATGTTTATCTTTACTTCGTTTACAGCATCTTCTGTGTCGTTTGCAATGTTTATAGGAATTGTAAGCGCTTTTGGTTCCCAGGCAGGAACTAAGTGAACTCTTGTTTGCTTTGCTTTTACAAGCGGAATGTTGTATTCTCGCATTATAAGAGGATTTTTGTAATCTGCGAACGTAGAAAATGCCCATTCTGTAACAGTTGTTCCGTCCGCAGTTCTGCCGGCTTGCCCTTCTGCTACAGTTTTTCCAGGACCGCCCATGGTGACGCTTATAATCCGCATATTTTTCCGTTCTACAGTAAGAATTAGATTATAACCGCTTTCGTCAATGTAGCCCGTCTTTAGACCGTCACATCCGTCGAGCTTTCCTAATAGCGGATTTGTATTTTTTTGGTAAATACCCATAGTTATGTATTCTGGAAGTCCATTTGAAAAATCCTGCGTTCGTGGAAGCCCCTTTGTTTCTGGCGCAAGATTTTTTTCTTTTGGATAAGTTATTGAAAGCGCCGAATGAAATTTTGCAAGAGATTCTGGGTACTTTTCCAAGTATACTTTAGCCAATGCGGCCATTTCTCTTGCTGTAGTTGTATTTTTTTCGCTATATCCAGAAGTTTCTATAAAACGAGTGTTTTCTAGCCCAAGCTTTTTGACTTCATCGTTCATTCTTTTTATAAAGGCTTCCATGCTTCCGCAGACGTAATCTGCAACTGCATGGGAAGCGTCGTTTCCAGATGCTACAGCCATTCCAAGCATAAGTTCTTCTAAAGTTACTTTTTGATTTTTTCCTAGAAACATTAAAGACGAATGAGGAGGCATATTGCAAGCCCAAGTGTTTGGCGGAAGTGGAACTTCGTCTTTTAAAGAAATTTTTCCTTTTTCAATTTCCTGAAACACAACATACATTACTGCAATTTTTGTCATGCTTGCAGGCGGAATAATCTCATCAGCGTTTTTTTCGTATAAGATATTGCCATTTGTTGCGTCTATTAAGATTGCAGATTTTGCTAAAATTGGAAGCTCTACGCTTTTTGTTTCATAAGGCAATTTTTTTACAATTTTGTTTCTTTCTGGATATTTTGAGCTTAAAATATTTTCAAGCTCAGTTTTGTCCGAATAAGAAAGCGCTGGAACTGCTGATATTTTTCTAATCTGAAAGGCTCTTGTTCCAACCGTAATTACGTAAGCGCTGCAAAAAGCAATTAGAGCAGTTAAAAGTATTTTTTTTATTTTCTTCATTTTATTTTAGCCGTTTTGTTTCTAAGAATCATATCTGCAACCACAATTGCAGCCATTGATTCAATTACTGGAACTATACGTGGACAAAGGCAAACGTCGTGCCTGCCTTTTATTTCTATTTTAGTTTCTTCATATTTGTTTTCTTCTTTTTTTATAGTTTTTTGTTCTATAAAAATGCTTGGAACTGGTTTTATAGCTGCCCTAAAAATTATTTCGTTTCCGTTTGAAATTCCGCCAAGAATTCCGCCTGAATTGTTTGTAAAAAAAGAAGGTTTTCCGCTGGAAATAAACATTTCGTCGTTGTTTTGGCTGCCAGTTGAGTCTGCGCTTGCAAAACCGCTGCCAAATTCAATGCCCTTTACAGCTCCTATTGAAACAATCGCTTTTGCAAGTTCCGCATCTAGCTTGTCAAAAACTGGTTCTCCAAGTCCTGCCGGAACTCCTGTTATTTTACATTCGATTATTCCGCCCGCGCTGTTCCCCTGTGAGCGCAATAATTCAAGTTTTTCTTCAGCTTTTTCCGCGGCAGTGTTGTCTGGCATTCTAAGGTTGTTCTGTTCAATTTGCGAAAAGTCTTTTTTTTCACATTTGATGCCGCAAGCCTTAAGCGTGTAAGCCGTAATTTTTATGCCTTTTGATTCTAAAAGCATTTTTGCAACTGCTCCAGCGGCTACTCTTGCAGCTGTTTCTCTTCCGCTAGATCTTCCGCCCCCTCTAAAGTCTCTAAATCCGTATTTTTCATCGTATGAAAAATCAGCGTGACCTGGTCTGTAAGAATCTTTTATATTGCCGTAATCGCTTGAATGTTGCGAAGTGTTTTTTATAGCAATTGCAATTGGAGTTCCAGTTGACTTGCCTTCAAAAACTCCAGAAAGAATTTCTGCCTGGTCTGGTTCAAAGCGCGAAGTAACCGCTGCTGAGTTTTCGCCTTTTACAGCGCTTCCCGGTCTTCTTCTGTCTAATTCTTTTTGAATTTTTGAGCAATCTATTTCAAGTCCAGCGGGGCAGCCGTCAATAACAACGCCTAAAGCTTTTCCGTGGCTTTCTCCAAAGGTTGTAATCTTAAATAAAGTTCCGTAAGTATTTCCTGACATGGCAGAAGATTAACATATTTACTTTAATTTCTCAATCAATTCATGGCGGCTATGGATTCCAATCTTTTTGTAGATATTTTTATTGTGCGTTGCAACCGTTGCAGGCGAAATTTTTAGAATGGCTGCAATTTCTTTGTCGCTCATGCTTGCCGCTACCATGGCTGCAATAGATGCTTCTTTTTCAGTAAGATTTGCAGAAGTGAATAACGCATTCATAGCCGCATTGTCAGGGGATTTTTCTTGTTTTTCTATTTGTTTTGTGTTATCAGCGTGTTCCTTAAATTTTTCAATTGATTCAGTTTCTTTGCTTTCTGTTGTACCGAGCAAACTGTTTTGCAAGGTTTCGTTTACAGAAGAAATTAACATTTTTGCATAATTATTGCGGTTTCGTATTACAGCAAGAATTCTTTGAAGAACTAATTCTATGTTGAATGGCTTTTGAAAAACATCAGTTGCTCCCATCTTAAGCAGTTCTATAACAGTTGATGCGCAAACATTTTTTGCAGTCACAAAAAAAGGTATTTTTTTAGGAATATCTGTCCCCGTCAAAAGCTCAAATGTATTTGTTCCGGAAATTGTAAGGGAAACCACAATTACATCAGGAGATTCCGTTTCTACGTTTTTTAAAAGATTATAACTGCTGCCGTATGTAAAAACTTTAAAGTATGAAGAAAATTGTTCTGCAAAAATCTTTTGAATATCAGGGTTTTCATCTAGGATAAAAATCTTTTTTAAGTTGCCGCCTGCTTGTTTTGGTTCTTCGGGTTCTAGAAAGGAAGAACTGCTTTTTTCAAATTTTTCTAAAGAGTAAAAACTGTGCAAATTAAACGGCATTGGTTCCAAAGAAAGCCTGATAGAAATTGTGTTTCCGTAAGAATCTGGAATTATAGTTATTTGCCCATTGTAGAGCTCAACGATTCTTTTTACAATATTCATTTGAACTCCCCAGGTGTTAATAACATTTTCTATAAAATCTTTTGAAACTTTGCTCGCTTCTGTTTCGGATAATTCTAAATTTAATAAGACTTCAGATTCGTAGCGTGTTATTGGTTCTGAAAAAAAGTGTATAGAATAAATAAAAGTGTAGTTTTCATATTCGTAAGAGACATTTAAAGTCGTTTGAGGTATAGTTTTTTTTATAGCCAACTGGAGCGGAAATTTTAAAATCAGCATAAGAAAATTTCGATTTGAAAAGATGCAAGTTCCAGGCAAGATTTTCTTTTGAACATCAAGAAAGGTTCCGCATTTTTTAATAGTTGCAATATCTTTTTCTGTTGTTTCTTCAATAAAGGTGTATAAATCTATAGGCTCAAAATCTGTTCGTTTATTTACAGGGTAACGCTCATAATTTTGAAGGGCAAAAAGGCAATATGTAAGCGTTCTGGAAATATTCAAACTTTCGTTTACATTGTCAAACAGCTCCGCTGGCAGCTTGTTTTTGCATTTTTCAAAACTGGCAAATATAACTTGAAAAGGATTTGCAAGCAACGTTGTAAGTTTTGAATATACAAAGTTTCTTTTCGTTTCTTGTTTTACTTGCTCTTTTAGTTTTTTCTGGGTCAGCTGATTCAGCGCAGAACGGTTTCGAATTTTGAAATTAAGTTTATATAGCGTTGAAACGGCAATAACTGCAAAGCAAATTATTTGCGGCATGGCGAGGTCTTGGTCGGCAAGTTTAAAAAATCTTATATCCTTAAAAATAAATCTAAAGTTCAAACAGCACTGTTGGATAAAAACTAGCAGAGCAACAAAAATCCAAATTAAAGTAAGTTTTATATTGCACATAGGATTGTACACAATAGATTCGTAAGTTTGAATCAAAAGAATTATCAGAAGAAAGAATGAAATAGAAAGTACGCTAAAAGAAAAAATTACATTCTCAATCGGAAGAATACATAAGAACAATCCTGCGGAAAAAACGCTTATTAGTATTAAAGAAAAACAGTTCGAAAAATTATAATACCAAGGCGGAAATATGTTCGGGATTTTTCCATAATATCTGTGAAGTGTGATTATAAGGCATAGATAAGAAGTCGTTATTGTAAAATAGGATACTTTATAGGCAGTTTTTATACTTGTCAAAAATGGCCAGATGTAGAAACTTCCGATTCCCATTGAAGAAAAAATATAGAGAATAAGCGAAAAGCATAAAAATGCAAGAAAGATGCCGTCATATTCTTTAAAAGTTACGCAGGTGAATATGATAAAAACTATAGCAGAAATGCAAATTCCGCCAATAATCGAAAAGATTATCGTTAATCCTGTTACAAGAGACGTGTAATTCTTTGCAGACATAAAATAAATCTTTACAAGCGAAGGGTGGTAGGTTTGTATTTTGATTCTTACTGGCAAAGACGAAGAATTTCTATCGATATAATTATTATTTTGCGGAAGATATATGCAGTTTAGCCAGGTATCCACGGTTTTGTCTGCTTTTTTTATGGCGTTTCCTGTTTTTCCAATATAAATCCATTCGCTGTTTTTTGATTGGATAAAAATATCTGCCTGATAAAAAGTTTCCTGCCCAAAGCAAAGGACACTTTGCTCTTTATTAATGATATTTACAGGAACGGAAGTTTCAATCCAGCAGACGTTGTTTTTTTTATGCGAATTTACGTAATTGTTCTGCTTAAAATCAGAAGAGACTATTTCGTCTGCCTTAAGATTTTTTGAACTTGTATAAAATGTGGAAAGATTCAGAGTCTGAACATTTTTACCTGCGAAAAGAAGCAATACAATATAAAACAGGCTTTTCATGAAAGAAATTTTATCATATTTTGTGCAGATTTGCATTAAGAAAATAAAATTTAATGTATTCTATAAAATTCGACTTTCAAGTTGTAAAATCTATTAATGAATTGATAAAATTCATTAAAAGTGGCATACTCAACCAAAAAAGGTTTGCATACCTGTTTGGGGGAAATATGATTAAGTTAAGTGGTGCAATGACAGCATTGGTTACTCCTATGCATGAAGATGAGTCTGTTGATTACGAATGTTATCGAAAACTTGTCAAATCTCAGTTGGAAGCTGGAATTGATGGTATACTTCCGCTCGGAACAACTGCAGAAACACCTACTCTTACAGAGGAAGAAGAGGACGAGCTTATAAAAATTTCCTTTGAAGAAGTAAGGGCTTTTGAAAAGGCTAATAATAAAAAAATCAATGTGATTTTAGGTTCTGGTTCTAACTGCACGCGGGACGCTGTGCGCTATTGCAAAAGAGCAGAAAAAGCCGGCGCAGACGCAGCTTTAGTTGTTACTCCTTACTACAATAAACCTAGCGACGAAGGCGTTTTTCGCCATTTTGAAGAAGTTTCTAAAGTAGGAATACCTATTGTTGTGTACAACATTCAGGGAAGAACTGGAAAAAATATAGATACTGCTACAATGGCTCGAATAGCTTCTTTGCCAAATATAATTGCCGTAAAGGAAGCTAGTGGAAACATAAATCAGATGATGGACGTTATTGCCGCAATAAAGGCAAAAAATCCAGATTTTTCAGTTATTTCTGGTGACGATGGACTTACACTTCCTTTGCTTGCGGCTGGTGGAGACGGAGTTTTTAGCGTTGTTTCAAATTTTTGTCCTTCTTTGATTACTCAAATGGTTCACTATGGACTTGAAGGCAATTTTGAAAAAACTCGCGAAATTCATTACAGGTTATTACCTTTCTTTAAGGCTGCTTTTGTAGATGGTAATCCTACTTCTATAAAATATGCACTTAGCTTAAAAGGGGTGATGAAACCGTGCGTCCGTCTGCCTCTTGTAGAAGTAAAAGAGAGCGCAAAAAGAGTAATAGAAAACGCTATAAGTGAATGTGGACTTTAAGTTTGATTTAAGGTTTATACAAGCCTTAAAAAGGGCTGGCTCAAGGGCTTGAGCGTAAGCGTACCTTGGTCAGACGTATTTAATTTTATAAATGGGGGAATGTTATGGCAGAAAAAATAAAAGTTGGTGTTCTTGGCGCTACTGGAATGGTAGGCCAGCGTTATATAAAGCTCTTGGAAAATCATCCTTGGTTTGAAGTTTCTTACGTAGCGGCATCTCCTCGCTCTGCAGGAAAGTCTTACAAAGAAGCCGTTGCTAACCGCTGGCTTATAGGTGCTGAAATTCCTTCTGGAGTTGCAGATTTAATTGTTCAAGATGCAAATGACGAAAAAGCCGCCTTGGGAAAGTGCCGTTTTGTGTTTAGCGCTCTTGAAATGGGAAAGGATGAAATTAAAGCCTTGGAAGCGGCCTATGCTGCTGAAGGAATACCTGTAGTCTCAAATGCATCTGCAAACCGTTGGACAGAAGATGTTCCTATGTTGATTCCAGAAATAAACTATAGTCACCTTGATGTCATTGAGGAGCAAAAAAAGCATCACGGATGGGATAAAGGCTTTATTGCCGTAAAACCGAATTGTTCCCTTCAAACTTATATGATGCCTTTGTATGCATTGATTCAAGCTGGCTATCCTGTAAAAAGAATGATTGTAACAACTCTTCAAGCTACATCTGGGGCAGGTTATCCTGGAGTTCCTTCTTTTGATATGATAGACAATATCGTTCCGTTTATTGGTGGCGAAGAAGAAAAAACAGAAAAAGAATGTCTAAAGATTTTAGGAACAGTTCACAATGGAACCATAGTAAATTCCGCAGGACCGTTGGTGAGCTCTACTTGCACAAGAGTTCCTGTTGTTGACGGACATACAGCAACGGTTTCTTTGGAATTTGATTTGCCAGAAAACAAAAAACCTTCATTGGAAGAAATTGAACGCGTTTGGGCTTCATTTACTTCTTTGCCGCAGGAATTAAAGTTGCCATCCGCACCAGAGCATCCAATTGTTGTCCGCCACGAAGAAAATCGTCCTCAGCCACGCCGTGACCGCGAAACAGAAAAAGGAATGGCTTGTGTAATTGGCCGCCTCCGCAAGTGTCCGGTTTTTGATGTAAAGTTTGTTGCATTAAGCCACAATACAAAGCGAGGTGCTGCTCTTGGCGGTATACTTAATGCAGAACTTTTAAAAGCACGTGGATTTTTTGATTAAAGTTTTTTAGGCTGAAAATTCGCTGAAAGTATTTTTCACATTTATAAAAAATTTGGCTTTCGACATAAAAGTAAAAAAAAGAGTCCTGGAAGTTTATTCAGCTTCCAGGACTCTTTTTAGTCAGCAATTTTAGTTAGCTGTTATTGCAATGCGTTTTGGTTCAGTCAAAGCCTTTCGTGGCATTGTTACTGTCAAAACGCCGTCTTTTACAGTGGCGCTAATTTTATCTGAAGCAACATCTTCAGGAAGCGCAAATCTTCGGCTAAACTGGCTGTAAGAGCGTTCCCTTACAATCCATTTGTCATCGCTCTTTTTGTCAGACTTTTCTTCTTTCTTCTCTTCTTTTGCAGAAGAAATTATCAATGTATTGTGATCAAGTTCGATATTTACATCTTTGTCTGTTTTTCCAGGAAGATCCATTTGAAGAGTGTAATTATCTTTTGATTGCTTTACATCAACTTTTGGTTCGTGGAAGAAAGATTTTTTGCCATAAGCAGGAAATCCATATCCAGGATTCATCAAATCGTCAAAAAAATCATTAAAAAGTGAAAGTTCGTTCATAATATTACCTCTTATTATTAATTTCTAAAGTTTCTGAAAACCTTTTTGGCTTTCACTTTATATAAAGCAAGATTCGTGCCAAGTTTTGAATAAGACTCCTTCTTCTAGATGTTTTTGTTATATTTCTTTGTAATATAACAAAATACGTTTTAAGCAAAACATTTTGTACCCAAGCTTCAGGAGAATTTGATTTTAAAATTTAGAAAATTGCTTTTTTTTGAGTAAAAAATATCGTTTTGGTAAAAATGACCCGCTGTGTCGGGTATTTTTTACTCAACTAGAATAAAAGGGCAGATTTTTTTGATAAAAAATACCTATATTTCAGTGTTTGTAAATTTTTCCTCTAGAAATAAAGTCCATTTTGTTAAGTTTTTTTGAAGAAAAGTGGTTTTCTCTTTGTTTTTTTACTTCTGAATAAATGTTGTTTTTGCTTAGTGTTTTAGAATCTGCTTGCCAAATTGGAGTTTTGTGGCTTCCAACTTGATTTTTTACACAGTCAATCCAATTTTCTGGCTCTGGAATTTCAAATTTCATTTTTTTTCCCGTAAAAGGGTGAAAAAACTCCAGAGTGCGAGCGTGCAACGCAAGGCGACCAAACGGGTCTGTTTTTGAGCGATAGTTTTCATCGCCTGCAAGTGGGTAGCCTTTGGATGCTAAGTGCGCGCGAATCTGATTTTTTCTTCCTGTATCAAGGCTTAATTCAAAAAGGGTGTGGGTTTTGCCTCTCTCAATAATCTTGTAATGAGTTCTTGCGGAGATTGTTTTGAATTCAGCTTTTCCATTTTTTATAGTTAAATTTCGCTGGTATATAGATTTTTCATTGTTTTTATTTTTTGAAGCGATAAGCTCCTTTTTTGCATTTTTGTTTGGCAAGTCCGTTTGTTTAGGAACAAATCCTACGTTGTAGGCATTGTATGCAAGTTCGTCTTCAATTATTCCGCTTTGCGGCAATTCTTTTTCATGTTCAGGATTTTCGGCAACAGCTCTGTAAAGGCGTTCGGTTACCATTTTGTGCCAGGTGTTCATAATAATTTTTTGAGCATGCTCGTTCAGGGCAAACATCATAACGCCGCTTGTTTCGCGGTCAAGGCGGTGTACTGTAAAAGGTCGGTGATTTGCACTGTAAGTTCCTGCTTTTCTCATAATATTTTCAAGAACCGCAATTGCTGTTCTTGAATGGCTTCCTGGATATGGAACGCTCAACATTCCTTCGGGCTTGTAGATAACGGCAATATCTTTATCTTCATATAGAATTTCTATTTTTTCGCGGCCAAAATCAGCCTTGTGCTGCTGTTTGAATTTTGTACTTTCTTTCACATTGTTAATAAACCACAAATAAAGCGGAGTTGCAATATGGCTTTTGTTTACTAGATAAAAAAAGTATGCAGGTAACCAAGTTCGCAGTAACGGTAACTCGGTTACTTTAAAAGGTAACTTGGTTACTTTTGCGGGTAACTTGGTTACCTTTTAGGGTAACTTAGTTATTTTTTTAGTAACTTGGTTATTTCTTTTGAAAGTGGAGAAAATCGTATTGCTTTTTTTTTGAAAAAGTGTGTGAGAATTAGAAGTGTACCTTTATGAAAAAACTATTTCTTTTTGTCTACATATTTTCTTTATTGATTTTTACAAGTTGCGAATTGTCGCCATCTTATAGCAAAAAGCCAGACAGTTACTTTTTTAATAAAATGGAACCTTTAGAATGGAGCGAAGATTATGTTTTGGCAGCAACGCTTTACCCTCAGCAAATTCAAGTGTGGAACAGCAAAACAAATAAATTAGTTCATAAATACAGCTTGCATACAGACGAATCAAAATGGGGCAAAGGAACGGAGCGTGCGTTAGATGTAAAAGATATGACTGTTCTAAATGGCGTGATTTGGTTTATAGGTTCAGGTCTTCAACGTTCGTTGATTAGGCTTGACTGCAAAACTGGTGAAATGCGATATATAGAACTTGATATGAAGCCTTCTGGAGTTGTTGCTATTCCAGAAGGAAATTCTGGCAATGGTATGATTGTAACATCAACTTATGCAGATTCTAGAATTGGAGTTGCTGTAAGATTTTTAGACACTGAGGGTAACATCATTAAAAAAAGTAATATATCATTCGATAAGATAAAACTTTTATCTATTGGTGAATGTTTTTATGAAAACGAAAATTATTATACAGTTGCCGTAAAGGATGAAAGCTATTCTAAAAATAAAGATATAGATTTTAAATTGATAAACCTATCTGATTCTCAAAAAAAATATCTCTATGATATAGAACCTCAAAAAATTTTTCATACTAATTTTATAAAAGATAATTTTGATGAAGATTTAGAAAATTATTTTTGCAATTCTAGATTAATAACTTTTTCTTCCAATTCAAATCAAAGATTTATGGAGATAAATATTTGGAATGATGATTATTATGAAAATCCTTCAAGTAAGTATTTGTTTATTCGATTTCTTTATAGAATAAATTCGTTTGAAAATTTTGATATTCAATATACAGGAATAAAATATGCAGAAGAAGACTCAAAAACTTTTTTTTCTGCGTATGAGTATGGCGAAAATATATATGTAACAGGAAAACAACTTCACAGTATAGAAACAAAAGAATATTTAGAAGGTCTTGAATGTACAATTTACCCAAAAACTGGAGGAAATCAAATAAAACATGTTCAAATGCCTTATGGAAATCAAATTTACTGCGAAATGAAGGAAGACTGCGCTTGGTTTTCAAAAAACATTTATTTTCAGGATGAAAAAACTTTGGAATGGAACAAAAGCCAGGAAGCGGCAATCTACAAGCTAGACTACAAAAATCAAACTGTTTACGAATACGACAAAGATGGAAATGGCAAAGAGCTGGCTTGGATTGAAGGGTGAGGTATAAAATCTATATACGATTTACAAGAAAATGATTTTGTTTCTTCTATTGACCCATCAACAAATCTATTGTTAAAATAATAGGTCAAATCTATTGATTGTATTAATCTATTGTGCCGGGTGGGAAAAATGGCGTATGTAAAAAATATTTTTGATCAGAATTTTATTCAATATGCAAGTTATGTTATTCGCGACAGAGCCATTCCTGAAATTATAGACGGATTTAAGCCTGTTCAGCGCAGAATAATTCATACTCTTTTAAGAAACGATGATGGTCGCTTTACAAAAGTTGCGAACGTTGTTGGTAAAGTTATGGCGTATCATCCGCACGGAGACGCTTCTATTGCAACAGCTCTTGTAAACCTTGCTAATAAAGAGCTTTTTATAGATAAGCAGGGAAACTTTGGAAATATGTTTACGGGAGCACCGCACGCAGCTCCTCGTTATATAGAATGTCGTCTTCGTCCTGTTACAAAAGAGATTCTAAACACAAATCCTGCTATAACCCAGTATGTTGACACTTATGATGCCCGCGACAAGGAGCCTGTTGTTTTTAAGGCAAAACTGCCGCTTGTTCTTATAATGGGTGCAGAAGGCATTGCGGTAGGAATGTCCACTCTTATAATGAGCCACAATATCTTTGAAGTGATTGAGGCAGAAAAAGCTTGCCTTCGCGGTGAAAAATTTGAACTTTACCCTGATTTTTTAACTGGCGGACTTATCGATGTTAGCGAATACAAAGATGGGCTTGGCAAACTGGTTACCAGAGCAAAAATGGACACCAGCGATGAAAAAAAGATTATAATCACAGAACTTCCTTACGGCTGCGACAGCGAAACTTTAATGGATTCAATTGAAAAAGCGGCAAAAAACGGAAAGGTAAAAATTGCTTCAATAACTGACTATACGGCTAAGTCTTTAAATATAGAAATAAAGCTTCCTCGCGGAGTTTATGTAAAAGATGTTGTAGATTCTTTGTACGCGTTTACCGATTGCGAAAAAACAGTCTATTGCAATCTTTTAGTAATCAAAGATAATATGCCAGTTCAAATGACTTGCACGCAAGTTATTGAATATCACGCGAAGCAACTTCAGGGAATTTTAAAAGAAGAGCTTGAGTTTGAAAAAGCTGAGCTTATGGAAAAACTTCACCTGCGCGCGCTGGAGCGTATTTTTATAGAAGAACGCATCTACAAAGAAATCGAGCAGATGAAGACCGAAGAAACCGTAAACAAGGCTGTTAAAAAAGGATTTATCCCATTTAAAGACGAACTTTTGCGTCCTATTAGCGATGAAGACGTTGAGCATCTTTTAAAAATTCCTATTCGCAGAATTTCCTTGTACGATATAAACAAAAACCGCAAAGAAGTCGCTGCAATTAATGCAAGAATAAAAGAAATAAACAGGCTTCTTAGGCACATTGTTGACTATGCTATTTCTTACTTGGATGGGATAGAAGCAAAGCTGCCAAAAGACGCTAAAGAAAGGCGGACAAAAGTTACAAATATTAAAACTGTTGATATAAAATCTGTTGTTCGTCGCGATATTTCTTTAAAATATAACGAGAAAGACGGATGCTTGGGAACTCAAATTTCAGGTGGCGTTGAGCTAATGAAAATCACACCGTTTGATAGAATTGTTTATGTCCGAAAAAGCGGAATTTATTCGATTACAGAGGCGCCTTCAAAAGTTTTTGTAGGTCCAGAGCTTCGTTGGTGCGGTTTTGCGGACAAAGACTCTCTTTCAAAGGTTTTGTTTACTGTTATATATCGCGATCCAAAAACTCGTCTTGCATATATAAAGCGCTGCAAAATTGGCGGATATATAATGAACCGCGATTATTTTTTTGCTCCTGATGGAATGGAAGTTCTTCATATCGATACAAGAAAGTCGTTTGATTTTGAATTGAATTATTCTCCAAAGCCTAGAGTAAAAATCTTAAAAGAAACTTTTAAAGCGGCAGATTTTTTAGAAAAAGGCATAAAAGCGCAGGGAACACGGCTTTCGACTAGAGAAGTTGACTCTGTTTTAGTAAAATAGCTGTAAAATATAATGAAAATACTTTCTGAATATGTGAGCAATGAATTTTGTGTAAAAGGTTCTCGGTTTTTGGCGGAACTTTTTCCATGTGAAGAGCAATCTTTCGCAAAAGAGCTTATAAAGTCTCAAAAAATAAAATATGCCGATTCAACGCACGTTGTTCACGCTTTTATTATTGGCAAAAACGCTGAGATTATGGGAATGAGCGATGATGGCGAGCCTTCTGGCACTGCAGGAAGACCTGCTCTTGACGTTTTAAAAGGCTTTTCGTGTACAGATATTCTTCTTACAATAACAAGGTGGTTTGGAGGAACTCTTTTAGGAACTGGCGGTCTTGTAAAAGCGTATGGCGATAGCGCAAAACAGGTGCTTTCTTGCGCAGAAAAAAATGGTTCTCTTAAGGAATTCATAAAAAAGACTGCTTTTTCATTTAGGTGCAGTTATTCTTTTTATCAGACTTTAAAACATATTATGCCTTTGTTTGAAGCTGTTCCGATTGAAGAGAAGTTTGAATCCGAAGTTTTTATAAGTTGTTGTGTTCCAGAAAAAAAATCTTTGGAGTTTTGCAAAAAAATTCAAAATCTTAGCAATGGAACTGTTCAGGCCGTTCAAGAAACTCCTATCGTATAAGGGCTTTGATTTAAGTTTTTTATACAAACTTTGTTTTTCAATCTGTTAATTTATTTTAGTTGTTTTATGAAGTTCAGCATTTTGATTGAAAACTATATTTGGAATGTGGTAAGTTTTTTCTTTTTTATAAAGATATTTTAAAGGGTGAATATCAAATTCGTTTGGAAACCAGCCGCCTGTTGCCTCTAAATCCACAACATTCACGCTTACCGGATGCTGAATCGGCAAAATCATTGCTTCGTCTAATAAAAGTTGTTCAGCTTGAGCAAGAAGCTTTAAATGATTTTCGTCTGAATAAATAGAAGATTCGTTAAGCAAATTGTCATACTCCTGGTTGCTCCAGCCAGAAACATTTAGCGTAGAATTGCTTCTAAAAAGTTCTAAAAAGGCGAGAGGGTCTGCAAAATCTCCTATCCAAGTGTAAGAAAAAAGCTCTGAGTTGGAATTTTGAATAGAATCCAAATAAGAGGCGGAAGGAATTTCTTCTGTCCTTAGCTCCACTCCAAGAGTTTTCCAGGCTTCTTTTAAAATTTCAGCCTTTTTTTTCATATAATCTGAATCTGGAATTGCAAAGGTTAAAACCAATTGCAGGTCTTCTGGAATGTTCGCATTTTGTCTTGCTTCTTTCATGAGAAATTTTGCGTTTTGTTCATCACAATAAGAATATCCTTCAACATTTTTGTATCCATTTAATGGATACACTAGCGTTGTCGCGGGAACATAAAATCCTTCCCTAAGTTTTTCCCAGGGAACTGCTTCTAAAAGAGCGGCTCTAAAATCAGTTTTGTTCCAAATGCTACTAGGCTTTATCTTAAAAAAGAAATACTGCGTTGCAAATTCTGCGTTTACGCGGATACTTTTTTTATCTATAATCCTTTTGCTGTTGAATGTTCCTGTTATCCAATCGGCTTTTCCTGTGTTGAATAAAAAAGAATTTTCATCTTCGTCATCGCTTAAAAGTATTGTAATTTGACTTAGAGGAGTTTTTTTTGAATCGTGATACTGCTCGTTCTTTTTTAGAACAATTTTTTCCGGATTACTTGATTCAATAACAAACGGACCTGAATAAACGCCTTCAGAAGCAGATTTTACACAAAAGGCTTGCATGCACAAAAGCTTATTAAGATGCGCGGCAGGTTTGTTCAGGTTTACAGCGATTGTGCTGTCGTCAATAACAGAAATCCCAATGGAATCTATGTCAGTTTTTCCGCCAGAAAGTCTGTACGCTTGAGCACCTGCGACTATATCAAAAAGAGAAGAGTATGGAGAATCTGGGGTAGAGAGCATTGTTAGCCAGGAGTTTTTTACGTCTTGAGCAGTTATTTCTGTTCCATCGCTAAATTTTGCGCCTTTCCGCAGCGTAAAAACCCACCTTTTTTTATTTCTGTTGATTCTAAAAGAAGTGCAAAGCGCATAATTAGGTTCAAGAGTGATAGGATTATATGAAAAAAGCCCTTCATACAAGCCTGTTAGTATTTGAGCTTCGATGCTGTAAGCCGCGCTGTGAGGGTTTAGGTTAAAATTATGCTTTGAACAAACAATAGTGTAGTTTTGCTGTAGTTCTTTTTTTAAAGAAGGAATTTCTTTTTGGTTTTGTTCAAACTGTTCCAACTCATTAGAATTTGTTTCCTGGGCAAAGATGTTTGTAAAAAAAATGCATAACAAAAAAATTGTTTTTAAAGTTTTATGCTGAATGTTTTGAATTTTACTCCACATCTGAAATTCCTAATTTTTTCATTTGATTGCGCTCTTCTACATACGAAATGTATTCTGAACGTTTTTGCGTTGCCTTTATAAGATTGTTTTTTATAGCAATTAAATCCATTTTTAGGCCGCGGATTTTTGTTCTGTTTGCAATAGAAACATTGTTTTTAAAATATTCATCAGCAGATTCTAAAAGAGTTAAAATTTCTTGATTTTCAGAAATTTGTTTGTTTACGAATTCAAGGATTGCCGTTTCGTCAGTTCTTTGCAGTCTGGCAACTTCCTGGCTGTTTTTGTTGAGCAAAAGACCAAAAAAGTTTGCTTTTTTTTCAATGTTTGCAATAAAAGTGTTTATGCTAACTGCTCTTGTTGTTTTAATCCCTTTTTTTGCATCTAAAATTGTAAAATTGTATACTAATTCAGGTTCTGGTTGCTTAAAGATTTTTCTAAAAAAGATTTTAAGTTTTTCTCCAAAAGTCTTTTTTCTTTTTTCAAGAGTATCTACATTTGAATGTAGTTTTTCTGCAATATCAATATATATAGGCGCAATTGTTGCAAGCCCGTGAAGCGTGTCTAATATCATTGATTTAGTGTTTATGCTTTCCTGTTTTTTTACACTCGATTTATTTACTACTTGAAGTTTAGCAAGCGTAATTTTCTGCGCGTTTTCCTTTTTTTCGCCCTGGTCTTCTTCGATGATTTCTGAAATTAATTCGCTATAGTAAGGTTTCTTTCCCATGATTTTAGGGAATAGCCGCTTTATTTCTGAAGCTTCAGTCTCTTTCGAAGATAGCATTTTTGTAACATCTACGGAAGAATGTTCAAATATATTGGTACGAACTTCAAGCTTGTACGTTTCTCTTAAAAAATCAGAAAGTTCTTTTAAAATTTCATTAATTTCGTTTAAGGCTTGAGCGCTTTTGCTTATAGAATCGTTTAGCATGCAAAGGCTCATCTGTGTAAGACTCTTTTTTGCTTCATTTATAAGATATGCAAGGCCTTTCGTGTTCGGTCTTGAGTTATTCAGCGTCATATTCGTCCACTGAAATGAATTATTTAATTCTAAAAGTTTTTTTATCTTTGGCAGACTAAAAGATTCTGTAGAAAACTTTATGTAATTGCAAACAAAGTCCAGCATGCTTTCGTAATCTGAATATCTAGAACCCATTACCAATGCGCGTTCATTTTCTGTGTATGGAGAATCTTCAGGAGCTTGAATATCTGAAATCTTTTTTTCTAATTTATATGGGTCAGGAGTTATTAAACCTCTTTTTATAAGAACATCATAAATATTTCTTACGCACGTGTGCAAAAGGCGATAGGTTTCCAAGAGTTTGGGAAGTTCGGTTAGATTGAACCATTCTTTCTTTTTGCTTATTGCTTCTTTTAATGACTCTAAAAAATTAAATTCTTCACTCATATTGCTATTATTATCGAATAAAAATGTAGAAAACACTAGTAAAAAAAATTAATGAATCTTATTCATTTTTCTAAAAGTCGAAGTTTAGACTATTAGCCCAAACTTCGACTTTTTTATAAGCGCTTAAAAATGCTTTCAGCAAATTTACAATTTGCTCAGACGGTTGTGCTCGCACTTCGTTTGAATTGTTTTGAGTTGCTACGCAACCTTAATTGTTCTTATCGCACAAAGTCTTCACAAATTGTAAATTTGCTTGCGCTTTTATTCATTTTTCTAAAAGTCGAAATTTGACCTGTTACAGTATTTTTCCTAAATCAATTTGGATGAAGCCTGATTTTCCTGTGTTTATAAAAGAAGATTCTTCCCAGCCAGCGTAAATGTAGTTTCCAGAAATTGAAAAATCTGTATAAATAAAACCTTCTGGCAGTTTTGGGAACTTCATAGCGCAGGTTTTTCCTTTGTTAAAAATATTTTTGCCATAAAGAGCCCCATTTATATAGAAAGAACCGTCTTCAAAAAGAGCTGCGGAAAAAATATCGCTTATTAAGCAGTTTGCCTTAAGAACTTTTTCGCTTTGAACTTTTCCAGTTGCTTCAAAATATCTTGGAGAATGGCTGCCTGCTGTATAAACTTTTACGGAAAGCTTATGCTTTTTTTGCACGGATTTTAAAAGTTCCTGAATTCTTTGCGGTGCTTGCGTAAAGTTTTCAATCTGTCTTGTACTTCTAAATGACTGGGAATCTGTTTTTTGAATGAATATTTCTTTTTCTGCGGAAGCTGGCGATAGCGAAAGCAAGTCTTTTTTTACTTGAAAGGTTATATACAAAAATTCTGTTTTTGAAGAATCTGATTTTTTTACGCTGCAAGTCCAAAATTGACCGTCCCAAACAAAATCCGTTATTTCGCAATTTGAATCTAACTTTAAATTTTCAATATTTATTATGGGGTAAAAAACATTTAGGCTAGGATTGAACTGAATAAGAAAAGCATTTAAGAAATCATTGTTGTTTTTTTTTGCATTATTAAAAAATGCGCTTTTATATACAGAAAAAACAGGAGTTTCATCATAAAAAACTAAATTTGACGCAGTCTTTTCTGCAAAAAGAGTTGAATCTGTTACAAAATTTATTTTTTCATCTTCAAACACAAGAATTCCAGCCCTGTTTACAATTGCAAATCCTTTTGGACAGGAATATTCATTTTCTTCATTTTGCATTTGCGAAGACGCAGCGGAAATTCTTATGCTTTCAGTCCATGGTTTTGGTATAACATAAGGAACGTTTTGAATTTTTTCCGTCTGAACATATTCGTTGTTAGAAAAATAAAACCATTTGTGAACTGTAGGTTTTATTTCAGACTGCGCAATTTCAATGGAATTCGGCTTTTTTGAGCAGGAAAATGTTATAAAACTAAAAATTGCAATCAAACTGAGCAAAAAATTAAAATAAGACCTATTCTGCATTTTTTTAGTTTATATCCCCATTTAATTTAATTCAAGAGATAATTCTTTTTGAGAATTTACAAGAGCTGACAAAATGCTAATTTCCGGGTTCTTATATAAAAATATTTCTGTTTTATTTTGCTTTAATGCAATGCAGTCAAGTTTGTTGTTTTGCGGTATGTAATTTGAAAGAATGTTGCAGTCTGAAAAATTTGTGCTTTGCAGTTTTAAAAGCGTTGAATCAGGAAAAAAAATATTATTTCTTTGTGTTAAATAAGAATTTTTAAAATCTGCGCACTTTATTGCGCTTATTATTGTATTTTTCTCTAAGTTCCAAGGATTATAAAAATTTTTAAAGTTTTCTTCTTTTGATTCTAAAGCTTCTGCAAATTTTTCCCAGTTAAAGTGGGCAACATAATTTTTGATTTGTTCTGCGGAAAGGGAATTTATTTCTGCCAAAGAGTAAATTGCGCTTAAAATATTTGCTTCAAATCCTAATAGCCATGAAAGCTGTGTCCTTCCTGGAAAAACAGTTCCCGCTGGAAGAAAAAAATCTTTTACACAAAAATTGTATTTTGCATCCGCAGCATTAGCAGAAGTTATTTCTTTGGTAAGATTTTGAAAAGGATAGGCAAAAACCGCAATTGGTGAAAATAAATCAGTTTCAATAAGAAAAGATTTTTCATTTTTTTGCAGAAAGAATTCTTCAATACAGTTGTCCCGCCTAACAACAATTTTCCAAAAATCGCCATTATTGTCCGCAGTACTGCTGGTTTGTTCATTGGTTTCATTGCAAAAAAATAATTCTGTTTGAAGAAGTTCCTCTTGGCTTGGCAAAAAGAATTCTTTGGTTTGAATTTGCTGCTTGCAACTAAAAAATAAAAAAAACATGAAAATGCAAAAAAAATCAAAAATTGGGCAAAAGCTTTTTTTCTTCATACATACTATATATGAAGAAAAAATTTAAAACGGAATTTTTTTTACTATAATGCAGTGTTTTTTTTAATTTCTTTTTGGCAAAGCTGGTCGCACAGTTCGTTGTATTCAATCCCTGCATGACCTTTTACCCAATTCCATTCAACATTTAAAGAAGAATTTAAGCTGTCGAGCGTTTGCCACAAATCCTGGTTTTTTACAGCCTTGTTGCCCGCAGTTTTCCAGCCTTTTTTCTTCCAGTTAAAAATCCAGGCAGTTATTCCATTTTTTACATATTGGCTGTCGCTAAAAAGTTTAATCGTTCTGCCCGCAAAACTGGGCGTGCTTTTTACTATCGAAAGCGCAGAAATGGCTGCTGTAAGTTCCATTCTATTGTTTGTTGTGTATTTTTCACCGCCGGAAAGCTGCTTTGCAACTCCGTCTGCAATGATTACAGTTGCCCAGCCGCCAGGACCTGGATTTCCAAGGCAGCCTCCGTCGGTGTAAATAATTATTTCGTTCATCTTTTAAGCAACCTATTTAAGCAGGTATTCTACAGTTGTAACTACGCGGACGTTCTTTTTTTCTTCAAGACCTATGGCAGCGTCATTTATAGAAAATAAACCTTGTGTGGCATTTTTAATTTTTCCTACCCGGCTGCCAGAATCGTGTGCGAACTGTTCTGCTGCTTGCCTTGCATTTTTTGTGGCGAGCGCAATCATTTCCGGCTTTATATCGTTTAAGGCTGTAAAGTCAAAAGTGATTCGTGAATCGTAATCCTGGCTCAATGTAATTCCAAAAGCTGCAAGTTTTAAAGAGTCATTGTGAGCCTTTTTTACAGCATCTATTTTGTTTGAACGTACAAGAACCGTTGCTTTTCCTATATATTTGTATGAAAGCCTGTCTTGATCAAGGTATAGGTTTACGGAATTGTCAACGATGTTTGCCGCTTGAACAGTGAAATCTTCTTCCGAAAGACCATACTCTTTTAAAAAACTTATAGCTGCATTCGTCTTAGAAACAATGTCGTTTTGCAGAAGCTTTAAGTCATTGTTTCCTAAAGAAAATGAAAGTGGCCATACTGCAAGATCTGCATCAACTTCTCGTTCCGCGAGTCCTCTTACAGTAACAGAACGGTCTGTTTTGCCAATGTTCTTCATCCCAAGTGCAAGAACTACAGATGCAATAATAACTGTAACATACCGTGCAATTGAATCAAACTTCATATAATTCCTCCAGATATTATGGAAAAGTTTGCAACGCATCTTATAAAGGCGAAGAGAATCGGCAAGAAACTGCGTTGCTGCAACATCTTATATTTTATAAAAAAAATATGACATATACAACTTTTTTTTAAATCTACTTGCCGTTACGTTCTTTTTTTTATATCTTCATAGGTAAATCTAAAAAAAATATAAATGAGGTAATATAAATGGCAAAACAGTTATTGTTTAATGAAGATGCTAGAAAAAAATTGCTTTCTGGTGTGGAACAGATTGCTAAGGCAGTAAAAGTAACTCTTGGACCATGCGGACGAATGGTCATGCTAGACAAAAAGTATGGAGCTCCAACAATTACAAAAGACGGTGTTTCAGTTGCAAAAGATATTGAGCTTGCAGACCCTTATGAAAACATGGGCGCGCAGTTTGTTAGAGAAGTTGCTTCTAAAACAAATGATGATGCCGGCGATGGAACAACAACTTCAACAGTTTTAGCTTATGCCCTTGTTCGAGAAGGTTTTAAATCTGTTGCAGCTGGAATGACTCCTATCGAAGTAAAACGCGGTATTGATAAGGCTGTTGCAATTGCAGTTGAAGACGTAAAAAAGAATTCAAAGCCTGTAAAAGATGCGGCTGATATAAAAAATATCGCTACAATATCTGCTAACAATGATTCTGAAATCGGTAGCCTTATCGCAGATGCAATTGAAAAGGTTGGAAAAGACGGCGTTATTACTGTAGAAGAATCAAAGAATATGGAAACAACTGTAAATACTGTTGAAGGCATGCAGTTTGACCGCGGATACATTTCTTCTTATTTTGTTACAGACCGTGAACGAATGGTTGCAGAACATTCAGACGCTCTTATTCTTATTTATGACAAGAAAATTTCTTCAATGAAAGATTTGCTTCCAATTCTTGAAAAAGTTGCAAATTCAGGTCGTTCTTTAGTCATTATTTGCGAGGATGTTGACGGAGAAGCTCTTACAACATTGGTTTTGAATACAATTCGCGGAACAATCAAAGTTTGCGCAGTAAAGGCTCCTGGCTTTGGCGACCGCCGAAAGGACATGCTTCAAGACATAGCAGTTCTCACAGGCGCAACAGTTGTATCTGAGGAAGTTGGACTTAAGCTTGAATCTTGCGATGAATCTGTTTTAGGACAGGCAAAAACTGTAAAAATCGACAAGGACAACACAACTATTGTCGGTGGAAACGGCGACAAAAAAGCAATCGCTGACCGCGTCGCAGAAATCAAAATGCAGATTGAAAAATCTACTTCATCTTACGACAAAGAGCAGCTCCAGAAACGGCTTGCAAAACTTGCAGGTGGTGTAGCTGTAATCAATGTCGGCGCTACAACAGAAACAGAAATGAAAGAAAAGAAATTCCGTGTAGAAGATACAATCGCCGCAACTCGCGCCGCTCTTGAAGAAGGTATTGTCGCTGGTGGCGGAATTGCTCTTGTAGAAGCTGCAAAGGCTCTTGAAAACGTTCCTGCAGAATTGAGCGAGGATGAAAAAGTTGGATTCAAGATTGTTCGCCGTGCCCTTGAAGAACCAATCCGCCAAATTGCTGACAACGCAGGCATTGATGGCGCTGTGATTGCAGAACGTGCGAAGACAGAAAAGAAGGGAATTGGCTACAATGCTTACACTGGTGAATGGGTAAACATGATTGAAGACGGCATTATTGACCCTGCAAAAGTTACAACTTCTGCCTTGATGAATGCAGCTTCAATTGCAGGTACCTTGCTTACAACTGAATGTGCAATTACAGACATTCCAGAGCCAAAAGCGCCTGCAGCTCCTGCACCAGATATGGGTGGAATGTACTAAAAAAAGTCTGTTTTAGGACTAAAAAAAGCCAAAACAAAGATTAAGAAGTTTTTTTTCTACTGAAATATTCAAAGTAAGTAAAAAATTTCTTCTGATTGGAAGTTTTGGCTTTTTTTGTTATAATAAACTCCATGATGTCAAAAAAAGAAAAAAAACTTGTTTTTATAACTTTGCTTACAGTTATTTTAGTTCTTTTAGGTGTATTTGCCATTCGGTTTGTTTTTTTTCACAATGGGTATGGCAACATTCGCCCAGTGGTTGTAAATCCCACGTCAGAAGAAAATTCTTCAGAAGAAAACACTTTGCAAGCGCAAACAAGCGATACAGATATTCATACTTCTTTTATTCCATTGCTGCCTACAGAAACACTAATGGATACTCTTACAATTGATTTTGATGGAGACACTCTTGACGATCAGATAATCGCAATCAGAAAAGCAAACTCTCCAAATCTTTTTCTTATTGTAGGACTTTACAATCCAAATACTAACTCTTATGAGCGAAGCGCGGAAATTTCTACAGAAATATCGAAGATAAGGACTTTTTCTTACACGGGAATAGACATGATAGGGGACCATCGCATGGCTCTTGTTTATCAAGGTGTAAAATCAAATGGTGATTCCGTAATGCAAATCTTTATTTGCACAAAAAAAAGAGGGTTTGTAGAAGTTCAAAATATTGGTAATTTTTCTTCTGATGGAACAATTTTTATACAGCAATCAGAGCGTTCCGATGCTTACGAATTAAGTCAAGCTAAGGGAAAAAGCCACATTGTTTGGGTATACAGTTCTGATAAAGACGATGACAAAAATTCCTCAACACTTGGAGTCAGTCAGGTTCAGACAGAATACCGATGGAATGAAGAGCAGCAAAAATATGTTCAAGCCCGCACGTTTCGTATTACAGGAAGCCGGGCAGCGGCAAAGGAGCTTGCGCGAATTCAAAACGGTACAGTTGAAACCTTCGCAAAATTTTTAAATGGCTTATGGTATAAAACTTCTGCCTCAGCTTCGTCAAGCTACATTTACTTTAATTACGACTCAAAAGAGGTTATATTCCTTTCTGATGATACAGAAGGCGTTTTTACTTGGGAAGATTCAAGTCTTCGCCGCAGTGGAATTTACCTTACAACTGTAAATTCAATAATTTCTAGCATGAAGCGCCGTTTTGACATTATGCTTACAGGCGTAAACGAAGTGTACGTTCACGTTCATGACGATATTGGCCTTGTAATAAAGGAAAGCAATCAATGGGATGGAACTTATAAAAAAATTTCATTTCAATCAACTTTTGGTGAAGAAAACAAAACTTCATTAGATTCAGAATATCTTTCTGCTCTAAAAAAATCTGTCTGGGTTGATGACGATGGGAAAAAATATGTTTTTGGAGAAAATGAATTTTCACTTAACGATGGCACTAAGGAAACAAAAGGTCTTTTTGTAACAGATTCTGTAGGTTCTTTTCCTGTAATTCAGATAAGAAGCCCCTATGAACAATCTTTAAATCAGTCTTATTCTATGAAATTTGAAACTAGAGAAGAAATTGTACCTGCAAAAACAAGGCGAGGAAAACCTACTGTAAAAACAATAGTGAACAAAGATGTTATTATTTTTACGCCGGTAGCGCTTTCTCCGACAACTTGCTATGCCATTGATGCAAAAAGACTTACATTAAAAAAATACATTGACAATAAATCTTCAAATTAATAGGATTATAGATTATGACTGCAAACGAATTACGCTCAAAATACATTGAGTTCTTTAAGAGTAAAAATCACGTTGAAATTTCTGGACAGTCTTTGATTCCAGAAAATGATCCATCAGTTTTGTTTACAACTGCCGGAATGCATCCGCTTGTTCCTTATCTTTTGGGGGAAAAACATCCTTCTGGAACACGCCTTACAGATTATCAGAAATGTATCCGCACAGGTGATATTGATGAAGTTGGTGACCCAAGCCATCTTACTTGTTTTGAAATGCTTGGAAACTGGTCTTTGGGCGATTATTTCAAGAAAGAATCAATAGGATTTTCTTATGAATTCCTTACAAGCCCAAAATGGCTCGGTCTTGATCCGCGTAAAATTTCTGTTACAGTTTTTGCCGGTGACGATAACGCTCCCCGCGATGAAGAAGCTGCGACTTATTGGAAAGAAAACGGAATGCCTGAAGACAAGATTGCATATCTTCCTGCAAGCGACAACTGGTGGGCGGCCGGTCCGACAGGCCCATGCGGTCCTGATACTGAAATTTTCTACTGGGTTGGAGAAGGACTTCCACCGGCTGGCTCAAACAAAGGCACAGACAGCGAAAACTGGATGGAAATCTGGAACAATGTTTTTATGCAGTACAACCGCGTTGATGAAAAGACTCTTGTGCCGCTTCCAAAGAAAAACGTTGACACAGGAATGGGACTTGAGCGCACAAACTGCATTTTGCAGGGAAAAACTTCGGTTTATCTTACAGAAGTTTTTCAGCCAATCATTGAAAAAGTTGAAGAACTTTCTTCCTATAAATATGGTACAGACGCAGAAAAAGACAAGAGCGTGCGAATTATTGCAGATCATAGCCGCGCTTCTGTTTTTATTCTTGGTGACCAGAAAGGCGTTTCTCCTTCAAATGTCGGAGCAGGCTACGTTCTTCGCCGCTTGATTCGCCGTGCAGTCCGACACGGAATGAAGCTTGGAATCGAAAAGGAATTCCTTGCGGACGTTGCTGCTGTTGTGATTGAAAATTTCAAGAGCGCATATCCGGAACTTGAGCAGAACAAGGAAAAGATTTTCCGCGAACTTACAGCCGAGGAAGCAAAATTCCGCACAACGTTGAAAAAAGGCGAGGCTGAATTCCAGAAACTCCTTCCAAATCTTATGAAAAACCCTAAAAAGATTATCTCTGGAAAGGTTGCGTATAATCTTTATGAAACTTACGGCTATCCGCTTGAACTTACTCAGGAACTTGGCACGGAAAATGGTTTTACAGTTGATGTTGAGGGATTTATGGCTGCGGAAAAAAAGCATCAGGAAGCCTCAAAATCTCTTGACGCAGGAAAGGCGAAGGGCGGACTTGCAGAACAGTCTGACATCACAACAAAATATCACACGGCAACACACTTGCTTCAGCAGGCTTTGGTTGACGTTCTTGGTGATGAAGTTTCGCAGAAAGGTTCAAATATAAACAATGAGCGAATGCGCTTTGACTTTACTTTCGGCCGTCCGATGACAAAAGAAGAAGTTCAGAAAGTCGAGGACATTGTTAATGAAAAAATCAACGAGGATTTGCCTGTCACAATGGAAGTTATGCCGCTTGACCAGGCAAAGGCAGAAGGCGCACGGGCTTTGTTCGTTAATAAATACGGCGAGCAGGTAAAAGTGTACACAATCGGCCGCGACCCGAAGAAAGACTGGTATTCAAAGGAAGTTTGTGGTGGACCGCACGTTCAGCACACAGCTCAGATTGGAAAATTCAAGATTGAAAAAGAACAGTCTTCTTCTGCCGGCGTTAGAAGAATCAGGGCTACAATAAGCGGTGGACTTCCGCTGGACAAATAGTCATAATAAGAGTATTAAAAAAAACATAAAAATTTGTAACTATTTTTGCATTTTATAGGTTTTATAGTGTAAAATAGTAGAAAATAAAAGAAAAGGATTTTATATATGAAACGTTTTGTAACAGGTCTTTTTGCATTTCTTATGGCTGCAGCTTTGTTTGCTCAGTCTGATTTACAGGTTCTAGCTGTTGTCAAATTGAATAAAGCGGAATCTATTACTGTAAAACAGTTGAAATCAAAAGTTGGTATGTACGAAAAGCAAAGAGGGGCAGCTCTTACAGTTGATGATAGGGAAAAGGTGCTTGATTCTATAATTCAAGAAAAACTTATTTTGCAAGCTGCGGCAAAGGCTGGCATTTCTCTTCCTGACAGCGCAGTTGACCAGCTTTTCTTGGAACAGGTTAGTCAGCAATTGGCAGGAAGATTGCTTTCTCAGTCTGAATTGGAAACTCTTGTAAAACAGCAGACAGGTCTTACTTTAGATGAATTCCTTCGCCAGCAAATTGGAATGTCTGCAGACGAATATAAACTCTATTTAAAGAACCAGACAATTGCAAGACAATATGTTATTACTCAAAGGCAATCTGAATTAAAAGATGCTGTTCCAACTGATGAAGAAATTAGAGCCTTTTATGAACTCAACAAGATGTCTTTTGTATGGACAGATATGTTCAAGATGTTCTTGGTTGTATTTCCAAAGGGAAACAATGCAGAGGCGGCACGAACTTTGGCAGATTCTTACTATAATAAGTTGAAATCAAAAAAGCTTACTGCAAATCAGATAACTGTCGAGTCAAAAAAAGAAAATTCTGGATTTCAGGCTGGCGAAGTTATTATTAATAAAACTCAAGTCAGTGCTCAGCAGCTGGGAATGACTTACGAAGATCTTCTTACACTTTTTAATAAGGATGTTGGCTATATTTCTTCTTTGGAAGAACAAGAAACCCATTTTCAGTTTTATACAATTGTAAAAAAATATGAAGCAAAAATGCTTGGCTTAAGCGATATTGTTCAGCCAGACAACACGTATACAGTTTACGATTATATTAGACAAAATCTGTCCCAGCAAAAACAAGTTGAGTATCTTGCAAATGCAGTTCAGGAAATTGCAGAAAATCTTGATACAGATGCTAACGTTGAAAGAAAAAAGACTGGCGATGCATTGAAAAAACTTCTTAGCTGGTAATTTTTACATAGGATTTTAAAATGTCACGACGAATTGGACGTATTCTTGCATTCCAAGCATTGTATTCTTGGAATGTAGGCGGTGTTGATGTTGATGATTTGCTCAATTTTTCATGGCTAGAAAGGGATAGTTCAGAATTTCAAGAGGAAGATTCAAAAAATGATTCTGAAGAAATCAACTTTTCTTTGCTAGATAAGCAATTAAAGCAATTTTCTGCTCTTCCTTCAGAGAAAAAAGATGAAATATTTGCTTTTGCAGGTTTTCTTGTAAAAGGAACAATTGAAAATATAAATCAAATTGATGAAATAATAAAAAAACATCTGTCTGAAAAGTGGAGCATTGACAGAATTAACAAGGTTGCTTTATCTGTTATGAGAATGAGTATTTATTCTTTGCTTTATCAAAAAGATATTCCTCCTTCGATTGTAATTGACGAAGCTGTTGAAATTGTAAAAGACTATGGCGAAGATGACGCCCATAAGTTTACAAATGCTGTGCTTGATAATGTAAGTAAAGATATTGCAGCAAATGCTTAGTTTCTGCTCTTTTATGGGATATGGAAGTATTTTCATGAAGAAAATGTGCAAGTTAAAAATAACAGCAAATCTCTTATTGTTGTTTTTTTGCTTGCCGTTTTTTTTTAGTTCTTGCTCAAAAGAGCTAAAAAAAGATTCTTTTACAAATGCGTTGAATCAAATTGATTCTCTTATAAATCAAAATCAGTATAAAGATGCAGAAATCTTGCTAGATAAAATAACTGCTGATGCATATAGTTCTTGGGCAAAAATCGGCATCTTTAGAAGATTTTGTTTAATTGAAAAAAAGACAAAGGCTGAAAAAATAATAGCTGAAGGGCTGAAAAAAAATCCTGAAAACCTAGAAATGCTGGCTGTTTATTCAAACTTTTTGTTAGATGATGATAGGCTTGATTTAGCTTTGCATTTTTCTGAAAAATTGCAAAATACGAAGTATGGCTCAATATATTCGGAAGCAGTAATTCGCAATACAATTGAAAAATCAAATAAAAATGATTTAAATCATATCTTTAAAGAAGAAAAGTATTTTCAAGTTTATTACGATGCCTATACTGGCACTCAAAATACAGCTTGGCTAAAAAATGCAGCTTTGCTTTATCTGGCAAAAGGTGCTTACAACAGCGCGGCAAATATTGCTCCTGTAGAACTTTTTAAAATAGACGACGCTTATTTTTGGGCTTTAGTTATGTTTGATGCAGCTAGGTATGGAGACTGTATAAATTATAGCAATGCCGCAGAGCAAATGCTGCGTGAAAACTTTTCTTTGCAAAACAAAAAGCATGTTGCAGAGTCTGAAATTATTGCGATTGAATCTGACGCTTATACACTTCTTTCCGATTCTGAAAATGCAGAAAAAGTTAGGCGAAAATATCTTGATTCTATAAAAGGTGATATAAATTCTTCTGAAAAATGGAAGCTATCTGAAATTGAAAAGAAGTCAGCTTTTGTTCCTATTATTTTTTCAAACAGTGCAAAGTGGGCTTATGATAATCAAGATGATTTTAGAGCTGCCGATTTGCTGACTTTTTGCGTTGATACTTGGCCGGATTATGTTCAAGGTCTTATTTCTTATGCGCAGTTTGCTTATAATTCTTCTAAAAACCGAGATGAGGATTTTGTGCAAAGGCAACTTCGCGACAAGGGGCTTGCAACTCTTGAAATGGAACAATACGATAATCGTGCTCGCATTCCTGTAAGCGATGCACTTTATAGAATAAAAAAAAGTCTCGAAAGAACAAATAATCCTGCTTTATATGTTTTAAATATCGATTTATCGCAGAGAATTTCTCCTTCTACGAACAAGATTCAACAGGCTGCTTTGATTTGGAAGCTTCTTGAAGAAAATGCAGAACAAAAATCTGTTTATCCAGACATAATTTTAGATTATGCGCTTAACTTTTTTCTGCAAGAAAAAATGCATGACGAAGCGTTCAGAGCTTTTTCAAATCATGTGAGCAGCAAATATCTTATTTCATTGGGCGATGATTTTTGGACGTCTATCGTAAAAGAAATAAAATCATTTTCGCAAATAGAAGTTGAATATTCTGCTTTTTTTGCCGCTTATTTTAAACTTTCAGATACTGCTCTTAGACTCTATGAATATGCTGTTTATGAGTTCGGAACAGAACCTAACGATAAAGTTATATCGCCATTAACAACAAATACCTCTTGTGTAAATCTTGCAATGATTTTGAATTCTTTGGGTTATAAAAAAGAAAGCCTTGAACTATATGGAAAAATTGCAGGAAGGTGTACGGAACGCACTATAAAATCCTTAGTTATGTATAGAATGGCTCTTATTCAATTTGGTTATAACGATTTAAGAAGTGCTAAACGCAGCTGTGAATATGCCGTTTCTTTAGATAACGAAAATATTGATGCAAAAAATTTACTTTTTAAAATGCAAACAATGGTAAAATAAAAAGAAGGCAAGATAAAAACAGCCGTAAATAGCGTCTGTTTTTATCTTAAAAAGTTTGTGTTGCAAACTTTCTTATGGAAGATTTCTAATAAACCAAAATTAAATGCCCTTCTAAAACTAAGCATATTTGCTCCGCTTTGAAAGGGCATTTTATATAAACTTTAAAACTGATAAGTCAAGGTTTTAATTGTAGGCGAGCCTTGGCCGAACGACTTATTCAATAATAGCGATTATATCGCTCATTTTAAGGATAAGGTGGTCTATTCCGTCAAGTTTTACCTGTGTTCCAGAATATTTATCATACATAATTCTGTCGCCAACCTTTACAGTAATTTTATCATCTTCTGTGCCAGGTCCTACTTCTACTACTGTGGCAGTCTGTGTTTTTTCCTGAGCTGCGTCTGGAATATAGAGTCCGCTTGCAGTTTTTGTTTCTGCTTCGTCATTTTTTACAAGAATTCGATCTGCTAATGGTTTTATTTTCATTTTTTATACCTCTTATTATATTTGACCTAAATGCTATTTTTAAGACTTTTGAAGACTAAAAAATAACCATAGGCTTATTCAATATATTTAAATATAAGAAAAATTAGCAGCTATCGTCAATAGAAAAAAAATAAAAAACATAAACAACTCTTTTTTTTGGGTAAAAATAACCCTTTTTTTTGCAGATATTTGTCTATTGAGTAAAAATTACCCATTGTTTTTTAAGTTTTTTGCAAATGAAAGGAATGTTTTTATTGATTGTAAATAAATATAATAAAGATGTTTGTGTAATTTGTTGTAATATAAAGAATTATACTTATTTATGTATTTTTTTTAATTATTTTTTAAAGTTGGCATGAATTTTGCTTAATATTTAGTGTAACAAACTTTTTGGAGGACTTACAATGACAGAAGAAAAATCTTTACTTTCGACTTACTTAAAGGAAATAAATAGTATTCCTTTGCTTTCAAGAGATGAAGAAACAAAACTTGCAATTAAGGCTGCTGCCGGAGATAAAATTGCAAAGAATAAAATTGTTAATGCAAATCTTCGTTTTGTTGTTACAATCGCTAAAAAATATCAAAAAAGAGGTCTTGATCTTGAAGACCTGATTAGCGAAGGAAATATAGGCTTGCTTACAGCAATAGAAAAGTTTGATGTTAATAAAGGCTATCATTTTATTTCTTATGCTGTTTGGTGGATTCGCCAGGCAATTATAAAAGCAATTAGCGAAAAAGGTCATGCCATAAGAATGCCTTTGAACCGCATAAATGAACTTAATCAAATTGAAAGTGCCCGAAGAGCTGTTTCTACAAATATGATGACAGAAGAGCAGGAATTAAAAGAAGTTGCTTCTATGCTAAAAATGGATGTTGCTCATGTTCGCGAGATGATAAATATCTCAAAAGATATGGTAAGCCTTGACGCAGAAGTTCGTGGAACTGAAAGCGGAACTTCTTCTTTTGGAGATTTCATTGAAGATTCTACTGCTGAACGTCCTGAAGAAAAGGTAATGACAGAAGCTATGAAAGATGAAATAAACAATGTTATAGATACATTAAAGCCTAACGAAGCTAAGGTTATAAGAATGCGTTATGGTCTTGATGGCCAAAAACCAATGTCTTTAAAAGAAGTTGGTGATGTTTGTAATCTTACAAAAGAAAGAATTAGGCAGATTGAAAAACACGCAATAGTAAGAATGCAGCATCCTACAAGAAGTCGTAGGCTTGAAGCTTTTACCGCATAAGGTTTTGCTGTTTTTTTAGTTCTTCAAAAGCGTCATATCTAGCTTGAACTAAAATGTTGTGGTCGCGATTTATATCAGCGATTCTAAAGTTTAAGTTTCCAGCTTGAATGGTTCCGGTAATTTCGCCGGGACCTCTTAGTTTTAAATCTTCATTGGCAATTATAAAACCGTCTGTGTTTTGCCTTAGAACTTTTATTCTTTCGATTCCTGTTTCTGTAATATTTTTGCTGTAAATTAAAAAACAGTACGATTGAAGAGTTCCACGTCCGACTCGCCCTCTTAATTGGTGCAGTTGTGCAAGTCCAAAGTGGTCAGCTTGCTCTATTACAATGCAAGTTGCATTTGGAACATCAACGCCTACTTCCACAACTGTTGTTGCGGCAAGAACGGAAATTTTTCCATTCTTAAAGTCTTTTAAAATACTTATCTGTTCTTCTTCTGGTATTTTTGAATGAATAAGAGCGCATCTGTATTTTGGATAGACTTGCTTTGAAAGAATTTCAAACATTTCCTCGGCGGCTTTTGTTTCTCCTTTTAGGTTTGAAGAATCTATTGCAGGATACACAAAATATGCCTGTTCTCCTTTTTTTAAGTGCTCTTCCACTGCATTATAAGCGTTGTTTTCATTGCCTTCTTTAACTAAATAGGTTTTTACAGTTTTTCTGTTCGCGGGCATTGTTTTTATTACGCTTACATCTAAGTCGCCAAATGCTGTTAGGGCAAGCGTTTGTGGAATAGGCGTCGCACTCATCATTAAAAGATGCGGTTCAAAAGTCATGTTAGGAAAGACTTGCATTTGTCTTCCCTTGTCAATAATCGACTGCCTTTGAACAACTCCAAATCGATGTTGCTCGTCTATTACTGCGAGCTGCAAATCGTTGTATATAACTTGCGAAGAAAACAGAGCGTGAGTTCCAATTAGAATATCTATTTCTCCTGATTTTAACCTTTTTAGAATTTGCGTCCGTCCTGAGCTTTTTGTATTGCCCGTAAGAAAAGCAATTCTAATTCCTAATGGTTCAAGCAAGGCAGAGGCCGATTCAGCGTGCTGTCTTGCAAGAATTTCTGTCGGCGCCATTATTGCGCATTGACCTTTCCAATTTATGACCCGTAAACACGCAAAAAAAGCTACAAGGGTTTTCCCTGACCCCACATCGCCTTGCAAAAGTCTTTGCATTGTAAAAGGTGTCGCAGAAAGGTTTGCTCCGTTTAAGAGGGCGTTTCTTTCTGAAAACCCTTTATCGATGTCAAAGTTCATTTGGCTTATTACATTTATTTGGTCTTTTGTTAGGTCAAACGCAAGAGAGTTAAAGAGCTGTTTTTGAAGCGGCGAAAGACTGTTCTCAAAAGCTAGCACAGAATCGTTGTCTAAATTTGTGGTTTCGGGATTCCACTGCTCCTGAGCCGCTTTTTCTGCTAATTCAAGGTCTGCAATAGGAAGTGTTCCTCTGTGCTTAAAAGCTCTTTTTGCAATGCTTGTCTGAAAATTAAAAAGTTCTTCATAAATAAGAGTTTTTTTTGCAAGTTGAAAGTCCATCGTGGATTTCGGCTGATGGATAAGCCGAATAGCCTCTTTTTTTGGAAGTAAAAATCTTGCTTCGATTATGTTTTGGGGAAGTTCGTTGTCTATTCCGTTTGAATATTGCGAAAGCGCAGAATTTATAATTTTGCGCAGATTTTTTTGATTCAGCCCTTCAGTTAGCGGATAAATTGGAAGAAGGGCAGAATCGGGCAGGGGAAGATTTTTGAATTCTTCAAGAGTTCCGCTTTCGCTTACTTTGGTTACGTCAAAACTGGTGCTTTGAATTTGACCGAATTTTTCAATAAATGTTCCGCTTACGCAAACTATTGAACCAATTGGCAGGGAGTGCTGTAAAAAAGCTCTGTTGAATGCTATTAGCGAAGCGCTGAGTGTTCCGTCTGAAATTACAATTTTAAGTGTTTTCATTTTGCCGTAGCCAAACCATTCGTGTGCGGTTACTTGGGCAATAGTGTGAACTTTGCTGTTTTTAAACTGCGAAAACGGAACGACTTTTCTGCGGTCTTCATAATCTCTTGGAAAAAATTCTAAAAGATTGCAGACTGTAAAAATATTGAGTTTTGCAAGCAGTTTTGCTCCAGCCGGTCCTACTCCAGGAAGAGATGAAACGGAATTTTTTATTTCTTCTAACTTCATTTTAAAAAGGAATCTTTTGAATAAATCCAAGCAGGAAGTTTATTAAAATATTTCCGCAAAGTAAAATTACCAGCAAAATTATAGAAGAAATTATCAGAGCTTTTTTAAAACTCATTGGTTTTCCGCCAGAAAAAGGCCTTACAATTTTATATAAAGCGCCGCTTATAGCGCTGTCGAACGCTTGCCAAGGAGAACCGTATTCCATGCTTGTTTTGCTAAAGAGCATTACAATTAGACGGATAATGCATATAAGTAAAAATAAACTTGCGAGCGATGAAAAAACGCCCCACAGAAGATAAACAATCTGTATAAGAATTCCATTGAAACTTATAATCCCTGTTGCTGCGATATTTTTTAATACAGATGAAGCCAATGTTAATAGACCAATTGAAATTACTGGCGAAAAATCTAACATTCCTAGCCTAAGATTGAATCTTGAAAAAAGATTTAAGTATGGATCGCATATGCTAGAAAGAATTCTTCCAGGTTTTGTGTATAAAAGACCTGGAATCCAAGATAAAAAACATCTTATGATGCAAAGAAGATAGTAAAAGTCTACAACTTTTGCTAATAGTATAAAAAAACTTTGTATAATATTTCCTGGCATAACTTTGCAGTGCTCCCTTTGGTTTTATGACGTCCACACATTTTTTATAAAAGAAAACTCTTTTAGTTCATCAATAACTTTTTGTTCTGAAGAAGCCGTAATCTGTTGATTTGCTTTTACTATATAAGTTCCTTTATCTGTGTCTATATGAAAATATACTAAACAATTGCCATTATGGGCAAATAAATATTCTCTGATTTTTACAATATTTGTTTCGTTCGCAAGATTTTTTTCAAGGTCAATATGTAGTTCTCGAATAGACGCTTGCTTCATTTGAAGAGGATCAAGGACTTCGTCTACTATAAATGAAGCGGAATCTTGCTTTTGAGAATATTCTAATTTCCCCTTAAAAGCCATAATCTTGCCTTTTTCAAGGCTTGTTTTAATCTTTTCCCAAGTTTGAGGGAATATGGTCATATCAAGAATTCCATTGTAGTCTTGAAGCTTTACAAACGCCATTGCAGTTCCTTTTTTTGTAGTGAACTCATGGATATCATTTATAAGTCCTAAGACTGTATACGCTCGCCCTGTATTCCTACATTCCCAAGCAGATTTTCCAGAGGCTATCATAGCTTGGAATTCTGCTTTTACTTCTTTGGAGCAGCGTTCAAAATCAGAAGAAACAAGAGTTACACAAGTTTTAATAGTTTTTTCGTATTCATCAAGCGGATGCCCCGAAATATAGCAACCTATAATTTCTTGTTCTTCGTTTAGTTTTTCCATCATAGGAAGGTCTGGCATTGGTTCAAATTCAAAGTCCGCATAGACTTTTTCATCCGTGTCTCCAAATAAATCGCCCTGTCCATTGCTTGTGCCGTTTGTCTTGTCTTCCACGTATTTTATGGCTCTCTCCATGTTTGCGCTGAGCGTTGGACGGTTAATGCCTAGCTTGTCAAAGGCTCCTGTTTTTATGCAAACTTCAATTGCTTTTGTGTTGACAAGTTTTTTTGAATCATCTGCAAGGGGAACAATTCTTTCTAGAAAATTCATAAAAGAAGTGTAAGGTCCATTTTTTTCGCGTTCTTCTACGATTACTCTTGCAGCCTCTCGGCCCATTCCCTTCATTCCGCACAAGGCGAAGATTATGTGCCCATCAATTACATCGAAAACAACGTAAGAGCGATTGATGTCAGGAGGGTCGATTTTAAGACCCATTCTTTTTGCTTCTGCAATGTATTGTGGAACTCCATCTGTTGAAGTCAATTCGTTTGTCAGGTTTGCCGCCATAAATTCTGCTGGGCAATGGCATTTTAGCCAGCCTGTTCTGTACGCTAAAACGGTATATGCTGCGGCGTGGGATTTGTTAAATCCGTAGCCAGCAAAAGGAATCATTATTTCAAAAATGTCGGCTGCGTGCTGTTCTGTAAATCCGTTCTTTAAGGCTCCTTCTATAAATTCCTTTTTTTTGCCCATTAGGACTTCTTTCTTTTTCTTTCCCATTGCACGGCGAAGCATATCTGCAGCTCCTAGCGAAAAGCCTGCGATTTTTTGAGAAACCTGCATTACCTGTTCCTGGTAGACCATAACACCGTAAGTTTCTTTTAAGATTCCTTCAAGACACGGGTCCGGGTAGTCAATGGTTTCTGGCTTCCATTTTCCGTCAATGTATTTAGGAATATAATCTAGTGGACCAGGCCTGTAAAGCGCATTTAAGGCGACTAATTCTTCTATGCAACGAGGTTTTGCCTGCCGCAGAATTTTTTGCATCCCCGGAGATTCAAACTGGAATACTGCAACAGAATCGCCTCTGTCAAACATATCAAACGTTTCACTGTCTGTCTCGCTTACATTTTCCGTTTTAAATTCCGGTGTTCCTTTCGGACGGTGACGATTTATAATATCTTCTGCATACCTAATTAAAGAAAGCGTTTTTAATCCGAGATAGTCGAACTTTACAAGTCCGCAAGGTTCTATAATATCCATTGTGTACTGAACGCCCACTTCCCCAGTTTTTGGATCTTTGAAAATTGGAGCCCAGTCAGGAAGAGGGGTTAGCGAAATTACCATTCCTGAGGCGTGAAGACCTGTGTTCCTGTTTATGTTTTCAAGTTTGCGGGCAAGTTCAAACAGTTTTTGGTAGCGCGGGTCATCCTTGTAAGGAATTAATTTTCCGCCATCCGGCATTTTTTCGGTTGGCTCGCTAAAGGCGTCCTTTAATTTTGCTTTAGGAGAAGCAGGAATACATTCTTTTAGAGCGTTGACTTCCGAAAGAGGGATTCCTAAAACCCTTCCGACATCTGCAATGCACTGCTTTGGCTTGAGCGTGCCAAAAGTTACAATGTGTCCAACTTGCTCATCTCCATAAAGTTCTCTTGTGTGTTGAATTATGTCTTGCCTAAAATCGAAGTCCATATCAACGTCAAAGTCCGGCATGGAAACTCGTTCTGGATTCAAAAAACGCTCAAAAAGAAGATTAAACCTAAATGGATCAATGTCAGTTATGGTCATTGTGTATGCGACAATCGAACCTGCTCCTGAACCTCGGCCAGGGCCAATCGGTTTTCCGTGCTCTTTTGCCCAGTTTATAAATTCCCATACTATAAGAAAGTACCCAGAAAAACCCATTTTGAATATGATTCCTAATTCATATTCAGTTCTCTCTCTTATTTCTGGCGTTATTTCCTTGTATCGTTTTCTTAGGCCTTTTTCTACCAAAAATCTTACGTAATCATCTTGATTTTGCGTGTAATCTTCATGCTTTCTGAATTCTTCAGGAAGTTCAAATCGCGGCAAGCAGCCTTTTAATTCTGGAGTTGAATACTGATGAATTGTAAGATTGCACATACTTGCAATTTTTAAAGTATTGTCATAGGCTTCGGGAACTTCTGGAAAGAGTTTTCGCATTTCTTCTTCTGTTTTAAAGTACCATTCAGTTCTTCCGTCTCCCATAGTCTGGTGAGGTTCGTTTAAAAGTTTTTTAAAGCCTATGCAGCGCAAGGCGTCTTGGGCTTCTGCGTCTTCTTTTTCAATGTAGTGAATGTCGTTTGTCGCGACCATTGGAATGTTTAGTTTGCGGGCAAGTCTTATGAGTTTTGGATTTATTTCCTTTTGTTCTGGCAGTCCGTGGTCTTGAAGTTCTATGTAGTATCTGTCTGGTCCAAAAAGCTCAGAATATTTTTTTATGAGCTGTTCGGCAGCTTCTTCCGTGTCGTGCAAAAGTGTTTGTGGAAGTTCTCCCGCAACGCAGGCGGAAAGGCAGATTAATCCTTCGTGCCTTTGTTTAAGCATTTCAAAGTCTATTCTTGGTTTTCCGTAGTATTGCCCTTGAGTGTTTGCGTCAGAGCAAAGCCAGCTCATGTTTTTATAGCCAGTTTCATTTTCACAAAGAAGAATTAAATGGTAGTATTTTGAGCCATATTTTGTTCTTTCTTGAGCAAGGTGGTTGTCTCCAACGTAAAATTCGCAGCCTACAATTGGATTAATTCCATTTACATGGCAAAGTTTTTCAAAGTTCAATACGCCAAACATGTTTCCATGGTCGGTAAGAGCAAGAGCTGGCATATTTAAAGATTTCGCTTTTGCTACAAGGCTGTCAATTTTACAGCAACTGTCTAAAAGCGAATAATCTGAATGTACGTGAAGGTGAACAAATCCAGCTGGAGGAGTTCCTTCTGGCGCTGAATCAAAAACGTGATAATCTGCCATTTTTTTCCCTGATTTAATGTGTTTACGCAATAATTGCGCTTACTGCGCCAAATACCCCAAGACTTGCCAACATCATTATGATTCCTGCAATTATGACTCCTGCCATTACAGAAATAATGGTTTGCTTAAAGTCCATGTCAAGAAGGCTCGCCGCAAGCGTTCCTGTCCAAGCTCCAGTTCCTGGCAATGGAATTCCTACAAAAAGCATAAGCGCTATGAATAATCCGTGTCCTGCCTTTTCTTGAAGTTTTTCGCCGCCAGCTTTTCCTTTTGTAAGAAAAAAATTGCAAGGCTTGCCGATAATTTTTTTATCTTTGCCCCATTCCAAAAATTTTCTTGCAAAAAGATAAATTATAGGAACGGGAACCATGTTTCCTAAGATACATATAATATAGCATACAACAATGCTTTTTACGCTTTCTAAATTCATTAGTCCCCATGCGGTTGCAACAGGAATTGCTCCTCTAAGTTCGATTAGCGGAAGCATCGAAATAAAAAATATTGATAGATATTTTGAAAAAACTGTCATAAAAAAATAATAAATGATTTGAGCTATTGCGACAAGAGAAAAAATCATTCAGAATAAGATTATGAAAAAGATTCTTTTTGTGTGTCACGGTAATATTTGTAGGTCTCCAATGGCAGAATTCATAATGAAAAAAATAGTTAAGGACGAAGGGCTTGAACCGCAATTTATAATAGATTCTGCTGCAACTAGCGGTGAGGAAATTGGCAATGATATGCATTCTGGCGCTAGAAAAAAACTTGAAGATATGAAAATTCCTTTTTCAAAGCGAAAAGCAAGGCGCATAACGGAAGAAGACTACTCTTATTACGATTTTTTAATTGGAATGGATCTTGAAAACCTTTATTATATGGAAAAAAAATGGAATAAAGACCCTGAAGAAAAGTGTTCGCTTCTTCTTTCTTTCGCAGGAAAAGACAGGGATATTGCAGACCCTTGGTATACTGGAAATTTTGATAAAACTTACGATGACATAATAATGGGCTGCAAGGCGCTTTTTCAAAAACTAAAAAATTAAAATCTGAATGAAAGCTGAATTTTGCAGAATACGCTAAAAATCATAAATTGTGAGCTGAAAAATTATTCTATAAAAGGCGAGCACAGCGCATTGAGTTTTAATAAATGTTTCGTGTATAATTTTATTCTGTCTTTTAGGCAGTTTGTTTTTGATATTTTTTATGCAAGAGGTTTTTATGGCAGGTATGAAAGTGGAAATCCTAGACAGTACTTTGCGAGACGGAGCACAAGGTGAAGGAATTAGTTTTTCAGTTCAAGATAAAATTCACATTTGCCAAGCTCTTGATGATTTGGGAATTAGTTTGATTGAAGCTGGAAATCCTGGTTCAAACCCAAAGGATATGGAATTTTTTCAGGAAATGAAAAAGATTCAGTTAAAAAAATCTAAGCTTGCGGCTTTTGGTTCCACTCGCCGCAAGGATATTAAGTGTTCAGAAGATGTAAACCTTCAAAGTTTGCTTGCGGCAGGAACGGAATGGGTTGTTATATTTGGAAAAAGCTGGACTTTTCAGGTTACAGACATTATAAAAACAACTCTTGAAGAAAATCTTGCTATGATTCGCGACACTTGCGCTTTTCTAAAGGAAAACGGGCGCAGGGTCGTTTACGATGCGGAGCATTTTTTTACAGGATATTTTGCCGATTCAGAATATGCTCTAAAATCATTGGAGGCCGCCGTTGAAGGAGGGGCAGAAACTCTTGCTCTTTGCGAAACTAAAGGCGGCTGCATGCTTAAGGATTGCGAAAAAGCGGTTAAGGCTGCTATTGAACGCATTGCCGGCCGCGCAGTAATTGGAATTCATACGCACAACGATTGCGGTCTTGCGGTTGCAAATAGCCTCGTCGCCGTAGAAGCTGGAGCTCGCCATGTTCAAGGAACTTTTCTTGGTTTTGGCGAACGTACTGGAAATGCAAATCTTTCGTGCATCATTCCTGATTTACAGCTTAAGATGGGATTCAATTGCATAGAAGAGCAAAAAATTAAGGAACTTACACCGGTTGCAAAGCGTATCGCAGAAATTACAAATATAGCCCTCGACAGCTCGCTTCCTTTTGTAGGCGGCTCCGCATTTAGCCACAAAGCGGGAATGCATATTGATGCTGTTCTAAAAAATCCTGAAGCGTACGAACATATATCGCCAGAAACTGTTGGAAATGAGCGCGTGTTCCTTATGAGCGAAGTCGCCGGTCGTTCTACAATTATGGAAAAAATCCAGAAAATTGACCCGACCATTCAAAAGTCCGATTCTAGAGTTGCAGAACTAATTGCAAAAATGAAGGAACTTGAATTTGAGGGATACCAATTTGAAGGCGCCGACGGTTCCTTTGAACTTTTAGCTAGAAAAATGATTGGCCGCTACAAGCCGTTCTTTATGCTTCACTATTACCAGACGAACGGCGTAAATCCTCGCCCAGAAGAAGGTGTTTGCGCTTGCGCCCAAATAAAAGTTGAAGTTGAGGGGCAGATTGAAGTTACCGCCGGGGAAGGCGACGGACCTGTAAACGCCTTGGACATTGCTTTAAGAAAGGCGTTGAGCCGTTTTTATCCAGCTGTAAATCAGATTCGCCTTACTGACTACAAAGTTCGCGTTCTTGATGGAAAAAATGCCACCGCTGCAAAAGTCCGCGTTCTAATTGAATCAAGCGACGGCAAAAACACTTGGACAACAGTTGGCGTTAGCAGCGATGTTATGGAGGCAAGCTGGCTTGCGCTTTGCGATTCGTTTGAATACAAATTGATAAACGATATTGAAAAGCACTTAGGCCGGTAACAGAAGCGAAGCGTAACTAAATAGACTAAACTTCGGGGTTTCATAAAAATAAACAAAAAGCGTAAGCGAAGTTGCAATTTGTGAAGACTTTGTGCGATTAGAACAATTAAAGTTGCGCAGCAAACCAACTCCATTCAAACGGAGCGCGAGCACAACCGTTTGAAAAAATTGAAAATTCGCTGAAAGCCTTTTTTCTAACTGTTATAAAAAAACTCGAAATTTGGGCTAATTAGGTCGAAAGCAGTGTTTTTATCGCATAAAACTTTCACAAACCGTAAATTCGTTTGCGTTTTGTTCGTTTTAATAAAAATCAACTTTCAACCTAATCTAGTTACCTTAAAAATCAGACTTTGAACTGGTCAATCTGGTCTGCAATCTTGGAAATAGAGCCTTTTACCTTCGAAGAAATATCGCTAAGAGCGGCACCGGTTTCATTTATTTTCTTTGCGCCAATCTCCATTTCGTCCATGCTTTCTTTCATAACCATTGTGGCATCTTGGAGTCTTTTTACTTCTTCAAGAATTGCCTGGTTTCCAGCGGACATTTCAGAAGATGCGTTGCGAACTTCGGATGAACTGTCGTTCATCGAGTGAAGCGCATCGTTTATCTGCTTAGAGCCTTCTGTCTGTTCTTCCATTGCGGATTTAATCTGAAGCACAAGCTGGTCAGTGTCTTTGATTTTTTCTGAAACACTTTCGAACGCGGCGCTGGATTCTGCTGAAGAAGATACAACTTCGTTTATAGATTCGTGAATGTTGTTCAGCTGCAAGCCGATGGTCTTTGACTGTGCGGTAGAAGTTTCTGAAAGTTTGCGGATTTCGTCTGCAACAACGCTGAATCCTTTTCCAGCTTCGCCTGCGTGGGCGGCTTCGATTGCTGCGTTCATGGCAAGAAGGTTTGTCTGGCTTGCAATAGAAGAAATTGCAGCGTTTGCTTCTTTTAGCATGGCGGATTGCTTTTCAATTTTTTCTATCTGCTCGTTTACAATTTGCTGTTTAGAAAATCCGTTTTGAGTGTCAGACTGGAGCTCTCCAAAAGAAGAAACCATCTTGTCAACGGACATATTTACAGAAGAAATATTTCCGAGCATTTGTTCAACTGCTGCAGAAGCTTGTGTTATTCCTGCAGTTTGATTTTCAATCATTTTTTCAAGAGAAGAAATGTTTGAAGCAATTTCGTTTACAGCGCCTGCGGTTTCTTCAACGCTTGAGCTTTGGTTTACAATTTGGCTTCTTACGCTTTCGATGTTCGCAATAATCTGTGTAATAGCGCTAGTTGCGTCCTGTGTGCTTTCTTCAAGAACTTCGCCTGCGCTGCTCAGTTCGTTTTTAGAAGACTTTACATCGGAAATAATCTCTTGAAGCTTGCCTACGAATTTATTAAATCCTTTTACAACCGCTCCAATTTCATTGTTTGAATTTATTTCAATTCGCTTTGTTAAATCTGCGTTTCCAGAAGCAATTTTTGTTATCGCATTATCAAGAGATTTTAAAGGTTTTATTGTGCCAAGCATAATAAAGCCGGTTATGCTTACAAGGATAATTGCACTTACAAGAGAGAATAAAGCCATTTTCCCCATCATTGAAGAAATTGTAGAATAAATTTCTTTCTGCTGAATTGAAACTGCCATTGACCATAAAGTTCCTTCAATCGGCGTGAAGCTAATAAATTCCAGCTCGTCATAAATTCCTTTTAACCAGGCGTATCCTGTTTCGCGGCTGACCATTTTTTTTGCAAGCTCGCCCATATCCTCGTGTCCTTCAGAATAGCCTGTAAGAAAGTTGCGCTTGTTTATCCAGTCCCTGTTCGGGTGAGAAATAACAGTTCCGTCGTCGGCAAGAACAAACGCGTATCCTGTGTTTCCAATTTTTATATTGCTGATGATTTCGCCCAAATGTTTTGACTGCATTACACCTGAAATAAGACCGATGTTTTTTCCGTTGCGCACAATCGCGCGTGTTACGTGAATAACAGACTGCCCAGTTGTTCTTGAAACCACTGGATCATCAATGAACCTTGTCTTTCCGTCCTGCATTATCGCTTTAAAGTACGGACGGTCGGAAATATCGATGCGTTTTCCAGTGTCCGTATAGGCAATCCCATCTGGTCCTGAGAGCATTATGTAGTCAAACTCGGATATGCGTTGGTCTTCCTGCGAAACAAGCCATTGGCGCATTTGGTCAAAAGTTCCTTCCAAAGCCATGTCCGAATTCACATAGAAATTCATAGCGTAAAAATATGAATTAATTTTTTCTGAAATTACCTGCGAATAAGCTTGTGTCACAACCTTATAGTCGTTCGCTGAATCTTCAAGTTGCGATTTCTTTGTAATTTTTCCTGTTACAATGATTTGCAGCGCGTTAAAAAATATAATTGAAAGCCCTACAAAAAGTGTCAGCTTAAAAACCAAGCTTTTTCGTTTTTCATTATCCAAAGCAATTTTTTCTTTCATGACAAAATCTCCTATCGTTATAAGTATTTTTTAGACAATTATACATCATAACTATGTTGATGTCCAAAATAAATTGACTTTTGATAAAATTTTATTTTTTAAATATATTTAAAAATAATTGAACATTACAGAGCAATTCATTAAACTGTTCGTGGTCAAAAAATATTTTAGGTCTAAAGTTGTTGAGGCAACGCAGTTTTTGCCACTTTTCTCTTCGACTTTTTTTAGAGGTGTAATAAAAACTTTGTCAAAAATATTGTCAAAGTTTTTATTCTCAAGTTTGCGTTGCAAACTTTTTTATCAATTGCAATTTCTCGCTTGGTTGCGAAATTGCGTTAAAGGGGATGTCTAATAAGTTCTAAATGTCATTGTCGTACTTGATACGACAATCTCTAAATGATTGCAATATATGCATTTAGATTTTCGGGTCAAGCCCGAAAATGACAGAAAAGATACTTTTGGGACATCCCCTTTTTAGAGGTATATAACATGGAAAAGACTATTGCTTTGATTCCAGGGGACGGAATCGGTCCTGATGTTGTGGCAGAAGCTGTAAATGTGCTTGATGCTGTTGCAAAAAAATACGGCCACAAGTGGAAATACACTGACGTTTTGGCTGGCGGCTGCGCAATTGATAAATTCGGAAAACCGCTCCCGCAGGATCAGCTTGATATTTGCTTGAAATCTGATGCGGCTTTGCTCGGTGCTGTTGGTGGTCCAAAGTGGGACAACTTGCCTTCTGAAATCCGACCTGAAAAAGCTCTGCTTGGTCTTCGCGGTGGAATGAAAGTTTTTGCAAATCTTCGTCCTGCTGTAATGTGGAAGCAGTTGAAAGACGCTTGTCCTTTAAAAGATGAGATTGTTGGCGACGGTCTTGATATTCTTATCGTCCGTGAATTGACTGGTGGTATTTATTTTGGTGAGCGCGGAACTTCTGCGGATGGAAATACTGCCTGGGATACAGAAAAATATACACGCCCGGAAATTGAACGAATTGTCCGAATGGGATTTGAATACGCTATGAGCCGCAGAAAGAAGCTTTGCGTTGTTGACAAGGCTAATATCTTGAATTCCAGTCAGTTGTGGCGCCGCGTTACAGAAGATATTAAAAAAGATTATCCGGAAGTTGAGCTTTCTTACTTATATATTGACAACGCTTCTATGCAGCTTGTCAGAAATCCAAAGCAGTTTGACGTAATCGCAACAAGCAATATGTTTGGCGACATTATGTCTGATGAAGCTAGCCAGATTACAGGTTCAATTGGTATGCTGGCTTCCGCTTCTCTTGGAGATGGAACTGGTCCTGGTCTGTATGAGCCAATCCACGGTTCTGCGCCGGACATTGCAGGAAAAGATTTGGCTAATCCGTTGGCTACAATTCTTTCTGCAGCTATGCTTTTACGCTACAGCTTTAAGCTTGAAACAGAGGCAAAGGCTATTGAAAATGCAGTAAACGCTGTTCTTGATGACGGCTGGCGAACTGGTGATATTGCCGGATCTCATATTGCAGAAGTAAAAGCAGCCGGAAAACTTGTTGGCACAAAGAAGATGGGCGAACTTGTTGTTGAATATTTGAACAAATAGAGTGGATGTCCTGGAAGTAAAAAAACATGGTGACTAATCTTGCCGAAACTTGCGTGCATAGGGTAGTCACCATTGCCTGTCGTGCTTGCCGATTTTGACAGTTTCAATGGCTTCCAGGGCTCAAGCTTATAGGTCGGAAGTCGAGTTTTTATTCAAGGTTTATAAGAGCCTTAAAAAACGGCAATGGGCTAGATTGCATAGTTTTTGCTTATTCCACTTGCCTAATAGCAAAAACGATTTTAGAATAATCTTTATGGAAAGCAATGCCACAAAAAAGAACGGACTTATTTATTCAAAAGATTTAAAAACGCTTATTGGAATTAATCACGAATCAGATGAGTTTAAAGGAATTGTTCCTTATGGTGTTGAAAATATACAGGACGAAGCGTTTGCAGATTCTGACTTAACTTATATAGAACTTCCAGATACTGTAAATTCTATTGGAAATGCTGCGTTTTATAATTGCAAAAAGCTTTTAAAAATACATTTGCCTTTGAATTTACACGGTTTTTCATCATATCTTTTTTACGGATGCTCTTCATTAAAAGAAATTCCCTTTAGATATGGAATAAAAGTTCTTTTGCAAGGCGTTATTGCAGGCTGTTCAAGTATTACATCTTTAGTTATTCCAGATTCCGTAGAGAAAATTTGTTGTGGCTCGATAAAAGATTGTTTCTCTCTAAAGTCTATAGTTCTTCCTGCGGATTTAAAAGTTTTTGAGCAAGACGCAGTTGAAAATTGTCCAAGTCTGAGTCATATCCGCATTTCAGAAGACAATAAGACTTTTTGCACTGATGAAAAATTTTCAGTTTTATATAAAATAGAACAAGATGGAACTAAAACAGCAGTTTTCGAAGTTCCTTTAAAAGAAAAAGAATACATTCCTTCATTTAAAGAACTTGGAGAAGATGAAAATCCTTCAATAATAGATTATAATGAATTACAGGACGAAAGCGATGACGATGTAGTTCTTTTTGCTTCAAAAGAAGAATTGTCTTCGTTGTCAGATTCTGCTGAAGTTTCTGAAAATAATACGAATCCGCAAATATATTCGGATAGAGAAAATGAACTTGCATCAAAAAAAGAGGATAAAAATATGAATGAAGAAAACAATAGCATGAACGAAAAGTTGGCAGAAATACTAGGTCAAAATTCCTTTGGCTCAGACGATTTTTCTATTGCAGATATTCCAGAGGCATCTGAACAGGAAATTGAATCTTCAAAGCTTGAGCAAAGCGATGGTTCTATAAATGAACAGGTTAAAATGGAGCAAAATCTTCAAGAAACTCAAGAATCAATTGAACAAAATCAGCCTTCAGAAGAAATTGCTGCTGCGAATGAAACTGAGAATAACTTGCAAGATTCACAAAAGTCTTTTGAATGTAAAAATTCAGAAGAAGATGACAACGCGATTATGAACAACATCTTCTTTGAGTCTCAAAAAGTAGAGCAAAAGAATACAGGCATTGCTGCAGATAAAAAAAGAATTCTTTATGTGTTCACTCAAACTCTTTGCGACACAAAGCTTGGTAAAAAGTTTTCAGCTTCGTTGATAAACTGCTGTAATCGCCTTGCAAAGATACATTCCTTTACGAGCATTTATTTCTTTTATGGAACAAGAATTGATACAAGAAAGTTTAGAAATCAGCTTTCAATGTTTATGATGAACAGAGATGTAGTCTATGCGGTAAGCGCAGATTATCTTTCTCTTTTAGATGACAATACCCGCGACTTTTTAGATTGTCTTGGAATTGGCTACACTAAGGAAAGTCTTGAGCAGCAATTAAAGGATTCAAAGAATCCAAATGCAGAGTGTTTAAAGCTTCTTGTTCAAGACAAGATAAAATAGTATATTGGTAATTAATAAATTTAATATAATTAAAAACAATGATGTTGACTCCTGTTTTTTTTGTGGTGAGGTTATAATATGTCAAAAAAAAGTGATAATGCTTGTAAGGGTGTTGCCCGCGCGCCGCACCGTTCCCTTTTTTATGCTTCTGGTTATACTGATGAGGAATTGAATCAGCCGCTGGTTGGTGTTATCTGCGCAAAAAATGAACTTATTCCGGGGCATATTGAGCTTGACCGGATTGCGGAGGCTGTTAAGACTGGCGTTAGAATGGCTGGCGGAACTCCGATTGAATTTCCTGCGATTGGCGTCTGTGATGGAATTGCGATGGGACACGAGGGAATGAAATATTCGCTTGTAACACGCGAGCTTATTGCCGACAGCGTTGAATGTATTGCAAAAGCTCACCAGTTTGACGCTCTTGTTATGATTCCGAACTGCGACAAGATTGTTCCAGGAATGCTGATGGCTGCCGCGCGCCTTGACTTGCCGACCGTTTTTGTTTCCGGCGGTCCGATGATGCCGGGACATCTTCCTGAAAATGACAAATCGAATCCGTACAGCGGAAAAAATCTTTCTTTGACTGATATGTTCGAGGCTGTCGGCGGTCTTGCGGTCGGAAAAATCACCGAGGAGCAGCTTAAGGAAATGGAGCACCGCGCTTGTCCGGGCTGCGGAGCTTGCTCTGGAATGTTCACCGCGAACTCAATGAACTGCCTTACTGAAGTTTTGGGGCTTGGACTTCCTGGAAACGGAACAATTCCTGCCGTAACTGGCGAAAGAATCGCGCTTGCAAAGCACGCTGGTATGGCTGTTATGAATTTGTATAAAAAAGGAATTACCGCCCGGGCGATGATGACGGCTGAAAATTTCCGCAATGCGTTGACTGCGGACATGGCGCTCGGCTGCTCTTCCAACACAATGCTGCACGTTCCGGCCATTGCGCACGAGGCTGGAATTGACATTGACTTGCACGAGGTTAATAAAATTTCTGAGCGGACTCCAAATCTTTGCCACTTGGCTCCTGCAGGCCACACTTTTATGTGCGAGCTGGATGATGCGGGCGGTGTTCAGGCGGTTTTGGCAGAGCTTGCAAAAAAGAACCTTATAAATACCTCTTTGATTACCGCCACAGGAAAAACAATCGCGGAAAATATTGCCGGCGTTAAAAACCGCAATCCTGAAATTCTTCGCCCGATTGAAAATCCGTTCAGCGACAACGGCGGAATTGCGATTCTGTTCGGAAATCTTGCCCCGAACGGAACAGTTGTAAAACGTTCAGCCTGCGCTCCTGAGCTTATGCACCACACAGGACCTGCGCGCGTGTTCAACGATGAAAGCGAGGCGATGGAAGCTGTCCAGAAGTCCCAAATTAAGCCGGGCGATGTTGTTGTAATCCGCTACGAAGGACCGAAAGGTGGTCCAGGAATGCGCGAGATGCTTGCGGTTACAGCGGCTCTTGCAGGCCAGGGCTTGGACAAGCAGGTTGCGCTTATCACCGACGGGCGTTTCAGCGGCGCTACACGCGGCGCTTCTCTTGGACACTGTTCGCCTGAAGCGGCTGTCGGCGGTCCGATTGCGCTTGTTCAGGAAGGCGACAAAATTACTTTGGATATAAACAACTATAAAATCCATCTTGAAGTAAGCGACGAGGAGCTTGCCGCGCGCAAGGCAAAATGGGTTGCCCCTGAGCCAAAAGTAAAAACCGGCTATCTGGCTCGCTATGCTAAGCTCGTAAGCAGCGCAGACAAAGGCGCGATATTGCAGTAGCTAGTGTTTTGCGAGTTTATCGAAAGATAAACTCGGTAAGTAGCCGTAGGCTGCGACCAGACAAAGGAGCGATGTTGCAGTAGGTTTTATGGAAATTTTATGGAAATAATAAAAAAAGAATTTTCAGATTGGACTGAATACGATAACTGGCTTATAGAAAACTATGCCAATTATTCTATTTTAAAAGCAAATGAAGAAAATAAAAAAATTTTTGTAGAATATTGCCAAAAAGCGCAGTGGGTAGCTGAAAAAAATGCTGCCGAAAATAAAAAAAACTAAATAGGAATTGTTATGTTATTAAATGGTTCTCAAATTGTAATTGAATGTCTATTAGAACAAGGAGTTAATAAGGTCTTTGGCTATCCTGGTGGCTGTATACTAAATATTTACGATGAGTTATACAAAAACTCGAACAGAATAACTCATTATTTAACAGCGCACGAGCAGGGAGCTTGCCATGCTGCTGACGGTTATGCTCGTTCTACCGGGAAAGTTGGTGTTTGCATGGCAACTAGCGGTCCTGGCGCGACAAACCTTGTAACAGGAATTGCGACCGCTTATATGGATTCCGTTCCATTAGTGGCAATCACTTGCAATGTTGGCAAATCACTGCTTGGAAAAGATTCTTTTCAAGAAATAGACATAACTGGTGTTACAATGCCTATTACAAAACATAATTTTCTTGTTTCCGATATAAATAACCTCGCTCAAACAATTCGAGAAGCTTTTATAATCGCAAAAACTGGAAGACCAGGACCTGTCTTAATAGATATTCTAAAAGATGTAACAGCTCCTTCAAATATGTGTGAATTTGAACCTTTAAAAAATCCTGGAAATATATCAGATTTGGTAATAACGCATCCAAATGTAAGAAGAACACTAACTGTTCCAGAACCAAAATTAGAGCAATTGCAAAAAGCGTGCGAGCTTATAGAAAGTTGTGAACGTCCTATAATTTATGCTGGCGGCGGGGTAAAAATCAGCAATGCAGAAAAAGAGCTTTTAGATTTTGCCGAAAAAGCCGGTATACCTGTAAGCGAAAGCCTTATGGCTCGTGACTGTTTTCCATCTAATCATCCTTTGTGTACTTGGATGGTTGGCATGCATGGCACAAGAGCTAGCAATATGGCGATAACTGAAAGCGACCTTGTTATTGCTATAGGCGCCCGTTTTAGCGATAGAGTTCTTAGCGATGCTTCCAAGTTTGCAGTCAATGCGAAAATTCTTCAAATTGATATTGATCCAGCTGAAATAAATAAAAACATTGCAACAAGCGCAAGTATTATAGGCGACGTAAAGCAAGTCTTAAAAAAGCTTACTCCAATGATTTCTAAAAAAAGCCATGCAGAATGGAATAAAAAAATTCAGGATTGGAAAAAAGAGTATCCTTCTTGCTATGACAAAAATCCAAAAGATTCAATAAATCCTAAGTTTATATGTGAATGTGTAAACAAAGTTGCAGGAGATGACACTTTTATTACGACTGAAGTAGGTCAGCACCAGATGTGGACGGCTCAGTTTTATCCTTTTAAAAAGCCTCGCACGTTTATTACTTCTGGGGGGCTTGGAACTATGGGATTTGGAACAGGAGCTGCAATTGGAATTCAAGTTGCAAATCCAAACGCACGCGTTGTTCACATTGCAGGTGACGGTTCTTTCCGCATGAACTGCAACGAGTTGGCAACAATTTCTCACTACAATCTTCCAATTGTAATAGTCGTGGAAAATAACAATGCACTGGGAAATGTTCGCATGTGGCAACGCCTTTTCTACGGAAAAAGATTTAGTCAAACTACTTTGGATTTTGGACCAGATTGGGTTTTGCTCGCCCAGTCTTACGGCATAAAAGGTTACAGAGCTTCAAACGCAAAAGAATTTGAGAAAGTTTTTACAGAAGCGTTTAAAAGTTGCAAACCTTGTGTGATTGATGCTAAGGTAGACAAAGATGAAATGGTTCTTCCTATGGTTCCAGGAGGAAACGCCATTTATAATATGATAATGGAACTTTCTAAAGAAATGATGGAAGATTAGCTTATGTATGAATCTGGTGAAGATTATCTTGAAGCAGTTTTGATGATTCAAAACGAAAAAGGTGAATGTCATTCTGTTGACGTTGCACGAAAACTTTTAGTTTCAAAGCCTAGCGTAAGCCGGGCAATGGGAATTCTAAAAGAAGACGGTTATATTTTTTTTGACGAAAATCAGCACATTAATTTTACAGAAAAGGGAAGGGCAAAGGCTGAAAGCGTTTACGAAAGGCATCGCTTGCTTACTGATTTTCTTGAAAAAATTACAGGGGTTGACCATTCCCAAGCAGAAAAAAACGCTTGCCGCGTAGAACATGTAATTGATTCTGATATTGTAGAAGGAATCAAAACCTGGATGCAGAATAACTGAAGAATATAACTCATTGAATTCATCTGTTTATTTCTATATAATTCTTTTGTTATGGAACACGGAACACTTACATCTGATAATCACGCAGCTTTGTGGCACGGCCGTTTTGAAGAAGGTCCTGATGCGGCTGCAGTTGCATTTGAGACTTCTATAAATGTAGATGAGCGAATGGCTCTTGATGATATAAAGGGCAGCAAGGCTCATGCAAAAATGCTTAGCAGAGCAGGAATAATTACTTTGCAAGAATCAGAACAAATTGTTCAAGGATTAGATTCTATTGAAAAAGATTTGCTTTCTGGAAAACTTTCTATTGATAAAAGCGCAGAAGATATTCATTCTTTTATAGAAGCTAGCCTTACAGATAGAATTGGCGAGGCTGGCAAAAAAGTTCATACAGGACGCAGTCGAAATGATCAAATCGCCCTTGATGAAAGGTTGTATCTTGTTCGCTATGTTTCGGATTTGCAAGAAAACTTGATTTCCTTAATAAAAACTTTAACCCTAGAAGCTGAAAAGCATCTTGATGACATTATGCCTGGTTTTACTCATATGCAGCACGCGCAGCCAGTAACCTTAGCTCATCATCTGTGTGCTTGGTCTTGGATGCTTGTCCGGGATTATGAGCGATTTTCAGATTCCTTAAAAAGAATAAAAGTTAGTCCGATTGGTTCTTGTGCTTTAGCAGGTTCGGGGCTTCCTTTAGATAGAAAATATGAAGCATCCCTCTTAGGTTTTGAAAAGATTACTCAAAATAGCCTTGATAGCGTAAGCGACAGAGATTACTGCATTGAAGTTGCTTCAAATCTTTCAATTTTGCAAATGCATCTTTCTAGGTTTTGCGAAGAGATAGTGCTTTGGTCTACAACAGAATTTGCTTTTATCGATTTAAGCGAAAGGTGGTCTACGGGTTCTTCAATTATGCCGCAGAAAAAAAATCCTGATTTTGCAGAGTTAATCAGAGGCCGCACTGGCCGCGTTTACGGAGATTTAATCGCTCTTCTTACAATGATGAAAGGACTTCCTCTCGCTTATGACAGAGATATGCAGGAAGATAAGCAGTCTTTATTTGACGCTTGCGATATTGTTCTTTCTTGCCTTCATGTTTTTACATACATGATTTCTTCTGCAAAGTGGAATACAAAAAAAATGAGCGATGCCTGCAAAGACGGCTTTTTAAATGCAACCGATGTTGCCGACTATTTGGTTCGCAAAGGAATGCCTTTTAGAACAGCGCATGGAGTTAGCGCAAGAACTGTTCGACTGGCAATAGAAAAAGGCTGCAAACTTGAGGAACTTTCACTAAATGATTTTAAATCTTGCAGCGATTTTTTTGAAAAGGATATTTTTGACTTTATTGCTCCAGAAGTTTGTGTGAATGCAAGGCTTACCGATGGCGGACCTGCAAAAAGCAAAGTTTTGGAACAGATTGATGAGCTGAAGAAATTTTTAAAAATGCAATAAATCGCAAAAATGCGTATTTATATAAAAAGGTTAAACTGGAGCTTGTTATGAAAAAAATTGTAATGGTAGTTGCGGCTTTCGCTACATTGGCTTTGTCTTTTTCTGCCTGCAAAAAGGTTGAGAAAGTTGACGATTCTTTGAACGCATTAAAAGAACGCGGTGTTTTTGTGCTCGGTCTTGATGCATCTTTCCCGCCTATGGGATACACAGACGATGATGGAAATATCATTGGTTACGATATTGACCTTGCAAAAGAAGTTGCTTCTCGGCTAGGCGTAGAATTCAAAGCCCAGCCAATCGACTGGGATGCGAAAGAAATGGAGCTTTCTACAGGAAAAATTGACTGCATTTGGAACGGATTTACAATGTCAGAAGAACGTTCAAAAGCTCTTGCATTTACGCGTCCGTATCTTGCAAATGACCAGGTAGTCGTTGTAAAAAAAGACAGCGTTTTTAACAATCTTAAAGATTTAGCTGGCAAAAAAGTTGGTTTGCAAACTGGTTCTAGCGCGCAAGACGCAGTTGAAGGTAACGAAGAATTTAAAAACTCTCTTAAGGAATTAGTTTACTTTAAAGATAATATGACTGCTTTGAATGATCTTGCTGTAGGTGGAATAGATGCTGTTGTAATGGATAGTGTCGTTGCAAATTACAGCATTGCTCAGACAAAAAAGCCGTTAAGATTGCTTAGCGAATCTCTTGCAAAAGAGTCTTATGGAGTTGGCTTTCGCAAAAACGATGTAAAACTTCGCGATGAAGTTCAAAAGATTCTTGATGAAATGGAGCAGGATGGAACTGTTGCTAACATTTCTACAAAATGGTTTGGCAGCAATATTTCTGTTATTTCAAAATAGGTTAAAATGAACGTCCGTCTGCTAGGTTGTTTTACCTAAAAAAGATTGGACGTTCTTATCATTTTATTCTATGAATATTAGATTCTTAAAAATGATTAAAGCGATGTTTTTAGGTTCTGCAACATCGCTTGAAGTTTTCTTTCTTACTCTTATTTTTGCAATTCCGCTTGCTCTTCCAATTGCTATAGGAAGAATGTCTAAAAACAAGGCACTTTCTGGAACAGTTAATGTTTTCTTGCTTATTATTCGTGGTACTCCATTAATGCTTCAGTTGCTTATTGTTTATTTTGGACCTGGACTTTTTATAAATTGGTTGCGAAATTCTTTTGGAATAGAAGCCCATCTGCGTTGGGAACGTTTCCCTGCAGGAATTGTCGCGCTTTCCGTAAACTATGCGGCATATTTTGCAGAAATCTACAGAGGTGGCATAGAGTCCATTCCTGTTGGTCAATATGAAGCTGCAAAAGTTTTAGGCTATTCTTCAACCCAAACTTTTTTTAGAATAATTATTCCTCAGGTCGTGAAACGAATAATTCCCGCAATGGGGAATGAAGTAATAACTTTAGTAAAAGATACGGCTTTAGTTTCTGTAATCGGTGTGGCAGAACTTATGTTTGTTGCAAGAGAGCGGCAAAGCGCATTGTTTTCTTTTATACCTCTGTTTATTGCTGGTGTTTTTTATTTTGTAATGAACTGGGTTGTTTCCATTGTGTTTAGATACCTTGAAAAAAAACTTTCCTACTATAAATAAGGTCTTGTCATGCAGTTTGAAAATCAAGAAATTGTAAAAGTTGAAAAGATTCATAAGTCATTTGGAGAACTTCATATTTTAAAAGGAATTTCATTTTCTGTAAAAAAAGGCGAAGTTCTAAGCGTAATAGGACCCAGCGGTTCTGGAAAATCAACAATGCTCAGGTGTGTATGCCAGCTTGAAAAAGTTGATTCCGGTTCCATAAGTATTTGCGGACAATCTTTAGTTAAAGATGGACAGTATTGCTCAAAGCAAAAGATGCAAGAAATTGGTTTAAAAAGCGGACTTGTTTTTCAGAATTTTAATCTGTTCCCGCATTTTTCAGTTTTGAAGAATGTTGCAGATGCTCAAATTCATGTTTTAAAAAAATCAAAGGAAGATGCAGAAAGTCTTGCTTTTTCTCTTTTAGAAAGAATGGGCTTGGCCGACAAAGCAAATGCTTATCCGTGCCAGCTAAGCGGCGGTCAGCAGCAGCGCGTCAGCATCGCTAGGGCTCTTGCGTTAAAACCTGAAGTTCTTTTGTTTGATGAGCCTACAAGCGCGCTTGATCCAGAATTAACAGGCGAAATACTTTCTGTAATAAAGGATTTGGCAAAAGATAAGATAACTATGGTTATTGTTACCCACGAAATGGCTTTTGCAAGAGATGTCAGCAATCGCATTATTTTTATGGATAGGGGAGCAATTGTTGAAGATGGAAGTCCTGAGCAAGTTATAGAAAATCCTGTTCAAGAAAGAACTAAAGCGTTTCTTTCAAGATTTTCAAATAAATAGCTTCAATGTAGAGCTATGTCGAGCTATTGACTGAAAGACTGTATTTTTGTATCATATTTACTCACGCTCAAAATGCGGTGAATTATGTATTTTAGAAAAATTTCGGAACTTGACTAAACCCGGTTGAGTTCTGTGGAGGTTATAAAGTGGTCAAAATAAGACTTAAGAGATTCGGTACTCAGAAGCGTCCTTACTACCGCGTTGTAGTTCAGGATTCACGCAAGCCACGTGACGGTGTTTGTATTGAAGAAATCGGTACTTTCATGCCTGTAGAGGCTGAAGAAAAGCAGGTTTCAATCGATATGGATCGCGCAAAGTATTGGCTTAGCGTTGGCGCGCAGCCATCTGATACTGTTGCTAAGTTGATTAACTTACAGGCAAAAAAGCAGTCAAACTAGTCTAAGGAGCTAAAAATGGAAAAAGACCTGATCGAATACATTGCAAAATCATTGGTCGATGATCCATCTGCTGTTTCTGTAGATGAAACTGAAGGCGAAAAAGGTATGGTTCTTCAACTAAAAGTTGCTGAAAACGATATTGGCAAGGTAATCGGAAAATATGGCCGCATTGCAAAGGCTATGCGAACAGTTCTGAGTGCTTCCGCTTCAAAAGATGGAAAGCGCTACAGTCTTGATATTTTGGATTAGTTTTGCTGATGAATGAAGAGCAGCTTATTGTTGGTTTTGTCCGTGGCTCGCATGGAGTTTCGGGTGAATTTAAAGTGGAAAGTGCTTCTGGATATTACAATCATATTGAGCTTTTAAAAGAAGTAACTTTAAGGAATGGTTCTACTTTAAAAACGTGTAGAGTTGAATCTACTAGGCTTGGTGGAAATTCCTTGTTTATGAAATTGGCAGAAATCAATTCTCCTGAAGAAGTTAAAAAATTCAGAAATTGGGAACTGGTTGTGCCTCGCGAATATGCCCATCCTCTTGGGGAAAATGAGTGGTATATCGAAGATTTAAAAGGCTGTTCTCTAGTTTGGAACGGCGGAACGGCAGCTAAAACTGCACCAGCACAAGTTGTTGGTACAATCACAGACGTATTGGAAGGCGGAGCAGGTTACTTGCTTGAAGTATTGCTCTCCGAGAGTTGTGATGTTCTTTCAGAAGATGTTAAATTCACTGTTTCTGGAAAAATTAGAAAGGTTTTAATTCCTTTTAATTTTCATTATATCAGTGAAGTAGATGTAACTGCTAGAACGATTCAACTGATGCACCTCTGGATTCTGGAGTAGTCCATGAAATTTACTGTGCTGACCTTGTTTCCTGAAATACTGAAGGCATATTTTGAAAACTCAATCATGGCCAAAGCTGTAGAAAAGGAAATTATTGCCTACGATCTAGTGAATATCAGGGATTTTGCCTTAGATAAACACAGAAAATGTGATGACGCTCCTTATGGTGGTGGACCTGGTCAGCTTATGATGACCGAACCATTGAGCAGAGCTTTAGACAGTGTGAATGCTAAACGCAAACGCGTAATTTATCTTACGCCTGGCGGCAAGCCGTTTACTCAGAAAAAAGCGTGCGAATTTAGTCGCGAAGATGAACTTGTATTTATTTGCGGTCGTTACGAAGGTATCGATCAGCGAATTATAGACTATTACGTAGATGACGAAATTTCTATCGGCGACTATGTAATGTCTAGTGGCGAAGTTGCAGCAGAAGTTATGATAGACACAATCTACAGATTGGTTGATGGCGTAATTTCTAGCGAATCTTTAGTTGAAGAGAGTCATAGCGACGGACTTTTGGAATATCCGCAGTATACTAGGCCAGAAGTATACAAAGGCATGAAAGTTCCTGAAATTCTTCTTTCAGGGAATCATGAACTTATTCGAAAGTGGCGATTAAAGAAAAGACTTGAAAAAACCTTGTATGTCAGACCTGATATGATTTGGAATGCAAGAAAAGCAGGAATTCTTTCTTTAGAAGCCGAAAAGATGATTGAGGAAATAACAGAACGAACTACTGTAAAAAATCGGAAAAAAAAGAAAAGTTGATTTTTTATTAGGATTTTCATAATAGTTCGTATATTTTGTATGGAGATTTACAATGGATCTTATTAAAGCAATTGAAGAAGGTCAAAAAAGACCTTTTACAACTCAGTTTAAAGTTGGTGATACTGTAAAAGTTTTCTTTAAAATTATTGAAGGAAAAACAGAACGAATTCAGGTTTATGAAGGTATTGTAATCTGTATAAAAAATTCAGGTGCAAGAAAAACTTTTACCGTTAGAAAAGATTCTTATGGTGTTGGTGTTGAACGTGTTTTCCCTGTAAATTCACCACGTATTGTAAAAGTAGAAATTGTACGAGCTGGAAAAGTTCGCCGTTCAAAACTTTATTACCTACGCGACAAAATTGGCAAAGACAAAAAAGTTAAGGAGCTCCTTGGAGGAAAAATCTCTGCCTTTATCAATGAACAAAATAAAGCTGCAGAAGCTGCTGCTCATGCACAGGAAGTTGCTCTTAAAGAAGAAGCTACTGCCGAACACGAAGCTGCAGAAGCCGCAAAGAAAAACTAGTTAGTTCATTGCATGAATACAAAAAATGTACTTGTGCATAATGCTGCCCTCGCTAAAGCTGGTTCAGAGACCGTGTTTCGCGAGGGCAGTTGTGTTTATGTAAAGGTACTCAAGCAAAATTCTGATTTTTCTTATAAAGTTTCTGTTTTTGGAAAAAAATTCGACTTTTATTCAAAAATTCCTTTAAAAAATGGAAGTTCCTTCTATGCAAAAGTTTTGTTTGAAGGAAAAAAAGTACTTTTGCAAAGAATTCCAGAAAATTCTAAAAATGGGCTTGTAAAGTTTAATAAAGACACATCTACTTTAGAAAATCAATACTTTTCGAATATCCTTAATGAATTAGGATTTGTTGCGGATGGTACGACAATAGCCCTGCTTCAGCAAATGCGTCGCTTAGGCTTGCCATTTTCTGTTGAAACTATGAAAAAAGTTCGTGCTGTAGCTGAAAAGTTAAAAAAAACTTCAAATCCTAAGGAAGTTTCTCAGATAGCTTACATTCTTGAAAGCAAAGGCATAGTTGCTAATGGGCAAACGGTTTTGCCGTTCTTGGCGGAACAAAATAATCAAAGTGAAAAAGAAGATTCAAGTAATTTTAAGGAAGACTGTTCAAAAAGCTTTAAAGACTTCTTTTTAAGGTTATTTAACTCTTCAAATGAAAGAAGTCTTAAAAATCCTATAGGCATTTTGACTTTTTTTAATCATTTGGGGTTTAATTTTAATTCTGCAGAGCAAAAAGGAAATTGGATAAAAATCCCTTTTGAATTTCAGTTTGAAGTTGAAGATATGTCCATAGATTGCTGTGAAAAAAATAATATTTTAAGAGAGGGGGCAGGTTTTGTTTCTTGTTTTTTAGACGGGAAAACTGGTAAGTGTAATCAAGCTTGCATACACTTTGATTTTTCTGATTTTTCCTTGGCTTTTACATTAGTGTTTGATTTAATCAAACTGTTTGAAATTAAAGTTTTTGTTTCAAACGAATATAAGTCTTATTTAAAACTGTCCAGAAATTTGGAAAAGAACTTTTCTTCTGTGAAAATTAGTTTTTATAGTATGGAAGATTTTTTTCAATTTTATGTAAATGATGATGTCTTGAATTGCTTCACAGGTATAGTATGAAAGATAAGTATGAATTAAAGGCTGTTGCGCTAAAATATCCAAAGAACGCAGACGCACCTTTTTTATGTGCAAAAGGAAAGGGCGAAGTTGCAAAAAAAATAATTGAAATTGCGCATGAAAATAAAATTCCAGTAGTTGAAGATAAAGTCCTTTCTCAAGTGCTTACACTTGAAGAAATAGGAAGCGCTGTTCCTGAACAAACTTGGGAAGTTCTTGCAAAGATATTTGCTTGTATTATTGAAACTGAGCAAAAATTGTAGTATTTTAAATATAAAATAGAAAAAGGTTGTAAAATCGGTGAGCGATAGGCGAAAAGTTACAGGGTCAGAAGGAGAAAACAGGGCTTGTTCGTTTCTTGAAGAAAATGGCTATTCAATAGTTGCTAGAAATTATCGCACAAGGCAAGGTGAAATAGACATTATTGTTCAAAAAGATAACTCGCTTGTTTTTGTTGAAGTAAAAACTCTGCCTCAGGGATATCCAGAGTTGCTATCTCACGTTCTTTCTGAAAAGAAACAAAAAAGAATCATTAAAACTGCTAAACGTTTTCTGTCAATTTATCGACAATATATTAACAACTATATTCGATTTGATGTGATTGTTGTTGATATGCCAGGATTCCCACCTGTGTATCATATAGAAAATGCTTTTGCGGAGCTTTTATGATTTCAGAGAGTAGAAAAGCCGTCGAAATTCTTTTGATGGAAGAAACTGAAAATTGTAGCAATTCTAAAGTGCTTGAACTGCGTCGAAAAATACATGATAAAGACTACATAAATAACGCTGTTCAAAGAATTGCTCAGGTTATAAGTAAAAAACTTGTTGAAAAATCAGATGAGTTAAAATTTCAAAATTGACGTTTGTTTAGCGGCGATTTTGTATTTTATTGAAGGTAAAATTATGGAAAAAAATAACAGAAATAACCGCAAACGTCATAATTGGAATAATTCTAAGGTTAGGGGAAATAATAATAGTTTTTCTTTTAAGAATAAAAACCGTGATTTTCGAGAAAACCAAGAAAGCAATAAATTTCATTATATTCCACACGAAAATATAGAGGCTCTTCAAAAAAGGGAAGAGGCTATTCAAGAATTTAAGGGAAGGGAAATTATTTGCCCAACTTGCGGGCAAATAATTACTGATGTTGCAAGCGCCGTTGCAGATAAAAAGACTGGCAAGCCAGTACATTTTGAATGTGTAATGGCGCAGTTGGAACAGACAGAAAAAGTCGGCCAGAACGAAAAAATCTGTTATATTGGTCAAGGTCGTTTTGGAATTCTTTATTTTGAAAATCCTCGCGATCAACGGCATTTTACGATTAAAAAAATAATCGATTGGGAAGAAAGAGAAAAAAATCACGATTGGCGCAACGAGATTAGCAGTTTATATAGCCAGGTTGAATAGTTTTTTTATGTTTTTGTCTACTTGACTGCATAATTCTTCTTCCGATATTTCTAATATTTTAGAAACAAACTTATATGTATGCACTATATTAATAGGGTTGTTTTGTGTTCCTCTCATAGGAACGGGGGCAAGGTATGGAGAGTCCGTTTCTATGAGCAGTTGATTTATTGGAATGTTTTTTATAAGCGCAGCCATTTGTTCCATTTTATTTTTTTTTGTATATGTGACGCTTCCGCTTAGGCTTATATGCCAACCTTTTTTTATAAATTCACTGGCTTCTTCTGCTCCATACGAAAAACAGTGAATTATTCCATTGTTGTAGCCTGTTTTTTGTATGCAATTATAAGTGTCCTCAAACGCATCCCTAGAATGTACAATAACAGGTAATTGTAATTCTTTTGCATAGTTTAACTGCATAATAAATAATTCTTTTTCATTTTCTAACATTTGCTCATCAAAATCATTTTGGCAGCGTCCATCTGGACCTGCTGGATTCCAATGATGATCTAGACCACATTCTCCTATGGCAATTATTTTTCTGTGAAGTGTGTCATTATCGTTTGAAGATGATGCTTCTTCTATTTGCGATTTTAGAATCTTTATTCGTTCGTGGCGTTTTTCTATTTCCATTGGCGAAGGCCAAATTCCTGCAGAAAAGTAGATAAAATTTCTAACTTTTTCAGCTGTTGCAGAATCTTGAATTTGAGATATAAGCTTGTCTATGCATGCTTGCCTAGAAAGCAAATCGTCTGCGCTTGTTCCTATGTCTAGTCCAAAAAAACAGTTGTTTAGAGCCATCTTGGATAAAATTTCTATAGATTCCAAAGGTGTGTTTTTTTCTGAGCATAATTGAAAATGAAAATGAGTGTCTGAGTACATAAATCCATTTTATAGAAAAGCAGCAAAAAATGCCACAAAATTGTTATAAAACTGCCTGTTGATTATTGAATAAAGATGTTTTTTTTGGTACTATAAGAAATATGCCGGGATGGTGGAATGGTAGACACAAGGGACTTAAAATCCCTCGACTGTTAAAAGGTCGTGCCAGTTCGAGTCTGGTTCCCGGCATTCTTATAAAAGGCTAAAAATACTTTTTAATGTGTTGTAAATAGTATTTTTAGCCTTTTATATTTCTCTTTGTAAGAAGAGGAATTAGCATACCGCCTGCTCCGTTTCCAAGCACCACAACTAGTAAAAATATTATATTTTCAAGGGACAAAATAGTTTTAAAACCTTTTGCGGCTCCAAAATAGAATGCATCTGCAATGCAGTGATCAAATCCGCACAGAATAAAGACAGGTATGTATATAAAGCAGCCAATAGTTTTTCCTCTTTTCCAAGTATCTACCGCCAGGAACATAAGTATTCCGCAAAAGATTCCTGAAATAAACACTTTCCACAATGGAAGCGAAATTTTTGTGCTGTATATTGAAAGCGCAGGATTTTTTATGTTGGAAAATACACAAGAACAGAGAATTCCTAAAATCCAAGTTGTAAAAATATTTACAAGAAGAATTAAAAAAACGAGCCGAATATACTTGAAGTTTTTGAAATCTAATGCAATGTATCCGACTTTTCCTGTGTAGAGATTGAATTCATATTCGCAGATTGTAAAAAGTCCTGCAGAAAAAAGGAATGCCCCTAACCAAACTAACCCCTTGTTTAGGCAAGCAAGATAGACACTTGCACCAATTGAAATCATTATGCCAGAAAGAACGGCTTTTTTTATTTCGTTTAACATTTTATTTCCTACGGTTTATTTCTAAAATGCTATAATCTTATGAAAATAAACGACTCTCCTCTAGTGTAGAATAATTCTAACGGAGGAAAATGTCGTTTATTAATCATTAAAAAATTATTTTGGATTTTAGTTTTATTTAATAAGAAGGGCTGCAAACTCTTTTAGAGCTCCGCTCATAGTTCCGCCTAAAACTGTTTTTGCAAGTTTCTTTCCAAGTTGTACACCTTCTTGGTCAAAACTGTTGATATTCCAAACAAAACCTTGGAACATAACTTTGTTTTCGTAGTGCGCAAGAAGGGCTCCTAAAGTTTTTGGGGCAAGCTGTTTGCCGTAGATAAGGCTTGAAGGCCTGTTTCCTGCAAAACTTTTGTTTGGATCTTCATCTTTTTTTCCGCAAGCAAAAGCCACAATTTGCGCAACGACATTCGCGCAAAGCTTTGTTTGGCTAGTAGAATTTTCAATTACAACATCTTTTCCAGTTTGATTTTCGCTAAAAGCAATAAACTGGAGTGGAATAATGTTTGTTCCTTGATGCAAAAGTTGGTAGAAAGAATGCTGACCATTTGTTCCTGGTTCTCCAAAAATTACAGGTCCTGTAAGATAGTCTATAGGATTTCCAAAGCGGTTTACACTTTTTCCGTTTGATTCCATGTCTAACTGTTGAAGGTGTGCAGGAAATCTTGAAAGTGCTTGTGAATAAGGCAGAATTGCTGTAGAAGGATATTCTTGAACATTCCGTTCATAAATTCCGATTAAGGCATCCATAAGCGCAGGATTTTTTGTTATATCTTTATTTTTTGCAGTTTTGTCTTCTGCTGCGGCTCCGTCTAGGAATTCTGCAAATACTTTTGGTCCAAATGCAAGCGAAAGAACAGCTCCACCTACACCGGAACATGAAGAATATCTGCCTCCAATGTAGTCGTCCATATAAAACGCCTGCATATAGTCAGGATTGTGCGCTAAAGGCGAAGTTTCTGAAGTCACGGCTATCATGTGCTTTGAAATTTCAAGGCCCTCTTTCTTTAAAAAATCCTTTACAAAAGATTCGTTTGTAAGAGTTTCGAGCGTTGTTCCTGATTTTGATACAAGAATAAAAATTGTATGGGCAAGGTCAAGAGAGGCTACAACTGCTGCTCCGTCATCAGGGTCTACATTTGAAATAAAGTGCGCTGACATTTTGAACGTGTTGTTCGCTTTTGCCCAGTTTTCAAGTGCAAGGTACATTGCTCTAGGTCCTAAATCTGAGCCACCAATTCCGATTTGGCAAACTTGAGTGTATTTTTCACCTTTTTCGTTTAAAATTTTTCCTTCGTGAACATTATTTGCAAATTCCGCGATTTTATTTTGTTCGTTTATATAAAAATCTCTTTTATTTTCACTGTCTGCAATAACGTCTTTTCCAAGCTGTCCACGTGTAAGGTGATGAAGAACCATTCTTTTTTCACCAGTGTTTACAACTTCACCATTATAAAGGGCTTCAAACTTTTCTATAAGTTGAGACTCTTCTGAAAGTTCCTGCAATGTTTTTATTATTTGTTCATTTACCTGTTTTGCAGCATAGTTGTAAGTTAAACCTTCTGCCATAGGTATTGAATAGTTTTTAATTCTCTTTTCCGCATTTGATGAAGAAAGTTCATCCGCAACGGAAACCATACCTTTTAATGCTTGTAATTTTTTCCATGAAGAAAGAGAGTCTGCATTTGCCCAAGTAATCATTTGTGCCTCGATATAAATGAATATAAAACTAAATTAAATCATAAAAAAGTGATTTAACTTAGTTTTTGGAATGAATGGGCTGTCTAAAAAGTAATTTTGGTAGTTGAACTTCTTAGACAACTACATTGTTCGCTTTGAACTGTTCAACTATACTGAAAAATAAGGGTTTGTACAACTAAAACATTATTCTGACTGAATGAAGGCTTTCTTTTGTATGGTTGAAATTTATGATTGTGAAAAAAATCGCTTACGCTGTTATTCATTTTTCTAAAAACTCTAGTTCCTGTTTGTAAGATTTTTTAGCCAGCGCTCTTTTTTTAACCAAATTGCTGCAATAACAGATTTTGGTATATCGCTAAGTTTTACTATTGCATACATCAATATTGGACCAAAATCTGTAAGGAACGTTAAAAGAACCATTCCTAAAATAAATAACGCGTTTCCTACAGTATCGCAGATAACGCCCATGGTTGTATCGCCACCAGTGCGGCTTATTGAATACTGCGCGTTTAGATATGCCCAAAGAGGCAAATAGACTGCAGCGGTTATTATAAGCCCTTTTGCAATTGATTGCGCCTGTGGAGTAAGATTTTTGAACACAAAAGGAACTATAAGAGTTGTTCCTAGTCCTAAAATAGCGAAAAAAGTTCCAAAAACTGTAGAGCCATTTAAAATCCAGTTTTTCATTCTTCTGCTATCTTCGAGTTTGCCGGCTCCAAGTTCTTGCCCTAAAATTACGGCTGTAGATGTACAAATCCCTGTAAGGCATATAAAGAATAAGTTTGCAACTGCAAAGCCTGATGCCATTCCGCTTACAACTTCCGCCCCTCCGCGAGTGTTGTACAGTGCGTTTGAAATAGTTTCTGAAAGAGTCCAGGTAAGTTCTGAATATAAAATCATTCCGCTTTTAGTTATAATTGTTTTAGAAAGCGCAAAGTCAATATTGAACAGTTTTTTAGGGCTAAAGATAAAGTCAGGCTTTTTCTTTTTTATGTAGCACAAAAATATGATTAATTCTGTTGCTCGCGCAATTACTGTTGCATATCCTGCGCCAGCGACTTCTAGGCGAGGAGCACCAAGATTTCCGTAGATAAAAACCCAGTTGAAAAATGTATTTACAAGTGTTGCAATTATGCTTATAACTAAAGGTGGTTTTACAAGTTCAATTTCTCGCAGCGAAGATGCTATGCTTTGGCTGAATACTGCAAAAACCCAAGAGATTGCAACCGCTCTGGAATAGGCCACGCTTTGGTCTATAATAGCTTGTGCGTCTGAATTTACTGTAACCATTAGACCGTAGATCCATCTTGGGGCGATAAGGCAAATTGTTCCAAAAAGAAGTCCAAATATTCCTGTTAAAAAAATTTTAAATCGGAATGTTTGCTGCATTCCTTCTTTGTCTTTTGCACCTTTGAATTGGCTCATAAAAATTCCGCCAGATGCGCAGATTGTGTTTATAATTATAACAAAAATAAAACTAATCTGATTAGCGACGTTTACACCGCCCATTTTTATGTCGCCAAGCCCTGCAACCATAAAGTTGTCTATTAACGAAACAAAGTTTTGAATTAAAAGTTGAGCCATTATTGGCAAAGCGATAGCCAATGCTCTTTTATAAAAGGACCAGTTTCCCCAGTATTTGTTATTAGACATAAAATTAAAAATCCTAAAATAGAAATGTAAAAAAAGGGGCTGTTCTTTAAGTTTTTATTGGACAGCCCCGCAGCAGTTTATTTAGCCTGAACTTCGAGTTTTTTATAACAGTTAGAAAAAAAAGCTTTCAGCGAGTTTGCAATTTGTTCAGACGGTTGTGCTCGCACTTCGTTTGAATGGAGTTGGGGGGATGCCCCAAAAGTATCTTTTCTGTCATTTTCGGGCTTGACCCGAAAATCTAAATGCATATATTGCAATCATTTAGAGATTGTCGTATCAAGTACGACAATGACATTTAGAACTTATTAGACATCCCCTTAATTGTTCTAATCGCACAAAGTCTTCACAAATTGTAACTTCGCTTACGCTTCTGTTTATTTTTCTGAAAACTCGACATTCGGGCTATTTAACAAAAGATTTTTTTAAAAAATCCAAGTCGAGCTCTGGATAAAGAACGTGTTCCTTAAGCAGTTTGTTTACTCGTTTTTTTGCTTCTTCTTGAACCTGTGGATTTAGGTCAATCTTTCCTTTTGCAGGTTTTCCTTCTTTTGTAAGACCAGGCTTTGTTCCTTTTAGAACAAAATCGATTATGTCGGCAACTTCTTTCATATCGTCTTCATTCATTCCTAAGGTTGTTAAACCTGGAGTTCCGATGCGGATTCCAGAAGTCCACCAAGCGCCGTTTTTGTCGTAAGGAAGGGCGTTTGCATTTGCTGTTACTCCGCATGCAAACAAAGCCGCTTCTGCTTGTTTTCCTGTAAGTCCGTAGCCTGTTACATCCACAAGCATAAGGTGATTGTCTGTTCCTCCAGTTTGCAAAGGCATTCCGTGAGCCATGCAGGCTTGTGCAAGTGCCGCTGCGTTTTTTACCACATTGCGTGCGTATTCTTGATAAGCCGGCGTTCTGGCTTCTTTAAAAGCAATTGCCTTTGCAGCCATTACGTGGCCTAAAGGTCCGCCTAGAACCATAGGGCAGCCTTTGTTTACGTAGTCGGCATATTCTTTTTTGCAAAGAATCATAGCGCCGCGAGGACCTCGTAAAGTTTTGTGAGTTGTGGTTGTAACAACGTCTGCCCATTTTACAGGATCGTAGTCGTCTGTGAAAACTTTGCCTGCTACAAGTCCTGCAAAGTGAGCCATATCAACCATGAGAACTGCTCCGCACTTGTCTGCAATTTCTCGGAAACGGCGGAAATTTATTTTTCTTGGGTATGCTGAATATCCTGCAAGAAGAATAAGAGGTTTTACTTCCATTGCTTGTTTTTCTATTGCATCATAATCTAAAAGACCTGTTTCGCGGTCAACTCCGTAAGGGTGGCTTTCGAACATTCTTGCAGAAACGTTCATTCTGTATCCGTGTGTGAGGTGACCTCCGCAAGAGTAGTCTAATCCCATAAGGCGTTGATTGCCAAATCTTTTTCGCAGTATGTCAAACTGTTCTGGACTAAGCTCTGCAAGAGATTTTACTCCAAGCTCTTCTAAAGTTGGAGTTTCAATTTTTTTTGAAAGAATTGCCCAGTATGCGACAAGGTTTGTGTCTGCTCCCGAATGAGGCTGCACGTATGCGTAGTCTGCGCCGAAAAGAGCTTCTGCTTCGCGGGCAGCAACGTTTTCTACAGCATCGATGTTCACGCAGCCGCCGTAATATCTGTGTTCCGGGTAACCTTCTGCGTATTTATCTGTAAGAAGATTTCCCATTGCTGACTGCACATTTAGCGAACAATAATTTTCGCTGGCAACAAGTTTAAGATGGCTTCGCTGATTTTCGATTTCGTTTACAATTGAAGAAGCGATTTCTGGTCCTACTGCTGCAACTTGCTGAAGATTTGCAACATAAGCGGTCATTGCGGCGTTAGGTTTTCCATTACATGAATTTAAGTATTCTTCTAAAGGTGTAGACATACATTCTCCCATAAGTAAGTTTGCAATACAAACATAAAAAGATTTATTTTATAATTCTTGCTTTTTTACATATTATTTTGTAATTAAGCAATCAATTTGAATAAGATAATACAATCTATTGACTGATTATTCAATGTTATTTATCGAGTTGCAAAAGGCGCTTAAAACTTTTTTCTTTCTGTCGCTTCGCTGACTCTTATTTTTCTGCCATCAAGATTGCTTCCGTTTAACTTTAATATGGCTTGTCCGGCTTGCGCATCTTCATTCATTTCTACAAAGCCAAAACCTTTTGAAGCTCCTGAGAGTTTATCTTTTATAATGGAAACAGAGGCAACGTCTCCAAATTTTAAAAAAGCCTCTTTGAGAGAATCCTCTGTTGTGGAAAAACTTAAATTTCCTATATGAATTTTTTTTGACATAAAACCTTCCATAATTTAATTCGGATTTCATTCTATATAAATTTATAGAGATTTTGACGAATAAAAATAATGTTGTCAATAAATTGCTTTTAATTAGTTTTAATATGTTTTGATATTCATTTGTTTTTAGTGTATTCTTTTTATATGGACAAAATGCTTGCTTTTTACAAAGAATTTCTTTCCCCAGATTGCGATAGAATGCATTTTATTTTGCAAAGGTTAAAAGAAAACAATGTAAAAGCTGTTGTCATGCCGATTGATGGCCGCAATCACATATACGTGGTTTTTTCCCAAAGCGCTTATAATCCAATGTTTAGAATAAAAACAGTAATTGCCCACTACGACCGATTTGAAGGAAGCCCTGGCGCTAACGATAATTCCTCTGCTGTAATGGCTCTTATAGATTGGGCTTGTGAACTGAATAAAATGCAGTTCCATAATGTAAGGTTGATTTTTACTGATGGAGAAGAGCTTTGCGCAAATAAAAATTGCTCTGTAAGTTCTCAAGGGGCTTTTGGTCTTGCAGCAGTGTTCAAGCGGCTTAAAATAACAGAAGACGATGTTTATGTTTTTGATTGCGTTGGCAGAGGAACAATCCCTGTCCTTGCAGATCCGATTGTTTCTAAAAAGGCAAATCCGAATTTTATAAAAAGATTTTCTAAATTAAAGGAAAGGACTCAAAATCTTTTGAAAGCTAGCTGCGGTCATTTTTTGTGTCTGCCTGTAGGTTACAGCGATAACGCGGGTTTTTTCGCAAATGGAATTCCTGCGGTTGTAATAACATTTCTTCCTGAAGATGAAGCTCAAAAGTATATGAAAGATTTAATTTCTTTTCCTGGATTGCGCGATTTTGTGCGGAATGGAAAAAGTACCGCAAATTGCAGTAAAGATTTTTTAGCAGAAAAACTTCCTGTTACTTGGAAAAGACTGCATACTCCTTTAGACAATCTTGAAAGTCTTACGCCAGAGTCATTTTTAGTTATGGAAAAAATTTTATTTAGTTTAGCGCAACTAAAATCTTTGGTGCTGTAGTTTTTTTATAAAGTCGAAAAACAAGTTTTTTTAGCATAATATTGTGTGCTACTTTTCAAAACTTGTTAAGTCCGTTAAATTGTAGGCATGACAAAAAAACGAGGATTTTTTTTAAGAATTTCTGGAATTATAGCATTTGTTGCCTGCGTGGCGCTTTGCCTTGAAATGCTTCTTAGAAACGTAGAATCTTGGATTTTTATGATAACTGCTTCTTCTAACGGATGGGGCATTTTTTACATATTTACTGCTTTTCTTTTTACTTCATTCTTTTTTTTGGCAGCTTTTTCTTCAGGAACGGCGGCTCTTTTTGCAGGGCAAGGCGGTTACGTTCAATCCGTGTGGAACTGCGGGATATATGCGCTTGTCTGCGTTTCGCTTTTTGCCTCGCTGCAACTTTTTACAGGACTGACAGAAGATGATGTTCAGATTTTTATAGTTTCCGTTATTTCGATTGTCAGTTTGCTTGTGTTTAATGCGATTGTTTTTTTCTGTCTAAAAGACGAGGAAGATTTTTCTTGGAAAAAAATTGCTCCTGCAGATAGCAATACAAAACTTTGTCTGAAAGTTTATATTTTAATGACGGTGGTTACGGAAATTGCAACTTTCATCTATGCGCACAAAGTTATCGATTAATAAAAATAATAAAAAAAATTGTAAAGGCGATAAAAAACTTGCGAAAAGAACTTTTTTTAAACTCGTGCTTGTTCTTCTTCCGGTTTTTTCGGCTTTTATTTGCCTTTTTGTTGGAAGAACTTTTTTTTCTCCATTTGAAGTTATGGCGCTTTCCCCTGTAAAAGCTGCAATTCTTTGGAAAATACGTCTGCCAAGAATTCTTTGCGCTTTTTTGGTGGGAGCAGGCTTGAGCGTTTCCGGATGCGTTTTTCAAAGTTTTTTTGCAAATCCTTTAGCCTCTCCCGAAACCGTTGGTGTTTCTGGCGGAGCATGTTTTGGTTCAGTTTTGGGAATCCTATTGGGGGCTAATCTTTTGGAGATTCAGTTGCTTTCTATTTTTTGGGGAATTATTGCGCTCTTTGCAACCTTTTTAATCTGCGGAAAAAAAATTGATGGGGAAATTACAATTATTCTTTCTGGGATTATTGTTTCTGCAACGTTTTCGGCATTGAGTTCGCTTTTAAAATTTGTGGCCGATAGTCAAACGGTTCTTCCTGCAATAAACTTTTGGCTTATGGGAAGTTTTTCTTTGTCAAATTACAAAACGCTCATTTTTTGCACTCCTTTGATTTTAATTCCTTGCGCCGTTCTGTTTTTTATGCGCTGGCATTTGAACGCGCTTGCGTTCTCGTTTGAAGAAGCTCTTTCATTGGGAATCAACATAAATCTTTTGAAAATACTTTCGATTTCTTGTGCAACGGTTATTAGTTCCACTTGCGTTTGCGTTGCGGGGCTTGTAGGCTGGGTTGGAATCCTAGTTCCTCATATATGCCGCTTAAGATTTGGAAGCGAAAACAGACTTCTTATTCCAGCTAGCTTTAGTTTTGGCGCGTCTTTTTTGATTTTTGCAGACACTTTAAGCAGGACTCTTAGCCCGTCGGAAATTCCGCTTTCGGTTGTGACTGCAATTATTGCTTGCCCATTTTTTATTTTTGTTGTTCGAAAATACAAGGGGTGGAAATTTTGAATGTAATAAAAGTCTGCGATGCATCTTTTTTTTACGCAGAAAAAGCAAGAAAAAATAAAGCTTGCGATACTGAAAAATATGTTTTTAAGAATTTGAATTTTAGTTTGCAAAAAGGAACTGTCTGCTCGGTTTTAGGGGCAAACGGCTCTGGAAAAACATCTCTTTTAAAGTGCTTGATAGGTCTTTTAAAACTGGCTGCAGGTTCCATTTATATAGAAGAAAAAGAACAAAAAAGCATAAAAAACTGTGAGCTTTTGAATAAAGTTTCTTACATTCCGCAGAGTAAAACAATTTTTGGAATAAAAGTTTTTGATATGGTTCAGCTCGGACGCATTGGCAAAACCTCCATTTTTTCTGAGCCGACTCAAGAAGATATTTATTTTGCAAAAAACGCGCTTGAACTTTTAGGAATTGAAGCTTTAAGCGAAAAAAGAATGGATGAAATTTCTGGCGGACAGCAGCAGCTCGTGTTTTTGGCAAGGGGTATTGCTAGCGGAGCAAAAATTTTGATTCTTGACGAGCCAGAAATGAGCTTAGATTTAAAAAATAGGACAAAAATCCTTGAAACATTTAAAAAACTTGCAGAAAGCGGCTATTCTGTCTTATTTACAACTCACGAAATTCTGTCTGCAAGAAAGTTTAGCAACAATTCGCTTCTTTGCTTAAATTATGATAAATGGATTTTTGGAAAATCTGAAGAAGTTCTTACTGATGAAAATATTTATAACGCTTTTGGAGTTTTATTATGAATAAAAAAAAGAATATACGTTTTTTTGCAGGGGTTTTGCTTGTTTTTCAGTTTTTTTGCGTTTTTAGTTGCAAAAAAAGTGAACTACCAGAAAAAAAATCCAACTTTGTGACTGACCATGCCCAGTGCAAAGTTGAAATTCCTAGGAAAATAAAGAAAATCGTTGTCTGCGATATTTTTCCTCTTCCTTCGGTTCTGTGCTTTTTTTACGGACTTTCTGAAAACATTGTAGGAATTGCGCCTTCTTCGATGATGGCTGCGAAGCAAAGTCTGTTAGGCAAAATGTATCCTCAAATTTTAAATGCAAAAACAGATTTTCTTCAGGGAAACAATTTGAACTTGGAAGAACTGGCCTTGCTTAATCCTGATATTGTTTTTTATTCTGCGACAAATGGGCGGTTGGGGCAAGTCCTAACGGAAAAAGGCTTTACAGCTGTTGGAATTTCGGCATCTAATTGGGAATACAACACAATTGAAACATTGGAAAACTGGCTGATTCTTTTGGATAAAATTTTTACTTCTAGCGAAAGTTCAAAAAAGGCAAAGACCTTTGTTGAATTTAGCAAAAAAATTACAGATTTGGTAAACGCGAGAGTTTCTAAGATTCCTTTTGAGCAAAGAAAAAACGTTTTTATTTTATTTCAGTATTCGCCAACTGCGATTGTTACGGCAGGAAAACATTCCTTTGGAAACTACATAATAAATCAGTGCGGGGGAATAAATGTCGCCGCATCTCTTTTGGGCGAAACTTCTAGCAGAACTTCAATGGAACAGATTTATTCTTGGAATCCCGATGCAATTTTTATAACAAATTTTACGAATGTCCAGCCTGACGGCTTGTACAAAAATCTTGATGGAAACGTTGATTGGTCCGGCATAAAAGCTGTTCAAGAGCAGTGCGTTTACAAAATGCCAATGGGACTTTACAGAACCTACACGGCAGGCGTTGACGCACCTCTTTGCATTTTATGGTTTGCAAAAAAATTGTATCCTTCATTTTTTGAAGATATTGATGTTGAACAGTGGTGGCAAGATTATTATGAAAAAGTTGGGGTAAGATAAATTGTTTTTTGTATAAAAGCTATAAGTTGTTTTTTAGATTTTTATACAAACTTTTCTTTAAATCTTCAACAACGGAATCTGTTATTTTTTGTATTAATTTTTCTTCGTCTTGGGAAACATTGTTTTTTTTGAATAAGATTTCAGGCTCAACGTTTAGGGCGGCGGCGATTTTTTCGATTGTGGAAAGCTTTGGCACATTTTTGTAGGTTTCCATAAGCCCGATGTAGCTTGTCGCCGTGTTGCACGCTTCTGCCAGCTGTTCCTGCGTGATGCGCTTTTCCTTGCGAATTCTTTTTATGTTGTCGATTACTGTCTTTTCTAAATCCATTTTATATCAAGATAGATATATTTATATATAATTTTCATGGCGGTTTTTGCGATTAAATAACTTTTTTAGTCCTCAATTTCTGGAATACGTCTTTTTAGTTCTGCCAAAAAGTGGTCGCCAGTGATTCCTTGCCGCAAGCAGGCAAAAAGACAGTTGTCTCCTGCGACTGTGCCAAGAATTTCGTCCATATTCATGTTGTCAAGAGCGTTTGAAACTGTGTTTGCATGGCCCGGAAACGTTTTTATAACAACGATGTTTCCGCTCCAATCTATGCTTACGTAGCCGCGCAGAAAGTCCTGCACATAGATTTGTTCTGATTCTTGCCGCTCGTCTTCGCCGGGCAAGGAATAAACGTAGCTAGAATTGCCGTCGGAAACTTTTCCTACTTTTAAAAGCTTTAAGTCTCGGCTAAGGGTTGCCTGTGTAACTTCGTATCCTTCTTTTTCAAGGTATGCTAAAAGAACTTCTTGGCTTTCAATGCGGTAGTTTTTAATTAGTTTTCTTATTGTTTTTAAACGAGTAAGCCGTTCTTTCACAAATTTCCCCTTGAACATCTTATGAATGTTTATGCATTAAATATAAATAATTATTCATAATCTTTCAAGGGGATTTTTAAGGTCTTGCTTTTCTATCGCAGTGTTACATAAGTTTTGCCAAATCCGCCGTCTTCTGGTGGAGCGAATCTGAATTCTGCAACAGCAGGATTGTTTGAAAGATAGTCTTGAACCGTTTGCTGCAAAATGCCGTTTCCTTTTCCGTGAATTATGCTGAAATTTGTAAAATTGTTCAAAACGCACAAATCTAACTGCCTGTTCAATGCTTTTATTGCTTCGTCCGCCCTCATTCCTAATAGCCTAAGTTCAAAAGCTGGTTTGTCTTGCGGCTTTGAAAAGTCTGAAAAATCATAGGAAACTGAATTTTTAATTTTTTCGTCTTGTTCATTGCACAAAGAAAGTTCGCTTTGTTTCATTGCCATTTTTATGCTTCCGAACTGCACGTTCCAACAGTCTTTGCTTAATTTTTCAATCAAAGTTCCTTTAGTTTTTGAAATTCCTGCAATTACTTGAGAACCAACTTTGAATTCTTGCGCTGATTTTTTTTCTTTTGGTTTTGTGTTTTCAAATACGCTTGCAGCATTTTTTAGAGCTTGCGAGTTTTTTATCTTTTTCTTTGTAGGTTTTAAGCTTGTTCGGCTTTTTGCAATTTTTTCAAGATTTTGAGCTTCTTGCAAAAGTTGTTTTTCTTCTTGCTCTAAAATAATCGCATTTTCTTCTGTCTCTTTGGAAATTTTGTTTATAAAACCTTTTACGCCGAGAGTTTTTTCTCTTGTAATTTCTCCTTCTTTTAGCTTTCTGACAAGATTTTCAAGTTCCCGCCTTGTTTGCGCAAGAAATTCCTGTCTTTCATCCTGCTGTTTTTGCTTTAGCTTTAATTCCTGCTGTTTTAAAAGCAAGGCTTTTGAATCGTTTTCAATTTTCTTCTGTTCAAGGAAGCTTTCTTTTTGGGCAAGTTCCTGGATTATTTTGTCTGCATGGAAATGTTTTTCGGTCAATCCTTTTATAAGCGTGGAAACGTCAGCTTTTTCTTCTGAAATATATTCTTTTGCTTTTTTTATAATTTCTTTAGGGATGCCACTTTTTTCAGCAATTTCTAAGGCATGGCTTTCTCCAGGAATTCCCATCAGAATTCTGTACGTTGGACTTAAAGTTTCGCAAGAAAATTCTACGCTTGCGTTTACACAGTTTGGATTTGTGTATCCGTAGTTTTTTATTACTCCTTGGTGGGTCGTTATTAAAACGAACGCATTTTTTTCAATCAATTTGTCTAAAACCGCCATTGAAACTGCGGCTCCTTCTTGCGGATCAGTTCCGCTTCCTAGTTCGTCTAGCAGGACTAAGGAATTTTCATTTGAAAATCGCAATGCCTTGGCAATATTTTTCATGTGACCGCTAAAAGTTGAAAGACTGTCTTCTATTGACTGACTGTCTCCTATGTCTGCATATATTCCGCTAAAAATTGGAAGGCAGCTTCCTTCTGCTGCAGGAATTGGAAATCCGCTTTGATTCAACATTGAAAAAAGCGCAATTGTTTTTAAAGTTGCAGTTTTTCCGCCTGTGTTTGGGCCTGTTATAATCAAAACTTTTCTTCCTTCTAATAATTTTACATCAATAGGAACCGCTTTCTCACCAAAAAGAGGATGGCGGGCTTGTAAAAGTGCAAGCGGCTTTTTGTATGATTTAAATTGAATTGTTTTGATTTTTTCTTCAACGCCATTATCGTTAGTTTTTAAATACTCTTGTTCTAAAAAATCGTTGCAGTCCTCTGCAAAAATACAGTTTTTTGATTTTCCCCATTCGCTAACAGCCTTTGTAATATCTAGCTCTTCCATTATTTTTAATGCTTGAATTAAATCAGTTTTGTAAGGGCGGATTTTTGAGGCTAACTCAATAAAGATTTTTCGGATTTCTTGCTTAAGTTCAAACTCTGCCTGAATAAGTTCATTTGTGCATATTACAGATTCTTCTGGTTCTATGTAAACCGTCCTTCCAGACTGGCTCATTTCATGAATGATTCCAGGAACTGCATTTCTTCTTCCTGATTTTACAGCAAGAACTTGCCGGTCGCCTTTTAGCACTGGAACTGAAGATTCTAAAACGTCCGCATACTTTGGATTGCTGGTAAAAGAGCGCATAATTCCTTTTATTTTAGAATTCAATTCGGCAATCCTTGTCTGAATTTCTCGCAGCTGTGGCAAATCTTTTATTTTTCCGTCTTTTGAAATTATTTTTGAAATTTCACTGTAAACAGGATTTGTATCTGGAATTTGATTTACAAGTTCAAAAAGTGCTTTTGTTGAAAGTTCTTTTGTGTTTGCCTCAAAAAAATTGATAACTTTCTGTATGGAAGCGCAAAATTGAAGAACTGCAAAGAATTGTTCCTGTTCAAGGCTTATTCCTTCTGCGTTTAAGGACTTTATTGTATTGTAAACTTGCGGCCAGGAATCCAGAGCGTTTGGCTTTGTTGAATTTATGCAAACTGTCCATTCGCGGCTGAGCTGCTTCCTTCTATGGATTTTTTGCGCATCAGTAAACGGTTCTAGATGCGCCATAATAAACTTGCTTTCTTCGCTTTTGCAAAACCCTGAAACTTCATCACGTATTTTGTAGTAGTCGAGTTCTTCAAGCGTTTTTCTGTCCATTTAGTCGTCCCATGTTTTGTTTTTAATTTGAAGGCTGATTCTTAGCCAGCTGTCGTATCTCTGTTTTGAAATTTTGCCTTCTTCAACTGCTTGTTTTATTGCGCAGTTAGGTTCGTGCGTGTGGCTGCAGTTCATTCCAAATTTGCATTTGCCGATAAAAGGTTTGAACTCTCTAAAGTATAATTGCAGATCTTCTGCTTCGATTTCGTTTAGCATAAAACGCCTGATTCCAGGAGTGTCGATTATGGAAGCAATTCTTCCTTTTACGCCTCCTGTTAATGCAGTGTTTATAGTAAGCCGATTTAAGGTTCCCTTTGTTGTAGTGTGGCTTCCTCTGCCGTATTTTTTTGAAAGGCTTCCAGTTTTTAAAACGCAGCTGTCGTCGAGTACGTTTACTAGGCTTGATTTTCCGACGCCCGATTGCCCCGCGAACGCGCTCAGCTTGTTTTCTATTAACTCAACGAATTCTGTAAGCCCTTCGCCAGTCTTCGCGCTGATTCTCATAACTTTATAGCCTAAGTCTTCCCAAATTCTTAAATAATCTTCTGTTTCTGGAGCATTTTCAAGAATATCGTATTTGTTGCAAACGATTATGGGTTCAAGACCGAGCATTTCCGCCTGCGCAAGTTCTCTGTCAATGAATCTTGGTCTAAACGGCGGTTCTGCTGGTGTTGTTACAAGAATAAGATAGTCAATGTTTGCTGCAAGAAGTTGTGGACAGCGTCCTTTTACGTTCCATCTTACAAATTCATTTTTTCTAGGAAGAAGAGAGATGATTTGACCTTTTTCTTCGTCTATTTCATCTTTTTCAATTTCAACGCAGTCTCCTGGCGCTAAAGGGTTGTAGTATTCTTTTTCTTGTTTTAAAACTTTTCCTTTGATTGTGCAAGAGCGTGTTATTTGATCTTCACATTCTACTTCAAATACATTGTTTGTGCCTGCTAAAACTGTTCCTTGCATATACAGTTAAATATTCTTTGAAATTCGCTAGATTGTCAATAATAAAAGCTGTTTGTTTGCATTTAATAATGGTAGATTGTATAATTATTCCGAATAAAAAATTTTATAAAAATGAAGAAAAGCGTAGGCAAATTTTTAATTTGTGAAGACTTTGTGCGATAAGAACAATTTTGATTGCATCGCAACCCAAACCATTTTAAGTGAAACTTGAGCACAGCCGTCTGAACAAATTGAAAATTAACTGAAAGTGTTTTTTCTTTGATTTAGGGTTTATCAAAAATCTAAAAATGGCTGAGTCAAGGTCTTGAGCGTATCTTGAACGGACGTATTTTTATGGAGGTGAATATGAAAAATGCTGTTGTTTTTCTTGCAGATGGTTTTGAAGAAATTGAAGCGCTTACACCTGTGGATTATCTTAGACGCGGCGGGGCAGAGGTTTTTACTGTTGCAGTTCCAACTTCAACAATGCAAGATAAATACATTGTTACAGGATCGCATAAAATTCCTGTTATTGCGGATTTAAGCTTTGATGAGTTTAAAATTGAATTTGATTCAGATTTGCCAGACCTTGTTTTTTTTCCAGGTGGAATGAAAGGCGCTGAAAATCTTGCTGCAGATGTTTATATTGCGCAGTACATAAAAAAGTGTTTTGATGCAAAAAAAATTGTAAGTGCAATTTGCGCTGCTCCTGCGCTTGTTCTTGCGAAAACAGGAATCCTTGCTTCAAAAGAATGGACTTGCTATCCTGGAATGGAGCAGAATCTTGTTCAATATATTGGAAGCGAAGAACTTTGCTCTGAGCTTATGAAAAACAGCAGTTATGTTTCTGGAGTTCCCTTTGTAACAGACAATAATGTTGTGACAGGAAGAGGTCCTGGAGCGGCAGAGCAGTTTGCAATGGAACTTGTAGCCTTGCTGTGCGGAAAAGATGTTGCAGATAAAGTAAAAACAGCGTCAGTTCAAAGATAGTGTTAAATAAAAAAGACTGCCATAATCATAAAATTTAAGGTTAAGGATACCTAATTTTTAATTTGCAGGCAGTCTTTTTTATGCTTTTAAGCTTCAATTGTTTTTAATTCAGGATTTTTTTCAACATCCTTTTTCCAAGCTTCTAGGCGAGCTTTATTTACATAATCTTTTGACTGAAAGCTATATGTAAAGTTTGTGTGAACGTCGTAAGTTCCTTTTGTAAGAGCATACGCATCTTCTGTCATAACAAGCTCTTCATCTGTAGGGATTACAAAAATCTTTACTTTTGAATCTTCTGCGCTTATAAGTGTTTCTGCATTGCTTGTGTTTGAAAGATGGTTTTTCTTTTCATCAATCTTTATGCCCATACATTCAAGACCTTCTGTTGCCATTGCGCGGATTGTAGGAGAATGTTCGCCGACTCCAGCTGTAAATACAATCGCATCAACTTTTCCAAGAGCAGCCATGTAAGCGCCTATTGTTTTTTTTATTCTGTAGGATTCCATTTCCATTCCGAGCTGGCAAAGTTTATCGCCCTGTTTTGCGCCGTTTTCAACATCTCTGCGGTCTGTAAATCTTCCTGTAATGCCAAGAAGTCCTGACTTTTTGTTTAGGGCGGTGTCCATTTCCTGCGCAGACATTCCAGTTTTTCTCATGATGTAGAAAGGCAAAGACGGATCTAGCGAACCTGAGCGGGTTCCCATTACAAGTCCGTCAAGGGGAGTAAGTCCCATTGTTGTGTCATAACATTTTCCTTCTTTTACTGCGCAAACAGAAGCCCCGTTTCCAATATGGCAAATTATAAGATTCGTGTTTTTTGGTTCCTTTCCTAAAAGAACTGCCGCGCGTTTTGAAGTGTAAAGAAAAGAGGTTCCATGAAAACCGTATTTTCTAGCAGAATATTTTTCGTACCATTCTCTAGGAATTGCGTACATAAATGATTTTTCTGGCATGGTTTGATGCCAAGCAGTGTCCATTACAGCACAGTGAGGAACGTTAGGAAGAACTTTTTGAGCGGCTTCAATCCCCATAATATTTGCAGGGTTGTGAAGAGGTCCCAAATCTTGAACAGAGCGGAATGTTTCAATAACTTCTGGCGTAATTAAAACTGATTTTGTAAATTTGTCGCCGCCGTGAAGAACTCTGTGTCCTACAGCGCCAATTACGTGCATATCAGAAATTACACCAACGTCTTTGTCTGTAATTTCTTTTAGAATAAGTTCAATAGCTTCTTTGTGAGTTGGGCAGGGACTTTCAAATTCAATTTTATTTCCTTTTGCCTTATGAGTAATGCAAGAACCTGTATCACCGATTCTTTCTACAACGCCGCTGGCTAGAACAGCTTTGTTGTCCCAGTCGTAAACCTGATACTTTGCGGATGAAGAGCCGCAGTTTAATGTAAGAATTATCATAAAAATGTCCTGTTTTTATTTTAGTTAGCCTGAATGCTGAGTTTTTAGGGAAATTCACTGAAAGCGTTTTTTCAAAGTTTATAAAAAACTCTACATTTGGACTAATTATATTCGATTATATTCTTATGCAAAATAATGTTCAACTTGGAATATTTTGCATGTTTTGCAAGAACTTATTTGTCTAAAAATCTTTGAGGAGGCGTTACACCCCAAAAAGCAACCAATTCTTTTTTGCCAATGTTTTCTACCACGTGCGGGCAACTTGCCGGAAAAGAAACGCTGTCGCCTTCCTCTAAAATATATTCGTTGTCCTCGTATTTTAATTTTGCGCGACCCTGCATTATTATTCCAAATTCTCTGCCTACGTGGCCGTAAGAACCTCTGTGCGTGCGCGAGTCAACAGGAACTTTTATAATATATGATTCGACTGCATTTTCTTTGTCATCTTTTTCAGGGCGGGCGATTAGTTCGTAAGTAACGTCTTCTTCTTTAGAGACTGGTCTTTCAGAGGCTCTTATAATGTTTACAGGACGATTGCGCCTATATTCTTCAAATAAAAATTCCAGGTTGATGTCTAAAACTTCTGCTAAAGCAAGAAGCGTGTCTATAGCAGGGGAAACATGGTTTCTTTCTATTTGGGAAACCAGACTTTCGCTTACGCCAGCTGCTCTAGCGACTGTTTTTAAAGTGTAGCCTTTATGCTCTCTTACAATTCTCAGTTTTTCTCCAAAGTTGCAAGGGTTTCTTTTTGCCGGTGGCAATACCAAGTCTTTATTTCGCGAATGTGTCATTAATCTGTTTCTCCTTGTTCTGTTGTGTTATAAATTGAATAAAGTAATCTTCCAAAGTTTTGTGAGGACCAGGAAGCTTCATTCTTTCTCGGCAACGAGCATTGTCTCTCCTGATTGTATACATTGAATAGAAATCTCTGTAGTCAAGACCGGCATCTACTTTTACGTGCTCGCCTAAAAATGACGAAACTTCATCGCGCCCGATTGCAGGAATTCCTTTTGTTTTTAAAATGGAACGCAATTGCTGAATTTGTTCATAGGATATGCCAAAAAGCAATTCCTCCATAGCTTGAGAAACTCCCTGATCGCCCATTCTGTTTTTTATAAAATGAAACCACTGTTCGTCCATCTGGATTGACATAAGCAGAAGCTCGCTTGTGCCCATCATTGTTCCAAATGCAGGAGCCAGTTTTCTTCTTGCAAGCCATACTGATTGCAGGACTGGAGCTACAGATTCTATTGTCTGGTCATTTCTGTGTTCCCATAGCAAAAGCAAGGAAAGAGCCCATTCCCTCCGGTATTCCATTGGCTGTTCCGCGTCATTTATAAGGTTTAAGTAAACATCTTCTGCCATAAGAGTAAACATTGTTGTTACGGTAGAAAGCTGCAAAGCCTGCGTAAGTTCTTCCGGCGCGTTTACTGTAGAGCTTAATTTTGCTAGAGAAGAAAAAGTGTGCGTTTTAGCAACTATAAAACCTTTTCCTAAAATAGCTTTTGAAGGCAATTGCAAAGAAGTGTCTCCTTGATCCTGGTGCTTTATAAGGGAATCAATTAATAACTGAGGAGTTCTAGTTCCTCCGGCAAGGTCGTGGCGTTCTAAAAGAGAAGGAAAGGCCGCAATTGCTTCTGCAAGTTTTTTCAAGTCTTTCATTCTTTCTTCTATTATGGAAAGCCGGTCTGGTAATTTTTCCTTTACAAGCGGTATAAGCTGGCTGAACAGATTTTCTTCTTTTGCAGTTAATATTACAATTCCGCTTTCAATTCTATCTGCTGGCTGAACTTCTGTGTCGTAAAACTGGCTTATATCTACCTGAGTAAATTCATTGTTTGTAACTTTTTTTGCATTTGCCACTGTATCTTAAATTATACCCCCTTTATTAAATGTTTTTCAATAAAATAATTAAAAGAATTTTGCTTTTTTTACCAGGCCGAAAGTCGAGTTTTTCATAACTAAAAAAACGCTTTCATCGAATTTACAATTTTGTTCAGAAGGTTGTGCTCAAATTTCGTTTGAATTGATTTGGGGTGCTACGCAACCTAAATTGTTCTTATCGCGCAAAGCCTTCACAAATTGTAAATTCACTTAGGCTTTTGTTAATTTTTATAAAAACTCGATTTTCAATCTAATAGCCAAAATTTCAAGTTTTTATAACTTTCGCAATCTAATATCTTTTGCATATAGTTCCGATAAATAAAATATGGGAAAGAAAAAAATTAATTTTTTTATAATCAGTCTTATTTTTGTTTCAGTTATTTATGGGCAAAATTCGCTTATGATTAGGCCTTCAGATTTGAAGGTTGTTCGCCAAATTGATGAGTCTTCTAAAACAACAGTCGGCTATCACCTTTATGTAAAAAAATCGCCGCAGATTGAATCTATAATTCTTACTGAAACCACAAAAGATCTGCAGGGAAAAGAAGCTAATTATGCGTACAGGGCAATGGAATACAATAATATAAACGGTGATGAAATAAGGTTCTTAGATGGAAAAAAACTTGAGTCAAAGTATGCCTTGTATAGCCTGGTAGATTCAACTTCAGAAAATATAGAAGGATTTGGAGAAGCTTTTCATATCTACATACCTAGCAAAATTCAATATGGTTACCCTTGGACAAGAAACGGAACTGTGGAAATAGGCAAAGGTACTTTTGTAAATATACGAGCCTTTTCCAAAAAATATGCTGACTACACAGGAAGTTTTTTTGACAATCCGTATATGTTCGATTTTGAGAAACGCCCGATTCCAACGCATACAGATTCAGTCCGTGAGGAAATTAAGGATGAAAAAGTGGAACTGCTTGAAGAAACTGAACCAATCGTCCTAACCGATGCGTATAATCCGGAAGCTGGAGAAAAGTTTGGCGAAATTTCAGATTTTTTAATTTTTTCTAAAGGACCTGAAACCATTGTGGATGACATAATGCAGTCTATAAAATCCATTCCTTCTAAAAAAAGCGCGGACATAGTTTTTGCTATTGATGCAACTGGCAGCATGAAAGACGATATAGAAAAACTTCGCAAAGACTGGATTCCTAATCTTATAGCAGGACTAAAAGAATTTGGCGATTGCCGTTTGGGCCTTATTCTCTACAGGGATTACGGCGATAACTTTAGGTATAAAGGAATTCCGGTACGTTTTTTTGATTTTACAGAAGATATTGACATTTTTATAAAAAACTTAAACAGTTTTGAAATAAGGGGCAGGGAAGGCGGAGATATACCAGAAGCCGTGTACGAAGCTCTTTACGGCGCATTGGAATTTTATAATTGGCGCGGCGATGCTAGTAGAAAAATAATCCTTGTTGGAGATGCCCAGCCTCATCCTACGCCACGCGGTACTAAAAAATATACAAAAGAACTTGTTCAAAAACTGGCTGCGGAAAAAAACATTGCAATCGATGCAATCATTACCCCTGATGACAAGTCAAAAAGGGGTAGATAGATAATGCTTTTAAGATGATTACAACTTTGTTGTAGTTTTGTGCTGGTATTTTTCAGGAAGACTTGAAATTCCCATCTTTGCAAGTTTCTTATATGCGGCAGGCAATGAGCCTGGCTCTGCATTTTCAAAGATGCTAAGAATTTCATTAAACGCTGAGAAAGCTTCATTGTATCTTTTTGTATTTTTGTAAAGGTGACCAAGCTCATATTTCGCTTCAATATAAGTTGAAGTGTTCATTCCATATCGTTTTATAACTGCTTCATAGTACATTTCTGCAGCATCATAGTTTGAAGATTCTGCCGCATCCTGCCCTAACTGAATTAGCTGTGTTGAAGAGGCGTTGTTTGGAATTACAGGGACAGTTTTGCAAGAGTAAAGAACTGTAAAAAAAACTGTTATGGCAATGGTTAAAAATATTCTTTTCATGTTTTTAGTTTACAAAAAAAAACTGTTTTGTGCAAATTCCTGTTTTTGTTCTAGCTGGTTTAAATGCTGCTTTTGAGCTTAAAATCAAACTTTAAAAAGACCAACTTCGTCGCGAATGTTGTTTATAGACTCATTGATGCTTGAGGCGACGTCCTTGAGCTTTGAAACGGTGTCGTTTACATAGCTTGTGCCGTTGTCAAGCTCCGTCATGGCATTGTTAATTGAATCCATGGATTGCTGAAGCTCAGCTACGTTTTTAAGTATTTCTTGACCGCCTTTGTCCATTTCGCTGGCGGCGTCGTGTACTTCTGTTGTGCTGTCGTTCATTGCGCGCAAAGCAATCATTATCTGCTGGGAACCTTCCTGCTGCTCGTCCATAGCTCCGCGAATCTGCGTAATAAGTTCGCCTGTAGAGGATATTCTTGCGGAAACCGACTGAAATGCTTTTTCCGATTCCGAAGATGCTGAGACTGCCAAAGAAATTCCGTCTTGAATATTATTTAATTCTTTTTTGATTCTATTTGACTGTTCTGCAGAGGTTTCTGCCAATTTTCTAATTTCGTCGGCAACTACTGAAAAGCCTTTTCCAGCTTCTCCCGCATGAGCCGCTTCTATTGCTGCGTTCATCGCAAGCAAATTAGTTTGAGCCGCGATGCTTTGAATCATAGTATTTGCGTCGACCATAGAAGTTGACTGGTTTGCAATCTGCTGAATAAGAGCATTTACGCTAGAGTTCTTTTCAATTCCAGTTTTTGTATCTTTTTCAAGGGTTGAAAATTCATCTGACATTTTTGCAACAGAGGTATCAACTGATTTAATATTGCCAATCATTTGTTCAACGGCAGCGGACGCTTCAACTACACTGGAAGATTGAGTCTGAATCATTTTGTCCAAAGATTCTATGTTGCTTGTAATTTGAGTAATTGCGCTTGCCGACTGGTGCAAGCTGTCCGCCTGGTTTTTTACCTGTCCGTTTACATGGCTTATGTTTTCCGCCATTTGCGCAACTGTTGCCGTTGACGACTGAATTTCATCTGTAAGAGTAGAACCTGCTTGTATAAGCTTTGTTTCAGATTCTTTTATGGTAGCCATGATTGTTCTAAACTTCTCTATAAATCTGTTCATCAATATGACTAAAGAGCCAACTTCATCGTTTCGTTTTACAGTTAATTTAACGGTTAAGTCTGCTTCTCCGTTGCAAAAATCGTCTATGGTTTCATTTACTTTTTTTAGCCTTCCAAGAACTATTGTAAGAGCGGTTATGAAGAACAAATAGATTACAATTCCTATTGCAATTCCAAATGCTAAAATCATTGTTTTGGCTTTTTTTACTGCGCTGAAAATTTGGCTGTCGGAAACTATAAGGGTTATTGTGTGTTTTAGGTTTGGAACAGGCGCGCAAAATACGTGGACTTTTTCGTTGTTTATAATGGCGGCTGAATATCCGTTGCGGCCGTTTTGTATGATTTTTTTAATCTCAGGAAATAAATCAATATTTTTCATTAGGACAGAAGAGTCTTTTGTTGCGACTATGGTGCCGTTGCCATCGCTGAGCATAAAGTAGCCTGTTTCTCCTACAGCAGCTTTTCCAATCTCGTTTTGCATCTGATTTATGCCAAGCATGCCAACAAAATATCCAAAAACATTTCCATTTGAATCTTTTGCGCTTCTTGCAATTGGAACAACGTATTCTCCAGAAGTCTTAGATTTTACAATATTGCCTACAAATTCTTCTAGTTTTAGTTCCGTCATTGCCTTGTGATAGTCACGCTCTTGTACCCCCCCCCTTGCTCCTACAAGCCCGGTATCGCGGTAAGTGGTTCCTTCTGTGTCAGAAAAGAACATATAATCGTAATTTTTATTTCTAAGATTTTGATGCAAGTGAAGCCAATCTATAACTGCGTTTTTGTTTCCTGTTTTTACAATGTCAGATTCCGTGTAGATTCTTAGGTCGTTTTTGTAGGTGTCTACCCATTCGTAAACTTCTCTAGCTCGACCTTGAACGATAGACATTGACATTTCAAGGTAGGTGTTTCCAATCTGTTTTTTTACAACTTTTGTTACTACTAAAAGCAGTGCTCCCATTACTAAAAATGTTAGACAAAGAATTATTAGTCCCAGTCTTGCCGTAATGCTGATTTTTTTCTCAAAATTGTTTTCCATGACCTCTTGTTTTCCTTTGCTTTTTTGAATTTGTTAGGTAGAAAGTAGACTTTTATTAATTGCAAGAAACTATCTTATTCTTTTTGCAAAAACTCAAAATTCACCCTAGTAGAGTTTATTCTAGTTTAAAAGATTTATTTGTCAACCTAGCGGTTTTGTAGATTGTAGCAAGTGCAAATAGTTCAAATGGAGTGCAAAAAGCCGGGTCTTAAAAAAATAAATAAACGCGTACGGGAAGTTGCAATTTGTGAAGGCTTTGTGCGATAAAAACAATTAAAGTTGCGTAGCAACCCAAGTCATAGAAAATCATTTTGTAAAAATTAGCGCAATGTATATTATAGCAAAGCTATTGTTTGTTTTTAAAATTGTGATACAATCTATTCCATAAAATACGTCTAAAATTACATCAAGCTTAGAGGTTTTATTTATGGAAACTGTGGAAAACGAAAATAAAAAGCAAACTGCTTCAATCATAAAGCTCCCAAAAAAGATGCTTTTGTTCTATTCTTTAATGTTTACTACTCCAATCGTGTTCTCTTGGATTGCTTTGTCGTTTATTAAAGTTTATACGCTATCGGATTCTTTTATGGTTTTGGCAGGGCCAATTGGACTGCCGGCACTTATAGTTGTTACGATTTTCGCAGTTTGGTGGGGCAAAAGCAATAAAAAGAAAATTGAAAGCTTTGATGGCAGCCCTGAATCTATTGAAAAAGTGAACAAAGTTGTAATCAATTTTGAAAAAATTACAATGCTCGCTACAATGCTAAACGGTTTTGCAATTCCTACAATCGTGTTTTTTAGTTTTAAACAAAAGGGGATGTATGTTGATTACGGCGCGCTTGCCACAATGACTTTAGGTTCAACATTCATGTTTTCTTTTTTCTTCTTTACCTGTTTTGTGCAGAGCATTGAAGACTGTATTTATACTCTTCACTTTGAATCAAAATATAAGTCAATGTCCCTGGTTACAAGAAACTGCTCTGTAAGCGGATTTGGCGCGTTTGGCTCCTTCCTTATGATAATTTCGCCAGTTCTTTCAACAGCGCTTGCAGATTATTCTATTGCCCGCCTGTTTTTGGAATACATACTTCCATTTGGTGTGATAAGCATTTTTATTGTCTGCTATAATTCTTTTAGGCAAATTTCTAACACCGCAAAGCACATTCATGAAATTCTGGATTTCAGCGAATCTCTTGCTAAAAAAGATTACACTGTAAAAAAACTTGAAATAAAATCGCGCGACGAGCTCGGTCTTCTTATTATAAGTCTGAACAGACTCCTTTCAGAAACAAAAAAACTCTTAAAGGATATGCACGAATCTGTGGATATTTCAATCAATACGGCAGAAAACTTTTCTACAAATATGACGGAAACATCTTCTGCAATCGAACAGATTATGGCGAACATTGAAAGCGTAAAAGAGCGCGTTGTAAATCAGGCGGCTGGGGTAGAAGAATCTGATTCTACAATTCAAAACATGATAAAGCGGCTTGAAGAATTAAATCAAAGCGTTGAAGTTCAAGTTTCTGGAGTTTCAAATTCTTCTTCCGCTGTTGAACAAATGGTTGCCAATATTCGCTCGGTCACACAGATTCTGGAAAGCAACGCGGTTACGGTTGATGAGCTTGGGGCGGAATCTGAAAACGGCCGCAAAAAGATTAATCAGTCTGTTGAACTTTCTAAGACAATTCTGGAGCGTTCTGTAGGCCTTTTGGAAGCCAGCACAATTATTCAAACCATCGCAAGCCAGACAAATCTTCTTGCTATGAATGCCGCAATAGAAGCTGCTCATGCGGGAGAGGCTGGAAAAGGTTTCGCCGTTGTTGCCGACGAAATTAGAAAGCTTGCGGAACAGTCTAACACGCAGGGCAAAAAGATTACAAGCCAGCTTCAGGATTTGCAAAACATAATCAACAATGTTGCGGACAATACAAAAGAAGTTCAAAGCCAGTTTGAAGTTATTTTTGATCTTACAAGCAAAGTAAAGCAGCAGGAAAGCGTTATAAAAAATGCGATGGAAGAGCAGTCTGCTGGAAGTACTCAAGTTCTTCAATCTATAAGCGAGATAAAAACTTCTTCTGATGTTGTAAAAACTAATTCTGATGTAGTGCTAGAAGGCGGAAAGCAAGTTGGCGAGGAAATGCGAATTCTTGCGAACGTCACTACAGAAATTAGCGGCTCAATGAATGAGATGGCTGCTGGTTCTAAGCAGATTACAAAGGCGATTGAATCAGTTCAGGCTTCTAGTGTTGAAAATAAAGACAATTTAAACTCATTAAGCCAAGAAGTTCGAATGTTTAAAGTGGAATAAAATTGATTTAAGTTTAATTGCCTAGAGTTTTAAAAAATATTATATTAACTGTTGAAAAAACATTCTTATTTTTGAAATTTTATGTTTTAAACTTTTTATTGGAGTAAAAATATGGCAGATACAATGCATGCTTTGGAAAAGAATCCGAACTGGAAAGGCCGCCGCGGTCCTGTGGTTCTTGTAATCATGGACGGTGTTGGCTACGGAAAATATGTTGAAGGCGACGCTGTAAAGGCAAGCCGCATGAAGTACCTTGACTGGTTCACGGCGAACTGTCCGCACACAAAGCTCAAGGCGCACGGAACGGCGGTAGGACTTCCTTCTGACGACGACATGGGAAACAGCGAAGTCGGACACAACGCGATGGGCTGCGGACGCGTGTTCGCGCAGGGAGCAAAACTTGTTGGCGAGTCAATCAAATCGGGCAAGATGTTCCAGGACGCAACCTGGCAGAAGCTCATCAAGAATGTAAAAGACAAAGGCTCAACCCTTCACTTTATAGGACTTGTTTCTGACGGAAACGTTCACTCGCACATCGACCACCTAAAGGCCATGATTGAAGAGGCGAACAAGGAAGGTGTAAAGAAAATCCGCGTGCACGCATTGCTTGACGGACGCGACGTTGACCCTACTTCCGCACTGAACTACATCACTCCTCTTGAAGAATTCCTTGCAGGCTTTGCGCCCTGCGACTACCAGATTGCTTCCGGCGGCGGACGTATGTACATGACAATGGACCGCTACAACGCGGACTGGAGCATGGTTGAGCGCGGATGGAAGGCGCACGTTCTGGGCGAAGGACGTATGTTCGACTCTGCGACAAAGGCAATCGAAACTTACCGCGCCGAAGTTCCGGGCGTTCTTGACCAGGATATGCACGAGTTCGTAATCGCAAAGGACGGAAAGCCGGTCGGAACAATCAACGACGGCGACAGTGTAATCTACTTCAACTTCCGCGGAGACCGCGCCCTTGAGATGACACGCGCATTTGAGACACCGGCAGGCGGAGAGCTTCCGTTTGACAGAAAGCGTGTTCCTGCCGTTGAATATGCCGGCATGATGGAATACGACGGAGACGCACACATTCCACGCCAGTACCTTGTAAATCCTCCTAGCATTGACCGCACGATGGGAGAGTACCTTACAAAGACAGGCGTTCACCTTATGGCGATTTCTGAAACACAGAAGTACGGACACGTTACATACTTCTTCAACGGAAACAAGCAGGGCAAGTTCGATGAAAAGCTTGAAGACTACGTTGAAATTCCTAGCGATGTTGTTCCGTTCGAGCAGCGTCCTTGGATGAAATGCGCGGAAATCACCGACAAAGTTATTGAAGCAATCAAGAGCGGAAAGTACGACCACATCAGACTGAACTACCCGAACGGCGACATGGTCGGACACACAGGCGTATTCAACGCGGTTGTCTGCTCAATGGAAGGCATGGACCTTCAGCTTGGAAGATTGAAGGCTGCAATTGAAGAAGCAGGCGGAATCCTCTGCATCACGGCCGACCACGGAAACAGTGACGACATGTACGAGCACGCGAAGGACGGCAGCGTAAAGAAGGACAAGGACGGAGAGCCAAAGGCAAAGACATCGCACTCGCTCAACCCAGTACCGGGAATCATCTTTGACCCTGAATACAAGGGCGAATACGACAACACAAAGCTCAACGACGGACTTGGAATCTCATCTTGGCCTGCAACAATAATGAACCTTATGGGCTATGTTCCGCCGACAGACTACGACAAGAGCATGATAAACTTGAAGTAAACGCAAACAAAGTGTTATTGCCGGACTTGTTCCGGCAATCCATTTGTAAATGGTTTTCGCATCAAGTGCGGGAATGGCAATACTAAAAGGGTATCTTGTATGGGATGCCCTTTCTTTTTCTACTGCAATAACATTTGGTCGTTTGTTAAAGTTTGTTTTTTTATTTGGCGGAATTTTTCAATAATATCTTCCATAGTTAGTTTTTCTTTTTCTTCTTTTGGAATATCTAAAATAATTTCTCCGCCGTCCATCATTAAAAGTCTAGTTCCGTAGTTTAGAGCGTGCTGCATATTGTGAGTAACCATCATGACCGTTAGATTGTACTCTTGCGCAAATTTTTTTGTAAGCTCCATTATTATTGCGGCATTTGCTGGATCAAGAGCGGCTGTGTGTTCATCAAGCAAAAGAAGAGAAGGCTTTGACATTACAGCCATAAGAAGCGTTAATGCCTGCCTTTGCCCGCCAGAAAACTGTTCTACGTTGTCGCGAAGCCTATTTTCAAGCCCCATGTTCAAAACCGAAAGCTGTTCCTTAAAATATTCTCGCATTTTGTTGTTCAAACTTATTTTTAATCCTTTAAAGCCTTTTTTATGAGCGATTATCATATTGTCTTCTAGGGTCATTTTACCGGCAGTTCCCAAAAGCGGATTTTGAAAAATTCTGCCTATGTAGTTTGCCCGTTTGTATTCTTTGTCGCGGGTTATGTCTTTTATTCCTTTTTTCGTTTCTAGCTCTATTGTTCCAGACGTAGGAGCGTAACTTCCTGCAATAACGTTGTAAAGAGTTGACTTTCCAGCTCCGTTGCTTCCAATGACAGTTATAAAATCGCCAGAATCTATCTTTAAGTTTATGTCTTTTAGGGCATGGTTTTCGTCTGGAGTTCCTCTATTAAAAATCATGTTTATATTGTTCAGTGTAAGCATTTATTTTGTTCCTTCTTTTTGCGCGTTGTTTTTCTTTTTGAAATTTGACAAAAAATTCGTTTTTGAAAGCAAAAGGCAAAGTATGATTAAAATGCCTGTTGCCAATTTTAAGTCGTTTGGCGTCATGTGGATTTTGTAACCATAAGTACGGGCAAGGACCATAAGCGCTCTGTAGATAATTGAGCCAAGAAGAACACGTGCGGTTTGAAGCGAAATTTTGTTTGATTTTAAAAGAAATTCTCCTAGCATTAAGGATGCAAGACCGCTGACAACAACTCCTGTTCCCATTCCTACATCTGAAAAACCATTGTACATTGCGGCAAAAGCTCCTGCAAGTGCCGCAAGACCGTTTCCAGCGCAGATTCCAATGCCTCGTACAATGTTTGGATTAATTCCTTGCGATACAATAAGTTGCGGATTAGCACCCAACGCGCCCATTGTAAGTCCTAAATCTGTGTGGTAGAACAAGTCCATAAGTCCTTTTAGGGCAAGCACAAAAATAAAAAGAAATAAAAGAATTGCAAGATTCGAATCTAGCGCAGGAAAGTGGTCGTAGCAAAAATCGCTTAATTTTGAAAAAAGTGTTGGGATTTTTAACAAAGAAATGTTGGCTTTGTTTTGAGAAATTCTAAGATTGACTGAATAAAGCATGGTCATCGTGAGAATTCCAGCTAAAAGGTCAGGAATTTTAAAACTTGTGTAGATAAGTGTTGTTACAAGTCCTGCTAAAATTCCTGCAAGAAAAGCTAAAAGCAGGGCGAAAGGAAGTGCAATTCCATTAGAAAGACAAACCGCAAGAACGCAAGCTCCCATTGGAAAAGAGCCGTCTACAGTCATGTCGCAAAAGTTGAGAATACGGAATGTTGAAAAAACTCCTAAGACCATTATTCCGTAAATCAAGCCTTCTATTAAAATTGAACAAATCATTTAGTCCTGCCTATAAAAATTATAAAGTTTAATATGTCAAAATTCGAGTTTTCTATAAACTATAAAAAAATGCTTTCAGCGAATTTACAATTTACTCAGATGGTTGTGCTCGCGTTTCACTTGGGCTGGTTTGGGTTGCTGTGCAACCTTAGTCGTTCTTATCGCACAAAATCTTCACAAATTGTAAATTCGCTTACTCTTTTATTGTTTTCCTAAAAACTCGAATCTTGCCATAATTTCAATAGATTTTTCTATTTTGTAGTTAATTTTCCATTTTGGATAATCATGTTTGCTGTATCCAAATATTTTTTATCAAGTGTTATGTTGCAGTTTTTTGCTGCATCTAAGTCTATAAGAAAATCCGTGTCAGAAGGATCGGTCATAAATCTTACTGGAAGTTCCGAAGGTTTTGCTCCGTTCAAGATTTTTACAACCATTTCGCCAGTTGCACGGCCAGCTTTGTAGTAATTAAAACCGCTTGCCATAAAGATTCCGCCTTCTTTTGCGGCTGTAACATCACCTGAAAAAATAGGCTTTTTAGCTTTTCCAAATACATCTACAAGAGAAGCTATCGCGCTAAAAACTGTATTATCTGTAGAAAGATAAATTCCATCTACGCGATTAACAAGCGATTGGGCAGCTTGTTTTACTTCATCGGATTTAGTAATGCTTTGAGTAATGAGTTTTATTCCAGCCTCTTCACAGCCTTTTTTTACAAGTGCAAGTGCGCTTGAAGAATTGTCTTCGCTGCTTGTATAAATGTAACCCAATGTTTTAATCCCTGCAACTTCCTTAAAAAGTTTTATGTGCTGCTCTGTAGGAATAGCATCGCTCATTCCAGTAACGTTTCGTTCGCCATGTTCAAGCGTTGAAACAAGACCTGCTCCTAGTGGGTCGGTTACAGTTCCAAATACAACAGGAATTTTTTTCAGAGTTGTTGCCAAAGCTACCGCTACAGGTGTTGCAATTCCTACTGCAACATCAACTTTTTCTGCCTTATACTGATTTGCAATTTGAGCAGCAGTTCCAACGTCTCCATTTGCGTTTTGCAAGTCGTAAGTTGCATCAATTCCTGCGTCTTTAATTGCATCGATAACGCCTTTTTCAATATCGTCAAGAGCTTGGTGCTGGACAATTTTTGCAATACCGATTTTTATTTTATGTTGTTTCTTTGGAGCAGCGAACGCTGTAGAAGAAGCCAATACCAAAAGAGCCGAAACTGCACTAATAATTTTTTTCATAATATGCCTCCATAGTTTTATGTTCTTATGTATAGTAACATACAGTTGTTTAAATTTTTTGTCAATAAGATAAGGAAAAAAAATAGAAATTATTTGTGAAATAAATTCAATTAGGAGCTAAAGATGAAATTTTATATGAGTAAAAATATGCAGATTTTTGTCAGGACTTTGATTGCCTGCTTGTCTTTAAATGTTTTTATATTTTGAAAAATTTGTTGTATTAAGATTGTTTAAAATGGTTTGTAAAAATGCTGGGGCTGCTATAGAGATACTGCCTTATATTTCGAAAAAAAAATTGAACCATAAAAACTAAAAATAAACCGCAGGAATAGAACCCTGCGGTTTTCATTTTTAAGGGAAAAAAAGGCATCTCGGTTTTTACAGCAACCTACGGAAACGCTTTCAAAGTGGGGGGAAATGCAGTATTACTTTCGTAATAAGGTATACTCAAAGTTATTATGGAATAATCTATAATCCATCTGAATATACTAACCATTAATTCCTTGTCGTCACAAAGGAGCAAGAAACTTTTTCAACCAAAGAAACTAATAATCCTCTTTGCACATACATAAAGAATAATCGATTTCTGGATAAACGGAATCCCGATACTCTTCACGATTTTGCTGACTATGTTTCTTTTGATAGTTACTTTGGATTTTTCTTAGTTCTTGGATAAACGTTTTGTCAGAAACAATTTCTTGTAAATGAACTGTAATTTTAGTTATCCGATTGTAGACTTTAGATGAAGCATAAATGTGGTTACTATCTATTCCACAGACATAGGAACGAAGTTGACAAACTTCCTTTTTGCAACCTCTTGTAACAACTTCTGGTCTACTCTCTAGAGAATTAAAAAAATCTTTAAGTTTCTTATTCATAGAAATCTCCTTAAAAATGATTTATTTGAGTTCTGAGAACTCTTGTAAGCATATTAGGATAAAAACAATAAATATTCGATATGATTTGTGTTTGTTTTATATATATTTTGTTCAATTCTTTAGTTTGTTTCTTTCCAAATTTTGTGCTAAACTTTTCTGCAAATGACAATAAACGCAGAACAGCTTCTTTTTATACTTGAAAATACTCCTCCGCAGCAAAATATTATGCTTGTTGGCCGGCACGGAATTGGAAAATCTCAAATTCTTGAAGATTTTTTTCAAAAAAAAGGTTTTAAAGTAACAACTTTGTTTCTTGGCCAGATGAGTGACCCCGGCGACTTAATCGGTCTTCCAGAAAAAAACTCAAAAACTGGCAGAACTGATTTTATGCTCCCATACTGGTTTCCTGTTGACGAAAAACCTATAGTCCTCTTTCTTGATGAATTGAACCGGGCTAGACCAGAAGTTCTGCAAACCGTTATGGATTTAACCTTGAACCGTAAACTGGCTGGAAAAAGTCTTCCAAAAGGAAGCCGCATTATAAGCGCTGTGAATGGTGGCGATGAATATCAGCTTACAGATTTAGATCCCGCTCTTATAAGCCGTTTTAACATTTACGAATTTGCTCCTTCCGTTGAAGACTGGCTTTCCTGGGCAAACAAAAGCGGTGTGGATAGCCGCGTGGTTTCGTTCATAAAAGAAAATCCTGAATTTCTTGATTCTGCGGATTCTAATTTTGAAGCAGAACAGTTTGAAAGAGCTCCAGACCGAAGGAGCTGGGTCCGCGTAAGCGATGTTATTTTAAAATTTCCTGTTCCTGAAGCGATTCATAAAACTTTAATTTCTGGAATTGTTGGAAACCGCGCCGCAAATGCGTTTTTCCAGTTTCTGCAAGATTCAATCCCGAGCGCAAGCCAAATCCTGTTGAATGGAATTGAACTTTTTAAAAGTCAGCTTGAAAAGCTTTCCTTGCCAGAATTTTCTAAAGTGAACGAAAGTTTGTTTAGATTTATTGAATCTTCCGCATATTCTAGCGATTGCATTCAAAAAATTGCACATTCTCTTGAAGATTATTTTAATTTTTTGGCGGAAAAAAATCTAAAAGAAGTGCAGTCGCACTTTGTTTCGATTTGCAACGGTTCTGTTTATCCAAAAACTTTGGTTTTTATAATGGAAAATATTCCTGATTTTTACAAAACGCTTTCAAATTTTTTAGAAGAAAACTAGTTCCTTAAAAGATTTCTATATGAATATTCTAGCAAATCTTGAAAAAATACGTTCTCAGTGGTTTTATACAGAACCCTTGCTTTTTTCGGCGGCGTGTACGCATAATTTTGTTGAAAATAATTCTATTTCTGTGCCTTTAAGAAGCGGCTGCATGAGAATTGAATTTTCATCAGAACTTTGCAATGGTTTTAATCAAAAAGAACTTGAAGATTTGTTAAAAATTGAAATTTTTAGGATTTTGCTGCAGCATCCCTACAAAAGAAAGCCGCTAAATGCAAAAGGCGGAATTCTTTCTCTTGCCAGCGACATTGTTCTTTATCAAGGGGGGATAAAACTTTCCTCTATTAATTCCGACCGTTTCTTGCAAGGCGTTGAATATTTTAAGTTTCAGGCAAAGCGTTTTGAAATTGAACAGTATCCTTTAGGAAAAAAATGGGAAGGCAGCGAAGAACTTAATTTTTTTAAAAGAAATCTTTGCGTTGATCACCGCTCTGGCATACTTGTTTTAAAAGACGTTCTTTCGTTTGAGCAGTGGTATGAAAAAATTCGTTTTCTTGTTGACCAAACGGCAATTGCTGGCGGACAAAACGTGGGAACGTCCTCTAATGGGCAAAATTTTTCGCTTCCTTCAAACGAAAGCTGTGAACTTTGGCAAGAAAATCCTGATGCGCAGCACCTTCTTTCTATGCAGATTCAAAAAACTCAAACAGACATGGGCTGGGGCGGCTTGTCTGGAGGCGAAATTCGCACTCTTGAAGACCAATGCGTTTTTTCTTTTGATTATCGCAGGGCGCTTTCGCGCTTTAGGCAAAGCATTGTAAGTGCAAAGCGTTCTCTTACGCGAATGCGCCCGAGCAGGCGATTCGGTTTTTCGCAAATGGGAAGCCGCTATGAACGCAAAGCAAATGTTCTAATCGCTGTGGATATTAGCGGTTCCATAACGGATTCCAGTTTTGAAAAGTTTTGCCATGCAGTAAAAAATTTCTTTTTTCTTAGAATTATCGAAAATATCGATTTGATTTTTTTTGACACGCAAGTAAAATTCAAAGAGCCAGTTCCTTTGAAAAAAAACATGAGATTAGACCAGGTGAAAGGGCGAGGGGGAACAAATTTTCAATGTGCTTTGGATTTTTTTCTGCAAAACAAGGCTAAATACAGCGGGATGATAATTTTTACCGATGGTGAAGGCGAAAAACCTTCTGCAAATGAAAAGATGAACGTGCTTTGGATTTTGGAAAACCGCCTTTCTTTTGAAAAATCAAAATTGTGGATAAAATCGCTTCCAGGAAACAGCGCAACCTATCTGCCTTAAAACAAAACGAAGGAAAAAAATGTTTGAACAGAAAAAAAATGATTTTTGGAAAGAAAAACTCGTTCTTATGCAAAGGCAAAATATCCGCACCGGAAATCCTTTGCAAGATATTGCATCTGTTTTGCACAAAATAGAATTGATTTGCCTCGCTTGGCCTGGCATGAAAAGCCAAGTAGAAAACTCTGCTTCCTCTGTTAGCTGGGAGCTTTTTGTGAGCGAAGATTTTCATATACGCGCTTTTTTTCAGCGGCAAACAAAACTTTCTTTTTTGGGAAGAACCAAAACTGGTTTTGAAAAAATTGCGGATGCAAAGCTTGCAAACGACCCTTTTCCCGTTATTGAACATTTTTTAAGGCATTTTGATGAATATCAAGCTGAAGTTTACCGGCTTGAGCAAAAAGAGCTGCGTCGCAATGCAAAAATAAAACTTGCGCGCGAGTTTATAAAAGCTTTTATGAATCAAAAGTCAAAGGAAGACGGCAGCAATTTTGAATGGCAAGTAAAAAATCCTGAAGAAAATCATTCTTTTGAAAATAAAAATTCTGAGCATGATTTTTTTACTATTTTAATAGAAAAAAATGGTTGTGTTTTACAAAAAACTGTAAGCACAACCAATTTCATAAGCGAACTAAAAGAACTTTCTTTTTAAGTCAAACTTGCAGTTTTTTTAATTAGCCTAAACTTTGCGTTTTTATCTGCGTTTTCTTCCAAAAAGTCTTAAAAGATATAAGAAAATATTTACAAAGTCCAAATATAATTCCAATGCGCCAATTATAGAAGCCTTGTTAAAAACTTCTGTGTTTTGAGCTCTTTGGCTTACTACCAGCATCTTCTTTGCGTCGTATGCTGTGCAGCCGGTAAAAACAACAACGCCCACAATTGAAATTATCCAGTCAAGTCTTTCTGACTTTAAAAATAAGTTCAAAAGAGAAGCAATAACAAGCCCTGTAATTGCCATAAAGAAAAATCTTCCAAAAGAAAGAATGTTTGCTTTAGAAAAAGTGCCGTAAATTGCCATCACTAAAAACATCGCTGCGCTTATAACGAATACAGTTGCAATAGATTTGATGTTGTATACCAAAAATATGCTTGAAAGCGTCATTCCATTTAAAATTGAATACAAAATGAACGCAACTGTTGCCGCTTTTGCAGAAATCTTATTGATTTTTGCCGAAAGCCAGATTACAACAACAATTTCAGCAATAGCAAGAATTAAATATCCAAATCCATTGCCAAAAATTAAATTAGACAAAAACTGGCTTCTTACTGTAAAAAAAGCTACCGCCGCACTCAAAGCAAGTGCTAAAGTCATCCAGCCATAAACCTTTGCTAAAAAACGATTCTGCTCGCTTGCAACAGAAACTATTTTTTCAGAGTTTTCTAAATTTTCCATTGTCATTCCTTATAAAGAGAAGTCTAATAAGTTCATCTCTCTCATTTTCAACTTCTAGAACATTCCCAAAAGATAAAAGTCTGATTTAAATATACTATATTTGCAAGAAAAATAAAGACTTTTATTGTTTTTTTACGAAAAATGTGGAACTCTTAAAAAAACTTGATTATTATAAAAGTATGTCTAATATTCTTGATTACGTTGCTTGGCGAGGAGACCTTTCTTTTGAGGATTCTCCGTTTAATGAAATTGATTCTCTAATTCTTTGCCAGATTCTATATCTAAACTTTGATGGTCTTATGAAATCTAGGGATTTTTCCACGTCGATTCCTTTGCACGAGCTTGCTGAAATCTTTAAAAACTCTCCAGATTTTGAAGCTCGTTCTGACACAGGGCTTTTAATAAATAAGCTTTCTTCCCAACTGCTGTTAGAGGCTGCAAAAACTGTTCGTTTTGGAAACATTTTGGCAACTGGCTATGATTCTATTATCGATTTAAAGAAAGAAGAGCAGTTTGCGGCAATGACTTATATAATAGAAAAAAAACAGCTTTTTGTAGCTTATCGCGGCACAGACGACACTGTTGTTGGCTGGAAAGAGGACTGCAATCTTGCAATAATGAACGAAGTTCCTGCTCAAAAAGATGCTGTTCTGTATCTTCAGGATGTCGCAAGTAATTTAAAAGGAACAATAACTGTCGCAGGCCATTCAAAGGGTGGAAATCTTGCTGTCTTTGCATCTGCGCTTTGCGATAAAAAAATAAAGAATCGAATTGAAAAGATTTACAACAACGATGGGCCTGGCTTTACAGAAAAAAGGCTTGAATCTCAAGAATTTTATGAAATTATTCCAAAGCTTTGTTCGTTTTATCCTCAGCTTTCAATCGTGGGAATGATTTTTCGCCATAAAGGCTGTTTTCAAGTTGTAGAAAGCGATGAATCAGGCGTAATGCAGCACGATCCATTTTCGTGGCACATAAAAGGAAAAGAATTTGTTCAAGTCGACGGTTTTGACAAAGCTAGCAAGCTTTTTTATGATTCGTTTAATAAGTGGATAGACATACTTTCTACCAAAGATAGAGAAATTTTTGTAGAAACTCTTTTTGAAATAATTCACGCGACTGGCGCAAAAACAAATTCTGAAATAAAAGCGAATATGTTTAAGAATTCCGTAAAAATTCTTGCAGCGCTAAGAAAACTTTCACCTGAGCTTAGAAAAATTATGGAAGAAGTTTTAAAATCTTTATTCCATATCGTTCATGAAGATTTGCCAAGTTTTTCAGAGCTGGAAAAAGAGCGGAAATTAAAAACAAAGCCGAAAAAAAGCAATTGCGAATCAAAAACAGAGCCAAAATAAAAACTGATGAACACCGCGTCTTTTAAAAAGTCAAAAATAGACGAAAAATAGACAAATTTATATTCTGGGTATATACTAAATGTATTAGAAGGGAAGATAAAAACTGTCAAAATACTGTGAGTTTTATCTTAAAAAGTTTGCGTTGCAAACTTTCTTATCAACTGTTGTTTCTCACTTAGTTGCGAAACAACTTAAAAAATCAAATCGAAAGTTGAAACTTTCTCATTGATTTTTTATGGGAGGCATGAGAATTTTGCAAGATACAACAATTATTACAGATAGTCCTGTCGGCAGGCATTTGGACGCAATTTCGGAGTCAGTTCCGGCAAGTTATTTAATGTTTAATAAAAAGAAGATTAAACTTGTAGCAAAAATTACAATCGGCCGCGAATCTGATAATGATGTTGTTGTTGACAATAAATTGGCAAGTCGACATCACGCTATAATACAAAAAATTCGCGATGCTTATTTTATAAAAGACGAAAAAAGTACAAATGGAACTTTTGTGAACGGGCAGCGTATTCCGGACGGAAAATATGTTCGCCTTGCAACTGGAGACAAGATTACTATCGGCACAATGAGCCTTGTGATTTCTTAAAATTAAGATTTTGAACGAAGATTTATTTGAAAAGCTTGAAAAATTTTCTTTTTCTCGCGAACTTCCTACACATGATTATCTCTTTGAATTAGCAGATAGAACCGCAGGCATTTTGGAATCTGAAAGTGATGTTTGGCGTCCCTGTTCAGAAAAAAAAGAGCTTGGCGGACTTTTGGATTTTACTGTCAAGGGCGTTGAAAATTTGCCTGCAATCATTGTTCCAGACCTCCATGCGCGCCCTTACTTTATTTTTAATATAATGAAGTTTATTTTGCCAGATAATTTTATAGAAGAAAAAACAGGAATTTCTGTATATGACGCTCTTTGCCAGAATTTAGTGCGCGTTATTTGTGTGGGGGACCTTCTTCATTCAGAGTTGAGAGGAAAGGAGCGGTGGCTCGCTGCAAAAGATGAATTTCTTGAGGGAAATTGTACGGGCGAAAATATGGCAAGCGAAATGGCAGAAGGGCTTTCTTTGCTGTCTGCCGTTATGGAATTAAAATGTGCTTTTCCAAAAAATTTTCACATATTAAAAGGTAACCATGAAAACATTATGAATGTTAACAATCATGGCAATTTTCCTTTTAGAAAATTTGCAAATGAAGGCGAAATGGTCCGCATATTTATGGAAGAAATGTACGGCGATGATGTTGTTATGGTGATTTTTTGCTTTGAAAATGCTTTGCCGCTCCTTGCCGCTTTGCCTTCTGTTGTAGTTTCCCATGCGGAGCCAGAAGTCGCTTTTTCTAAAGAACAGATAATAAACGGAATGGGCAACGATTTTGTTGTAAAAGCATTGACTTGGACTGGAAATGACGAAGCTGAAGAGGGTAGCGTCTTAAAGATGCTAAAAGAATTTACAACTTGCAAAGACCCTTTGGATGCTAGGTATATTGCCGGGCATAGACCTGTAAGCGGTAAGTATTTTTTACGGCAAGATGGACTTTTTGTTCAAATTCATAATCCAGAAAAACAACACATAGCGCTTGTTTCTAAAGATAGATTTTTTAATCCAAATACAGATATTGTAAGTGTTGTTCCAGAATAATAAGTAAGGTGTAAAAATGGCAGAAATTTTTCCTCACACAATAGGTAAGTATGAAGTTCAAGGGATAATCGCAAAAGGCGGAATGGGCGTAGTTTACAAGGCTATGCATCCTTCTCTAAAAAGACAGGTCGTTATAAAAAAAATGACGGCCAGAAAAAATTCTGCGAATGTGGAACGATTCAAGCGAGAAGCTCAAATTTTGCTTGATTTACAAAGTCCATATATAGTCCATCTTTTTGACTACTTTACCGAAGGCGGTTACCGCTACATGGTAGAAGAATTTGTGGACGGCATGGCTCTAGACAAGCTTTTACAAAAGCAAACAGTTTTAAGTCCTCAGCTAGCCATGTTGATTTTGCAGGATGCTTGTCTCGCTTTAAAATATGCTCATTCAAAGGATATTGTTCATCGCGACATTAAGCCTGGAAATATTCTTATTTCTAAGCGTGCAGAAATAAAGCTTGCCGACTTTGGAATTGCAACGGATTCTGCTGAAAACGACTCTCTTACCGAAAGTGGTGTTGCTCTTGGAACTCCTGCCTATATGCCTCCTGAACAGTTTGAAAACAGCGCGGGCGTTGATTGCCGTGCAGACATTTATGCGCTTGGAATTATGCTTTACGAAATGGTCACAGGCTCAAAGCCTTACCCAGGAACGCTTTCTGTAGAAACTTTAAATGTAATAAGAAAGGGAAAGTATATATCGCCAAAAAAAATTGACAAGACAATTCCTTCCGTAGTCTGCCGCCTTATAAAAAAAATGCTAAAGCCAAATGCTAAAAAACGTTTTCAAAGCACAGTTCCTATTCTCAAGGTGATAAAAAGATATTTAAAACACTACGATGTTCACGCAATTCGTGTGCAGCTTGCAAAACTTATTCTTTCAAAAGATGGAATAAAAGAGCAGCCTTATATCCGCACAGATTTAAAAAAGAAAAAAGCCTGGACAATTTCCCTTTGCTCTGTTGCAGCAGTTCTTGGCATAGGAACTTTGTGGCTTAACGGAATTTTTCATAAAACAATTTTGCGCAGATGGTATACGCCTGTAAGCATTCAAATGAAAATGCCTGCAACTTCTTCTGCCGGTGCGGATTTGCCAGTAAGAGCATTTTTCTTTGAAAACGATGGAAACCTAATCCCTGAAGTTCCAAATACTCGCAGAGTTTTAACACAAGTTTCCGAAAAAAAATTTCCTGCGGAAAAAAATGCACGCAACAGAACTTACACTACTAAAGACATTTATCTTACGCATGGCAATTATCGCATAAAAGTTGTTGCAGGTCCTTACGTCTGGTGGAAATCATTCAGCGTCGACAGAAATGAAGTTGTTATAAATGCGGATTTTTTAAAGAATATGCGACGGCAAGTTTCAATTCTGCCATCCGTTTATAATGCAAAAAACGGGCAGGAAATAACTAATTCCACTTCTGTTACGATTTTCTTGAACAATGAATGGATAAAACTCCAGGATTTTCCTAAAGAAAAACTTATAAGTGGAAATGTCTTTAAGGTTAAGTTCACTTGCGAAGGCTATCAAGAGGAAATCTTTTCTTTGCGATTAGACTGGTTGCAAGACACTTTATATATTGGCGCGAATTTAATGCCTAATGGTTAAGTTAAAACAAAAATCATTGTAATTTTTTCTTGTCTAAGTTTTATTATGCATATATATTTAAAACATGATGCAAAACGAAGATAACGAAAATACTATTTTAAATGATAATATAATTAATTCTGCTGAATCTGATGCAAATCAAGAGGAAAACACTGTTGTAAAATCAGAAAAAAGTAAAAAAACTGAAAAAACAAAAAAAAGAGGTGAAATTGTTCCTGCGGATTCTGTTTTGCCTAACAAGCTGCCAATAATTCCTTTGCAGGCAAGACCTATTTTCCCAGGAATTTTTACTCCATTGATGATTAATTCCTCGGAAGACATAAAAACTGTAGAGCAGTCTTATTCTTCTGATGGGCATATCGGAATTGTAATGCTAAAAAATGAGGAGGAGTTGCCATCTTATTCCGACTTGCATACAATTGGAACCGTAGCAAAAATCATAAAAAAAATAAATTTACCAGACGGCGGAGTAAATGTCTTTATTTCTACAATTAAACGCTTTAGAATGAGAAAACCGCTGCATTCAAAGACTCCAATAGTGGCTGCTGTAGAATATCTTGAAGATGAAGAAGACGACACTTTTGAAGTAAAAGCTTTGACTCGTGCTCTTATAAGCGAAATGAAGGAGGTCAGCGAAAACAATCCTTTGTTTAGCGAAGAAATGCGCCTTAATATGGTGAATATTGACCATCCAGGAAAAATTGCTGACTTTATAGCTTCTATTTTAAATATTGATAAAGATGAGCAGCAAAAAGTTCTTGAAATGTTAAATGTCCGTCAAAGAATGGAGCAAGTCCTTGTGTTTATAAAGAAAGAACAGGAACTTCTTCGTGTGCAAAAAAAGATTCAAAAAGAATTAAATGAAAGGGTTGAAAAAAATCAGCGTGAGTATTTTTTGCGCGAAGAATTGCGTTCTATTCAAGATGAATTGGGAACAGATGCTGATGGAAATGCCAGCGATTACAATAAATTTAAACAAAAAATAGAAAGTTTTAATTTTGAAGGAGAAATAAAAGAGACTGTCGAAAGCGAACTTGAAAAATTTCACATAATGGAAGTAGGGTCTCCAGAATATTCTACAAGCCGCAACTATCTTGAGCTTATAACTCAACTGCCTTGGAACGAAGTTCCGTGCGAAAATTATAATCTTAAAAGCGCAAAAAAAATTCTAGAAAACGACCATTACGGCCTTGATGACGTAAAAAAGAGAATAATGGAGTTTCTTTCTGTAAGAAAGTTAAAGCAAGATACAAAAGGGTCTATCCTTCTTTTAGTCGGTCCTCCAGGAGTTGGAAAAACTAGCATAGGAAAATCTATTGCAAATGCGATGGAAAAACCGTTCTATAGATTTAGTGTCGGCGGAATGCGCGACGAAGCTGAAATAAAAGGCCACCGCCGAACATACATCGGTTCTATGTGCGGAAAGATTATTCAGGGATTAAAGATTACTCATACAAAATCACCTGTTTTTATGATAGATGAAATTGATAAAATGGGTTCTAGTAATATGGGCGATCCTGCTAGCGCCTTGCTGGAAGTTCTTGACCCAGAGCAGAATGTAAATTTCCGTGATAATTATTTGGATTTACCATTCGATGTTTCTAATGTCTTTTTTATTCTAACTGCAAATACTCTTGATACAATTCCAGAGCCGCTTTTGGATAGATCGGAAATAATTCAGCTTTCAGGTTATATAGATCAAGAAAAGTTTGAAATTGCAAAGAAATATCTTATTCCTAAAAATCTTGAAAAAAATGGATTAAAAAAATCGCAAGTAAAATATACAAAGGCTGCAATTTTACGCATCGCAGAAGAATACGCACGGGAATCTGGCGTTCGCAACTATGAAAAAAATATAGACAAAATTCATAGAAAGCTTGTAACAGAAATTATGAGCGAGGCCGAAGCTAAATATTCTGAAGCCATTGAAAATGCAAGAAAAGAAGGAAAGTCAAAAAAAGATTTGGCAGAAATTTCTTTTGAGCAATTTATTGACAAAAATAAAGAATTTGAAATCGATGCTGAAAGCCTTGAAAAATATCTAGGCAAGCCAGTATTTGATGAAAGCGAAGTAAAAAAGGCTAGTGTGCCTGGCACTGCAATAGGGCTTGCCTGGACTAGTATGGGTGGCGACACGTTGTTGATTGAAAGCATGTCATTTCCTGGAAAGGGAGAGCTGATTCTTACAGGTCAAATGGGCGATGTAATGAGGGAATCTGCCTCTATTGCATTGGATTGGGCAAAAAAATATGTTATTTCTAAAAAAATAAAAAAGCCTGACTGGTTTGAAAAAAATACAATTCATCTTCATATACCAGAAGGAGCAACTCCTAAGGATGGTCCAAGTGCGGGTATAACTATGGCTACAACATTTGTTTCCTTGTTTACAGGAAAAACGATTAGACCAAAGCTTGCCATGACAGGTGAACTTTCCCTTACAGGACAGGTTTTGCCTATCGGTGGCCTTAGGGAAAAAACAGTAGCGGCAAAACGCAATGGAATAAAAACAATCTTAATTCCTAAAGCTAACGAAAAAGATTTAGACGAAATTCCGGAACACGTAAAGTCTGGTATAAAATTCATTCCAGAAACACGCGTTGAAGATGTTATAGAATATGTTTTCCATAAATGATAAAAAACGGCTGAGTCAAGGTCTTGTGCGTAAGCGAATCTTGACTAGACATATTAATCTTTCTAAGAGTCCGGCTTTTGACCTGCTAGGCTATAAAAAGGGGATTTCTTTTGTTAGAAGTCCCCTTCAGTTTTAGTTAACTGTTTTTTATTCGGCAATAACTTTTTTTATCGCCGAAAGAAGTTCTCCATATTCTGTAAAAGCGGGGTATTGAGGATAGTCGTTTTTTATTTGCTCTGTTGTCCTGAATAAAAATCCTGCTTTTGATGCTTGAATCATTCCTAAGTCATTAAAACTGTCTCCGCTTGCTATTGTGTCAAATCCACACGACTGCAATGCCTTTACCGTTGTAAATTTTGATTTTTCGCATCTCATTTTATAACCAGTAATTTGACCGTCTGGAGCAACTTTTAGCGTATTGCAAAAAATTGTAGGCATGCCAAGTTTTTTCATAAGGGGAGCAGCAAATTGTTCAAATGTGTCGCTTAAGATTATTGCTTGCGTGCAGGAACGCAGTTCGTCAAGGAATTCTTTTGCCCCTGGTAAAGGCTCTATTTTGGCAATAGTATTTTGAATTTCTTTTAGTCCCAGACCGTGTTGCTTTAGAATCTCAATTCTGTAATTCATCAATTTATCATAGTCAGGTTCGTCACGTGTCGTCTTTTTTAATTCTTCTATTCCAGTTTCCTGAGCGAATGCTATCCATATTTCTGGAACTAAAACCCCTTCTAAATCTAAACAAGTCACATACATAATTAGAACTCCTCGTGTTAAAGTTATTTGCTCGAAAGTTGAGTTTTTATAACTGTGAAAAAACGCTTATGCTTTATTCATATTTCTAAAAATTCGACTTTCGACCTAATTATAACGCAATAAACAGAACTCTGAAAGAGATTTTTTTTTATTAGTCACCCTAAACTTTAATTTTTTATAATTATTTTTCTACCTAATTCTACCTAATTAATAGTTTTAAAATATGGTAGTACGTTAAAAAAATATGGTATATTTTTCAAAAAAGATTAAAAAGTGTATAATAATTTATACAGTGTATAAATTATATCTCTACAGTTTTGCTATATTTTGAAAAAAAATGTTCAAACTAAGGAAAATCGGATCTAAAAAATTGAAAAAAAATAATAATCCACTTACCATTATTATTTTGAATACTTGGCACGAAACTTGCTATATATTTTGTAGATAACTTGATTTTTCGTTTTTTTAATATATACGGGAAACCGTGACATTGGTGAGTTTTTCGGGGGTGGAAGCCCGAATTCAGCAAGGATTGCCAAAGAAGTGGCTGTTTATTTTGTGATGCCACAAACAAATGGTAAAAGAAACATTCTTACAATCCTTGCTGATGAGAGTTTATTTATCTTATGCATTTGCATTAAATTCTATAAAAAAGTTTGCTAGACATTTTGAGCGTTTGTCGATAGAATGAAAGAGCATTTTGCTTAATTGTATAAGTTAGTCAGAATGCTCTTCATTCTGTTTATGATAAATTCTAAAAAATCTTCTTCAAAATCAAAGAAAAAAACTATCAGGCGAAAAAAAAATACCAAGAAAATTTTTATTCCTGCTGGCAGTGTTATTATAATGTGCGCGACAGTTGTTGCCATTTGCACTGCTCTGCTTGTTTTTAGCACCTTTGTTGAACCTGACGAATCTGCTGTCAAAGAAAAAACACCTTCTCAAGCATCTGCAAAGCCTGCAAAAGATAAAAATAGCGCGGAAAATTCAGGCTCTTTTTCGAAAGAAAATCATCAAAACAAGGAGTTAAAAAAATCTGAAATAAAAGCTGAAAAAAAGGCAGAAAATGTTCAAAAAGAAGTTAAAACTGAACAGAAGAATTTGCAAACAACACAAAAATCATACAGCTCTGATGAAGAAAATAAAAAAATTGAATCTCCTTTAAAATCTAGTTCAGAAAAATCTGTAGAAAAAACTAAAGTTCCTTCTGATATTCCTGAAATCCCAGTCGCTAAGAATAACGCTCGGCTCGCCATAATTTTTGACGATGGCGGACAAAATGTTTCTCAGCTAGAAAAATGTATTTCTTTGCCTTTTCCTGTAACAGTTGCGGTTCTTCCAAAACTTCAGTATTCAAAAAAATGCGCGCAAATGGTTCGTTCTAGCGGCAATGAGCTTATTTTGCATCAGCCAATGCAAGCTTTGAATTTAAATGTAAATCCTGGCGAAGGAGCTATAAAGCCTGAAATGTCTCTTTCCGAAATTTCTTCATTGCTGCAAGAAAATATTAAAGAAATTGGACCTGTAAAAGGTTTGAATAACCACGAAGGTTCTCTTATAAGCGAAGACGAGGCTAGAATAGGTGAAGTTTTAAAAACTGCGTCTGACCTGGGCATTTATTTTTTAGATTCTAGGACTACTAGCCAGTCCAGAGTGCCTCAAGCGGCAATGTCTATGGGATACAGCTACTACCAGCGCAATATTTTTCTTGACAATACAAAAAATCGTTCCGATATAATTGCAGAGATTCTAAAAGGTCTTGCTATTGCAAATAAAAATGGCGCTGCTATAATGATAGGTCATGTGTGGTCTGCAGATGTGCTTCCAAAAGTTCTTTCAGATATGTATCCTATTCTTGTTCAAAAAGGGTACAAATTTGTTGCTGTTTCGAATTCAGGGGCTCTTATAACACCTTAATATTCGATATAGTTTGTTGAAGAAAAGGTTTTCTTGGCTGAAATCAAGGTTTTGAGCGTAAGCATGCTTTGAGCAGAAACGCATTTAGTTATAGCCATTTATAAGAGAGATAAAAACTTTCGAGATACTGCTGGTTTTATGGGAGGTTTTCATGAAAATTCTTGGAATTGAATCAAGTTGTGATGAAACTGCGGCTGCGGTTGTTGAAGACGGTCACAAAATTATAAGCAATGTTGTTGCAACTCAAATTCCTTTTCACCAGATTTATAAAGGCGTAGTGCCAGAAATTGCAAGCCGAAAACATACAGAATGGATTTTACCTGTTGTAAGTCAAGCTTTAAAAGAAGCTTCCATGACTATGGATGACATTGATGCCGTTGCTGCAACAAATAGGCCTGGTCTTATGGGCTCTCTCCTTGTTGGGTTGACTTTTGGAAAAACTCTGGCTTGGGCTACAGGTAAGCCTTTTATTGCAATAAATCATATGCTGGGTCATCTTTATGCGGCTCATCTTGAAAATAGTATTCCTTATCCTTATCTGGGGCTTCTTGTTTCTGGCGGACACAGCATAATATGCAAGGTAAACGGATTTGATGATATAGAAGTTTTAGGAACTACCGTTGACGATTCTGTGGGTGAAGCTTTTGACAAAGTTTCAAAATTTTATGGATTAGGTTACCCCGGAGGTGTCGTTATTGACCGTCTTGCTAAGCAAGGAAATCCAAAAGCGGCTGCTTTCCCAGTTCCAAAGCTGGATGGAGAAGAACATCGCTACGACATGAGCTTTAGCGGATTAAAAACAGCCGTTATTCATCAATGTGATATGTTTTGGAATGAAGGCTTTGAACATTCTACCGAAAATATGTGCGCGGCTTTTCAGGAAACCGCTTGTAAAACTCTTGCTACAAGACTTTTTAGAGCAGTTGAAGATACCGGCTTAAAAACAGTTGTCGCTGGTGGCGGAGTTGCTGCTAATTCAAGATTGCGGGAAATGCTTGCTTCTCGCAGCGATATAAAATGCATTTTTCCACCATTAAAGCTTTGCGGCGACAATGGCGCAATGATTGCAGGTGTGGCTTACCACTTTTTAAAAAGAGGCGATTGCTCTGGCTGGAATACAACTGCTTGCGCAAGAATTCCTCAATTTAAGCGAGGATTAAAAAACTTTGACAAATAACTTTGACAAATAATGGAGCAAAAGTAGAGTTTTATAAGATTAAACTTTCAACATAATAAAAAAATATATTGACAGTAAAATTATCTTAATATATATTAAGGTAGTATGAAAAATTTCATTTGCACAGTTATGCAGTATTTCTTTTATTATTACTTTCTCGCTAAAAAGGAGTTCTTAAAGAATCGCTAGTGTGCGTTGTGATTTTTCTGTAAATCAGTAAATCTAAGGGAACTCTTAAAAAAGAGTTCCCTTTTTTTGTCTTTGGAGGATAAAATGATTGTTATTTTGAAAAATGGCGTTTCAAAAAACGATGTAAACGAATTTATTAACGATGTAAAATCGCAAGGTTTTAATGTTCACGTTTCAGAAGGTGCTGAAAAAACAATAATTGGACTTTTAGGCGATACTTCAAAAATTGATGTAGAGCACTTTTTGGCTAATAAAATAGTAGAAACAACAGAACGTGTTACTGTTCCTTACAAAATGGCAAGCCGTGAATTTCATCCAGAAAACACAATTATAACAGTTGGAGCAAATCAAAACGGCGTAACTCCTTGTGTTTTTGGGGACGGTAAAATTGTTCCTATTATTGCAGGACCTTGCTCTGTAGAAAGCGAAAGTCAAATTATGGATGCGGCAAAAGCTGTAAAAAAAGCGGGGGCAAGAGTTCTTCGCGGGGGCGCTTACAAACCAAGAACATCGCCTTACAGTTTTCAAGGTTTGGGAGCAGAAGGAATTAAGCTTCTTGAAAAAGCAAAAAAAGAAACCGGACTTCCAATTTGCACGGAACTTATGAGCGCCACTGAATTAAAATACTTTGACAATGTAGATTTGATTCAAGTTGGCGCGCGCAACTTTCAGAATTTTGACCTCCTGAAAGAACTTGGAAAGTGCGGTAAGCCTGTGCTTTTGAAAAGGGGGCTTTCTGGCACGATTCAAGAGCTTCTTATGAGCGCAGAATATATAATGGCGAGCGGGAATGAAAATGTTATTTTGTGCGAAAGAGGAATTCGGACTTTTGATGGCTACACAAGAAATTGTCTTGATTTAAGCGCTGTTCCTTATCTGCATAATGTTAGTCACCTTCCTGTAGTTATAGATCCGAGCCATGCTTGTGGAATAAGGTGGATGGTTCCTGTTTTGTCACAAACTGCACTTGCAGCCGGAGCAGACGGCCTTGAAATTGAAGTTCACTGCAATCCTTCAAAAGCTTTAAGCGACGCAAGCCAGCAACTTACACCAGAAGAATTTGAAAATCTTTGCAAAAAACTCATCAAGTATGCTGCTGTTGAAAATAAGACTATATAGCCAGAATTATGAGTTTTAATTTTGATTTTTTATGGGAGCTAATCTATGGAAAAGAAACTTCAAAATCTAAATTACGGAATTGTTGGGCTTGGTATTATGGGCGGTTCAATTGCGAAGTCAATAAGAGAAAATATTCTTTGCATTAACGGCTCTTGCGGCAAGATATTTGCTTGTAACCGAACCCATTCTAGTTTAAGCCTTGCGCTTTCAGAAGGTGTCATCGACAAAGGCTTTCTTTCTGATGAAGTTTCAAAAATGCTTTGTGAATGTGATATTGTTTTTATTTGTCTTTATCCGCATGATACATTAAATTTTTTGAAGGAGCACCGCAACGATTTTAAGTCTTCTTCCATAGTTACTGATATAAGCGGCGTAAAAGGGATTTTCGAAGAGCAGCTTCCTAATATAATGCGCGAAGATGTTGACTTCATTATTGGTCATCCTATGGCTGGTGGCGAAAAAGAAGGCTATGCGGCAAGCGATGCAAAGTTTTTTATAAATCATAATTACATTTTAATTCCTCAGCCGCTTAATAGAAAAGAAAATCTTTCTACTATGAAAGCTTTGATTACCTCAATGGGATTTTCTAGGATTACGGAAACTACTTGCGATATCCACGATTATAAGATTGGTTTCACAAGTCAGTTGTGCCACGTTATAGCTGCCGCTTTAGTTGGAAGTGTAAATGATGAAAAAATAACGGCTTTTGGGGGCGGAAGTTTTGAAGACCTTACACGAATTGCCATGATAAATGCTCCTCTTTGGACAGAGCTTTTTATTTCCAACGAGGAAAAATTAGTTTCTCATATCGATAATTTTTTGAATCAAATGGAATTGCTGAAAAGTCTTATAAATAAAAAAGACTCTTCCGCACTGTGTGAATATTTGGAGAACGTAAGAACTAAACGTATTGTTATGGGCTCAATTACAACTTCTGAATAGCAGCCAAACTTCGATTTTTTTTTATAACTGTGAAAAGAAATGCTTTCAGCGGCTTTACATTTTGTTCAGGCGGCTGTGCTTGCGCTTGGACAGACGTATTTTTCTAAAAGCTTGAACTCTGGGCAAATAATTATTTTTGGTTGAAAAATACACAGAATAACATTAAACTTATTTTGTTATAACCTTCTAAAAGTTTTGCTGATATTTATAAAAAAAATAAGAAAAAATTAGCATTGCTGAAGATTTATACAACAGGCGGTTTTACTATGAATTCAAAACAATTGGACGAATGTATACGGCGGGTTCCTGATTTTCCAAAGCCCGGTGTTCTTTTTTATGATGTGACTAGCATTTTTACTAATCCTCAGGCATTTAGATATGTTCTAGATCAAATGGTTGGCATTTATAAAGATAAAAAACTTGACGGAGTTTGTGGAATTGAATCAAGAGGATTCTTAATAGCTGCTCCTTTTGCTGAACGCCTTGGCATTCCTTTGGTTTTAATTCGTAAGAAAGGGAAGCTTCCTGGAGACACGTACCGTTGCAGTTATTCTCTTGAATATGGTACTGCTGAAATCGAAGTTCATAAATCTGATATAAAGGCGGACGGAAATTATCTTGTTGTAGACGACCTTATAGCTACGGGCGGAACGTTAAGCGCCGCAAAAACCTTGCTTGAATGCGGCGGGGCAAAAGTTTGTGAATTTTTTGGAATAATAGGTCTGCCATTTTTAAATTACGAAAAAGTTCTTTCGCCAATTCCTGTAAAAACTCTTATAAATTATAGTGGAGAATAAAATGTCTGAATATAAATCTATTTTAAGTGCCAGAGAAACAGAACACGCAATTGTTGCTATAAAAGATTTTTTTCAGCTCACTTTGTCAACCGAGCTGAACCTTACTCGCGTTACCGCCCCTCTTTTTGTGCGCGCAGGCAGTGGTTTAAACGATGACTTAAACGGTGTTGAAAAACCAGTTTCTTTTTCTGTGGGAAACATGAACGGAACAAAAATGGAAATCGTTCAGTCGCTTGCAAAGTGGAAGCGTGTAAAAGTTACGGAAATGGCTCTTGCGCCAGGCTTTGGAATTTACACCGACATGAACGCAATTCGCCCGGATGACACAATCGACAGTGTTCATTCAATCTACGTTGACCAGTGGGACTGGGAAATGGCAATAGACGAAAAGGACAGAAATGTTTTTTATCTTTTTGACATTGTAAAAAAGATTTTCCGCTGCCTGAAACGCACAGAATTTTTCATTTACGACAGATATTCTTCTATAAAACCTGTTCTTCCAGAAGAAATAAAACTTGTTTATTCCGACGAACTTATGCGGATGTACCCGGATTTAACTCCAAAGCAGCGTGAAGATGAAGTTGCAAAAAAATACGGGGCAGTTTTTATTGCCGGAATAGGCGGAAAACTTCCAGACGGAACAATTCACGACGGAAGAGCTCCTGACTACGACGACTGGATTACAGAATGTGGCGACGGGCACGTTGGTCTTAACGGCGACATCCTTGTCTGGGATGAAACAATCGGCCGCGCGCTTGAGCTTTCTTCAATGGGAATAAGAGTAAATCCTCAAAGCTTGCAAAAGCAGCTTAAAGAACGCGGCTGCGAAGAGCGTGCAAAACTTGATTTTCATGCAAAACTTCTTCGTGGTGAACTTGCGCAGACTTTGGGCGGAGGAATCGGGCAGTCAAGACTGTGCATGTTCCTCTTAAGAAAAGCCCACATCGGCGAAACTCAAGTCAGCGTGTGGCCGCAGGCAGATGTTGAAAACTGTAAAAAACAGGGAATTGAACTTTTGTGAAAACAGAGTACAGTTTTAAGTCTTCTGAACTTGAAGAGCAGTTAAAGCAGTTTTCCTCAAAAGGAATTACAGAACTTGTTTTGCATGATTCTGTAATTCTTAGCGACAAAAAACGTTTGCTTCACTTTTTAAAAACTGTAGAAAAAGATGCGCCTAATTTATTTGTTTCTTTTACAGTAGCTGCAAATGTTTTAGATAATGAAATTTGTTCTCAGTGCAGAAAAATAAATTGTTCAATAGACGTGCCTTTTGTTGTTGAGAAACCTTTTTCTAAAGAAGAGCCATTCTTTGATAAGAAGTTTTATTCAAAAAGAGCGGTCATGCTGAACAATGCTTCTTTAGTTTTTGGGATAAACCTTTTTTTTGCAGATAGTCCATTTGATTCGTTTAGAGCTTTTAGAGACAGGCTGGGTTTTGCCGTTACACAGTATCCAAATCATATAAATTTTCCACAAATTGAAGACTCAAAAGTTTTAAAGACAATTTGCGCAGGTCCTTTGTTTAATTCGGAAGATATTCAGCGGGCGAAAAATATTGCCTTTGCGTGTAGAACTTTTTATTCTGCTGGAAGGGCTGTAACTTGGTTTAATAGCGTTATAAAAGCGCTCCGCATAAATCCTGTTGATTTTTTTAGTGATTTTGCAGAATGGCAGCACTGTTGCAATTGCGATATGGCAAGCGGTTTTGTTCCTGAAAATTCAAATCATCACGAAATTGAAAAAATGCAGCTTGCGTTCTTGCAAGAGAAATTTGAGGAAAAAAGAAAAAGTCATCTTTTTGTCGCTGTAAATGATATAGTCTGCATGAATGGCGCTTTAAGCCGCCTTGTTTCAGATGGTACAGAGGCGGTTTTAGAAACGGAATACAATCCAGAAGATATTTTTGGCGTAGAATCTTTGGATATTGAATCTTTTGTAAATGATGTGTGTCTTGAGCATTGTACAGTAAAGCTTTTTTCTAATGAAAACTGTGAACCTGATTTTAAAATCTTGGAAAACTAACCTGATGAATTTTTGATTTTTATGGAATTTCGCCATGCTTTTAGAATTTTCTACTATTGAAAAACAACGATTAGATATTTTTTTGCGACAAGAGCTGCCTAAAAAAGTTCAAACATATCTATCAAATTGCGCTCAGAAAAGTTTTTCCAATGGAAAAATTAGAAGATTGATTATTTCTGGTTCAGTTAGCGTTAATTCTGTGCAAATCAGAAGACCAGCCTTTGAACTTAGAGGTCTTTCAAAAGTTTGCGTGGATTTTGACGAAAAACGTTTCTTTTATGAAAAAAGTCCTGACGACATAAAATTTGAAGTTACTAAAAAATCAGTTCTATATGAAGATGATTATCTTATTTGTGTAAATAAGCCGTCTTTGTTTCCTACAGAAGAAACTATTGTGGGAACGGAAAGACGAGATAATCTTCATGCCGCTCTTGTGCGTTATTTATGGAATAAAAATCCTTCTCTTAGAAATCCGCCTTATGCAGGAATAATGCATAGACTTGACCGTGAAACTAGCGGGGTTATTTTGTTTACAAAGCAGCGTTCTGTAAATGTTGCTATTCAAAAAATGTTTGAAAATCACGAAATTTTTAAAACTTATGAGCTTTTGTGTACTAAAACTAAAAATACAGAAATCCCTCGCGAGCAGTGCATAGAAATGTTTATGGGAAGAGTAAATTCTAAATTTCAAGCAGCAAAATGGGGACCTCTTTCCCAAACTAAAGGAGGTCTTTATTCAAAAACTTGTTTTCACTTGAAAGGTAAAGAATTTTTATTTAACGAACCGTGCTTTAGGCTTGAAGCTCGGCTTTTTACAGGCAGAACTCATCAGATTCGAGTTCATTCATCTTGTAATGGATTTCCAATTGTGGGCGACGAGCTTTACGGTGGCATTTGCGCAGACAGAATAATGCTTCACTCTAAAAAACTGGAATTTGTTCATCCTGTCTTTGGACAAAATATCGTAGTGGAAGCAGAAGTTCCGTTTTAATCGAAAGGCTATGCTTGTCTGATGGACAGAAAGCCGAGTTTTTTATGTTTTTTATAAATGCAAAAAAATGCTTCCTGCGAATTTTCAATTTGTTCAGATGATTGCGCATAATCTTTGTTTGAATGAAAGGGTTTTCTATGCAGCCTTAATTGTTTTTATTTGTAAAAAAAGTTTTCAAAGTTTTATTTTTTTATTGACGTTTTATAGTAAAAATTAGTATTTTTTATACTGAAAAAAATAAAAAGGACAATAAAATGTCAAAGGAACATCAGAAACATTCACATAAAACAGAAGAAGATATTAAAAAGGAAGAAAAATCTGAAACTTCTGCTGAAGAAAAAACTTCTTCTGAACCTGCAGAAAAAAAACAGGAAGAAAATTCAGAGCAAAAGGAAGAAAAAAAAGAAACTAATTTTGAAGAAGAAATTTCAAAGCTGAAAAAAGAAAATGCAGATTTAAAAGATCAGTTGCTTAGAAGGGCTGCAGATTTCGATAATTATAGAAAACGTATGATTAAAGAAAAGCAGGATACTGCAGACTATGCAAATGCAAACCTTCTTTCTGATTTGCTGGAAAGTTTTGATAACTTCGATAGGACTGTTGAAGCCGCTGACACTGCAAAAGATGCAAAAGCTATTGCAGACGGCGTTAAGATGATTAACAAGAATCTTGTTAGTATGCTTGAAAACAAATACAATCTTGTAAGCTACGGAAAAGAAGGCGATGTGTTCAATCCAGATGAGCACGAAGCAATCGGAAGAGTGGAAGATGAAAATGCAAAGGAGGAAACTCTTAAGCAAGTTTATCTTAAAGGCTACAAGCTAAAAGAAAGAATTATTCGCCATGCAAAAGTCTTGGTGAGTGTTCCAAAAAATAAATAAAGTTTGATTTTCAACAAGTTTTGTTTTACAAATTTTGTTTTGCAAAGCTTGCATATAAATTAGTAATTAATTAAGGAGGTGTGATAAAAATTACGTCCATGTATTTTTTATCACAAAAGTTTATTTGTGCGTTGCACTGCATAAACTTTTATTCAACATCTCCGTGTGCTGCCGCAAACGCGGCGTTTTATGGGAGCAATATATGTCTAAAATTATTGGTATTGACTTAGGAACAACAAACTCTTGCGTTGCCGTTATGGAAAACGGTGAGCCTGTGGTAATCCAGAACTCAGAGGGTGGTCGTACAACCCCATCTATTGTAGGTTTTACTGCAAAAGGAGACCGCATTGTAGGCCAGCCTGCAAAAAACCAAATGGTAACGAATCCAAAGAACACAGTTTATTCTGTAAAACGACTTATTGGTCATAAATTTGGCGAACTTCAGGGAGAAGCAACAAAGCTTCCTTATAAAGTTATTGATAACGGTGCTGATGTTCGTGTGGAAATTGAACAGAACGGCGAGAAAAAACTTTATTCTCCACAGGAAATTTCTGCCTTCATTCTTCAGAAGATGAAGAAGACTGCGGAAGATTATCTTGGCGAAACTGTTACAGAAGCTGTAATTACAGTTCCAGCTTACTTTAACGACGCTCAGCGTCAGGCTACAAAAGATGCTGGTAAAATTGCCGGTCTTGATGTAAAGCGAATTATCAACGAACCTACTGCTGCTGCTTTGGCTTTTGGATTTAAGCAGGATCAGAACAAGGAAAAGACAATCGCTGTCTATGACCTTGGCGGCGGTACTTTTGATATTTCTATTCTTGAACTTGCAGACGGTGTTTTTGAAGTAAAATCAACAAACGGTGATACTCAGCTCGGTGGCGATGACTGGGACCGTGCAATCATCAACTGGTTGCTTAAGGAATTCAAGAATGACACAGGAATCGATTTAAGCGCAGATCCTATGGCTATGCAGAGACTTAAGGAAGCTGCTGAAAATGCAAAGATTCAGCTTTCTAGCCAGACTTCAACAGATATAAATCTTCCGTTTATTACTGCTGATGCAACAGGTCCAAAACACTTGCAGAAGACTTTGACTCGTGCTCAGTTTGAGCAGATGACAGAAGACTTGTTTGAACGCACAAAAGAACCTTGCCGCAAGGCTTTGGCTGATGCTGGAATCTCTGCTGACAAGATTGATGAAATCTTGCTTGTTGGTGGTTCTTCACGTATGCCAAAAGTTCAGGAAGTTGTAAAACAGATTTTTGGCAAAGAAGGTTCTAAATCTGTAAATCCGGACGAGGCAGTTGCTATTGGTGCTGCAATTCAGGGCGGTGTATTGAAAGGCGATGTAAAAGACGTTCTTCTGCTCGATGTAACTCCACTTTCACTTGGTATTGAAACAATGGGTGGCGTTATGACAAAGCTTATCCCAAGAAATACAACAATTCCTACAAAGAAGAGCCAGGTTTTCTCTACAGCTGCTGATGGTCAGACTGCGGTATCAATCCATGTGCTTCAGGGTGAACGCGAAATGGCTGCCCAGAACCGTACACTTGGAAATTTTGACTTGGTGGGCATTCCTGCTGCTCCACGTGGAGTTCCACAGATTGAAGTTACATTCGACATCGATGCTAACGGTATCGTTCACGTTTCTGCAAAAGACTTGGGAACTGGAAAGGAACAGCACATTCAGATTACTTCTTCTTCTGGCTTGAGCGAAGAGGAAATCAACAGAATGGTTCAGGATGCAGAAGCAAATGCTGCCGCTGATAAAGAAAAGCGAGAAGCTGTAGATGCAAAGAACGAGGCTGATTCTCTTGTTTACCAGACTGAAAAGACTTTGAAAGAAGCTGGCGATAAGGTTAATGCCGCTGAAAAACAGAAGATTGAAGACGCTTGCGCCGCTTTGAAAAAAGCTATTGAAGGCGGAAACACTGCTGACATCAAAGCTAAGTCTGAGGAATTGAAGCAGGCTTCTTACAAGATGGCTGAGGAAATGTACAAACAGCAAGGCGCTCAGGGGGCAGCTGGCGCTCAGCCTGGAGCGGATGCTGGAAATGCAGGTGAAACTTCTGGAGAATCTTCATCAAAAGAAAATAAGTTCGACAAAGGTTCGGCTGAAGATGTTGATTACGAAGTTCATGATAACTAAAAATTGATTTGCTTTAGCAAATTGTAATTTTGGGGCTGTCTAAAATTGTTATAGGCAGCCCCAATTTTTATGGTATAGCAAAGAAATATAAAAAAGTTTATACTAAAACAATTATCAGTTGATTTATCGTTATTTTAATGAGAGTCGGTTTGGTAATTATGTTTGGTTTACTTTATATAGGATTAAAAATATGGCAAAACGTGATTATTACGAAGTTCTCGGACTTCAAAAAGGTGCTACTGAAGACGAAATAAAAAAGGCCTACAGAAAATTGGCCGTAAAATATCATCCTGATAGAAATCCTGGCGACAAAGAGGCGGAAGAGAAATTTAGAGAAGCTACAGAGGCTTACGAAGTTCTTTCTGATGAAAAAAAGAGACCTTTGTACGACCAGTATGGTTTTGCAGGCATAGATGGAATGGATCAAGGTTCTGGCGGCGCTCAGTATTCTCATGCGTTCCATGATTTTAGCGACCTGTTTGGCGGCATGGGCGGCGGTTTTGGTGATATTTTTGATAATCTTTTTGGTTCTAGTTCAAGAAGTTCTGGCAGAAAACGTTCTGGACCGTCAGAAGGCGCAAGCCTTCGTTTTGACCTTGATATTTCTTTTAAGGATGCTGTTTTTGGAACTAAGGCAGAAATTCGCTTTAGGCACAATGAAACTTGTGAAACTTGCAAAGGTTCTGGCTGCGCGGCCGGTGCTAGCAGAAAAACTTGTCCTGCTTGCAACGGTTCTGGGCAGGTTAGGCGGAGCGCAGGATTTTTTGCAGTTCAACAAGAATGTCCGCAGTGCAACGGTTCTGGTACAATAATCGACAAGCCTTGTAAAGATTGCGGCGGAAAAGGTGTTCAAGAAAAGAATAAAAAAATGACTTTGACGATTCCTGCCGGTGTTGACAATGGCAAGCGAATCGCTATTCCGCATCAAGGAGACGCCGGACCTAATGGCGGACCTAGCGGCGACTTAATCGTTATTCTTCATGTTCAGAATCATCCTTTCTTTGAGCGAGATGGGCAGGATTTGTATTGTGCGGTTCCAGTTAGTTTTTCGCAGGCTATTTTGGGATGCGATATTTCTATAACAAGCTTGGATAATAAAAAAATAGAAATAAAAATTCCTTCAGGAACTTCTTCTGGAAAATTGCTCAGAATAAAAGGAGAAGGCGTACCTTATACAGGAACATCTAGAAGAGGCGACCTTTACGTTAAGGTTATGGTTCAAATACCGCAGCATATTTCTGCAGCTCAAAAAGAATTGCTTTCAAAATATATGGCGTTAGAAAATCCTACTGTAACACCTTCGCTTATAAAACTTTCTGATTTAAATAGTTAGAAATGTAAAAAATATTGAATTTTACAAAGCGAAACACGTCTAGTCAGGGTACGCTTGCGCTCAAGACCTTGGCTCAGCCGTTTTTAGGGTTTTGATACCCCCTGAATAAAGCCAGTTCTGCAAAAAAAGTCCTGCAAAACTGGCTTTTCCTTTTTTTTGTATTTTTTTTGAGCATATTTGCCGATTGTATAGTATAATTATATGTGACATTATTCTGTGCTTGAGGTGAGTATGTATAAAACCAGAAAAAAAATCCTTTTTATTATTGTTGATGCTTGTGTTCTTCTGCTTTCTGTAATTATGTCGGTTTTTCTTGTGCGGGGAAACGTGCCAGATACCGATGTCGCTGTCTTAATGGAAACTTCTACTTGTGTGTTTCTTGCATTTCTTGTAATAGCTTCAAGCCTTCATCGTGCTGTAGATAAGTATCTTAAGAAAAAGTATCTTGAGTCAGGAGAAACTTCTTATATCGAAAACTTTATAGACCGATTAAGATTTTGCTATTCCTATGATGACTTATATAAAACTATTTCAGAAACGCTTGAAGTTCAGGCTGACTGTTCTGTTCTTTTTGTAGACTGCGAAAAAAACTACGTTCTTTATAACAGTCCAAGCCGTATTTCTTCTTTAATGGCAACAAGAGATAAACTTTCACAGAACTTTCCTGCAAATTGGAAAGATGGTTTTTACTTCTTGGGCGAAAATCTTGGAATTGTTTCTTCTTATCGTCAAGCTCGCGGATTCTTCTTGTGCAGCCAGGAAAAGCATTTTTTTGTCTTTAATAGATATACTCGCTTGTTCGACATGGAAATTTATTCAAAGCTTTTTGAAGAGTATTCACGCTTTTTGGCTAGAACAAAAATTATTTCTAATCTTTCTGAAATTTCATCTCTTACAAAGGAATGGGAGCAGCTTGCAGAAACTCAAATTTCGTTTTTACCTCACAAAATGCCAGATATTCCACATCTAAAATTGGCAGCTTACTATAGACCTTTAGTAAACGTTTCGGGAGACTATTACAGTGTTCTTCCTATAGATGAAAATAGAACCTTGCTTATGCTTGGTGATGTTTCGGGAAAAGGTTTGCCAGCGGCTCTTATAATGGGCTTGGTTATGAATACTGTAAAAATAAATGAGCATAAGGACGATTTGCTTGGAATGATTCAGTCTGTAGATAAAGCTATAAAAGGAATGCATTTGCAAGATAAATATACTGTATTGTTCCTTGGAATTATTGACACTGAAAAGATGAAAATTACTTATATAAATGCGTCAATGTCAGACCCTATAATTCTTTCTCGTTCCCCGGATGGGTATAGAATTAAATCCCTCGCTTCTAATGCTAGTCTTGTTGGTATTATCGATATGGATGACACAAGAATAAGTGAGCAGCGTTTGTTTAGAGGAGATACAATTCTTCTTGCAACAGACGGTGTCTCTGAAGTTATGGATGACGATGGTGTTGAACTTGGCGACACAGATCTTTTTAAAGAAACCTTGAAGAATAGCGCTTCAAAGCAGCCTCAGCAGTTTGTAAACGATATTGTTGAGCTTATTATGAAGTATAATGGCGATAAGCGTCTTCATGACGATGTTACAATGATGGTTGCAAAGGTGGGCTGATATGATATTTTTTGTTCTGAACTTAATTCTTACATTATTTTTTATTGCAGAAACTGTTTACATTGATAAAAAGAACTCTTTATATGACGATGGTACTAATCCAATAATTTCAAATGTACTGCTAGCTGCAGTTTTAGTTGGATTGTTTACCTTATTTTCTTTTACAGGCTCTTCCCTTGCGCCAGGGCTTTTTTCTACTTTAATGAAGGTTTGTTTCCTTCTTGAAGGCTGTCTTTTAATTAACATTGCATTTTGTTTCCCATACTATGCATGGAAATACACAACCTCGTTTATGTTGTTTTTAAAGTATTTTCTGTATCTTTCAGTTTTTGTTCTTGTGTTCTTTACTTTTAAAGAAGTTACAGTAGATTTAAAATCTGGAATACAAATTAGAAGTGCGTATATCTTTAAAGGAAATGCTGCAAAATATTTTCCGTGGACTTGGGTTACAGTTTACAATTTTGTTTTCCGCTTTCTTATACCTGGTTTTTCATGCCTTGTTATGCTTATAAGAAACGAAATGAATGCTATAAAGCTCGATAAGTTTAAAGGTTCTGTTTATGCGCTTGGTCTTATATCTATGTGGATTTTTTCACTTATGATAGAATTTTCAAAACAGTATTCAAGAAGCTTTGAGCTTTTGCACTATATAATTTATCTTCCTATGCTGGTAATTATGCCTTATGGCGGTAGAGTTACAACAGCACCTTCTGGAAAAGGAATTTTTGCATTTATAATAAAGGCTGTAAGTTCGTTCCTTATTCCTGCTGTTATAAGTGGTGTTATATTTGGTTTGCTTTATCCTTTGTTTGGCGAAAAATATGTTGTTTTGTTCTGCCTTTGCGGTGTTGTAATATCAATTTTAATTTTAATTTTTGTCAATTTGATAAATAATGTAATCAAAAAAAGTAAGTTTGGCAGATCTTCAGATTATGCTGTAGCTTTTGAAAAAGACCTTGCAAGTGTTGACTACAACGGAGAAATGGACGAAATTGCAGAAAATATGTTCCATATCTTCAACAAAAACACAGAAGCTTCAAGTATGTCTATTTACATAAACGGTGGAAATGATACTTTTGAACAAGCTTATTCTTCTAATAATTCCATTAAAAAGATTTCAAATAAAAGCGCTCTTTTTGAATCCTTGTTAAATATAAATAAAAACATTGTTGTTTTTTCAGAATTGGAAACAATGCATTCTCTTGCGCCTTTTAAAGCCGAGCTTCAGTCGTTCTTTGAGCTGACAAACGCAGATGCTCTGTTTATCTTGAATGAAGGACGAGATGTTCACGGAATTATTGTTCTTGGTATAAAAGAAAGCGGTGACCATTTTAAAGAATATGATATGTCGGTATTCAATAAACTTTATTCATATTTCTTTGTATTTGGTTATTACATGAGAAACATTTCTAACAAAGAAATTATTGGTACTGTAAACCGAGAGCTTCGTATGTCAAGCCAGATAATTACTTCTATCCAGGAAAATATTGATGTTGTAAAAAATCCTAAGATGGATGCTGGCTGTGTAATGATTCCTGCCCACAATATTGGTGGTGAATTTGTAGACATGATTCGATTGACAGATAATCGGCACTTGTTTGTTGTGGGAGACTTAAGCGGAAAAGGTATTGCAGCTTCCATGAGCATGGTTATTTTAAAGGCGATTATCAGGGCTTTTCTTGCAGAGACCCACGATTTTAAGCAGCTTATTGTAAAGGTAAATTCTTTTATCCGGTTTAATTTGCAAAAGGGAACTATATTTTCAGGAATGTTTGCAATAGTAGATTTTGAAAAAGATGTTATGTATTACATAAACTGTGGAATCCCTGCAATATTGCTTTATACAGAGGCTTACAACAATGTTATTGAAATTCAGGGTGGCGGACATATATTGGGATTTGTAAAAGACATTTCTCCTTATATTTCTGTAAAGCAGATAAAGCTAAATAAAAATGACATTGTTCTTGCTTGCACAGATGGTCTTATTGAATCTCATTCTATTCGTGGCGAAGAATTTGGAAAAGACCGTATTCAGCGAAACATGGTTGCTAATGCAATGTATCCTGCGCAGCGAATGGCTCAATTTCAGTATGATGAACTCATGAAGTTTATGTCTCACGAAATGGAAGATGATGTAAGCGTTCTGGTTATGAAATATTTAAATTCCAACGAGTCTGAAAAAGAAGATTCAGAGGCTAATAAAACAGATGTTTCAAATCCAGAAGAGGAAGTTCCACAGAATTCTTCTGATGAAAATGCAACTTTTAGTAAAGAACTTTAAAATGTAGATGTGAAAACATTTCTAAGAGCGACAAACAGTTTTAGAAATGTTCTTGTTATTTGAAGGCAAAAACAGCTTGATGCTTTGCCTGTTTTGAGGAAATATTATGGAACAATTAACGGTTTTAAAAAAAGAAGGCTCTAACTATCTAATGTTTGAATTGAGCGGAGTGTTCAATGCTTATACTGCTGTAAACGTACAGAATAAAATATATGAAGCAATTGAAAAGCAGAATGTTGTTCTGGAACTTGCTAGAGTTGTAGCACTTGACTCTGCGGCAATGGGAATAATTATGGCTGCCCATAACGATGCTATTGAGTACGGCACAAAGTTGTTTTTAATGTCGCCTTCAAACGAAGCTGAAAAAGAGATTGCATCTACAGGTTTTAAAGAGCTTTTGAATATAATAAATTCTGTTACAGAAATTAGTTAGTTTGAGGACTTTATGGGAATCGCATTAATTACTGGCGCTTCTAGCGGTTTAGGAAGGGAACTTTCTTTGCTTGTTGATTCCTTGGCTTTTATAGATGAAATTTGGCTTGTTTCAAGAAGAGCGCAACGTTTAGAGGAATTGTCAGCCCTTTTAAAAAAGCAAACAAAGATTATTGCCTTAGATTTAGAAAAAACTGATTTTACGGCAACAATTTCTACTCTTCTTGAAAGAAAAAAACAGCTTAATCCAGACTTTAATGTTTCTCTTTTAATAAATTGCGCCGGATTTGGAAAAATTGGCGAGTATAATCAAATTTCTTTTGATGAAAACTCATCAATGATAAGTTTAAACTGTATCGCGGCCGTGAATATGACTGTTTCTGTTCTGCCTTATATGGACAAAGGTTCTAGAATTGTGCAGATAAGCTCAACATCTGCGTTTCAACCGTGTTCAGGCCTTGCAGTATATGCGGCAACAAAAGCATTCCTTTTAAGTTATTCTAGAGCTTTGCGAGCTGAATTAAAACCTAAAAAGATTTCTGTTACTGCAGTTTGTCCTTATTGGATAAAAGATACAGAATTTATTTCAATTGCGAATGGTGAAAAATGTGATAGAAAAGCTGCTTTTTCTAATTTTTTGTTTGCCTCAAAGGTTCAGACTGTTGCAAAGCGTTCTTTAAAAGCGGCTTTAAAAAGAAAGGCTGTTTGCACACCTGGTTTTGTTTGTTCATTTCACCGCTTTTGCATGAAAATACTTCCAAAATCTGTTGCAATGGCTTTTTGGGAATGTTGGCGACACCGTTAAAAATCATGAAAGGCTAAAGAATACGCTGCTAGGTCAAGGTACGCTTTTGCTTTATTTTTATGTCTTGACATAAACGATATAAGCAAAGCGTGCCTTGACAGTGCGTATTGCAATTTTATTTTACAACAAAATTTACAAGTTTATCTTTTATTACAACTTTTTTTACTATTTCGTGTCCTTCTAAGAACTTTGCTACACCTTCAGCGTTCTTTGCTTCAGATACAAGATTTTCTTCTGATTCGCCTGTTATGGCTTGAAATTTTCCTCGGAGTTTTCCGTTTACCATAACAACGATTGTTTTCTTGTCATCTTTGCAGTAATCTTCATTGAACTTAGGCCAAGCTTCGTAGCTGATTGTTTTGTTATGTCCTAGCCTTTGCCACAATTCTTCGCCTAAGTGCGGGGCATAAGGACTTAAAATTTTAACAAAATCTTCCCAAATTGATTTTGGAACAGCATCTAGCTTAGAAAGTTCATTTATAAATATCATCATTTGGCTTATTGCCGTATTGAAATTTAAGCTTGCAGTGTCGGCAGTGACTTTTTTTACAGTCTGCGCATAGCTTTTTCTTATGGAAATAAGTTTTTCGTCTGTAAGTTTTTCATCAAGGTTTATGTCAACTAACGGTTTTTCTCCTACAGCCCAAACTTTTTCAAGAAAACGATGAATTCCTGTAATTCCTTGAGTTGACCAAGGTTTAGACATTGTAAGAGGTCCCATAAACATTTCATACATTCTTACAGAATCTGCGCCGTATGCTTTTATTTCATCATCGGGATTAACAACATTTTTTAGAGATTTTGACATTTTTGCCACAACTTGTTCAAGTTTTTCACCAGTTGCTTTTTCGTAATAATTTCCGTCTTCTTTCTGTTCAACTTCGTCAACAGGAACTAGGGTTTTATTTTTTCTTTGATAAGCAAAAGAAGTTATCATTCCCTGGTTTACAAGCCGCTGAAATGGCTCTTTAGTCGAAACTAATCCCAAGTCGTAAAGAACTTTATGCCAAAATCTTGCATAGAGCAAATGTAATACAGCGTGCTCGGCTCCACCTATGTAAAGATTTACAGGCATCCAGTAGTGTTCTGCTTCTTGCGAGCAAAATTGCTTGTCGTTGTGCGGGTCTAAGTAGCGCAAATAATACCAGCAAGAACCGCCCCATTGAGGCATGGTGTTTGTTTCTCGCTTTGCGTTTCCGCCGCATTTCGGGCATTTGCAGTTTACCCAGGAATCAATTGCTGCGAGCGGGCTTTCGCCAGTTCCAGTAGGCTGGTAAGATTTTACTTCTGGAAGTTTTAATGGAAGCTCATTATCTGGCACAGGAACTGTTCCGCAAGCAGGGCAGTGAATCAAAGGAATTGGTTCTCCCCAATAACGCTGGCGGCTGTAAATCCAGTCGCGGAGCTTGTAGTTTATTGCTTTTTTTCCTATATGCTTTTCTTCAAGAAAGGCTATCATTTTTTCGATAGCATCTTTTTTGTTTAGACCGTCTAAAAATCCTGAATTTACGTGGATTCCGTCTTCAGTCCATGCTTGTTCTTGAACGTCAACTTTAGACTTTAAAACTTCTATAATTGGAAGATTAAATTTTTTTGCAAAATCCCAGTCTCTTGTGTCGTGCGCAGGAACTGCCATTATAGCACCTGTTCCATAGGAAATAAGAACGTAGTCTGCAATCCATATAGGAATTAACTTTCCGTTTACTGGATTTATTGCATAGCTTCCGCTAAAAACGCCTGTTTTATCCTTTGCAAGATCTGTTCGCTCGAGGTCAGATTTTTTTGCGGCTTCTTCAATGTATTCTTCTACCTTTTCTTTTTGTTCTTCGGTCGTAAGTTTTTTTACAAGAGGATGTTCTGGCGAAATTACCATGTATGTTGCGCCAAACAAAGTGTCGCAACGAGTTGTGTATACAGTCAAAGTATTTTCTGTAGGATTTCCGTTGCTGTCTGCAATTGTAAAAATTACTTCCGCACCTTCTGATTTTCCAATCCAGTTGCGTTGCATTATTTTTACGCTTTCAGGCCAGTCGAGCGTGTCTAAGTCTTTTTCAAGCCTGTCCGCATAGGCTGTAATTTTTAAAATCCATTGGCGGATTGTTTTGTGCGTTACTTGAGAACCGCAACGTTCGCATTTGCCTTCTTTTACTTCTTCGTTTGCAAGACCTGTTTTGCAAGATGGACACCAATTGATTGGAGTTGCTGCTTCGTAAGCAAGCCCTTTTTTGTAAAGCTGAAGGAAAATCCACTGAGTCCATTTGTAGTAGTCCGGATCGCAAGTAGAAATGCATCTGTCCCAGTCATAACTGAATCCAAGAGATTTTATCTGCTGCGTAAAATGTTTGATATTTTCATTCGTTGTGATTTTTGGGTGAGTTCCAGTCTTTATAGCGTAGTTTTCGGCAGGAAGCCCAAAGGAATCGTATCCCATTGGATGAAGAACATTGTAGCCGTTCATTCTAAGGTATCTGCTATATATGTCGGTTGCAGTGTATCCTTCAGGGTGACCTACATGAAGTCCTGCTGCGGAAGGGTAGGGAAACATATCCAGAACATACATTCTCTTTTCTTTCGGAAAAGAAGAGTCTTCTGTTACTTTAAAAGTTTTGTTTTCGTCCCAAAATTTTTGCCATTTAGGTTCAATTGATTCAAATGGATATTTTGACATTTTATGTTACGCTCCAGTTTATTTTATATTCTTTCTTATAAAGTCTATTTTTAAATTTTTTAATTCTTCAGTTATGCTCACCTTGTAAATGTGAGGATTTAAAATTCTTTTATAACTCTCATCAAATCCGGCTAGCTGTTCCTGCATGGTTCTTCTGCTGATTCTAAGTTGCTCTGAATCTAAAATTCTTTCAGAAGTTCTTTTTCCGTCTTTTATGCGAAGCTTTAAAAGCGGTTCTATTTTTGTAGCTATGCAGGCAAACTGTCTGTAATCTACCATTGGATGATAAAAGCGGTATTCTTTGTTTTCTTGCAAGGTTTCGCCATCTAGCGCGAGAATATCCGCTAGAGCCATTGAATTCTCATCATAAAGGCGGAATACATTTTTTATTCCTGGATTTGTAGTTTTTGCAGGATTGTCGCTGAATTTCATCGTAGGAATCATTGTGTCGGTTTCGTTATCGTGGCGGGCGGCAAGTTTGTATACGCCTGTAAAGCTTGATTCGTTTCCTCCTGTAACCATGTGAGTTCCAACTCCCCAGCTGTCAATTGGAGCTTCGCTTGCCACTAAAGTTGAAATTATTTCTTCAGTCAGTTCATTTGACACGCTGATTTTTGCCTGCGGAAAACCTGCTTTATCTAATTCTTTTCTAACTTCTCTTGTAAGATAAGAAATGTCGCCGGAGTCTAATCTTACGCCAAAATTGTATCCTTTTTCTACAAGCTCCGCTCCTGCAATAATTGCATTCTTAATGCCTGATTTTAAAGTATCGTAAGTATCTATTAAAAATACTGAATTTTGAGGATAGATTTTTGCATAGGCACGGAATGCTTCCAATTCTGAGCTGTGGCTCATTATCCAGGAGTGCGCCATTGTTCCCATTACTGGAATTCCGTAAAGTTTTCCCGCAAGCGTATTTGAAGTTCCCGCTGCTCCTCCAATGTAAGCGGCTCGTGTCGCGCTCATTGCACCGTCCGGACCTTGCGCGCGGCGCAGACCAAATTCCATTATAGGAGCGCCTTTTGAAGCTAGCCAAACCCTCGCAGTTTTTGTGGCTATGAGGCTTTGAAAATTGACAATATTTAAAACAAGTCCTTCTAAAATCTGAGCTTCTATAAGATTTGCATGAATTCTTACAAGCGGTTCCTGTGGAAAAATAACAGTTCCTTCGTCCATTGCATAAATGTCGCCAGTGAATTTCCAGTCTTTTAAGTAATCAAGAAAACCTTGTTCAAAAATTCCTTGCTCTTTTAGGTATGCAATGTCTTCTTCTGAAAAATGAAAAGAGGTTATAGCATCAAGCAAACTTTCTATTCCAGCTAAAACTGAAAAACCTCCATTAAATGGATTCCGGCGGAAAAACATATCAAAAACAACTTTTCGATTCATGTTCTCCTTCCAATATCCTTGAGCCATTGTCAATTCATAAAAATCTGTAAACAGAGCATTATTGCTGAAATAATTTTCCATCTGCCAACCTCATTTTAAATTTTCTTAAAAGTATATTAACGAATTTTTGTAAATATGTCATTAATGTTTGCAAGGGCGTTTGCAGTGCTTGTATGTAAAATCCGCTATTGTGTAAGCTCCTATAAACTTTGACATAAATGCTTTAAGCTTCCATTTAAGACCGAACAAGGATACTCTTTTTCCATTAAATGCGTTCTTTAAGCAATGCTCAACTACTGGTGAGCTCGGAGTTCCGTGCAGGACTTCTTTTCTTGCTCCGTTTGAAGCAACGTTTGCAAATTCTGTGCTAACACTTCCAGGACACAAGGCGCAAACTTTTATTCCCCGATTCTTTAATTCTGCAGATAAAGCTAGGCTAAAACTAAGGACAAAGGATTTTGTTGCCGCATAAACTGCAAAGTTTCCAAGCGGCGCAAAGGCTGCAAGGCTTGCTGTGTTTATTATAAAAGAGTCGCGATTCATATATGGAAGGCAAATGCCTGTAATTCCTATAAGAGAAGTGCAGTTTAAGTCAACCATTTGCATTTCTTTTTCTACTTCAGTTTCTTCAAATGGTCCGTAGGTTCCAAACCCCGCATTGTTTACTAAAAGTTTTATTTCAAAGCTGTCAGGATTTCCTTCTGGTTTTATTTCTTCATCTAGGATTTGCTTAAAATATTTAACGCCTTCTGTTCCGCTAATATCAATGGAAAATGCTTTTGGAACAGGAGAATTTTTAATTTCTTTTATGCTTTGCGCAACCGATTCAAGTTTTTCTTTTCTTCTTGCTACAAGCCATATTTCATCGCAAATACTTTTGTAATTCTGTGCTATTTGGATGGCAAAATCCTTGCCCATTCCAGAACTGGCTCCTGTTATAATTGCAATTTTTTTCATATAAGATTCCTTCTGCTAAAAACTAGAGATTTGGGCTTTTAAAGAATTGATTTTCGTCTTAGCAAAATTATATCATATTTAACTTAAATATTTAGCCCTAACTTTGAGTTTTTTATAACTGTTAGAAAAAATGTTTTCAGCGAATTTACACTTTGTTCAGACGGTTGTGCTCGCACTTCGTTTGAGTTGATTTGAGTTGCTGTGCAACCTTAATTGTTCTTATCGCACAAAGTCTTCGCAAATTGTAAATTCACTTGCGCTTTTGTTTGTTTTTCTAAAAAACTCTAAGTTTGACCTATTCACAAAAACTTTCAAACTATTTTGCTATGCTATTTTATTCTTAGTAGACGAATATAAAAAAAAATATTAAATTCATTTCATGTCTTTTATAAAAAAAATAACTTCCGGAATGGAAAAAAAATATGTAGTAAATACTTTTCTTTGTCCTGTTACAATGATTGGCGAAGTTTTTTTGGAAACAGTAATTCCATTGATTATGGCAAAAATAATTGATGTTGGAATTGCTGGCAAAGATATTAATTATGTTTTAAAAACCGGCGGGCTGATGGTTCTTTGCGCTTTTCTTTCGCTTCTGTGCGGAGCAGGGGGAGCTAGGTTTGCAGCTGTTGCATCTCAAGGTTTTAGCCACAATCTTAGAAGAAAGCTTTTTTCAAAAGTCCAGGATTTTTCTTTTGCAAATGTTGAGCACTTTAGTTCAGCCTCTTTAGTTACTAGGCTTACGACAGATGTTACTAATGCTCAAAATGTTTATCAAATGCTTATAAGAATATGTTTTAGAGCTCCTTTTATGCTTTTATGCGGCTCTATCATGGCTTTTAGAATAAATGCAAGACTTGCTGTTATATTTTTGTTTTCAATTCCAGTTCTTGCTATAGCAATTGCAGTTATTTCAAAGCTGGCCTTTTCAAGATTTGGAACAATGCTTAAAAAATACGATGCAATGAACAATATAGTTCAGGAAAATTTAATTGCGATTCGCGTTGTAAAAGCTTTTGTCCGCGGTGATTTTGAATGTAAAAAGTTTAATGCTTCTGCTGACGATGTCAGGCGGACTCAAGTTGCTGCTGAAAAACTTATGATTGTTTTGTGGCCTATAATGCAGCTTGTGGTTTACGCTTCGATGATTGCCGTCTTTTGGTTTGGCGGAAGAATGGTCGTTGTCGGAACAATGCTTTCTGGAGAACTTATAAGTTTTCTTACCTATATAATACAGATTTTTATGTCAATGATGATGCTAGGGATGATTTTTGTAGGTCTTGTTCTTTCTAGGGCAAGCATTGCACGAATTACAGAAGTCCTTGATGAGGTTCCTGATATTTCCGAGCCGCTTTCTGGTAAAAATCGGCAAGTTCTTAAAGAAGTAAAAGATGGTTCTGTAGATTTTGAAAATGTGAGCTTTAGTTATAATAAATCAATTGAAAACTGTGTGCTAAAAGATATAAACCTTCATATAAAAAGCGGACAAACTGTTGGAATAATTGGAGGAACTGGTTCTTCCAAAACAACTTTAGTTTCACTTATTCCTAGACTTTACGATGTAACAAAAGGTTGCGTAAAAGTTGGCGGAAATGATGTTCGCGGCTATTCTTTAGTACCTCTAAGAGATTCTGTTGCTGTTGTTTTGCAAAAAAATGTGCTTTTTAGCGGAACTATTAAAGATAACTTGCGATGGGGAAACGAAAATGCTAGCAACGAAGAAATTATAAGCGCATGTAAAGCCGCTGATGCGGACGGTTTTATTTCATCTTTTCCTATGGGGTATGAAACAGAACTTGGGCAAGGCGGAGTAAACCTTAGCGGAGGCCAAAAACAACGGATATGCATTGCTAGAGCCTTGTTAAAAAATCCTAAGATTTTGATTCTTGATGACAGCACCAGCGCTGTTGATACTGCTACAGAAAAACGTATTCGTTGCGCGCTGAAAGAAATGCGGCCTGAAACTACAAAAATAATAATTGCGCAGAGAATTAGTTCTGTTCAGGATGCCGATATAATTTTTGTTCTCGAAGATGGAATGATTAACGGGCAGGGAACTCATCAGCAGCTTTTGGAATCAAACAAAATTTACCAAGAAGTTTATAGCAGCCAGCAGACTAGCGGCGATGCAGATTTATAAATTTTATTGCTTTGAAAGGGGAATATATGCCACCTGTAAAAAATAGAGGAAACGCAAAACCAAAAAATACTAAAAAAACTCTTGGAAGAATTTTTTCTTATATGAGAAAGTTTAAATCTCTTTGGTTTTTTGTATTCTTGCTTGTTTTAATAAGTTCAGTTGCAAATATCGCTGGCTCATATATCATAAAGCCCGCGTTAAATGATTTTATTTTGCCGCTTATTCACCACGAAAATCCTGATTACAGCGGTTTTATAAAACTTTTATCGGGACTTGCTGTAGTTTTTTTGCTAGGCGCGCTGTCTTCTTGGGGAAATTCTAGGCTGATGCTTTATATTTCTTCAACTTTGCTGTACAGAATCAGAACTGACCTTTTTGAAAAGTTAGAAAAGCTTCCAATTAAATACTATGATTCGCATCCGCATGGCGAAATAATGAGCCGGTTTACAAATGATACAGATACCTTGCGAGATATGTTTAGTCAGACTGTTCCTCAAATCATGAGCCAATCTGTAACAATTTTAGGCATTTTTATAATGATGCTTGTTCTAAGTCCGGTCCTTACTCTTGTGGTTGTATTAACTATGGCGGGAATTTTGGTTTTGGCTTCAAAAATTGGAAAAAAAAGTGCGATTGCCTTTCGCGAGCAGCAAAAGAATATAGGAATTGTAAACGGATATATAGAAGAGCTTATTGAAGGGCAAAAAGTTGTAAAGGTTTTTAATCATGAAAAAGAAGCTATAAAAGAGTTTTCAAAATTAAATGATGAGCTTTACAAAGCAGGTTCTGCTGCCAATTCCTATGCAAATATTTTAGGTCCAATAATGGGGAATCTTTCCCACGTTCAGTATGCCATTGTTGCAGTTTTGGGCGCTTTTATGGTGATTCTTTCAAAGTCAGATTTAGGAACTGTGGCGGCCTTTCTTCAATATACCCGTTCTTTTAGTCAGCCTGTAACTACGATTAGCCAGCTTTTTAATTCTATCCTGAACGCTTTAGCTGGCGCGGAACGCATTTTTAATATAATCGATGAATTGCCAGAAGAAGATGATGGAAAAATCACATTAGTAAACGCTTATAGCATAAAATCTGATTCTGACCAAAAAGAAAAACTTGTGCAGTCTTTTGCTTCTACAGGAGAGTGGGCGTGGAAAAATCCTTCTAATGGAGCTCTTTCCAAGCTGCAAGGTGAAGTTGTGTTCAATCATGTTACTTTTGGCTATAGACCAGAAAAAACTGTTCTTCACGATATTTGTATTCACGCAAATCCTGGACAGAAAATCGCTCTTGTTGGTTCTACCGGCAGCGGAAAAACCACAATTACAAATCTTCTTACAAGATTTTATGATATAAAAGAAGGCTGCGGCAGCATTGTTTACGATGGAATTCCACTAAAAGATATAAACAAAAATGATTTGCGCCGTTCTTTGGGCATGGTCTTGCAGGATACACACCTGTTTACAGGAACTATAACTGAAAATATCCGTTATGGAAATTTGGAGGCAAGCCTTGCTCAAGTTTATGATGCTGCAAAACTTGCAAACGCTGATTCTTTTATAAGGCACCTAGAAAAAGGTTATGATACTGTTATTACAGGCGATGGCTCTTCTTTAAGCCAGGGGCAGCGACAACTGCTTTCTATAGCAAGGGCTGCGGTTGCTGACCCTCCGGTTTTAATTTTAGATGAAGCGACTTCATCTATAGATACGCGTACAGAAAAACTTATTCAAGACGGCATGGATAGTCTTATGAAAGGTAGAACGGTTTTTGTAATAGCCCACAGGCTTTCTACAATTCGCAATGCAGACGAAATCATAGTTCTTGAAAAAGGAACAATAATAGAGCGTGGAAATCACGAGCAGCTTTTAGAAAAAAAAGGACGTTACTACACACTTTATACAGGAATTGCACAGAAAAATTCTTCAGGAAAACTCTAATTGATAAGATAGCTCGTTTTTACTATAATATATGCTATGAAAGCAATTGAACTCGAAAAAGCATATAATCCAAAAGACTTTGAAGATAGACTTTACAACGAATGGGAAAAAAACGGTTGTTTTAAGCCAGCAAGCGATGAAGAATCTCCTCTTCACGAAAAATTTTTAAAATGCGGCTGTAAAAATTGTGGCGGAAAGACAGGTATATATTCTATGGTCATTCCTCCGCCAAATGTTACAGGTGTTCTTCACATGGGACATGGACTTAACAATACTCTTCAGGATATTGTTGTCCGCTACCACAGAATGAAGGGAGACAACACTCTTTGGATAACTGGTACCGATCACGCAGGTATTGCCACGCAGAACGTTGTTGAACGCCAGCTAAAAAAAGAAGGTAAGTCACGCAAAGATTTAGGCAGGGAAGCTTTTCTTGAGCGCACTTGGGCTGTAAAAAATGCTCATCACGATATAATTGTAAAGCAGCAAAGAAAACTTGGAAATTCAACAGATTGGGATAGAGAACGTTTTACAATGGACGAAGGGCTTTCAAAAGCTGTTCGCGAAGTTTTTGTTACTCTTTATGAACGTGGTCTGATTTATAAAGGCCATTATCTTGTAAACTGGTGTCCTCGCTGCGGAACCGCTCTTGCAGATGACGAAGTTGATCACACAGACACAGCCGGCGCGATGTATCATATTTATTACGAATATGCCGACGGTCCTGCCCCTGATGGCTCTACAAAAATAGAAATCGCAACTACTCGGCCAGAAACCCTTTTAGGTGATACAGCTGTCGCAGTGAATCCTAATGATGAACGCTATAAAGATGTGGTAGGAAAAAAACTTCGCCTTCCTCTTACAAATCGTGAAATTCCTATAATTGCGGACTCCTATGTAGATAAAGAGTTTGGAACAGGAATGGTAAAAATCACTCCTGCCCATGACCCTAACGACTGGCAAGTTGGTCAAAGAAATCATCTTGAAGTTATAAACATTTTGAATCCAGACGGAACGCTTAACGAAAATTGCCCTGAAAAGTATAGGGGAATGAATTGCCAGCAAGCAAGGGCTGTTATTATTCAAGATTTAACAGATTTAGGACTTTTTAAAGAGGAAGAAAAAATAACTCACTCTGTAGGACACTGTTATAGGTGCGGAACAGTTGTAGAGCCGTATCTTTCCGACCAATGGTTTGTAAAAATGCAGCCGCTTGCGCAAAAGGCTTTAAAAGCTTGGAAAGACGGAGAAATTGTTTTCTATCCTAGAAAATGGGAAAACACTTATGCTCACTGGATGGAAAATATTCGCGATTGGTGCATAAGCCGCCAGCTTTGGTGGGGACACAGAATACCTGTGTGGTATTGCCAGTCTTGCGGAGAAACAATTGTCAGCAGAACAGAGCCTGACTGTTGTCCAAAGTGCGGTTCTTCAAAAGAAAAATTGAATCAAGATCCAGACGTTTTAGATACCTGGTTTTCTTCTTGGCTGTGGCCGTTTAGCACTTTGGGTTGGCCTGAAGATACAGAAGATTTTAAACGGTTCTTTCCAACTTCAGCACTTGTAACGGCTTATGATATAATTTTCTTTTGGGTAAGCCGAATGATAATGGCGTCGCTAGAGTTTACAGGCAAAGTTCCGTTCAAAGATATTTACATTCACGGTCTTGTGCGCGACAAGCAAGGCCGCAAAATGTCAAAATCTTTAGGAAATGGAATTGACCCGCTGGAAATAATCGACATTTACGGTTCCGATGCTTTAAAATTTACTTTGAGCTTCATGTGCGCTCAAGGTCAAGATATTTTGATTGACAAGGATTCTTTTAAACTTGGAAGCCGTTTTTGTAATAAAGTTTGGAATGCGAGCCGCTACATTTTGGGAAATCTTGAAGGCAGAACGCTTATTCCTGTTAAAGATAGCGATCTTACCGAACTTGATAAATGGATTTATGGCTGTCTGAATAAAGCCGTAAAAACTAACAGAGAGGCTCTTGAAAGTTATAGATATAACGATGCGGCTAGTTCGCTAATGGAATTTTTCTGGAATGAATTTTGTGATTGGTACGTTGAAGCTACAAAACTTAGTTTTTGGCATGGCGATGAGCATGAAAAAGATAGGGCTATCTCTGTCCTTTTGAATGTTCTTGAAGAATCTTTGCGCCTTATGCATCCTTTTATCCCTTTTGTAACGGAAGAAATTTACGGAAAACTTCCTCTTAATCTGATTGTAGAAAACCGAAAAAAGGCTGGCGCAAATAAAATTGTTTCAAACGAAGATTACACTGCAATGCTTATAAACGCACCGTTCCCTGAAATTGTTGTTGAACGCGATAGTAAAAAGATTGCAGAACGCTTTGCAGTTTTAAAAGAACTCATTAGTCAGCTTAGAGCTCTAAGAGCAGAATGTGGCATTGACCCTGCTAATAAAATCAATATCGCTCTTATTGTGACAAAAGGAAGCGAAGCTGAAGTTCTTACAGAAAAAGTTGACATGATAAAACTTTTGTCTGGCGTTGCAAATGTTGAATTTGTTGAAGCAAAACCTGCAAGTTCGGTTGGCACGGTTGGAAAAGGATTTGAAGCATTCATTTTGGTAGATGAATCTATAAATCGGGAACAATTGATTTCCAGATTCAAAAGGGAAATTGAAACAGAAACAGGATATGTAAAACGCAGCGAAGCAAAGCTCGGCGGAAATTTTGCTAAACACGCTCCACAAGCTGTTGTTGAAGAAGAAAAACGGCGAATGGAAGAAAGTTTACGAAAGATAGAAAAACTTAAATCTTATGTAAATTCTCTATAAATTTTTCTAACCTGTGGTATAATTTTTCTTGAAAAATTGGGGGCTGCTATGGCAAGACAACTGTACAATATGCAAACTGAAAAACCTTTAAAAATGGACAATGAGCATATGCTCCAGTTGAAGAATATTCTTCTTGCCCCCTATATGCAGCTTGCTACAGAACTTATTGGAAAGGCTAGGCACGCTGGCGGAAATATGTTTCGCCACCAAATGGATACTATGTCAATCTTAATTGACTACGGTTACATTGATTCAGTCCTTTTAAAGGCTAGTTGTGTGCATGATACAATAGAAGATATACCTGGATTTGACAAAAATAGAATCGTAAACATTGATTCTGACGGTCCGGCCGTTTTGGAGCTTGTTCTTGAAGTAACTAGGCAAAAAGAAGAAACTAAGGCTGAGTTTTTGCAGCGGATTATTACAACTGGCAGCCAAAAAGCAAAAATCTTAAAATGCGCCGACCGCATAAGCAATATGATTAGCCTAGGTTTTGTTACAGATTCAAAGTTTATAGAGCGTTATTGCGATGAAACTGAATTTTACATTCTTCCTATGGCAATTGAAATAGACTACAATATGTATCAGGAACTTATAAATCTTATAATAACGCGTAGAAAATATTTGGAAGAGTTTGGCTTTATAGGAAATTAAAAAATTATGAAGTATGGTTTTTTAAGAGTCGCTTGCTGCTCTCCAGAATTAAAAGTTGCAGACTGCAAGTTTAATGCTGAAAAAATAATTGACAAAACACGTTTTCTAAATAGTTGCGGTGCCGAACTAGTTGTTTTTCCAGAGCTTTCTGTAACATCTTACACTTGCGCAGACCTTTTTTTGCAAAGGACTTTGCAGAATTCCGCCATAGAAGAACTTGAGCGAATTGCAAAAAAAACTTCTAATTGCGGTTGCGTCTTGTGCGTGGGGCTTCCAATCGCTTTAGAAAACAGTCTTTACAATTGCGGCGCTGTGCTTTACAAAGGTAAAATTCTTGCGATTGTTCCTAAAACTTATATTCCAAACTATAGCGAATTTTACGAAAAACGTTATTTTTCTTCTGGAGCTGAATTAAAAAATCAAACAGTATTTCTTTCAAAACAAAACCCTGAAGTTCCATTTGGAACAAACATTATTGTAAAAGATTTGAATAATACAGGTTTTTCATTAGGGCTTGAACTTTGCGAAGACTTGTGGGTTCCTCTCCCCCCCAGCACGGCTTTAAGTCTTGCTGGAGCTAGCGTAATTGCCAACCTTAGCGCTTCAAATGAAATTGTAGGAAAGGCAGAATACAGGCGGAATTTAGTAAAGATGCAATCGGCGCACGAAATTTGCGCTTATATTTATGCAAATGCTGGTGAATACGAATCTACGCAGGATTTGGTTTTTTCGGGGCATAGCATAATTTGCGAAAATGGCGCTATTCTTGCTCAGTCAGAACTTTTCCCAGCAAAAGATTATATAATTACAGATGTTGATCTTGAAAGGCTTGGTCAAGAACGCAGAAGAACAACTACTTTTTCTAACTGTGCAAATCATAATGCGCAGAATATATGTTTTGTATCTATAGATTTTAAAGAAAATCAGCAAAAAGACTTTTCACTGTTGCGTTATATTGATTCTCATCCTTTTGTTCCTTCTGATTCAGAAAAAAGAAAAGAGCGCTGCCAAGAAGTTATCGATATGCAGGCGCATGGACTTGCAAAAAGACTCCGGCATATAAATTGTGCTAATGCCGTAATCGGTTTAAGCGGCGGCCTAGATTCTACGCTTGCGCTTTTAGTTGCTTGCCGCGCTTTTGATTTGTGTGGCTTCAATAGAAAAGGAATTTTGGCTGTTACAATGCCGTGCTTTGGAACAACCGAGCGAACGCACAGCAATGCTTGTCTTCTTGCTAAAGAATGTTCTGTGTCCTTTGCGGAAGTTAATATAACTGCCAGCGTAAATCAGCATTTTAAGGATATAGGGCAAAATTCTGAAGCACACGATGTTACTTACGAAAATTGCCAGGCTCGGGAAAGAACTCAAGTTCTTATGGATATTGCGAATAAGAATAATGGCATTGTTATAGGAACCGGCGACTTAAGCGAGCTTGCGTTGGGATGGTGCACCTATAATGGTGACCAGATGAGTATGTACGGTGTGAATTCTTCTGTTCCAAAAACTCTAGTTAGGCATCTTGTTTCATATTTTGCAAGCGAATCAGACGGCAGTCTGGCAAAAGTTTTAATTGATATACTTGAAACGCCAGTTTCTCCTGAACTTTTGCCTCCTAAAGATGGTCTAATAAGCCAAAAAACAGAAGATTTAGTTGGTCCTTATGAACTGCACGACTTCTTTTTGTATTACATTTTAAGATACGGTTTTGAGCCTGGAAAGATTTTATTTCTTGCAGATTCATCTGGCTTAAAATACAGCCATGACTTTAAGCTAAAATGGCTTAGAAATTTTTACAAAAGATTTTTTTCCCAGCAGTTTAAAAGAAGCTGTATGCCAGACGGTGCAAAAGTCGGTTCTGTAAATCTCTCTCCAAGAGGGGATTGGCGCATGCCAAGCGATGCTTCTTGCGCGCTTTGGCTTGAGCAGATTGATTCAATAAAATAGGATTAAAATCCTTGTCGAAAGTTGCGTTTTTCCGATTTGTTCTGCCGTTTTCATTTTCTAAAACTCTACTTTCTACTGCATAAAAAATTACTTTTTGGAGGTCTTTTTGCTTAGTTATCTTCATGAATTTCACGCTGGCAACCATGCAGATATTTTAAAACATCTTGCGCTTCTTTATACAATCGACTACTTAAATAAAAAAGATAAGCCGTATTCTTTTTTTGATACACATTCAGGTTCTGCTCTTTACGACATAAAAAGTCGAAACGCCGAAAAGACAGGAGAAGCCGCTTTAGGAATTGAAAAACTTTTGCTGTCTGTAAAAAACAATGAGTGCAATAAAATTGTTTATGAACAGCTAGCGCCTTATATTAAGTTTGCTTCAGAATGTCTAAAAAAAGGTTTTTATCCAGGCAGCCCTGCCTTTGAATTGAATTTTTTAAATAAAAACAGCGCTCTTTTTCTTACAGAACTTCACAGAACTGAGTATCAAAAACTATTAAACTCTGTAAATAAATTAAATGAATATAAGAAAATAAAAACAATAGTTGAAAATAAAGATGGATTTTCATTTTTAAAAGCGAATACGCCTCCTCAAATAAAGCGAGGGGCTATTTTGTGCGATCCAAGCTATGAAGAAGCATCTGATTACGAAAATGTTTCAAAAGTCCTTTCGTATGTGCATAAGCACTGGTCAGCAGCGATAATTATTGTTTGGTATCCGTTGCTTGCAAATAAAATTGAACAGATTGAAATTATGAAGCAGTCAATTTATGCAGATGCTATGAAAATTAATCCAAATACTGAAGTTCTTGACGCAGCCTTGCTTGTAGACAGTCCTAGTAGCCATAAAGAAACGTCTTTAAAAGAATCTATAGGAAGTAAAACTCCTAGGCTTTATGGCAGCGGTATTTTCGTTTTAAATCCTTGCTGGGGCCTAAAAGAATTTTTAGAAAGTTCTCTTGAATATTTATCTTCAGTCCTTGCAAGAAATGAAAATGGCAGTTTTAGCGTAGCTTCATTGCCTTTATCTTTGCAATAACTTATAATAAAAAAGCTCTATTTTTGAGTAAAAAGGTAGAAACTTGTTTTTTTATAAAAATGAATATGTCTAGTCAAGGTACGCTTACGCACAATACCTTGAAAGCGTTTTTTGCAGCTATAAAAAACTTGGCTTTCTGCCTAAAAAATAAAATCAATGGGAAAAATATGACGTTATATGAAGATTTAAAATGGCGAGGCCTTATAAAAGACGTCGCTGGCGATGAAAATGAACTTAAAAATGTTTTAGATGGAAAGCCATTTAGTTTTTATTGGGGTACAGATCCTACCGCTGATTCTTTGCATTTAGGACATTATTCATCTCTTTGTATGGCAAAAAGGCTTGCAAATGCAGGACATCATCCAGTATTGCTGTGCGGCGGCGCTACAGGTCGCATTGGAGACCCCCGCCCGACAGCTGAACGTGAAATAATTTCTGAAGAAGCTGTAACACACAATATAAAATGCATTCATGACCAGATTGACCGCCTTATAGAAGGCAGGGCAGAAATGGTAGACAACTACGAATGGACAAAGGATTATACTTTTTTGAATTTTTTGCGAGACATTGGAAAGTATGTAAACGTTAATTACATGCTAGATAAAGATATAATTCGGCGTCGCCTTGAAAATGGAATTACTTTTGCAGAATTTGCATATATGTTGCTGCAAGGTTATGACTTTATGCATCTTTATAAGGAAAAAAATTGCATAATGCAAGTTGCGGGAAGCGATCAGTGGGGAAATATAACTACTGGTGTAGACCTTATTCGAAAAATATTGGACAAACAAGCTTACGCGTTCACAATGCCTTTGATTTTAGATTCAACTGGTAAAAAATTTGGAAAATCAGAAGGAAATGCGCTTTGGTTGAACAAAGAAAAAACTTCACCGTATGAAATTTATCAATATCTTATAAACTCTGATGATTCAAAAGTCCTTGAATATTTAAAAGTATTTACTTTCCTTTCAAAGCAGCAGATTGAAGATATTTATGCGCAGCAGCAAGCTGCTCCAGAGACAAGAATTGCGCAAAAAACTTTGGCGTGGGAAGTTGTAAAAGATATTCACGGAAAGCAAGAAGCTGATAACGCTGTTTCTGTAAGCCAAAAACTATTTGCAGGCGATTTTAAGGGGCTTAGCGTAAAAGACATAAAATCAGGAATGAAATCAGTTCCTTCTTTTAAAATAGAAAAAGAAGAACCTCTGATTGAAGTTCTTGTAAATAATAAAATTGCAAGTTCAAAACGCGAAGCTAGGGATTTTTTAAAGGCAAATGCAATTTCTGTTAATGGCGAAGTTGTGAACGATGAAAATATTCTAATCTCAAAGTCAATGGCAATCGATGAGCAGATTATTATATTTAGGCGTGGAAAGAAAAAATACTTTGTTGCGGAATTTTAGTTTTGTTATTTATGCCTGTTCTTTGTAAACAGGCTTTTAAACCATTCAAACAGCGATTTAAAAAACTTTGCAATCTTTGCCCAAAAACTTGGATTGCGAAGTTTTTCAAGCCTTTTATAGCCTTCAAGAAGTTCTTCTTTTGTAAATTCTTTCCGCTGATTGTTTTCTTCAAGTTCCATTTCAAGCTGTTCTACATCTGAAAGGTTGTCCATTACAACTGCATTGATATTCGTCCAGCCCAGCTGTTTTGCGGCTTGAAGCCTTCGCTCTCCGGCAATTAATTCGTGATTGCTATTTATTGTAATTGGATTTAGAAGCCCGTAAGTTCTAAGGCTGTTTTTTAAAGCTTCCAAATCACCTAAATCTTGTCGAATTCTTTTTTTTACTTTTATATCGTTTATATTAATCAGCATATTTTTCTCCAATGACTTTGAAAATTCTCTATTGCATAAAGTAATTAAAGTCTGGCAATTCTTCAGGTTCTTCTGTTTGAACTGCATTTGAAGAATTGTTTTTGTTTGCTGCAGAACTTCCTGTGTTAATTCCCAAAAATGAAAGATCTAACTGAAGAGGAGAGGTGTCTATTTTTGCCGTCATGTGCTGGCCTGACTGGTATTTTTCCCTTTGAAGCCTGGCTATTCCAAGCGCGCTTCCAGTCTTGTTAGAATGAATTGGGCAAATGGAAGTAGGCTGAGTTCCAGATAAGAACCATTGAGTTGTAAGATGAGAGCCACATTCTGGTGTCGGAATCATTCCGCTTTCAGAACAAACTGTACACTGAATTACACCTTCAGTTGGCTTTGGGAAATCTTTAAGAGGAAGACCTCTATGAATCTGCCTCATATAGTCACCCCAGGCAAAACCTGCAAGAGTTGCGCCTGTTATTTTTAGTCCTAAAGATTGCCCTGGCTTGTCAAAACCGAACCAGAACGCGGCTGTATTGTAAGGGGTAAAGCCTACAGTCCAAGCATCGGCCCAGTTTTGCGTAGTACCAGTTTTTCCTCCAGCTGGCATTGTGAATTTTTTGCCCTTTTCTGTTTTATAATCAAATTTCCAGCTTTGTGCAGAAAGCGTGCCAGGACCATGAACTGTATTTTCTAGCAGCTTGCTCATAACAAACGCAGTTTGTGGTGAAAGTGTTTGTATAGCTTCTCCTTTTGCAAGCTGTGCTTCTCTTATTTCTTTTTCTGGATTTAGAATAATATTTCCATTTTTATCTTCAACAGTTCTTATGCTCATCGGGGTAATTTCTTTTCCGCCGCTTGCAATTATGCTAAACGCTCTTGCCATTTCTATTGGACGAACTGAACAAACTCCAAGACCGATTGGGTAGCCTGGAACAAAGGCCCTGGAAGGCAACTCTTCTTTTGAAATTCCAAGCAGCGAAACTGCGCGGTTTATTGCTGCGTCAAAACCGATTGTATCCAAAACCTTTAGAGAAGGAACATTCATAGAGCGGCAAAGAGCGTACCAAACTTGAACGTTGCCTTCCCACTCACCTTTGAAATTCAAAGGAATATAAGGCTTTCCATCGGCAGTGTGGAATACTGTAGGAGTGTCAGAAATTTCTGTTGCAGGTGTAAACTTTCTAGAATCTATAGCTTCTGTATAGTAAAGAGGTTTAAAAGATGAGCCTGGCTGAACTCTAGCCTGTACTGCGCGAATAAACTGGTTTTCTTGGTCAAATTTTGAACCGCCAACAAGGGCTGTTATATAGCCAGTTTCATTTTCCAAAGAAATCATTGTGCCTTCAATAGTTGTTTTTTCGCTTTCTTTCTTTGTTTTAGAATTAGCTCTATTAACAATGCTTGTTTTTAGATTGTCAATTCCTGTCATCATTGAAACTATGTCGACTATAGGATTTACGTCTGAAAGATACTTTCCTACAGATATAGATTCAGAGCGTTGTTCGCTGCCTTTTATTTTAGGAAGATTGAATGTAAGGCTTAATAATTCTGTAATTGGAATATACTTGTTCAACGCTAATGTATTGCGATTTGAATGTTCTTTTTGGTAAATGTTGTTTGCTTCTCTTATATAGCGGTCCATTACTTTTTGAGCCGCTTCTTGATGAGAAAGATTTAACGTTGTGTGCACTGTAAATCCGCTTGTATAGATATTTTGGCTGCCATAAATTAAATTGCCAAGTTCCCGGCGAACATATTCGCTAAACCAAGGAGCTTTGTCATCTCTCATCATATATGCTGACGCGCTTGTTCTTGTGTAATCAAAGTTGCTCCAAAACGTGTCAAAAGATTCGTCTGCCTCTTCTTTATTTAAATATCCAAGCTTAACCATGCTGTTTAATACGTCTTTTTGTCTTTCCATCGCTCTGTTAGGATGGTCAAAAGGGTTATAAAAAGCCGGATTTGAAAGTTGAATTACTAAAATGGCAGCTTCTGCCGGGGTTATTTCTTCTGCACTGTGTCCAAAATAGTATTTTGAGGCGGCATTTACGCCGTAAGTTCCTCCTCCAAAATATATTTTATTTAGATAAAGTTCTAGAATTTCATTTTTAGAATATCGGCGTTCCATTTGAATGGCCCACCAAAGTTCTTTAATCTTTCTTGTTATAGACATTTCTGTTCTGTCGCAATACAAAGTTCCTGCAATCTGTTGCGTAAGTGTTGAACCGCCGCCTAAAGAACGGCCTGTCAGTTTTCCTACAACTGCACGCATAACAGCTTTATAGCTAAAACCTCTGTGTGAATAAAAAATTCTATCCTCGCGAGTTATAAGCGCGTCAATCATGTGCTGTGGAAGTTGATTCAAGGTTATAATTTCTCGTTTTTCGTCAGAAGAAAATTCAGTTATAAGTTCTCCGTTTATGTCTAACAATTTTGTAGGAAGAGCAGTGTCAAAAGATGTAAAATATTCTGTATTTTTAATGTTTTGAGTTTCTGAAAGTCCCCAGCCAAGCAAGCAGCCTAAAGAAATCGCCGCAGCAAAAAGAAGACCAAACCAAACAAATGTAGATTTTCTGATTCCATTCATAATCTGTTAATAATAAGTGATAACGTTTCTTTAGTCAATTAATGCGATAAGCTGTTAAAATGCAGTAAAAAAAAGGCACGGTCGCAGCCGTGCCAATGCCCATCAGGCAATCGAGGACATGGGTGGGAGGGGAAAATGTCCTCGATATTTATATTGTCGTCTAATAGCAGAAAAAACTTTAATATTTTTTAATTTGTAAAAATTACTCATCCGTAATTTCAAGATTTACAGAAAGATTTATAGAATATGTCTTTCCTTTTTGAATGTTTACATTTCTAATTAATTCATAGCCTCCTATAAGGCATTTTATTTTGTGTTCACCCTCTGAAATTTCTGTTTCCTGTCCAAAATCTGTAAACTTTTCTTCATCTATAAAGACTTCTGCATTGCTTGGAGCTGTTACTATTATTGTAGGTGTTGTGCTTTTTAAAATAATTTCCAAAGAAGTTGATTTTGCTTGTTCTATATAAACGGAACGAACTTCACTTCTGTAGCCTTCTGCTTGAATACTAACATTGTGCATTCCTGTGGAAAGCAAGAGAGGTGTTTTTGCTAGGTCTGTCTGTTCATCATCTATAAAAAGTTGATAATCAATGTTCTCGTTTTTGTTGTTAAAAACTGAAAGGTTAAGGCTTCCTTTGTTTATAAGAATAGGCTTTACACTTATTTTTAAATTTGCATTTAAAGTTGATTCAGGAATTCCTTTCATTGCTGGTTGAAATCTTATAAATGTATATTTTTTTTTAATGTTTGGAATTACGTTTATTTTTGATGTGTATGGAGAATCTTTTATGGAATTGTTTTGTTTTAAAGGAATTTGCATTATCCAATTAAATTTCGAAGGCAGTGGTGTTATAAAAATTTTACTTCCTGAATAGTCTATTTGAGAACTTGATGGAACTGGTTTTATGTTGTCATATATTGAACAGGCAACGGAGTCTTGCCAAGAAGAAATTTCTGTAGGTATCTGAATTTTAACTTCAATTCCTTCAATATAGGTTAAGTCTTCAGGAAAAAATATTGCAATGCTGTCGTTTATACCTATTGTTGCAGTTTGTTCCTGCGATGATGAGTCTGAAATTGTAAATGGAACAACTTTTCTTACACGAAAAAAATCTTCAGCGCATAAAAAATTTGCTAAAAAAAGAGAAAACAATATAGATAAAATTCTTAATTTTTTATTGAACATAAAAACCTTTACGCTTTTATTCATTTTTCTAAAAGCTCAACTTTCAATCTAATAACTAAGCATTTGCGCAGGATCTTTTGCAACGCCATTTTGCCTTATTTCAAAGTGAAGGTGAGGTCCTGTAACAGCTCCTGTTTTTCCCGTCAGTCCGATTATAGAACCCTTTGAAACAACTTCACCTTTTTGTACAAAAATTTTGCTAAGATGCGCATAAACACTTGTTATTCCGCTTGCGTGAGAAATTATGACGTAATTTCCAAAAATTTTGTCATTTTTTACGCAAGCAGTTACAGTTCCCGATTTGCAAGCATAGGTTTTTGTTCCCTCTTTTGCAGCAAAGTCAATCCCTTTATGAAATTTCCATCTTCCATAAACAGGACTTGTTCTGTAGCCAAAATTCGAAGTAACTCTTATGCTATCCAACGGAAGGCACATCGATGAGTCAAGAAAAAATGCTCGTTGGGTAGGCGAAAAACGCAGATTTGGTAAAAAACAGAAACTTGTATCATCTATAATATAGCACGAGTTTAAATTTTTTTCCATAAAATCCGAATATTCTGTGTAAAGTAAAGTTTCAAGAGAAGTTTCTGGATTTTTTGTAATAAAAACTCCTTTTACAGAGGGGATTAAAAGTTTTTTGCCTTGAATTTTTTCTGAAATATTGCTGATTTTATTTAGACTTGCAATTGTGTCGTAAGGGATTCCTGTCGCTGCATGAATGGAAAAAAGTGTATCGTTTTTTTTAGGCGTATATGTATAAAATTCAATCAATAAATCTGAAGTTCTTTTTGCAATGTTTTTTTCATTGTACTCAATTGTTTGTAAAAGCTGCTTAAAGATTATATTTTTTGAAGATAGTTCTTGTATGCTTGGAAAATTTTTGCTTTCTAATTGCACTTCTTGCGAGTAAATATTAAAAATTGAAAAAAAAACAAGAATTAAAGACAAAAAAAACAGTTTTTTCATGCTATTTTTTTAGATTTATTTTTTTAGAAAGGACTATTTTTTTTACAATAAAAAACAGGATAAGTGCTAGTATTAAAATTAAAACAACTGCCGTGTAAAGGCTTGGAAAATTTACGGCAAAGAACCATAGTGGCCAAACTATTGCAATTCCTATAGCTGTGCAAAGACAAATTAAAAAAATTGCTTTTAAAACAAAAATGGATTTAGATTTTAGTTTAAAAAGAAAACTTTGCTTCATTTTTTTGCAGAGGCTGCCTAATAGCTTTTATGAATAACAGTTTTTATTTCAAAAAGTTATCAGGCAGCCGTTTTTCCTTATAAGCTGGTTATTCAGAAATTGCTTCAGCAGGGCAAACAGATGCGCAAGAACCGCAACTGATGCACTTTCCTTCATCAATTACTCTTTTATCGCCTTGTTCTGAAATTGCTTCTACAGGACATTCTGGTTCACATGCACCGCAATTTACACACTGATCACCAATTTTGTATGCCATATTTTGACTCCCATAAAAAGTCAAAGAGAAAGATGGCAATAAATTGCCATAACAATTTTCGATTTGACTTTTTAAGCTGTTTCGCAACGAAGTGAGAAACAACAGATAATAAGAAAGTTTGCAACGCAAACTTGTTAATAAAAACTTTGATGCTATTTCAATCACCGTTTTTACTGACTTTCAATATATCCTAGAAATTTATAATTTGCAAGTAAATTAAAAGAAACTAAAATTTTACAAATTGCATAAAACATAACATTTAGGCTAAACACTTTTTTTTAAGACAAACAAATATTCGCAAACATGCAGGCTTCTGTTTTTTAGATTTCTGCTTCCCCTGAACGTATTGTATTCAATATTTATTGTTTTTAGGGAACCGTATTTTTTTAACATCTGAATCATTTGGTCAAAAGAAATAAAGCCTTCTGAATTGTATGAAATTATTATAAACTTTGAATCTAGGTTAGAAATGATTTTTTCAAGGCTTGGAAGGGCAAGCTTTGCCTTGTTAAAAAGCGAACGGTTCCAATCCTGTGTAATGCCGCTTACTTTGCTAATCTGTACATCCAGCTTGTTTTTTAGAATTAAGTTCAGCATAAAGTAGTTAGAGCCGTAAGGATGCTGGTTGTAAGGCGGATCAAGATATGCAATATCAATATTTTTTATTTCAGCTGAAAGTTTTACGGCGTCTTCTTGGAAAATATAAGACGGACATTCAAAGTTGCTAAAAATTGGTTCCTTTAGTTCGATTTTTCCAAAAATTCTAGAAAGAGCATTTTTTCCGGACGCGCCAAAACAGCCAATCCCTGTGTATTTGTTTTTGTAAAAACCTTTGAATACGCCGCTTGTGTTTACATGGACAGAAGCCTCTGTTAAAAGTGGGGCTAAAAAATAAGGATTCAATTTTTCATTGCAGTTTTCTTCTATTAGATTGCGATATGTGTCTATTAAAAGGGCATTTTCATGGGTGTAGAAAACTCTTTCGTCTTTCTTTATGTTTTTATCATCTTTTGGGGCGTAGTGTTGAGTTATAATTCCGCTGACTTTATTTTTTTTACATTCATTTTCAATAAATAAACGGATTTCGTTGTATTCGTCTTTAGGAAAGTCAGAGATATTTGTAAGATAGCAAGAGTTTATTATTCTTGAATAGGATTCCAAGTCGTTTACTAAAAGGGAAGAAGCGTGTTGCTTCATCATTCGAGCAACAATCCCTGAGCCTGAAAATAAATCTGCGCATATAACTTTTTGCTTTTTTAATTCTTTTTTTATAGTCTGAATTTCTCTAGAAATATTTGCCAGCAAAGACCTCTTGTTACCCAAATATGTTATTATTTGGGTAGAAAGAAAATCTTTGTTTTCTGAGAGAGAATTTGATTCAATGTTATTTTTAATAGAAGAAGTGCTAAAATTAGCCGACATTTCCATTAATATACTTTTCTGCTTTTAGATATTTCCCGTTAGCGGTTATTTTTTTCCCATCAATTTCAACAAATCCGTCTTTTGTGTAGATTGGCATTTCAAAAAATTTGTCGGGCTTTACGTAGCACAGTTTTTCTTCCGGCATAGAACAGCCTTCTGGTTCAAGAACGGTTCCTACTTCAAATTGAGGAGCAAAAAGAACTTCGCAAGTTTCGTGTTCTTTTTCATTTGCATCGCTTGCGGCAAGCAGCATTCCGTTGCTTCTTACGCCCCTAAAGTTTGCAGGCTTTAAATTGTATACAAGAACTATATTTTTATTCAGAAGCTCTTCTGGTTTATAAAATGGTACTATAGAACTTACAATTTGACGAGGAAGCTCGTTTCCGCTTTCATCTTTGTCGCCGCAGTCAAGCGTTAATATGTACAAAAGATTTCCGCCAGGATGTTGCTCTACTTTTATTATTTTAGAAACTTTTAGAATCACTTTTGAAGCAAATCTTTCTGCAATGCTTAAATCTTGATTTTCGTCTGCCATTATTTTTCCACCTATAAAATTCGCTTCTATAATTTATATCAGTATTTTAAAATAGCGTCAAATATCGCAAAAAATTGTTCGTAGAAACTTTAAGCAAACTTGTTGAAAGAGTTTTTATTTAGCCCGGACTTCTAGTTTTTAGAAAAATAACAAAAGCTTAAGCGAATTTACAATTCGTGAAGACTTTGTGCGATAAGAACGATTAAAGTTGCGTAGCAACCTAGCTTCATTCAAACGAAGTGCTGGCGCAACTGCCTGGACAAAGTGTAAATTCGCTGAAGGCATTTTTTCTAAAAGTTATAAAAAATCTGCTATCGGTCTTTTGCTTTATTTTTTTATAAGGTAGTCTGCAATTGCTTCGTACGCTGGTATTGAAAGCGGATCAATGTATTTATTTGAAGAAAGATAGCTTGAAGCAAATCTTGCAATTACCATTTTTGCTGCTGGGTCTATGTAAAGAGCCTGACCGTGAACTCCTCGGGCCATGTATGCTCCGTGCGAGTTGTTTGTAATCCACCACATATTGTGGTAGCTCCAATCTTTTAAAGCCGGATATTCTTTTCCTGCGGCAAAAGCCTGCTTGTATTCTGCGTTGCTGCCTCCTTTTGCAATATCTTCAACTGCCGCTAAAGGAATTACTTGCGTTCCGTTGAATTTTCCGCCATTGCGAAGCATTTCCCCAAACATCGCCAAATCTCTAAGATTTAGGTTAAAGCCGCCGCCTGCAGAAGTCTTTCCAGAAGGATCTGTAATGTAGTAACCGTCGTAATGCGCTCCCATAGGCTTCCATATTTCTTCTGATACTAGTTCCGCAAGATCCTTTCCTGTTGCTCGCGAAATAATCCAACCTAGAAGCTCTGTGTTCACCGTTTTATAGCCAAATTCTTTTCCGTGCTGTTTTCCGCCAGTTTTTTTTACAGTTTTTAAGTATTCGTAATAATCCTTAGGACCTGTGTAGCTTGCTGGGCGGAAAACATTTCCTGCGGCAGAATAAGCCCAGACTTCCGCGTTTGGATTTGTGTAATCTTCACTGTATTGAATTGCAGTTCTCATATCCATTACATCTTTTACGGTTGCATCTGAAAATCCTGAGTCTGAAAGTTCTGGAATGTAATCAGTAACCATCTTTGAAGAATCAAGTTTTCCTTGTGCAACTAATATAGAAGCTATTGTTCCTGCGAATGATTTGCTTACAGACATTGCCGCATGAATTCCATCCTGTTTTAAACCTGCCGGGTATTTTTCATAAATAATTTTTCCCTTGTGCATGACAATAATTCCATCAGTATAGTTTGCATCCAGTGAATCCTTAATGGTCATTGGCCGTTCTGAATTCCATGGAATAAAAGTTAAATTGTCGATTGCAGAATCGTATTTTACGCTCGCTTTGTAAAGTTTTTCCTTTGATGCCGGTACTGTTCTGGTTGGCGAAAATTCTTGCATGTGGTTTACGCTGTATCTAAGACCTGGAAAAGTAAAAAACGAACCATCGGCTGCACGTAGTATTTTATCCTTCTGAGGAGGAAAGCCTTGCATCCAGCCCATGACCCTTGGATCTGAGCTTTTTGCGTCCAATTGATTTTGAGAAAAAATTCCACTTGAACAAATCATAGTCATTGCTCCCGCTGCTACTGATTTTTGCAGCAGATTCCAAAAAAGATTTTTTTTCATAAAATACCTCCAAAAAAGTTTGACAATATTTATAAAAGCAACAAGTTTTTCGTTGCTTTTTATAACCGTAAAAAAAATCGCTTACGGCAACTTTCCAATTCGCTGCAGACGTTTGTGCTCGCACTTCGTTTTCATGAATATAAGCAAATGAGATAAAAATACAAAACAAAAAAGTTCAAAAAATATGCAAAAAAACTGTGGTGAGTTTTAGTGATTTTTTGGTGATTGTTTGCGGTTTGTTTTGTTAGGTATATAAGGTCCTTGATGGTATCATCTAAAGTGAAAAGTAAGTTTATAGCGTTTTTAAACTTGCATCTTGCAAAATGATTTTGGAGGAAGTATGAAACTAAAATTTTATTATTGTAGTAGTTGTGGAAAAATTGTTTCTCTTGTAAAGGATTCTGGCACTCCAACTTTGTGCTGCGGAAAGCCTGTTCAAGAGCTAGTTCCAAGTGTAAATGATAAAAAAAGCGAAAATCATGTTCCTATTATAAAAGTAACGGGCAATACAATATCTGTTACAGTAGGCTCTAAGATTAAGGGCGTAGAAGCAGAAAACTATATAGAATGGGTGCTTCTTCAGTCGGGTAGAAGTGTGCAAAAAAAGTGGCTGGGCTCTGGGAGTTTTCCGAATGTGGATTTCGCAGTTATGACGGGAGAAAAAGTAGAAGTTTCCTATGACTGCTGCGATAAGCAAAAACTTGAAAAATTTAAACTTTAAGAATAAGAGTTTGAAACTTGAGTTTTTAAAAAATGAATACGGCTGGGCAAGACACGCTCAAGACATTGGCTCAGCCGTATTTAAGGTTGGTATAGACCTTAAATAAAGCATTTTTTACAGTGAAAACTTTCTTTTTTTTATAATTTTCTATACATTTTTTTTTTAATACATTAAAATCTTACTTGACGCATATTATTTGTAAAAATATACTGCTGTTGAGGAATTTTTATGGAACAAAAACTTTCAGAAATTGACAGAAAATTATTTAATGTAAAGCTTCCGCTTATGTTGCTTTTATCATCGTTTTCGCCTTTTTTACTAGCTCCACTTTATTTGTGTACTACGGGAATTGTTTCAATTGGTGAATTTGTTACTATATTGCTTTCTCCTTATACAATTATTGCATATATATTTGCAATCCTGTGTCCGCTTGTCTTTTATAGAATTCTTAGAAAACAAATAGAATCTTATGATGGAACAGAAGAATGTGTTAAAAAAATAAATCTTTTGCTTAAATATTCCGGAAAGATTATTTTTGTAATGAATTTATTTTTGGGAATATTAATACCTTTTCTTGCTTGCTATGTAATTCATTCTAAAAATACGCAGTTTGCTTCTTTTGAAGGGGAATCCCCTTACTTGTCAATTGTGCTTATCTGTACAGGTTTTATGCTCTTGTACGGAATAAGTTTTTACACGATTTTTAATAGCCGCTTTGAACACTTTTTGCACTGGCTGCCTTTTGACAAAACTGTTGTAACTTCTTCAAACCGCGAACGAATTATATTGATGACTCTTGTAAATCTTATAGGATGCTTCCTTATAATTACAGCGTCTTTTTTAGTTCCAGATGTTGCCACAAACTATTCTGTGTCTAGCGTATTAAAAATTATGCTTCCTGCGGCGGCATTTTCTTTCCTTGCTATTGCAATTACAACTTCTGTTACAGCGTACGACATAAAGAATAACCTGAAGCAGGAAAAAGCAATTCTTGGTGCCTTGGCAGAAAAAAACTACGCAATAAAAAGAGCGCAGGTTGTTACGCGAAACGACTTCGGTATCATAATCAATGATTTGAACAATGCGTTTAGAATTATAAAAACTATTTTTCAAGAAATCAGCACAGATGTAAATTCTACTCTGGAAGTTTCTGCAGAAGTTTCAGAACACGTTGATCAGTCTATTTCTGAAATTGCCAACGTAAAGAGCATTTCTGATTCTGTAAAAGATGAAATGATAAACCAAGTTGCTTCTGTTGAAGAAACAAGCGCTACTGTAGAAGAAATTATAAAGCACATTCGCCATTTGAATGAAGAAATTGAAAATCAAACTTCTGCAATTGACCAATCTTCAGCCGCTATTGAACAGATGATTGCAAACGTTAATGGTGTGACTTCAAGCCTTAAAAAGAATAACGGAACTGTTCAGGAACTTGAAAGCGCTTCTGAAGCCGGAATGAAAAAAGTTCACATTGCAAGCGAGCTTTCTACAGAAGTTTTGGAAAAGTCTTCGCTCCTAATGGATGCAAGCAAGATTATTCAGGATATTGCGAGCCAAACAAACTTGCTTTCTATGAATGCCGCAATTGAAGCCGCTCATGCCGGCGATGTGGGCAAAGGATTCTCTGTTGTTGCAGATGAAATTCGAAAACTTGCAGAGCAGTGCAATGAACGTGCTAAATCAATTGAAAATAACTTGCAAAGTCTTTCTGAATCAATTAATTCTGTTGCTGCAAATGCGGGCGAAGTTTCTGTTCAGTTTGATACAATTTATTCACTTATCAAGAAGGTTCAGAACGAAGAGCTTGTAATTTCTAATGCAATGACAGAACAGACTGAAGGCAATAAACAGATTCTTGAAGGAATTGGCCGCCTGACAGAATCAACTACAGCAGTAAAAAATGGCGCCGCAGAGATGTTGAAAGGTGGAGAGCAGATTTCCACAGAAATGAAGAATTTGAACAAAGTAACTTCTGAAACAAATACAAAAGTAAATTCTATTAATGAATATGTTCAAAAAGTTACAGAAACTTTGGCAGATTCAAAAGAGCACGTATTGGAAAATTCAACAAATGTTGAAGCTTTGAGTAAAAAAATGTCAGACTTTAAGTTTTAAGTAAAGGCTGAGAATTGATTTAAAAAGATTATTACTAAACGAAAAAAGGTTGTCCAAAGATTGTTGCTTTGTGCAGCCTTTTTTTGTGCAATTTCGATAGGCTTAATTTTTTTATCCCCCTTAAAAAAAGTTCGGGGCTGCTAGAGATAGTTCATTTGCATAAAATGATTTTTCTATCTAGAGAATTTAAGCGGTTTTCTGCTATACTTTAGATATGATTCAGATTTTCGGGACGACAAAGAATTTTGACACAAAAAAGGCTCAGATGTGGTTCAAGGAGCGGCGTATTCCGTTTCAGTTCATCGACTTAAAGGAAAAGGAGATGAGCCGGGGCGAATTTGAAAGCGTTGTTGATTCAATTGCGCGCACGGCTGGTTCACGTGCGGATGCGATTGAGCTTTTAGCGGATAAAAAATCAAAGGATTACAGCTCGTTTGCGTATCTTGACGATGCAGACAAAGAAGAAAAACTTTTTGAAAATCAGTTTTTGCTGAAACTACCGATTTGCCGGAACGGAAAAAACGCCGCAACCTATGGACTTGAAGTGAAAATCTGGGAAGGGTGGAAGTAGATTTTTTTGAAGTGCTGTAAGCGTGCTTTTTGTTCAAAAATTGATTAAAAAATAAAATCCGCCGCAGTATGTCTGTTCAGCGACGGATTCCGCTTGTCATTGCCTGGCATGAACGGGAGGTTTGTTTTATTTTAAAAGATATTCGACTGTGGTTACCACGCGGATTGTCTTTTTTTCCTGAAGGTCTTCTGCGGCATTTTCTATGCTAAAAAATCCCTGGGTTGCAGTTTTGATTTTTCCGACTTTGCTTCCAGAATCATGCGCAAACTGCTCGGCTGCTGTGCGTGCGTTTTTTGTCGCCTCCGCAATCATCTGCGGCTTTATGTTGTTCAGCTTTGTGAATTCAAATGAAATCTTGCTGTTGTAGTCTTTTGAGACTGCGATTCTGCTGCTCATAAGGTCAAGGGAATCGTCCTGTGCCTTTTTCACTTCCGCGACTTTTGACGAGCGCACAAGAACTACCGTTTGCGCAAGGTAAGTGTAGAGAATTTTGTCCCGGTCCATGTACGGATTGATTGTGTTGTCCGTTATGCTTGGCGACTGAACCGTGTAGTCTTCTTCTGAAAACCCGTGGCTTGAAAGATATTCCTTTACAGTCTGGGTTTTTGCCAGAATGTCCTTCTGGAGCTGCGGAAGGCTGTTTGCTCCAAGCGTGAATGTGAGCGGCCAGAGTGCAAGGTCAGCATCGACTTCTTTTTCCGCAAGTCCGCGCACTGTAACTGTCCTGTCAGGCCTTGCTATTTTTGAAAGCCCCGCGGAAACAATCGCCGCCGACACGACAAGCGAAACCGATACCGCCAGAATGAATGCCTTTAGTTCTTCTTTTTTTTCCTCCGAATGTTTTTCTAAAAATATAATGAATTGAATCCAAAAATCAGCATGAAATCTAAATATAAAATTTTCCGGATTATGTCTATTGAACAATTTCGCGTGAAAAAGGTTGCGTCAGTTTTTCCAAGTCGGAATACTATGGGCGGTCCGGCAAGCACCTTCGGCACTTTCCATCGCTATGTCCGCCCTTCGCTCACGCTCATTCTTGGGTAATTTCGACAGGCTCAATCACCCAAGAACTTCGGGGCTCCCAGCGCTACCGCATCCGCCTTACAAAAGCTCTTTTACTTTGCCTAAAACTTCCACGTCCGCAGGAAGCCATTTTACGCTTTCAAGTTTCTCTGCGGAAAGCCAGGCAGAATTCTCGTGCTCCAAAAGCGTCAGTTTCCCCGAGACAACCGAGCACAAAAAACATTCCATTTTCAAGTGAAAGGCTGGGTAGTCGTATTCAGCCGTGCAGAGTTTTTGTTCAGGGCGAATTTCCGTCGCAAGCTCCTCGCGTATTTCGCGCACAATCGCCTGCTCAGCAGTTTCTCCTGCCTCAATCTTTCCGCCCGGAAATTCCCACCAGTCCTTCCATTCGCCGTATCCGCGCTGAGTCGCAAAAATCTGCTTTTCGCCGCCGGACGTTGTGCGGAGAATCACCGCCGCGGAAACGTGGATTTGTTTCATTTTTATGCCTCGCTAGTTTTTATAAAGTCAATTATTACTGTTTTTTCCCATTTTGTCAGTGCGTGTTATAAAATCGTTGAAAAGTTCATCTGGAACGCGGTTTTGAAGTGCGAATCTCATTGTGATTGGCTTGTTGCCTTCCGCACTGTCCGGAAAAGTTGAGACCTGCCCAAGATAAATGAACGGCTGAGTTATGTTTTCTACTTTTTCAAATTTGCGTACAAAAAGATGAAGGCGGATTTTCCTTTCTATATTGCGGATTAGGTTCTGTCCGACTTCAGAATTTTGCGTTGTGCTGTTTGGCGACTGCCACTGAAAATGTTCCGGCGTTATGAATTTGTCAGCATAGTTTATTGAATCTTTTATGTCCGCGTCCTTGTGCAGATTCACAAACAGAAAATAGTCCGGCTTTGCAGAAGTTATAAGTCCTTGTCCGCGGAATGAAGAATGAATTTTTGTGTAGTTGCATAAAAGAGCCGCGTCGCGCATCGTGTATTTTTGGTAGAGCCTTAAAAAGGGCAAAGTTCCGCTTTCAGAATAATCATCTGAGCCGAATTCGTTTTGGTAGCGCAAAAGGTTGTATTGAATCAAGTCTTCCAGCCAAAGCTTCTTTTGCGCGGAAAATCTTGAGTTTTCAAGTGAGTTAACCGTGTTTTTGTTGAACGAAACTGAATCTTCGTCAAAATTAAAAATCGCCTTTTCGTAGCGTGTTTTTTCGCTTGAGTCAAAATATGCTCCGCTAAGCGTCTGGCAGGCGTGAACTACAGAAGTTTTATTCACAAAAGAAAGATATTTTTTTGCCTTTTCTGCAATTTCATCAACAGAAGCAAAGTTGTTTTTGGAATTAAAAACCGTTTCCGCGATAATCCATTCTTCTGCGCGTCTTGCAGGCGAATAAAAGCTTAGAAGCTGCATAATCTGCCTGAAAGATTCGTCTTCGTTCATTAAAGAAAATTCAGGGTGGCTTTCTTTTTCAATGTACGCGGCAAAATCAAAATATGTCTTGTAGTTCGGACTGAAAACCGTGAACCGCACAGGATCAATGCTTCCGTCATGCTTTAGATAATCAACAAGAAAAGGAACTTTTCCACCGCATACATGCTTGAACGAAAGGTAAGATTCCTTCATATATTTTAACGACATGAATTTTTCGTTTTCAAGCTGGCGCAGAATCTGTTCCTTTGTGATTTTGTCCATGTGGATGTAAGTTCCGTTCGGCAGGTCTGCAAAATCATTTGCAACTTCAAGCTTCAAGGAGTCGCGGTCGTAGTCCTGTTTTCCGTTTATGGCAATCGCCATCAGAAAAGATTTTTTGTAGTTCCCGATAAAATCAAGGACCGTTACAAATTCCTTGCCGTCCAGTTTGCGCAAGCCTCTTCCGAGCTGCTGGATAAAAATTATTGAAGAGTCGGTCGGGCGCAGAAGCAGAACTGTGTTTACGGACGGAATGTCGATTCCTTCATTGAAAATATCGACTGAAAAAATGTATTGAAGAGGAGAGTTGTCATCTTCTAAAAGACGTGCGTATTTTTCACGGACTTCAACGCTGTCATCTCCTGAAAGTGCGACGGCAATCTGACCGTTGTTTTTGGAAAGTCTCTTGTTGAATTCTTCTGCCATATATTTTGCGTGTTTTACAGTCGCGCAGAATCCAAGCGCCTTCTGTTTTTCACCGTCATGCCCGTAGAAATTTATTTTCTCTATGATGTAATCAACGCGGCGGTTCACCATTAGCATATTTGCAATTCCTTCTATATATTCGCTTGTTCCTGGTTCAGCCTTGATTTTTGAATAGTCGATTCCTTCCGCATCTGTAAGCCCAAAATAGTGGAAAGGGCAGACTAAATCATTAGAAAGTGCGTCCCGCAACCGGATTTCCACAGCGACATTGTTGTCAAAAATTGAATATATGTCGCCATTGTCGCTTCGTTCTGGAGTTGCCGTAAGTCCGAGCAGAAAATTCGGAGTAAAATGCGCAAGGATACTTTTGTAGCTTTCGCTTGACGCATGATGAGCTTCGTCCAAAACGATATAGTCAAAAGCATCTTTGTTAAATTCATTGTAATGCCGGCTTAAAGTATCGCGGGTTGCAAAAAGGTACTTGCAGTTTTTATCTTTCTGGTTTCCTGTGAAAAATCCTGAGGAATAATTTTCTTCTGTTGCGGAGCAGATTGTGTCAAAAGATTCCTTTGCCTTTTTCAGAATGTCCTCGCGGTGGACAATAAAAAGCAGATGCTTTGGTTTTACCTGCAGCGCGTCAAAGACTGACATGTAGGTTTTTCCGCTTCCGGTTGCGGCGATTGCAAGAGCCTTTTTTGCTCCTGTTTTTCGCAGGCGGTCAAGCTTTACAATCGCTTCCTGCTGCATTTCATTTGGCTGGATTATGGACGGTGAATTTTCATCTGTAAAACTTCTGTATGAAAATAAAAGTTTTGGCCCTTGCTTTTGCTGGCGCTTTACTTTTGCAAGATAGTCGCGGTAAGAAATCAAAAATTCATCGGAATATTCTTTTGCCCATGGGCTTTTCCAGAGAGTTTCAAATTCGTCAAGAACAGATTTGGTAAAAATTCCAGGTTCCTGTCGCTCGCCGCAGTTTTCGTTTTGAAGGACGTTCCATTCAACATTCGTCTTTAGCGCGCGTCCTGTTATGTTTGAAGAGCCGATTATGACAGTCCATTTTTCTGATTCATTGCTGCTTTTGTGGAATAGATAGCCTTTTGCATGAAACCCGTCGTTTTGTGTTGGCGGAACATAAATTTTAAGATGGATATTTTTGAATTTGGAAAGCCGCTCAAGAACTTGCGGACTGGTCATTTCCTTGTAGGTTGTTGTAAGAATCTCGCCGCGGATATTTTGTTTTTCAAGACCCTCCAGCGTTTCAAGCAGAACCTGCAATCCTCCGTAAGTGATGAACGCCACGCTTATTTTGAACTGGGAGCAGCTGTTAAGATTTTCAATAAGCTCGTTGTAAAAACTGCGGACAGGTCCGTTTGTGATAAGGATAGATTCTTCCATAATGCTTCCAGTATCCTTATTTTGTAATGAAAAAGCGTCCCGAAAATCGTTCGTTTTTTGGGACAGATCAGGACTGCTTTGGGTATGAAAAAAACTTGATAAATAGAATAGGCAAAATTTTCTTCAGAAGACCCGTTTTACAGCAAGGAAAACCAGAGCCGGCTTGAACTTTCAATTCAGCACGCAAAAGAAGGAAAACTTACAGAACACGAACTTATTGAGGAATAAACTTTCATTTTACCATAGAAAAGTGTGATTATTCCTTTGAGATTCCCCTAGAAAAATGTAATTGAAAATCTAAAAAAAACGCTGTATTATGGTTAAGAATAATCATTTTATGAAGGGGCTAAGATAAAAATAGCCGAAACTGGCGTCTGTTTTTATCTTTACAAGTTTGCGTTGCAAACTTCATTATCAACTGTTGTTTCTCACTTCGTTGTGAAACAACTTAAAAAGTCGAATCGGAAATTGATATTTCCTCATTGACTTTTTATGGGAGCATTTTATGGAAAGTTCAAATGTAATAAGACTGTATAGCGAAATAGAAATGCTCTCTTATTCCGACCGGATTTCGTTATTAAACAAGCTCCTGAGTTCAATTGGTTTTAATCGTTCCCAAAAAACAGAATCTTCCTCCGAGAATTTTGACAAAGCATTTGGTCTATGGAAAGACAGCGACATAAATATTGAAAATATCCGTCAGAAAGCATGGAGCCGGACATAATGCTGTATCTATGCGACACTTGTATTTTAATTGATTACCTTCGTGGAAAAGAAGAAGCAAGGAAACGGCTTTCTAATGATAGGACAAAAGGACTTGGAATGTCTGCTATAACTTATATGGAACTTATGGTTGGAGCAAGAAATAAAAATGAAGTTATAGCTATAAGTAAGGCTTTTGCTGATTTTGAAATAATAGAATTAACAGAAGCTATTTCTGTAAAAGCTAGGAATCTAATAGAAAAGTTTGCGAAAAGTCATGGACTTCTAATTCCCGATGCTTTGATTGCGGCAACAGCACTTGAATTTGAAATTCCTCTTTCGACTTTGAATATTTCAGATTTTAAATTTATTCCAAATCTAACATTGGTTTAAGGATTAAAAATGTCAAATACAGAAAACACATCTGTCCCAAAAAACGAACCTTTTTCGGGACAGAATACACATCGGAAAAAATCAAAAGCCAACTACACTTTTTTAGACAAATATATTGGCGAAAAAAGTTTTGATGAAAACTACGCGATTTTAAGTCATTATATCCAGCTTCACGATTCCATTGCTGGTGAAAAATACAGAAAAATTCTTGAGCAAAACGGACTTGATGTTTCAAAGTTTCCAGAAACAGATGATTTCAATGCAAAACTTGATGTTCCGTTTGGTACACCAAAAAATCCATCGTTTACTTTTGTTGATTTGTTTGCTGGAATCGGCGGATTCCGGCTTGCGATGCAGTCCTGCGGCGGTCAGTGTGTTTTTTCCTCTGAATGGGACGATGCCGCAAAGCAGACTTATTTTGAAAACTATGGAGAAGTTCCGTTCGGCGATATTACAAAACCGGAAACGAAAGATTTGATTCCACAAAAATTCGATGTGCTGTGCGCTGGCTTTCCGTGCCAGGCTTTTTCAATTGCCGGGTATCAAAAAGGGTTTGATGATGTCCGCGGAACTTTGTTTTTTGATGTTGCGGATATTTTGGAGAAACATCGTCCAAAGGCGTTTTATCTTGAAAATGTAAAAAACTTGAAGTCTCATGATGAAGGGCGGACTTTTGCAAAGATAATGGACGTTCTGCAAAATCGGCTTGGCTACATTGTTGACTCAAAAATTATGAATCCTTGTGAATATGCGAATGTTCCTCAGAACCGCGAGCGAATTTTTATAGTCGGCTTTGACCCGAATCAAGTTGGGATTCCTGACTGGTATTTTCGTAGCGGACAATTTGAATTTCCGTTTCCAGAAAAAGTTGAGCTTACAAAAAATATTCATGATGTGATAGATGATTCTGTTGAAACGGAAAATCTTTTTTACAAAGAAAAACATCTCTATTACGAAAAAATGAAAGATGTGATTGTAAAACCGGACACTGTTTATCAGTGGCGAAGAGTTTATATCCGCGAAAATAAAAGCGGAGTTTGCCCGACTTTGACAGCGAATATGGGCGAGGGCGGACACAATGTTCCGATTGTTAGAACTTCAAAAGGAATCAGAAAATTAACGCCTGAAGAATGTCTTGGTTTTCAAGGGTTTCCAGTCAATATTCAAAATCCATTTCGGTTTCCAAACTCCATTGCGCAAAGCAAAAAATACAAACAGGTAGGAAACAGCGTAACCGAACCGCTTATAGAACGCGTCGCAAGAAATGTAATTCAATTTGTAAGGGAGAATGAAAGATGACGGTTTTTAAAATAAAAACAGGTGATGAACATACTTATGCTTCATTTAGAGATGAATCTAATAAAGAAATTCTTGTAGACCATTTAATACAGTATGCTAATCAAGTAAAGATTGGAACTCCTGTTTTTCTTTTATTTGGAGGGGATGGAACTCCTTGGGAGAATGGATTAGCAGGAATTTGTAAAATTTCCTCAAGTCCAATTGATTTAGGTTATGAAGTTGCTAAAAATGGAAAATATTTTAAACTTAAACTTGAGATAATTATTAGACTAAAAAATCATCTGACAAAAATGGACTTTTCAAAATATCCAAAAACTTTTGATACTGGAATTGGTCCAAGTACAAAAGGTGAACGAAATCAAGCTTTAGGAATTATAGAAGATGATAAAGCAATTGCGGCTTTGTGTAGGGCAATTATAGACAAAGAACCTGATTTAACAAAGTCAATAAAAACCGTCTTTGGAGATAATATTTTTAATATTGCGATTAATGATACTGTAGTTTATATATCACCGGAGAAAAAGAATGTGATAGACAGTACTTCTTATTCTCCGAATTCCTCCCAAACCATCTACTACGGAGTTCCCGGCTGCGGAAAAAGCAACAAAATTGATGAAGAAACAGGAAGCATTCCTGACGAGCAGAAAATGCGTGTTGTTTTTCATCCTGAATACACAAACGCTGATTTTGTCGGGCAGATTTTGCCGACTAATGTTGATGGAAATATTGAATATAAATTCAGACCCGGACCATTGTCAAAAATTTTGAGAAGAGCTTATCTTCATCCTGATAAAGAGTATTATTTGATTGTTGAAGAAATCAACCGCGGAAATGCGGCTGCGATTTTTGGAGAGTATTTTCAGTTGCTTGATAGAATTACCGCTAATAAAGAAATTACTGTTAATAGCTATACTTATACAGAAGGCTGGAGCAGTTATTCAATAGAAAATGAATTTATAAACTGGTATATCCGTGAAAACTTGTATGCCGATATAAATCATAAATTGCAAAATGAAAACGATGGAATTGCAAGAAAATCTGATGATGAAAGTCAAAAAACAATTGAAATAGGAAATCTTCATTTTTCAGCCAACACTGGAATCCGCCTTCCTCCGAATCTTTCAATTCTTGCTACAATGAACACGAGCGACCAGAATGTTTTTATATTGGACAATGCTTTTCAACGCCGATGGGATATGGTTCTGGTAAAAAACGAATTTGGTGAGGATTCTGAAAAAGCAAAAACTGAAGAAGAGCAAAAAAATATTGACCGGCAGAAAACGGCACTAATTGAAGGTTCTAAAATTACCTGGGGAAATTTCCATAAAACAATCAATGAGAAAATCTCGCAGTTTTCAAGAGAAAATAATTTTTCAAGCATGATAGACAAGCGGCTCGGCTGCTGGTTTGTTAAGGCTGTTCCTGATGATAAAAATGACATAAACGGAAAATATATTATTGAAGAGAAATCATTTAAAAACAAAATCCTGAAATATCTCTGGGACGATGCGTTCAAATTCAGCCGTGAAGATGTTTTTGAAGACGCTGATAATTTTGAATCTCTACTCGAAAAAGTAAAAATGGGCGAGTCGAACTTCGGAATTTTCAAGAATGTTGATTTTTCTGCTGAGAAATCAGAATCGCCTGAAGCGTAAAACTGATATGGCTTGCGTTAGCGCTGGTAGCACCGCCGAAGGCGTTCGTTGCAGTTTACCGCAACGAATGGAGCGGCAGCGGAAGTGCGGACATAGCGACCCGAAGTGCAGTGAAACGAAACGAAGGGAAACGCCCTGAAATAAAATGAAGAAAAATATTGAAATGAAATCAAAAAATTCCCTTTCCTCCTGCTGCGTTTATTTTGGCGAGGATAAAAACGATGCCGAAAGTCTTTCTGAAAAATTTGTCGGATTAAAGTGCACTGACGGAAAGCTGAAAGTCTATTTTCCTGTGGGCTACAGAAAGCCGGACGAAAAGAATAATCAGCCTGCCGATAGAGAAAAAGAAGTCCGAAGAAACATTTTGAACCTTATTCATGTTTTGCGGACATTCGGGGAAAAGGAGGACAATCTTTCTTCCTCGCCGCTGATTACAAAAAATCGAAATGTTGCATTTCCGATTCACGCGTATCTTTTTATAATCCGCGATTTTTTGTCGAACGGCTATTATGTCCAGAAAGAAACGCAGTATTCAAAAAGTCAGGGCGGAAAAGTGAGCTGGAGCCGCACCATAAAAAGTGTCAGGCCGCAGTTTATTGATTTTCAGCCGTTTTATTTTGATTTTATAACTCAAAAGACAAATTACAGCCATGCGGAGCTTGTTTCCCAAATCCATAAATTTTGCGTCCACGAATGTTTTTCAAAGCTGGGATTTCTGTTTTCAAGTTCTATGCCCGAAAAATCTGAGCTAAAGCTGAATAAAAACCTTTTTGTCGCCACGATAAAAAAGGCGATTGCGCAGACTTTCAACGAGAACAATCTGCTTCTTTTTAAGAATATGCTGGATGTGCTGAATTTTCTTGATGAAAATTCTGAAAACAGTGAATTTATTTACGGAACGCAAAACTTCCATGTCATCTGGGAGAAACTTGTTGACCGCATTTTCGGCGAGACGGACAAGGAATATTTTTATCCGAAAGTTTATTGGAAGCTGAAAAACGGAAAGGGCGGAGAAGAGCGTTTTGACTTTAGAACGGATGAAAAGCGCAACTCCCTCCGTCCTGATACAATAATGATTACAAACCGAGAAAAAGTAGGGCAGAAAATTTTTGTGCTTGACTCAAAATATTACCGCTACGGAGCAACCAAAGTAAAAAATCATCTTCCGGACAGCGCGAGCATTGTGAAGCAGTTCGCCTATGCGGAATATATAGAAAAAAATGATTCAATTCCGGAAAAAATAAAAAACTACAGGTCTGAGAATTCGGTTTTCAACGCGTTCATAATGCCTGCCTGCGTCCAGAAAATTGAGAATATCGGCTATGCGGGCGCGGATTACATTCACCGCTCGGACAGGGCTGAAAAATCCTGGCACAAAATCCACGGAATCCTTCTTGACACAAAAACGGTAATGGAGCACGCCGCAAAAAAAGACAACGAGCTGATTGAGCAGCTTGCGGCGGCGATTGAAGAAAAAATATAACATAAAAACTTTCCCACTAAGTTCCCTCAACGGACTGGGTGCGTTTGGATTAAAAACAACTGAACTCTCTATGAGAAAAATTTCATTTTTATAAAAAAAATAGTATAATTGATGCGCTTGGAGTAAAATATGCGAAAAGAATTTTGCGAAAAAGACGGAATACTCATCACTTATACAAATGATAATGTTTGTTTTGAGGACACAAAAACTGCTGAATCTATTCTGCTTTCAAATGATGGTCAAATTTTGCATTCAAACTTTGACGATAAAAAAATCAGTTCTATATAGAATATTTAAAGCAAATTTATCCCGCAATTACAACTTACAGGTCATTGGATTCTGTGGAGACTGCATAGATGTCGATATATATTAGAACTTTAGGATATAAGATTTATATTTGGTCAAACGAAAAAGACGAGACAATCCTCTTCCATATAACAAAAGGAAATCCTTCTGAGAATGATACAAAAGTTTGGGTGCTTGCAAACGGCTCTTTTGAAATAGCTCATAATAAAGGAAGAATTCCAGACCTGGCCAAGATAAATGAACGGCTGAGTTATGTTTTCTACTTTTTGAACTAAAAAGACAAATAAAAAAGAATGTGATATAGTATTTTCCTATAAGGAAATTTTATGAAAGTAATAAGTCTTTTATGTTCCAAAGAAAGTTTTTTTGATGAACGAGGAGTATATTTCAAACTTTGTAGACAATATGTAGTGTCATCCAGTTTATAAAAACGTGGATTTAGCTCCAAAATAGTTAGTGATAAAACTAACAGTATGGACATTATCTCATACAAAGCGGAAACACTACATGGAAATTATAACACAAAACGAAAAGAGAATAACATTGGAAATCATAGCGCCTGAATTCATTGATAATATACATAAAACTCTGAGTCAAAGTTTGAAAGAAGAAATCAAGCTTGGCAGTAAAGTGTCGGTTGCTGCGGCTTGTTTTTCGATTTATGCTTATCAGGAATTACAGAAAGCGCTTAAAGATATTGATGAATTAAGGTTTATTTTTACTTCTCCTACATTTGTTGCTGAAAAAGCAAAAAAAGAAAAGCGTGAGTTTTATATTCCTCGTTTGAACCGCGAAAGAAGTCTTTACGGTACAGAGTTTGAAGTAAAGCTTCGCAACGAGCTTAATCAAAAAGCTATTGCAAAAGAATGTGCTGAATGGATTAAACAAAAGGCTCATTTTAAGTCTAACTCTACTCAGCAGAATATGCCTTGTTTTATGAATGTTGATGAAACTTCTTACAATCCTGTAAGAGAGTTTACGGCTGTTGAGCTTGGTGTTGAAAAAGGAAATAATGCAGCTTTTGCAATTACAAAAATGCAGGCTCCTATGAGTTCTGGTTTTTTGCAAACTTTTGAACATTTCTGGCAAAACAGAGATATGATGCAGGATGTTACTGACCAGGTAATTGAAAACATAACTTCTGCATATAATGAGAATGCGCCTGAATTTATTTATTTCATTACACTTTATAATATCTTCAAAGAGTTTTTAGATGATATAAGTGAAGATGTTCTACCAAAGGAAGCAACTGGTTTTAAGCAGAGTGCAATCTGGAATAAACTTTATAACTTCCAGCAAGATGCTTGTCTTGCAATCATTAATAAACTTGAAAAATATAATGGTTGTATTCTTGCAGATAGTGTTGGTCTTGGTAAAACATTTACTGCTCTTTCTGTTATTAAATATTTTGAAAGCAGAAATAGCAGAGTTCTTGTTCTTTGTCCTAAAAAGCTTGCTAATAACTGGAATATTTATAAAGGAAATTATAAGAACAATCCAATAGCAGATGACCGTCTGCGTTATGATGTTTTATTCCATACAGACTTGAACCGAAAACACGGCCAGTCTAATGGAAATGACCTTGCTTGTATCAACTGGGGAAATTATGACCTCGTTGTTATTGATGAATCTCATAACTTCCGTAATGGTATAGGAACCCACGCGAATACTAAAGAAAACCGTTATATGCAGCTGATGGAGAAAGTTATTAAACAGGGAGTAAAGACAAAAGTCTTAATGCTTAGTGCTACGCCTGTTAATAACCGCTTTATTGATTTAAGAAACCAGCTGGCTCTTGCATACGAAGGTTCGGCCGAGAATCTTGATCAGAATCTTAAAACTAAAAGTTCAATTGAGGACATATTCCGACAGGCTCAGATTGCATTTAATAAGTGGAGCCGTTTTGATAAGGAAGAACGAACTACAGAAAATCTTTTGAGTATGTTAAGTTTTGACTTCTTTGAAGTTTTGGACAGTGTAACTATTGCACGAAGCCGAAAGCATATTCAGAAATATTATGATACAAAAGATATTGGAACTTTTCCAAAAAGACTTCATCCAATTTCATATTCGACTCCACTTACTGATGATGATAATGAAACAACATTCAATTTAATTTTTGAAGAATTAAATAAACTGAAACTTTCAGTTTATGTACCTTCTCATTTTATTCTGCCAAGTAAACGTTCAAAGTATGATTTGAATGTAGATGAAGAAACAGGTTCAGGTGGATTTGACCAGATGGGGCGTGAAAGCGGTATCCGCAGACTTATGGCGATTAACCTTTTGAAACGTCTTGAAAGTTCTGTATATTCATTCAGACTCACAACTCAGCGTGTACGCTCTTATATTAATCATACAATAAAACTTGTAGAGGATTTTACTGAAAATAAAAACAATCCAAATATCAATCTTACAGAGATATCAATGGATGACGATTATGATTTTGATGACCAGAATGCAAGCGACATGTTTGCAATTGGTAAGAAAGTTAAGATTGATTTAAATGATATGGATTATGTTTCCTGGCTTGCAGATTTGAGAATTGATGAAGCAATTTTTGCAGGACTTGAAAGCCTTACAGCAGAAATTACTCCAGAGAAAGATTCAAAGCTTCAGAAACTTGTTGAAGTTATTTGTAACAAAATTGAACATCCAATAAATGGTGATAATAAGAAGGTAATTGTATTCTCCGCATTTGCAGATACAGCAGATTATCTTTATGACAATTTGAGCGGACTGATAAAAGAAAAGTATGGATTAAATACTGCTATGGTTAGCGGTACAGCAGAAGGACGAAGTACACTTGATAAGTTCCGCTGCGATTTGAATGCAGTTCTTACATACTTCTCTCCATTTTCAAAAGATAAGAATGTAATTTACCCGGATGATCCAAGAAGTATTGATTTACTTATTGCAACAGACTGTATTTCTGAAGGTCAGAACTTACAGGACTGTGACTATCTTATTAACTATGATATTCATTGGAATCCAGTCCGCATAATTCAGCGCTTTGGACGAATTGACCGTATTGGTAGTAAGAACGCTCAGATTCAGCTTGTAAACTTCTGGCCTGATCTAACGCTTGATGAATATATCAATTTGAAAGGTCGTGTTGAAACTCGAATGAAGATTGTTGATATGGCGGCCACGGCCGATGACAATATTCTTGAAGAAGAGCAAAAAGATCTTGAATATCGTAAAGAGCAGCTTAAGCGATTGCAGGAAGAAGCCTGCGATATTGAAGATATGAATACTGGAATTAACATTATGGACTTAGGACTTAATGAATTCCGATTGGATTTACTTGAATATGTAAAAGAAAATGGCGACCTTGATAATACTCCATTTGGACTCCATGCTGTAACAAAAGCTTCTGAAGACTGCCCTCCTGGAGTAATCTATGTTCTTAAAAACCGAAATAATAACGTAAATATAGATAACCAGAACAGGCTTCATCCTTTCTACATGGTCTATATTGGGAAAGACGGAAATGTAGTTTGTAATCATCTGAATCCTAAAAATATGCTGGATAAAATGCGGCTGATGTGTAAGGCAAAAAGCGAACCCATTCCAGAGGTTTACAGACAGTTTAATATTGAAACAAAAGATGGCCGCAATATGAAAGTTTATAACCAGCTTTTGTGTGATTCTATTTCTTCAATTATAGAAGTAAAAGACGAAAGTGATATGGATTCATTCCTTAGCGGTGATGCGGTAGATTTTAAGCATGGACAGATAAAAGGCCTTGATGACTTTGAGCTTATCTGCTTCTTAGTAATAAAAGAGGCCAAGAATGCTTAAGCTCCCAGAAGTTACAGAACTAAGAAAGGCTTTACCGAAAGCCCAGATTTACAGAAAGTTTGAGCTTACAAATGCGCAAGTCGCAAAGTTTGATGCGGATATTAGTAGAATTGATATTGTAAATGAAGTAAGTGCCAGAACGATTTCTGCAATACAGGAAGGACAAAAAATAAAAAGTTTTTATCTTTTGAGCGTTACTCTTAAGACAAAAGACTATGAGCCAAAGAATATTGAACGTATTGCAAAACTGATTCCACAGAATCTTATTTTTGCATTACAGTTTGAAGAAGAGATTCAGCTGGCAGTTTTCTGTGAAAAACTTTTTACAACAGAATGGATGCCGGAAACAAAAGCGGCAATTGAACTTTTTGGCTTGAACTTTGATGACGTTTGGGAAAATATCATCAAAAAGATTGAAGGTGGCGAATGGGATAATGACCTTAGCCTTGAAGAAAATATAGAAATTAAGGATAAAAAAGAAAAACTTGAAAAAGAAATAAACAGGCTTGAAAAGCTTGCCAGAAAAGAAGTTCAGCCTAAAAAGAAGTTTGAGCTTGTGAATAAGAAAAGAAAACTGGAAGAGGAATTAGGGAGATTATAAGGAGATATAAACATGAATATCATAAAAGTACGGGAAGATAAAGGCCCTATCGAATTTGAAAAATATGAATCAAAAGAAAAATCTTTTAAGGTAAAGGATGAAGCTAGCAAATATATTAATGAAAATGGAGAATTCTCTGAAAGAGATTTACGTTCTCGCGTAGAACCTTGGCTTTCATCTCTTTTCCAATCTGAACACCTTTCATTATTAGTGGGTAGTGGCTTAACTTCTGCAATTCAAATTGAAGCAACTGGAAAAAAAGCTGATAATGGAATGTATGAATTAGACCTTTCTGAAACAAAATACAAAGATAATATTAAAACATTCGCTTCTGAAAGTGCAAAAAAGACTGGTCGTGGAACCTCAAATATAGAAGATGAAATAAGAATAGCAAATGAATTATTACGTGGATTGGAAATATCTGGATTACAAGAAGACGATACAAAGATTTTAAAAGAAGTGATAAATAAAAATATTCAAGCCTTTACAGAAAATATATCAACTATTGAGAACTCTATCGCAACAGCAGAAATTGATAAAAGAGAAAAAGCATTTCAATTTCTAGTATCATTCCTCATGAGTTTTGCAAGCAGAACTGGAACAAGAGACAGGCTTCATATTTTTACAACCAATTATGACAGGCTTATTGAGGAAGGTGCAGACATTGCAGGTCTTCATTTAATAGATAGATTTGTTGGAAGCTTAAATCCGATTTTTAGATCTTCAAGACTTGATATTGATATGCATTATAATCCTCCTGGAATTAGAGGGGAACCAAGATATCTTGAGGGTGTTGCAAAATATACAAAACTACATGGCTCAATAGATTGGGTTGAAACGGATACAAACAATATTAGAAAAATTGGTATGCCATTTGGAGCAAAAAATTTAGCACCTTTTTTGGAAGCTGCAAATGTTCCAGAAAATTATCAAAAGGTTATGATATATCCAAATTCATCAAAAGACAGGGAAACTGCAGAGTATCCTTATGTTGAATTATTCAGAGATTTTGCTGCTGCTTTGTGTCGTCCTAATTCAACTCTTGTAGTTTATGGATATAGTTTTGGAGACGATCATATCAATAGAATTATTTCAGACATGCTAACAATTCCTTCAACTCATTTAGTGATTATTTCGTTTAATGATAAAGAAAAACGAATTATGAATTTCTATGATAAGTGCGGGCATTCTGATCAAATTTCATTATTGATTGGTGAAGATATCGCAAATATTTCAGCATTAACAGGAATATACCTTCCAAAATCAGCTATTGATAAGACTTCTATTAAAATGGCTGAATTAATTAAAGCACGCATCACAACTAAAGATGACAAGTCAGAGGAGAAAGATAAATAATGATGTCTCCAATTGAAAACTCTGAAAACTTACGCGTTGGTACAATAGATTTTATTTCTCCTGATGAAATTAAAGTTCTTCTTGATATAGAAGTGCCAAACGATGTTACTTTAAATACTGGAGTACCTCGTTCGTTTCCACGAATTAATGGATATGTTTTGTTTTCTTGTGAGAATGGATATTTGGTTGGGCAAATTAACTGGATAACCATTGAACGCTCCCAATATCCAAAAAGAAGAGGAATACAAGATTTTGGAATAATTGATTTACCATTTCCTTTAAGAATTATAAGTGTAAACCCACTTGGAGTATTACGTAATTCTTATGATTATAATGATGGAAAAACAATTTATCAATTTTCCAGAGGAATAGATATTTTTCCAACTGTGGGAGACCCGGCATACTTACCAACAGAAGAACAACTTAAAGCCATTATTGAAAATGGTGAAAACAGACGTGTAAAAATCGGAACAAGCCCATTATGTGGGAATGCAGAAGTTTCTGTAAATCCAGATAAATTATTTGGAAGACACGTTGCTGTTCTTGGAAATACAGGAAGCGGAAAATCATGTTCTGTTGCTGGTTTAATAAGATGGTCAATTGAAGCAGTTGGCAAAGACTCGAATTCTAGATTTATTATTCTTGATCCTAATGGAGAATATTCTGAATGTTTTTCTGATTTTAAAAATGTAAAACGTTATGCAGTTGAACTTGATAATGAAAAAGAAATAAACCAATTAAAAGTTCCTTTATGGTTATGGAATACTGATGAATGGATTGCATTCACACAGGCCGGTGGAAAAGCTCAGAAACCAACACTAGTACAAGCTTTGAGAACTGTACGCGAAGGTCTTTCTCATATTGATTTAGGTGAAGAATATAAAACGAAAAACTTTTTAAAAACAATTTATCAAATAACAGTGCTTGAAATAAAAAATGGCAATCCATGGGGAGGATTTCGTAAAGCGAAGAGTTTTCTCGAATTATTAGAGAAATGGAATGAGTCTGTCGTTGAAAATGATAGTTTTTCACAACTTGAAAATAATGCAATCAGAAACTTGAAAAATCAAATAGATTCATTAAAAGAACAAAGGACTGGAAATTATGTAAATTATAACTTTTCCACAGTTGAAGCTAATAATGTTAAAGATTTAATAAATAATGCTTACATTGCTTTTGGTGGCTCTGAAAAAGATTTTCTACCAATTGATGAAAGCATTCCACTTCCATTTACAGGAGAAATGTTTTTATCTAGTATTGAATCAAATGCAGCTTTAATGGGAACAAGCGAATATGTAGAAACCATGCGTATGAGAGTTCAAACTTTGCTTTCAGACAAACATTTAAAACCTGTAATTAGTTATGAAGCTGACTATACATTAGAGCAATGGCTTGAAGACTATATTTGTCCTAAAACAGAAGATTCTTCAGCAATAACAATCATAGATTTATCTTTACTACCTAGCGAAATGACTCATATTATTGCATCTGTAATTGCAAGAATGACTCTAGAATCTTTACAGCGTTACAGAAAAGTTAATAATGGAAAAACTCTTCCAACAACAATTGTTATGGAAGAAGCTCATACGTTTATAAAAAGATATAATGATGATACTGAAACTTATTCTGCTTCTTCAACTTGTGCTAAGATTTTTGAAAAAATTGCACGTGAAGGAAGAAAATTTGGTTTAGGTTTAGTTTTATCTTCACAGAGACCAAGTGAACTTTCTCCAACTGTGCTTTCACAGTGTAATACATTCTTATTACATAGAATCTCAAATGATAGAGACCAGGAATTAGTACATAGACTTGTACCAGATAACTTACGAGGATTGTTGAGAGATTTGCCTTCTTTACCTTCAAGAAATGGAATTCTTTTGGGTTGGGCAGCAGAAATGCCAATAATGGTACAAATGAATCATTTGCCAGAAGAAAAAAGACCAAAATCTAATGACCCTGAATATTGGAAATATTGGACTGAAAATAAAGAAAAAGTTGATTGGAAAACAATTGCTAATGATTGGCAAGATAAAGACTTTAAAGAACCAAGTGTAAACATTGAGAAGCAAGATGAACAAAATGATAATTGATAATAAAATATCAGAAGCAAGAAAATTTTTTGAAGAAGACTCTTATTTATTAGATTTTTATGACAGTGCAATCGAATGTTATGAAAAATCAGATTTTCCTCTAAAAATAAATAATTTTGCTTGCAATATAAGAGAATTACTTAGAGAAAAAATGGCTTTAGTTGCTTCTGATGAAGATGTTTCTCAATGTGAATGGTGCAAAGGCAACAAATATTTAGATGAAAATAATAAACCAACAAGAAGGGCTCGAATTAGATATTACTTATTATTAAATATGCCAGATATTTCGGTGGAGAAAATATTTAAGGAAAAGATTGAAGAAATAGAAGATGAATACATGAAACAAATAAGGGAACTTAGTATTTATACTCATGTAACTAAGGCTATTTTTTATTCTACTACATCAGAAAGAGATATTAAATTTTGCGAGATTCTTAACTTACTTTCAGACATATTAAGTTTTATAGAAACATCAAAGAAAATGACTACAACAGAAATAGAAAAATTTCTTTATGATGATATTTCTAATCACGTTTATAATGATTATCTTGATTCAGAACTTGATTTACTTTCGACTCATACAAGTGTTGATGATGTTCTGATTAAAGAATTCTCAATTGAAGATATTACTAATGATTTTATTTATATCATGGGGACTGCAGAATTAGATACCTGCTTGCAATATGGTAGTTACTCTGAATTTTGTCGCGGGGAAGGTGCAGTCTTTAATATGAGTTTTGATTTAGATTTTTCAGTTAAAATAAATATTACTGATTTTGACGATAAAGAATATAAATATGAATCTGTAAATACTGATAAATTCTATGGAGTTGAAAATGGAGAATAAAATGACACACCTAAAAATGCACTCAATGAATAAAATAGACGAAAACGTTCGCAAAATCGCTGCATTTTTCCCGAACTGCGTGACCGAGGCAAAAGATGAAAACGGCGAAATCGTACACAAAATAGATTTTGACATGCTCAAACAGGAACTTTCAACTACACTTGTTGAAGGTCGTGAAGAACGCTACCAGTTCACCTGGCCGGACAAGAGGCAGGCGATTCTTACCGCGAATGCTCCGATTGACAAAACTTTGCGTCCGTGCCGCGAGGAAAGCGTGGACTTTGACAACACGCAGAACCTTTATATTGAGGGCGACAATCTTGAGGTGCTCAAGCTCTTGCAGGAAACCTACCTTTGCAAAATCAAGATGATTTACATTGATCCGCCCTACAACACAGGAAACGATTTTGTTTATGAGGATGATTTTGCGCAGAATGCCGCCGACTACATTGCAAACAGCGGACAGACTGATGAAGAAGGCAACCGCCTTGTAGCTAACACCGAAAGCAACGGAAGATTCCACACCGACTGGCTGAACATGATGTACCCGCGCTTGAAGCTGGCAAGGGATTTGTTGAGCGATGATGGAGTAATTTTTATTTCTATTGATGATAATGAAGTTGATAATCTTAAAAAGGTATGTGATGAGGTGTTTGGGGAGTCAAATTTTGTTGCAATTTTAAATTGGAGAAGAAGTGGCGGTCGTCAAGATAGTAAATATTATGCAATTATACATGAGTATATTTTATGTTACGCAAAAGATATATCAAATTTTGAGGCAGGCGAAGAAATAAAAACTGGTGAAGTTTTTTCAAAATATGATGAAGAAAAAAAACGCTTTTATAAAACTCAATTACTGCGAAAATGGGGGTCAAATAGTTTAAGAGAAAATAGACCAAATCTTTATTATCCAATAAAAGCTCCCGATGGAATCGATGTATATCCAACAATATACGAAGAAGATAAGTCCAGCGCCCTTGAATTTATTGAAATTCAAGGGCGCTGGCGCTGGAGCGCCAGCAACCTTGTTAATGCTCAAAAAGAAGGTCGAATTGAATTTCAAAAAAATAAGTGGGGAAAATGGATTGCTTATGAAAAAATATTTGCACCTTTAGAAGGGGAAGAGAATACAAAAAAATATACGACATGGATTGATGATGTTGGAAATGGAACAGATGTTATAAAAAAACTCTTTGGTAAAGTTTGTTTTGATTATTCAAAATCTCCAGAACTTATTAGTAGATTTTTGAAAATGGCAAATCTCGAGGATGATGACATCGTCCTCGACTTCTTCTCCGGTTCTGCCACAACCGCGCACGCTGTTATGCAACTCAACGCAGAAGACGGCGGTAACCGCAAATTCATTATGGTTCAGCTTCCCGAACTCTGTGACGAAAAATCCGAAGCATATAAGGCTGGCTACAAAAATATCTGCGAAATCGGCAAAGAACGCATTCGTCGTGCAGGTAAAAAGATTATAGAAGAAAATCCATTAACTACTCAAAATCTTGACATCGGCTTCCGCGTTCTCAAATGCGATTCCTCTAATATGGAAGATGTTTACTATTCTCCAGAACATTTTAGCAGTCAAGATTTGTTCAAAAATAACATCAAAAATGACCGTACTCCAGAAGATTTACTTTTCCAGGTAATGCTTAACCTTGGAATTTTACTTAGTAGCAAAATCGAAACAAAAGAGATAGACGGCAAGACTGTTTTCTATGTTGAAGGAAATTATCTTGTTGCCTGCTTTGACGAGAATGTGGACGAAAAAACACTCACTGAAATTGCAAAGGAAAAGCCTTATTACTTTGTAATGCGCGATGCTTCTATGGCTAGTGACAGTGTTGTTACAAACTTTGAGCAGATTTTTAAGGCTTATCTTGGAGAAAGCTATAATCCGGATAATATCAGGATTATTTAAGAGGGCTTAGATGAACAAAGAAATTGCAATCTTTAGCACTGATAAAGAAACCATAAATGTTGAAGTTCTCTTTGAAGACGAAACTGTCTGGCTGACACAAGACCAGATGGCAACTCTGTTTGAAAAGGCAAAGTCCACTATCAGCGAGCATATAAAGCACATTTTTGAAGAAGGCGAACTGGAAAAATCTATGGTTGTTCGGAATTTCCGAAATACCACTAAGCATGGTGCAATTGAAGGAAAAACACAAACCCACGAGGTTCTTTACTATAACCTTGATGTTATAATTTCTGTTGGCTATCGGGTAAAATCTATTCGGGGCACACAATTCCGTCAATGGGCGACGAAACGCCTTAATGAATATATACGAAAAGGCTTTACACTGGACGACAACCGCCTGAAGCAGCTGGGGGGCGGGGACTACTGGAAAGAACTTATGACACGAATCCGCGACATTCGTGCCAGTGAAAAAGTGTTCTATCGTCAGGTACTCGATATCTACGCAACAAGTATTGATTACAATCCTAGTTCTGATACTTCAATTCAGTTTTTCAAGAAAGTACAGAACAAAATACATTTTGCCGTGCACGGTCAGACCGCCGCGGAAGTAATTTTCAATCGGGCTGATGCGGAAAAAGAATTCATGGGGCTAAAGAGTTTTGAAGGAAAACGTCCTCACTTAAAGGATGCCGTGATTGCCAAGAACTATCTTGATGAAAAAGAACTTCGTGCTATGGGGCAGATTGTAAGTGGATATCTTGATTTTGCAGAGCGTCAGGCAGAACGGCAGGTTCCTATGACAATGAAAGATTGGGCTGAATATCTGGATAAGATTCTTACGATGAGCGGTGAACAGATTTTACAGGGAAATGGCATGGTAAGCCATGAGCAGGCTATCGAAAAAGCAACAGGTGAGTATAAGAAATATCAGCAGAAAACGCTCAGCGATGTTGAGGTGGCTTTTTTGGATTCAATTAAAGTAATTGCAGATAAAACCGCATATAAATCAAAGGAAAAGAAATAATGAAGTTTACTTTTAAGATACAAAAATATCAGACCCAGGCTGTAGATGCTCTTGTAAAATGTTTTGAAGGGCAACAGTTTGCAGACAGAGTTCAATATTTACGCGATAAAGGAATTATGCCTCAAGTTCAGAAAACTGAAATGGAACAAGTTGAATTGTTTGAATCAGAACCTTCTTCAACTGACGAAGAGCTTGAACAGGCAGATAACGGTTACCGCAATGCAGATTTAATTCTTGGCGATAAAGAGCTTTTGGAAAATATCCATAAGATGCAGGACAGCAATTTTATTATACGCTCTGCAAAAATTGAGCGTACTGCAGGAGTTCCAAGTTTTGATATTGAAATGGAAACTGGAACTGGCAAGACTTACGTTTATACAAAGACAATGTATGAACTGAACAAGTCTTATGGATGGAGTAAGTTTATGGTTGTTGTGCCTTCTGTGGCTATCCGAGAAGGAATCTACAAAAGCCTTGAATATACACAAGACCATTTTATGCAGCAGTATGGAAAGAAAATCAGGTTCTTCATATACAATTCTAAACGTTTAAATATGATTGACCAGTTTTCTGCCAGTAGCGATATAAATGTAATGATTATCAACACCCAGGCATTTAACACTTCTTTGAATAAAGAAAAGAATGTTGAAGGCCGTAAAGGAAACGAAGCTGCTCGTATTATTTACACAAAGCGTGATGAATTTGCAAGCCGCCGGCCTATTGATGTTATTGCAGTCAACAGACCTATTTTGATTCTTGATGAACCTCAGCGGATGGGTGATGAAAAATCTGCTACTCAAAAAGCTTTAACTCAGTTTAAGCCTTTGTTTGTAATCAACTATTCAGCTACTCATAAGATTCAGCATAATCTTGTTTACCGCCTGGATGCTTTGGATGCCTATAATCAGAAGCTTGTTAAGAAGATTGAAGTAAAAGGCTTTAAACTTGAAAACATTGCCGGAACAAATACTTACATATACGCAGATTCTATTATTCTTTCTAAAAACTCTGCTCCTATGGTGAGGCTTGAGATTGAAGTAAAACAAGGAAACGGAATTAAACGGCAGTATATAAAACTTAATCAGGGAGACAAGCTTGATGAAGCAAGCAAAGGACTTCCTGAATATAAAGGTCTTTACATTGCCGAAATCTTACCACAGGAAAACCTGATTCGTTTTAATAAATCTGTTAGCGATAACTCTGATTCTACAGTTCTTAAAGTTGGAGAAATGACTGGAAACGTTGCGGAAAAAGATATACGTCGCGTTCAGATACGTGAGACAATCCGCAGCCATTTTAAGAAAGAAAAAGAGTTTTATGACGCAGGTCTTAGAATAAAAGTTTTGTCTTTGTTCTTTATTGATGAAGTTGCAAAGTATCGTGCTTATGATAAGGATGGAAATGAAATTCTTAGTGAGTATGGCAAGATGTTTGAAGAGGAATACAAAACTGTTTTGAATGACTTTGTGGATATCAATCCTAATAGTTATTATCAGAAAGTTTTGCTTCCAAGTTCTAATGATATTGGCCCTTGCCATGAAGGATATTTTAGCCGTGATAAGAAGAATAGATTGATTGATTCTTCTGGAGATAGCGACGAAGATATTTCAACTTATGATGCAATTCTGAAAGATAAAGCAAGACTTTTGGATTTTGATTTTCCATTACGATTTATCTTCTCTCACTCGGCTTTACGTGAAGGCTGGGATAATCCTAATGTATTCCAGATTTGTACTCTTAAACATTCTGATAACAACATAAGCCGACGTCAGGAAGTTGGTCGTGGTATGCGTCTTTGTGTAAATGAAGATGGAGCTCGCCAGGATAAAGAGGTTCTGGCTGATGCAATTCATGATGTAAATACACTTACTGTAATTGCTAGTGAAAGTTACCGTGATTTTGTTGATGGACTTCAGAAAGATATTACTGCTGAACTTAGTGATTCTAGACCTAAAATTGCTAATACAGATTACTTTGAAGGAAAAACTATCACAGTTTGTGGAAAAACATTTGAAATTGATTCAAAGCAGGCAAATATTATTCATAACTATCTGGTTAGAAATAATTACATAGATGACGAAGATAAGCCTACAGATATTTATAAGACTGCTGTTGAAGAACAGTCAATCCAAAATCTACCTGTTACACTGCATCAGACATTACCTAAAGAATTATTCCAGAATGCAAATGCAACCACAGAGATTTTTGAGCAGGTTCAGAAGCTGATTCAGGCTGTTTATAATCCTTCTGTTCTTACAGATATGATTGATAATGGTCAGAAACCTCAGTGGGAAAATGGAAATCCACTTAATAAGAACTTTGAGAAGAATATATTCCAGGAACTTTGGAAGAAGATTAATCATAAGTACACTTACAGCTGCCGCTTTAATAGCGAGGAATTGATTAGAAATGCCGTTCAGGCTATTAAGAGCGATTTGAAAGTTGCGCCTATGCGCTACACTTTGGAGATTGGTCAGCAGAAAGATAAGATTGATGAAAGCCAGATACGTTCTGGAACTGCTTTTGGAAATGCTGATTCTGAAACAAAATCATTGAGCCGTGCTGTCGCCAGTTCTGTAAAGTATGACCTTGTCGGTGATATTGCTAAGGGCTGTAAGCTGACTCGTAAAACTGTCGCAACTATTTTGAGTAAGCTTACTATAAAAGAAATGGAACAGTTTGGATTTAATCCTGAGAAGTTTATTCGTGATGTAATCAATATTATCAATGCTCAGAAGTCTACAAAGATTGTTGAACATATTGAATACCACGAGCTTGAAGATACTTATGATTCAAGCATTTTTACTTCTCCAAAGTTGCCGGATAAGAATCCATTTATTGCAAAAAAATGTATTCAAGACCTGGTGTTTACTGACAGTATGGTTGAATGGAAGTTTGCTGAGGATTTGGATGGATCTGCAGAAGTTGTTGTTTATGCGCGTTTGCCTCGTTCATTCCAGATTCCAACACCTGTAGGAAATTATGCTCCTGACTGGGCTATTGCATTTGATAAGGACAAAGTAAAGCATGTTTTCTTTATTGCTGAAACTAAGGGAACGATGGAAGATTTGCAGCTTAATAAGATTGAATCTAACAAAATTGAATGTGCTAAGAAGCTGTTTAATGTAGTTTCCACTAGTGGCGTAAAGTATGACCATGTTGATAGCTTTGAGCAGTTAAAGAATGTGATTGGGTTGAAGGGGTAGGTTTGATTATATTAGGTCGAATGTCGAGCTTTAGGGTTTCTTGAAATTGAACCTAAATATAGAAATGAAAATATTGGGGAATTAAAAATAATAAGAAATGTAAATGACTGGCAGTATTTAACTGGCACTTTACAACAGTTTGGAATCTTTCTCTAATAGAATTTTCCCCATTCCCATACTATAATAATTCCATGAATCTTGAAAAAGACAAGACTGAATACATTGTGGCTTTTGTAAGCGAGTTCGCAAAAAAATATAATCTTTCCGCGAAAGAGACTTTCAATTATCTTGACCGCTTTAAGGCTGTGGATTTTTTGGAGCGGCAGTACAGCATTGCGCACACGCTTTCGTTTTCGCAGATGGTTTCTGACGTCGCAGTTTTCTGCAGAAAAAACGGAGGCAGGCTTTGATGTTGCTGTATCACGGTTCAAATTTGCAAATTTCAAAAATTGATTTATCCAAGTCAAAACATGGCAAAGATTTTGGCTCAGGTTTTTATCTTTCTGATAATTTTGAACAGACGATGGAAATGGCAAAATTCAAGTCTGAAGTTTTTGGCGGAATTCCAACTGTAATGGAATATGAATTTGATGAAGCTGGTGCGGAAAATTCAGCTTTGAAGATTTTGATATTTTCAGAATATTCAAAAGAATGGGCTGAATTTGTTTTCAAAAACAGAACATCAGATTCTTCAGAAATAAAAAACGAATATGATATTGTAATTGGACCTATTGCCAATGATAAGGTAGGAGCGCAGATTCGCCGCCTTATAGAAAAAGACATAGACTTTGACACTTTTCTGCACCGTATAAAATATATGAAAGGCCTTACATTGCAGTACTTTTTTGGAACAGAAAAGGCGGTTTCATTTTTTAAATTGAAAAGGAGCATTTCGCAATAATGACAGATTTCGAATATCAGATTGAATGTACCACCCGCGACCTGGCGGACAAGCTTATCGGTGATTTTTCCATGTCTGTTCCACAGGCTCTGCGTGTTGTGTATAACTCTGAAACTTATGAAAAACTAATAAATCCCAGGACAGGACTTTATTTTCAAAGTCCGCTTTATGTCTACGATTTCCTGAAAAACGAAGTCCTTACCGGAAAAATGGCTTGACTTTGTAATAATTCCAAATTTCCACATTCCACACTGTCTGTATATATTGCACAGTTTGACTGTATAAGCACCCAATTTATTGTGACGCTTGTGATTACTGTTCATGATTTGTTGTTCAAGGTAAAAACAATTTTTCATTGAAAAAAAACTATAAAAAACGAAGAAAATGTTTGACAAAACTTGGCTGGGGGGGGGTAGACTATTTTTGGGTCGTTCAATCGACAAAATCTAGTTTTTTTATAAGGTAAGATAAAAACGGAGCGATCTATATTTTAACAGGTAGATAATTTTTAAAGCTGTCAGGTTTCTGATAGCCTTTTTTTATCATCACAGTTCACACAAGAATCTCTTTTGCAAACTGTAATTTTCGCTATTCATTGCTCACCGCTAAGCGGAGTTTTATAAGGAATTTTTGCATAGAAAATTCTTAGTTTTCTCCAAATATTAATTTGACTTATTCAATATTTGGTTTTAGAATTAAATCATAATATAACCCTTAGGGAGGCCACACAACAAATGGCAAAAGTAGAACTTAAAGGTATTGGTAAAATTTATGATGGCGGTGTTCAGGCCGTTACAAATGCCAATATCACAATTGAAGACAAGGAATTCTGCGTATTCGTAGGTCCTTCTGGTTGCGGAAAGTCAACAACTCTCCGAATGATTGCTGGTTTGGAAGATATTTCTGAAGGAAAACTTTACATCGATGGAAAAGAAATGAACGATGTTCCTCCAAAGGATCGAGACATCGCCATGGTATTCCAGAACTACGCTCTTTATCCTCACATGACTGTTTATGACAACATGGCATTTGGTCTTAAACTTAGAAAAGTTGATAAGGCCGAAATTGACCGCAAGGTAAGAGAAGCTGCTAAACAGTTAGGTCTTACAGAATATCTCCAGAGAAAACCAAAGGCTCTTTCTGGTGGTCAGCGCCAGCGTGTTGCTGTAGGACGTGCCATCGTTCGTGAACCAAAAGTATTCCTTTTTGACGAACCTTTGTCAAACTTGGATGCTAAGCTTCGTGTAACAATGCGTTCTGAAATTGCTGCTCTTCACAACACTCAGCAGAAGACAATGATTTACGTAACACACGACCAGACAGAAGCAATGACTTTGGGAACAAAGATTGTTGTTATGAAAGACGGTTTTGTTCAGCAGATTGGAGCTCCTCTTTATCTTTACAACAATCCAATCAATAAATTCGTTGCAGGATTTATTGGAACTCCTCCAATGAACTTTATGACAGTAAAAGTTCTTGAACGCGGCGGAAAACTTGTTTGCGATGAAGGTTCTTTTGAAATTACTCCTACAGATGCGCAGGCTGCTTGCCTTAAAGATTACATCGGTAAGGAAGTTTCATTTGGTATCCGTCCTGAAGATTTGAAGTATGTTGACAAGCCGCAAGGCAAAGACAATATGCAGATGAAGATTGTAAATAAAGAACCTCTTGGCGCTGAAACTCATCTTTATCTTGTGTCTAACAAAGGTCAGCAGCTTATTGCAAAAACAAATGCAAATGCTGAATTCCGTCTTGGCGACACAATCAACATTGTTCCTAATATGGAAAAAGCAAAATTCTTCAGCATGGAAGAAGGCGAAAAGAACATCTGCGATACTATCGAAGTAAAGTGGTAAAATCTTTTCTATAAAAAAAGGGCTATTCAAAGTATATGATTAAGTGTCTTTTTCGACCTTATAAAACTACTTTGGATAGCCTTGTTTTTTTACGGCTATAAAAAACTCGAAGTTTGAGATAACTGATTAGGTCGAAAGTCGAATTTTTAGGAAAATGAATAAAAGCGTAAGCGAATTTACAATTTGTGAAGATTTTGTGCGATAAGAACGATTAAGGTTGCATAGCAACCTCAACCGATTCAAACGAAGTGCGAGCACAATCATCTGTAGCAAATTGTAAATTCGCTGAAAGCGTTTTTTTACGGTTATAAAAAACTCGAGGTTTTGTCTAACTAGTTATTAAACTACACTAAAAACGCATTTTTGAGTCGGAATATCAATTAAGGTTGGTTTTAGCATAACTTCTTGATTTAGTTTTAGTTCTGTTCCTGCAAGCGTTGTTTGCATTGCAAGAGATGGAATCATTATTAATGAATCGCCATTTTTTATGTCTATGCAAATGCCTTTTCCGCTCCATTGTGGATTTTGCAGCAAGTATATAAGTTTCCAATGTATTTCGCTAAAACGGCTTGCTTTTCTTGCCGCAATTGAAGCGGCATCGCCTTGACTTATTCTTTCAAGCATTGTGTCTTTGTCTAAAAGTTTTTCTCCGTTTAAAAATGCCCTCAGCTGCTGGTGTGCAATTAAGTCGCTGTAACGCCTTAAAGGGCTGGTTACTTGGCTGTAAGTTGCAAGACCAAGACCTGCGTGCATTCCAGGAGTTATTCCCACGCTTCTTTTGTGCATACATTTTAAAAGTGCAAATTGTCCTGCAAGTCCTTCTACTGTCGTTTTAGGAACATCTGGAGCGTCTTGCGTTACATAAGGAAAAGGAATTCTGTTATTCATTGCGAATCTTGCGGCTCCTTCACCGGCGAGCAGCATCATTTCGCAAACCATGTCATCGGCTTCAAATCGTTCTAGCGGTGAAAGTTCAACTTTTTTTGTTTCTGGATCTACGCTTATGTGGACTTCAGGCATATTTATGCTGATTGCTCCAGATTTTTTTCTTCGTTCGATATTTTTTTTAGCAATTTCAAAAAGTTCAGCAAGTTCTTCTGTTTCTTTTTTATTTGTTGCTTCTTCGTAAGTCATTCGCTTCACGTTTACAAAGGTTTTGAACACTTTACATTCTTCTATAGAATTATCTTCATTTAAAAGAATTCTAAACGAAAGGGCGCGTGATTTTTCTTTGATTCCGAGCGCGTATTCTTCAAAGCAGCTTTCGTTCAACATTCTAACCGCGCCTTCTGGCAGATAGAGCGTTGTTCCTTTGTTTCTTGCAACTTTGTCGATTGAAGAATCTGGTTTTACGTAGCTTGCTGGATCTGCAATGTGCACCCAAAGGTATTTTCCGTCAAAAGCCACTGCATCGTCCGGGTCTGTTGACCATTTGTTGTCGATTGCGTAAGCATAGCCTGGAACTTCAATTCGCTCTTCTTCAGGAGGCAAGCCTAACGCTTCAGATGCGCTGTTCATAGAAAGACCGTACCTTGCAGGATATGGATTTTTTGTAATATTCCAAATGCCGCAGTCTATTAAAAGCTGATGAGCCTTTTCTGGAGTTTGAGTAACGCCGGCTTCTACCATGACTTTTGATTTTTCGCTTTTGCCGAGCGCAAGGTTTTCTACTTCTACCATGAACTTTGAATCTTCTGGCAAAAGTTTTCTCTGTTTTAATCTTTCTATAAAGGCTTTCCTGATTTCTTCCTCGTGTTCTTTTTCAAAGTTTTTCTGCTTTATGGCAAGAATTTCTTCTTGTTTTCTAGGAATGAATTTTATTAAGCCGTTTTTTAGTTCGTTTTCGCAAAGGCTGAACTCAAGGCTTTCGCATAAAGTTTTAAAGATGAACCAGCACTGGTCGCTAGTTGTGTCTGTCCGTAAAATTGAACACAAGTCTTCAAAAGTCAGCGGTTCTTGCGCAGTCGATTCATCAGAACTTAAAAGTTCGTAAGTTTCTTTTATTTGATTTTCTAGTTTTTCATCGCTGTAAGAAAGCAGGTTTTCTAGGGAAGTCGCTGGCTCTTTAAATAGAATTGCAATATCTTTTTCGCGGACTTTTTGCTGTGCGTATACTGCTTTTTTTCCGCTTTCTGTTGCGGGACTAACTTGATATTTTATTAGTATTTTTTCGCCGTCGGTTTCTTCTATAATTGCGCATTGCTTTTTGTAAAGAACAGGGATTTTTTTTTCAAACATGACTAAAGCACCTTAAAAGAGTTTGTAAAATCAAATATAAACGAAATAAGCGGTTTTTACAACAATGCTGCTGTTTGCGTGCCTGCGAATATTGGCTCAGAATAAAAATTAAAACTATGTTGCGGAACATTCAATGTGATTTTGCTGGTTCATTGTAATATTTGCCGTTTTTTTGTAAAATATGTATATTTATAACAAAGATACAATAAGGATAGACAAATGGCTTTGCTTGATGTTCAAAATATTTCGGTTAGTGTTGAAGAAAAACAGGTTTTAAAAAATCTTAGTTTGCAAATAAATCCAGGTGAAACTCATGTTCTTATGGGACCAAATGGAGCAGGAAAATCTACGCTTGGAAATGCTCTTATGGGGAATCCAATTTACACTTTAAATAGCGGAAAGATTTTTTTTGACGGCAAAGACCTTTCTGAAGAAAAAACAGATGCGCGTGCGAAATCGGGTTTGTTTCTTTCTTTTCAAAATCCTTTGGAAGTTCCAGGAATTTCTTTGGAAACGTTTATTCGCTCTGCGATTCAGCAAAAAACTGGCGAGCGTGTAAAGTTGTTTCAGTTTCAAAAGGAACTGCAATCAAATATGAAGCTTTTAAATATGGATGAATCTTACGCAAGAAGAGATTTGAACGTAGGATTTTCTGGCGGAGAGCGCAAAAAAAGCGAAATTCTTCAGCTTTTAATGCTAAAGCCAAAACTTGCAATTCTTGATGAAACGGATTCCGGTCTTGATGTGGACGCTGTTCGAACGGTTTCAAAGGGAATTGAAGAATACCAAAAAAACATGAACGGCGCTTTGCTTATAATCACTCATTCTACAAGAATCCTTGAAAGTCTTCATGTGGACTACACTCATATTCTTGTAAAAGGTTCTATTATAAAGACAGGAGACGCATCCCTCGTTCAGCAGATAAACGAAAATGGGTTTGACCAGTTTATAAACAGCTAACATGGAAAAAAATATGGCAGAAAGCAAGATTGATATTACTGATATAAATCGGGAATTTTATGATTTCCGCTACGAAGAATCTGAAAAAGATTTTTACAGGATTGAAGCTGGTCTTAATCCCGAAATTGTTGAAAAATTGAGCGAAGAAAAAGGCGACCCTCAATGGATGAGGGAGTTTAGATTAAAATCCCTTGAGCAGTACAATAAGATGCCTGTTTCTACTGCATGGATGCCAGATATTAGCGGCCTTAATATAGAAAACATTGCAACTTACGTGCGTCCCAAAACAAAGATGAGCGGAAATTGGGAAGATGTTCCTCAAGACATAAAAGACACTTTTGAAAAGCTTGGAATTCCAGAAGCGGAACGAAAATCCTTGGCAGGCGTTGGCGCTCAATACGACTCGGAACTTGTTTATCACAATGTTCAAGAAGAAGTTGCAAAGCAGGGCGTTGTTTACCTTGACTTTGAAAGCGCCTTGAAAAGTGAAAAATGGGGCGAAGTTGTAAAAGAGTACTTTATGACTCTTATAACTCCAAAGGACCATAAGTTTGCAGCTCTTCACGGGGCGGTTTGGTCTGGAGGCTCGTTTGTTTATGTTCCAAAAGGCGTGCATCTAAGTTTTCCTTTGCAGTCATATTTTAGGCTGAACGCAAAAGGGGCTGGCCAGTTTGAACACACTTTAATCATTGTTGATGAAGACGCCGATTTGCACTTTATAGAAGGCTGTTCCGCTCCTAAGTACAATGTTGCGAATCTTCATGCGGGAGCTGTTGAACTCTTTGTAAAAAAAGGAGCGCATCTGCGTTATTCTACAATTGAAAACTGGTCAAAGAATATGTACAACTTGAACACAAAGCGCGCTCGTGTTGAAGAAAACGCTGCAATCGAATGGATTTCTGGTTCTTTTGGAAGTCATGTTGGTTGTCTTTACCCGGAAAGCGATCTTGTAGGGCGAAAGGCCAGAGCTGAATTTACAGGCGTTACCTTTGCAGGCAGTGGGCAAGATTTGGACACTGGCGCGAAAATGGTTCATCTAGCTCCAGAAACTTCAAGCGTAATTACTTCAAAATCTATTTCAAAGGGCGGCGGAAAGTCCACCTACCGTTCTGCCGTTTATATTGCAAAAAAAGCAGAGCATTCAAAAGCTAGCGTTTCGTGCCAGTCCCTTATGTTGGATAGCAAATCAAGGAGCGACACGATTCCTGCGAATGTTGTCCTTAATGATTCAAGCGACCTTGGCCACGAGGCGAAAATCGGGCGAATTTCAAATGAAGCCGTGTTCTACCTTATGAGCAGAGGAATCAGCGAAGATGAAGCTAGGTCAATGATTGTTTCAGGTTTTGCAAATCCTGTTAGCAAGGAGCTTCCGCTTGAATATGCTGTAGAAATGAACAATTTAATTAGGCTGGAAATGAAGGGGGCTATGTAAAATGGAAAGCGCTAAAAAATTAGTTCTAAACAAACTTCCTTCTCCTACTTGGAGCTGGCTAAAAATGAACAGCGTTCAGGTTGATTTTCCAAGAGATTTTGAAAAAGCAGAAAAAATAGAAAAGTTAATAGATGAAACTTGTGTTTCGCACTTGGAAGAAGGAATTGATTTTAAAAGTGGAAAAGTAATTAATTCTGATGAGTATGATTTTGCTCACAAAATTAGTTCTGCTTGTGGCGAAGATTTTTCTTCTATTATAGAAAAAGTTTGTTCAGAATATTCAGCAACTTTTACCGTAACAGGGAAACACAAAAAGCCAATTGTAGTTTCTATTGAATATTTAGATGATGAACACGATGCTTGCTTGCAAACTATTGTGGCAAAGGAAAACTCAGAATCTTCATTTATATTTTTTGTTAATTCATTGGATGAAGATGAAGGTTCCTGCATTATAAAAACTAAGGTTTTTGCTGAAAAGAATGCAAAAGTTCACATATTTTGCGCTCAAATTTTAGGCAGCGGTTACGTCCTTGTATACGATAAAAGCTGTATATGCGCAGAAGGCGCAGAAGTTACTTTTTCTCAAATCCATTTAGGTGCAAAAGATGTTTATTCTGGTTTGCACTGCGTTTTGGAAGGCGACAATTCTTCTTTTCGTTCTGATTTTGCATACTTTTGCGGAAAAAATCAGCATTTGGACATAAATCATGTAGTTCCTCAGTTTGGAAAAAAAACTGAATGTAGAATGTATGTGAATGGAACGTTGGCAGACAATGCCCAGAAGACTTACCGCGGAACAATTGACTTTAAAAACGGCTGCGCTGGTGCTTTTGGAGATGAGCAGGAACAGGTTTTGCTTTTGAGTCCGGAAGTAAAAAACAATTCAATTCCTGTTATACTTTGCGATGAAGAAGACGTTGAAGGTGAGCACGGCGCTTCTATTGGCCGGCTAGGCGAAGATGTTCTTTTTTATATGCAGAGCAGGGGAATTTCAAAAGATGCTGCAGAAAAACTTATTGCAAAGTCAAAAATTCAGGTTTTACTTAACAAAATAGAAGATTCTTCTGTTTATGAAGCCGTTGAACAAAAAATGAATCGGATTTTTAACGAAAATCCTGGGTTGTAAAATATGAATAGTTTATACAAAAAAGATTTTCCAATATTTTCTGCAAAAGAAAATAAAAATTTAGTTTATTTTGACAATGCTGCTACAACGCAAAGACCAAAGTGCGTAATTGAAGCTGTTGAACGTTTTTACGAACATAATAATGCAAATCCTCTTAGAGGTTTGTATTCCCTTAGCGGGCGTGCTACTGAAGATTATGAAAACGCGCGGCATACTGTCGCAAAATTTATAAATGCAAACGACTGCGAAATTGTTTTTACCAGAAATGCTTCTGAGTCGTTAAATCTTGTAGCATATACCTGGGGATTAGATAATATAAAAAAAGATGATGAAATTGTTCTTTCTATAATGGAGCATCATTCAAACATCTTGCCGTGGCAGATGCTTTGCCAGAAAAAAGGCGCTCGCCTGGTTTTTATGGAATGTAACAAAGAAACTGGCGAACTTCCAGAATCTGAATTTAATAAGATTAATGAACGCACTAAGTTAGTTGCCATAACTCAGGTTAGCAATGTTTTAGGCGTTGCAAATCCTGTAAAAGAGATTGCTAAAAAGGCTCATTCTGTTGGAGCTGTTTGCGTTGTGGACGGCGCGCAGTCTACGCCCCATATAAAAGTCGATGTTCAGGATATTGATGCAGATTTTTTTGCTTTTAGCGGACACAAGCTTTGCGGACCGATGGGAATCGGCGTTTTGTACGGAAAAAAGCGCTTGCTCGAAAATATGAGTCCATTTATGCGTGGCGGCGAAATGATAGAATATGTTACCCGAGAAAGCGCTACTTGGGCAGAACTGCCTCATAAATTTGAAGCTGGAACGGTTAATGCTTCTGGAGCAGTGGGTCTTGCTGCTGCGATAGATTATGTTAGCTCAATCGGTTTAAAAAAAATTGCTGAGCACGACAAGAATCTTTCTTCAATTCTTATGAGTAAAATGCAAGCTGTTCCTCATATAAAAATTTATGGCAGCCCAAATCCAGAAAAGCATTGCGGAATAATTACTTTTACAATTGATGGCGTTCATCCGCACGATATTGCTTCCGTATTAGACACAGAATCAATTGCAATTAGGGCAGGGCATCACTGCGCGCAGCCTCTTGGTGAATATTTAAAAGTTCCTGCAACTGCCAGGGCTAGTTTGTATTTTTACAATGATGAACAAGATATTGAACTTTTTATAAACGCTTTATCAAAAGTGCGTTCCTGGATGGGTTATAAAGATTAGTTTGAACTTAGGAGTTTTGTAATTTATGGACACAAAAGAATTGTACAGAGAAATTTTGAATGAACACAATTTAAATCCTTCTCATAAAAAAGAGCTAAAAGATGCAAATCTTTCGCTAAATGGCGTAAATCCAAGTTGCGGCGACAATATAACCTTAAACTTAAAAGTTGTTGATGACGTTATAGTAGACGGTTCATTTACAGGAAGCGGTTGCGCTGTAAGCCAGGCTAGTTGCGATATGATGCTGGATTTGATAATCGGAAAATCAAAAGAAGAAGCTGAGCACCTTGATAAAATTTTTATGGGAATGATAAAAGGTGAGGCTTCACAAGAACAAATAGAAGAACTTGATGAAGCGGCTTCTTTAAGCGATATTTCTAAAATGCCGGCTCGCGTAAAGTGTGCGGTTTTAGGTTGGCGGACTATGAAAGAAATGTTCGAATCTGGCGCAAATTGTTCGACTTGCAGCAATCCTAATTGCTGCGGGGTTGATTAAGTTTCAAATCCTTTTAATCCTTTAAGGAATTCATTACTTCTTCGACAGGTTTTCTTAAAGCCAAAAATAGTTCTGCCAAAATAGGATCAAAATGCGAGCCCGAAGATTCTGAAATTATTTTAAAAGCTTCTTCCGGCGACATAGGAAGTTTGTAGCATCTCGGTGAAACTAAAGCGTCGTATACATCGGCTATAGCCATAATCCTTGCGCTAAGAGGAATGTCTTCTCCTTTTTTGTGGTAAGGGTAGCCAGAGCCGTCCCATTTTTCATGGTGAAATGTTGCTACATCAGATGCAATGTTCACATATTCAGGCTCTTCGTTTTCGCCAAGTACTTCGTGAACAATTCTACCGCCTTCCGTTGTGTGTCTTTTTATTTCTTCAAATTCTTCCGAAGTAAGTTTTCCAGGTTTTTTTAGGATAGAATCTGGAATTACAATTTTTCCAATATCATGCATAGGAGCAGCTTTTTCTAGCAAATTTATAAAGTTGTCTGTTAAAATATTCTTATAAAAACCTTCTTTTTGCGCCTTTTTTGCAATAAGCTCAACATAAGCGCTAGTTCTTCTGACGTGTTCGCCTGTGTCAAAATCGCGGTTTTCCACAAGGTTCGAAAGGCTTATAATCGTGTTGTTTTGTATTTCAATAATTTTTTTATTTTGCTTTTGAAGTTTTTCCGCTTGGCTAGTAATTTCGTGTTCTTGCGTCTGTTCAATTTTATGTACAACCAAGGTGAAAATAAAAATCATTGCAAGAATTAAAAATGTGCTAAGCCCTGTGTTTATGCAACGAATTATAAAATGCATAAGCTGTGAAATTTCGTACTTTGGTTCAATTTGATTGCAAAAAAATTCTATTATGATAAAAGTTGAAGTTGTTAAAAATGAAATAAACGCATACTTTTTCATGTTTTTATTAAAAATAAGAAACGGAACAATTCCTATTAAAAGTATAAAAAAATGAAAATTAGTTTCTGCCCCTAAAAAATAGTCTGCAAAAATTTGGTGGAGCAGAACTTCTGAAAAACATAGAAAAAAAGGCTCGTGGATTCTATTTTTTTTGTTTATTAGCAATAGAGAGGTAAAAAATACAACTATGCTCGCAATATTAAAATAGAACATAGGATATACTTTTAGTTTAAAAAATATAAATAAAAATATTATGTGATAAGCAAATCCTGCTGAACATATCATATTAGCAACAAATTTAGCTCTTTGTTCTGGAGAAATAGAAACAAAAGTTTTTAAAGATTTCATTTTTATGTCACCTATTCTAAAAAATAAGTTTTAAACAACTTTCTTCATATTATAACACCTTTTTTTCATACTGTAAAAAAAATATTAGCTAGAAATTCGAGATTTTAAAATCTTTTGTTTTAAATGTGTTCGTCGTGTTTCAATTCGTTATATTGCATTACATTACATAAAAGTGATAAAATATAGCGGTTTCGCAGAGGCCGTTTTATAGCGTTCTGTGATAATGTTATATTAAAAAGAAATCTAAAAGTATAAATCGTGGTTGCTTTTATTAAAACGGTCACAATAATAGCCATGCCGCTCAATTAAATGAGTTCAATTGGCGCTATGAATACTTATTAGATAATCTTTATTTTATGGGAGTATAGAATGATCTACACTGCAGAAGTAGAACACATGTGTCCTTTGGCAAAAGGCGCATATCATGGACCGGCTCCTATTCCGGAAGAAGGAAAATGGGTTCAGGTTAAGGAAATTAAGGATGTTTCTGGATTTACACACGGTGTCGGCTGGTGTGCTCCGCAGCAGGGAGCTTGCAAACTTTCTTTGAATATCAAAGATGGTATTATTGAAGAGGCTTTGGTTGAAACAATCGGCTGTTCTGGTATGACTCACTCAGCTGCTATGGCTTCTGAAATTCTTATCGGAAAAACATTGCTTGAAGCCTTGAACACTGACCTTGTTTGCGATGCTATCAACACAGCTATGCGCGAACTCTTTATGCAGATTGTTTACGGTCGTTCTCAGTCTGCTTATTCTAAGAACGGTCTTAAAGTTGGCGCTTCTTTGGAAGACCTTGGAAAGAATCTCCGTTCTCAGGTTGGAACTATGTTTGCAACACGCAAGACTGGTCCTCGCTACCTTGAGATGACAGAAGGTTATGTTGAAACAATGGCTGTTGACAAGGACAACCAGGTTATTGGTTACAACTGCATTAACTTTGGTAAATTGATGGATGCTCTTAAGGCTGGAAAACCTGCTAACGAAGCTATTGAAGGCGCACGCACTCATTACGGCCGTGTGACAGAAGATCAGGGCATGGTTAAGCTCATTGACCCACGCAAGAACTAATTGTAGGAACGGAGGAATATAGAATATGTCATTGTTTGAAGATTTTGAAGGCCGTATCCCACAGGTAAACAAGGCTCTTAAAGAATATGGTTTTTCTGAAGGCGAAAAAGGACTTCAGGAAGCTCGTGACCTTTGCAAGGCTCGCGGATTTGACCCTTATGAAATTTGTCAGTCTACACAGCAGATTTGTTTTGAAGATGCAAAATGGGCTTACGTTTTGGGTTCTGCAATTGCAATTAAAGAAGCTGAAAAAACTGGCGACAAGACTGGTTCTACAGCTGCTGCAAATATCGGTAAGGGACTTCAGGCTTTCTGTCTGCCAGGTTCTGTAGCTGATGACCGAAAGGTTGGGCTTGGACACGGAAACTTGGGTGCCCGCCTTCTTTCTGAAGAAACACAGTGCTTTGCTTTCTTGGCAGGACACGAATCTTTTGCTGCTGCTGAAGGTGCTATTAAAATCGCTGCAAACGCAAACAAAGTTCGCAAGAACAAGCTCCGCGTTATCTTGAACGGTCTTGGAAAAGACGCTGCCCAGATTATCAGCCGCATCAATGGTTTTACTTATGTTCAGACTAAGTTTGACTACTTCAATGGAGAAGGAACAGACAAGGCTCTTAAAGTTGTAAAGGAAATCCCATACGGAAACAATCCTGAACGTCTTATCGTAAAATGCTACGGTGCTGATGATGTCCGCGAAGGTGTTGCAATCATGTGGCACGAAGATGTTGATGTTTCTATTACAGGAAACTCTACAAACCCAACACGTTTCCAGCATCCAGTTGCAGGTACTTACAAGAAGGAGCGCTTGCTTGCAGGCAAAAAATACTTCTCTGTAGCTAGTGGCGGCGGAACAGGACGTACTTTGCACCCGGATAACATGGCTGCAGGTCCAGCTTCTTACGGATTTACAGATACTTTGGGCCGCATGCACTCAGACGCTCAGTTCGCAGGTTCTTCTTCAGTTCCAGCTCACGTTGAGATGATGGGCTTCATGGGAATGGGCAACAACCCAATGGTCGGCTGCACAGTAGCTTGCGCCGTAGCCGTTGCCGGAAGCTTCTAGTTTTTAGGAATAACTGCATTAGATTAAAATCATTGCAGCCGGCAACTTTCCACGTTTTTCCGCTTGCGGAAAATGCGAGCATTGCGAGCAAGTGGAAAGTTGAGTTTCATCTGGAGTGAAAACGACAGATGAATACCTGCACAGTAGCATGCGCCGTAGCTGTTGCCGGAAGCTTCTAGTTTAGTTTGTGATTTTATAAAAAGGTCTTGTCTTTATGGCAAGACCTTTTTTTTGCGGCAAGGATAGTAGCCCCGCCGAAGGCGTTCCGGAGCGTAGCGCAGGAATGTAGGCGAAAGCCGGAAGGGCGGATAGCCTGTTTTTTGGCGGTTTGGCGCAGGCAAACGGACAAAAAGCCGCCCAAGTTTTTATGGAAAAAATCAAAGAATTGCAATATACTAGTAAGAAATGGAGATTTTTATGACAAGTACAATTGTTGAGCAAAAAATAAAGCAACTGCCTGACTATTATGTAACACTTGTGAATGAATATGTAGATGAGCTTCTGAAAAAGGCAAAGAAAATTGACTCTTTGAAAGGCTCTTTGGAAAAGTATGCAAATGCAGAACTTAGAAAGCAAGAGGAAGGTGCATGGGAAAAAGTTGCTATGGAGAAACGTCTTGATGGCTAAACTGATAGATGCAAATGTGATTATTCGTTTTTTGTTGAATGATATTCCAGAACAGGCAGATATTGCTTCGAAAGTAATTTACGGTGGTGCATATACAAATGAAGTTATCCTTGCAGAAGTTGTTTATGTTTTGGTTGGAGTTTATAAGATTGAAAGAAAACAAGTTTCATCGTTACTACTTTCGCTTTTGGAATTTATTCATGTTGAAAATCTTGAGGTAATGACTAATTCTTTAAAGTTGTTTGCAGAGTATAAACTTGATTTTGTAGATTGTCTGATTATTTCATACCATAATATTTTAAAAGTGGATGTTTTTTCATTTGATAAAAAACTTTTGAACAAATTAAAATAATTTTTTACCATATATCTATATTTTTGACGGGGGGGGCGAGAGCCCTTTTCGTAATATGAAAAAGAATTTTAAGTTTTTTGGTTGTGCGTTTTTGCTTTTGGCTGCTTTGCTTGGCTCTTGCAAAAATGGAAGTGGTTCGGACGGCGGAAATCCCGAGTTTCCTGAAAATCTTGCTGAATACGTTGGCGATGAAAATTATAAAAGTCCGAAAAACGTTGAAATCAACTCAGAAGAGGCAAAAAATCAGTCTGAAAGTTTGGAAGACAGCTGGTGGCGAAAAACTTCGTTCTATCACATCTGGGTAAAAAGTTTTGCTGATTCTAATGACGATGGTTGCGGTGATTTTAAGGGAATTGAAAGCAAGCTCGGCTATATTCAAAATGATTTGGGCTGTTCTGGAATCTGGCTTTCACCGATTTTTGAGTGTGATTATAAATCAAAATCTAAAAGTGAAAATATGCACGGCTACGATGTGAAGGATTACTACGCCGTGAACAGCTGTTTTGGCACGGAAGATGATTTAATCAGTCTTATAAACGCTTGCCACGAAAAAAATATAAAAATCATCTTTGACTTTGTGCCTAATCATAGTGGAGAAGGAAATCAATGGTTTGCAGATTCCTGCAGTGGCAAAAACGGCAAAAAAGACTGGTACTTGTGGAGCGACACGAAGCTTTCCTGGAATCCGGGAATGGGAAGCTCTGAAACTTGGCACAAAAATCCGAGAGGAAGCGACTATTATTACGCGGCGTTTTGGAAAGGGCAGCCTGATTTGAACTTCAGGAACTGGGAAGTTCGCGAAGAGATGAAAAATGTTGTGCGCTATTGGCTGAACAAAGGTTTTGACGGATTAAGGATTGACGCCGTGCGCTATTTGATAGAAACGGAAGATTCAAAGTATGACACGGATGAAACGCACAGATGGTTTAGTGAGCTTAGAAAAGATGTTATTGACGCTTATAAAACTATTTCGCCAAAGTTTATGACTTGCGAGGCTTGGATTACAGGCGACAGGACTAGGCTTGAAAAATATTTTGGCACGGACGAAATGCCTGAATTCAATATGGTTTTTGATTTTGACCAAGGCGGTGGCGTTGTAAATAGTGTCGCTCGCGGCGAGGCTAGTTACCTTTCTGCTGCATTAAAGAAAAATCCTGCGGAAAATAAGTCTTACGGAACATTTCTTGGAAACCATGACAATTATATTGACCGGCTTGGAACTTTTTATGGCGGATATGAGGCTAGCATAAAGGCGGCAACCGCAATGTCTCTTTTGCGCCCGACAGTTCCTTTTATCTACTACGGTCAGGAAATCGGGATGAAAGACGATACTTCCTACGTGAGTGGCGACATCCGGCACAGAACGGACATTGACTGGACTGAAGTTGAAAAGCAGAAATCCAATCCGTCGTCGGTTTTGAACTTTAATAAGGCGCTTTTGTCTTTGCGGAAGATGTATCCGAATCTTTTTGCAAATGGCGATGTTCAATTTTTGAAAAGCTGCACTGTTGACGCAAATAAAAATCCTTTGAACACTGTTGCCGCCTACACAATTTCTGATGGAAAAGACAGCTTGCTATGCGTGCAAAGTTTAATAAATTATGGAGATTATTCATTCTGGTTTGAAAACTCTTCTCTTGTTGATGTCGGAAATTATTCCGTTCTGGTTGGAATTAATGATGAAAAAAATCTTTCGATTGAAAAAGATGTAGCTTTGAAAGTTAAATTCATTGCGCCTTACGAAACTCGTGTTTACTATTTGGGTGACACTCAAAAAGAAATGCTTTTTACAGATAACCGCCTTTTTCTGCGCGGAGATATGAACAGCTGGGGCTACCATGAAATGGTGTATGATTGTGAAAAAGAAACTTTTGCGGCTTCTGTTGAACTTGCGGCAGAAACTTATCAGTTCAAATTTGACAAATACTGCGACTGGACTTTGTCTTACGGAAGCGGCGAAGAAAATGAGGATGGAAAAACAATTTCCTTAGGCGAAACTGTGCAGACTTCTACAGAAAAAGGTAAAAATACAAATTTTTCAATAACAATTTCAACTGCTGGAACTTATTTGTTTACGTTTTATGAAAAAGATAACACATTCAAGGTTGAATTGAAGTAATAAAAATAAAAATTATTTTAGCCGGGCGGTAATTTTTGGTTATCGCCAGTTTTTTTTTAGACATTGCCGAACTTCCGTTATTTCTTGTAATATAAGACTATGAAAAGCATTTTGATAAAAGATACCACAAGAGAAGAACGCGAGAAAATTGTTCAGGAGTCTTTGGGCGACGGCTGGGATGTTGGCTGCGGAACTGGCTCTGCAGGCATTGACTACGCTCTTTATATCGAAGGAAAAGTTGAACTTAAGGACTTGAACAAGGCGGCAAACTGCGGTTTTGAGGTGGCTCACCCGGCGGAGCAAAGGGCTTCGTGCTCTGGCGAAGGTTTTGCAGACTGATGAAAATACGCACGGCGAATCTTTTTGATATTGATTCAATCATGAATATTGAAAACAACTCGTTTGTTCCGCAGGTCCGGGAAGAAAGGCAGGTTTTTCTGCAAAGATTAAAAGTCTTTCCGCAGGGGTTTATTCTTTTGATTGATGATTCTGTTTCTGTTGCAGACGAAGGTCAAAAAACTGGAATTGACGCAAAAAACGAAAATATTTGCGGCTATTTTTGCACGGAACTTTGGGAAGGAATGCCGGAATCTAAGGAAGTTTTTTCTGTCGGGCACGATATTTCCTTGGCTCATTGCGCGGATGGCTCGGTTCTGTACATTTCCTCGTTTGCAATTTTGCCAGGCTTGCGTGGCGGCGGTCTTGGCGGAAAGTTTTTCCGTTCGGCTCTTAATTATATAGAAGAATCTGTTTCAAATCTGAAAGAAGAAGTTCTTTTGGTGAACGAAAACTGGCTTGGCGCGCGGCACATCTACAAAAAAAACGGATTTTCAGAATGTTTTTCAATAAAAAACGCCTTTCAAAATGAGTTTCTAGAGCCGCAGACCGGAATTGTTATGAAAAAAGGGCTTTCGCAAATATAAAATTTGACAAATCAAAACAATGGGCATAACATTATTATAAATGCGTTGAGGACTGTTTTTGGGATAGTTCATAACGTATTTAAAATAAAAAGTAATTTTTCATTCATGGAGGAAAAAAATGAAAAAAATACTTACTTCTGTTGTTGCCGTTGCTATGATTGCGGCTGCGTTCACAGGTTGCAAGAAAAAAGATGGGAATAAAAGTTCTGGCAATTCTGGTTCTGTAAAGCTTGAAATGTACTATTACAAGCAAGAAAATCAAGAAGGATTAAAAAATATTGTAAAGGCTTTTGAAAAAAAGAATCCTGGCATTACAATTGATATGCTCATTATTCCTAATGATGCGGATTCTGCAATGTCTGCGCGTGCCGCTCAAGGCGACCTTCCTGATATTCTTCAGATGCAGTCTTATTCTCGTATAAAAGAGTATGCGGAAAAAGGATTCCTTTTAGATCTTTCTAAAGAAGAAGCTTTGCAAAAAGTTCTTCCAAGCTCTCTTCCTGCCGTTTCTTATAACGGAAAGCAGTACGCAGTTCCTATGGATTACGCTGGAATTGGTATCATTTACAACAAGGATATTTTTGCAAAATATGGACTTGAAGCCCCAAAAACTTATCGCGACCTTGAAAAAGTTTGCCGCACTCTTAAGGAAAACAACATAGTTCCTTTTGCTGCCCTTCTTAAGGAAAACTGGTCTGTAGGCCATTTTATTACAATGGTGCACACAGCTCTTCTTCAAGAAAAATCAATCAGCGTAGATTCTTTTATTTCTTTGATGAATTCAGGTAAATCTTCTTACGGTGTTGTTGATACAGACAAGCTCTTCAGCATTCTTGATTTCTATCGCGAAAATATGAACTCAAATGCTGCTGAAATGGACGGTGGAAACCAGCAGCAGTCTTTTGCAAAGGGTGAGTCTGCGATGATGGTTCAGGGACTTTGGGCTTATGTAGACGCTCTTAAACTTAATCCAAACTTGAACGCAGGATTTATTCCTTTCCCTGTTTACAACGATGCAAAAATGAACACTTTCTATGCCGATGTAGATTCTACATTCGGAGTTTCTTCTCAGTCTTCAAAGGAAAATCAAGAAGCTGCTGTTAAATTCCTTAACTGGCTTACTTCTGAAGAAGGTCAGAAGCTTTGGATGGATGAGTACAAACTTATTCCACCTTTCAAAGGTGTTGATGTAGCTCAGTTTGGCGGTCCTTATGTTGACCTTATGAAATCTGTAGAAGAAAAAGGTTCTATGCCATGGGCATTCTCTCAGTATCCTTCAGATGTATTTGAAAATGCTTGTAAGAATGGTGCTCAGCAGTATATGATGCACAAAAAGTCAGCAGCAGATGTTATTAGCTCAATTGATGAGCAATGGGCTGCTTCTACAAATAAATAATTCTTTTTAAGAATCTTTAAGAGGGTGTCTAACAATTGTGTTAGGCAGCCCTCTATTTTTTTATTTAAGTTTTATACGAACTTTAAATAAGTGTGAGTCAAGGTTTTGAGTGTAAGTGAGCCTTGACCAAATATGTTAGAAACTTTTCATAACTAATTATAGGCCTTGTTGGACAGTTTCTTTTTTTCTGAATTGGGAAATTTTATTATGGTTGAATCAAAATCAAAAAAAATTATTTACTTTCTTGCATTTGTCATACCTTGTCTGATTCTGTACATCCTGTTTTTTATAACTCCTTTTGTGGACGGCATTGGAATCTCTCTTACAAACTGGGACGGTTTAACTCCAAAAACGCCTAACATACTTCAAAAAGATGCATTTGAGTCTGAAATTTTATCAAAATTAAAAAATCAAAAAGATAAAGATTATGTTATGACTATTTATTCCTATAATAGTTCAAACAATAGTTATGAAAGACGTTCTGTTTCTGGCTCAAAAAGAAACAAACTTGAACGCATAATTCGTAAAACTGGCTATCAGCCTGAAAAAAATAAATTTATTGGTCTAGAAAATTATAAGAAAATTTTTACAGGAAAAATTGGCAGCGATTTTTATCCTAGTAAAAAGAAAATAGAAAAATTTACGAAGACTTCAAATCTTCCTTCGTATATTTCTAAAAAGGAATTTGAAAAAGAAATTATTCCTAATGCTAGTGCAAAACAGTCTGATTTGAATCTGATAAAATCTGCATATATTTTTGATTCAAAAACAGAAAGATATAAATTAAATCCTGCTTATGACGAGTTTACCGTAATCGATGCCGTTTGGCTTATTCCTGAAGTTGAAGAAACAAAGTCCGTTTCAGAAAATGAATTGGATTCTTTTATTAGGCTTTTAAAAAAGGATTCTGCAACTGGAGAATTTGTTGTTCTAAAAGCTGATGTCGATTCTTTTACTAAAAAGAATAATATTTCTTTTGAATCTTCAATGATAATTGAAAATGTTGGACGCAAACTTATTTCCATCGCTGAAGTAAAATCTGTCCTTTCAAAAAACTGGATTGTCATAAACAGAAATATGGGCGTAATTGGATTTACCATATTTTTTGCAGTTTTTTCTGTAATCGGCATAAACGTTCTTGCGTTTGCCCTTGCATTGGCGCTTGATACTGGAATTCGTGGCCAAAAAGTTCTCCGCACGGTGTTCTTCTTGCCGAACGTTCTTTCAATGGTAATTGTAGCGCTAATCTGGTCCATGATTTTTGTCCAGCTGTTGCCGTCTATTACTGGAGTTGAAGAATGGCTTTCAGATTCTAAAAAAACGCCTTGGCTAATTGTTTTGGTTGCTATTTGGCAAGGTTGCGGATACTACATGATAATCTATTTGGCAGGACTTCAAAATATTCCTACAGATATAATAGAAGCTGCAAAGATTGATGGCGCTTCTGGCTGGCAAAGATTTAAAAGCATAACTTTTCCTTTGATGATGCCGTCTATAACAATCAGCTTGTTTATGACAATTGCAAATGCTCTAAAGAGTTTTGACCTTATCTATGCAATGATTGGTAGAATGGGATACGCAACAGGAACAGTTCCTTTTGTAATGGATATTTACTATGATGCGTTCTCTTTAAAGCAAGCCGGTCTTGCAACGGCTAAGGCCATGGTTCTGTTTGTAATTATAGTAATTATTACAGGAATTCAATTGTTTACAATGAAGAGAAAAGAGGTTGAAGCATAATGAATATAAAACTTATGAATAGATATGAAAGAAAAGTAACTGCCAAACAGGCCGCTTTAACTGTGGCTTTAATTGTGCTTGCGGTATTTTTTATTTATCCGCTTATTTTTGTTATAATAAATTCTTTTAGGCCTAATTCTGGAATAATTGTAAATCCTACAGGGCTTCCAAATTATAAGGAGTTTGCAAAATATAGTTTTAAGCTTTTTAATAACTATTCTCAAGTATGGAGCGAAATGAATTTCCCAAAAGTCTTCCTGCAGACTTTGCTGGTTACTGTTTTAGGAACAAGCGGAATTATTTTGACTTCTTCTATGTGCGCTTATGGTCTTGTTCGTTCAGAGTCAAAAATTTCGCAAGTGCTTTACGCTTTTTTCGCTTTTTCTTTGGTAATTCCGTTTCAGATTATTATGGTTCCAATTGGAGTTTTGGCAAGCGACCTTCACCTTATGAATGTTTACGGGCTCATTCCTATGTATTGGGGACTAGGTTGTCCTACTGCGATTTTTATGTTCCATGGATTTATAAAATCGGTTCCAAAGGAGCTGGAAGAGTCTGCATCTATTGATGGAGCTGGAAAATTTAGAATCTTTTTTAGCATTGTTTTTCCGCTTTTAAAGACTATTGTTGCCACCATTGCTGTAATTGATGCTCTTTGGATATGGAATGACTTCCTGCTGCCTTTGATTGTCGCAAAAGAAGGTACAATCCAGCTTGCGCAAATGCGATTCAACGGGCAGTTTATGAAGGATTACGGTCCTATGTGCGCATCTCTTACAATTTCTTCTATTCCTATAATTATATTCTATTTAGCTTTGCAAAAATATATTATAAAAGGAATTGCGGCAGGCGCTGTAAAAGGCTAAAATCTTATCTATGAAAAAGATAGATTTTAAAGTCCTCGGAGAGTTGTTTCTTTCTTTTTGCAAGGTTGGAGCATTTACTATTGGCGGCGGGCTTGCAATGATGCCTATGCTTCAAAAAGAGCTTATAGAAAAAAAACAGTGGATGACTGAAGAAGAGCTTATTGATTATTACGCAATTGGTCAGTCAACGCCTGGAATTATTGCTGTAAATGTCGCCACTTTTATAGGCTATAAACAGTCTGGCATTATTGGCGGAATTATTGCTACGCTGGGAATTATTTTTCCTTCTGTTGTGATTATAACTGTTCTTGCCCGCCTTATAAGTTCGATAGATGATTTTCCTTGGGTTCAAAAGGCTTTAAGGGGAATAAACGTTTCTGTTGCCGCTCTTTTAACTGATGTCACAATAAATTTTGCAAAGAAAACTGCAAAAAATGTGTTCAGCATAGTTCTGATGGTTCTTGTTTTTTGTTTGGTTTATTTTGTAAAAATACCTTCTCACTTTATTATTTTAGGCTCTGCTCTTATAGGTCTTTGGTATTACTATATCTGCAAGGCAGTAGCACAGAAAAAGACTTTAAAGGAAGGTAAGTAAATGCCGCAGATTTCTTTATTCGAGCTTTTTTGTACTTTTTTTTATATAGGTCTTTTTACAATTGGAGGCGGTCTTGTTGCAATTACGCTTATGCAGCAGACTATTGTTGACAGGGGATTAATTTCTCCAGAGCAGTTTTATAACATGGTTGCCATTTCTGAAAGTACACCAGGACCAATTGGCGTAAATATGGCAACTTATCTGGGATACAATTTTTACGGTGTTCCAGGAGCTGTTGTTGTTTCCATAGGACAGACACTGCCATCTTTGATATGTATTATTTTAATTGCAAAGTTTCTTTCTAAGTTTGCAGAAAAGGAAGGCGTAAAAGCAGCCTTTATGGGGATTAGGCCTGCCGCCACAGGTCTGGTGTTTGTAGCAGCCGTTCAAGTGTTTTTGCTTGCATTAGTTAATGTTCCTGAGAAAATTCAGCAGCTAAGTTCAGTTCCTGCTTGGCAAGAACTTTTTAAATGGCCGTGCCTTGCTTTTTATTTTTTTCTTATGTTTTTAAGGGCAAAAAAACAGCTGCATCCTATTTTTATGCTTTTGCTTGGGGCTGCTTTTGGAATTGTATTTTTATAGTGATTATCAGCATCTTTTTAAAATTTGTGTTATAATATCGCTATGAGTATACATATAAACGCTCCAAAGACAGCTGTTGCTCAAAAAGTATTGCTTCCTGGTGATCCTTTAAGAGCTAAGTTCATTGCTGAAAATTTTTTGGAAAATCCTGTTTGTTATAACGAAGTTCGTGGAATGTATGGTTTTACAGGAACGTATAAAGGAGAAAAAGTTTCTGTTCAAGGAACTGGAATGGGGCAGCCTTCTCTTTCGATTTATGTTAACGAGCTTTTTCAGTTTTATGATGTTCAAACCGCTATAAGAATAGGAACAATCGGTGCTATTCAAAATGAACTAAAATGCCGTGACATTATAATTGCAAATGCCGCTTGTTCGGATTCTTATCTTTTAAATCAGCGTTTTGGCGGAATGCACTTTGCGCCGACAAGCGATTTTGAGCTTTTATACAATGCGTACAATAAAGCAAGAGATTTGAATATGAAAGTTCATGTAGGACCCGTGGTTTCAGGGGATTTGTTTTATGATGAAAACAATCTTTGGAAAAAATGGGCAGAATATGGAGTTTTAGGGTGCGAAATGGAAAGCGCAGAACTTTTTACACTTGCAGCAAAGTTTAAAAGAAAAGCGCTTTCTATTTTTACAGTTAGCAATCAAATTATTACAGGGGAAGAAACAACTAGCGAAGAGCGTCAAAAAACTTTTAAAGATATGATGTTGCTTGCGCTTGAAACAATAATTCTATAGATTTAATGCGCTTGCTAAAGTTTTTTAGCATTTTTAACTTACGGTTTGCATTGCAAACTTACTTATCAACTGCAATTTTTTGCTTTTTGCGAAATTGCAATAAAGAGTCAATCCTAAAATTGTAGTTTTAGCTTTGACTTTTTTATGGGAGGAGATATGAAACCTACTTTATTAGTATTGGCAGCAGGAATGGGAAGTCGCTACGGTGGAGTAAAACAGATTGACAGCGTAGGTAAAAATGGTGAATGTCTGCTAGATTTTGCCGCTTATGATGCTAAAAAGAGCGGCTTTGGTAAAATTGTATATATAATAAGAAAAGATATTGAAAAAGATTTTAGAGAACGTCTTTTTGACAGGGTTGCCAGAAACTTTGACGCGGAATACGTGTTTCAAAATCATGATAGCCTTCTTTCTGAAGAACAAAAAAGACTTTCTGAAAACCGTGCAAAGCCTTGGGGAACTGCGCATGCTGTTCTTTGCGCAGAACAAGCATTGAAAACTCCATTTGCAGTCATTAATTCTGATGACTATTATGGCCGCGAAGCTTTTGAAACTCTTGGAAAATACCTTTCAGGAATTGAAAACGATTCTACAGAGCATGCAATGGTCGGCTACATTTTAGGAAATACAATGAGCAAAAACGGTTCTGTTAGCAGAGGCGTTTGTTCTGTAAAAGACGGAAAGTTGGAATCGATTGTTGAAAATCTAAAAATTTATTACGAAGGGCAAAAAATAATCAGCGATTTGGGCAATAAAAAAGTTGAAATGACTGGAAAAGAATGGGTTAGCATGAATCTGTTCGGTTTTAGTTTAAAAGTTTTTGAACAGTTGCATGAATATTGGGAAAATTTTATTGAAAAAAATGCAGCTGCAGAAAAAGCAGAAGCGCTTCTTCCAGTTGTTGCCAGCGAAATTATAAAAGAAAAAAAAGGTATTCTTAAAGTTTTTACTTCTTCTGAAAACTGGTTTGGAATGACTTATCCAGAAGACCGCGAAGTTGTAAAACAAGAACTTGCAAAGAAAATTTCAAGTGGTTATTATCCTCAAATTCTTTGGGAAAAATAAAACAAAGTTCTACGCTTAATTGTAAATTCCTTTGTTTTTCTGTAAGATATTTAAAGTTTTACTTTTGATTAAAGATTTATACAAACCTTAAAAACGGCTGACTCAAGGTTTTGAGCGTATGCGAACCTTAATCAGGCGTGTTTTTTATAGGAGTTTTTATGCTTACTCTGAAATTTGGCGGTACTTCAATGGCAGATGCTGGACGTATTTTAGGTTCAGCGGATATTATTATTGGGCGAGCTAAAGATAATCGCCTTAGTGTTATAGCTTCTGCTGCTGCGGGCGTTTCAAATTCTTTGCAGGCAAGCGTAGATGCTTGCACAACTGGAAAGCCTTATGAAGAGTTTGTGGAAAAACTTCGGATTCTTCACTCCAAAATTTGTGATGATATAAAAATAAAGCTTCCTAACTTTGATTGTTGCTCTGTAAAAAATAAGCTGGAACCGCTTTTTGTTGAATATGAAAAGCTTCTTTCTGGCTGCGCGGCTTTTGGTGAATGTCCAGACACTGTGTATTGCCGTATAATGGGGCTTGGAGAGCTCCTTTCAACTCCTATTTTGGAGCAGGTTCTTGCCTGCCAGGGATTTTCTGTAAATCTTTTAGATTCAAGAAAATTTATTTTTACAACTGGCAATCAAAAAGAAGGTGATCCAGATTATGTAAAAACTACGCAAAGTCTGGCACCTTATAAAGATGGAGGGGATTTTAAAGATGTTCAGATTCTTTTGTTTCCTGGTTTTGTTTGTTCTTGGACAAAAGGTACGGGGGCAAAAAGTGTTCCAGGTCTTTTAGGCAGGAATGGTTCGGATTTTTCTGCTGCAATCATAGGTTCTTGCCTTGATACTCAGCGAGTTGAATTTTGGACAGATGTTGATGGAATTTTTTCTGCAGATCCAAAAGTTGTTCGCGATACTGTTTTGATAAAGGATATGAGTTATGAAGAAGCTATGGAACTTGCATTTTTTGGCTCTAAGGTTCTTCATCCAAAAACAATTGCTCCGCTTGCCGCAAAAGGAATCGAAGCTTGGAGTCTTAACAGTCATAATCCTTCGGCTTCTGGCACAAGAATTGGAAAAGGTCCTTTTTCTGGAAGAAAGAGCGCGATTTGTGGAATTTCTTGTTTAAAGCATACTTCAATGATTAGCGTTGGCGGCTCTGGAATGCGCGGAAGAAGCGGCATGGCCAGTAGAATTTTTGAATCAGTTTCAAGCGCAGGAATTTCTGTTCTTTTGATAACCCAGTCTTCTAGCGAGTATACAATTTCGTTTTGTGTAAAAGACACAGAATCTGATATGACCCGTGATGTTTTGGACAAAGAATTTGCCCTGGAAATTCGAGACGGACTAATCGATCCTATTGAAGTTCGTAAAGATTGCGCAGTAGTTTCTGTTGTTGGCGATGGAATGATAAGCAATCACGGAATTGCAGCAAAATTCCTTGATGCAATTTCAAGTCAGGATATAAATATTGTTGCAATAGCGCAAGGTTCTAGCGAGCGTTGTATTTCTTGCGTCGTAGACGGCAAATATGGTGATACCGCTGTAAAGTCAACCCATGTTTTCTTTTTTAATACTTGTCAGACAATAGAAGCTTTTGTTTTTGGGGCTGGAACTATAGGCGGTGCTTTGTTAAATCAAATAAAAGTTCAGCAAAAAAAGTTGCGCGGCGCAAATATCGACTTAAAAGTTATTGCAATTTCAACTAGCAAAAAACTTGTTCTTAATGAAGATGGAATTGACCTTTCTAACTGGAAAGAAAACTTGGCATCTTCTGCTGTTTCTTCCGATTTGAATAAAATTCTTGAATTTGTAAAGGAAAAGAAATTCTTAAATCCTGTTTTTGTTGACTGCACGGCAAGCTGTGAACTTCCAGAGCGGTATTTAGATATTCTTAATGCGGGAATGAGCATTGCAACTCCAAATAAGCGTGCTAATTCTATGAAAATAGATTTTTACAAGGAATTGCGGCGTACTGCAAATAAAATGCACAGGCGCTTTTTGTACGAAACGAACGTTGGAGCTGGTTTGCCTATAATTGATACTTTGCAAAACCTTTTTAAGAGCGGCGACAATCTTAACGTGTTTACAGGAATTATGTCTGGAAGTCTTTCTTATATTTTTGGAAGGCTTGATGAAGGTGTTTCGTTTAGTAAAGCGGTTGAAGAAGCTAAAAACATGGGATTTACTGAACCTGACCCTAGAGATGACCTTAATGGAATGGATGTCGCTAGAAAAGCTCTTATTGTAGCCCGCGAAGCTGGCTACGAAATAGAGTTGGAAGATGTAAAGATAAATAGAGTTTTTCCAAATAATTTTGATGATTCAGGAAGCGTTGAACAGTTTATGGAAAAACTTCCAAAAGTTGATGACTATTTTGCAAATCGCATAAAAGAACTTAAAGGTCAAGAAAAAGTTTTGCGAATGGGAGCTTCAATAAAAGATGGAAAATGTACGGTTGGCGTAATGGAAGTAGGAAAAGATGATCCTTTGTATGCTGTAAAGGGTGGAGAAAATGCGTTTGTTTTCCTTACAGATAGATACAATCCTATTCCTCTTACAGTGCGTGGCTATGGAGCAGGGGCCGAAGTTACCGCTGCAGGTGTTTTTGGAGATATTCTTAGAACTGTAAGTTTTAATCTTGAAAAAAAATAAAACTATCTTGCTTTAAGGATTATATGAATCTTAAAAAGTTTGCGTTGCAAACTTACTATTTGTAGGAGAATTAAAATATTATGGAAAAATTTGTTCTTTCTGTTCTTGTGGAAAATCATGCGGGAGTTTTAAGCCGTGTTTCAGGACTGTTTAGCCGGCGTGGATACAATATTGATTCTCTTACAGTCTGCGAAACTGGTAATCCTGGACAGTCTAGAATGACTATTGTTGTAAATGGGGATGCCTATATACTTGAGCAGATTCAAAAGCAGCTTTTAAAACTAGTTGAAATAATTGCCATAAAAAAGTGCGAAAAACTTACTACAACTCAGCGAGAAATGGCTCTTATAAAAGTAAAGGCTCCTGGAGAGACTCGCGCAATTATAATTGGCACATGTGATATTTATAGGGCCCATATAATAGATGTCGCTCCAGATTCTGTTATCGTAGAAGCCACAGGAAGTGAAGAAAAAATAGAAAGCCTTATAAAACTGCTTGAGCCATTTGGAATTCTTGAGTACGTAAAGACGGGACTAACTGCAATGGACCGCGGAAGTAACACTATTATTTAGTCCATATAGACTTGTTTTTAAAGTTTGCACCAAATATATTCATTAATTGTCCAGGAATATTTGCTGCATTCTACTTGCGCAAGCTTAAATATTTTGCACACCTCTTCTTGATTGCTGCTTAAAGAGCCTTCCACGCTGCTTTTGTTGCAATATGAATATGCAGTCGGTTGCAATAGGCTCTTGTTAGAAAGAATGTCGCTTTGAACGCTTTTTTTTGTTGGATGGTCATCAAAATTTAGTTTTTCAATGCCAAAATTTTCATAACACTGTGAATCATTTGCTTTTAAACTTGCAATTTGAACAGCTTCTTCTACTATAGATGCTGTTTTTCCGTTGTCGGTTATAAGAATTTTTATTTTTTTGCATATAGAAAAATCTTTTAAATACACTTCTTCGAATGATACTTTTTTTATAATTGATTTTATTTCTTTTAAGGAAAGACCGTTCCACTCTGGCGATTTTAAAAAACAAAACACTGGAAACTTTGGAAATGCCTTTTGGTTTTCTCTAGCGAAACTTTTTATTATTTCTTTTTGTTTTTTAATCAGCTCTAGCTCTTGATTTGGATTAAAGATTATTGCATTGCAGAGATTGTTCATTCTTTTAGTATAGTATTTTTTTAAAAAAGGTTGTAGTATCTGTTTTATGAATATAAAAATCGGTAGTTTTTCTAATAAACAAAAGATTGCTATTTTAATTGTCGCAGTTTTTTTTATTTTTGATATTGTTTTTTTATCTATCCGCTCCATATTTCCAGGAAGTTCTTGTGTAAAACTGTTTTTTCAAGAATCTTCTTTTTCTGCAAAAAGACTTAAGGGCTTGGAAAAAAATGCAAAAGAAGGACAAATCCCTGCCCAAAAATATGCTTGGTTCGGTTTTTCTGATGAGCAAAAGCAGTGTTTTTCTGAATTTTATAATAGTTTTGACTCTGTTTCTGTTTCTGCGCGAATAAAAATAAAAAATCTTTCAAAAAGAAAATACAATAAGCTTATGCAGTCTGAACAGATTTTTTACTATGGATTTGTTTATCCTTCTGATTTTAATAAAAAAGGCACTCTTGTAAAATCTTCTTCTTCAAGGATTTTTTGCGGAACGGATTTAAGAGCTTTTTTTAAGCCCAACGCTGGCATTTCTTTTATTGACGTTGGATTTGCTGTGGAAAAAAATCTAAAAGAAAATGAACTGCCTTGCGGAATGGTTTTGTATTCTGATTTCCCATTGGAAATACAAAAGTTTGAAGTTTCTCAAGCAAAAATTGGCTTTGATAAGACATCCTCCGTTCCGTATTATGGACTTTCTTCAAACGGCGGCTCTTTTTCTGATTCAAATTATGTAGATTTTTCAGGCTCTTCCCTTGTTTTTCCTGTTGAAAATTCTTCTTCTTCGATTATGCCTAAAATTCAGATTGCATTTTCTGAAATTGAAGATTATGGAACTCCTGAAAATCAGGTTTCCGTTGTGCTTAATGCTGGCGGGGAAAAAATTACTATAAGAAGGGCAAGAAGTGTTTCTTCTATAACGATGCAAGCTTCTTCCTTGAAAAATCCGTTTAGCTCTTTTGAAATTTCAGAAAATGCCTGGATGGTCACAAAGCTTATAATGACTTCAAATTCAAGCGATTTGTTGCCTAACGAAATGGGTACGGTTTTTAAAGCCTTGCCTACAGATCCTGGCTTGATTCTTGAGACAAAAAGAAGCGCATGGCGCACAAAGGATTATGAAGTTTACGAATGGGAGCGATTTCCTGGCTGTTTAATTTTTGATACTGCTGATTATGCTGTTCAAAGCCAATTTTTTACGCGTCTTGCTTTTTTTGTTGAAAAAACAGGTTATAAAGGAAGAATCCTTTCTGATTTAGAGCTCGGCAATATGCACGGATACAATGCCCACGACTACAGCTCAAGTTCTTTGGCTGATTTTTTTACAAAAGCTTTTGAAAATCCTTCAGTTTTGAATAAAAAGGAATTACTGCTTTTGGATATTTTAATAAAAAACGGCGTAGTTCTTGATAACGGAAATAACACTTTTTCTGCTGGAAGAGGAGCTGTGATTTCTATTTCAAAAGAATCTCAAGATTGGCTTAGGCATAGTTTTATAGCTCATGAAGCGTGGCACGGCATTTTCTTTTTAAGCGAAAGTTTTAGAAATGCGGTTGCTGCTGTTTATTATACGATTGACAGCAAGTCTTTGGATTTTATAAAAGGTTATTGGGCTAGCCAGTCTTCTCTTAATTATGATCAGAGTGATGATTTTCTTATGCACAATGAATTTATGGCTTATATAATGCAGCAAAAACTTTATGGTGCTGGCGGGGTTGCTTCATATTTTGTTCATCTTGCAAACAGAAAGTCTGTAATGGACTCAATTCCTGAGCTTTGTGAATATGTCCGCAGAACTAAGGGCTGCACATTTGAAGATGCGGCAAGAATCCTAGATGACTACGCATTCGACAATTGGGGACTTGCTTGCGGCAGAATTTCTCTTGTTAGCCGTTAGTTAAAATCATTGAATTTTTTTTCAGCACCTACAGTTGTTGGAGGTCCGTGACCAGGCAGAAGGATTGTATCTTCTTGTTGAGAAAGAATTTTTTCTTCAATATTTCTTTTTAAAATGTGGCTAGAATAATTTGAATTCGTGCTTCCGAGTCTGCCTGCAGAAAGTGAATCCCCTGTGAATATTGCGTTTCCAATTTTATATACGATAGAATCTGCAGTATGTCCTGGCAATGCCATATATGTAACAGGAAGACCCGCTATTCTTATTTTTCCATCTCCAGAAACAATGCTTGTTTGCCTTCCTAGAATTTCCCAGTCTGCGCCATATATTTTGGGAGAATATATTTTCATAAGCGTTTTTAATCCGTGAACATGGCTTCTGTGGTTGTGAGTTATTAGAACTGCTACAAGTTCTAGTTTGTTTTCTTCTATTTGATTTATAATAGATTCTGTCAGTTGTCCTGGATCTATTATAATTGCTTGGTTTGTATTTTCGTTAGCAACCACATAGCAGTTTGAAAAACCGGCAGAATTTAAGTGAAAGTATATCTTCATTAAAGAATTTCTCCAGTTTGCTCGTTGTCTTTCAGAGTTTCGTCTAAATCCATGTAGATTTGGCTTCCATTTTCTTCAAAAACAGCTTCTTTTGTGTTAGACATTTTGAATGAAACGTTTTCCAATTCATGCTTGTAAAACAGAACTTTTTTAAGGTTGCAGTTTCTAAAGGATGTGTTTATCAGTTTTGATTTTATAAATCTTGAGTTGTAAAGGTCTGTGTCGTCAAAAGAAGATTGGAAAGCTGAAATTCCATTAAAATTGTTTTCGATTAAGTCACTTCCTGTAAAAAGTGTGTGCGAAAAAGTTCCTCCAGAAAATGATGTAAACAGAATGTTGCTTTCAATGAGGTTGCAGTCTGCAAAAACTGAAAAGTCAAACATGCTCATCCTGCTGCGAAATCCTTTTGAATGAACATTTTTAAATGTGCAGTGCATAAAATTGCAGCCATAAAAACGTTTGTTTGAAATGTCTATATCAGAAAAAGCCATGGAAGATGCGTTTAGTCCAACTATAGTTTCGTGCGTTTCGATGTAGTTAATAATGTCCTGCTGAATTTTTCCAGGATTCGGCGCGTGTATAAGGCAGTAGCTCTTTCCTTCATTAAGATTGCCGTTTTCGTCTAAAGTTGATACTGCAAGATTGTTGCAAGCTCTAACCGTGCATTTGTTTAATGAAAACATAAAATATATGGTAAAGTATTGCCCTGTTTTAGTCAAACGATTATTATTCGTTATATGGTAAACTTTGCTTTTTTGGATTCTGGTACCGGTGGATTGCCTTATTTAAAATATCTTAAAGAAAAAAGTCCTCTGTCAAAATGCATTTATGTTGGAGATACTAAAAATTTTCCTTATGGGGAAAAAACTTCTGAGCAAATAATAAAAGATTCGTGCGAGTGCGTTCAAAATATTTTAGATATTTGGAATCCAAATGTTGTTGTAGTAGCGTGCAATACAATTTCTGTTACAGCTTTAGATGAAATGCGCAAAAGATTTCCAAAAACTCCTTTTGTGGGAACCGTTCCAGCCATAAAGCCTGCCGCAGCTGTTACAAAATCTAAAAAAATTGGGCTTTTAGCCACAGATGCAACTGTAAATCACCCATATACAAAAAAACTTATAGAAGAATTTGCCGAGAGCTGCTCAGTTTTTTCAAGAGGCGACCCAAAACTAGTTTCTTTCATTGAGCACGAATATTTTTTTTCATCAAACGAACAGCGGCTTAAAGCTGTAACGCCAGCTGTAGATTATTTCAAGAGCAAAGGTTGCGATGTTATTGTTCTTGCGTGTACCCATTTTTTAAATATGGCAGATTATATACAAACCGTTGCTGGCTCTGAGATAAAAGTTATTGACAGTCGGGAAGGTGTCGTTCGCCATGCGCTTGAAGTTGAAAAATCTTTTTTCAAGGAACAGACTGAAAAAGGTCTTGACTTTCAAACAGAAGTTTCAAATCTGTTCGTTACAGGATTTAAGAAAAAGAACGACAGTGAATGTTACAAGTCTTTTTGTAAAAACAATGGAATTGTTTTTGGCGGACTCATTCCATTAGTTTAAAAAAAATTGTATAATCATAGCATTATGGCTAAAATTCAAATGAAAAATAAAATCGCTGAACTTGATGGCGATGAAATGACACGCGTTCTTTGGAAGGTTATAAAAGATGAACTTCTTTTGCCTTATGTTGATCTTCAAACTGAATATTATGATTTAGGATTAAAAAATCGTGATGATTCTGATGACAAGGTGACTTACGAATCTGCAGAAGCTATAAAAAGACTTGGGGTTGGAGTAAAGTGCGCAACAATTACTTCAAATGCAGCTAGACAAAAAGAGTATAACTTAAAACAGCTGACGCCTTCTCCAAATGGAATAATTCGCGCAGAACTAGACGGAACAGTTTTTAGAACTCCAATTTTTGTAAAAAATATTCAGTGCAATGTTTCTAGCTGGAAAAAGCCTATAATCTTAGGACGGCACGCTTACGGTGATGTTTATAAGAACTGCGAAATAAAAACTCCTTGCGCAGGGAAAGCTGAGCTTGTTTTTACAGGCGTAGATGGCACAGAAATCCGAAAAACAATTATGGACATGAAAGGTCCTGGAATAATTCAAGGAATTCATAACTTGGACAATTCTATTGAAAGTTTTGCGCGCTGCTGTTTTACTTACGCTTTAGATCAAAAAGTTTCTGTTTGGTTTGGAGCAAAGGATACTATTTCTAAAATTTATGATGGAAATTTTAAGGCAATTTTTCAGCGTGTTTTTGATGAAGAATTTAAAGAAAAATTTGATTCTGCAGGAATTGAATATTTCTATACTTTGATTGATGACGCTGTTGCTAGAATAATGAAGTGCGAAGGCGGACTTATGTGGGCATGCAAAAATTATGATGGCGATGTTATGAGCGATATGGTTGCCTCTGCCTGCGGTTCGCTTGCAATGATGACCTCTGTTCTTGTTAGTCCTGACGGAAAATTTGAATACGAAGCAAGCCACGGAACTGTACAAAAGCACTATTACCGCTATCAAAAGGGCGAGAAAACATCAACAAATCCTGTTGCTCTTATTTTTGCTTGGACTGGAGCGCTTGCAAAGCGAGGCGAACTCGATGGAACTTCTGAACTTGTTGAATTTGCTCACAGGCTTGAAAAAGCAACTCTTGAGACAATTGAATCAGGTTACATGACAGGCGATCTTGCAAGAATTGCAAATCCTGCCGCTGTAAAAGTTTTGGATTCTTGGGAATTTATCGCGGCAATAAAAGACCGGCTTTAAAAATCAATTTATAAAAAAAGGCTTATCTAAAAGCATGAGCTTATTAGGTAAGCCTTTTTTTAGTTTGTTATCACCCTAAAACTTCTGAGCCAAGGCCTTGAGCGTAAAGCGTGCCTTGACCAACCGTATTATAAAACTGAAAGTCTAGTTTAGCAGTTTAAGAGTCTAAGAATCTTTCCCTTAAATAAAATCATAATAAAGTCAAGAATCCAAATAATATTCCAGCCTAAGAAAAGCCTTAGAATACCAGCGACGTATTTTTTTTCTTTAAACCTTGTTATAAATCCGAATAACCAAGAAGTAATTGGAATAAGAGCAAAGATAACGCTAAGAATCCTTGACATTCCAAAATAGTCCTTTCCTTTTTTTGCCATAAAGTCCTCCAAAATAAAAGCAAATATATACTATTTTCAGCCCATATTCGTCATTTGTCAAATAAAAAGAATTATGATATGCTTTGCTCATGATTAAACGAAATTCTGGTTTTTCAAATTTAACTGCTGGTTATTTATTTCCTGAAGTTGCTCGCCGCCGCAGGGAATATTCTCAAAATCATCCGGATGCGCAGATTATAAGTCTTAGCATTGGAAATACAACAGAACCTCTTCCTGAATTTATAGCAAAGGCTATGGCTGATTATGCGATGGCTCTTTCTACTAAGGAAGGTTATTCTGGATATGGCGATGAACAAGGAAATCCTGTTCTTAGGAAAAAGATTGCTGAAGTTTGGTATAAAGGATTAGCAACTGCTGAGGAAGTTTTTATTTCTGATGGCGCAAAATGCGATATTGCTAGAATTCAAACTCTTTTTGGTTCTAAGGCAAAAATCGCTGTTCAAGATCCCGCTTATCCTGTTTACGTTGACGGTTCTGTTATTGTTGGTGCTGCTGGAAAAAACAATGGAATGGGGTATAGAGGTGTTGCTTATATGCCTTGCGTGCCAGAAAATGGATTTTTCCCTGACCTTTCAAAAATTAAAAAGAATTCTATTATTTACTTTTGTTCTCCAAACAATCCTACTGGGGCTTGCGCAACTAGGGAACAGTTAAAAAAACTTGTAGATTTTGCAAATTCTAACGGCTGCATTATTATTTACGATGCTGCGTATAGAGAATTTATTAGGGATGAAAATCTTCCTAAAACAATTTTTGAAATACAGGGAAGCCGCACTTGTTCTATTGAAATAAATTCTTTTAGTAAACCTGCTGGATTTACAGGTGTTCGTTTGGGCTGGTCTATTGTTCCAATGGAATTAAAATTTGCCGATGGCTCAAGCGTAAACCGTGATTGGAATAGAGTAATGACAACTCTTTTTAATGGAGCTTCTAACATAGCGCAAGCTGGTGGCATTGCTTGCTTAGAGCCAGAAGGTCTTGAAGCAATGAAAAAAGTTATTGATTATTATCTTGAAAATGTAAAAATGATTAATGACGTTTTGGAAGGTGAAAATTTCAAGAAGGCCGGTGTAAAAATTTATTCTACAGGTAACAGCCCGTATCTTTGGGTAAAGTTCCCTAGTATGAACAGCTGGGATATTTTTGACCGCTTGCTAGATGAATGTCATATTGTTACAACTCCTGGAAGCGGTTTTGGACCTTCTGGAGAAAGTTTTATAAGATTCAGTTCCTTTGGCCATCAAGAAGATGTAAAAGAAGCTTGCAAAAGGCTTGCTGAATTTAAAATATAGCTTTTGGATTGTAACTTTTATAGTTGGGATTTGTATCCTACGCTAAGTCTAAAAGCCGTTCCCCATTCGTTTTTTATCATGTCAGAAACAACGGCTTTTAGACTTGTGTGGAATTCTCCATTGTAAAAAGATGTAGAAAAATAAGGAGCTATGGCGATAGTGTAGTCTTCTTTGAAGAATTCTGTGATTTTTCCAAAATCTAAGTAATCTTTGCCTGCAAAAGAAAGTGACGAATTTATTCCAAAGATGAACACTTTGTTTTTTATGTAAAGATTGTCTGTAAATACATCAATATTTAATCCGAGCGTATCATTTATAAATAAAGAAGAATCAACTGTTTCTTGCGGCAAGCTGTATGCAGTTATATTCACTTGAAATTCTTTGGCTCTAAAGCGCGGTTCAAAAAGAATGTACGCTGTTTCAAAATCAGAAAGCTGAAGGCTCGTATGCTTTTTAAAAGGAACTGAAGAAATTCCTGCCTGCATAAAGAGCGACGTAGTGTAAGTGTTTCCTAAAAGCAGGTTCATGCCTGTTCGCCAATAAAGCGTGTCCACTACTAAAATGTTTTCATCGTTGCTGTTTTGTTTTAATGGAACTCCCAGCCCTGCCGAAATATCAAAAGTAAAAAGTCTATAAACGCAAGCGAATCTAAAATCTGTATTGAATACATAGCTGTCGTCTAATTCGTGATTAACGTAAATGTAAGTTCCTATGGCTATTGGCTGAACTGTAAAGTGTATTACGTCTGAAAATCCAACTCCAAAAAGCGGATATATTACAGAACCTGCCAAACCTAGCCAGCTTTCCATAAGCCTTGAGGCAATTGGCTGAATGCCAAACTGCCTTCTTAAAAATATATCAGAGCCAATAGGCTCATAAGTTCCTATAAATGCGCTTAAGTAGTTTGAAGAATCTAAAAGCCTTCTCCTAAAAATTATAGAAAGCTCGTCAATTTGAAAATCTGCTGGTGTTTTTTTGAATACAGAATTTTCTATAAGGTCATCTGTGGCAACTGAAAATTCTGCTCTTGCAAAAATATCTTCAGAAATGTTTAATTGTCCAGAAAAGTATGACTGTATTCTTAAATCGGGATTAAATTTGTCAGGAGTGTCCGATGTAAAGTCTGCTTTTCCTCCTGCAAAACCGCTGAAAGACACGTTCGCAAAAGCAAAAGAGGCTGTCGCAATAATAATTGTTGTAAAAGCAATTTTTTTTATATTTTTATTCATCTATATCACGCTCCAATAAACCTTCTTTGTTAATCATTTCTATTTTTATATGTAACAAGTGCAAACTCTGATTTTTGACCTAATATTCCTCTTTAATTTTCGGCAGGTATTTATAAAAATATAAGAAAAAAAATCGCAAGAATATAAAAAAAACGTGTCATAACTGCTTGAATTATGAAAATTACTGTGTATAATTTCAAGTATGAGTGACTATCTTGATCCTAACAATGAAGAACTTCTAAAAGACTTTTTTGCTGAAGCAGAGCAGCAAGTTGAAACGCTTGAAAGTAATGTTCTTGTTATTGAAAATGATCCTACAAATCATGACGCTATAGATGAAATCTTTCGAGCAGCACACACGCTAAAAGGTGGCTCTGCCACTGTAGAAATGAACGAGCTTTCTAGTTTTACGCATAAAGTAGAAGATGTTCTTGACGAAATTCGTTCAGACAGATTGGCTGTTACAGAGCCAGTTGTCGATGTTTTGCTTAGTTCTATTGATGTAATAAAAGCTATGATGGAAGCTCGCCGCAATGGAGAGGTTTATTCAGAAGATGTTACAGAAATAGAAAACAAATTAAAATCATATATTCCAGAAAAAGGTGATAAAAAAGCCGGCCATAAACCTCCTGCTGGAACAGGGCCTTCTATTCCTGTTCATGAAGAAAAAGCAGCTCCTGCACAAAGCTCAACGAATCCGTCTCCTTTTGTTTATCCGGAACTTTCTGAATCTGAATATATGGAATTAAAAGGCGCTTGCGAAGGTTCCCAGAAACTTTGGCTTGTCTCTGTAAAATTCGATGAAAATAATCCTATGAATTCTGTTGGTGGAATACAAGTTTTTGCAGCATTAAAAGCTTTGGGAAGTGTTTTAAAAACTGTTCCTGATTTTGATGCCTTGTATGAAGACGAATTTCACGAAACTGTGTTTTACTATTTAGCTTCGGATTGCGAAGCTTCTAAAATTGAAGATACTGCATTCTTAGGAGATGTTACTCTTTGTACTGACGCTCATCTTGTAGAAGAGCCTCAGAAAAAGGCTGATGCTGCTGAAGTTCAGGCTCCTTTGGCTTTAAGCAAAGATGAGAAGGCAAATTCAGTTTCTGCGGACACGGAAAAAACAGAAACGCAAAGTGCTGCTGTGTCCGAACAAAAGACTGCTCCAAAAGAAGAAACTCAAGCCGCTGCGGTAAAACATCCTGAAAAAAAGGATGCTCATAATGCTATTGCAAATCAGAATAGCGTGCTTAGAGTCGATTCTCGGCGAATAGATTATCTTTTAAATCTTGTAAGCGAAATTGTAATAGCAAAGGCTGCATTTAATCAGCTTTCTGCAAGCCTTACAAAAGAAGTGACTTCTTTTCAGCAGTCGCAGGTTGCATTCCGCGAAAAAATTGGTCGGGTTACAGAAACAATTTCGTCTTATATCGAAGATGTAAAAAATGGAAAGTCTTTGCAAGAAATTCATTCCGCAGTTGCAAAAGAATTGCAGACTTTAACTTCATCCTTTGATGGAAACGATGTTTCTCTAAAAGCTATAACTACAAAATTCCGTTCTTCCACTCAAAATCTTGGAAGAATAACAGGAGAGCTGCAAGAAGGTGTTATGAAAATCCGAATGGTTCCAATCAATCAGATTTTCAGCCGCTTCCCTAGAGTCGTCCGTGACCTTCAAAGAGAGCTTTCTAAAAAAATCGAACTCGTTATTGAAGGTGAAGACACTGAACTCGATAAATCTGTTGTAGAAGACCTCTTGGATCCAATAATGCACTGCGTTCGAAATTCTGTTGACCACGGTATTGAAATGCCTGAAAAAAGGCTTGCCGCTGGCAAAAGCGAAACTGGAAAGGTCTTGCTCAAGGCAGAAAATGAAGGAAATCAGATTGTTATAGAAATTGCCGATGACGGTGCTGGAATTGACGTTGAAAAAGTAAAAAACAAGGCTATTCAAAAAGGTCTTATACATCCAGACAAAGTTCTTACAGATCAAGAAGCTTTTCAACTTATCTTTGAGCCAGGTTTTTCTACTGCTGATAAAATTTCGAATATTTCAGGCCGCGGTGTAGGGCTTGATGTTGTAAAGACGATGATAGAAAAACTTAAAGGAACAGTTTCTGTTGCGTCTAAAAGAGGCGAAGGAACTACCTTTACAATAAAGCTTCCGCTCACGCTTGCAATAATTCAAGGGCTTTTGGTAAAAGTTGGAACTCAAATATATTCTATACCGATTGCTTCCGTAATTGAAAGCCAAAGAATAAAGCATAGCGATATAAAGACTATAGACAACTATGAAGTTTTAAATGTTAGAAATGAAGTTATAAGTGTTCTGCGTCTTTCAAGGCTCTTTGGCATAAAAGAAACTGTAGAAGACGAATTTTGCAATATTGTTATTGTGGGGTCAAAAGACAAAAAAGTCGGTATTATGGTCGATTCCCTTATTGGAGAAGAAGATGTTGTAATAAAACCTCTTAAAGACCAGTTTACTGTTTCGCCAGGTATTGCCGGTGCTTCAATACTTGGAGATGGTTCTGTATCTTTGATAATCGATGTAAGTCAGTTGCTCGATTTGAGTTTAAAACAAGATATAGACGCACAGCGTTTTTTAGAAGCATAGAGTTTAGTTGAGGAAATTATGACTATAGAATCTATTCTAGTATCAGATGAAAACAGCGATAGTACAAATGCCTTGATGTCAAAGGTTGGCGACGAGTTAAACCGCGAAAGAGATGCTCAAGAAACCATTGATTTTAAAATGGTTACATTTTCGCTTTCTGGAAAAGATTACGCAATCGACATTATGTATGTAAAAGAAATTGCAAAAGCCGGACTTTTTACTTACGTTCCTAATACATTGCCATTTGTGATTGGTGTGTATAATTTGCGTGGTGAAATAATTCCGATTCTTGATATGCGAATCTTTTTTAATATACCGATTCCTGAAACTAAAGAAAACGAACTTAGAAATTTGCTAATCCTTACTGTAAACGAACAAACTTTTGGAATTGTTGTCGATAAGATTGATAAGGTTGTTGGCGTGCAAAAAAGTTCCATTCAGCCACCGCATCCGCTTTTTGTTGATATAAATGTAAAGTACATTTCTGGAGTTGTAGAAAGCAACAAGCATCTTTATATCTTGTTAGATATAGAAAGAATTTTTTCAAATTCAGGCTCTGCAGAAGATGTTTCTAAAAGCTCTGCTTTAAAAGATGGTTTTTCGCTTGTAAAACCGCAGCAGTTGCAGTCAAATGGTCAAGTTTCTAAAAAGGCTGAAAATCAAGCTGATTCATCTGGCGCAAATGCAAAATCGCCTGAAAAAAGTGTTTCGGATGGCAAAGACGATAAGGCAATAAACGATGAGCAGGATTTTAAGTTTATAAGCGAAGGTCTTAGTAATTTTGCAAAATTTTTTGTTTCATCGGTAAACAAAGATTGGGTCGCAAGACGGCTTTCTGAATGGAGAAAACTTCGCGGAGAACAAAATATCCAGTTGCAAAATGCTGGCGATGCTCAAGAATTTTTAAAACCTTTTTGGTCTGCGCATACAGGTTCTTTGTGGTCAAAAGAGTATGCGGATTCTGTGTTTGCAGTTTTGCCTGAAAATTCTGCTAAACAAATTGTTGTTTGGAATCCAGGATGCGCAAAAGGTCTTGAAACATATTGCTTAGCTTGCGTGCTTTCAAAACGCTATCCTGATGCAAAAATAAAGGTTTATGCTCAAGATACAGACCTTTTGAACGTTGCAAACGCTCCGATGTTGACCATTTCTCAAGCAGACGCAGAAGGCTGGCTTTCTCCTTTTGTTTCAAAAAATGCTAGTGGCAGTTTTACTTTTAATCAGCAAATAAAGGATAGCATTCTTTTTGAATACCACGACTGCCAGCATACTAATGCTATGCCTATGATTGATTTAGTTTTTTCAAGAGATTTGCTTTCTCTTCTGCCTGATGAAGCTAGAAGTTCTGTTATGAGAGATTTTGATGAAAAGCTAAAAGGAAATGGAATACTTATTATAGGTGATAATGAATCAGTATCTGATTCTCCTGATTTTATGGAACATACTGTAGGTTCAATTACTGTCTATAAAAAGCAATAATTATATTAGTTGTTTTTATTTGGAGGATTTAAATGAGAGTAGAGTATATTAACCCATTTGTTGAAACTTCTTATAAGGTTTTAAAAGAAGTTTTGGGCGGTGCTGATGTAAAGCGTGGAAACCTTTATTTGAAATCTACTGCAATGCCTGTAATGGGAGTTGCCGCTTTAGTTGGTCTTGCTGGCGATGTAGAAGGTCGTGTTCTTTTTGATATGACTTTAGAAACTGCGCTGAATATAGCATCACAGATGAACGGAGAAAAACTTGCAGAATTTGATGATCTTGCAAAGGCTACAATTAGCGAGCTTGCTAATCTTATAACTGCGCAAGCTGTTACAAAACTTCATGAACTGAATTTTAAATTTGATCTTACTCCTCCAGCTCTTTTTGTTGGCCAACAGATGGAAATTGCAGCCCTAGCTGGTAGCGGAGAAAACGTAGAGGCTCTTATAGTTCCTCTTATTACTGAATATGGAAAAATTGAAGTAAATGTTGCTATTCGAGAGAGAGCTTAGCAAGTCACTTATAGAAATTATGGAGATAAATTATGAAAACTGCACAAGATTTTCCTACGATTAACGAACGTCCGCCTGAGGGAATCAAAGCAGACGGAAGTGCATACAGAGTAATGATAGTTGATGATTCAATGTTTGTTGCAAAACAGCTTGGTCAAATTTTAACAAGTGAAGGTTATGAGGTTGTAGCAACCGCTGTAGATGGAAAAGATGGCGTTGATAAATACAAAGAGCTTGCTCCTAACATTGATCTTGTTACAATGGACATTACAATGCCTCGTATGGATGGAATAACTGCTCTTGAGCAAATAATGACATTTGATAAGCAGGCAAAAGTTGTAATGGTAAGCGCGCTCGGCAAGGAAGAACTTGTAAAAAAGTCTCTCTTGCTTGGGGCAAAAAATTACATTATTAAGCCTTTGGACAGAAAAAAGGTGCTTGAGCGAATTGCTGCCTGCTTAAAATAAATTAATTTTCTCCTGATGAAATGTATTGCCATAATGGACTAAAAAATGTATTTTATAGGCAATATTTTATATTCATCAGGAGGCAATATGAAACATTTGAAATCTGTTATCTCGGCTTTAGTTGTGGGTGCTGTGATTGGTATGACAAGCTGTGGCTCTTCTGGCATAAAAATTGCTATTCCAAATGACACTACTAACGAAGCCCGTGCATTGCTTTTACTTCAGGATAAGGGAATTATAACCTTAAAAGATGGTGCAGGAATTACTGCAACGGTAAGAGACATAAAAGACAATCCAAAAGGTATAAAATTCAGCGAAGTAGAAGCTGCTCAAATTCCTAACGTTCTAAAAGATATGGACTACGGAATTATAAATTCAAACTATGCTATTGGCGCAGGAATTAATCCTGTAAAGGATTCTCTTGCAATAGAAGGTTCTTCTTCTGCTTATGCTAATATTGTGGCTGTAAAGGAAGGCGAAGAAAAGTCTGAAAAGACAAAGGCTTTGGTAGCCGCTCTTAAAAGCAAAGCTGTTGCTGATTATATTGCTGAAAAATATGACGGCGCAGTTGTAAGCACTGTTGAAGTTCCTGGCGACGGATACGACAGTTCTGTTGATTATAACAAACTAAAATCTACATCGATTCGTGTGGCAGCTTCTCCAACTCCTCATGCAGAAATTCTTAAAGTCGCAGAAAAAATCCTTGCTGAAAAAGGCGTAAAACTTGTTGTAACAGAATTTACTGACTACGTGCAGCCTAACAATGTTGTAGAAAGCGGCGAATTTGATGCAAACTATTTCCAGCATCTTCCATATCTTTTGGATTTTAACAGCCAAAATAACACTCACCTTGTTTCTGCCGCTGCAATTCATGTAGAACCAATGGGAATCTATGGTGGAAAACAAAAATCTTTGGATTTGCTATTAAAATAAGATGATAGAAATAAAGAATCTTTCTAAGATATTTAAATCTGAAGAAAAGAATTCTTCAGAAGTAGAGGCTCTCAAGGATATAAACCTAAAAATCGAAGACGGAGAGGTCTTTGGGATTATTGGAATGAGCGGTGCAGGTAAGAGTACTCTTGTTCGATGTATTAATATGCTTGAGCGTCCTACTTCTGGCAGTGTTCTTATTTATGGAAAAGATATTGGCAGTTTTTCTGCAAAAGAATTAAGAACTTTAAGAAGTAAAATTTCTATGATTTTTCAGGGATTTAATCTTCTTATGCAAAGAAACTGTTTGGATAATATCTGTTTTCCCCTTGAACTTGCTGGAATAAAGCGAGCGGAGGCAAAAAAAAGAGCGTTAGAGCTGCTAAATACTGTAGGTCTTCCAGATAAAGCGTATAAATATCCCGCTCAGCTTTCCGGGGGGCAGCAACAGCGCATTGCAATTGCTAGAGCCCTAGCTACAGAGCCTAAAGTTCTTTTGTGCGATGAAGCAACAAGCGCTTTGGATCCAAAAACTACAGAAGACATTCTTGAGCTTATTCAGGATATAAATAAACGGCTTCATATTACCGTTGTTGTAATTACGCATCAGATGAGTGTTGTTGAAAAAATTTGTTCAAAAGTTGCAATTCTTGATGAAGGAACTGTTGTTGAACAAGGCAATGTTTCTGATGTCTTTATGCATCCTAAGTCTAAAACTGCAAAGCGTCTTGTTTTTCCTGACAATGCAGAAGGTTTTGATGAGGATACTTATTCTTCTGACAAAAAAGTTCTTAGAGCTGTTTTTGTTGGAAAAACCGCAGCGGATGTTTCTTTAATTGCAAAACTCGCAGCAGAAAAAAATATTCTTGCAAACATTCGCTATGCTTCTACAAGAAGTATTCAGAACAAGGCTTATGGCAATATGATTTTAGAGCTTGACAACAATGATGATATTGTAAAAAGCGCTAAAGAGTTTTTTGAAGCAAATGAGGTTGTTGTAGAGGTATTAAATTGAATATAAACACTATTTTTTCTCCACAGGCTATTCAGGAAGCTTTGGAAATATTAAGAGATGAAATTCCGTTTGCTCTGCTTGAAACTTTATACATTACAATAGTTTCTACGATTTTTGCGTTTATAATAGGTTTGCCGCTTGGAGTTTTGCTTGTTGTAGGCGAAAAAAAAGGAATTCTTCCATTGCCCGCTGCATTGATGAAGATAATAAATGCTGTTATTGATATTATCAGGTCAGTTCCTTTTTTGATTCTTATGATAGTAGTTTTTCCACTTACAGCTTTGATAGTTGGAACTAGGGTTGGAACTACAGCTTCAATAGTGCCTCTTGTTATTTCTGCCTTTCCGTTTATTGCACGGCTTGTTGAAAGCAGCTTGCGAGAAGTTAATCCAAATATAATAGAAGCCGCTCAAAGTATGGGAGCTTCTCCTTTTCAGATTATAACAAAAGTTATGATTCCAGAAAGCATACCTTCTCTTGTAAGTAATATGACAATTGCGATTACTACGATTTTGGGATACACCGCAATGAGTGGTATTATTGGTGGCGGTGGACTTGGAAAAATTGCAATCAATTACGGTTATTATCGCTATAAGTATCTTGTTATGATTTTTGCTGTTATCCTTCTTGTTGCTCTTGTTATGATTTTCCAAACGGTTGGTTCAAAAATCGCATTGAAAAGCGACAAAAGAGTAAAAGGTTAAAGATTTTTTAGTTCTTCAAAAATCGATTCATCGATGCTTTGCTTTGAATATTTTGTTATGTCTACGCTTTGCTCAAAACTTAAATAGTATAAAATGCATTGAATTTTTGATGAGTTTATTCCAATCATATTTGCAGCGGCAATTTTATAAAGGCTTTGCTGGTAGAAAAAATATTCTGGGTTTATAGTCTTATTTGTTTTATAGTCCACTAAGGTGTATGTTCCGTCCTCGTTTTTAAAAATAAGATCCATAATTCCATTTACAATATTTTTTCCAATACGCATTTTAAAATTCCATTCAGTTTTCCAAAATGGCTCTTTAATTTTTTTTGCAGCCTGAAAATTGTGCCATAGTTCGCTGTTTTTCAAGGCATTTTCCATGCTTTTGCATATTTTTAGCAAACTTTGCTTTTTATCTTCTGAAGAAAAATTTGAAAGCATATCCAAGATTGTTTGATTTTCAACATATAAGGTTCCATTTGAGTCTTGCAAAATTGTATTATTGCCATTTGCGCTGCTTTCTAGTATGAAATGCATTAAAGTTCCAAAATCTGATTTTGATATTGTATTTTTCGGTTGCTTTAATTCATCTTCTTCTGATTGCTCTTCGCAGTTGTTTATCAACAACGCTAGCTCTTCTTCATACAGATTTTTTGCCGCATTTTTTTCACTATATCTTTCTGCTGGTTTTAATTTTTCAAATGCGCTTGGTGAAAATTCAACAATAGATTTTTTTTCTAGTTTAATGATTTCTTTTCTGTCAACTTGGTAGTATTTAGAATTTTCATTTATAATTTTATTTCTTAGTTCATTTGTAGGAAGTTCATCTGCATTTAAACTAAACAGCAAATCTTTGCTTTGCGGACAAATGAGTTCTAATGTAAAAGGCGCGTCCTTCATAAAATCTATTTTTTTTGTAAAAGTTTCATCTTTTTCAAACTGAACACTTTGCTGCTGGCTGCTTAAATCCTCATTTATATAGAAATTTTTGTAATAGTGGTTTATTAAATTTACAACAGGATTTGAGGTTACAGCCTCTGAAATACAGATTTCTCCATTTGTTGAGCCAATTTTTATGCTTCCTACTATGTAAAAATCTTGAACTGCCCTGGTGCAAGCTACATAAACAAGGCGTCTAAATTCTGCAAGCTCTTTTGCCTGCGCAAGTTTTTTTTCTTTTATAAAGAAATAATTTCTGCTTCCGTCTGCTGGTTTTATAACTAAGCCAGTGTACTCGTCAAAGTAATATCTTGGTTCGTTTTCAGGTCTTAACGACGATGTAATTCCTGTTATAAAAACGTGCTCGAATTGCAATCCTTTGCTTTTGTGGATTGTCATTATGCTTACGCAGTCATCTTTTTCAATAGGGTAATCGAGTTCCGGCATATTTTTTGAATTTTGTTTTATCTGTTCAAGCATGTCTGTAAAATCTGCAAGATTCAAGCCTTGAGAGTCAACTTTTATAGCAAGAGCATACAATGTGTCGAACTGTTCTGAAATTAATTGAGCTTTTTCTGAAATTAATGTTTCGTATCTGTATCCAGTTTGATACCACAGATAGTTTAATGTTTCTGCAACAGGCCTAGAAAGGGTGAGAGGCTGTTGTTCCAAATACATATTTTTTGCATTTATGTATTTTTTATAGGCTTGCAAATTTAAGCAAAAACTTTCTTCAATTTGTTGCTCTACAGAAGAAGAAAAAATTTGCCTTTCGTTATTGTTTTTATAAATTGCAAGAATATTTTCTATTTCTGAAATTGAAAGACCTACAAATGGGGAGGCAAGAAATCCCGCAAATGCATTTGTGTTAGCAGGGTAAATGCAAGCCATAAGAAAGTTGCAAATATCGTTTGCAATAGACTCTGAAAACAAATTTGACTGAAAATCAAGTGAATAGGGAATTTTAAAATGCTCTAGCCAATGGCACAAAATTTTTCTGTTTGTTCTAGATTTGTCTAAAATGGCAAAGTCTGACCACTTTGCTTTTCCATTTGAGTTCTCGTAAATGTCTTTTATTTTTTTTGCAATAAAATAGTTTACATTGTCTTTTTCGTTTAAAAATTCGTTGCTATTGTTTTTAAAATATTCATCGTTTAAAAGTATTACGGCATGAGAATTTGTTTCATTAAAGTTTGAAAGTTGCGCAGGCTTTATCTTTTGATGTTTTTTATCTTTTGTAACTTGCCATGCGATTGTTGATTCTGGATAGTAAGATTCATAGTCTTTTTGATACTCTTCATTCAAAGAAAAAATTGCATTTTCTAAATTATTTTTATTTTTTAGCCAAGTTCCGTCTTCTTGCGGAATGAACGCTCCAAACATTGTGTTAAAACTGGCAAGCAATTTGTCATTTGAACGATAGTTGTTCGACATGTGCAAATAGGTTTCTTCACCATCTTCTGCGCCAATTTGCGCAAGGTCTTCTTTTAATTGGCTGAATACAGAAACGTCTGCGCCTCTAAACTTGTAGATTGATTGTTTTTCGTCGCCTACAAAGAACAGCTTGTCTTTTACTAAAAGCTTGTTTTTTAAAATAAAATCCCTAAGGGGAATGTTTTTATCTTTTAGAATAGAAAGATCTGTCCCTTGCGGTATGGAAAGCAAAAATAATAAATCGCGGTTCGAAGCGTTGTTGTCTTGAAATTCGTCAATCATTATAAAACTGAATGACTGAATCATTTGGTCGCGGATGTTTTGTTCTTCTTGCAAGATTTTTAGAGCCATGCAGCTTACATCGCTGAACGAAAGATTTCCAGACACTCGTTTTGATTCGTTTGTAAGTTCTGTAAAATCATCTAAAAGTTCGCATAGAATTTTGTTATACGGCTGCTCTTTTATTGTCGCAAACAAAGAAAAAAAAGCGTCCGCAATATTTTTATCTGGCTCCGGCTTTGTTGTTTTTTGTTTTAAACTGTCAATTAAAGGCTTAAAATCACTGTTGTAAAGTTCTTTTAATTCTGCTTCCGAAGAGTTTTCTGATTTTTTTACATAAAATTTAGGATATTTTAAATTTTTAATTTTAGCAAAAAAAGCAGTTATATTTTGTTCCGCTTGGTCAATTTTTGAGTTAAAATCTGAATCTGATAGAGTAAAAATACCTTTTACATCTAAAGATAAAAAGTCTTGAAAACTGTAAAGAAGTTTTTTGTACTCGTCAATAAAGTCGTCTTTATAAAATGGAAAATTTTCTATTAGCGAAAAAATATTTTCTGCCGTCGTTTGAAACTTTAGGCAGAGATTTTTCCATTCTTCAGAAAGAATTTCTATTTGCGTTTTTGCAAAATTCTTAAAAAAATTCTTTTCAGTTGCGAGTGAAGTGTGTTTATATACAGTTTCTGCAAAAATATCTGCAATTTTTTGAATTTCGTCAGAACTTGAAAAATGTAAAATTGTATTTTTTATTTTTTTATTTTGAATAGAATTATCGTTTAATAGATTGATTACAAATTGCAAAGCCTGAAACTTTACTGAAGAAAGGGAGTTTTCATTTTCTGTAGAAAAGTCTGGCCGTATTCCATAAAGATTTGCACTTTTGCGGAGAATTTCTGCGCAAAACGAATCTAAAGTTTGAATATGTGCAGAATTGAACTTTTCTAGTGCGTTTTTTGCCTTGATTCTTTTTTCTTGCGGACAAAGCGGGTCTTTTGCAAAAAACGAAAGCATTTCGTAAATGCGGACATACATTTCTGCGGCTGCTTTTTTTGTATATGTTAGTGTAAGAATTTTTGAAGGATCAGAATCTTCTATCTGTTCCATAACAAGCCATGCAAACCGGGTCGCAAGAACTTGAGTTTTTCCAGAACCTGCTCCAGCTGCTACAACGGCATTAGATTTGTGGCAGCATACATTTAGCTGGTCGTCATCAAGGTTTCTTTCTAAATCTTCAAGATATGGATACTTTTCTTTAAGTTCTTCAATATTTTTAGCCATTTTTTTTCCTATTGCAATTTATTTTCTGAAATTGAAAACGTAGTCCTGCATATTGTTTTGTAGCTGCAATTGCTGCAGTCTGAATATTCATCTAACTGATAAAATTTGTTTTTGTCTGTTATAATTTTTTCCTTTTTGAAAGGTTCAAAAGACATAGATTTTAGTTTTTTTGAAAAATAATCGCTGTATTCAAAAAATACTGGAATAGTTTTTTCTGTAAACTCTGTAGCCTTTGTGTTTTTTTTGGTATTAGAATCAGGATAAAATATTGTTTCATCCTTTTTGTTTTTTATAGAAATAAAAGCGCCTTGCTGGGCATTCATTTTATTGTTGTCTACAAGAATTTTATACAAAGCCAACTGAAAATTTTTAAGTTCATTTACTTCGATTGGATTTTTTTCAACTAGACAGGCATTTGCTTCGCTTCCTTTTGGCAGTGCTGTTGTTTTGTAGTCAACTATTGCATAAATTTCTTCGCCTTCGTCTGTAATCTGTTTTAAAAGGCAGTCAATTTTTCCGTACAATGAATACTCTTTACCATCAGGAGTAAAAAATAGCTGTTTTTCTGTTGCAACTATTCGCCAATTTCCAAAAAGGCTTGAAGAACAAAAATAGCTCAAGAATGACAATATTGTTTTGCAAAAATTATTTTTTTGCGAAATTAATATGTCTTTTACAAGTGTGCGGCGGTTGTATTTTTGTGTTTCGATTGTGTTAAAAAAACACTCTTCTATATCATTTAGTATGATAGAAGAAACTATTTGATTTTTGTTATTATCCGATTCTTGCGCTGCGTCTAATAGATTATGAGAAAAGCCGTTTTCAGTTGAAAGCGGCAAAACTGTTTTAAAAACATGCGCAGGCTCTTGCCATTTTTTTAGAAGAAAATCCATTATGCTGTGAAGAATATTTCCAGTTTCGTACTTGTCCATTAATTCTGTATTGAAGTCATCTTCTTTTATTTTTAGAACGTTTCTAAACAACCAGTTTCGTGGACAAGGAAAAAAGTTTGCAAGATCGCTTTGTGTTATTCTTGGCAAATCGCTTTTTTCTGCACAGTATTTGTTTTCAACTGTTTCGGTTACAGTTTTAAGCAAGTTTGAGCTTTCTTTTTCTTTGTAAGTTGTGCCGCAGTTCGAATGAGCTTTCCAGTTGTTGAATTGCAAAACTTGATTTTCTGTAAGCTCTTTTGCTTCAATCTTATTTCTAATATTTTTGCCTTCGCAAATAATAAAATCCTCAGAATCTAATTCTTTTAGTTGGTCGTTTAGTTTTTCGTTTTGTTTTTGCTTGCAGATTTTAAAACTGCTGTGTGGGATTGCGTATCCTGAAAAAGACCTTTCTGCGCAAGAACTTATGGAAGTTCCCGTTGCGGCATAAAGCGATATAAAACTCTTTGTGCTGTCGTAATCTTTAATTCCCAATTTAAAACGCTTTTGTTCGCTCAAGAAGTTTAATGGTTTCGAACTTACGCTAATAGCTGTTTGCGAGCAATTTAGAATAAAGTTGTAATTAAAAGCCGCTGCCGCCGCATTTTTGTATTTGTAAACATTTACCGCATCAATTTTTTCAGGTTGAGGAGCATAAACAATTTTATTTAGTTCGTTTATATAAAAACTAAAAATGTTTTCGATTTTTAGTTCGCCGTGTTTCAAGTAAAGTTTTTCTAAGACAATTAGTTTTTCTAGCTCTCTTATGCATCTTCCAAGAATTTTGTCTGACTCCTCAAATTGAGGCAGCTTAAATTTTTCTTTTGAAATGAGTGGCGTAGATCCGTTTCCTTCTAAAAAGATAAACCAGCTTTTTTTTAAGTCTTCAAATGACTTTGTTTTGCAAATAGATTCAATTTGCTTTTTTAAATTTTTGTAGAAATTAAAAAGAAGCTCATCATCTGATTTTGAAAAACTTTCTTCCCAAGTTGAAATCTTTTTTTGGGTTACTATTCCTTGCTCTGTTTCAGTTTTTTTTGTGTATGAACAAATGCAGTGGTTTTCTTGTCCAAACCTTACTAAATCAGTGCATAAATCTCTTTGCGTTTTTTTGCCGTTAATTTCTATTTCCGCGTTGCTCCAGGGAATATAGCCGTTAAGAACAAGCGCTCTTATTGAATTATAGGAAAAATCTGATTGAAAACAGTCCTGAATGAGCGAAAATATTTGCCCGGCGCTGCAGCTAGTCAGCGGCGTTCCTGCGTGAAAAATCGTTGGGACTTCATAATTTTTTAACTCTCTTTCAAGGTATGGTCTTATAGTTTCTAAATCTGGGATATGCAGGGCAATTTCGTTCCAATCAATGCCTTGGTGGCGAAGTTTCCTTATGTAGAGAATAGTTTTTCTAATCTCCCTTCTAGAATCTGAATAATAATACAACTTTGGGCTGTCTTCTTCATTTTTCATGGGTTGAACATGAACGCATTGAATGTTTTTAGATGAGTCAAAAAACATTTGATATTCACAGAAGTCTTCATAGGTTTCTGGATAGAATACTATAAATTTTTCGTCAGTATTTAAAAAATCAGGAGCAATCCAGGATTGTTCAAAAAAATTATTTTTTTCTAAAAAAGATTTGTATTCGTTGAAAATAAGACAGTAGTCGCTTTCTTCTTCATCTGACAGGTCAAAACCTTTGTCTGCCCAAACTTTCAAGGACATTAAATTTGAAGAAATCCAATCAACAAAGGAAAGTCCATTTTCAGCGTAAATGGGATTGATTATTTTTTTTAGAAAATGTTCTGTTTTGTTTCTTCGCAAAAGGTCGTTTGTAAATATTTTTCGCATTTGAGAAGGAATTGGTTTGCAGTCCTTTTCTTTAAGCTTTATATATTTTGATTTAAACTTGTCCCAAGCAATGAATCTTTCCGCAGAAATAGAAAATATTTGTTCATTTTTATTTATTTCTTTTGCGCACCAAGAAAGCCAGCTGCTTGCAGTAACGTCAGTAGAAAATACAAAAAAAGTTTTCTGTTCACAAATATGTTCTTTTAATATTTTTGCTATTTGCGTTGCTTCTAGTTTCATAATATCTTTCCTGGTAGTCGTTATTTATAAAAAACTCGACTTTAGAATGTTTTATTTATATATTGAATATAGTTCGTTTTGATAAAAATAAGTTTTACGGCATAGTAAAAAGGAGAAACCTATGGACTTAAAAGCATTATACAATCTTTCTTATGGAGTGTTTATACTTGGCACAAAAAATAATGAAAAAATAAACGCTTGTATAACTAACACCTGTATTCAAGTTGCTTCAAGTCCAACCCGATTTGCAGTTTCTCTCTTAAACACTAATTTTACTTGCACTATGTTAAAAGAATCAAAAAAGTTTGCGCTTTCTGTATTAGATAAACGTTGCGCATTTGATGTTATAAAGCGTTTTGGCTATCAAAGCGGCAAAAATACTGATAAATTTTACAATTTTGAATACAAAACTGATTCAAACGGATTGCCATATATTGAAGACTGCTCTTGCTCTGTAATTTCTTGCCATGTACTTTCAATGCAAGACTTGGGAACTCACACGCTGTTCATTGCTGAACTAGACGATGCCTTTATAACTTCTAATGAAAAACCTCTAACCTATGCAGATTATCAGATGAATCTCAAGCCAAAAACTCCTGTTTCAAGCGAAAGAAAAATTATTGGCTGGAGATGCAAAATTTGTGGCTATGAATACATGAATCCACAGCTGCCTTCTGACTATGAATGTCCTGTTTGCGGACATCCAGCAGAAGACTTTGAACCGATTTACGAATAAATTATTTTGCCTGGTCAGAATCCTTTTTTTCTTCTTTATTCTTATCATCGTAGTTTCGCTTGACTTTTTGAGTGGTTGTCATTTCCATCAGCTTGTCTAGAATTTTAATTCTAGTAATTCTTGCATACGGTTGAAGCGTCTTGTTTATTTTGTCTACGATTGATTGAATCTTATTTTTAATTTCAGAAGAATTAAAGTTGTCGCTTCGTTTTTGACCAATTTCTTCGTAAGCTATATCGCTAGGGTAAATAAGAGCTTCAATTTCTTCAGAAGAATCATCATTTTCTGCTTTGTAGCCACGCACAACAATTTGCTGAATGCTATCGCACAATTGGAAAGAATCTTCAATTTCTTCTGGATAAACATTCTTGCCGCCTGAAGTTACAATCATGTTCTTTGCTCTTCCGCGTAAAATTACATAGTTATCTTTGTCAATTTCGCCAAGATCTCCAGTTTTAAAAAATCCGTCTTCAGTAAAAACTTTTTTTGTTTCTTCAGGCATATTGTAGTAGCCTTTCATTACCATAGGACCTTTTACAACAATTTCGCCAATTCCTTTTTCATTTGGATTAATGATTTTCATTTCCATCATTGGGGCAAAATATTTTCCTACGCTGTGAATTTTAAATCCTTCGATTGGATTCAATGCGATTATAGGTGATGTTTCTGTAAGTCCGTATCCTTGAATAAAGTCAATTCCAGCCGCGTTATACGCTTTGAATACGCTTGGAGCAAGGGGACCTCCGCCGCAGATAGCAACTCTAAGCGTGCTTAAACTTGCTTTTTTTAGAATAGGCATAAATAATTTGTGTCCCAGGTTGATATGAAATGCTTTTTTTAGTCCATAGCAGATTTGCATCATTAAACCCATAAGCGCAGAAACAAAAATGCCTTTTTCTTTTATTCCTTTTTTGATTCCTGCCAAAAGTTTGTTGTAGAGCAATGGCACTCCAAGCATTATGGTTATTCTTCCTTCTTTAAGTTCTTTTAAAAGACGGCTTACAGACATGCTCTTTCCAAAAACAATTTCTGCTCCCACTGAAACAGGGTTTATAAAAGCCGCTTGCATCGTGTAAGCGTGATGAATCGGTAGCAAGGCATAAAATGTATCCGTAGGAAGAATTTGAAGCTGGGTTTGAGCAATAAAGCAGTCGCTTATAAGATTTTCGTGTGTAAGCATTACTCCTTTTGGGGTTCCTGTAGTTCCAGATGTAAAAAGAATTGCCGCAAGGTCGTTTGGTTCTGCATCTCCGTTCATCTTAACTTCTGCTGGTGGTTCAAGATTCAAGCAATAGACGTCTGAAAGTTTTGGAGTTAAAGAAAGAACTTTTATTTCTGGATTTGCCTTTGAGATGGTTTCGTATTTTTCATCATCTACGAATATCATTTTAGGCTTTGCTGTATTTAAAAGGTTCTGGACTTCTTTTTCATGCAGCGCAAAGTCTAGAGGAATAGTTGTTGCCGACGCGCATAGAATTGCAAGATAGGTGATTGCCCATTCCGGAGAGTTCTTTCCTGTAAGCGCTACGTGGTCTCCTTTTTGAATTCCGTTTGCAGTCATCCAAGCCGCTAGTTTTTTAATTTTTTCGTATGCTTGTGAATATGTGAATGTTCGTTTAGTTCCGTTTGGTCCGTCGAAGTCTGTAAAACAGTTGTTGTCCTTAAAACGTTCTGCGCTTATCTGTATAAGTTGTGGAAAAGTCGGCCATTCAGTACTAAAAACTTTGTTTCTGTACGGATCTAGCGCTTGCCATGGTTTTCGTTCTTTTTTTGCCATAAAAACATTCCTCTTTAAATGATAACTAACTTAAATTTGGCATTTTTCTAGGCTTTAGCCGTTATGTAAAAAATTGCCATTTACTTAAGTTTAATTATAGAAAATTATATTGATAAAATAAAACTCAATTTCCAAAATAATATTCTATCACCTTTTTTGCATTGTACAATCGTAAAATTAAATTTTATGTAAAAAAATGAATTTTAAGTCTAAATGTGAAACTGTGTTTTTTTGTATGGATGTCAGTGAAAAAGCGGCGGAATGGTTTAAAAATAAACAGAGCCTCCGAATAACAACGTTACCCAGAGACTCTGCCGTCCGGTTTACCGGACATCGGAGAGAGTTTATCAGCTTATTTACAAGCTGTCTATAAGATAGTTTATATTAGTTTAAATGTCAAGCGTTTTTTTTAATTTTTTTTATTATTTTTTAGGTTTTCTAATAAAAATGCTAGAAAAAGTTTTATAAAAGTTCTAAAGTTTTTACAGAGGATTTTTATGTCTAAATACTTTCCATTAAACAATGAACAGTTGCATGAACTTGTAAAAAAAGTTCCTACACCATTTTATCTTTATGATGAAAAATCGATTCGCAAAAATATGAAAGACTTTACAAAGGCTTTTAGTATTTTTCCTTTGTTTAGAGAACACTTTGCAGTTAAGGCCTGCCCTAATCCGCATATTTTAAAAATTTTGGCACAGGAAGGTTGCGGGGCAGACTGTTCTAGTCTTCCTGAACTTATGCTTAGCGAGCTTGCGGGAATAAAAAAAGAGAATGTAATTTTTACTTCTAACGAAACTCCTGCTCAAGAGTACAAATTTGCTTATGAGCGTGGAAATATAATCAATCTTGATGATATAACCCATATAGATTACTTAAAAAATGCTTTGGGTGGAAAACTTCCTGAAACAATCTGTTTTAGATATAATCCAGGTCCTTTAAAAAAAGGTGGAAACGCAATTATAGGAAAGCCGGAAGAAGCTAAGTATGGGCTTACTCGGGAGCAGCTTTTTTCTGCGTACGAAAAGTGCTCTGAAGAAGGGGTAAAGCATTTTGGACTTCACACTATGGTTGCTTCAAACGAGTTGAATCCTGATTTTTTTGTGGATACTGCGAAAATTCTTTTTGAACTTTGTGTCGAATTAAAAGATAAGCTAGGAATTAGAATTGAATTTGTTGATTTAGGCGGAGGACTTGGAATTCCTTACAGACCTGAGCAAAAAGCGGTTTCTTATGCGGAAGTCGCTCAAAAAATTCGAAAGCTTTACGACCAGATGATTGTTCCTAACGGATTAGATCCTCTTGGAATTTACTGGGAGTGCGGGCGTCCTATAACAGGTCCTTATGGCTGGCTTGTTTCCACTGCAATCCATGAAAAACATATTTATCGTGATTATATAGGTCTTGATTCCTGCATGGCAGATCTTATGCGTCCTGGAATGTATGGAGCGTATCACGAGCTTACAGTTAGCGGAAAAGAAAATTCTCCTAAAACTGAAGTTTACGACGTGGTAGGTTCTTTGTGCGAGAATTGTGATAAATTTGCAGTTCAAAGGGCTCTTCCAAAAATTGATATTGGCGATCTTGTTATTATTCACGATGCAGGCGCTCATGGCAGAGCGATGGGCTTTAACTACAATGGCAAGCTTCGTTGTGGAGAACTCCTTTTGCAGGAAGATGGTTCTGTAAAAGAAATAAGACGCCGCGAAACAATTTCTGATTTGTTTGCAACTTTGGATTTTAATGATTTATAGTCTGAAAATCGAGTTTTGCAGGATTGCAGAAAATATCGTCGAAATCTTTGTTTTAGTTAAAAAATACACAGGCAAAACTCTTTTTGCAGGAGGTTTTTAAGTTTGACAAAAAATAAAAAATCTTTTTTTGTGTTCTTGCAGTTTTTTTATATTTTATTTTGCAGTTTTTTTTGTTTTTCACAGGAAACTGCAATAAAAGGACTTTATTCTTATACTCTTGATAACGGACTTTCCTTATTTGTTGCCGAAAATCATGCGGTGCCGTTAGCATATATTGAAATTGCCGTAAAATGCGGCGCTTTTACGCAGACGGAACAGACACAAGGACTTTTTCACCTATACGAGCACATGATGTTTAAAGGAAATTCTTTGCACAAGGATGCGGCTTCTGTGAATTCTGCGCTTGGTGATTTAGGCGTTGCCCAGTGGAACGGTTCTACAGGAATTGAGTGCGTAAATTATTATTTTACAATTCCTTCTGAAAAACTTGAGCAAGGTTTAAACTTTTGGAATGCGGCAATAAGAACTCCAAAATTGAACACAAAAGAGCTGGAAAATGAAAAAAAAGTTGTGCTTGCAGAAATAGAGTCAAACTTTAACAATCAATCTTGGCTTATTGAAAGTAATAAAAATTCTTTAATGTTTCCAGATGCTGAGTGGAAATTAAATCCTAGCGGAACTGCAGAAACTGTTCAAAATGCAACTGTCTCTCAATTAAAGAAAATTCAAAAAAGATTTTATATTCCAAATAATTCTGCTTTATTTGTTGGCGGCGATGTTAATCCTGATGAAGTTTTTTTACTTGTAAACAAAATTTTTGGCTCTTGGAAAAAAAGAGCTAATCCTTTTGAGGAAAAAAAATCCAATCCGGATAAAATTGTTCAGTTTTCAAAGACTCCTCTTGAAAAACCGCTGTTTTGCGTAATTCCTTTTGACAGAATTTCAAAGGATATTGCGCAAATCGAAGTAAGCTACAGAGGCCCGGACTGTTTTTTTGAAAAAAATGACACTTATACGGCAGATGTTCTCGCAAATCTTATTTCAAATCCAACGGGTCTTTACAAGCAGTCGCTAGTGACAGACCCCTTGTTATTCGTTCCAGACCCATCTTACGCCTGGGGCGGCTATTACACTAGAAAAACTTGCGGAGAACTTTCCTTTGGAATCATGGTTCAAAATCCTCAAATGAGCCTTGCCGAGCGCGCTGAATACTTTCAAAGCGAAATTTCAGAAATTGTGCACAATATTGCCATGCAAATTGACGAAAATCAAATGGATTTTTTAATTAGACGTGTAGAAGATTCAAGAATTATTGAAAGCCAAACAGCGCAAGGCCTGCTGGAAACTTTGCGTTTTTGGTGGACTGTTGCTGATTCTTCTTATTACTTTTCTTATATAGAAAACTTGAAGTGTGTTAATGCCCAGATGTTGGAAGATTTTAACTATAAATATTTAGTTGGAAAAAATCCTCTTGTTACAGTAATTGTAAATCCTGAAGTTTATCAAGCTATAAAAGAAGATTTTAAGCAAAGAGGTTTTACTGCATGGGAGTTTTAAATCTAAGTATGAAAAAAGCTGTTCTGCTTTTAAGCGCATTTATATTGTTTAATTTTAGTTTTCTTTTTGCAGATTCAAACGAAAAGCTGCTTCTTGAAAACAACATCCCCTTGTACGTAAAAAAAATTGAAAATTCAAGGATTTGCGCGGTTTCAATTGTTGTCTCTGGCGGAATTTTGTACTATTCGCCTGAATATTCAGGAATCGAAAATGCAGTTTTTAATATGATGACAGCCGGCTCTGAAAACTATTCAAAGCAGCAGTTGCAGTCGTTCAGTTATTACACCCAAGGAGGAATCAGCAGTTCTAGCAATAGGTATGGTTCTACGCTTTCGATGAGCTGCATTGATTCGTATTTTGAGCAGACCCTAGATATTCTTGTGGATGGATTTATAAATCCCTTGTTTGACGAAAAAGAATTCGCTCTTATGATTCAGTCTTTTAATCAAAATGTTCAGTATATTTTAAATGAGCCTAGGTCAATGCTTTTTTACTATGCGGATAAAATTCTTTACGAAGGAACTCCTTTTGCGTCTGAAACTAATGTTACTCCAGAATCTATAAAAAATATAACCATTGAACATATGAAAAACTTTCATGAAAATTTAATGGATAGCAGACGAATAAGCATTGTCGCAGTTGGCAATTTTGATGAAAATCTTTTAGTAAAAAAACTAAACGAAAAGATTGGTAAAATTTCTGCAAAAAAAAATGCTTTGCTAAAGTTTAAAGAACAAAAATTGAATATAAGCGGAGAACCCGTTGTGCTTTTTAATAAAGATGCAAAAAAATCAGGCTTTGTAATAAGAGCTTTTGATTCTCCTTCCGTAAGAAGTGAAGATTACGCGGCAACTCGCCTTATAGAACTAATCTATTCCGATATTCTGTACAATGTTGTAAGAGAGCGGGATGGCATTTGCTATACACCATCTAGTTTTGTTTTTAGCTCCGACTGCGCTTTTGGGGTGGAAGAACTTTACAGGGTTTCAAACCTAAAAGATTTTAGCAAATCCCTTAAGGAGTCTAGAAAGATTATGATGGAAGGAAAGGTTGTTTCTGGAAAAGATTCTTCTGGTAATTTTATATTTGAGCCTTTGGAAGAAAAACTCGAAGGGTATAAAAATAAGTATATAAATATGAAGTATTCAACGCAGGACACTTCTTTAGGCGTGGCGTCAAGAATGTGCGCCGGAATACTTCAGTTTGAAGACGTTTATGCATCTGAAAAACTTACACAAAAAGTAAAAAGTGCAAGTGCTTCTGATATTTTAAAAGTCTTTAATGAATATTGGCAGGGCGATTCTTCTCGTTGGTTTGCAGTGGTTGCCCCCGAAGAAGAAAATGAGCTTTCTTTTTAAAATAGATTGTTTATAAGTCTGAATGCTACAGAACCAGGCTTTGGAATTTGCGGCAGCTGTGTTCGCAAAAACCAAGCGGCATCTGAAATTTCTTCTTTTTGAATAGAAAGTTCGCCGCTGTCGTAATCGGCTGTGTAGGCCAGCATAAGCTGATCTGGATACGGCCAGCCTTGGCTGCCCTTGTATTGCAGATTTTTAATTTTTAGGCCGGTTTCTTCAAACACTTCGCGAACAACTGCTTGCTCGGCAGTTTCTCCAGCTTCAATAAATCCTGCAAGGCAAGTGTAAACGCTTTGGTCTCTTTGCGCGTGCCTTGCAAGAAGAATTTTGTCCCCTTTTGAAATTAAGACAATTACGGCAGGTTCGATTCTTGGAAAATACTGCAAAGAACAGTTTGGACATTCTTTTGCGGAAAATTCTTTGCAAAACAACAGTCTGCATCCGCATTTCGGGCAGAAATTCATGGAGTTTTTCCACTTTGAAAGAGTCCTTGCCCTTGCCGCGGCGGAACTTTCTTCTTTTGAAGCAATTGAAAAAAAATCCCTTAAAGGAATTTCTATATATTCGTTTGAAATTTCTTGGTTTTCTTCTAATTCCAGGCAAGTTAGGCTAAAATTTGTTTCTGAAAAGAAATCTATTTTTCTTAGAACAGAAAGTTTTTTTAAGTCTTCAAATAAAAGCGGTGACTTATCTTTTTTTAAAACTATATTTTTTGCTTTTATGGCAAAGTTATATTTCATTGTTTTATTTGGAGTGTTTTCAAAAGACATATTTTGATTATATCGTTTGTCATATTTGAAGTACAGTAAATTTTATGTTATTATATATGCATGAACATGAACGATTGGCGATTGAATGCTTATTCTGCTGCTTCAAACAATAAAAAAAATAATTTAGATGTTGATAAAAGTTCAAAAGAGCAACAAATTTTAAAAAATAATTCAGATTATAAAGTTCAGCAAACCGGCAATGAACAAAATATAAAACCTTTCTCATTTGAAAAGCCTCTTTTTAAAGATGTAAATAAAAAAGTTGCAGAAATTTTAGAAAATAAAAGCGAAAGCCAGAATTCTTCTGCCGACTATTTAAAATCTGGCGGTCTTATAAAAGTTCCTGTAAGCCCAAAAGAAAAAGACGGAAAAGATTCCGTTTACAGGCGGGTTGCAAAATTTCTTCTTTTAATAGGAGTTGATGAAGCTGCAAAAATTCTTCCTCATCTTACGCAGGAGCAAACAGAAAAAATTATTCCAGAAATTGCTTCTATAAGAAATATTGAGCCTGAGGAAGCATCTGTAATTTTAGCGGAATTTCAAAGTTTGCTTAAAAAATCGCGCGAATCTGGGGGCAAAGAAACTGCAAGGACAATTCTTGAAAAAGCATTTGGCACGCAAAGAGCGCAGCAATTGCTCGATAAAGCGGCTCCTCTTGCAGGAACAAAACCTTTTGACTATTTAAACGATGCAGACAGCGAAAGAGTTTTTTATCTTTTAAGCGACGAAAGTCCGCAAATTCAGGCGCTTGTTCTTTCTAGACTAGAACCCAAAAAAGCAGCCGCAGTCATAAATCTTATGAAGAGCGATCAAAAAAAAGATGTTATATACCGACTTGCTAAAATGGAAAGCGTAAGTCCTGAAGTTCTTAGAAGAGTTGATCAGGCGATGCACGAAAAGTCTCTTGCCCAGACATCTGAAAAGGCGGAAAATCTTGATGGCCGCAATGCGCTTGCTTCAATCCTAAAGAAAATGACTCCTCAAGCAGAAAACGATATTTTAAGCAGCTTGGCAGAAGATGATCCGGAGCTAGGACAAGATTTAAGAAGCCGCCTTTTTACAATCGATGATGTAATTGCCGCCGATGACAGATTCTTGCAAAATCTTCTTAGAGCTATGCCTGATTCTGAAATCGCAATGCTAATTGTTGGCAAGCCGGACAATTTTGCAGAAAAAATACTTAGCTGCGTTTCTTCTGGCAGAAGGGCAGCCATAAAAGAAGAAAGGGAATTAAAATCCCCTTATCGCCGGTCTGATGTTGACAAGATAACTGCAAGTTTCTTTAGCACCTTGCGAAGAGCTTTTGAAGACGGTTCTCTTGTTATAAAAGGCCGCAACGATGATGTTTATGTATAAAAGGCCTAAAGCCGACTGCAGATTATAAAGGAAAAAATTAAAATGAAAAACTATTATAAAAACTTTGATTTAATTTCTAAGACATTTGTAACTGATTGTGATTCAGATGTTCTTTATTTAAGGCACAGAAATACAGGCTTGGAAGTTGTTCATATATGCAGCAGCGATGAAGAAAATTTGTTTGCATTTGCATTTAGGACTCCTGTAAAAAATTCTACAGGAGCAGCGCATATTCTTGAACATTCTGTTTTTTGTGGTTCCCAAAAATTTCCATTAAAAGAACCTTTTACAAATCTTATGAATCAAAGCGTCAATACCTTTTTAAACGCTCTTACATATCCTGATAAAACAGTTTATCCTGCAAGTTCTACAATAAAAGATGATTATTTTAACCTTTTTAGAGTTTATGCAGATGCCGTGTTTTTTCCTTTGTTAAGAAAAGAAACGTTTATGCAAGAAGCATACCGCCTTGAAGTAGACGAAAAAGATGAATTTACAATTCAAGGTGTTGTATACAATGAAATGAAAGGTTGCTATTCTTCATTTGATTCAGTTGCTTCTGATTTTCAGTTTAAAAGTTTGCTGCAAGATACAAATTACTCTTACGATTCTGGCGGAGATCCCTTGGAAATTCCAAGCTTTACTTACGATGATTTCAAGGAATTTCACAAAAAATATTATCGCCCGGACAATTGTATTCTTTTCCTTTATGGAAATATTCCAACAGAAGAACAGCTTGATTTTGTTCAAAAAGAAATTTTAGACCGTCTTGAAAAAAAGTTTTCCATTCCGAAACTGGAAGATGTTTATCCATCCGTTCCGAAAGAGTTCGTAGAAATGGAAACTCCTTTGCAAAATCAAAAAAATGTAGAAGTCCATGCATTTGCTCCTGACTCTGGTTCTACTGGCAGTACCGTTACAATGAACTGGCTTTGCGGTCAAACTACGGATTTAATTTCTTACATGGAATGTATTTTTTTGTGCGAAGCGCTAGCTGGAAACGACGGAGCTCCAATTGTAAAAGCCTTGGTTGAATCAGAGTTAGGGGACGACCTCGCTCCTGGCATAGGAGTTTCAAATGATTCTAGATATTTTACAATTGCACTTGGGTTGCACGGTGTAAAATCTTGTGATGAAAAGAAAGTTTACAATCTTATAGAAAAAACTTTGCAAGATATTTGCAAAAACGGCCTTGATAAAAAAATGCTGGAATCTGCTGTTATGAGCGTTGACTTTGCAAACAGAGAAATTGTTCGTGGCAGCGGACCTTATGCTTTGGTTCTTTTAGAAAGAGTTCTTTCTGGATGGAATTATGGAAAAGAACCCGCTCTTATGCTAAAGTTCAGAGAAGCTTTTAAAGAAGTAAAAAATAAACTGAGCGCAGATTCTGACTACGTTTTAAAACTTATAAAAAAGTATTTACTTGAAAATACTAACCGTTCTTATGTAATTGTAGAGCCTTCAAAAGATTTCTTGAATGAAAGAAACAAAAAAGAAGCTCTCCTAATAGAAGAATTAAAGTCTAAAACTGACTTAAATAATTTAAAAGAAGAGTTAAAACGCTTGTATGATTACCAGTCGCATCGAGAAACATTAGAAGAAACTTCTTGCATTCCAAGCTTAAAACTTTCCGGCTTAAAAACAGATATTTACAATGTAAAAACTGAAATTGAAGAGCTCAAAAATAAGGATTCTATAGTTCCGCTTTTAAAAAATACTGAAAGTACAAATGGAATTGCTTATATTGAAGTGTATTTTCCAGTCGATGTTCTTTTTCCAGAAGATTATCCATATCTGCCAGTCTATTCATATTGCGCAACGAACCTTGGCTGGAATAATAAAAGATGGTGGCAAACAGCTTTGGACTGCGCTTGTGTTTCTGGTGGAATGACAGTAAGACTTTCTTCAAATTCTTCTGCAAATACAGAACTTGCGCAAAAAGAAAAAGAACGGCTTTCAAAATATAATTGCGTAGATCGCGATTGGCTGGTTTTTTCCATAAAGTGTCTTAGTGAAAAATTGCCAGAAGCGTTAAAACTGTTTACGCAAGCTATTGCAACGTTTAATTTTAATGATTTAAAACGCATGAAAACTTTGATAGGGGAAATTTCAAGCGGTTTAAAGGCATCTGTAATTCCTAGAGGAAATCGCTTTGCGGCAAAAAGAGTTCAGTGCCTTGAAAACCATGCTTGCACAGTTGATGAAATTTGGAGAGGCTTTTCGCAATTGTTTGCAATAAAAAGAATTTCTTCTGAATCTCTTTCTAGTCTAAAAACTCGTTTTGAAAACTATTCAAAAGAAATACTTTCCTCAGGCTCTCTTTTGCACGTAACAACTGATTCTGAGACTATGCCTAAAGCGGTTGAGCTTCTAAAAAAACTTGCAGTGGATTTAAATTTAAAAAATCCTGTAAAAAAACTGGATATTGATGAGTTTAGGTTTAAAAAACTGCTTCTTCTTCCAGGGGAAAAAGAAGTTTTGCCAAATTATGAATTTTTTGTTGCAGACGCGCAAGTTGGCTTTTCTGCTTGCACTATGAAGGGCTCTCTGTTTGGCAGCGATGAAAATCCTGCTGAACTGGTTTTGGCTCATTGGCTTAGCGGAGATTTTTTATGGGAACGTCTAAGGACAAAAGGTGGCGCTTACGGGGCTTACGCTTCAAGTTCAAATATGGTGGGCTCGTTTAATTTCGCCACTTTTAGAGACCCGTCGCCAGAAAAGTCTGTGCAAGTATTTGAAGAATGTCTAAAAGATGCTGGAGAAACTTTGCTAGACAAAGCAGAATGTACTAAGCTGATAACTGGAACTTACGGCGATGAAGTTCAGCCAAGTTCGCCTGCTAGCCGCGGAGCACTTGGTTTTTTAAGAACAGTTTCTTGCATTGTTCCAGAAGACCGCAAAAACAAACTTGAAAAATTGCTAAAGGTAACTCCGGAGCAAGTTCAGAGTGTTGCTAAGAAAATATATTCTGAAAAAGACTTAAAAAGATGTGCTATAATTTGCGATTCAGCATCTGCTAAATTGAATACTAAATCAATAAAAAATGCTAGCGTAATTATAAAATTGCCTTTATAATAGATAAGAGTAACTTGAAAGTCGAGTTTTTATATTGAATTAAAAAATCGTTCACGCTTTTATTTTTCTTGATATAAAAACTCAACATTCGTGTTATTTGGAGAGTATCGTTATTACCGAGGTCTGATTATGGATAAGAAAACTAAAAAGTGTGTTGAGATGTTGCGTCAGCTTGTGTCAGATGTTCAGGGTGCTCCTTATCCGGGAGAGGATATAAAAGGTGAACTTTATTCTATTTGGTACGAACATGCGCAAAAAGCAGCTGTTACTTGTTTTGAGTATTTAGATGAGAACTTTCCAGAAGATTCAAAGGATGTAAATACAAAAATAAACAAACTCTTTCAATAAAACTTATGAATCCTTGTTTTTATACCGAAAATTAATAATGACTTATAAAGTGAGGATTTTTTCAGAAGATGAGTGTTACAAAAAAGTGTATAAAAGCAAATCGTTATCAGTTAAACGGAGCTCTAAAAAAAAATGGTGTTAATATATGGCGCTATACTTTTAACGGCATTGAAACTAGCACAGGTTTAGAGCGAAAGTTTTTTGTAGAGCTTTCAATGATAAATCCTTATCTTTCTCAAAATGAAGTTGTTTTAGGTTTTAAGTCTAGAATGAACATTTCTGCAGATGACCTTCAAAATGTTCTTGCAGGAACAGCCTCTGCTCAAAAAATCCAAAGTGAATCTATTTTAACTCCCTCTTATGTGGTTGTAAGAGCAGGCGTGCTTGGCGCAGGCGCTAAAGAAATGTGCGAATACCACTGTATTAGGCAAGTTGAAATTGCTCCGAAAGAGTTTCAAGTAAAAGTTGGAAACTGCCTTTTTACAGAGGAAAAAATTTCAGGAAGAATGGACGTTTCTCTTTCTGAATTGCACGAGCAGCCAGAACTTCTTTGCAATCCTGGAATAATTAGCTGGGAACTTAGATACGATATTCGTAGTTCTTTTGATGATGGCTTTGAAAATCGTGATTATACATGGCTTGCAACTGGTGCTAGAACTGTTTTTGCAGGAACTATTACCTTAGATGGAAAAGAATACAACGTAATTCCTAAAAAATCATTTGGTTATTTAGACAGAAAATGGGGAAAAACTTTGCCTTCGACCTGGATTCATCTTTCTTCTTGTAATCTTACAAGCATGATTTCCGGAAAAACTTTAACAGAATCATCTTGCGCAGTCCAAGGTATGTACGACGAAAAAATGGTTGTTCTTTCCGACTTTGAGGGAAAGAAAATTGCTTTTTCTGGCAATAGTATTTATGAATTTTCACAATTGCCAGAATCTGAAGAAGGCGAAAAACTGCACTGGACTGTAAGCGCAAACAATAAGTCTTACGTAATTGACATTGATATATTTACTATTGCGGACTTGATGTTTGTTCGCAGCATCGAGCTTCCTGACGGCGGAAGAAAGATTTTAAAAGTTCTTAGCGGTGGAAATGGAAGCGGAGAAATTCGCCTTTATAAAAAAATAAAAAAGAATCTTGAGCTTATTGAACACGCAAAAATTCAAAACTGCCTTTGTGAATATGGAAAGATTGAGCTTCCAGAAAACTAATTTCCACTATACATTTTTTTCTTGCCTTTTTTATAATTTATGATTACCTTATCTCGTGAAAGAAAAATAACTTTTTTCTGCGAGGTAATTCTATGAATTATGATCAATTTACTTTAAAAATGCAGGACTGCTTGCAAGATGCAAGTGCTCTTGCCCAAAAAAATGACCACAGTGAAATAGGTCTTGAACATCTTTTGTCTGCTCTTTTATCGCAGCAAGACGGGATTGTTCTTCCAATTGTAGAACGAATTGGTGTAAATATACAAAATTTTCAGAGCCAGCTTGATGACTTGCTAAAATCTTATCCAGTTGTTACTGGAAATGCTCAAATGCGTTTTTCAGATGCTGCGCAAAAAGTCTTGGCAAAAGCTGAAGATGAAATGTCCAAGTTAAAAGATCAGTATCTTTCTTGCGAACATCTTTTTCTTGCAATGACAAAATCCGATTCAAATGTTGGAGATTTGCTAAGAAAAAACGGTATAACTTATGAAGCCGTTCTTGAAGCCCTGAAGTCCGTTCGCGGAAACCAAAGCGTTGATTCCCAGGACCCGGAAAGCAAGATGCGTTCTTTGGAAAAATACTGCACGGATTTAACTGCGCGCGCCCGTCAGGACAAGATTGACCCGGTTATCGGCCGTGATGAGGAAATCCGCCGTGTAATGCAGGTTTTGTGCCGCCGAACAAAGAACAACCCTGTTCTGATTGGTGAGCCTGGCGTTGGTAAAACTGCGATTGTTGAAGGTCTTGCTCGCCGAATCGCTAGCGGAGATGTGCCTGAAAGCCTTAAAAACAAGCGTCTTCTTTCGCTTGACATGGGAAGCCTTGTTGCCGGTGCAAAGTTCCGCGGTGAATTTGAAGAGAGGCTAAAAGCCGTAATCACTGAAGTTACAAAGTCTGAAGGACAGATAATTTTGTTTATCGATGAGCTTCACACGATTGTTGGGGCTGGCGCAAGCGAAGGTTCAATGGACGCTTCAAACTTGCTAAAGCCAGCGTTGAGCCGTGGGGAAATTCACGTTATTGGTGCTACAACTCTTGACGAATACCGCAAGTACATTGAAAAAGACGCTGCCCTTGAGCGAAGATTTCAGCAGGTTTACTGCGCCGAGCCGACCGTTGAGGACACAATCGCTATTTTGCGCGGACTTCGCGACAAGTACGAAATTCATCACGGAGTTAGAATCAACGATGAGGCTTTGGTCAGCGCGGCAGTTCTTTCAAACCGCTACATCACAAACCGCTTTTTGCCAGACAAGGCGATTGACTTGGTTGATGAGGCAGCAAGCCGCCTAAAGATGGAAATTGAAAGCCAGCCTACCGAGCTTGACCAGATTGAGCGAAAACTTTTGCAGCTTCAGATTGAAAAGCAGTCTTTGAGCAAGGAAGACGACAACGCTTCAAAAGAGCGTCTTGAAAAACTTGAAAAAGAACTTTCAGAGCTGACTTCAAAACGCGATGCCATGAAACTTCAGTGGCAGAACGAAAAAAACAGCATCGACAAGAGCCGCAAAATAAAAGAAGAGCTTGAAGAGGCGCGCTTTAACGAAGAAAAATACACCCGCGAAGGAAACCTTGCAAAAGCTGCTGAATTAAAGTACAGCACAATTCCTTCATTGGAAAAGCAGCTTGCAGAGGCTGTTGCCCACGACAAGGAAGTTGAGGCGAACCCAGAGCGAGAGTCCCTTTTGCGGCAGGAAGTTACGGAAGAAGACATTGCGCGTGTTGTAAGCAACTGGACAGGAATTCCTGTTGCAAAAATGCTTTCTAGCGAAAAGCAGAAATATTTGCAGCTTGAAGAAGTTCTTCACAAGCGTGTTATTGGGCAGAATGAAGCCGTGCAGGTTGTAAGCGATGCAATCCGCCGTAACCGTTCCGGCTTGAGCGACCCGAACCGTCCGCTTGGAAGCTTCCTGTTCATAGGACCGACTGGTGTTGGTAAAACAGAGCTTGCAAAAACTCTTGCAGACTTCTTGTTCAACGATGAAAAGTCGCTTACTCGAATCGATATGTCTGAGTATATGGAAAAATTCAGCGTGAGCCGTTTGATTGGCGCGCCTCCGGGATACGTTGGCTACGATGAAGGCGGTCAGCTTACAGAAGCAGTGCGCCGCCGTCCTTACAGCGTAGTTTTGTTCGATGAAGTTGAAAAAGCGCATCCTGATGTTTTCAATGTTCTTCTTCAGGTTCTTGATGACGGAAGACTTACAGACGGACAGGGCAGAGTTGTGGACTTTAAGAACACAATTATCATTATGACGAGCAACTTGGGAAGCGAGCTGATTCTTGATGCTGACACAGACGAGAAGATGAAAGAAGCAAGAACTCAGATTGACGGTTTGCTTAAAACGCATTTCCGCCCTGAATTCTTGAACCGAATCGACGAAATTGTAATGTTCGGCCGTCTTGACAAGAGCTGCATTGGCGGAATTGTAAAGATTCAGCTTGAGCGTGTTGCAAAACGCCTTGAAGACAGAAGAATTACAATTAAGTTTGACGATTCTGCTGTGGAATTCATTGCAGAAAAAGGCTATGACCCTGCGTTTGGTGCCCGCCCTGTAAAGCGTGCGGTTCAGACTTGGGTAGAAAATCCGCTTTCAAAGGAACTTCTTGAAGGAAAGTTCGCCGAAGGCTGCACGATAAATGTTTCGAGCAACGGACGTGAGCTTGTGTTTAAGTAATTTGCAGTGATGTCATGGAAAAACTAAAAACGTTTGGTCAAGGTCTTGAGCGAAAGTATGCCTTGACTAGACGTTTTTTTATAAAAATTTGAAGTTTAGGCTATTTTTTACAAATTTGCCTACATTTCGCCCAAGAAGCCCATGATAATTCCGCCGATAATTAGCGAGCCGATTTGTCCTGAGACGTTCGCGCTCACCGCGTGCATGAGGATGAAGTTCTGGTTGTCCTCCTCAAGGGCGATTTTCTGGACAACGCGGCTTGCCATCGGGAATGCGGAAATTCCGCACGCGCCGATCATCGGATTCAGCTTGTCGCCTTTTTTGCGGAACAGGTTCAGGAATTTTGCGAACAGGATTCCGCAGACCGTGTCGCCGATAAACGCAATTAGACCCAAAAGCATAATCAGAAGCGTCTGCACGGTAAGGAAATTCTGCGCTGTCATGCTCGCTCCCACGCTGATTCCCAAAAGCAAAGTCACGATGTTTGAAAGCTCGTTCTGCGCCGCCGTCGAAAGTTTTTCAAGAACGCCGCACTCGCGGATTAAATTTCCGAACATAAGAAAGCCGATTAAAGCCGCTGCATCCGGAATCAGAATGCTTACCGCAACCGTAACTGCGACCGGAAAAACGACCATCACCCAGTGCGGAATGTTCTTGTTCTTCGCCTTGATTCTTGTTGTGCGCTCCTTTTTTGTCGTAAGAAGCTTGATTACAGGCGGCATGATAATCGGAACAAGGCTCATGTAAGAATAAGCCACGACCGTAATCTGCCCCAAAAGATTTTTTGCGAAGCGGCTTGCGACAACAATCGCAGTCGGCCCGTCCGCCGCTCCGATAACACCTATGCTCAGTGCCTCGTTTATGCTGAATCCGAATCCAAAGTAGGCGACCGCCGCCGCAATGAAAATTCCAAAATGCGCCACAATTCCAAAGACCAAAAGCCACGGACGCTCAAGCAGCGGCTTAAAGTCAATCATCGCGCCAACGCCAATAAAAATCAGCAGCGGAAAAAGTTCCGTCATGATTCCGCAGTCAAAAAGAATCTGAAGCGCGCCCGGATGCTCCGCCGTTCCAAGCACAACCGCCAGCGGAAGATTCACCAGAATCGCACCGAATCCGATCGGCAGAAGAAGCATAGGCTCGTACTTTTTATACACCGCAAGAAAAATCAGAATCGCGCCAACCGCAATCATCGCAAAATTCTGCCAGGTCATCGCCCCGATTCCACTCGAAAAATAATCCAAAATCAGTTCCATTTTAAAACCTCCGTTTTGACTGATTGTCGTTATCTGCATTGCAAAGTCTGTCATTATCCAGCTTGACTTCTGTTGTCATCTTCGGGCTTGACCCGAAGATCTGTTGCAGGAGATTGCCGCGTCAAGCGCGACAATGACATTCTGGGGGGGGGAGGCACAAAAAAAAGACCCTTTGCCCAATTACCCTGAAATAATGAAAATAACAGGATAATCAGGCAAAAGGTCTTGTTTCCTCGGTCGAGCCGAAGCCTAAGAACCAGACTCAAAGAGCCGGCTGTTGATTCTTAAGGAAGTAACTACTCCCCCTTTGCTTTTCGCAGTATGCACGGAAAATGGGAGCAATGTCAAGACGTAAAAAAATTGCTTTACATAATTTCATCTTTTTTAGTATATTTTAGTGTAGCTGTAGATTTTTATCTTAAAAAGTTTGCCTTGCAAATTTAATTATGGGAGACGATATGAGTAATCTGCAAATTCAAGAAGCCTTAAATACTGTTAATCAGCTTATACCTTTGGTAGAAGAAGCTGAATGTCATTTTAAGAGCGCAAGAAATTGGAGTTTTCTTGATGTTTTAGGCGGCGGATTTTTTGTTGATTTGCTAAAGCATCACAATTTGAATAAAGCAAGCGATTCAATGAGCGAAATAAACTACCTTATGCAGCAATTAAGTTTTCAACTAGGGAGCATCGAAATTCCAAACGACTACAGAATGCAGCTTGGTGGTTTTTTGACATTTGCGGATTTCTTTTTTGACGGCTTTTTTGCGGACGCATACATGGCTTCCAAAATTATGAGCAGTTTGGAAGAAGTCCAGAAACTTAAAAATAGACTTTACATTTTAAAAGCAAAGCTTGAACAGATGTAAAAAAAATATTTGATTATTAATTGATGCTTTTTATGTTATGAGCCTGTTGCAACTATTGTTTCCGGTAGAATTGTAAAAATTGTCCGCAGATTTTATCCAGAAGTAATATGTTCTTGTTGAGTCAAGTGTTGTGGAATAGCTACCGCTGTATGCACGTTTATTAAGAATTTTTGCCGTTTCTGTATTTTTTTCTGTGTTGTAGTAAATATTGTAATAAAAGTTTTCTTTTGTTTCCCAAGTGATTGTTATTCCATTTTTTGTTTTTGAATCTTTTTGTACGGTGAATGTTTTAGGAACGTAGACCCCTTTGTCAGAAGGCTCTTCTGTATTTTCGATTGTAGTTTTAGGATTTTCATCAGATTCTGTTGAACAGCTATAAAATGTTGATAATAAAAATACTAAAGCCAATAATAAAGTTGTTTTTCTTAGTTTCATATTTCCCTCCATGAAATAAGAATGTGCAGTTGATAAGGAATTTTGAAATGTAAATTTTTTTGTGTTTGGAGCAGGTTAGTCAATCTGTTCCAATGGTATACCATTGGAGTCTTTGGTTTTTGTTTGTTGTTTTAAAAAAGACACTTGACAACTTTGTATAACATTGATAACTTAACAGTGTTATATTATTCAAGGTGGATGGCGTATGAGAAATGCAAATCCTGAGCTAGTTTCTTCCATAAAAAAGCGAACGCTTGAACTTCTAATGGAAAAGGAACCTTCTGAAATCGGAATGCGGGAAATCGCCAAAAATTGCGGCGTTTCGGCAACGGCGATTTATCATTATTACAAGGACAAGGACTGCCTTTTTCAGGAGATTTCGCTGGATTGTCTGAACGAGATAAATTCGGTGATTGAATCCGCTGCGGATAAAGCCGCTTCCCCAAAGGAAAAAGTTCTTGCCGCAATCAGGTCATTCCGCGACTGGAGCTTGAAAAATCCGCGAGTCGCCTCTCTTGTGATGGAAAAAATAAAATCTGCGGTGAATCTTTCGCCAGAAGAAACTGAAAAATTCTATGTCTGCAACCGCACCGGGGAAAAACTTCTTGAACTCTGCGTTGAAGAAGGCTCGGCTCGTTCGGAAAATCCTCGTCTGGATGTTGGCGTTCTGGTTTTCGGGCTTTGGGGCTGCATTCAATCCGTGATTTCTCGAAAGTCGGAAGTCGAGTACTGGGAAAATTCCGAGCCGTTCACCGAGCGTTTTATAAATATGTGGGCGGAAAATATTTTTGTAAAGTAACTAATGGGAGAAAAATATGAATTCAAAATCAATCTTCAGGAAAATTTTTGCGGCATTTTTTGCGCTTCTGGTTTTTCAGCAGGTTTGGACAGACGAAATTTCTGGAAAAGCTTCTGAAAATGTTCGGACAGTTTTGGTTCGGGCGGTTGTAGCTCCGGGCAGTGAGTGGAAAGAAAAATTTCCGCCGCAGTTTGCACTTTGGATTCAAAACGGAAACGGAAATTTCAGCCAGACAATTTTTGCCACAAAAAAAGCCTCAAATAAAAAGTGGATTTTTGCGCCAAAAGACGGTCGTCCGGAATCGCTCCCTGTCTGGTATAATTCGTGCAAAACAAGTTGCATTTTGGAATCTGAAAACGAGATAGATGCAGTAACATCGGCAACTCCAAAAGGCAGCTTTGAAATCGCACGGAAAATTCAGCTTGCAGAAGGCGAAAAATATTTTGTCTTTGCGGAAGTGAACAAAAGTTTTGACTATAACGAATTTTATCCGAAAGACGCCGATAAAAATTCTACAGAATATTCCGGCGTTAACGGACAGCCTTCCGCAGTTTACCGCGCGGAACTCAGCTTTGAAAATCCTGATGCAGAACTGGCGCTTTTTGGAACCGGCTCGCTTGACGGAAAAAGCGGCTTGGTCGAAGACAAGACAGAAACTCTGACAACCGCGAAAAATCTTGTGGAAAAAATCGTCGTAAGTTTTGAATTTTTGGGAGATGAAAAATGAAAATCCTGATTTTGAACGCCTCGCCAAAACCCGCTGGAACAATTTCGCAGATGCTGAAATTTCTTGAGGACGAAATCCGCCGGAAAATTTCATCCGCTGAAATTGAAACTGTCCGTGTGTCCTCGCTGAAATTCAGCAGCTGCGCAGGATGCATGAAGTGCCGCACCGCCGGGAAATGCATTTTTGCTGGAGACGACGCAGACGTTGCAGGGGAAAAAATTGCGCGCGCAGATTTTCTTGTTGTGGCTTCTCCGTGCTGGTGGGGCAACATGACCGGTAGCCTGAAGTCTCTTTTTGACCGCAATGTTTTCCGCTTGATGGGCGAGTCAAGGCATGGGATTCCGCTTGCGCTTCTAAAAGGAAAAAAAGCGGCAATCGTAACAGCCTGCACAACTCCGTTTCCGTTCAATTTGATTTGCAGACAGTCATCGGGCGTTTTTAGGTCAATCGGCGAAATCCTAAAATCAGCCGGAATAAAAAACACCGCGAAAATCTGCGCGGCCGGAACAAAGCAAAAACCGGGACTTACAGCTGGCAGAAAACGCAGGATTGAAAGGATTGTGAGAAAAATATAACACGCAAAAAATCAGCCCCTGCCGAAAAGCAGAAGCTGTATGAAAAAATTAGCACATAGTCTTATTCACTAAATCTGTTTGGGAAACACTCAGCCCTTACCCGAAAATCTGTCCCGGAAGTTTCAGCTTTTCTTTCGGCGGAAACTGCCTGTCAAATTCCTCTGCTTCCTTTGCGTCGATGAAATATCCGTCCGGCTCCTTGAAAGTTCCGCCGCCAGCTTCCTTCACTTTATCCAAAAAGCCCGGAATTAGCTCGTTTATCAGAAAATATTCCGCGTCAGGGTCGGCATGGTAGCGGACGCCTTTTGTTTTTGCCACGACAAAGCCGCTTTTTCCGTAAAAGCCTATATTGCCGGTTATTGCAAGCGCGCCGCAGTCCATCTCCTTTGCCTTTTTCATGGCGTGTCCAAGAAGAACTGTTCCGTAGCCTTTGCGCTTGAAGTCCGGCGCAATGCTGATTGGCCCGAACGTCATAATCGGAAGCGTTTTGCCGTTGTTCAGCTTGATTTCTGCCCTTGCGAACATCACGTGTCCAATCAAAACCCCGTTTTCTTCCATTATAAAGTCGAGTTCCGGCACAAAGTCGCTTCTTGTGCGGAAGTTGTGCAGAACAAAATGCTCGTCGCAGCCGGGTTTGTAGACGTTCCAGAACGCCTCGCGAGTAAGGTTCTCGACCGCCTTATAGTCCGCAGGGGTCTCGTTTCTGAAAGTGATTTTTTCCATGTCGATTTTGCTGTTCATTTTTGCCTCCCATAAAAAGTCAAGAGTAAAACTTCAGTTTTAGGATTGACTTTTTAAGTTGTTTCGCAACGAAGTGAGAAACAACAGATGATAAGAAAGTTTGCGACGCAAACTTAAAAAGATAAAAACAGACGCCATTTTCGGCTGCTTTTATCTTACATCCTTTGTCATTATACGTCTTGATTCTTGTTTATAATAATCCAGACCGCGCCTGTTTCCTACCTCAAACACATTTCAGAAAAAAGAATGAGAAAATCCGTTCGGGCAAAAAAAATGGCGGACAGACAAAATCCATTGCCGTATCCGCCTTAATTTTCACCTTGTATCCGCTTTTTTTTCGCACAAGATGATTCTGTAAATTGACTTTTCGCTCAGAAAGAATTCTTGTGAAATCTCGCTGACCGAAAATCCTTCTTTGTAGTTTTTGTATATCCGCTGGTTTCGATTTTTGTACCAGGCTTTTGAATCTTTTGATTCTCCCCAGTTTTTGCGGTTCTCGCATTTCTGTGGAATATACAAGTAGGTTCCCGCCGCGTATTCCTGAATTTTTTCAAGAAGCTCGGACGGAAGAATGTTTTTCGCTTTTACGTAGTCCATTTTTATGACGCTTTTCAAAAAGATTTTGATTTCTGATTGAATAAGCAGTAAAAGCCCTTGAAACTCAAACTGCGCCTTTACTGCCAGCGCAATACAAGTTCTAATGTGTTTGATTTTTTCAAAAAAACTCCTAAAATTTTTTGATGGTAGTTAAGTTTTATAGGTCAACATTCGACCTTATAAGAGCAATTATAATCTATTTACGCTATTTTGTTAATTAGCCTAAACTTCGGGTTTTTATAACAGTTAGAAAAAAAGCTTTCAGCGAATTTTCAATTTGTTCAGACGGTTGTGCTCGCACTTCGTTTGAATGGAATTGGGTTGCTACACAACTTTAATTGTTCTAATCGCACAAAGTATTCACAAATTGTAACTTCGCTTACGCTTTCGTTTATTTTTTTCAAAGCTCGAAGTTTAGGCTAATTACTCCAAACTTTCAATCTAATATTTAGCTTGGATATATTGTCAAAAAGTTTGTGATTATTCATAATGAGCGTATGACTAAATCTCAAATAGCAACATATATTGACCATACTCTTTTAGATCCAAAAGCAGGAGTTCATGACATTATAAGAATTTGTGAAGAAGCTAAGAAATATGGCTTTGCTTCTGTTTGTGTTAATCCGTGCTATGTTCCTCTTTGTTCTTCTGAATTAGCAAATTCTTCTGTAAAGGTTTGTACCGTAATAGGATTTCCTTTGGGAGCTAATTCTACGTCAACAAAGGCTTTTGAAGCGGCAGAGGCTGTCGCTTTTGGCGCAGATGAAGTTGATATGGTTATCAATATAGGGGCTGCGCTTGACGGGCGTTTTTCAGAACTTGAACTTGACATAGCTTCTGTTGTTCAAAACGCAAAGCAAGCTGGCAAAAAAATTGGAAAAAACATAATTGTAAAAGTTATTCTTGAGACTTGCTTTTTAGATGATTCTTGCATACAAACTTGCTGCCTTTGCGCTGTAAAAGCTGGCGCGGATTTTGTAAAAACGTCTACAGGTTTTGCTTCTCCAAAAGGAATAAATGGCAATCTTTTGCCAAATGGAGCATCTGTTTATCATGTAGAGTTAATGCGTAAAACTGTAGGACCTGATTTTGGCGTAAAAGCATCTGGAGGAATCCGCTCTGCAAGAGCTGTTGTTTCTATGATTTGCGCTGGAGCAAATAGAATTGGAACTTCAAGCGGAGTTCAAATAGTCGAAACTTGGGATGAAAGCGTAAAAATTTCTAAATAGGCTAAATAACTATTTTGCAAACCAAAGAATTCTGTTTTCTTCAATAGTATATGCAATCTGGTTTTCTTCAAGGAGATAAACTAAATATGCGTTTAACGTGCAATTTATTAATTGGTACTGCTGAAATCCTAGCCTTATTTCATTTCTGTCTGCAACTCTTTTTAACAGCTCTTCCTTTGTAAGTTTTTCTTTTTGCAATGATGAAAGAACGCAATATTCTGTTGAAAGAACAGCGATTTGATTTAGTTCCACAGTTTCGTTTATTCTAGTTACAGGAATTCCGTGGCTTGGAACGTACCAATTCATTTCAAGGGTGTCTATTTTTGCAAGAGTTTCTTTGAATTTTTTTACATCATAAAGAAAAGGAATCCAGTATTTTAAAATATGGGCTTGACCAAAAACCGCATCTGCGCAAAACAGGCAGGTTTGGCCATATTTGCCAGTGTAAATTACGCCTAGCATATCTAAATAATGGCCTGGAAGTTCCGTAAAAGTTATTTTACAGCCATCTGGTAAATGAACGGCTGTGTTTTTATCTAGAATTTTATTGCATGTGCTAGAAGGCGCTAAGTAGTACGGACCTTGCAGTTCTTTAAAAGGATGGCCTCCGCAGACGATAGACGCTTGCACTTTAGGATTAAAAATGATGCCTGCTTCTCCTTTTGAAATCCATATTTCGCAATTTGTTCTTTCTTTTATGTATGCGTTGGCACCGCAATGGTCTGCATGGGAGTGTGTGTTTATTATGGCGCAAAGATTAAAGCCTCCTTTTTCAGGGGGAAAAATAAAGTTTAAAGTTTCAAGAATATTTTTGCCGTCTAAATCTTGAGTTCCTGTGTCTACAAGGTAAATATCCGTAGTTTTGCCTATTCTACAGGCAATTACGCCTACATTTGTGGAACCTTCTATTACATATATGTTCTGAAATAACTGTTTGTATGCCATAATGCAATCTTATCACCATACGTCTGGTCAAGGTACGCTTACGCTCAAGACCTTGACTCTGTCGTTTTTAAGGTTTGTATAAACCTTAAATAAAATAAAAAATGGCTATCCTGGAACAATTTTATCGGATAGCCATTTTTATAGTGTTTAATTTTTTAGATTTTTGCTGCTTTTATATCTTTTACAGTGTAATTGTATTTGTGCTCATTGATTGTAAAAGTAATTGTTTCTCCAGCTTTTTTGTCCATAATCGCATTTCCAAAAGGAGCCATATAAGAAATTACATTGTTATCAGGATCTGATTCCCATGGTCCAAGAATGGTAAACGTTTCTTCTTCGTTTGTGTCATTGTTTTTAAGTGTAACAACGGTTGCAAATGAAATAATTGAAGTTGTAATTGTTGTTGGATCAAATACTACAGCTCTGTTTAATTCTGCCTGAAGCTTTGAAAGCTGCTCGTTCAACCAATGCTGTTTTTCTTTTGCTGCATGGAATTCGGCATTTTCTTTTAAGTCGCCTTTTTCCTTTGCTTCTGCAATTTCTTTTGCATTTTCTGGAATGTCCACAGTTTGAAGCCTGTTGAAAAGTTCCTTCTTTTCGTTGAGCTTTTTAGCAGTAACCAACATTCCTTTTGGAGCTTGGCTCTTTTCTTCAGAAACATGGAACTTAAATTCTGGATATTTTTCCCTAATTCTGTTTCTCATTGTTGTCTTGTAAGAAGAATCAAGCTCAGCAAGGTCGTCAATAAGAGTATACATGCGTTTTACAGTTTCTTCATCATTTTCGAACATAAAATTCAAGAGCGTGTCGTTTTCAAACAGAAGTTGAGTTGCTTTCTTGTTGATTTTTTTGTTCTCTGTTGTATTTACATGGTTTGCAATTTCTCTAAATGTAAGTTCAATTAAATGGATTAAAGTTATAAGTTGCTTTTCGTAAGAAATTCCGCAATCTTTGAACCAATCTTCATTTTGGCAGTTTTCAAACATATACAATACTGCGTTTCTATAGTCTTTGCAGTTTGTAAAACAGTTTGCAGCCAGTTTTTCAAGTTTATCTGCAAAACCGCTGTTTACCAGTGTTGAAATCATTTCGCTTGAATGTACAATAGGGAAGAGCTTTATATACTGGTCAGACCAATCAGGAAGCATCCTTACGTTCTGAAGGAAATCCTTTTGCAAAGAAGTGTTCTTTGTGTCTTTTAGCTGAGTATAAATTTCCCTTGGATCTTCAATTTTTTCGTAAATCTGCTGGAATGAAACTTTGCAAGGATTTACAAGCTGCTTGATAGAATTTGTTATTTCTTGAACGACAAGGTATGATGCAAGCGCTTCTTTTGTAACTCCAGAAGAACTTTCAATAGAATCAAGGGTTTTAACATATCCTGCAAAATAGTTGAACATTTCGGCAAAGAGCTCGCTCGTTTTGTCTGTTTCGTCTTTCTTTACGTATTTCATTATTATGTCGATGCGCGCAAAGAACTGTTTTTGAGCTTTGAATTCTGTAGAAAGTTTTTCTTCTATGCTGATTTCATTTTCTCGCACAGTATACATTGAAATATCGTTTGGATTTACGCCGAAAGATGAATTTGTTTCAAGGCAGTGCTTTGCGGCGCTGTTCCAAGAAGTCCATTCTCCAGGCGTAAGAATTGAAGGAACAAGCTCTGCTTTAATTCTTTTGAAGTCACAGTTGTTATCAAAACTTTTAATGATTGTTTTAAGAGCCCAAACTTTGTCTTCTTTAATCTTTTTGGCCAAAACTTCTTTCTTATTTTTTGCCTTCAATACCCAAATATGATCGTTAGAAAGAGGCGTTAATGCGGTTACTGCCATTTTTAAAGAAATTGTATGTGTTCCAACTTTTTTACCAAAATAAATTGTAAGAACATCGTTTTCTACTTTTGTGATAATTCCAACGCCCCAAGCTCTGTGGAACACATAGCTTTTTACATCAAAAGCAATGTGTTTTTCAAAGTCGTTTATAGCTTCAAAAACATTTCTGTAGTTCTGTGTAAGATTTGATGAGCGAATATAGTCGTCAAGATGGCTGTGATCCGCATATTTGCCTTTGTAGCAGTCAGTAATTTCTTTTCTAGCCCAAATGTCGTGCTGGTCAATTGATAAAATTTCTTTAAGAAGGCGGATAGCTGTATCCCATTTTTTGTTGTCTTTGTACCAATTATAAAGTTCCTGTAAAAGAATAGCAGTTTTATCTTCTCCAAGAGTTTTTGCAACCTTTCTTTTTACAAGCTGGAAGAAGTCTATTTCCTGAGGAATAAGTTGAACAAGCTTTGTCCAAAGTTCCTTTACAGCATTTAAATTGCTTTTGTTTATATAGCGAAGAATTGCTTTTTTGTAGTACTCTGTTGCATTTTCAACGTCGCTTTCTGATTCAAAGTGTTCTGCGAGGGCTCTTGCGAGGTCTGCTTCTTCAAAATCTATTTTAACTATTTGAGCATACAAATCCCATACTTTTGCATTTCCGTTGGAGCGATAGTATTCTGCTAATGTCCTCAGAGCAAATTTGTTATTTGAATCATCTTCTAGAATGCTTGTGCATAGATATTCAACTACAGATTCTTTATGGTTCTTTTGGAATATATCGACAAGCGTTACAAGCGCAGAATTGTCAAGAGTTCCTTTCTGCAAAGAAATCATTCCTGAAATATACAATGCAATTATACTGTCTTTTGAATGCAAAAGTTGTTCGTCACAAATGTTTTGAATTTCGTCCAAGCAGTTTTCACTTCTGGCTTTTTCTACGATTCCAGCAAGTTCAACAAACTTTTCTTTGGTATAGTTGCTGATAGTGGCTCGTGTCCAAGTTTCTTCTTTGAGCATGTCCTGAACGGATTTGATTAGTTCTTCTGACATAAAGTACTCCCATAAAAAGACAAATAAAAGTTTTCGCTTTTAATTTTTCTTTTTAAGTTGTTTCGCAACGAAGTGAGAAACAACAATTGTTAAAAAGTCTGCAACGCAAACTTGGAAAGATAAAAATGCATTTTTAAGCGATTTTGTCTTTCCTTGCAAAAAATAGTATAAACTCTTGACTCTATTTTTAGTTACTTAACATACAGGTTATAAATGTTAGTATCCAAAATTTTTATTTTAAGCAGTATTTCATTTATTAACTGCTCATCGTGAGCTTCTTGACAGTAATCAATCAGCCAAAAATACATATTTATCAGCCTTGGAATTTGAAGTTCAGAAGATCTTGAAGGATCTTTGAATTCGTTTTCCAAAGCATATATGTCCTGTTTTAGTTTTCCGACTTCCTGAGAACGCAATGCCCTCTTAATTGTAAAAACTCCCCATAAGACGCCGTAAATAGGAATCCAGGCTTTTAGAGAATCCCCTGCAAAGCCTTTTTGAGCAGTTTTTTCAATAAGTCTTTTAATCAATTCTGAATCTAAAAAATCCAAGTCGATTTTTTTAAAATCAAGAAAAAAAGCTTCTCTAAACAAAACTTTAGCGGCTTTGTCTTCGCCGCATAACGCGTAGCAATCAGCAAGCTCTGCAAGCACATCTGCCTGATCCTTGTGATAGCTATTGGACTCCGAAAGGCACATTTTTGCGTTGTCGTATTCGCCTAATTTTTTGTAGCAGAGTCCTATTTTTCTAAGAATTTCAGACTTCTGCACAGAATCTTTTTCATCAAGAAGGCGAGTATAATTTTGCAATGCAAGCGAAAATATGCCTTTGCAAGTTGAATATATGGCTGGCTCGTAAATCTTTTCAGAATTTTTTATGTACTTAAGAAATTCTTTCCACTCCTGAATAAGCCTTTCGCCTCGTTCAAAAGGAGTTTCCATTTCTGAAAGCGCATTTATCAGATTAATCCAGTAATTACAACATTTTATTGTAAAAGTTATCTCCTGATTTGAAAGGTCGTTTTCAAGAGTTTCCCGCAGTTCTTGTAAAGCTCTGCCTGGATTCCCTGATTCAAGACAGAGAAGAGCCTCTTTTAATCCTTGTTCAGTCTGATAGTCCATATACTGTAATAGTTATTATAGCAAATTGTTAATTTTAGTCAATGGAAATGCATGAAAATAGTATTTTGGGAACAAAGTTTATACTAGTATTTATGTAATATGTCAAGACCTTTTTTGTGCTTTTTTTACAATTTTTTAATTCGCTCTAAGTGTAAGAATTGATGAGCAGTTGCGTTTGCCCTGGTGAAGGACTGCTTAAATATTGGCAAACTTGTTTAAAATATTTACAATCTATTCTTCATCTGTTATTATTGAATAAAATGAAAGATATAATGCTTGCGCCTTCTTTGCTCAGCGCGGATTTTGCAGATTTAAAAGGCGCTTTAAAAACTATTGAAGCTTTTGGCGGTTCTATTGTTCATATTGATGTTATGGACGGAAGGTTTGTTCCTCAGATTTCTTATGGGCAGCCAGTTGTTAAGTCTTTGCGGTCTTATTCATCCTTGCCGTTTGATGTTCATCTTATGGTTGAGCATCCAGAAGAGCAGGTTGAATCTTTTGCGGAGTCTGGAGCTGACTGGTTGACATTCCATCACGAAGCTTGCATACATTCTCATAGGCTTGTTCAAAAAATTCATGGCTTAGGAAAAAAAGCCGGAATTTCTATAGTGCCTTCTACGCCTGTAAGTGCTATTAAAGAACTGCTAGAGTATGTGGATTTGGTTCTTGTTATGACTGTGAATCCAGGCTTTGGCGGGCAAAAATTAATTTCTTCATGTGTAAAAAAAATTTCAGAACTTTCGGAATTAAGAAATCAGAATAATTTAGATTTTAAAATTTCTGTTGACGGAGGAATAAACGAAACTAACTTGAATGAAGTTATTTCTTGCGGTGCTGATATTGTTGTTTCTGGCTCAGCGTTTTTCAACGGAAAAATAAAATGGACTTAAAAAAAATTAAATCTATAAGCAAATTTTTAAAGTCTTTTTAAAATAGTTTGTTGGAGATTTTTATGAAATATGCAAAGAAAATTTTCAAACTCGTGATTGCTTTTGTAAGTATTTGTCAGTTTTCTGTTTTCTCTCAAGAAATTAGCGAAGTTGCAACTTCCGCTTTTTTGCAAGGAACTACTGCCTATCGCAATAATGAGTGGGTATCTGCTGTTTTTCTTTTAAGAAAAGCAATTTCTTACCCTGAAAATTTCAATGCGGATACTTACTATATGCTTATTTCTGCCGAAATGTATTCAGGAGAATATAAAACAGCCTTGCAAGACTGCGATGTGTTTCTTTCAAATTTTAAAGATAGTCCGTATACATCTTTCGTCGTCTTTCACAAAGGCAAATCTTTGTTCTTTTTGGGGCAGTATGAAAAATCTGTAATTCAGCTTGGCGATTTTTGTCATCAGTATCCAGAGCACGAAATGTATGCTTCTGCGCTTTATTGGATAGGCGAAAGTTTTTTTGCAAGTTACAACTATGACGAAGCAAAATTGCTTTATTCAAGAATTATTTCAGAGTATTCAAACGATTCAAAAGCTCCGGCGGCTCAGTATAGGTTAGAAACCATAGAGCAAAGCGCTCGCGAAGAAAAACTGCTATATCTTTTAAAAGAAACAGGGGAAGAGTATCTTTCTGCAAAAGAAGAATATGAACGCCAGTTAAAACTTTCTGATTCTGAAAATTCGTTTGACGTTCGAAAAAGATTGATGGATTTGCAAAGGCGCAATAGCGATTTAGAAAAAAAAGTTGCAGAACTCAATGCTCAAAACGCTGAATTGGCAAATCAGCTAGATGTAGAAAAACAGTTTAATAATAGAATAAAAACTGAAAATGATGATATGATAGAGTCTTTAAAACAAAAAGCTTGGAAAACTCAGCAGTTGCTTGATAAAAGAACATCTTCGGAAGGGGCGAAAAAATGAATTTCCATAAAAGAAAAATATTTGTAACTTTTTTATGCTTTTTTTTGATTTCTGTAAATTCTTTTAATGTTTTTGCAGCAAAAAAAAATAAAAAAAACGGTCAAGAAGAAACAGCTTCTGTTGTTAATGTGAAAGAAGAAAGCAAGGGCAAAAAAAAGAATAAAAAAACTAAAAAACAAAAAAAACTTACAGCGGAAGAAAAGCGCGCTAAAAAGCAACAAGAAAAAGAAAATTCAAAACTTGCTGCTCAAGAAAAGAAAGAGCAGCTTGAAAAGGAGTCTCAAGATATTCTCGATAAATCTCGCATAAAAGTTGTTAATATGATTAGTGGCGAAGGTGTTTTTACGGCTGAGAAAAACTATAAGACTGTAGGAAATATAAAGCTTGCCGTAAAAGGTACTGTTGGAACTTTTCAATTTTATGCGATAAATGAAAGCAAGCAGGAAATCCCTTTGCTTGTGGGCTATGATGAATCAACGTCTTCATTTTTTTCTTTAAAGGTGAATAACCGGATTTTTAAATTGAATGACAATACTGGCATAATAATTGGTTCAAGAAAAAGCGACGATGGTGTTCAGCTTGTGTATGTTGTTCCAGAAACGGCTAGGGTTTTTGTTAAGTACGATTGTCTAAAATCAAATGAAAAATCTGAGGAAGATATTATAAAAGTATCTGCCTTTGTAAAAAATATTGGTTCTAAAAAAGAAAACTTTGCTCTAAAAAATGTGCTGGATACAGTTTTAGGCGAGCAAAGCGGACCTCATTTTATGACTGCGGAGAATAAGAGCATCAATACAGAATGTCAGTTTCGTAAGTTTGATGAAATAAAGTGGATTTCCTCTGGAAGTTCAAAAGCTTGTATGCAAATCCTTTTAAACGGAGCTGATATAACAAAGCCTGAAGTTGTAACTTTAAGTAATAAGGATGTTTTGTCTCTTAATTCGTGGATTCCTGTAGAAGTAAAGTCAAGAAGTTTTGATTCAGTTCTTTCCTATAATAATTCTGCAGTCTGCATAAATTGGGAAGGCATAGATTTAGAGCCAAATGAGGAAGCTTCTTTTGTTTACTATATTGCAGTTGCTACAGATGGCAATTTTCCGCACGGAAATATATTCTTAAAGAAATATGATGAAGAGCACTTATCTTCTAAAGAAGATTCTAGTTCAAATTTAAAAGATTTGAATTCAAAACAGGAACAGAATGTTCAGAATTCTGTTCCCAATTCAAAAAATGAATCTAAACAGGAAGATAGTTCTGTTGCTGGCAAAAAATCTGTTGAACAAAAAACTGAAGAAGCTAATAAAAATTCTGAAACCTTTGAAATTACGCTGGAATCTATAACGGATTCTCAGTTGGATCCTGTTTATATACAAGCGTTAATAAATAAAATTAATGCGCTTGAAAAGAATTCTGCAACAATAGACCGAATGGAACTTCTTAGATTGAATACTGAATTGGACGCAATTTTAAGAAAGCTGGAGCAGCAATAGATGACCCGCGATGTTCTTGATGTTGCTAAAAGCCTAATGCGAAGAAGGCATTTTGACAAAGCTATAAAACTCCTTGATGGACGGGCAGAAATATATAGCCAAAATTTTGACTATTATCTTTTGTTTGGTATTGCTTGCCTCTATATAGGTGATACCGGTGCTGCTTCGTCGTATTTTCAAAAGGCAAGAAATCTTCGCCTTACGGATACAAATTTGCTTTTAGGGCAGGCTGCTCTTTTTTTAAGAAGAGGTGATACGTCAAGAGCTTTGCAATATTACATAGATATTCTTAGCAATGACCCTTGTAATAAAACTGCAAAAAAAGCAATGAACTTTATTCGCAATAACGGTGACTACAATACAATTTGCCGTTGGGTTGATACAGGCAGGCTAGAAGAGTTTTATCCTCCTTTAGGTGTAAATCCTTACAAAGTGATGGGAGTAGTTTTTCCATTGTTTGCTTGTGTTTTGGGGATTTTTTGCACTGCAAATTTTGTGCAGTTTTCAAAGCCGGAACTAGGAACCCGGGAAGACCTTTCCGCTTACGTTCTTTCTGTTGACGAAAGAAAAAATGCGCAGGAAACAGATCTTTCTTCAGGCTCTTTTTCGTATATTCTGTCTTCCAAGCAGATTTTAGATTCTTATGAAAAAGCCCAAAGATATTTTCAAAACTATCAGGATAATCTTGCTCAAATTGAAATTAATAGAATTTTGTGTTCCAACGCTTCTGTTTCAATAAAACAAAAAGCAAGAGAGTTAATGAATTTTATAGAACCGCCTTCTTTTGATTCCATAAAGGACAGCCCTGAATATTCTATGGTTGAAAAAGAACCTAATTTGTATCTTTCGTGTTGGGTTTCTTGGTCTGGAAGAGTTTCGAATATTGAACAGACAGAATCGTCTTTTAAATGCGATTTGCTCGTTGGTTATGACACAATGCGCAGCGTAAAAGGTATTGTCCCTGTATATTTTAAGGTTGCCCCCGTAATGGATGTAGAAAAACCTGTTACAATACTTGCAAAAATAACTTCAAAAGATGGAAAGCTTGCATTGGAAGGTAGATCAACTTATCAGAGTGTAAAATAGAAAATTATGTTAATTGTTTTAGTTTTATAAAAGATGAAAAAAAATTCATTTTTTTATAAAAAAGTACATATATATTTTATAGAAAGAATGTCTTTTATCTTATTTTAAAATTGGAGGACAAATGTCTGAAGAAGTTTCAAAAGAAATGTCTGAAAAGCTAAAGGCGCTTGAAGCCGCTAGACTTCAGATTGAAAAACAGTATGGTCAAAATTCGCTTATGCGTCTTGGCTCCCAAGGAAATACCGCGGAAATTGATGTTATTCCTTCTGGCTCTATTATGCTCGATGAAGCTCTTGGCGTTGGAGGTTATCCACGCGGTAGAATTATTGAAATGTATGGACCTGAGAGTTCTGGAAAAACCACTCTTGCATTGCACGCAATTGCGGAAGCTCAAAAACTGGGCGGAATTGCGGCTTTTGTTGATGCTGAGCACGCGCTTGATCCTCAGTATGCAAAAAATCTAGGTGTAAATATTGATGACCTTTGGCTTTCTCAGCCAGATAGCGGAGAGCAAGCCCTTCAGATTACAGAGCAACTGGTTCGTTCTGGTGCCGTAGATATAATAGTTGTGGATTCTGTTGCCGCACTTACTCCCCAGAAGGAAATTGAAGGCGAAATGGGCGATGCTGTAATGGGAATGCAGGCTCGTCTTATGAGCCAGGCTTTAAGAAAACTTACAGCAATTATTGGAAAAAGCAATTGTATTGTAATCTTTATAAACCAAATTCGCATGAAGATTGGCGTAATGTTTGGCAATCCTGAAACAACAACTGGCGGTCAGGCTTTGAAGTTTTATACATCAGTTCGCCTTGAAATCCGAAGAATTGAATCAATTGACGGTAAAGGCGACGAAGATGCTGTAGGCAATAGAGTTCGCGTAAAAATTGTAAAAAATAAAGTTGCTCCTCCGTTTAGAAAAACAGAATTAGACATCTACTTTGGAAAAGGAATAAGCAGGTGTGCAAGTATTTTGGATTCAGCTGTAAAACACGGACTTATAGATAAAAAAGGTGCCTGGTATACACAGGGCGAAACTAAGGTTGGGCAAGGACACGAAAATGCAGTTTCTTTTTTGGAAACAAATCCTGACTTTACGAATAAACTTGAAGCGGAATTGCGGCAGCAGCTTTTTCCTGGTCAAGTTTTAAAAGATAAGGAAGGAAATCCTGTAAAAAAAGCCGCAGATGAAAAAAAGAAAGCAAAGGCTAAGGCTGATTCTGAAAAAGAAAATTCTTCTCAGGAAGGTTTGTTTTAATTGACTCAGGTTATTCTTGGATTGGGTTCAAATAGGCATTTTAATGGAAAAGATTGTGTAACTTTACTTGCGGAGGCCTGTTTGAGCCTTGAAAGCATTTTAAACTCAATGGTTTTTTCAAGTATCTACAAGTCAAAGCCTATGTATGTCACTAATCAAAGTGATTTTTTTAATATGGCTGTAAAAGGTTTTGTAGACGATGATTTTTCGCCTTTTGCTCTGCTTGAAGAAATTCACAAAATAGAAACAAAATTTGGTCGCAACAGAGAGCAAGAAATTCGCTTTGGAACAAGGTCTTTAGATATAGATATCGAAGAATTTGGAGATTTGCAAATATCTTTGCCAGAATTAACTTTGCCACATCCGCGCATGCAAGAGCGCGAATTTGTTTTAATTCCTGTACTTGAGATTTTAGATGAATCTGCCGATTTTTTAAGAAGAAATACACTTTCTTCTTTTTTGCAAAAACTTCCAGAGCAAGGCGTAGAAAAATGTTGCGATGAAGTTCAAACTAGGTTTAAAAAAACTTATAGCCACAAAAGAAGAGAATGTAAAAGACTAAGTTAGGTGGCATATCATGGAAAAAAATGCATCAGAAAAGTCAAATACAGCAGTTATTGAAAAAGTTTCTGATAAAGAAAAATCTCATAAATTTATTGCCGGGACGTTTGAAGGACCATTAGATTTGTTGTGGTTTCTTATAAATAAAAGCGAAATAAATATCTATGATATTCCAATAGCGCAAATTACGGAACAGTATCTAGAGTATCTTGATTATGCGGTTCAAACAGATTTAGGTGACTTAAGCGAATTTTACAAGTGGGCTGCAATGCTTTTGAATATGAAAAGCCGGATGCTTTTGCCTATTGAAGTTGCCTATGAAGGAGAAGAAATAGAGGATCCTCGCCAAGAACTTGTTGACAAGTTAATAGAATATCAGCGTTTTAAAAAACTTTCTGAACTTATGGAAGAAAAAGAATCTGATTCAGAATGGAACTTTGAGCGTTCAAAAATACAGAGAGTTCTTCCTTTTGAAAGCCAGGAAGACCAATGGGAGCAGGTTGATACTTGGGAATTGCTTCAGCAGATGCAAAAACTGTTTAAGAGCATGGTAAGCAGATATTCAAATGAAAAAATTTTGAATATGTACGAAGAAATTTCTGTAAACGAAAAAATTGCTCTTATGAATGAACTGTTCGAAAAAAGCAATGAATGTATGTTTACAGATCTTATAACTCGTTCTGGCAACGAAATGGATATAATTTGTGCGTTTATGGCAGTTTTAGAAGCTGTAAAGTTTAGAATGATTACAATCATGCAAAACAGGCTTTTTGGAGATATAAAAATTTGCCGCAGATTGGACACAAACGAGAGTTTTGATAATTTTGAAATTACAATCGACAAAAGCGATAAAACTGATTCTGAATAAATAAGTGGTGAAGTATGGAATTGAAAAAAGAGACTGCACTTGTGGAAACTGTTCTTTTTCTAGAAAGTGAACCTATTACTGAAAAGCAGATTTCAAATATAGTTCAGCTTTCAGAAGAAGTTGTTGAAAAATGTATCCAGATGTTGCAAGAAAAATATTCGGCAGAAAATTCTGGAATTGAGTTGGCAATGATTACAGGCGGCTGGTCGCTGGTTCCTAAGCAAGAGTTTTGGGCAGGACTTCGCGAACGCTATGGCGAGAAAAATGCCGGACGACTTTCCCGTTCCGCAATGGAAACTCTTTCCATAATAGCTTACTCTCAGCCTATTACAAGAACTGAAATTGAACAGATTCGGGGCGTAAGCGCGGATAATATGATAAGGCTTCTTGTTGAAAGAAATCTTATTAAAGAAGTCGGAAGAAAAGACGTGCCTGGAAAGCCTGTTCAGTTTGGAACAACAAAAGAATTTTTAAAATTCTTTAGGCTTAATAGTATTGCGGAATTGCCAAAACTCGATGAAGAAGAAGAACAGAGGTTTGAACTTGCAAGATAAAAATAAAGGTAAAGATACAAGCAGTGGAATTAGACTTCAAGTTTATTTAGCCCATTCTGGAGTTGCTAGCAGAAGAGCTAGTGAAAAGATTATTCAAGAAGGGCGGGTTTGCATAAATGGAAAAACAGTCTGTGAAATGGGAGAAAAGGTTCTTCCAAATGACGTTGTAACTGTTGACGGGAAAAATATTACTTTAGAAGAAAAAAAACGCTATGTTCTATTGTATAAACCCGCAGGTTATGTGTGTTCAATGGCAGATGAAAAAGACAGGCCTGTTGCAGTTGATATTTTGAAAAAAGATTTTAGCGAGCGTCTTTATAATGTCGGGCGGCTTGATATGTTTAGTCAAGGTCTTATAATTTTTACAAACGATGGGGATTTCGCCGCGACTCTTTCGCATCCTTCTGCGGAACTAGAAAAAGAATATGTTGTAGATTCTAGCGTTCCTTTGCCAAGAGAACTTTGTTCTGAATTTGAAAAAGGTATCCGTGTAGATGGAATTTTTTATAAGTGCAAAAAAGCTTTGGAGATTAATTCTCACAGAATAAAAATTGTTTTAGTAGAAGGAAAAAATCGCGAGATAAGAAACGTCTTTCAATCTAAGAATGTTGGAATAAAAAAACTTGTCCGCACAAGAATTGGAAATATTTGCGGGGACAATATGCAGCCTGGTGAATACAGAGAGCTTTCTTCTTCTGAAGTGCAAGGGCTTTTAAAACTTTGTAAAAACAAGTGTTTATAAGCATAGTTTGCGTTGCAAACTTTTTGATAATAGCAACTTTTATCTTTTTGTAAAGTTGAAAATAAAAATAAATTATAAAGGTGTATTATGGTTATTGCAATCGATGGACCTGCAGGCACAGGAAAAAGTACTGTTGCTTCAATTATTGCTAAAAAGTTAAACATAACGAATCTAAATAGTGGAAGTTTTTACAGAGCGCTTACACTTGCTATGCTGGAATCTGGCATAGACCTTTCGGATAGTGAAAAAGTTCTTGAATTTTGCAAAAAACAAAAGCTCGACTACGTCAATGCAAGAATGATTCTTAATGGAATCGATGTTGAAAATCGCCTCCACGAAGATAAAGTTAGCGCTGTGGTTGCTCAAGTCAGTGCCATCGTTGAGATTCGTCACCTTGTAAATGCAAGGTTGCGCGAAATAACAAAAAATCTTGACATTGTTTGCGAAGGCCGCGATATGACGACTGTTGTTTTTCCAAATGCTGATTTTAAGTTCTATTTGGATGCTTCAATTGATGTTCAGGCGCAGCGAAGATTTAATCAGGGGGTTAGTGAACTTTCACTTGAACAAATAAAAGAGTCTATAAAAAAACGCGATGAAATTGATAAAAACAAGTCAGAAGGCGCTCTTAGAATTGCCCCTGATGCAATGTATATAGATACTTCTGCCTTGACGATAGATAATGTTTGTGCCATAATATTGACACAAATTCATAAGAAAGGGTTCACAATGGAAGAAATGGAAGTGGAAAAGGATGAAGCTCAGAACAAGAGTGTAATTCACGCACAATTAGAAGAGGCTCTGAATGGCTTTAGCAATCCAGAGGAAGGTCAAACTGTTGAAGGTACAGTAATTCAAATTACAGATGATTACGTATTCCTTAATATTGATGGTTGCAAATCAGAAGGAAAACTTTCTGTAGAAGAATTCGCGGATGATATGCCTGCAGTTGGAGATAAGGTTCAAGTATTCCTTGTTCATGCAATTGGTCGCAATGGAAGTCCTGAAATCTCTAAGACTAGAGCTGATGAAAAACGCCTATGGAAAGTTTTTGCTCAGGCTCATAAAAATAATACACCTGTTGAAGGAACAATTACAAAAATTGTTCGCGGTGGTTACGATGTTGATCTCGGCGGTCACATTCATGCTTTTCTTCCTATTAGCCAGTCTGATAGTCAGAAAGTTGAAAAACCAGAATCTCTTATAGGTTTAAAATCAAAGTTTTATATAGAACGAATATTTAATGAAAATAAAAAGAACGTTGTTGTAAATCGCCGCAAATATTTGGAAGAGCAGATTGATTCAAAGCGCGAAGAGTTTTTCAATAGCGTAAAAATTGGCGATAGCGTAAAAGGAACTGTGAAGAGTTTTACAAGTTTCGGTGCGTTTATTGATCTTGGAGGATTTGACGGACTTCTTCATATCAACGATATGAGCTGGGGACATGTTGCTCGTCCAAAGGATTTTGTAAAAAAAGGTCAAGAAATTGAACTTAAGGTTATTCGCCTTGATCCAGCTGAAAAAAGAATTAATCTTTCGTTAAAGCATTTTACAGAAGATCCTTGGATTCACTTTGAAGAAAAATATCACGTAAATGATGTTGTAAAGGGAAAAGTTACTAAGCTTACAGACTTTGGTGCGTTTATTGAACTCGAAGAAGGTATCGAAGGTCTTGTTCATATCAGTGAATTCTCTTGGACAAAGAAAATCAATAAGCCTTCTGACATGGTAAACGTTGGTGACGAAGTTGAGGCTATGATTCTTGGATACGACATTCAGGCTGGCAGAGTTTCTTTGGGGCTTAAACAAATCACTGAAAATCCATGGGACAGTGTTGCTGAAAAGTATTCAGTAGGTACAAAAATTTCTGGAAAGATTGTAAAACTTACAAACGCAGGAGCCTTTGTTGAGCTTGAAGAAGGCATAGACGGTTTCCTCCATGCAGATGACATTTCCTGGACAAAGAAAGTAAAGCATCCTAGCAGTGAACTTTCTGTAAATCAGAATATTGAAGCTGTAGTTATTGATTGTGATTCTGAAAACAAAAGAGTTAGGCTTGGTATAAAACAGCTTACTGATGACCCTTGGAAACAGTTCGCAGAAGAATACAAACCTGGTTCAACACTTGAAGGTGAAATTACCGCAATTAATGATTTTGGCGTTTTTGTAAAGGCTCCAAATGGAATAGAAGGTCTTGTTAATAAATCTAATTTAAGCGAAGACAGAGATACTCCTTACGAGGAAGCTGTAAAAAAATATAACGTTGGCGACAAAATCAATGTGTATGTTGTTGATGTAAATACAGAAAGAGAACGTGTTGCTTTTTCTGTTAGAGAATTCAAGAGAAAGCAGCAGAGAGATGAGATTTCTCAGTATATGTCAAAATCTAATAGTGATGATGATGGCGCTTATACACTTGCTGATTATCTTCAGACACAGAAAAATTAGTTTTTGAAGTTTTGATGAATCAGTTTTCTTTTGAACTTGCGAAGACTCTCATCGAAATCAGTCTGGAACTCAATTCAGATTACCCTACTAAAGACGCATTGTTGTTTCGTATTTTGAAATCTGCAATGCGTCTTGTTAAATGTAAGGAATCTGCCTTTATTTCAGTTAATTCCGTTGATGGCTCTTGCACATTGGTAGGAGGTCTAAAGGACGGTAGTTATATTGAAGTAAATAAGTCGCTTTCTTCTGACTTTTTTGCAAATACTTTTGCTGAAAAACAGGATACATTGATACTAAATAGCCTTTCTGAGAATTATAATTTTTATAGATATGCACAGGATTTTTTTGCTATTTCTGTGCAAAATTCATTGAGAATTGCTCTGCCTTTTAGAGAAAAAGTTGTTGCTATAATAGAACTTTTTAATCTTGAAGATAAAAATATTACTTCTGAAGAAAGACTGCTTATTGAGTTGTTTGAAAAAATTGCTAGCCAAAGTTATGTAAAAATGCTTAAGGATTGCTCTGTTCTTAAAGTTTCTTTTTCAAGGAATAATTCGACAGCTAAAAAGCAGATTCCGAATGCATTTCATGATTTTTTGGTTGTAAGTCCCGTTATAAAAGATTTGATGACGGTTGTAAAAAAGGCAGCTATAACAAATTCTTCTGTGCTTATAACTGGAGAAAGTGGTGTAGGAAAAGAACTTTTTGCAGAACAAATTTATTTGAATAGCAAACGTTCTAACAAACCTTTTGTTCGTGTAAATTGTGCGGCTCTTTCAGACTCTCTTATGGAAAGTGAATTTTTTGGTCACGAAAAAGGGGCGTTTACAAGTGCGGATTCTTTGCAAAAAGGAAGATTTGAAGTTGCCGATGGCGGAACGATTTTTCTTGATGAGATTGGAGAAATACCGCTTCCTCTTCAAGTAAAACTTCTTAGAGTTATTCAGGACAAACAATTTGAAAGGGTAGGTTCTTCTCAAACTGTAGATGTAGATGTTAGAATAATTGCAGCTACAAATAGAAATCTTGAAAAAATGGTAAAGGATGGGACTTTTAGAGAAGATTTGTATTTTAGATTAAACGTTCTTCCTATTAAAGTTCCTCCTCTGAGGGAAAGGGTAGAGGATATTATTCCTCTGGCTAATAAGTTTTTAGCAAAGTATTCTGAAGAAAACGGAAAGGTTTTCGAAGGTTTTGACGAAAACGCAAGAATCTGTCTTGAAAATTATAGTTGGCCAGGAAATGTCAGAGAGCTGGAAAATTGCATAGTTCGCGCTTGCATTTTAGGAAATCCTCCGTTTATAAAAACTGAGAATTTACGCTTAGATATAAATGCGGGCGTCATTAATGAAGAAGAATCTTCTTTTGATGGAAGAAATCTTTTTGCAGAAATTAGAGATTCAAGCCCGGACAAGAGTTTAAAGTCTGTGGTAACATCCTTAAAAAGGGCTTATGTTATGCACGTTCTTGAAGAGTGTGGGTGGAATCAAACTAAGGCTGGAAAAGTGCTTGGAATTCAACGGACTTATGTGTCTCGCCTTATGAGTGAGTTGCATATTCGTGAACGATAGATAAAATTGGAGGATAAAATGAATAAAGATGAAAAAAAAGAAACTTTTAATGAAAAGTTGGCAGGTTATGTTGATAAAAGGGCAAAAATACTTATAGGTGTTCTTGTTGCTATTGTTGTTCTATTTGTCGCTTACTGCATAAGTTTTATTGTTGTTCAAAATAATAATAAAAAAGGTATAGAATCTGTAGATACAATTGAATTTAAGTTAACAGATGGCTCTGAATCTTTGAGTGATGAAGAAGTTGAAGAAAGAAAGAATGTCGCCCTAGAATCTTTGAATTCTTTTATGAAAAAAGGTGGCGTTACTGGAGTTCGTGCTAATATGCTTGCTGCAGAAATCTACTATTCTAGAAAGGATTATAAAAATTCTGCAGAATGTTATAAACTTGCCGCACAAAAAGGAAAAAAGTCTTATACAGCTCCTATCTGTAATTATTATGCTGCGGTTTCTTATGAAAATGTCGGAAATCTTGATGAGGCTTTGGCTTTTTATAAAAAAGCTGCTGATTTTGATACTTTTGTAAAATCGTCGCATGCAAAATTTAGTTATGCTAGAATTCTTGAATCAAAAGGAAACTTGGAAGAAGCAAAAAAAGTTTATCAAGATTTAGTAGATAACAATTCTGGTGATACTTGGGCAGATGTTGCAAAAACACGGCTTCTTTATCTTGATTTTTCAAAATAATTTTTGCTTGCTTTCTTTTTGCATTGATTAATCTTTGTTTATGAATACAATTATGACAACTATGAAAAGACTTTTTTTATCCAATGTATTTCTTAGTTGTCTTTTTTTATTTTTAGGCTGTGGCCTTGACGAATACTATGTTTTGGATGCGCCTGTTTCTTCTTTGAGCACGCCTTCTGTAACCTCTGCAAATTATACTTTTCAAACCCCTTTTGATTCTGCTGATTTTTCGTTTAGAACAAACGAAGAGGGCATTAACAAGACGTATACCCAAGCAGATTCTTCTTTTAAGTTTTTAGGAACTGCCATTTACTATAAAATTTATAATAATTATTCCAAAATGAATTCTGAAATTTCTTCCCTTAGTTCTTTAAATACTTCTACTAACGAATCTGCTGCGGCTTCTAAAATGATAGAAACTTATAAGTATGTGCAGTTAGGTTGCAAGGAAGGTTCTGTAACTCCTTTGATTTCTGGAACAGGAAATAATAAGACTGTAAAAATAAGGCTTACGAATTATCAAGAATTTATTTCAAAAATTTATATTGATGATATTGCGAAGTTTACTCCTATAAGAAATAAAGATAAAGAACCGTTTTCTTTTGATTTTGGTCGTACTAATAAAGATGGCGATTATTCTGATGACGAACTTCCAAAAGATGGCGATTCAGATGTCGCTTATGGAGATGAGTCAAGCGAAGGTATGTGGTATGTAAGCTTGTATGCCGTGGCTGTAGGGCGTGATACTACATATACTACGTATTACAGCGGTCTGCTGCATTTAGGGGCGGTTGCAATAGATAGCAGGGAAAAAGATAATTAACCCAGTCTTCGGTTTTTTATAAATTGTGAAATAGACGATTTTATTTAAGGTTTTCAAAACCTTAAAAACTCGGAGTTGAGGCTAATTAGAATTTTTTATTACATTTATTAGCTCCGCAGTTGATTTTTTTTTTAGATTGGTATATATTTCTTTTCATGGTTCCTTAGCTCAGCTGGATAGAGCACATGCCTTCTAAGCATGCGGTCGGCAGTTCGATTCTGCCAGGAATCAATAAAGTTCGTTATTGAAAAATAAATTTTCTTAAATAAGGAGAAAAACCGCTAGCATTAAAGTGATTTTTCTCCTTTTTAATGTCTTTTATAAGAAATATGCAGTTTTTAGACGTTGATAAAATTTTGTTGCAATAGTATAATTGTCGTCATGTGTAAATTACTTAAAAATATAGTTATATTTTTTAACTTATTTCCATTATTGTTCATTTCTTGTGTATCTACTAAGGTTTATGAAACAAGAACAGCTCGCGTTTTTCAAGATGATGTTCTTATTGTAGAAGAAGTAAATACTTTAAAAAATGGAAGGAAAAAGTCTTTTGATAGTACGATTTATCGGTATGTAGATTTTGATGATGAAGATGGGGATGCGATTCACGCGGTTTTAGAAAGAAAAATAAAAAATAAATCTGAAAAAACAAGCATTTCGATTTATGAAAATAAGGAACTCATTGAAACCAAAGAGTTTAAGTCAAAGAAAGGTAAAATTAAAAAGTTTAAAAAGAATTCTGAAAGTGAGCAGCTAATGAAACTTGCTTACGATACAATGAATGAGGAAAAAATTCAGGATAAGGGGAAGTGGATTTCAAAAGTCACTACTGAAAAAGTTTCAGTAGAAAGCACTCCCAATATGAAGTTTGTTGCGTATTCATTTTTAGGAAAACCTTTTGTAATTTTAGGAAGTTCTGTCTGGAATCTTGTAAAGTGTGTAGGATACGGTTGTATAAATTTCTTTGGAGGTTATACTACTGTTAGGGATAGGAATTTTCTTTGGGTAACGCCAGATATTGCCGGCTCTAAAAAGAAGTACCAGGAACAGCGAGTAAAAAATACAATTGTCTATCCTGAATATCATGTGCCGTTTACGGATAATAAAATTGCCGTAAAAAAAATGAATACTGAAGTTTCGAATATTTTTAAGGAAAATAATACGGTAAAAGTTCTTTCTGAAGAGGAATTTGTTTACGACAATACTCTTTCTGTAAAAAAATCGGCTTCTGCTGATGCTGCTCTTACAGCTTCAGTTGTAGGTGTTGTAGGTTCTGTGGTTTCTGTACCTATTTCAGGCGTAACTTGGCTTGGCGGTGCCGTATATGGAATCTATGATAAAATAAAATAGTTTTTTTTTATAAAATTTACTACGGAGGTAAATATGAAAAAAATTCTTTTAGTATTGGGAGCTGTTCTTGCAGTTTCTTTTGTTACTGGTTGTGCATCAAACCCTAAAAATCCAGCTTATGGACAGTCTTCTACAGCTATGGCTAAACAGCTTGGCGCGCCTGATTGGTATTTTAGAGATGTACGTGATGATGCCGGCATCTACGCTGTAGGTCGTGCTGATTTTTCTGATGAAATTGTTTCTGAAAAAGCTGCAAGAATCGATGGCCGTGCTAGACTTGCACAGATGCTTGAATCTGCTATGAACTATATTGGTGAAAACTCTAGTTCTGCTGATGGTGAAACAAAAAAAGCTTTTAAAGAAAATACAAAGCAAATTACAAACCAAGTTCTTGTTGGCTCTATGATGGTAGATCGCTTTGATATTGACGGAAAAGTAAGCGTTTTAATGTTCCAGCCTTATGATGACCTTATTAAAAAGATTAAATCGCAGGCTATGAAACAGGATAACGAAAAACTTAAGAATTTTATGGCACAATTGACTGTTGAACAGTTCAGAGATGCTGTAGATAACGCTCCTGTTGAAGAATAGTTCTAGCTTTTTTTAATAAAACTACCAAAACTAAATGAAAACTGTAGTTATAATCTATAGATTTGTTTATGTTTTGGTAGTTTTTTTATTTAAGATTATACGAATCTTAAAAACGGCTGAGGCAAGGTTTTTAGTTTATTTTGATTCTAAGCGTACCTCGGTTATGTGATATTTATGGTTCAAGAAAAAATCTGTGATGCGCATCTCCATTTAGTTCAGTGTTCTAAAAAAATGGATTTTGCTTCTTTTAACGGGTTTCAATCATATTTTGCTTGTACTTGTGCTCACGAAGAAAACGAGTTCTATGAACAAGCCAAAATCTGTAAAATACTTCCCGATAAGCTTGGAAAAAAATGTTCACTGAATTTTGCGCAGTCGTTTGGAATACATCCTCAAATGCCTCTTTTAAAAAATGCAGGTTTTCTTGAAAAATTGCTTCAAGAAGAAAAAATTGACGCAATAGGGGAAGCTGGTTTTGACTTGTTTACACAGGAATTAAAAAATCAACTGGATGCTCAAGAAATTGTTTGGCGTATTCAACTTGAACTTGCAATAAAATATAAAAAGCCACTTGTTGTGCACTGTAGAAAAGCCCTTCAGTATATTTATAGAGATGCTGCTTTATTAAAAAAAGTCCCTTCGGTATTGTTTCATTCTTTTTGTGGTGGAATTTACGAAGCAAAAGGAATTTTATCAAAAGGAATTAATGCGTACTTTTCATTTGGAAATCAACTTTTAAAAGGAAATAAAAAATCTGCTGAATGTGTAAAACTCCTTCCTCTTTCTTGCCTTCTTTTTGAAACCGATGCGCCTTTTCAAACTTTGAAACATGAGTTTTTTACAAATCCTTCAGACGTAAAGAATGTTTACAAAAAGGCTTTTGAGATTCGTTATCCAGAAAAAAAATTGGAGCTAAGTGAATTTTGCAACGAAATTTTTAATACATTTTTAAACTGTTTTAAAATATGCTAAGTTCTGTGAATATTTTCTCTTCTACTTTCGACCTAGCCCAAACTTCGAGTTTCTAGGAAAATGAACAAAAGCGTAAGCGAATTTACAATATTATAAAAACTCGACTTTCGACCTGATATTTATTCTTTTTAAGTATCTTGCTTTTAAACAGTATATTTACAAAAAGTCATGGTTTTTGCTATAGTTATAGTGTTCATAAATTAACTAGTATTTGGAAGAGACTTATGTATACTTTGTTATATGCAGAAATGAATCTTTTTTGTACTTTTCTTTTGATTCTTTTGTTCATTAGATTAAAAAAATTAATGCTTTCATCTCTTTATAAAAAGCTTTTTTTGCGAGTCTTATTTTTTGGAATTCTTTTTTTTATAAGTGATTTTTTATGGGAGATTGTAGACGGTGGCAAATTTGGGGTTCCAATATTTTGTAATTATCTTTTAGCAATAATCTATTTTATTTTTTCTTGTCTTGTAAGTTATAATTGGTTTTTGTATTCAGAATCTGTTCAAAAATCTGTAATCGTAGAAAGACGGCTTTATAGAATGTTGTTTTTAATTCCTACTATAGTTATTGGAATTTTGGCTGTAATTTCTTGTTGGAATGGAAAATTTTTCTTTTTGGATAAAAACGGATTTTATAAACGAGGGCATTTGCATTTTGTTCATCTCTTGGCTTTTTATGGATTAATTGCTTTTACCGCTATAAAATCTTTTGTAAAGTCATTTCATTCTTATGATTACAGAGAAAAAGAAAAACTTAGAGCTTTAGCATATTTTTCAATTTCTCCAGCTGTTTTTGGTTTTATACAGTTTTTGTGTCCTGGATTTCCTGGTATATGCGCAGGCATTACTTTTGGTTTGATATATGTGTTTATAATTGTGCAAGCTCAGTTGGTTTCTATAGACCCTCTTACAGAGTTAAACAATAGATACCAACTTGTTCACTATCTTAATAATAAAATCAATTCTTTTAACGTAAATGAGAAAAATCTTTGGCTTCTTATGATGGATGCTGACTATTTTAAAAAGATTAATGACACTTATGGTCATTTAGAAGGTGACCATGCGCTTTCCATAATTGCAACTTCATTAAAAAAAGCTTGTTCTAGAAAGGATTTTTTTATTTCGAGATATGGTGGAGATGAATTTATTGTTATTTGTGAATTAGATAAAAGTGAATTTATAGAGGATGTGTGTACATCAATTAATGCGGAGCTTGATACTGCCGAACTTCCTTACAAACTTTCCATGAGCATAGGTTGCGCTCTTTATTCATCAGGTATGAATCCTGAAAATTTTATTGAGACTGCGGATAAAGAACTTTATAGAATAAAAAAAGAGCATCACTCAGTTAGAGGTCATTAGCTTAAGTTTTGTTATTGGATTTGCTATGAAAAAAAAATCTTTTATTGATTTGCATCTTCATATAGATGGTTCAATTTCTGTTGATTCTGCTAGAAAGTTGGCAGAAATTGAAAATATTGTTTTGCCAGAGTCTGATAAAGAGTTAAAAACTTTGCTTACTGTAAGCAAATATTGTAAAGATTTAAATGAATATTTAGAAAAGTTTGAATTACCAATTTCTCTTCTGCAGTCTGAAAAGTCTCTTGAAAGTTGCGCTTTTAATCTTTGTAAAGAACTTGACGAATCAGGCTGTGCTTACGCAGAACTTAGGTTTGCTCCTCAAAAGCATTTGAAAAAAGGTCTTTCGCAAGAGCAAGCTGTGAATGCAGTTCTTTCTGGAATAAAAAAGTCTTTGTTCAATGCAAATTTAATTCTGTGCTGCATGAGAGATTGCTGTGATAATCGAAAAGAAAATCTTGAAACCGTCAGGCTTGTAAAATCTTATTTGGATAAAGGTGTGTGTGCGTGCGACCTTGCCGGCGCAGAGGCTCTTTTTCCAAATAAAAACTATGCAGACATTTTTTTATACGCAAAAAAACTTGAAATTCCGTTTACAATCCATTCTGGAGAGGCTAGCGGCGCGGAAAGTGTAATGCAAGCAATAAATATGGGCGCGTCAAGAATTGGGCATGGAGTTCGCAGCATTGAAGATAAAAATGTTGTTGGCATTTTGGCAAGAAATAAAATTCCTCTTGAAATTTGTCCTACTAGCAATTTGAATACTCAGGTTTTTAAGAGCTATAAAGAGATTCCAATTCCACAATTTTTGAGTGAAGGTGTAATTATTACAATTAATTCTGACAATATGAGCGTATCTGATACAAATTCATTAAAAGAACTTGAAATAATAACTAAAACCTTTAATTTTGATAAAGATATTGAAAATCAGCTTATTCTAAATTCAGTGGATTCTTCTTTTGCTTCAAAAACTGTAAAAGAAAATTTAAGAACTAAAGTTTTAGCCGAAATCTAGCTTTTTATATGCCGAAAGACGAACTTTTAAGAGTGCAATAACTTCCTAAATGTTCATCTTTATCTTAGAAGCCTAAATTTTCACCAATGATTATCACCTTTATGCGTTTTGCAGGATGGCAAAGCCTTGTTTGTAAAAAACTGCAGCAAATAGAATCTTGAGATCTGCAATTCATGCAAATGCCTTTTTCCTTGCAAGGTGTTTTTAATTCAAAACGCTGGGCATTTATTGGCGCGGCAAGGTTTCTGCACCTAGATATTGCATCTTGCTCTGTCTTTACAATTTTGTTTATTCCTGCGGCAACGATTACTGTTTTTGGTCCAAAGGCTAATGCCGCAATTCTATTTCCATTTGCATCTATATTAAAAAGCTGGCCGTCTTCTGTCAGTGCATTTGTTCCGCTTAAAAACACGTCGGCTAACAGGCTTTTTTGCATAAGTTCTAGCCGCTCGTTTCCTTGTGCAATATCTCTATTCAGGATATTTGGGTATTTCCCGCTTTTTATTTCTTCCATTACGCCTAACTGAACCATAGTAGAAGAACCGCCCCAGCCAATAGCGTCTTCATATTTTATAAAGGAAAGTATTTTTTCTTTGGCTTCTTCTTTTGTTTCGCAATAGTATGCCTCAAAGTGTCTTTCTTCAAGACTTTTTATAACGGTTGCTGCTAGTTTTTGATTTCTTTCTTGTTCTGCTGTCATTTTTATTAATCCTTTTTTATAGAATAATTGGTCGAAAGCCAAGTTTTTTTATAAAGTTTGAAAAAACGCTGCAGCGAATTTACACTTTATCCATAAGGTTGCGCTCACACTTCGTTTGGATTGGTTTAGGTTGCTACGCAACCTTGATTGTTCTTATCGTACAATGTCTTCGTAAACTGTAAATTCACTTTTGCTTTTATTTAAGGTTTATAAGAATTTAATTATAACTCTTAATTCTTTTTACAACAATGAAAAATTCAAATTGCAAATTCAAATGGGCTCAAGTTTTAATCAAACAGGTTAATTTGAAATTGTTTACAATTTGAGATACTGTACTTCAAAAAAATGAAAATATAGGGTATAATTTTTATATGGGTGTGGAAAAGAAAAAATCTTTGTTAGAAGCTGCTGGCGAACTTGCAGCAAAAAAAAATATTAGCAAAAAAGTTGAATCAACTGAAAAAAATGTTGAAAAGAACTCCTTAAAAAAGACAGCTAGCAAAAAAAATGAAGCCATTTATGATGAAGACAGTATTTTGCATCTTGAAGGCTTGGAACATATCCGCTTGCGACCTGGAATGTACATTGGTTCTCTTGGCGATGGTTCTAATGAAAACGATGGAATTTATATTCTCTTAAAAGAAGGGATTGATAATGCTGTAGATGAATTTTCTCAAGGATATGGTTCAAGAATCGATATTGAAATAAAAGATGGACGAGTAAAAATTCGCGATTATGGTCGAGGAATTCCTTTAGGAAAACTTGAGCAGTGTGTAAGTGACGTTAATACTGGTGCAAAATATAATAATTCAGTTTTTAAGCAGGCTATTGGAATGAATGGGGTAGGTATAAAAGCTACAAATGCTCTTTCTTCTTATTTTAGGGCTGCTTCTGTTCGCGATGGAAAAATGGCTGTGGTGGAATATGAGCGAGGCGTAAAAAAATCTTCTTCAGCAGGGGCGGCAAAGCCTGGTGTAAAAAATGGAACTTATTTAGAGTTCGTTCCAGATTCTGAAATGTTTGGAAAGTATCAGTACAATATGGATATGGTCGAAAAGCGTCTTTGGAACTACGCCTACTTAAATCCAGGACTACAGTTGTACTGCAACGGAAAACTTTACGTTAGCGAAAAAGGTTTGGAAGACCTTCTTATGCATGAAATTGGCGGACAAGAAAAAGCGATGTACGCTCCTTTTAACTACAAAGGAAAAGATGTTCAGTTTGTTCTTACGCATACGGCAAGTTTAGAAAGAATTGTTTATTCCTTTGTAAACGGGCAAAGCACAGATGATGGTGGAACTCACGTGACTGCTTTTTTAGATGGATTTGCAAAAGGTGTAAACGGATTTTTCAAAAAAGAATATGATGAAAAAGACATAACTAGCGGGCTTTTGTGCGCTTTAAAAATAGGCCTTGACAATCCTATGTTTACAAGTCAAACGAAAAATAAGCTTGGAAATGTTGAGATAAAACAGCCTATTGCGCAAGAAACACGCATCGCCATTGATGAATGGCTTAGGCACAATCCTCAAGTAGCAGCCGCGCTTGAAGAAAAAATAATTAGAAATCAAAAAGCTCGCGATGAAATAAACAATGTTACTGCAAAGCAAATTCGAGAGGCGGAAAAATCTGTTTCACTTACAATCAGAAAATTAAAAGATTGCCGCTACCATCTTCAAGACGGAGCAAAAGGTGAAAATTCAATGATTTTTATTACGGAAGGGGATTCTGCAACAGGCTCCATGATAGGTTCAAGGGATGTTGCGACGCAAGCGATTTTTAGTTTGCGCGGAAAGCCTGAAAATATGTATGGCAGAAAAAAAAGCGCTCTCTTTGATAACGAAGAGCTAAAAAATCTTACATTCAGTTTAGGAATTCAAAAAGATGTTGAAAATCTTCGCTATAATAAAATTGTAATTGCCACAGATGCTGATAATGACGGTTTTCATATAAGAAATTTGGTGCTTACGTATATTCTTCTTTATTTTGAGGAGCTTGTAATTACTGGTCACGTGTTTATTTTGGAAACTCCTCTTTTTAGGGTGCGAAACAAGAACAGGACAATTTACTGTTATTCTGAAGAAAGTTGCGAAAAGGCTCAAAAAGAGCTTGGCAAAGGGGCAGAAACAACCCGGTTCAAAGGATTAGGAGAAATAAGTCCTAGCGAATTCGGTCAGTTTATTCATCCTAGAAAAGAGGGGGAAAGTGAAGATGTCGGAATTCACCTTACCCCTGTTAGTATTCAGAGTTTAAAAAACGTTCCGGAAGTTCTTGAATTTTATATGGGCAAGAACACGCCTGAACGAAGGGATTTTATTGTTCATCACTTAGCAGAAGAAATTGATGCTTGATTTTCAATTTGTTTTTCAGCAAAGGCTTTTTTTAGTAAAACTGGAACAATCATTGAAGAAACTATTATTAGTAAAATTACAGGTGTAAAATATTTTGATTCGACCATGTTTACAGAAAGACCTTTTTGAGCGACTATAAGCGCGACTTCTCCGCGAACCATCATTCCTAGACCAATCTGCAAAGATTCTTTTGTGTTGAATCCTAAAAGTTTTGAAACGCCTGAGCAACCGATGATTTTTGAAATGCAGCCCACAATTACAAATGCTATTGCAAACCAAACTAAATTCATGTTTAGTCCAGAAAGATCGGTTTTTAATCCTATGCTGGCAAAGAAAATCGGGCTAAAAAACATATATGAATTTATGTCTATTTTTGATTCCATGTATTGAGCGTCAGAAAGACTGCAGAAAATTACGCCTGCTATGTAAGCTCCTGTAATGTCTGCAATTCCAAAGTATTTTTCGGCAATATAGGCATAAATTAGCGCTATTCCTAGTGCGTAGATTGGTATTCTTCTTGAATGAGGGTGGCGTTTGTCGTACCACTTAAAAAGTTTGTAAATTACAAAGCCGAATACAATTGCAAATACAAAAAATAAAAGTGTTTTTAAAAGTATAAGCCCAATTCCACCGCTGCCTGTGCTTATTCCAATTACAATGGTGAGTGCAATTATTCCAAATACATCATCAATAATTGCTGCGCTTACAATTGTTTGTCCAACGTCAGTTTTTATTTTTCCAAGTTCTTTTAGGGTTGCTACAGAAATGCTTACAGAAGTTGCTGTTAATATTGTGCCAATAAACATCGCTTCGTAAAATTTTCTTGTTCCAAAGCCATCAAATCCCCAAAAGCACAATGCCATTGCTGTTCCCATAATTAAAGGGACTATTACTCCGCAGGCTGCAATTATTGTGGATTTTATGCCTGATTTCATTAGCGTTTTCAAGTTTGTTCCTAGCCCTGCAGAAAACATTATAAGAACAACTCCAATTTCTGCCATGTATGAAATAAACTGGTTTGCTTCTTGATAAACTAAAATTGAGTCCGCTCCGCCGTAGTTTTTAAAAAATGGAAGAAAGCGAAGCAAGAGTCCTGCTACAATTTGACCAGCTACTTGCGGAATACCTATTTTTTTAGCAAGCAAGCCTAAATATTTTGCAGCGATTACAATAATTCCTACAGAAAGAAGAATTTGAAGTATAATTTCAGTGTTTGGAAGATTTGAACTTTCCATAAAGAGCCTCTTTTTAAAATTTAAAGTTTTATCTTAAAAATACTTTTTGCATTATACTGAATCTAAAGAGTTTGTAAAATATGGGTAACTTTTCTTTTTTCGATTTTTGAGATGTTGTGTTGCATCGCGTAAAATCTTATCAAAAATATCTTTTGGATTATGTTAAAAATCTGTAATTTTTTTGAGTTATAGGTTATACTTTACGCGTTATGAATGATCAGAATAAAAATTCTTTTGACGAACTTGTAGCTGGAATAAGTTCTGAAGAACGCCAATTTTTGTTAGCAAAGTTAAAGAATAATATGGCAGAGTCGATTCCTTTGCTGCAGCCTGTGCGTGAAAATATAGAATATAATCCAATTGAAGTGGGATTGAAAAAAGAGCCGCTTCTTTATCGCTTTTTTATATGGCTACGTTCTCTTATAACAAAAAAAACTAGTGCTGAAGTGTATAATTCGGATCTTGTCGCAGATTTAAAAAGAAAAATAATAAAAAATCATCCTGGAATTCTTGATTATAAAACTGATTTTTTGCAGTCACTTTTTTTTGAAAAATTAAAGCAATTAAAAGAAAGTGCAGATTTTTTTAAGCCGTATTTTTCAGTTGCCAGTGAAAATTTTGGAAAATTTTACGTTTTTTTAAGCACTTTTGTAGCTCCTGAAATTTCAAAACTTATAAACACAGAAGCAGATCCTTTTCTACTTCCCTTAGACAGAGAACCTACAAAAGAGCTTAGAGTTTCTCTCTTAAAAAGAATGGATTTAATTTTAAAAGATATTTCGTCTGATACAAGGGCAAAACTTTATTCAGCTGTTCAATCCTTAGACTGGCTAAACAGTTTTATTCAGTTGCCTTACCTGCATTTTATTGCTCAATTTACAGCAATTGTTTCTGAATCTTATACCTGTCCTTATATTAATGCCCAGTGCGACTATCCAATTTTTGCAACAGTTCTTTCTGGTGCAAAGCCCGTGAACAACGAGGCTTTAGAAGCTCTTTTTCTTTATACAAGAAAAAATTCTGGCATAGAGAGCGAAGACACAGAAAAGGCTCTTAAAGATTTTCTTTCAAAGGCTGCGTCAAACATTTCAATGATACAAATGTTTATTTCAACAGTTCCTTTAGAGGCATTAGGCAAGGTTATTTTTTCAGACTACGATTGGCAGTGTGGAGTTTATGGAGGAGCGGAAGATTGGTTCATAAAGTTTAAAGAAGAATGGAAGTGCGTTTTTGACTTAAGATGGGCTCAATGGTTGCGTTCAAGAAAAAAGATTCAATTGGAAAATGTTCTGAAAGAAGAGTTTGGAATTTCTTCTTTTCCAGAACTGCCTTACAGACCTTGGGCAAAACTTTGGGGAGGACTCCATTTTTCTTGCGAAATGACAGCAGGGTTTCTTTACTGGTTTTCTTTAGAAAAATATGATGAAATAATGGAACCGTTAAATACATTGGTTTTAGAAGGTGTTTTTATAAACAACGAAAATAGAACTGAACTTTCCGAAGCAATAAACGATTTTGACAACATAAACCAAAGCGTTAAAAATTTTGTTCAGTCTTTGTCTTCTTCTGGTGATGTGGGAACTATATTTCAAAATATAGAAGATAACCACATAAGATCGATGAAAGCCCAGTCTCAGATTGATTCTCTTATTTTGAGCGCGGAAACTTCTGTTCGAAATTGGGAAAAGAAATTTTGTGAATCCTGCAGGACTTTTGAAAAAATCTTTAGTGGTATTTTAGATGAAAAAAAGCAGAAAGGTTATGAATCAATTCAGAACTTTGTTACAATAAAGGGGCGCGAAAATCTTGCGTTTAGAGAAAGTCTTGAGTCGGCAAGAACTATTTTAAAAGAAGCAAAAAATGTTCTTTCTGAAGTAGAACCATTGGAGCTTGAAAAAGCGTAAGCAATGTTTTTGCTCTTTCGGTTTTTAATATATGAAAAAAATAAATATACTTGATTATAAATTAAAGTCAGATTCTACTCTAATTTCGGGCGATTACGTTTTTGTTCCATTTTGCTTTGGAGACAAACTGTTAGACTTAAAGAGTTTTCCAGGCTGGGGAATGTCCTTAAAAAATGCTTCTTCTATGCGTTTTAGATGGAACGAGACAAATCCTGCAAGGGAAAAATTTCTTTCTGCTGTTGCTAAAAATTCTAGGCCGATTGCAATTGAACAAAACCACACAAAAATAGTTTATGAAATAGAATCTGAAAAAGATTCCCTTTGCAAAATTGGCGATGGAATAATTACCAAAAATAAATCTCTTATGCCTGTGGTTACGGTTGCCGATTGCGTACCAATTTTCTTTTTCGATGTTGACTCTTGCGTTTTTGGAGTTGTTCATTCTGGCTGGAAAGGAACGGGAATAGTTCAACATTGGCTTTCTTTAGCACGACAGCGATTTAATGTTGTTCCAAAAAATGTATGTGTAGCAATTGGCGCGCATATAAATGACTGCTGCTATGTGGTAGATAAAACTCGTGCGGAATATTTTTGTTCTAATTTTACGCCAGATTGTGTAACTCCTATAAAAAGCGGCGAAGTTTTGTGCAAGGGAAGCGCTTCTTCATGGAATTGTGGAAATCCGCCGTATTTTAGACTTTCATTATTAAAAGCGAACCTTGAAATATTACGAAAATGCGGAATTCTTGAAGAAAACATAATAGTGTCTTCAAATTGCACTTGTTGTAACGAAGAATTTGGCTCTAACAGAAGGGAAATGAGCCTTGCAAATACCTTTACAGTTCAAGCGGCTTTTGTAAGATTTTAGACCGTGCAAAATAGTTCAATTAAAAAGACAAAAAAGCAATTGTTCAAAAAACTTGCTGCATGGACGTTATGCGTGTTGTAACAAAATTGTAAAATTTGTAAAATATACATTAATTTTATGTTTAGCAAAAATATCAAAAATCAAATTTTATTGTTTATTTTGTTAGTTCTTTCTTTAATTTTAAATTCTTGTAAAAAGGATTTTGCGCCTGCATCCGTTGATGAAGGCTTTGTTGAAGTGTTGCCCGCCGCAAAAGACAGCTCTGCCCTTGAACTTCCTACTCAGTTGTGGCACGTGGATAACCGCTGTATTTGTGTCCTTTTTGGTTATGGCTACAATGATTCTGATTTTGTTTCATCTATGGAAACAAAGCTTTTTGAAAATTACGGTAATTTTGAAGAAGAAGGTCTTGTTTTAAGTCTTGTTTTTCCTGATGATTTTAAAAGGGGCTCAAAGGCTTATATTTCTTCTTTAACTTCTGTTTTGGAAGATAAAAACATAAGCGGGATTATTTTATTAGGTGCTCCTGAAGGTACTTATTCTGCAATTGCTCGGCTGCAAGATTTGAGGGATCAGTTTTTTGATTTTCCTATAATTTCTCTTTTTAGCCAAGATGATGTGCTTGCAATGGAAGATAGCGCTGATTTTGTTCTTGATAAAGCTCAAAAAGCAGAAATTAATGGTCTTGTTGCAGAAACAGAACAGTCTTTTGTAAGCGATGTTCCAGAGCTTTTAATAAGGGCTGTTAGGTTGGCAAATCTTGCGAACGCTCCATTTAAAAAGAACAGTGAACTTTACGAAATTGTAAAAAACTTTGTATTTCCTATGAAGGTTTCAAGGTATGTTGATCCTGAAACTAGTCTTATATCCATAAATCATTTTGTTTTGGAATAATTATGAATGCAATGAAAATTTTAAGAGATGGAATTTTTGCTTCCTCAAAAGATTTTTTATTGCTAAGTAAAATGGAATCTGCAAGGATTTTGGTTATTAGCGATAGTCACGGTTATTCGTCTATGCTAAAAGAAATTGTTTCAAAATTTGGAGCTGATGTTCAAGCTATGATTTTTTGTGGAGATGGAATTTATGATCTTTTGAGCGCTGATTTTAAAAAACTTCCGCCTGTTGCGGGCTTTGTGCGCGGTAATAACGATCCTTCTTCTGTAATTTTGAAAAACGGTCTTTTTGAAAAAAGAATTTCAGTTCCTTCACAGATTCAGTTGACTGTTTGTAAAAAAAAGATACTTGTCTGCCACGGAAATGATTGCGGTGTTTACTATTCAGTTTCTGGTGTAGAATCAGTTGCTCAGATGCAAGGCTGCCAAGCAGCTGTTTTTGGGCATACACATGTGCCTTGCGAAAATATGCACGCTGTTTATTCAATGAATCCCGGTAGCATTAGCAGTCCTAGAAGAGCTTCCAAACCAAGTTTTGCAATTCTTGAAGTAAATGCAAATTATTTTAGTTCTGTTTTTTATAAAATCGAAGAAGGTTTAAATCCTGATTTTGTACCCTATATTCCAAATTATTATTATTAGGTCTAAAACTGTGTTTTTATAAAATTCAACAAAAAGCTGTTTTCTTCTAATCTAAAACCAAACTTTCCATGTCCTGGAAATACAAGGGTTTCCTTTGGAATTGTGTTTGCAATCATTTTTAAGGATTGCTCCATAAGCTGCTGGTTTCCGCCTTCTAAATCAGTGCGTCCATAAGATTGAAAAAAAAGCGTATCGCCAGAAATAAAAAGGCTTTTATTTTTGTTAAAAAGGCAGCAGCTTCCAGGTGTGTGTCCTGGTGTGTGAATAAAGTTCCAATCTGGAAGCAAGTCTTTTAGTTCAGTTTTATCTTCTATTAATATATCTGGTTCTGGAAGATTTTTTAAGGCTAGGGCAATGTCTTGAGCTCCCATGTACTCAAGGGATTTGAACTGTGCTTTATAAGCATTTTTACCCACAAGGTTTTCATCTGATTTGTGGCAAATAAGAGGAACGTCTGGAAACTTTTCTTTTAGTATTCCTGTCCCAGTTATATGGTCAAAGTGTCCGTGCGTAAGAATTACCGCTTTTGGATTAAGATTATTTTTTAATAAAAAGTCAGTGATTTTATTTTCGTCGCAAGTAAGAAAACATGCTGCGGGATCTACTACAAAAACATCGTTTTGATTTAATCTGACGATTAGTGTGTTTACTTGAAATGGACCAGTGTTTAAAACTTGAATATCTTTCATTTTTTATCAAAAAGTATGAAATTGGCTGCCCAAAAGGTATTCGGTTAAAAAATGAGTTAGAACTCTATAACCGAAGCGCTTTGGCAGCCGTTTTCTTATATTAGATTAAGTTTTCTTCTGTATTATCTTTAAACTCTGAAGAAGATTCTTCGTTTGAATATATTTTTGGAGAAGAAAAAGGTTCATTGTTTGCAGCCTTTGTTGCAGCTTCGTATGCAGCTGCATCTTCTGCGTCTTGAACAGAATTTTCAAATCCTTCTGGAACTTCAATATTTCCATCTCGCTGGCGGCTGTAACTTACGGCGAGTTTTCTTCCCCTATAATCGTAGCCGTTAAGGGCAGAAATTACTTTTTCAGAATCTTCTGCAAAAATCTGAATAAAAGAATAGTTTGCCAATACTCGAATGTCTCCGATTCTGTCTCTTTCAAGACCAGCAACGCTTACAAGGAGTCCTATTAAATCTTTTGGATATACGCGTCTGTTTCGTCCTATGCTTATAAAAATTGTTACTGCAACACTTGGATCTATTTGAACTCTTGGGCGAGGAGTTCTTTCTTCGTGTGTAGCTGCAGATTCTTGAACAGAAACAGGTCTGCGTTCTCTAGTCTGTCTTTCAAAAGGTTTTCTTTCATTTCTAAAATCTCTTCTGTTGCTTCTATAGTTGCCTCTGTAGTGGCGGCATGCCTCTTTTACAAGATACGCTGCCACATAAGACCTTAGCGTAAGAGGCACATTCTTTTTAAATATTTTTTTAAACTCTGTAAGAACATCAGGATTTTCTTGTGATTTGATTTTTTCTACTGTTTCCTGAAGAAATGAAGCTGCTGCTTCTTTATTAATTTCGTTTCTGTTATACATAATTACTCCAATGGTAAAATAAAACTATTTGATTTCTGCTAAAAATCCTGAATCAGTTTTTTTAAAGCCAAAATGCAATAATAAGGCTTGCAAAGAATCAGGTATTGCTGTGAATGCAAGCAGAATCCATTTTTTGTTGAGGGTTCTTAAAAGTGAAAGGTAACTTGTAAGCAATTGAGTACCTATGCCAAGCCCTCTAAATTTTAATGGAACAAAAAAACTTGTTATGACAACAACTTTTTCTGTTCTTTTTGAAACAGGGGCAGATGTTATGCATCCTGCAAATTCGTTCAACAAAGAGTGGCATATTATTCCAGTTTGTTCATTATTTTCTCCGTTATCAAACTGTTTGCGCCATATATCAAAAACTGTTTCGCTTATTGCTTGTGGAATGTCATCTTCTGATTGCCCAAAAAATGCTGCGCTATAAAGATTTTTTATAATTTCATTTTTATGATTTTGAGTGTATTGGCAAAAAGTAAAATCTTCTTCAACTAATCCAGAGGTTTCTTCTAGCTCTTTTTCAAGTTTTTCCAATCCCCAAACTTCACGCAGACTGTTATACCAGCTGTTGATTAATTCTAGCATCTTTTTATTTTTATAGCGATGCCACAATTTTTCAACTTCGGGATAATTTTTTAATTCATTTTTAAAATTCTTAAATACCCCCCTTCCTGAATAGAGAATTCTCTGCAATTCTTCCTTTGCAATCGGAGAATGCAATTTTCTTACAAAACTTTCTCTTAATTCAAATCCATTTTTAGAATCCCATTCAGGTAAAGAATAAAAAATGTGTTCATCCAAACTGGCGGAATCAAAAGGAACAAGAGTAGAATTTTCTGCCCTTACCATAAAAGTTTGTTCCTGATTTTCAAGAGCTTGCACTATTTCGTTTGCAAGTTTTTCCGTCAGATTGAACACCATAAGTTATTTTTCCAAATCTGTTCTAGAATTTATAATTTTTGAAACTAAACCGTATTCTACAGCTTCTTTAGAATCAAGCCAATAATCGCGCTCTGTGTCTTTTTTTACCTGTTCAACAGATTTTCCTGTTTGCGTCGCTATAATTTCGTTTAGAATGGCTTTTGTTTTTTCCATTTCTTTTGCATGGATTTCTATATCTGTAGCAACACCTTTCATTCCGCTTGAAGGTTGATGAATTAGGTAGCGGCTATTAGGAAGCGCAAGCCGGTTTTCTTTTTCTACAGAAAGAAGGATAAGAGCTGCCGCGCTCGCAATAAGACCCATTCCAATAAGAATTACCGGACACTTTACAAATCGAATCATGTCAAAAATTGCAAATCCTGCGTCAACGTCTCCGCCGGGAGAATCTATATACATATAGACAGCTTTTGAATCATCATCTGCTTCAAGAATTAAAAGTTGACGAACAATTTTGTCTGCTAAGTCTTTGTTGATTTCACCAGAGAGAATTATTTGTCGAGTTTTAAGAAATTTTTCCATCAAAGGATCAGCGGATTCTGAAGCCTTCTTTTTTTCATCTTCTTCTGAAAGGCGAATTTTATTCATCAGTTTACATCCCCAAATATAAAGTAAGGCAGCGATTGCAGAATGTCTGTTAAGTTTAAAATATGTAGCATTTTTCGAACTTATTTTAGAAGTCTAATTTTGCATTTGTTCTAGCTGCCGAAATAAATTCTGTATGGCAACACCTTTTTGACAATCTCTTTAACTGCTTTTATAAATATAGCAAAAACGGCAGGTGTTTTCAATTATTCTGCTAGTAATTTTTTCTTGCCCCATTCTTGAATTAGGTTTTCTGGATTTTTTGACAAAAGCAATTTTGCCAAAAGTTTAGCTGTTTGCGCAAAGACTTGAGACAAAATTATTTGCTGGTCTTCTGTAAACTTTCCTAAAACGTAGTCTGCAATATCTTTGCCATCAGGTTTTGAAATTCCAAATCTTAGTCTCCAGAAATCTGCTGTTCCAAAAACAGCTTTAGTTGAACGAAGTCCGTTGTGACCTCCTAAACCTCCGCTCCATTTTAGGCTTACAGTTCCAAGCGGCAGTTCAAGCTCATCGTGAACTACTAAAGTTTCTTCTGGCTGTATTTTAAAAAAGCTGGCTATTTCGATTATGCTTTCTCCGCTAAGATTCATGTAAGTTTCAGGCTTTAAAAAATATAACTTTTGGGGAGCTCCTTCAGGCACTGTTACAGGAGTTCCATCTTTTTTTGCAAGAACCAAAGATTCTGCGCACCATTGTGCAAATTGCAAGGTTTCTACAGTAGCATAGTTTCCTTTAAACTTTTTTTGCCAATTTAATTTTTGCGCAAAGAATAATGATTTTTCGAATTCCCACGCTACATTGTGTCTTGTGTTTTCGTATTCTTTTCCATAATTTCCTAAAAAGGCAACTAACTTTATCATTCTTTCATGATAGCAGAAAAAATCGATTTGTGCTATTGTACAACACATGAACGATTCTTTTGAAAAAACAGTAAATGCTTTTGGTCATTTTTTTAAAGTAATAAAAACATTGCGGGCTCCTGGCGGGTGTCCTTGGGACAGGGAGCAAACGCCTCTGAGTATGCGATGCGATTTAATAGAAGAAACTTTTGAAGCAGTTGATGCTATAACCGCTCAAGATGCAGCGCATTCTAAAGAAGAATTAGGAGATGTTCTTCTTAATACGGTAATGATTTCTTACATGAATGAGCAAAATGGCAGTTTTTCAGTTGCTGATATGCTAGAAGAAGTCAGCGAAAAACTAATTCGCCGTCATCCTCATGTGTTTCAACAAAGCGAAGGAGCTGTTGAATCAAAAGGAAAGGTTTCATCTTCTCAAGAAGTTTTGAACCAGTGGGAGCGAATCAAGCAAAATGTGGAAGGACGAAAGTTTTCTTCTGTTTTAGATGAAGTTCCAAACGGTTTTCCTCCGCTTTTAAAAGCTTATAAAATGCAGAAAAAAGCCGCGAAAAAAGGTTTTGACTGGAAGGATTCTAGTTCTGTTGTAAAAAAAATTAACGAAGAACTTGCAGAAGTTCTTGAAGCGAAAGAATTGCTCGAAAATATCGAACGTAAAAAATTAAAATCTAAAGATGCGGAAAAAATAGAACCTTTTACAACAAAATCTTCTGAGGAAATAAATAATGCCCAGCTTTGCGTTGAAGAAGAAGTGGGCGACCTTTTGTTTGCTGTTGTGAACTATGCTAGAAAATTGGGAGTTGACCCAGAAACTGCGCTAAATAGAACAAATAAAAAGTTTTATAGGCGTTTTTCTTATGTGGAACAGCAAATGCATAAAAAAGGAATCCCAATGGATGAGGAACATTTTAAAGAGCAAGATGCTTTTTGGGAAGAAGCTAAAAAACTTGAAGAATAAAACTATAAATTTCTAATTTTATCTATAAAAAACGCCGATTAATAACATAAGGATATTTTTCGGTGAAATCTAGAACAAAAGCTGCTGTTAGTTTGTTGATAGCGACTATATTTTTTGCAGGAATTTTTGCGGCATCTTCGTTTGGTCTTTTTTCTAATGTTGAAAACAAAATTTACGAACCTGCCCGATTAAGTGCTATTCAAAAGAAGCTTGATGCAATTGCAGGCTGCAGCAATGAATATATTTCTAATCTTCTCTGTGAGTTTGGTGCAAAAAACGGCGGATTTATGGCAAATCCTGCTTTGCCGTCTTTTTTTCTGCGAGAACCTTCCGATTTTGTTTTAAAAGATTTTCAATTTTTAAAAGCAAACGTTCCTTCTCTAGAAGGTATCCGTGTGGTGGACAAAGACGGAAAGCGAGTTTATTTTAGTTCTTTTAAAAATGATTATAAAATTGAAGGCAGATACAGGATTTATTCTGATTACAATAGTTTAAAAACCAGGACTTTTAGAGATGAGCTTGATTTTTCATTGGTAAATGGATTTGGAAAAAATCGTATTAACAATGAATGTACAATTGTTTTTGACGGAAATGATGAACGCCTTGTTTTTTCATATCCTTTTTTTGAGAAAGAAAACGAGGCTGTTGTAATTTTTTATGTAAATGCCTTTGAATTTACATCTGAACTGTACAAAAAAAATCTTATTTCAATAAACGAAAAATTAACCTTGATTTCCTCCGAGGATGGAACTGTAGGAGGCTTTGTTTTCGGCATGCCTTCTGTAGGTCAAAGTGTTGTCGCTCCTGAAATTTTAAAACAATGGCAGGCTAAAGATTTTTCTAAAGTTAAAGAAATTGTTGTTTCGCAAAGTGTCGCGCAGTCTTTTGGAATAACTGTTCGGGCAAAAACAGAAAAAGAAGAAAAAAACTCAATCAAAGAGCCCAAAAATTACGTTTCTTTTAGTCTGATAACAAGCAAAACAGGTCAATTTGCAAAAATCAGCGGACTTTATTCAAGCGACATATTGATAATGCCTTTGTATATTAAAATTGTTCTGCTAATATGCGCATTTATAACTGCATGCCTTGTAATTTTAATTGCTTTTAGCCTGAAAAAGGATGACGATGTTGTAATTTTTAATAAAATAAAGAAAATTCAGCTTTCTTTGCTAAATAACTACTTTGAAAAAGATTATGACAGAAAAAAGATAGTAGCTCTAATCGAAGAGCAAAAAGATTTTCTTTCTGCAGAAATTAAAAAAAGCCTTGGAAAACGCGGCCGCAAACTGGGAAAACAGCTTGACTTTCTGCTTGGGCAAAGCTGGGAAGATATTCTAAGAATTTTTAAAGGAGATAAGATGCCGTCTCTGTCTTCTGCTGATATGAATGAATTGCGCTGTATGTTTGAAGAAATAGTTTCATCTGCAATAATAAAAACAGATTCTGTTTCTAATCAGGCTAATAGTCATATTGAAAAAAATTTGGAACCGAACTTAAAAAATTCTGAAAATATCGAAGAATTAGAAAATTTAGAAGTGGTTGAAGAGCTTGATAAGACAAATGACATAAAAAAAGGAAAAGAACAAATTAATGATATGGAAGAAGTTGGACGTAGTAAAAAAATAAAGGAAAATAAGCCTTTTTCAAATGAAGATGAAATAGCTTCCTATCATTATGAAAATATTCATAGTTTTGAGGGAACTGAACCTCTTGTCATTGGGGGCAGTGCAAATTCTTTTGCAAGTGAAAACTCTAGCAATACTATTGGAGATGATTTTTTTGTTTCAAAACCGTCCGATTTTTTTAAGGACGAAAATTATATAGAAAAGGATGATGATTTGGTAAAGCCTGTAAATCAAAATGAAGAAATATTTGAGCTTGAACCGCTTCCAAATCAGGAGGAATTTATGTTTACACCTTTTGCAGCGAATGACAATGTAATTTCGGAATTAGTTCCAGATGCTATTGTGCTTGGCGAAGATGGAGTTTTTCACATTTCGGAAAATATTCAGCCTAGCAATATTCCATTGGATGAAGAATTTAAAAAACTTGTTGCATCTGTTATAAAGTAAAATAAAAAATTATTCCATCATGCAGGTTTTCATTAAGGTTGTAAAGAGATAGATTTTTTTATATAACGAAATTCCTGCTTCTTTTAAAGGTGTTTCTGAATAATGCTCAAGAGCTTTCCAGTTTGAAACAATTGTAGGCTTTGGTTTTGAAATATCTTCTATAAGAGTGCGAATGGTTTTTCCTATAGTAATAATATCTTTTAAGCTTTCTGTGATTAAACTGTAAGCAGAATCGTTTGCATCTTGAATTACGCGGTTTAAAATGTTCTTTGCGCTGTTGTCGCGATCTGCTTTTGTTAAAAGCGTTTTTATTTTCATTCCAACTGAAGAATCTTCGCTCAACTCTTCGTCAAAACTAAAAATTTTGTCGGAACAGGCTATCAGGCTATTGTATCCATCTGAAAACGGCGCGCACAAAGATTGAGATTCCCATTGGCCGCGAACAATTACAATATCGTAGTATTCTCGCATATCTTTTTTTACAATTTCGATTAAGAAAGATTTTAAATAGTCAAGAGCCTCTGTGTATTGATATATTTTTAATCCCTTTCTTTTAAAAACGGAACTCATAGCTTCTGTGTAATTTTTTATAGGAATTAGTTCTGAATTTCCAAAAAGTTGAGCAGCTATATCTTTAGTTTTTGTATCCTTTTCTTTTTCTGTAAGGACTCTAAGACATTCATTTACTTCTTTTTTTATCTGATCTATGTGAGGTTCAACAATATTTTTTGATGGCGACTGAATTTCCACAGCTTCGTTAGGATTCGCTACTATCAGTTTTATCATCATTTCAAAACAATGCGAATGTTGAATTGTTTGCAGTTTTACCATTATTTTTTTCCACAAGACGAGTGGAACTGGTTCTACGCCCTTGTACGCTTTTAAAATTTTAAAAAGCTCTGTCCAATCGCTATCAAAAGGAATTGCCCAGGCTATAGAAATAAAATCTTTTAAATCGTCAGCAATGTATTCGGCATTAATTTTTTCAAAGTGCGGAACTGAATTGAACGAATTTTCGCGTAAAGTTTTGTCAAATTTCTTTAGAAAAAAGTAGTAATCGAAAGTGCAAAATTCCTTTAAGGCAAGAAGCTGCCTGTACATTGTGTCTATTTTTGAAATTTGTTCCAAAGTAAAGTAGTCAGAGTAAGCAGAAATTCTTTTTTCTGCTTCTTTTTTTAAGTTTTCGAGAGGGATTTTTTTAGAGAGCTCTGTAATCTTTTGAACTGTAAGCGATTCTTCTAGCTGTCTTATTTGTTCAGAAGATGAAAAATCAATTAAGAGTTTTTTAAATATATTTGGATTTTGAACAGAGTTGAACATCGCTTGCGCAGGATAAATGGCTTTGTATATTTCGTAAAAAAGCTTTGCAAGCGTAGGTTGACATTCGTTTCCTGAATACTTATAAAACTTGTTGAATTTTGATTTTGAAAGTTTTTTTGCAATTGCTTTGAGTTGCCTTTTTTTTTCAGCTTCGGCATCATTAGAGCCAAATATTTGTGAAAGCAAATTTGAAAAAAAATTACCTGAAGATTTTGTTGACATATTTAAATAATGAAATAAAACTTAAACTGTGTCAAGATTTTTAGTGCAATCTGGCGCAGCCACTTGCAAAAATGGCGTTATTTTTAAACTCAAATCTTTGCTAAAAAAGGGCATATTAAAATTATATTGAAAAATCAGAAGGATGATATATAATTTTTGTTATGAAACTATCTTATAGAAAATTATTTCTAGTTTTTTTTATTTTTCTGACTAGTTCATTTGCGTTTTGCGCAGAAAAAAAATTGTATGTAGCAGTTGAATGTGTCCCTGTAAAACAAAAGGCTTCTATTTATTCAAAAAATATTTCTAACCTTAATTACGGAACAAAAGTTTTAGTATTGCAAACAAAAGGAGACTGGATAAAGGTTTCGCTTGAAAATGAACCTGATTTTTCCGGCTGGATAATAAAATCAGCTTTAACAAGAAAAAAAATTGTTGATGGTGTAAATCATCTCGATACCGACACAAAAGAGCTTGCCCTTGCTGGAAAAGGTTTTTCAGCCTCGCTTGAAAAGGCTTACTTAAAAGAGCATGCGCTAAATTTTAAAAACATTGATTTAATTGAATCTTATTCAGTAACAGATGCGCAGTTAAAAGAATTTGTAAAGGAAGGTCAGCTTTATGAAGAGTAAAAAAATTCTTTTAGTTTTATCAGTTTTGCTTGCGTCTGCCATTTTTTCTTCTTGTGTAACTTTTTCAGAAATTGTTTCTGTTGCAACAACTGTTGCCGCCTCGCAAGGTTTTATTGATTATCGCAGCGCTTCCGCCATAAACTCTACAGCTTCATCCTTTGAAAAAGCTGTTCAGCAGTTTACTCCAGAAATGTCGTATTATTTAGGAAGAACAGTTGCTTCTACAATTCTCTCATCTTATCAAGTGTTGGATGCTCCTGAAATGACACAGTATTTGAACGAGATTTGTGCAGCTCTCGCAATGACTTCTCCTGTGCCATACTTGTACAAAGGTTATTGGGTTGCAATTTTGGATTCTGATGAAATAAATGCAATGGCTACTCCAGGCGGCCATATATTTATTTCAAAAGCGCTTGTAAAAAGCGTCGATTCTGAAGATGCTTTAGCTTCTGTAATTGCTCACGAACTTTCACACATTCAGTTAAACCATAGCATAAAGGCAATAAAAGCAAGCCGTGGAGCAGATGTTGCTTTTAATGCATTAAATACGGCGATAACTATTTCTACTTCAGAGGTTGTTTCCGATGAATCTTTAAATTCATTTAATACAATGACAGATAGTATTTCTGATGTAATTATGAGCGAAGGTTTTTCAAAGCCGCAAGAATTTGAGGCGGACAAAAATGCGTTGGTTTTAATGAACAACGCAGGCTACGAACCTGATGCTATGCTAGATATGCTTACTTTAATAGAAGAAAACCATTCAAAAGGCGGATGGAACAAAACGCATCCTTCGCCAGAAGAACGTATTGAATCTGTAAAAAAGGAACTCAAAAAAATTGATTTTAAGGGAAGTTCATTTGAAGTCCGCCTTAATCGATTTAATTCTAAAAAGCAAAATTTTTTGAATGGAATCTAGCTGATGAAAAAAAATCCTTTTAATAAAAATGGATTAATGTTTCGCTCTTTTATTTTGATTGCAGTTTGCTTTGCCGTTTCTGTTGCAATGTATTTTTTGGATGCTTTTTCGTATTTTGAAAACAAAACCTACGACATTAGAATGAGAGCTGCTTCAAAATACGTTCATGCTTCTGACGATATAGTTTTTATAGGAGTTGATCAAAAAAGCCTTGATTGGGCAAAAGAAAACCGCTCTTGGAATTGGCCGTGGCCGCGCGAAGCTTATGCGCAAATAGTAGATTTTATTTCTGCAGGAAACCCAAAATCAATTGCTTTCGATATTTTGTTTACAGAGCCTTCCGTTTACGGGGCAAAAGATGATTTTATTTTTGGCAAGGCAGAAGAAGAATGTAAAAAAGTTATACAAACCGTTTTTATTTCTGAAAACAATGGAAAATCGCAAGTTCTTTTTCCAATTTTAGAAATAAAAGAAAATGCGGCAATAATTGCAAATATAACAAGTTTAATGGACAGCGATGATATAATTAGACGTACAAGGATTGGCTTTGAACACGAAAATAATTTTTATCCTTCGCTGGGATTTGCGCCCTTGTATCTTGAAAATAAAGAGCCTGATTTTAAAGATATTCCTGTTCAAAAGGACGGTTCTGTTTTATTAAGGTATGCAAGTTCTGCAAATGACTACCTTCCTTATTCTGCAATGGAAATTTTAAAATCCTATGATGACTGGAAATCTGGAAAAATTGGAACTTTTGTGCCAGAAGATTTTGAAGATTTTTATGTTTTTCTTGCACTATATGCTCCAGGTCTTTTTGATATTTGCTCTACACCGGTTTCTCAAGTTTATCCAGGTGTTGGTGTTCATATAACTGCTTTAGACAACTACTTAAACAATTCTTTTGTAAGAAAATTGCCAGATTTTATTAATGTTTTATGGATTTTTTTGTTTTGCACAATTGGAGTTATGGCTTGTTTCTTTGCAGAAAAGTCTAGCTCAATTTTAAAAAGTATTTTAAAACTTGCTTTTTTAATTGCATTTGCCGTTTTCCTTTCTGTGGGCATTCCTTTTGTTCTTTTTATATATGGATTTTGGATTTCTTTAGTTGTGCCGCTTTTTGCTTTTGTTATTTCAATTATTTCTTCAATGGGAATAAGTTTCTTTATAGAAGAAAAACAGAAAAGGTTTATAAAGACAGCGTTTAGTCAGTGTCTTTCCAAAGATGTTGTAAATCAGATTGTGAATGATCCAAGTTCTTTTACGCTTGGCGGAAAAAAATATTTTATGACGGCGATTTTTTCTGATATCAAAAACTTTTCTACTTTAAGCGAAATGCTTACTGCAGTAGAACTTGGAGAGCTTTTAAATTTTTATCTTACGCAAATGTCGGAAATAATAATTGCCGAGCATGGAACAATTGACAAATACGAAGGGGATTCCATTGTAGCGATGTTTGGAGCTCCTGTAGAAATGAGCGACCATGCATCTAGGGCTTGTAGAGCTGCTATAAAAATGAAAGCAGCCGAATCAAAAATGAACAAAAAGATTAAAGAGCTTGCAAAGTCAGACCGTCCTTCAGAAATTAACAAGGATTTGTTCAATGCATTTAAAAAAATGGCGCAGTCTGAACTTTTTTTCTTTACGCGCATAGGCATAAACAGCGGTGAAATGACGGCAGGATATTTTGGTTCAAAAAATAAAAAAAATTACACCATGATGGGAAATAATGTAAATCTTGCTTCTAGGCTAGAAGGGGCAAATAAGCAGTACCGTACAGGCGGAATTTTAATGAGCGGACAAACGGTCGCCTTGCTAGGAAAAGAATTTGTTTTTCGGAGTCTGGATAAAGTTCGGGTTGTCAATATAAATACTCCTGTTGATTTATATGAGTTGCTTGAAGAAAAAGAAAATGCTTCTGATTTCTTGCTTTTTTACGTTGAACAATGGGAACTTGCCATGAGGCATTTTAAAAATGCAGATTACAAAGACTGTAAAGCAATTTTAGAAAGTCTTATAGAAAAAGACTCTAGCGACAAAACCGCATTTTATTATCTTAATTTGCTAAAAAATTATTTCTTAAATGGAAAATATCCAACCCTCTATGATTCTGAAGGTGTGATTTATGATGAAAAAGATGGTGTTTTTACTCTTCTTCAAAAGTAGAAAGTTATAAAAGTAGAAAAAAAACGTATTTTTTATTATAATATAATTATCATAACTATGGCTAAATAATTCACCATTTTAAGTTTTTTGGAGTTAATATGAAAAAGTTTTTATGCATGGCAATATTTTCAGTTTTTATAGCAAGTGTTTTCGCTTACAATCCTCAATCTGGCGGACAAGAGCTATTTAGTTTAGGTTCGCCAGTTCAGTTGACTTCTGCACATTCTGCTGCTGGCAGTTCTATTTTTCCTAATTGCTCGGATTCTATTGTTCAAAATCCTGCCTTGCCTTCTTCTCAAGAGAGAATCCAGTTAGATGCTGGCTATACGATGTTGTTTTCTTCATCAGACAGTTCTTCCCCTTTTGGTTCTGCCGTTCAGCTAGGGCTAATTGTGCCTACAAAAATGTTTACTGTAAGCGGTATTGTAAATGGTGTTTTTAGCACTGCCGACGAAATGAACCTTGGAAAATCTTTAAATCTAAAAGCAGGTCTTTCCAAAAAAATAACAGAAAAGCTGAGCATAGGATTAAATCTTTCGAGCGGCGTATTTTGGAGCGCAAATACAGACTGGGCTTTGGGAGCAGACCTTGGAGCGCTTTATAATTTTGGCTCTCTTTCTTTTATGAAAGATTTAAAAATCGGCGTTTCTGCATTAAATCTTGGAAAGTATTATACAAAAACATCAATAGCAGGAATAGATAGTTCTTCTTATTCGGATGGTTTTCCTTCTGCGTTTACGCTGAAAGGTGGAGCTTCTGCAGTTTTGTTTGACTTAAAAGGAATAAAAGGTGGAGCATCTGTTGGACTTACAGTTCCTACATTTCAAAATTTAATTATGGATTTTGGATTGCAGTTTAGCATAAAAGAAGTGGTTTTTATAAATTTAGCAGAAAAAATTGATATTCGCGAAGCTGCAAGTGGTTATTCTGATTTTATGCCGTCTATCGGACTGTTCTTTAAGTTTAATTTTACAACAAATAAGAATGAATACCTAAAAAAGCACAACTGGGACACAAGCGAAATGGTTACAGGAGTTGCTTGGCAGCAAAAGTATTCAACAATGCAAGTTGTTTCCGGAGGCCTAAACTTAAGGCTTGGTCAAAAAGATGAACAGCCGCCTGTAATTGAAATTTTTGCAGGCGAATAATAATAAAATTCAAAACAAGTTTGCGTTGTAAATAAATTAAAAAATCAAATTGAAAATGGTAGTTATATTTGATTTTATGGGAGATTCTAAATGAAAAAGAAGATAATAAAAATTGCGTTGTCATATTTAATTTTTTTTCCAGCTTTGTTTTTTTCAGAAACAAAAATACGTTACATTTCTCCAGATAACAACGGTGTGCAAGATGAGCTTGTAATACCGTTAAAGATTTCTGATAAGCGCCTTATAACGGCATGGCAGCTTATAATAACCGATGAAAATGGTGCAACTGTACGAACAATAGGAAATAAAGTTGCCTTGCCAGAAAAGCTAAACATAAAGTCATTTTTTAAGCAGATAGTAACGCCAAAAGTCGGTGTTGAAATTCCTGAAACTGTTTCTTGGAATGGCGCTATGGACAACGGAGAAACAGCTCCCGATGGGACATATTTTTACTATTTTACAGCTACGGATGACAATGGCAATGTAGGTGAAACTGCTAAGTATACTGTTGTAGTTGACACGCAAGCTCCAAAAGTTGATTTAGCGCAGCCTAATGACAAAATCTTTGGAGAAGGTGCTAAATCTGAATTAAAGATAAATCAGTCTGGCTCAAAAGAAGATTTATGGACAGGGACTTTTAAAAATGCCTTAGGAGAAACTGTAAGGACTTTTACCTGGAAAGATGGCGAGCCAGAAAGTTTTAAGTGGAATGGAAAAAACGATTTAGGTTCTTTTGTACCCGATGGCGTTTATTCCTACGAAGTGACTAGTACAGACCGTGCAGGAAACACAAATACTCCAACTGCGATTCAGAATATTATTTATTCTGCGGAAAAACCTGCAACGAATATTCTCATTTCTGGAAGCCGCTATTTTTCTGCGGGAACCGAAAGTCCTTTGAAAAATATTTCTTTTGAAGTTACCATTCCAGTTCCTGAAGTTTCGTCTGGAAATAAACTTACTGCTTGGTCAGTTTCAATTGTGGATGCTAATGGAAATCCTGTTAGGGTTTACAATCAAAATCAGTCTTTGATTCCGCCTTCAAAAATCGTTTTCGATGGAAAAGATTCTTCTGGAAATATTATTCCTCAAGGAATTTATCATGCGGAAGTTTCTGCCGCTTACTTAAATGGATATGAACCTGTAAAGATAAAATCTCCAGAGTTTGTTCTGGATGTGACAAAACCTAACGCGCAGCTTATTGTTTCTGATAAATCTTTTGGAGGCGAAACAAAAAGAAATCTTACAATCTCAATGCTTATTGACAATTCCGGCAAGTTTGCGAAAGTTCCACAGTGGACTGGTTCTGTGGTTTCTGCAAATGATGAAAAAAATGTTGTAAAAAGCTGGAATTTTGGGGAATTCCCTCCCGAAAGTGTTGTTTGGAACGGCTTTGATTCTGAGGGAAAACTTGCCTCTGATGGCGAGTACAAATTTGTTTTGACTGCTACAGACCTTGCTGGAAATACCGGCGTAATTCCAACAAAAGAAACTTTTGCGTTTAGTTCAAAAGAGGCGAAAATTCTTCTTTCAATAAAAGATTCCGCCTTTAATCCGAATGGAAGTAAAGCTCGCAGTATTATGGAATTTATTCCTGTTCTAAAAGATGCAGATGGAATTTCTGACTACACATTCACTGTTCAAAATTCTAGAAAAACAGTTGTAAAAAATATTAAAGGCAATGGAAATCTTCCTTCTAAAATTGAGTGGAACGGAAAAAATGATTCCGGCATAATTTGCGAAGACGGAAAATACAATGCGACTTTAAAAATAACTTCTCTTAGCGGCTCTCAAGCATCTGTTACTTCTGCAGATTTTGACTTGGACACAGTTTCTCCTTCTTTAAAAGCTGTTTCTCCTTGGGCATTTTTTAGTCCTGAAGGAGACGGAAATCAAGATGTCCTTCCTATAACAATTACAGACTGCACAGAAGAAGAGCTTTGGACTGCGGATGTAAAAAATTCTTCTGGAAAAATTGTGCGCAAATTTACTTGGAAAGGAAAAATACGCACAGCCTCAAAAGATATGTTTGAATGGGATGGAACTGACGAGGCTGGAAATAAAGTTCCTGATGGAACTTATTCAATTGTGATTCATAGCGAAGACCGCGCAGGAAATTCATTTAGTACAGCCTTGCAAAATATTGTTTTAGATACAAGAGAAACTAAAATCTATTTGACAGCTGATTACGACGGAATTAGTCCTAATGGAGATGGAAAAGTTGATTCTCAAATTTTTAGAGTAAGTTCATCTGTAAAAGAAGGAATACTTTCTTGGAAATTTGATGTCCGCAGCGAAAATGGCGCTTCTGTAAGAAGCTGGTCAAACGATGATAGTCCTAATCTGCCTGCTCAAATAATCTGGGATGGACTGGATTCTTCTGGAAAAGTTGCAGAAGGAACGTTCTCTGGAACTTTAAGCGTTGTTTACAAAAAAGGTAACAAGGTTGATACCGTTTCTGCCCCATTTGTTTGCACTGCAATACCTCCAATTTTAACTGTTCAAACTGCTCCTGAATATTTTAGTCCTGATAACGATGGTTCAGAGGATGATTTGTTTATAAAGCTTTCAGGTTCTTCAAAAGCTCCTATAAAAGAATGGTCTTTTGTAATAACAGACCCTTACGGAAAACCGTTTTGGACAACTGGCGGAAAAACATCCATTACAGAGCGAATGGTTTGGGACGGTCTTAGCAATGTTCAAAAGAACAAAAATGGAAGGGCAGAGCGTGTTCAGTCGGCTACGGATTATCCGTATAATTTTACAGTTTCGGATACGCTTGGCATGACAACTACGGTAACAGGTAAAATCCGTGTAGATGTTCTTGTAATTCGCGACGGAAGTGTTCTAAAGATGGCAGTTCCTTCTATTATATTCCGAAGTGATGCCGCTGATTTTAATACCACAGGAGCAAGACCTCTTTCTGCAGAGCAAGCAAGAAATAACGAGATAGTTTTAAATCGCATTGCAGAAATTTTGAATAAATTTAAAGACTACAGGGTTACAATTGTAGGTCATGCAAATCGTCTTACGGACAATGAAGCTGAAGAAACTACTGATAATCCAAATTTGTGGGGACCTGCGCTTCAACCTCTTTCTGCCGCTCGTGCAGAATATGTAAAGCAATATCTTGTTAAAAAAGGAATAAATGCTGCAAGGCTTACCACAGAAGGAAAAGGCGGTTCTGAATTGGTTGTCGACTTTAGGGATAAAGATAATAACTGGAAGAACAGGCGTGTAGAATTTATTCTAGAAAAATGAAAAAAAATGTCCTTTGCTATTGACTAATTTTTTTATAAGAGCTATAGTATATTCACGTTCGCAAGAACAATGGTTGCTTAGCTCAGCTGGTAGAGCAATGGACTGTTAATCCATGTGTCGCAGGTTCAAAACCTGCAGCAGCCGAAAAGAGCCTGGTTTTTCCAGGCTCTTTTTTTATGCAAAAGTGAATTTTTTTTTTTAAGATTTCTAGGATTTTTATATGCCGTGTGCAACTCCAACTATTTTTGATTATAAAACTATTAGCGAGCAAAAAAAGTTTCTTCGAAATAGAGCAAAATCTGCGCTAAAAGAATATTGTTCTGATTCTGCGCTTATGGAAAGTTGTTCGCAATCTATGGCAAACAGTTTTCTTTCTTCTGAGGAGTATAAGAATTGCAAAGTTTTGCTTGGGGTTATGGCTTTAAGCGACGAGCCAAATCTATATTTAATATACAGGCAGGCTCTAAAAGACGGTAAGAAAATAGCGTTTCCTCGTATGCGCCCTTCCTGTGAAATTGATTTTTTTTATGTAACAGATTTTGAAAACTCGTTTTCTACTCAAAATCCTTATAAAATAAAAGAACCCTTGCCGCAGTGCAAAAAGGTTTGCTTAGACACCTTGCCAAGTAAGACTGTTGTTTTTGTTCCAGGTCTTGTTTTTAACTTTGAAGGGCATAGGCTTGGCAGAGGCAAAGGTTTTTATGATAGATTTTTGCAGCAACTTGCATTAAATAATAATGATTTTTGTTTGTGCGGAGTTTGTTTTACAATTTGTGTAACAAAAGCGATTCCTGTTGAAAAACACGACGTTTCTGTTACTCATTTGCTGACCGAATATGGTTTTATAAAATGCAAAAAAGATTCTAATCAATCGATTCTGATGAATAAAGCCGGAGCAGAGGAATCGGACTAAGATATTTTTCTGCAACTTCCTTAAAATCTTTAGGTGACGCATTTAATACTTTTTCACAATTGTTTAAGTATTCTTCAGGATTTGCCTCGCTCAATAAAAATTTTGCAGTTTCAAAATTTGAATCAGCGTTTGAAAACGTGTTTAAAATCCAGCTGTCTTTTATTTTCTTTGTTTCAATTACTGCATTTTCTTCGCCTGCTAAAAGTTCTGTAAAATTTAATACGCAGTTTTCAAAAAGAAAATCGACTTTTTTTGTGTGGCTGACATTTATAAAAGTGTAGGCGACTGCGTTGTAGCGTTTTGAAGGCGGCAAAATTTTTATTTCGCTTGCTTGGCCCGTTAAAGAAGTTTTCATGTATTCAAAAAATCTAAAGCAGATTGCTGAAAATAGTAAAAAATCTTCAGAAGAATCTAAAGTCGGCATTGGCAACCAGAATTGAACAGGATCGCAAAAATTTTTAGTAGGAACAAGGATTGCTGGCATAGGACCTGCGTCTTCTGCGCTTATATCGGTATAAAAAAGGTGCTGAAGCTTTACATTTAGTCTTTTTGCCTTTTTAGGAAAATTAGGTTTTTCGTATTTTTCGCTTATAGACGAATATTTTGATTTCTTTTGGCAATTCAAAATAGAAAATGTCGCTTCAATATAGGGCAAAACTTTTTGTGCGTCTATATTTCCTACTATAGCAAAAGAATAGAGTTCTGCATTTAAGAAATTTGTATAGGCTGCAAGGAGTTCAAAATATTTTACTTTTTCAATGCTGTCGCTTGTGTTGTATAAAGAGTTTTTATAGCTTTCTAGTGTGAACAGATAATTTGCAGCGCTTCCGTAAAGTTGATTAATAGGATTCGCATTAGAAATCCTTTGCTGCGTAGCAACTGAATATACGTAACTGTCTGCTAAGGCTGGCTGGATTTCTCCAAATATAATTGCTTTTCCTGCGGCTTTTATGCAAGCGCTAATATCTTCTGCGGAACTTTCCATTGCAATTATATTAGATTCATCTAAGATTTCTGAATAAACTTTTGGCATGACTTCTAAAAACCCTTGCTCCCAAAGTTTTTTTACTTCGCTTTGAATATTTGAAACAAAAATTTCTGTCATAACTTGCTGAAATTGAGGTGAATAAAGTGTAGAAAATTTTCCACCAGAAATTGAAATTGCAAAAGTCGCTTTTGAAGTTGTTTCTTGTTTTTTTATGACAACAGGAATTCCGTTTGAAAGTGTAAATTTTGAAATAGAATTTTTGTTTTTTGAAGTAAATTCTTTTAACTCAGAATTTTCAAAATTTTGCTGAGCCTGATTTTTTGTTTCTATTTTTTTTGCATTATTTTTTGCAAGTTTTTCAGAAAACCAAGAAGCATTTTTTGAATTTATGGCTTGAAAACCAGCTTTTTTAAATTCGTTTTTATATTTATTGTATGAATCGCTGTTTACAAGAACAAAAATAAAAGGATTTTCAAAAGATAACGAATTTTTTAAATCTGCAGTGTTTATTTCGCTTATTCTTTTAGGACGGTCAAGCATATTCTGTGCTAAAGTTTGATGCTCGTTGTAAAATGCTAAAGGTTCAAACTTTGAAAGGTAATTCATAAAAATGCTGGAACTTTCAGTTATGCTTAAAAAATCTTCGCAGATTGATTTTTTTGCGCTTAAAAAGTCTTTTTCTGGACAAGACTTTATTGCGTCCTTGCAAGTTAAGAGAAACAGTTCTGCTTGTTCAACTGGAGAAAGTTTATTCTTTTCAAGTAGAGATTGAACTATCAGCCTCGAGCTGTTTTTCATGTGGTTTGATGCTATGTTAATGTATTCAGGAGCGCGGATGTTTAATTTTTTTTCTGAAAAAAGCTGGGTTTTAAAGTAAGAAAAATCGTTTTCAAAGGCGGCTTGCGCAACATCGCATTGTTCTGCAAAAACGGATGTGTATTGCACCACTATTTGTGTAAAGTCTTTTGAAAACTGTTTGTCATAAAAAACAAATTTGTGAACTTCGTTTCCAATTTTTGGTGGAGCTGCTTTTTGTGAAACCGCAGAACGCTTGTATATTCCAAAAGTTTTTTCGATTAGTTCTAAGGCGGCTTCCTTTTTTACGCAGCCGCTTATAAAAATGCAGCTGTTTTGTGGTGTATAGAATTTTTTTGCAATTTCTTCAAGGATTGTTCTTGCTTGGCTTGGCGTAGTTTTTGAAAATAAAGCAGGATATATTCCAGAATCAAATTTCCAAGGCTCGCTTGAAAAAATTCTTGAATCTATGCCAGCGTTTATAAAAGATGCTGGAGTTGAAGAATACTGCATGACTTCATTTTTCATTAAATCCAGCTCTGCTTTAATATTTTTATCTGTAAATGAACTGTTAAAAGCGTGTTTTGCAAGATTTTCTAAAGATTTTTCCAAGCTGATAGGCGTTACAGTCATCGAATATGCGGATATGTCAGAATTACATTCTTCAGAGAAGTTTAGATTTTCAAGATTTTCTTCCTCTGTGTAGCCAGTTTTGAATAGCTTCGAATAAAGTTTAAAAAATCCTGTATTGTTTTTATTTTGGGCGCTAAAGCCTGCTGAAACTGTGTACTTTACATTTATTGTGGGAATTGAAAAATCTTCAAGGATAAAAACTTTAATGCCATTTTCAAGTATGTTTTCGCTGTAGTTATTTGTAGTTAAAAAAATTTGAGGAAAAACTGCAGTTTGAAAAAAAATAAAATATAACAAAAATAAAACTACAATTTTAAAATATTTTTTCATGCTTAGAATTATACAGTAACAGTCGGCATAATGTCGAGATTTTTATAAATAGTCGGCATTTTGACCTTTTAGTAAAAAAAGTAAAAAAAGTAAAAAAAAAAAGTAAAATTGACAAATGTATTTGCGCAAGTTAAAATTAAAATCTATGCCAAGTTTAACTTTTTTTAATCCGCACAAAACTAATATTGTTATTCCTGAAAATCTTTTTAAGGGAAAAAGACACCTTACTCCTGCAGAAATTTCTGTTCTTGATGACAACTTAAATACTAGTGAAGATCCTGCTTGGCAAAACGTTTTGGTAGATGCAGGGGAATTTTGCTTTGATCCAACTTTAATAAAAAATTCCTACTTTGGCGGCTGGGTTGTTTTAGGCAGACTGTGTTCTGCAAAACTAAAATATCACGATTTGGAGCTTGTTACAGGAGTTTATCGCTCGCATTTAAAAAATGTTGTAACTGGTGATGATAATGTTATTCAGAATGTTTCTTACTTGGAAAACTATCACTTGGGCAGCAGAGTAATGCTCTTTAATATAGAAGAAATGTCTTGCACTTTGCACAGCAAATTTGGAAATGGAATTCTAAAGCAAGGTGAGCCTGAGTCGAATCGCATTTGGATCAGTGTAAGCAATGAAAACGGTGGAAGAAATATTTTGCCATTTGAAAAAATGCTTCCTTCGGATGCATTTTTGTGGTCCCGCTATAGAGAAGATAAGGAGCTGATGCAGCGATTCAAAGAGATGACAGAATATGGAAATTCTGGAAAACTTGATACTTTTGGGATTGTTGGTGACGATGCTGTTATAAAAAACACAAAACTTATAAAGGATTCAAAAATCGGCAATTGTGCCTATATAAAAGGCGCGCTAAAAATAAAAAATGTTACAATTCTTTCTACAGAAGATGAAGTAAGTCAAATTGGAGAAGGCGTAGAGATTGTAAACGGGATTATGGGCGAAGGAAGCCATGTCTTTTATCAAGCAGTTGCAATAAGGTTTGTTATAGGTAAAAACTGCCAGTTAAAATATGGCGCTCGCTTAATAAATTCTGTCCTTGGGGATAATTCCACGGTTTCTTGCTGCGAAATTTTAAACAATCTTATTTTCCCTTTTCACGAGCAGCATCACAATTCTTCGTTTCTTATAGCCACTACAGTTATGGGGCAGAGCAACATTGCCGCTGGTGCGACAATTGGAAGCAATCACAATTCTAGAAGCCCGGATGGCGAAATTATTGCAGGCAGAGGATTTTGGCCGGGGCTTTGCAGCGATTTCAAGCACAATAGCCGTTTCGCTTCTTTTACACTTGTTGCAAAAGGTTCGTACCAAAATGAATTGAATATAACTTATCCTTTTGCGTTAGTTGCACCTGCAGCAGATGAAAAGGAAATACATATTTTGCCTGCCTGGTGGTTTATGTATGATATGTTTGCAATTGTTCGCAATAGATATAAGTTTCAAAACAGGGATAAAAGAATCGTAAAGGTTCAAAACATAGAAACTGATCCATTTGCTCCAGATACAATTCAAGAAGTAGTACATTCTGTTGAACGAATAATAGAACTTACAGCGGCGAATATGAATTCTCTTTTTGTAAATAAGGGCGAAAATCTTAAAGATGTTAGGCAGCTGGCAAAGGATTTTCTTCACAAGACAGAAAATTTGGACTTTACCCTAAAAGATATGACTTGTCAAAAAAAGTATGGAGCGGTTATTTGCAAGCCTGTGCAAGCATACCGCACTTATCGCAAGATAGCAAAATACTTTGCTGTAGAAACTTTAATCGAATACTTTGATAAGAATTCTTTGCAGGAACCTTTAAAGGAAACGTTAAATAAACTTAGCTCGCTGCCTCTTTATACGCAGTGGCTTAACGTTGGCGGACAGGTTATGCCTTTAGAAAAAGTTGAAAATGCGTTCAGGATGATTAAAGAGCGCTCGATAGAAACTTGGGAACAGCTTCACGACTATTACAATTCTTGCCAAAGCGAATATCTTAATGACAAAGTTAGATATGCAATCTACATTTTAGAGAGGCTTTATACTAGAAAAATTGCAGAGTTCAATAATGAAATTATAAAAGATTTGGCAGATGATGTTATTGCTGTAAGCGATGAAATGTACAAGTCGAGCGTTTCTAGCCGGGAAAAAGATTTTACTGACTTTTTCCGCTGCATGACCTATCGCAATAAAGAAGAAATGAAATCTGTTTTAGGTTCTTTAGATAGCATAGAGTTCTTAAAAACGTTAGAAAATGATTCAAAACTTTTTAACAAAAAAGTAAAAGAACTGTTATGCCAAAATTAGATTCATTATATAGACTAAACTCGACTTTCAGCATAAAAGTTACTATAATACTCTTGTGGCACAGATATTTAACAACGATAAAATAGTAATTCGTGGTGCTAGAGAGCACAATCTTAAAAATATTGACTTGGAACTTCCTCGCAACAAATTGGTTGTAATTTCAGGGCTTAGTGGAAGCGGCAAATCTTCTTTGGCTTTTGATACTCTTTTTGCAGAAGGTCAAAGGCGTTACATGGAAAGCCTTTCTAGTTATGCAAGGCAGTTTTTAGGAAGCATGGATAAACCTGATGTGGATTTAATTGAAGGTTTAAGTCCTGCTATTTCAATAGAACAAAAATCTACAAACAAAAACCCTCGTTCAACTGTTGGCACAATTACAGAGATTTATGATTACTACCGTTTGCTATTTGCCCGCGTAGGTCATGCGCACTGTCCTTCTTGCGGCAGAGAAATAAGAGAACAGTCTGTAGATCAAATAATTGACACAATTTTAACTTGGCCGCAAGAAACTAAAATTCAAATTCTTGCTCCAGTTATTCGCGGAAAAAAAGGCGAGCATCAAAAAGTTTTTGAAGATGCAAAAAAGTCTGGTTTTATACGGGCCAGAATTGACGGAGTTGTTGCCAATCTTGAAGATTCTATAAAGCTTGACAAGCAAAAAAAACACACTATTGAAATTATTGTAGATAGAATCGTTATAAGCGAAGATTGCAGACGCCGCATAGCAGACAGCGTAGAAACAGCTCTCAACTGTGCAAATGGAATAATCATAGTAACAAAACGAACTGAAGAAAAGGAAGAGGAAGTTTTTTTTAGCCAGAAAAATGCTTGTCCAGATTGTGGAATTTCAATTCCAGAACTGCAGCCTCGCTTGTTCTCTTTTAATAATCCTTTTGGCGCTTGCCCTGAATGTAGCGGGCTTGGCGAAAAAATGGAATGGGACGAGCAAAAAATAATTCCAGATAAAACGAAAAGTTTTAATGAAGGCGGAATAACTTTTTATAATCCAGAAAGCGAATGGAATCATTCTTTGTTTAAAGCTATTGCAGACTACGCAGGTTTTTCGTTAGATACTCCTCTTTGCGAACTTTCTGAAAAGCAGTTCGACTATCTTAAAAATGGCGATGAAAATGTAATTCTTCACTGGATTTATAAAAAACAGAGCGGAGAAGGTTATAGCGAATATAAAAGACCTTGGGCTGGAATTCTTAACGATATGAAGTGCCGTTACAATGAAGCTTGGGGCGATACTCAAAAAGAGCGCATGCAGACAAAGTTTATGACTGTAAGCGAATGTAAGTCCTGCCATGGGCAAAGGCTTAGGCCGGAAGCTCTGGGCGTAACTGTCGGGGGAAAAAATATTTGGCAACTGTGCACGCTAAGCGTAGTTGAATCCATAGATTTTTTTGCAAGCCTAAAGCTTTCAGAAAGCGAAAAACAGATTGCTTTTCAGATTTTAAAAGAAATTAATGCCCGTTTGTCTTTCTTGCGTGATGTAGGGCTTGATTATTTGACTTTGGAAAGAGCTGCGGAAACTCTTTCTGGTGGAGAAGCTCAGAGAATTCGTTTGGCGACTCAAATTGGCTCTAGTCTTACCGGCGTTATGTATATTCTTGACGAACCGTCTATCGGTCTGCATCAGCGTGATAATCAGAGGCTTATAGACACATTGACTTATCTTCGCGACCAGGGAAACACTGTTATTGTTGTTGAACACGACGAGCAAACCTTGCGAACCGCTGACTACCTTGTGGATATAGGTCCTGGTGCAGGTGTTCACGGCGGCAAGGTAGTTGCGGCTGGTACGCCAGAAGAAGTCATGAAAGTTAAAGAAAGCAAAACAGGCGCATACCTTGCTGGTGTGCTAAAAATGGAAATTCCTAAAAAACGCCGTATAGGAAATGGGAACTTTATAAAATTAAAAGGCGTTGCTGAACACAACTTAAAGAATGTCAGTGTAGATATTCCTTTGGGAACTTTTACATGCATAACTGGTGTTTCAGGAAGTGGAAAATCTACTTTGATGAGCGACGTGCTCTTTCCTTCTATAAGCAACAAAGTTATGCATTCTTCTTTGCCAGTGGGAAAATACGAGTCTCTTGAAGGCATTGAATTTATCGACAAAGTAATAAATATTGATCAAAGCCCTATTGGAAGAACTCCAAGAAGCAATCCTGCAACTTATGTAGGCGTTTTTGATGCTATAAGAGACCTTTTTGCAAGTCTTCCAGAAAGCAAGGCTAACGGCTGGGAAAAAGGCCGCTTTAGTTTTAATGTCCGCGGTGGAAGATGCGAAAATTGTCAGGGCAGTGGAACCATTACAATAGAAATGAATTTTCTTCCAGATGTTTTTATCCAGTGCGATGTTTGTGGAGGAAAACGGTTTAATAAGGAAACACTAGAAGTTCTTTATAAGGGAAAGAGCATAAACGATGTGCTTGAAATGACAATCGAAGAAGCTTGCTCATTCTTTGCAGGAATTCCTCATATTTCTAGAAAACTTGAAACTTTAAAAGCGGTTGGATTGGGTTACATTCAATTAGGACAAAACGCTCTTACACTTTCAGGCGGCGAAGCCCAGCGTGTAAAACTTGCAAATGAGCTTGCCCGCGTTTCAACAGGAAAAACTCTTTATATAATGGATGAGCCTACAACTGGTCTGCATTTTGCTGATGTTATGCAGCTTATGGAAGTAATTCAAAAACTTGTAAATCAAGGAAATACCGTTTTGATGATAGAGCACAACCTTGATGTTATTTGTCAGGCAGACTATATTATAGACTTAGGTCCTGAAGGCGGTTTTAGAGGCGGCAATATTATTGCAAAAGGAACTCCAGAACAAATTGCCAGTGTTGCAGAAAGCTATACAGGCCAATTTATAAAAGATATGCTTTGCAAAAAAAGATAAAAATATATGAATAAGCGCCTTTTAAAAAAAATCTTTTTTTCTCTCCTTTTTTTTGTTGGATTAAAAGCATTTTCTCAGGAAAATACAACTGTAATCACAATAGAAAACGCGCGGAACACTCGCTACGAAAAAGACAAAGAAACGGGGGCTGATTTAATAGTTCTTTCTGGCGAAGTAAAGATTTCTGTAACAAAAGGCAGCGATAAAAATGTTATTAATGCGGACATGATTCGTTACGACAGAGCGCACGAGATGATTTATGCGGAAGGAAACGTTTCTTTAGAGCAGACAACATCTAGCTCAGGTGGAATGAATGTTTCTGCTTCTTCTTTAATGTTTAACACTTCTACGCTTGAAGGCGTTTTTGACGATGGAAGAGTTGTTCAGACAAAATCCGATGCGTTAAATCTTCCAAGCGGATCGACCTTGGTTGTTGCAAGCGATATTTTTGGCAGAAGCCAATCAAATACAATAGTTTTTAAAAATGGACAGCTTACATTTTGCGATGACGAAGAACCTCACTGGCATATCAATGCGAACCGAATATGGCTTCTTCCAGGCGGAGAATTTGCTTTTTTTAATGCTTTTTTATTTGTTGGTGTAGTTCCTGTTTTATATCTGCCTGCGTTTTATTATCCAAAAGACGAATTGGTTTTTAATCCTGTTTTTGGTTACAAGCGAAGAGAAGGCTATTTCATTCAGACAACAAGTTATTTATATGGAAGAAAACCTCTTGACACAACAAGTTCTTCTTCATCTTCCGAAGACACTAGCGATGGCAGCGAAAAATTAAAGGCTCTGTTCAATTTTATAAAGCCATCTTCCCTAAAAGAACAAAAGCTGGAAGGCCTGGTTTTGCACAATCTTGAGCAAGACTTTAAAGGCGACACTTCAAACTATCTAAAAATTTTAGGAGATTACTATTCAAACATTGGTATACTAGCTGGGGTGGATGGTGTTTTTAAACCAAAAAAAGTTTTTTCAAGTTTAGAATTTAATGCAAATCTTGGTTTTTCAAATACCGTTTTTTATAACGGTTCTACGGCAGAATATATGCCATTTACTTCTACAGGCGCAAAAATATACGATACTTCAAACCTTTTGGGCTTAAAACTGCCTTTTAGGTATGGGGCGGGCTTTAAGTTCTCTATGAATAAACCGTTTTCGCTTTCTATGTCCTTGCCTGTTTATTCAGACCCGTTTTTTAAAGACGATTTTTCAGAACGCTCTGAAACTATGGACTGGATTAGTTACCTCTCTGATTCTGCTTCTAAAACTAAAGAACAGGAAACAGTTTCCGAAGTGTCTTCTTTTACTTGGACAATGAACAGTTCTTATACAGTTCCACTTCCTGAAGTAATAAAGCCTTACATAAATTCAGTTTCTTTAAGTTTAAATTCTTCGCTTGTATTTTCGTCCATGACAAATTCTTCTTTAGAGGATAGCGATATTCCTTACTTGAATAAAAGTGACCTGACCCAAGCAGATATTTCAAATTGGAAGAGTTATTCGCCGCAACGAAAGTTTTATTATCCGTCTTCTTTAACGCCATTAACGTTTAATGGCGCTTTAAGCGGAACCATAATTGATTTTTCAACTTCAAAAGCAAAAAAATCAAGCTCAAAAACTTCTCCAGCCTTCGTTGCAGAAATGATTGCTCCTAAAACTTTGCAAAAGGATTCTGAAGAATCAAAAGAAAACAAAGAAGCGGTTGAAAACAATTCTGAAAACAAAGGTGAAGGTGAATCTGAATCAAAAATTGCAAATTCTGTTAGCCTTGACAGCGAACAAGTTGCTTTAGAAACTACTGCAGAAATCTTGCCTGCGGAAAGTCTTCCAAAATTGCAGACGCCTTCTTTTTCAATAAATAGTATTTCTGGCCTTGCTTTTTCGATGAAGTATTCTGTTAGGCCGAACCTTAATACTCAGCTTGCCTACGATTCTGCTATGCTAAAGACTCCAGAGGATTTTGATTGGAGCAAGTTAAAATCTTCTATGTATACTTTAAAAATTCCTGTAACTCTTGATAACAGCTTGTCTTATGGCGGGAACTTTTTTAGCATTTCAAGTTCGTATTCTTACAATCCTGTTTTTCAAAGGCATCCATACATTTTTATAAATGATGAAAATGAAAAATACGGTTACACAAAGGAATCTGCGCAATCGCTTGTAAAAACAGACTATGCTGCGCAAAAGCAAGATGTTACAAATTCAAATACAGTTTCTCTAAAGCCATTTACAAATATAAAATGGATAAAAGATACTGGCGTAACTTGGCGTTCTTCAATCCGCTTGATAAGAACAGAATTTTTAGCAGATGAATACAATCCCGAGCTAGACAATCCGCAGTGGGAGTATCATTCTGTTGACTGGACTGACAAAGATTCTATAACTACAAATTCTTTGGATTTTATAATAGCTGGCAACGAGCTTGATGGAAAAATTACGCAGACATTAACGCTCACAACAACGCTTCGTCCCCAGTTAAGCCAATACTATGGAACTTTAAAATTAGGTTTTCCGTATACAACGCTTTCTTTTGAAGCCGGCATAAAAAAGAAATCTATTGACGACGATACTTGGGTAAAGCAGCCTTTTAAGCAGGCATTTTCGCTTTCTCTTTTTAATAACACCTTAAAACTTTCTGAAAGCTACAACTACGATTTGGAAGAAAATCGGCACGATGCGTTTAAGGCATCTTTGATTTGGAAAAGTCTTTCCCTTTCATATATTATGTCTTATAGTTACGGGTTTGATTTTGAAAGTGAAACTGGTTGGATTCAGAAAAAAGAAAAAGACTTTTTGCCGTATTCTCTTTCTTTTTCATTTTCTCCGGGCACAAAAACCTTTTATACTTGGAAAAATAGAGTCAGCTTAGGTTTAGGACTTTCAACAAGCGTTGTTGCAGATCTTTTAAAACCTACAGATAGTTATTTTACATTTAATCCTAGCATTTCTTTTAAAATACAAGATTTTTTGACACTTACGTTTTCTTCCTCTTCACGAAATTCTGTGATTTATAGATATTTTGGAAATGAGATTGGAATTCCTGGTGAAACAAATCTGTTCAAGGATTTAGTAAATTCTTTCCGCTTTGACGATGAAGACCTTAGAAAATCCTCCGGATTTAAATTAAAAGCCTTGAAATTCGATTTAACTCATGAACTTCACGATTGGGATTTTAAAACTTCATTTAAAATTGAACCTAGGCTTATTACCGATGAAAACGGAAAAAAAGTTTATGATTTTAATCCTTATATGACAATTTCAATTATGTGGAGGCCTATGGCAGCTATGAAGGCAGAAATTTTGGACGAGTATGGAAAATGGTCATTGCAGTAGACAATTATTTAAGGTTGTTTTAGAATAATCTATTATAGTGAGTACGGAATATACTATAGTGGTTCCAAATACAGAAGTTCTTTCTTGCATTTGTGGAATCAATGATAACAACTTAAACCTCATAGAAGAGCATTTGGGAATTCCTGTGTATACTAAAGGAAATGAGCTTTCCATAGACACAGAAGATGAGCCGTTGCGTCGTCAGTTTCAGTTTATTGTGGATAGAATTGCTGATGAGGTAAATGATGGCAGCAAGGACTATTGTGACATTGTTGCATCAGTATTAAATGTTGAAAAAAAGCCAAATTTGGAATCACTTTCAATTCTTGTTCCTGGCAGCTCAAAAAGAATTTATCCGCGGACAGAAAATCAAGCTTTATATGTTAGCGCAATGCGAAAAAATGAACTTGTCTTCTGCGCGGGTTCTGCCGGCACAGGGAAAACCTTTCTTGCAGTTGCATACGCATTGGGATTGCTGCTTTCTCATAAAGTTTCAAAACTGGTGATTACAAGACCTGTTGTAGAAGCCGGCGAAAGTTTAGGTTTTCTTCCAGGTGATTTAGAAGAAAAAATAAGTCCTTACTTAAAACCTTTGTTTGATGCTATGGAAAGTATAATTTCTTCAGAAAGTATAAGGCGTCTTTTAGATTCCGGAATAATAGAAGCCGCTCCTCTTGCATATATGAGGGGAAGGACTTTAAATAATTGCGCAATAATTCTTGATGAAGCGCAAAATACAACTTCTGAACAGATGAAAATGTTCCTTACCCGGCTGGGTGAAAATTCTAGAATGTTTATAACAGGAGATATTACGCAAATAGATTTGCCAAGGAAAATTCGTTCAGGACTTACGCATGCCATCGATTTGTTAGAAGGTATTGACGGAATTTCTGTCATTCGTCTTAATTCAGAAGATGTAGTTCGTAATCCTTTGGTAAAAAAGATTTTAAAGGTGTATGAAAATGAAAAAACAGAAATCTGATACAATTGTAAAAGAAGAATTGGGAGGCTTTAAAACTTATGTAAAAAAGCACTATCCGGTTTTTATTTTAATGGCTATAGGCTACCTTCTTGTTTCCGCAGTAAATATTTTTGAGGTTGCAACGAGCCAGACAATAATGTCTTTTAATCTAAATGATTTTGAAATAGGTCAAATTTCAGACAGAACTCTTGTAGCGCCAAAATCTATTTCTGCAGATGAAGATTTTCCTTTTTCTATAGAAGAAGGAGAAAAAATTATTCGCAAAGGTTTTCCAATAACTAGCGAGGCTTTTAATAAGCTTCAAAAAATGGCTAAAAGTCCAAACTATATAGATTGGCGGCTTTTTGCAAATTCAGAATTATATCTCTTTGTTTTGCTAGTTATGTGGTTCTTTATATACGCTTATGCTCCTTTTGGTAGAAAAATTCAACTCAGAGAGCTCGTCTTTCAGTGCATTTGTTTTTTGATAGTATATTCGGCAGTTATTTTCGGCGGGAAAAATAGATTTTTTGCAAGTCCATATTCTATCCTTATGATTATACCTGCTTCATTTGTAATTCTTTTTCAAGCAATACTTTATGGGCAGCTTAGCGCAGTTTTCTTTTCTTTTATACTTTCGCTAGGCGTGCTTGATGCTTCTAGCTGGCAAATAGTTCCTTTCTTGTTTACGCTTTCGTCTTGTCTTGCGGCGACTGCCGTTGTAAGGAACATTGAGCACAGAATCGACATGATTTTTGTTTCTCTCGTTATGGCTTTTTTTAACGCGGCAATGCTTGTTTTATACATGGTCGTTTTTAACGAAAGTTTTTCACATTCGATTTTGTTAATAGCTGGAGTTGCGCTCAACGGATTTATGTCTGGAATTCTTACGCTTGGACTTATAACTCCTATTGAGTTGATGCTGAATACCGCCTCTGTTTTCCGTTTAATGGATTTAAGCGATTTAAATAATCCTGTAATGCGAAAAATGCTTGTTACTGCAAGTGGCACTTATCAACATTCGCAGATGGTCGCTCAGCTTGCAGAAAATGCTTGTCGCGATATAGGAGCAAATTCTTTGCTTGCAAGAGTCGGCGCGTATTATCACGATATTGGAAAGATGGATCAAAGCGAATACTTTATTGAAAACCAGTCAGACGGAATAAACAAGCACGATTCTATGAAACCAAGCCTTTCCGCATCTGTAATTAGAAGCCATGTAAAAAAGGGTGTTGAAAAAGCTAGACAGCTGCATCTTCCACAGTCTGTAATCGACATAATTGAAGAGCATCACGGAAACAGTTTAATATCATACTTTTATGAAGAGGCAAAAAAAAGCAATCCAAATGTGCTGGAAGCTGATTATTCTTATCCAGGAAATCCGCCTTCCACAAAAGAGTCTGCCGTTGTTATGCTTGCGGATACGGTTGAAGCAGCTTGCAGGACTCTTGAAAATCCAACTGAAGAGCGGCTTGACAAATTTATAAAGGCCTTAATAGATTCTAAAATTCAGCACGGACAGCTTAATGATTGTGCTCTTACCTTTAGGGATATAACAAAGATAAGGCAAGCTTTTGTAACTCTTTTAGTCGGTTACTATCATAACAGAATTGAATACCCTGATCAAAAGAGTTTGGAATCAGATTTAGAAAAAACAAAGAGTGGAAAATCTGAAAAAACTTTGGAAGGCAAAGTCGTAAAGGAAGCTAAAACAAAAACTTCTGAAGGACGGATTGCAAGGACTCAAAAAGAAAAAACTTTAAGTGGAGCAAAAATTCATGAGCAATAGAGTTTATATTTCTGTTCAAGACGAACTTGAAATTCCTAGTTGGCTAGAAAAAGTTGAACCCTTTGTAAATAAAGTTCTAGAAAAACTTTGTTATAATAGGGAAGAAATTTCAATTTTATTCTGCAACGATTCTTTTATTCAAGAGTTAAACAAAAACTATCGCAACATTGATTCTCCTACAGACGTCCTTTCCTTTGAAAATGGGGAAGAGTATGAAGATAATAAAGAAAAGTGGATTAACGTCGGCGACATTGCCATAAGTGTTGAAACTCTTCCAAAAAATGCGGAATATTTTGAAGTGGACGAAAATACTGAATTAAAACGCCTTTTAATTCACGGAATTCTTCACTTAAATGGAATGGATCATGGGGAAGAACATATTGAAAAAGATGTAGTTCCAACTGGAAAAATGCTCGCACTTCAGGAAAAAATTCTTTTAGAACTTTCTGATGAATTGATTATATAATTAAAAGGATTAGAAAATGAATTTTTCATTGTTTAAGCGTAAAAAAAACAATACAAAGACTGTAAAAATCGAAGAACTTTCACAGGAACAACAAAAAATTCTTAACGAAGAAAAACAGGACATGATTCAAGGGGTTGAAGATTTAAGCCAGACTACTGTAAAAGAAATTATGATTCCTAGAATCGATGTAGATTTCATTTCTGTTGATACAGATAGCGATGAATTGCTTGAAAAAATTTCTGCAAGCGGACATTCCCGCTTTCCTATTTATAGCGAATCTATAGACAATGTTATTGGCGTTCTTTATGTAAAAGATCTTATCTATTCTCTTATGAAAAAGGACGAACACTTTGAACTTGAAAAAATTATTCGCAAGGCTTATTTTGTTCCTGAAAGCAAACGGATTGACTCTTTGCTTAGAGAATTTAAGAGACGTCATCTTCATATTGCAATAGCGATTGATGAATATGGTGGAGTTGCTGGAATTATAACAATGGAAGACATAATAGAAGAAATTGTTGGTGATATTCAGGATGAATTTGATAATGAGCGCGAAGATATTTTACCTATAGGCAATAATGTGTGGCTTTGCGATGCTAGAGTAGATTTGGATGACTTGAACGAAACAATAGAAGCTGAATTTCCTGCAAACGACTTTGATTCACTTGGAGGCTTTGTTTTTGATTTGTTTGGCAAAATACCTGTAAAATTTGAAAAAACTTCTTGGAATGACTTCGAATTTATAGTTCAAGACATGGAAGGACACAGAATTAATTTAATAAAGGTTATCAGAAAAAATCCGGAAGATATTTCTAAAAAAGAAACAAAGGCTGGCGCTGATGAAAGTTCTGAATAAAAACATAATCGTTTTAATTTTATTTTCTGTTATTTCAGCTTCATTTTATGGACAAACTAAAAGCGTTGCATCTTTTTTTAATGATGGCGTAAAAGCTCAAAATAGCGAAAAATGGTACGAAGCAAGCCAGAATTTCATGGAAGTTTTAAAAATCAATAACGCTTATTCAGATGCCTGGTTTCATTTGGCGCAGTGCTCTTACCAGCTTTCTGAATTTGACCTCGTTTTAGAACAGCTGGAGCAGGCAGAAAAGTTTGCTAAAAATGACAATGCCATAAACAATTTGCGGGGAATGACCTATATTGCAATGGGAAAATTTGATGAAGCTCGCAAAGTTTTTTTAGATATTATAAAAACTACTCCAAATGATGTAGAAGCTAGATTCGGTCTTGCAGAGCTAGACCTTTTTGATGGAAAGGTTACAGGAGCCGAAAGGCAATATTCAGAAGCTTTGAAAAGACAGAGCAAAAATAGAAAAGCTCTTTTAAGTCTAGCCATTGTTTCTGCTCAACTAGGTAAAAACGAAAACGCAAAAAAGTATATAAATCAGGCTCTTTCTAGTTATTCTAATGAAGCGGAAGTTCACTATTTAGCGGCTATTGTCTGCGCAATGAACAGTGATTTTACTAATGCAGAAAAACATTGCCGGGTTGCAGTTGAAGTTGACGGCGATTACGATAAGGCTTATGAGCTTCTTGCAAAACTCCGCTATTTTTTTAATGACTACGAAGATGTGATTTCTATTTGTGACTTTAGAATTGGAAGAAACAGAACTTGCCCAAGCGCATGGTATTTAAAAGGTTGCGCTCAAAAGTCTAATGGAAATCCTGATTTGGCAATTGAAACTTGGTCAGCAGGCTTGCGAATAACTCCTGATGATGAAGTTATGAGGGCTGCCCTTGAGCTGGCTGTTGCAGAAACAGTTCCTTTTGAAGATGAAAGGAGAACAGAATGGGCTTCTTATCATATTTCAAAAGCTTTAGATTACGAACGGCGCTACGACAATGCTGGCTCTTCGTACGAGTATCAAAGGGCTTTAAAACTTCAGCCAAACAATGATAAAGCGCGAATGGCATTTGCAGCGATGCTTGAACTTAACGGTCTTCACGAACTGTATTTAGACCAGTTGCTATTCATTCAGCAAACTTTAGGGGCAAATGGCAGCAAAACGAATACTGAATTAACAGATAAAATAGAAGCATACGAAGACTTGTTGCAAGATTCTCTTGCAAAAAAGTGGAATGTTCAACCTTTTTATCTTGATAAGACAAGGTGGAAGATAGGAATGTATTATAAACCATCTTCTGTGATTTCAGAACATGCCGAATACAATAAAATTACTGCGGAATATTCGGCAGATTTATTCAAGGGTGTTATAGCAACACCTGTAAGCGTAATTGCTTCTAAGGCTTTGTCTTTTGGAGAAGCGTATAAAAGTGCTAGAGCAGCTGGTTTAGATTATTTTATTCTTCTTTCTTTTGATGAAGGGGCGAGAGATGTTTCTTTAGGCTATGAATTATATTCTGCAAGAACAGGAACAAAACTGCTAGAAAATTCGCTGTATGCAACCGCAAATGACCGGTATGCGAATGTTCTAAGAAGGTTTTGCAATGAAATTTTAAGCCATCTTACTGTAAAAGCAAAAATTCTGGATAGAGATGGAAAAACGCTTCTTGCCGACATAGGAAAATCCGAAAATGTTGTTGAAGGCGCTGTTTTTGATGTTGTAAGAAGAAACAGTATTTTAACGGCTTCTAGTTCGCTCGGACTTTCTTATACAGCTGACAATATTTTAGGTAAGTTTACAGTTACTTCTGTAGGGGAAGAAGTAAGCGAAGGCCTTTTAGAATACAAAGGCTTTTACGATAGAGTAAATAAGGGCGACGAACTGGTTTTAGCCTATATGCCGAATTCGGATGAGCAAAATGCAAAAGAAAAAGATTCAAGCGTAATAAATGCAGCTCCTTCTGCAGATATGAATGGTAATTCCAGTCAAAATCAAAATGCAATGGGTTTAACAGCTGAAGACTTAGGAGCAAGAAGAACACCTTCTTTTATTGATATTATAAGAAGTATCCGCTAATAAAACTAAACTTGACTAGGTCTTTTGCGCAAGTTTCTTGACCATGCGTTTTTATAGTTGAGGAATTGAATATTTTTCCAAAGAAGAATCTATCCATTTTTTAGTCAGCGAAGGGTACTTGTTGTATACAAGGATAAATGTTTTAACAGCTTTGTCGTATTCGCTGTTAAAATAGAACGATTGTGCAAGATAAAATGTCGCTCTGTCCGTAACTGTCTCTGAAAGATTTGTTTCTAGCAGCTTTGAAAGTTGTTTAGAAGATTCTTTGTATTCTTTTTTTATAAAACTTGTTCTAAGAACATCGAATAAAAGATAATCGTCGCCGCCTGCAGGCGAAATTAAGTCTTCTTCAAAAATATATGGAGCAAGATTTTTAGTTTTAGAAGCTTTTTTAGTTCCTGCAAGTTTTTTTGCCACAAAAAGAGTTTCTTCGTTCATATTTACTTTCTTTTTATTTTTTTCGCCAGTTAAATCTAGGTATGGCAAAGGCATTTCGCGTAAAGTTCCCTGTGCAAGAGTTTTTTCTTCTTCAACTTTTTTTTCATTATAGGATTTTTGTTGAGCTATTTTTACGTGAACTCCATTTACAGTTGAGTTAATAGAAGGCAAGATTATATCGTAATTTCTGCCAGCAGTTTGCGCAATTACCGCATAGTAGTAGTCGTTAAAATCTGCTACAGAATCGGTCCATGCTGTGTCAATATTTGAAAGAACCGTTATCGGCGAATCGTTGCAGATGTCTGAATAAGTTCCTATAGGCTTTTTACTTCTGTAGACAAGAATTTTTTCAATTTCTGGCCTAGGCGAACTTGGAATAGACCATGTTATAGTAATTTTATTAGAATCTGAAAAAACTGCGTTTACATCTGTTAAAATAGGTTGTTCTGCAAAAAGCATAAAAACTGCAAAAAACTGGGCAATAATAAGAAAAGTATTTTTTTTGTTCATCGTTTTATAATAATCCACATATTGCGTAAAATCAAGTTCTGAAGTTATTCCGAGCTTGTTGCCTTAAAATCGTAAACTCTAAATTGTAAAATTTTCTGTGATTGCTCAAACTAAGCGTTTTGTTTATACTAAAAATATGAATAATTTTCCACGTGTATTTTTAAAATCAAAAGAAGAAACAGAAATTCAGCAAGGATTTCCATGGTGTTTTAACAACGAAATTTCTCATATAAAGTATAGAAAATCGGAATGTGATGAATGGCAGTTAAAATCTTTAGAAGAAGCTGCAGTTAAAAATGGAACAATAATTGAACTTTATACAAAAGCAGGCGGTTTTTTAGGAACAGGAATATTTAACAAGAATTCAAAAATTACTGTAAGGATTATATCTGGCGAGCATGCTGACAAGGTTGTAGAAAACACGCAGTTGTTTTGGGAAAAACGAATTTGTGATGCTGCGAACATAAGAAGATTAAAATATGCTGAAAACGACTCTTATAGGCTTGTTTTTGCAGAAGCTGATTTTATTCCTGGTTTTATATGCGAACGCTATTGCGACGAAAATAAAAAAGTGATTTTGGTTGTACAGTTTCTTGCAATGGCTTGCGAAGTCTTTAGAAACGAAATTCTGTCGGCCTTAAAAAAGTGCTGTTCTCCAAATGCAATTTACGAGCGTGATGATGCTGACGTTAGAAAAAAAGAAGGTTTGGAAGAAAAAACAGGTTGGTTGCTCGGTTCTGGAAAAACTTTAATTACAATTGTTGAAAATGACATAAGATTAAATGTTGATATAGCAAACGGGCAAAAAACGGGCTATTTTTTGGATCAAAAAGATAACAGAAAGGTCGCTAAAACTTTTTGCCATGGAAAAAAAGTTTTAGACACTTTTACGCATACTGGAGCATTTGGGCTGAATGCATTTAAGGCAGGCGCTAAGCAAGTCGTTTCTGTTGATATAAGTTCAGAAGCTGTAGAGATGGTAAATAAAAACATAGCTTTGAACAGTGCCCAAAATAATATGAAGGCAGTTTGCGCAGACGTTTTTGATTTGCTAAAAAACTATGAATCTTCTGGAGAAAAATTTGATGTTATAATTCTAGACCCGCCTGCGTTCACAAAAAGCGCAAAGGCTATTCAAAAAGCATACGGTGGCTATAAAGAAATTAATTTGCGTGCAATGCGCCTTCTAAATTCTGGAGGAATTTTAATTACTTGCTCGTGTTCTTATTTTTTTGATGAGCACTATTTTTATGATATGCTTATGCATGCGGCTATGGACAGCCATCGCCGGGTCCAAATTCTTGAAAAAAGAGGCGCAGGAATGGATCACCCCATTCTTTTAGGCTATCCAAAATCTGAATATTTAAAATGCGCAATATGCAGGGTGATGTAGTTTTTCTATGGAAAAATATAATTGTATTGTAGTTCTTGGACCTACCGCTGTGGGAAAAACCTCTATAGGAGTAGCTCTTGCCGGGATGCTGGGTGGAGAAGTCGTTTCCGCAGATTCTAGGCAAGTTTATAAAGGCCTAGATCTTGGTTCTGGAAAGGATTTAAAAGACTATTTTTATAATGGCAAACCCGTTCCATATCATCTTATTGATATAGCGACTCTTGATAGTGAATACAATGTATTTAATTATCAGCAAGATTTTTACAAAGTGTTTGCTAACCTGGCAGAACAAAAAATTCTTCCTGTTATTGTTGGCGGAACAGGACTTTATTTAGATGCCGTTATAAGAAACTATGAGCTTGTTGATGTTCCAAAGGATTATGAGCTTAGAGAAAGACTTTCTTCTAAATCTTTAGAAGAGCTTGGAAATATGTATTTAAAATTAAAGCCTGATTTGCACACAAAGAATGACCTTTTAGAGCGGGAGCGCATTATACGAGGCATAGAAATCTATTGCGGCACGCACGGAAAAAAGGCGGAAGAATTAAAGAAAAATATGCATCCTCGTCCTGATGTTCAGCCTCTAATAATCGGAACAACATTTGAGCGCGAAAAAATATGGCAAAATATTTATAGCCGCCTTGAAGAACGGTTAGAGCAAGGCATGATTGAAGAAGTTGAAAATCTGCATAAGTCTTACAGTTGGGAACGCCTTGAAAAACTTGGTCTTGAATACAGGTACTGCTCACTTTTTATTCAAAATAAAATTCCAACTTTGAAGCAGATGAAGGAACAGCTTTTTATTGCTATCAGGCAGTTTGCAAAACGCCAAGAAACTTGGTTTCGTTTTATGGAAAAAAATGGTGTAAAAATAAATTGGCTGCCTTCTGTTCAAGAAAAGCAGCCTAGAATTGATGCCGCGCTAAAACTTTCTTTTAGCGCAGGTTTTAGTCAGAATTAAAGATTATAAAGTTTAAGGCACAATAAAAACTTTTGTAAAAATTCTGCCTTTGGCAAAAATTAAGCAGAAACTGCGATTTTTACGCTTTCCTGAATTTCTGTTAAATAGCCCGTTCTTAAGCAACATTCGAAAAGTTCTTTGCTTAAAAAGTCTGTTTTTATATCATTGTATCCGTCAAGGTCTCTTACTATGCGGATTATATAGCCATCTTCCATTTCTTGTACAATTGTCATGTAGTCGTTTTTGTTTCCTAAAGTTTTAAGCGAATATTTTTTCATAACATTTCCTCCCGTTTTATATGCCATACATTTATATATTCGGTATTATAAAAACAAAATTTAGTTTAAAAGTTGACTTTTTTAGCGAATTTACAACTTATGAAGAATATTTTGCAATTAATAAAAAATTCTACTTTCGACAGTTTAGTCTTTTTTTTATTTATAAAAAGTGCTATGTTTTATTCATGAAAAAAATATCATTTTGGATTTATTTAACTTTAATTTTATCTATCGTTTTTTCTTTGTTTTCAGTTTCTTTTAAAGCAGATATTTCTTTATTAGCTTTTCCCTTAAGTTTTGCTTTTACAGCAATTACTTGTTGGTTCTTGTATTTTAAGTTTTATAAAAATAAAGATTTTTTATTTTTTAAAACTTCTTTTAAACTTTTAGAGTATCTTCCCTATGTGCTTTTGTGTTCTTTTATAGTAAGAAGGGCAGGTAAGACAGGAACCTGTTTTTGGTACGATATTGTTACAGTTTTATTGTGGTGTGCAATTTTAGTTTCTAGAAAAGTTCTTTTATACTATATCAGTCCAAAAAGAGTTTTAGGGCTAGAGCCTTCCTGGAAAAAGTATGAGCAAAAGCTTTCTGAAAAATATACAGGAAAAAAACGGCTTGTATACGAAGTTTTAAGTTGGATAGATGCAATTCTTCAAGTTGTTTTTATGCTGTTGTTATTCCAAATTTTTATACTTCAGCTTTACGTTATTCCTTCAGAATCAATGGTTCCTACCTTTCTTGTAAATGACAGAGTTGCAGTTTGTAAAGTTGCAAGCGGACCAAAGTTTCCTCTGACAGAAGTTGGCTTGCCTACTGCTAAAAATTATAAGCGTGGCGATATTGTTGTTTTTAGAAATCCTCACTATTCAATGGACAGAAAGTCTGAAGTAAAGACTGTCGTTGGTCAGATTGTCAGCATGCTTACCTTTACAAAAGTCAATATCAACGTTGATTCAAGAGGAAATCCAAAAGCGGATCCATTGGTAAAAAGAATTTGTGGTATTCCCGGCGAACAATTGATGATGCAAGATGGAATTTTATATTCTAGAACTTCTGAAAATTCTGACTTCAAGCCTGTGCAGTTTGATTCAAAATATGCAGCTTGGAATTTGAACTCTGAAAGTGAACAGTTGAAAAGAAAGATACAAATTCTTCCTCTTTCAAAAGAAGACTATGAACTTATGATGGAAATTGAACATGAACGCAACTCTTTGAATGTAGAAGAGCTTTCAGAGCAATGTAAAAAACTTGCTGAAAAATTTAGGCAAGTTTCTACTTCAAAATCAAAAATCAGTGGAAACTTCTCTTTCAATATGAATGTAAACAATGCTCTTGAAAATGTTCAGTCAATTATGATTTCAGAAGGAGCTTGCTCCTGGTTTGAAAATTTTATGACTTCCTGGATAAAGGATTTCTCTTTAGGTTTGGATTTTAAAGGTGATTTGTATGCACAGGCAAATTATAAGCTTAATTTAATGCTAAAAAAATCGTTTGGTTCTTATGTCGTTCGATATGCACAGTTACTAAACGTTCCGTCATACGAACTGGCAAACGATTCTGAACTTATAAATTGTGCATACAGTTTTAGAAAGCTTCTTTTTTACTGTAGCTTGCTAGACCAGCGAAATATGCCTGTTTTTCCTGAAAATACACAAGACGGCTCTCCATCTTACATTCCCCAGAATTGCTATTTTATGATGGGGGATAACAGATTTAATTCTTTAGACATGCGTCATTCCTATAAAGTAAAAAATATTTCCTTGACAAAGTTTGATTCATACTCGTTTGAATATCCGTCAAATATGGAACCTCGCTATGTTAATAAAAAATTTATATTAGGATTTCCGTTCTTGCGTATATGGCCTTTAAGTCGTTTTGGAAAAATAAAGTAAAAACTGAATGGAGAGTTTTATAAAGCTATTGATATAAAAAGGTTTCTCATTGCTTTATATAGCCCGAATGTCGAGTTTTCAGAAAAATAAACAGAAGCGTAAGCGAAGTTACAATTTGTGAAGACTTTGTGCGATTAGAACAATTAAAGTTGTGTAGCAACTCAACTCCGTTCAAACGAACTGCGGCACAACCGTCTGAACAAATTGTAAACTCGCTGAAAGCTTTTTTTTATAACTTTTATAAAAAACTCGAAGTTCAGGCTATATAAAAATAAAAACGGCTTAGTCAAGAAACACCTTTGCTGAAGGACTTGACTCAGCCGTTTTCAAATTTATTCAAAGCTTACTGTATTTTATAAAATTTGACCTTTGTTTTATTAGTTAGAAGATGGCTCTTATGCGTTTCTTCCGCAACAGTGCTTGTATTTTTTTCCGCTGCCACAAGGACAAGGATCGTTTCTTCCTACTTTTGGCTGTGTTCTTCTAACTGTAATAGATTCTCCCTGTGTGCGTCTTTGCATAGGGCTTGCCATTGCGCTTCTTCTAGCTTGCTCTCCGCTCATTTGCACAGAGGCTTGTCTTCCCATCGCTTGCGAAATGTTGCCTGCTTCAGAATGTGTTGCATTCATTCCGTTTTGCATTTTCATTGCAGCAAGTCGCCTTTGCTCTTGCGCTTCTGGACTTAATTGAATCCTTACTTTAAACACTCGGCTCATTACAGAATTTCTTATAGAATCCAACATCTCATCAAACATATTGAATCCGTCGATTTTATATTCTGTAAGAGGGTTTTTAGAGCCGTAAGAGCGTAGGCTTACAGCTTCTCTTAAGCCTTCAAGAGCTTCCAATTGATCAAGCCACTTTTTATCTATAGTTTGAACATACTGGTAGCGAATGAACATATTAAGATTTTCTTTTCCAACTAGAGTTTCTTTTTCGGTAATATCGTTTTGTAAAACAGATTCAAGAGCATCTGCTGTAAGTCTTTCAGTTGGAAGAGCAACACCAAATGTGTTCTTTATTTCATCATTTAAAGAATTTATTGCATCTTCTTGTTTTGTACGACCTAGATGGCTGTAGTCATAGAATATTGATTCAACAGCGTCTCGAGCATTGTTCATAACTCTGTCCGCAAGGTTTTCATCTGCAAGGATTTCATCTCTTTGGCTATAAATAACAGATCTCTGCTCGTTTAGAACATCATCGTAATCAAGAAGGTGTTTTCTTATTTCAAAGTTTCTGTCTTCAACTTTTTGCTGCGCTTTTGCAATTCCTTTGTTCAGCCAAGGGTGGTCAATAGGTTCTCCAGGCTGCATTCCTATGCGGGTCATAATGTTTTTCATTCTGTCGCCGCCAAACAGTCGCATAAGGTCATCATCCATAGAAATAAAGAATTTGCTTCGGCCAGGATCTCCTTGTCTACCAGAACGACCTCTAAGCTGATTGTCTATACGTCTTGATTCGTGCCGTTCAGAGCCTATAACGTAAAGTCCACCGCAAGCTTTTACTTCTTCGTTGTCTTTTATCCATTTTTCTTTTTCGATTTTTAAAGCTTCGTTGAATTGTTCTGGAGTGGCATTTGTTCCTGCGCGCTTTCTAGCCCTAAATTCCGGGTTTCCACCAAGCTTAATATCTGTACCACGGCCTGCCATGTTTGTCGCAATTGTTACAGCGCCTTTTGCACCAGCTTCTGCAATAATCATAGCTTCTCGCGCATGGTTTTTTGCGTTTAGAACTTCATGTCTAATTCCTTTTTTTGTAAGCAGGCTTGAAAGCAATTCTGATTTTTCAACAGATACAGTACCTACAAGAACTGGCTGTCCCTTTGCATGAGCCTGCTGTATTTCTTTGCAGATTGCTTCCCATTTGTCCTGCTCGTTTAGGTAAACTTCGTCGTTTTCATCGATTCTTGCTACAGGTTTGTTAGTAGGAATTGCAACTACATCCAAGTTATAAATTTTATTAAATTCAACCTGTTCTGTGGCGGCTGTACCAGTCATTCCCGAAAGCTTTTTATACATTCTGAAGAAGTTCTGAAAAGTGATGGTGGCAAGAGTTCTGTTCCTTTGAGCAATTCTTAAGTGTTCTTTTGCTTCGATTGCCTGGTGCAAACCGTCGCCGTAGCGCCTGCCTTCAAGCACACGTCCCGTAAATTCATCTACGATTTGAACTTTTCCGTCTTTTACAAGATAGTCAACATCGTTTTTGTAGAGCTTGTGCGCTCTTAAGGCTTGAGTAAAGTAGTGAACATATTCAAAGTTTTCTTCGTCAACAACTTTTGAATCCGCAGATATTAAATTGTGCTTGTGAAGAATCTCGTCGATTTTGTTGATTCCCGCATCAGTAAAAGAAACTCTTTTTGATTTTTCGTCAAGTTTGTAGTCGCCTTTGATGTTCTTGCGCGCTGCAGGATCCATGTCAACTTCGTCAGGATATTCTCCCGTTTTAGGGTCTTTTTCGACTTCTGTAAGTTCGTCTACATATTTGTCTACTTCGTGATACTTGTATGTATCGTCTTCGCCCTGTCCTGAAATTATAAGAGGTGTTCTCGCTTCGTCTATAAGAATAGAGTCTATTTCGTCCACGACGCAGAAATTGAATCCTCTTTGAACTTTGTTCTGAAGGTCAATCTGCATATTGTCTCTTAAGTAGTCAAAACCGAATTCGTTGTTTGTTCCGTAAGTTATGTCGCAGTTGTAAGCCTGTTTTCTAGCTTCGTTGTCCATGTCTGAAAGAATTGCGCCTACTGTTTGACCAAGATATGCATAAACCGGTCGCATCCAGTCGGAGTCACGGCCAGCAAGATAATCGTTTACTGTAACTACGTGAACACCTTTTCCGCTAAGTGAGTTTAAGTATACGGCAGGAACGCACATAAGCGTTTTTCCTTCACCAGTTTTCATTTCTGTTATTCTTCCTGAATGAAGAACTAGAGAACCCATAATCTGAACATCGTAAGCTCTTTCTCCAAGAACACGGAAAGCTGCTTCTCTAGCAAGTGCAAAGGCTTCTGGCAAAATATCATCAAGAATTTCGCCTTTTGCAAGGCGTTCTTTAAATATTTGTGTTTGCTTAGGAAAATCTTCTGCTTTAAGACTTTTAGCCCATTCTTCTTTTGCATTGATTTTTGCAAGTGTCGGACGCAGTTTTTTTACGTCTCTTTCGTTTTGTGTACCAAAAATAGCTGTTAAAACTTTATCTACTAACATAATGCTTCTATTTTAATTATTTTTTTGACTATAGTAAAGAATAAAATATGTCAAATGCTGAGTTTTATAAAAAACTTGCCTTTCAACCCTTTTGTAAAATAATAGGCAAGTAAATTCAAGTAGCCCAAATAGCCCGAATGTTGAGTTTTTTTATAAATTGTAAAAAAAACGCTTTCAGCGACTTTCCAAGGTTTGTTTACTAACCCTTGCTGCAGATGGTTGTGCTCTAACGAAGTTTGAATTGGTTTGGGTTGCTATGCAACCTTAATCGTTCTTATCGCACAAAATCTTCACAAATTGTAAATTCGCTTACGCTTTTGTTCATTTTCCTAATAACTCGAAGTTCGGGCTAAATAGATTGACATTGATTTAAGATAATTTTATTCTCTAAAAATATGAAGAAAAAAACTTTTTCAGTAATTCTTTTTTTTGTATGTTGCATAGGTTTTTTCGTTTCTTGCCATAAAAATGGAAAAATACAATCGATTTCCGAAGATTCGCTTTTTTCTATAGAATATGGAAATTTTGAAGAGCAAATAAATCTTTTTAATCTTAGTAAGCCTGGTAATATAAAAACATCTATTTTTATGAGGGATGGTTTTTTTTACATTGTAAATGGTGAATCTCAAAAAATTCTTTCCATGAATTCCTATGGTGATTTGTTGTCTTTGTATTACAACGAAGATTTGTATCCTGAATCCAAAAAAGGGCTGCCAGAAAAATCCCCTTTAAAAATATGGAAACCAGTTTCGTACCCTTTTGATGTAACAGGAAAAATAACTGTTGATTCTAGAAAGTATATGTATGTGGTGGCTAATGTTCCAAGAGATAGGTATGAACAGGATGAAGACGAAAATCTTTTGTACAGCCAGGTTGTCCTTAGATTTTCTAGCGACGGTTCTTCTGTTGATTATCTTGGACAGCAAGGACCTGGTGGAACGCCTTTTCCTTATATAAAAGAAATTTATACAACCGAAAACGATGAGTTAGTCGTTGTGTGCACAACAAATGTAGGTCTTACAACCTTTTGGTTTGCAACTAATGGATTTCTTAGATATAAAATTCCTATATCTATAAAGTCTGCTCCAAAAATTAATTCAGAATCTTTGAGCGATGTTAATCCAGATTCAGTTTTTGTTACCATAGAAAATGCTGTTCCTGACTGCTATGCTCTTAGGCTTTATATAAAAGTTGACTATTCCGTTGCATTAATCGATGAAGAATCTAAAGTTCAGTCTGGAATCGATTATAGGGAATCTTATATTCTGCCTTTGAATGTAGAGACAGGAAAGTATGGAGAGCCGCTTGCGCTCCCGCCGTTTGAACAGTCAGTTACAGAAGATTTTAGCAAAATTACGTATAAGTTGCCTTATGATTTTCTTGGTGTTACAAAATCAGGATGGCTTTTCTTTATAATAACAGCTGAAGATGGATTTAACATAGAAATGCTGCAGCCTGTTACGCAAATTGTTCAAAAAAGGCATCTTGCGGTTAACCACAACGAAACTTTGTATTATTCTTTGTGCCTTTCCCACGATGGAATTATTTCTGCCCTTTTAGCCGAAAAGAATTCTGCAAAAATTGTTTGGTGGCGAACAGATTCTTTAATAGATACTGTAATAAAATAGGTGTTTTTTATGGATTTCAAAAAAATTGACGAAGGTTTTGCAGATGGGGAAGAAAATCTTCATTTTTATTACAATCGGGAAGAAAGAATTGCAAAGGCTCCTAAAAATGTTCAGGATTACTATGCAGGCAAAGGAGCGCAGCCTGTAAAAGGTCTTTTTCGTTCTTTGTTTTCAAATAAAGGCAATCGCTTTATGTTTGGCACTGTCGCCATACTTGCGGCCTTTGTATGGATCTACAGTTTTATGCAAAAAAGGGAAGGAATACAGATTGCTGATACCAAAGTTGAAGTTTCTGCATTTTCCTATGCAGATGAAATTTTTGCAAGTGTAAAACTAAATAAACTTGAAGATGATTCAGAATTTAGAGATAAAGTGCTTCCTGTGAGCGTAAAGTTTTCTGCAATAGAAAACAATTCTGCTATTTGTGATGAAAAAGAACTCTTTGGTGAATATAAAGGAGAAGAAGTTTTTTTTAGGACAAAATTTTCTAACTATGATATAATAAAAATTCAAGTAACTCTTTTTGTTGGTAATGAAAATAAAGAAATCACTGTACCTGTTGAAAAAAAATAGTCAAGTAACCTAGGAGGACGAATTATGCTTCAGTTCTATTTTTTGTCTGTTCTTTTTAATCTTTTTGTGGGACTAATTTTATTTTATGGAAAAAATACTCATGAAAAAAAGATTGTGCCTGCAAAAGAAGGCGAAGACCTTTCTTTTTTAGATGAAGATTTTAAGCCTAGTGAAAAAAACGATTCTTCTGAAAATCCTAATTTTTTTAAAAAACTGTTTGGAAATATTAGTATTGAAAATGACAGTTTGTTTTATTTAGTAGTAGGAGTTCTTTCGGTTTTTGTTGCTATTATAAAATTGCTTTCTCCTGTAAAAGGAATTGCTATTTTCGGCGACCTTTTTCCATCTGTTACAGGTATTTTAGGCGGCGGAGTCGTTTTGTTTAATTACTTTTCAGAAAATTCGTCTACAGAAATAAAATTGCCAAGTTTTTTTCACAAACTATTTGTAGAGTTTCAAAAATATATAGGAATTGCTTGTATCGTTGTTGCTGTTATTCATTTTATAATTCCAGGAGCTTTGTTTTTGTAATGAGCGCATCTATTGCTTGTATTGTATATAAAGATTCTAAAGTTTTAATAGCTCATAGAAATCCTGTAGGAGATATGGGAGGGCGATGGGAATTCCCTGGAGGAAAACTTGACGCCGGCGATGACGATTTTTCTGCTATAGTAAGGGAAATGCGAGAAGAATTCGGTGTAAAAGCCTTTCCTAAAAATAAGATAACATCGTGTGCCTTTGAACATAAAAACAAACAGTGTTCTTTGAATGCTTACTTGGTTGAACTTGAACACGACGGCATTAAAAAGCCTTTTTCGCTTACAGAACATACTGAATATAAATGGGTGGATCCAAAAATTATCCCTGCTCTGAACTTTGTTGATTCTGATTTAAAAATTTATCCTGCTGTAATGGAGTATCTAGAAAATCTAAAATGAAACAAAAAATTGTCTTGTTTTTTCAGATTTGTTTGCTATTTTGTTTTATTAGTTGTAATCGCAATCAAGAAATAGTTTTTGACTCTTCTCAGCCGCTTGCTCTTTGTCCTGATGTTCAGTGGGCGGTAGTTATAGACCCTTACGTTTCTTTTCGCCAGGAAATTGGTTGGAATAGTATAGTTGAAGGGCACTGCAGAAAAGGGGCGATACTTCAAGTTCTAGGAAGAAATGTCGTTTCTAGTAAAGACGTTTGGTATTTATTCGATGAAGGCTGGCTTCCAGAAAGTTCAATTTCAGTGTTTTCAAATAGATATAAGGCAGAAAGTTTTGCAAAAACTCAAGGATTGTTATGGCAATGATAATAGCAGAAATTGGAACTAGCCATGAAGGTGACGAAGAAAAAGCTCTTAAACTTATAGATTGCGCAGTTTCTTCTGGTTGCGATGCTGTAAAGTTTCAATGGGTTTATGCGGACGAAATTCTTCATCCTAAAACAGGTTTTGTAAATCTGCCTACAGGAAAAATTCCTTTATACGAACGCTTTAAGCAGCTTGAATGTCCTGCTGAATTTTATAGCAAAATGAAAGATTATGCTCATTCAAAAGGTGTAAAATTTGTTTGTTCGCCGTTCGGAATAAGAAGCCTTCATGAGCTTGCGGATATAAAACCCGATTTTATAAAAGTTGCCAGTCCTGAATTAAACCATTTTCCAATGCTAAATGAACTATCTCATTACGATTTTCCGATTATAGTTTCTGCAGGTGTTTCTCTTCTTTCTGATATAGAAAATGCTCTTTCTATTTTGAAAAAAAATCAAGTTACGCTGTTGCACTGTATTACAAGTTATCCAGCCCCAGAATCTGAATATAATTTAAAACTTATTGAAAATTTAAGCAGAATTTTTGGAGTTCCAGCTGGTGTTAGCGACCACAGTTTAGACCCAATCCTTGTTCCAGTGCTTTCCATTATGTGTGGAGCGACCGTAATAGAAAAGCATATAACTCTAAGCCGGCTTACAATGGGACTTGATGATCCTGTTGCATTAGACGGCGAGCAGTTTTCATTAATGGTTCATTGCGTTCATCAAGCGCAAGCGGTTTTAAATCGCTATGGCAAAGAAAAAGGCAGGTTAGAAATTTTAAAACAGCTTTCCGAAAGTTATGCTGAAGAGCAGATTTTTGCAGTCCTAGGCGATGGTGTAAAAAAACTTGCCTGTTCAGAAGAAAAAAATTACGGAAGAACTAATAGAAGCTTGCACTACACAAAGGATTTAAAATCTGGAGATTCTGTTTCAGAAGAAAATATTGCTGTTTTAAGAACTGAAAAAGAACTTTCTCCTGGAATAAGTCCAAAATACTTAAAATACATTTGCGGGTATAAGCTTTGTAAAAACGTTTCTTCTGGCGATGGCGTTCAGTTTTGCGACTTTATGGCTAAATAGAGCAATACTCTTTTATTTTTAAAAGCCCCTTTATAGTAAGTTCTTTGTCTATGCAGTCAAAAATTTCAGTTATCGGCGCAAGCATTGAATTTAGTCCTCCTGTTGCCATGACTTTTACAGAGGAAGCTTCTGTCCGGCTTTCTTTTTGCATATCTTCTTTCATGTTCTGAATCATTGATTCCACTAAGCCTTTGTAGCCTAATACAATTCCCGACTGAACGGATTCAACAGTGTTTTTTCCCAAACTTGAGCGAGGAATGTCTAAAGAAATTGCGGGAATTTGAGCTGTGTTTGCAAACAATGAATTAAACGCCGTTCTTATGCCTGGTGCAATTGCGATTCCTGCAATATTTGCATTTTTATCTACTGCTGTAAAAGAAAGAGCTGTTCCAAAATCTGCAACTATGCAAGGACCTTTAAAAGCTTCCCATGCAGCAACCGCGTCGCATAAAAGATCTGTTCCTATTTCATGAACCGCCGTTGAAGGAACCTTTACAGGTAATTTTTTATATATGGATGGTTCTACTATAAAAGGTTTTTTGCCAGTTATGTTTTGGCTGACGTTTACAAAAGGTCCCGTTAGAGCTGGAACTACCGTACTCATGACTACATCGTCAATTTGTTTAAAATTAATGCCAGCATCCCTGAAAAGAGGTCGAAGAATACTAAAATATTCATCTCCAGTTCTTTTTGAATCTTTGCTTATTCGCCATTGATGGACAATTGAATTTTTTTCACAAAGAGCGACTTTTATGTTTGTGTTTCCAATATCAAATGCAAGAATCATATATCTTATATTTTATGGATTTTATTGCAACTTGCAAGTTTTTTGTGTTAATATAATAGAATATGAGCGATTTAATTCAACCTAGAGTTCTTAAAGGCTTCCGGGATTTTTTGCCAGAAGCTGAAATTGGAAGAACGAATCTTACAGAAAAAATTACACAAGTTTACAGATCTTTTGGATTTGTTCCTATTGATACGCCGGTTCTTGAATATACAGAAATTCTTTTGCGAAAAAGCAACGGCGAGACAGAAAAGCAGGTTTTCCGCTTTGAGGACAATGGTGGCCGCGATGTCGCATTGCGTTTTGACCTTACAGTTCCTTTCGCGCGTTTTACGGCTGAGCATAAAAATGAACTTTATTTTCCGTTCAAACGTTATCATATTGCGAAAGTCTGGCGCGGAGAAAAACCGCAGGCCGGCCGTTACCGTGAATTTGTCCAGTGCGATATTGATACAGTCGGTTCAGACAGCGCTGCAGCCGATTTTGAGATTCTGAATGTGATGAAGGCGGCTTTGAATGGAATTGGCGTTGAAAATATTACAATCCATGTGAATCACCGCGGAATTTTTAACCGTTTTCTTGCTAATCTTGGCGTAAGCGAAAAAAGCGAGGATATTCTTCGTTCTGTTGACAAGCTTGCGAAAGTCGGCGGGGAAGAAGTTCTAAAAGAACTTAATGAATTTACTGGCGATGAAAAAAAGGCTGAAAAAATAATTGAATACATTTCCAGCAAAGGCTCGTTTGAAGAAATCCTTTCAAAAATCGAGTCGCTTGCCGGTGGCGCAGATTCGGACACTCAACGTATGCGCGACATATACGAAATGATGAAAGCAGCTGGAATTGAAAAAACTTATGTTCTTGACCCAAGCATTACGCGCGGACTCGACTATTACACAGGCGTTGTGTACGAAACTTTCCTGAACGAACTTCCTTCAATCGGTTCTGTTTGTTCTGGCGGCCGCTACGACAATCTTGCCGGTCTTTACATGAAGGAAAAAGTTCCTGGTGTTGGCGCTTCTATTGGAATCGACAGGCTTATTGCCGGACTTGAACAGCTTGGTGTTTTCAAGGCTAACGGAAGTTATCTTGATGCTGAAATTTATTGCCTTGATGCAAAAAATTCAATTTATTACCAGAAAGTTGCCGCAAAACTCCGCTCTTTGGGAATAAATGTGGAAGTCTTTCCGGATGCAAAAAAAATGGCGCAGCAGTACGCTGTAACAACGGCAAAAGGCGTAAAATGGGGAATCATGCTTGGCGTAGAAGAAATAAAATCCGGCACAATTTCCTTAAAAAATCTTACGAACCGTGAAATTTCAGCCGGCCTTACCGCAGAAACAGCCGCTGAAATAATAAAGGCTGCAAGAGTTTAATAGCCTAAATGCCGAGTTTTTTATAAGTTGTGAAAAAACGCTTTCAGCGACTTTCCAATTTGTTGCAGATGGTTGTGCTCGCGCTTCGTTTGAATTGGTTTGGGTTGCAATGCAACCTTAGTCGTTCTTGTCGCACAAAATCTTCACAAATTGTAAATTCGCTTGCGCTTTTGTTCTTTTTTCTAGAAAACTAGACTTTCAATCTAATTAATAATAAAAGTGAGGTTGCGTATGGAAAATTCAGAATCAATTCTTATTCAAAAAGCGATGGAAATGCTGAAAGTTTCGTACGCACCGTATTCGCGCTTTTTTGTTGGAGCAGCATTGCTTTCAAAAAGCGGAAAAATTTATGGCGGCTGCAACATTGAAAATTCTGCGTATGGACCTAGCAACTGCGCTGAAAGGACTGCAATCTTTAAGGCTGTAAGCGAAGGCGAAAAAGATTTTGAAGCAATCTGCATTGTTGGCGGAAAAAACGGCAAAGTTGAAGATTTTTGTCCGCCGTGCGGAGTCTGCCGCCAGGTTTTGCGTGAATTCTGCGAGCCGGATTTTAAGATTATTTTGGCAAAGTCACTTACTGAATATAAAATTTTCACATTGGCGGAACTCTTGCCAGAAAGTTTTTCGCTTTCAAAATGATTGATTAGTCAAAACTTCGAGCTTTTTATAAATGTAAAAAAAAATCCCGCCATAACAGAAAAAACTTCCGTTTCGGCGGGATTTTTGAAAATTGTCAGTTTTTCAAGCGGTTAAGCCTGACCTGCAGAGCCGAATGCCTTGCAAAGGTCAATTACTTTTGCTGTGATTGCATCGAAGCCTGGTTTTAAAAGTTTGCGAGGATCGTATCCTTTTCCTTCCTTGTCTTTTCCTGCTTCAATGTATTTGCGTGTAGCAGCTGCGAATTCAAGCTGAAGCTCTGTGTTGATGTTTACTTTTGAAACACCAAGAGTTACAGCTTTGTGAACCTGGTCAAAAGGAATTCCTGAGCCACCGTGAAGTACAAGAGGTTTTCCGTCTACAGCATTATTGATTTCGCCAAGTCTGTCAAAGTTCAATCCTGCCCAGTTGGCTGGGTAAACGCCGTGGATGTTACCGATTCCGGCAGCAAGGAAGTCAACTCCAAGAGCAGCGATTTTCTTGCATTCTTCTGGATCAGCAAGCTCTCCGTTAGAAGCGACACCGTCTTCTACACCGCCGATTCCGCCAACTTCACATTCAACAGACATTCCCTTTGCGTGCGCAAGCTCAATGATTTCCTTTGATTTTGCAACGTTTTCGTCAAAATCAAAGTGTGAGCCGTCAAACATTACAGAAGTGAATCCGGCTTCAATAACTTTTTTTGCGCCCTCGTAAGTACCATGGTCAAGGTGAAGGGCTACAGGAACTGTGATTCCCATTGATTCGTAAAGATCTTTTACAAGATTTACAACTGTCTTGTATCCGCCCATGTATTTTGCCGCGCCTTCAGAAACCTGAATTATAGCAGGTGATTTTGCTTCCTGAATACCAGCAAGAATGGATTTTGTCCACTCAAGGTTATTTGTGTTGAATGCAGGAATTGCGTAGTGACCAGCGTGAGCTTTTTTTACCATTTCTACTGCTGAAACCAATGCCATTTTATGACCTCCAAAAATATTTCGATAATCGTGCGACTCATGGCCTTGCACAATTTTTTTTTCTGAAATTCTAAAAGATTTTCAGATTTGATTTAAGGTTTGTATAAATCTTAAATTTAACTCTTATCTATAATAATTCAAATTAAGTTGAATGTCGAGTTTTAAAATATAACAAATTGATGTATTTGACCGCTTAAACAATTTGACAAACTATTGTTGTGTAAATATAATTGTAATAATTATTTTTGCATTTGTTCCGATAATGAATAAGAGGCATTCCGCCTGATGTCGGAATGTAATATGTATATAAGGAGTTTTACATGAAAAAGGGCTTGAAAGTCTTTGTAAATCTAGCTCTTCTTTTTGTTCTTTGTATTCCGGCATTTAGCCAGCCAAGTTCAAAAAGTCAAGAGACATTTTTGATTGATAATTTTGATTCCGAAACGGAATGGTCTTGGACAGTAAATGCTAGCCGTTTTGTTGCTGAAGGTTATCCAAAAATTAGTTATTTTGATGGCATACCAAATTCATTAAAGGTTCTAACAAAATCTGATGTTGAACCAAAAGTTTTAGGCGTAAAGGTTGCTTTTAATAGAAAAGGTGATAACTGGATGGAGATTTTTCCTGTAAAAGACGGAAAAAACTATGAAATCCCTCTTATTGGAAGCGTTCAGCAAATTGACTTTTGGGCTTGGGGCGCAAATTATCTTTACTATCTAGAAGTTCTCGTTCGCGACGCAGATGGTCGTGTTCACGTGCTTCCTGCAGGAAACATGAGATTCAATGGTTGGAAAAATATGATTGTTTCTATTCCTGGTTGGATAAACCAACATTCAAGGCTTCGCTCCGGTCCAAAGAATCTTTCTTTTGTAGGATTTAGAGTTCGTTCAGATTCAGCAGAATTTGTTGACGATTTTACAATCTATTTTGACAACGTAAAGTATATGACAAATTCTCTTTCTTACATTTATGACGGTTATGAATTAAAGGATTCTGATTTTAGCAATGCTGAACAGGGATCTGCGGCTGGAAAAACCAGTGATTCTTCGTCTTCGGAGGCTAAATAATGAAAAAATACTTTGCTATTGCTTTGGTTGCTCTTTCAGCCGCTTGCATTTTTGCACAGAACAGTATTGTTGAAGAACCTAATCCTGAAGTTGTAGGAAATGATTCTGCAATGCAGGCTCTAACAGAAAATTCCTTAGACAAATTTGAAAGAGAAGGCTCTTGGAACGTACATATGTCTCCAGACTATGGTGTAATTTCTGCAAGAACTTTTGATGGAAATCCTGCAATGAAAGAGATGCTTCCAGAAGATGTTGAAGCTGGTGTTGAGGATAAAAAAGTTCTTGGTGTAAAAGTAGAATTCTTTAAAAGAGGGGTAAACTCTTTTTATATTACTGCACAGCGTCCTCTTGCAATTGAAGGAATTACAAAAACAATTTCTCTTTGGGTTTGCGGACGGAATCAAGATCATGACCTTTATGTTCTTGTAGAAGATTATTTTGGACGAAACTATGAACTTTACATGGGTTCTTTAGGTTTTAGCGGCTGGAAAAAGTTGACAGCTGTTGTTCCTCCTAGTCCTGATGGAGAACACGGAATTGTCCAGAAAAGCGCTTACTATGGAGACAAGCCTGGTCTTCGTGTAATTGGTTTTAGAGTTGATTGCAATCCTATGCTCGCTCGTGGAACTTATTATATGTATGTTGACGATTTGCGTTGTGTTACTGATGTTTACGATTACATTAACCGCGATTCTGATGATATGGCAGACAACTGGTAATTTTTAATAAGTATAATCTATAATTAAGAGCCGTCTTTTAGTTTTTGCTATTAAGGCGGCTTTTTTATTTACATAATGTATACACTTTTGCGTTTCCTTTCTTTTTGCGGTTTTCAATAATATTCATCTTTGCAAAAAGCCAAATCATAATTCCTGCTTCTTTTGATTCTTTTAAACCAATTTCATTTTTTATGGCGTTTTGAACATCTTTTACAGTAAAATTTTGAGGAATGTCTTTTGGAAGAAAATTTAAATAGTCGTTTGCCTGTGAAAAAGTTTGTGTTGAAATTATTTCCTTTAATATTTTATCTGTTTTTATCCAATTTTTTTTGAATCTTCTTCTTTTGTTTTCTGATTGGACATTTTCTTTTGTTCTTATTCTTTCTTCAATTGCTTTCACCATTAAAACTTCTAGGCAAAAGTTTTTTTCTAAAAGAATGGGATAAATTCCTGTTAATTGTTTAAAAATTGAATAAAGACTTTCTTTTTTTGGACTTTTTCGTTTGTAGAGTATTTCGCCTTTTTCGTCTTTTAGCAAAATGTATTTTTCAATGACTAAAGGAAAAACTGCTTTTATAGGCATCGAGTTTTCTAAAGTATCTTTTATTTTTGGAAGTAGTTTTGAAAGATTTCGAGTTTGAATTTCAATTACAGAGTTGTTTTTTGTAACAATGTCGTATATGTAGCCATTTAAATTTACTTCTGTATTTGAACCTTCTTCCAAGGAATACATTTTTTTTAAAGTTTTATGCATTGAACTTTCGTTGAAAGTGTTTATTCCCATATATAGCGTACCTATACAACTATGTGCATTTTTTTTAGTTTAAAAAAAATTTTTATTATTTTCGGTATTATTTTGTGTTGACTTTAGGAATTTTTTGTATAAAATAATAAATAAGTGGGAAAAAGTGGTAAATTGTGGTAGGTAGTGGAATTGAATTTGCTTACGGGTGAGTATAAAAATACTTTGGACGAAAAAGGAAGAATTTTATTTCCTTCTAAACTTCGTTCAGCAATTGCAGGAAATACTCTTGTCTGCACCCAGGCAATGGATCATTGTCTATGGCTTTTTACAGTTGAAGAATGGGAAAAGCTTTCTTCAAAACTTATGGAAAGTTCTTCTCCTTTTAACGAACGCAATAGGCTTGTTTTAAGAAGATTTATTGCGCCCGCCCAGGAAATTGAATTTGACAAGTCTGGTCGCATTTCAATTCCTCAAAGTCTTCGCGAGTATGCGACTCTTTCAAAAGATTGTGTGCTGCTTGGAGTTAATAAATATGTAGAATTGTGGGATTTGGATGCCTATAAGTCTTATTTAACTCAAACAGAAGATTCTTTCCGCAGTGCTGCTGAAGAACTGAACGGAATAAATTTTTAAAACGTAAGGGTGGGAAATTACGTGGAAATAATTCATACTCCAGTTTTGCTGGAACCTTGTCTTCAATATCTTAGTCCTCTGGGAGAAAAGTATGAAAATTCCGCATGGATGGTTGATTGTACCTTGGGAGAAGGCGGCCATTCAGAAGCTTTTCTTTTAAAATTTCCTACTCTAAATATTATTGGTATCGATGCAGATTCTGTTATTCAAAGCAGGGCAAAGGAACGTCTTGCAAGATTTGGAGACAGAATGCATTTTTATAACGGCTGGTTTAATGATTTTCATGAAAACTATCCAAATGAATATCCGAAACCAGATCTGATTCTTTTTGATCTGGGGATTTCGGTATTTCATTATGAACGTTCTGGCAGAGGTTTTTCTTTTAGATATGATGAGCCTTTGGATATGAGGCTAGATCCAAAATCCGAAAATGAGTCTGCTTGCGATATTGTAAATAATATGAGCGAAGCTGAACTTGCAAATCTTATCTATCTTTATGGAGAAGAAAAACTTAGCCGCCGTATTGCTCGCGGAATTGTGGAAGCAAGGCACTTCGGAAAGATTGTTTCGTCAAAGGCTCTTGCAGATATAATTTATTCTGTTGTTCCTGCAAGTTATAGGCATGGACCAATACATCCTGCTACAAGAACTTTTCAAGCTCTTAGAATTGCTGTAAACAGTGAGCTTAGGCATATTCCTAAGGCAATTCATAATGCATTTAACAATCTTAATGCGGGCGGAAAACTTGGCGTAATTACATTTCATTCGCTTGAGGATAGAATTGTAAAAACGTATTTTAAAAATCTTTCTAAGCAGTGCGTTTGTCCGCCAGAAGTTGCTGTTTGCAGATGTGGCGGAAAACCTTGCGCAGAACTTTTAACAAGAAAACCTATTGGTCCTACACAAGAGGAATGTGAGCAGAATTCTCCATCAAGAAGCGCAAAGCTTAGGGTTGTAAAAAAATTGCAAAATGCAAGTGAGTATCGTCTTTTGGGAGTAGAGGGATTTTAATGAAAGGAAAGAATAAAGAAATATTTTCTAAAATAAGCTTGTGCGTGCTTGCATTTCTTATTCCAGTTTTGCTTTTGGCTTACGGTGTTCAAGTTAGGCGATATTCTGAACTTTCGCGAGAAATTTCAGAATTAGAAACAAAACAGAAACGCTTGGTCGAACAGAATAAAAAACTTATAAGCGATATAAGCCTGCTTTCTAGCACAGACAGAATTGAAAATATGGCAGAAAATGAATTAGGTATGCATAAAGCCGAATCTGAAGATATTGTGCGCGTTGAAATTCCTGGAGAGAAAAAATGATAGAAAAAACTGAAAATCAAAACTCTTTGCTAAGTTTAAAAGAACTTGTTTCTGCCGTTTGCGGCGTCTTTGTAGGTTTTGCAAAAAGCGAAAAAGAATTTTATTTTTCCTCTGTTTGCACTGACAGCCGAAATGTTGTAAAAGGTTCTCTTTTTGTTCCTCTTATTGGGCAAAATCAGGATGGACACAAATATATTCCCCAGTCAATTGAAAAAGGGGCAACCGTTGTTTTTGTAAAAAAATCTGTATACGATTCAAATTCTGAAAAGTACATGAATCTTGCTGCAGAGTATACTAATGTTGCATTTATTGTTGTTGCAAATACTCTTTACGCTTTGCAAGATGCTGCAATGGCTTATGTGGCAAAATTTCCAAATCTTATAAAAGTTGCAATTACAGGCTCTAGCGGAAAAACTACAACTAAGGAAATGGTTGTAGCCGTGCTAAAGCAAAAGTACAACGTTGTTTATACGCAAGGAAATTTTAATTCTGAAACAGGGCTTCCTCTTTCTGTTTTTAATATAAGAAAAGAACATGAAGCTGGCGTTTTTGAAATGGGCATGAATCGCAAAAACGAGATTGCAGAAATTGCTGCAGTTTTAAAGCCAGAGTATGCTCTTGTTACAAATATTGGAACCGCTCACATTGGAATTTTGGGAAGCCGGAAAAATATTGCAATTGAAAAAAGAAAAATTTTTAAATATATTTCTGAAAGTGGAATAGCCTTTGTTCCTTCGGATGATGAGTTTTCAGATTTTTTAACAGAAAATGTAAAAGGAAAAGTTGTATTTTATGGCGAAAATGTTCCAGAAAGCATAAGCGGCGCTTCTTTTATTTGTGACAAAGGTCTTAATGGAACTGAATTTAGTCTTGACGGTTGTAAAATAAATTTAAAAACTCCAGGTCTTTATAATTACAGAAATGCTTTAGGAGCTTGTGCTATAGGAAAAGCTTTAAAAGTTCCTGTTGAAAAAATTAAATATGCGCTTGAAAATATTGATTCAGTTTTTGGCAGGATGGAAACTGTTCCTTTAATTTTAAAAAATGGTGTAAAAGTAATACTCTTAAAAGATTGCTATAATGCCAACCCTGATTCAATGAAAAGCGTTTTAGAATTTTGTGCATCCCTAAAAAATGTAGATAATAAAGTTTATGTTTTGGGCGATATGCTGGAACTCGGAGAAAAGTCTGCTCAAGAGCACAAAAATGCAGTGGTTAGAGCTATTGAGACAAATCCTGCTTTTTTAATTCTTATTGGAAAAGAAATGAAAAGCGGGTATCAAGTTGCTTTGAATTGCGGCTTTAAGAATGTAAAATACATTCCAGCTTGCAATGAAGAATCAATAGAAGAAGCTGGACTGGAAGTTTTGAATCATGCAAAAGAAAATGGATTAGTGCTTATAAAAGCGTCTAGGGGGATTTCGCTTGAACGCATTATAAAAGTTATTGCAAAAACGGAGAGCCTTAATGAGTAGCTATAATTTTTTTGCAGAGCGTTCGTTTGAAAGATATAAAAAGAGCGATTTAACTTTTTTAATTTCAGTAATTCTTTTGCTAGGATTAGGAATTTTTACTCTATTTTTTTCTTCTCAAAACTATGCGATGCGCATTTTTGATGATTCTTTTTATTTTGTAAGAAGACAGCTTGTTTGTATATCAATAGGAATCTTGCTTTTTTTAGTTTTAGCATTTGTTCCTCTTGAGTTAATAAAAAAATCTATTCCTGTTATTTTTGCTGTAACATTGGTACTGTGCATTCTTACTTGTATTCCAGGAATTTCCATCGAAAAAAATGGCGCTAGAAGATGGATAAAAATGCCTTTTGGTTTTACACTTCAGACTTCTGAGCTTGTGAAATTCACAATAATTATTTTTCTTGCAAATTTTTTTGATAAGCAAGCAAGCATTCCAAATCCAGAAGACCGAAATGTTGCCTCGGGCGTGTTTGTAATGCTTTTGTTTGTAGGGTTTGTTCTTGGCCAAAAAGATTTTTCAACATCTTTGTTTATTTTTTGCATCTGTTGTGCATTCTTTTGGCTGTGTGGCATGAAGATAAAATGGATTTGGGTTATTGGAATTATAGGAATTGGATTTTCAGTTTTCTTTATAGTAACTGAAGAATATCGAATGGAACGAATAATTGCATTCCTAAATCCTACTGAAAAGCAGCAGACCTCTAACTTTCAGAGCTTAGCTGCAAAAAGAGCTATTAGTTCTGGAGGATTATTGGGAGCTGGCATTGGAACTAGTTTAGTGCAGAGCAATAGTATTCCAGAAGTTCATTCAGACTACATTTTTGCAAGCTGGTCTGAAGCAATGGGATTTTTTGGAGTTTTGGCTTATTTTTCAGTTTTAGTTTTGTTTGCTGCTAGGGGAACTATAATTGCCTTGCATTGTACAAATCGTTTTGCAGCCTTTGCTTCTTTTGGATTTGTTTTTTCAATTGTAGCACAATCTCTTATGAACTGCGGGGTTGTTTGCGGTTTGCTCCCATCCACAGGAATTCCATTACCTTTCTTTTCTTTAGGTGGTTCTTCTATAATAGTAACACTTGCAATGTGTGGATTTGTACTAAACGCTAGCAGAGCTAATACCGAAAATGAAATTGAAGTAAAGGTATCTGATAATTACACCGAATTTACTAATATTGACAGCATTGATGATATTGTTGGAGAAACTTATGAGTGATTTAAGTCTTAGATTTGAAGATTATGATGAAGGATTTTTTCAGTCTGAAAAAAAAGACTTTGAAAGTGTTGAAAAAACTGAAAAATCTGATGATAAAATTGTAAAAGCTGTTAAAATTATTTTCGCTGTGCTTATCTCGTGCATAGTTTTGGAATTTTGCTTCTATATGTTTATTCGTCCTAGTCTTTCTGCCCCAAGAGTTTCTGTGTCTGGGCAAAGTTCTTATACTCCTCAAGAAGTTGTAGGCATGTTAAAACCTATGAATGTAAAAAACTGGTTTGACTTTGATGTAGAATCTGCAGTTTCTATACTTGCTAGCGTTAGCGGCTTTGATTCTGTGACTGTAAAAAAATCTTTTCCAGACAAAATTTATATTAGCATAGTAGAACGAGAACCAGTTGCAATGACTTTTATAAACAATAGTGGCAGAAGCATTCCAGTTCTAATTGATAAAAATGGAGTTATTTTTCCAGAAAGAAATAAAAAATCGTATGCTTCTTATATTCCTATTATTTCGGGATTGCCTGTGGAACATCTTACGGAAGGAATGAGAATTCCTATGAAATATAGAAGTCTTATTGATCAAATTTCTGTTATCAGGAGTATTTCTCAAAAGTATTTTGCAGCAATTTCTGAAATTTGTGTTGTCCCGAAGGAATATGGCAACTATGAGTTGGTTTTAATTCCTGTGGGTTCAAAAATAAAAGTTCTTACCGATCGCTCATTGAATGAAGACGCATTAAAGTATATGATGGTGGCACTTGATGTGGTAAACTCAATAGAACCCGATGTTTCAGAAATAGATTTGAGATACGGTTCTGTTTCTTACAGAAGAAAATGATTTAGGATTTTAAAAAAAACTAAAACGGCTGAGTCAAGCCCTTTCGCGTAAGCGTACCTTGACCAGGCGTATTCTTGCCAAGGGGTAAAGTCTAAATGGTAGTAGGACTTGACATAGGAACTAGTTGTATAAGAGTTGCTATAGGTGATTATGACGAAAATGGTGTTTTCAGAATTTTTGGCACATCGTCGGAAAAGTCTGTAGGTCTTAGAAATGGAAACATAGTAAATATAGAAGCTGCTTCTAATACAATTCGAAAAGCAATTGAAAATGCAGAGCAAAATGCTGGCGTTGAAGTTGCATCTTGTTTTGTAACAATTGGCGGAGACCAAATAGAAGGGCTTAACGCAACAGGAAAAGTTGCCGTTTCTAAAAAAAGTAAATCCCAGCAAGAAATTGGTCCTGACGATATTGCTCGCGTAAAGGAATCTGCAACCGCTGTTCAAATGTCTTTAGACAGGGAAATGCTTCATGTTATTACGCAGGAATACATTGTTGATCATATCCATGGAATAAAAGATCCGATGCACCGGCTTGGAGTTTGCCTTGAAGCTTCTGTGCACATAATTACAGCCTCGCTTACAGCTATAAAAAATATGGGGCTGTGCATAAATCGCGCAGGTTATTCTGTTGATGGAGTAATGTTAAAGACTTTAGCAGCTACTCACACTGTTGTAAACGATGATGAATCAGAGCTTGGCTCTATTGTGATAGATTTAGGAGCTGGAACTACAGATTTTCTAGTTTTGGTTCATGGAGCTCCTATTTGTACAGCTTCTATTCCTCTTGGCGGAAATATTGTGACGAATGATGTGGCTCAAGTTTTAGGAATAGGAATAAATGAGGCTGAGCGAATAAAAGTTGAATCTGGCAGCTGTTGGGAAGAAAATATCGATCATCGCCAAAAAGTCATAATAAATGGTGTAGGAGGTCAACCTCCTAGAGAAATTTTGCAGTCGGAGTTGTGTCAAATTATTGAACCTCGAATGGAAGAAATTTTTACGATGGTCATAAATAAAATTATGGAAAAAACTAACGTGACACAACTTTCTGGAAACATAATTCTTACTGGTGGCGGCGCCCGTATGAATGGAATAATAGAACTTGTTCAGAATGTTTTTCAAACTTCTGCGGTTAGAATTGGAACTCCAGAGCGCCTTGGTGGAATTGAAGAAGATTATTCTGGACCGGAGTGGGATAGTGTTATTGGTCTTGTAAAAGCTTGCAAAGATAATAAGGTTAAAAAAACAAAAAAGAATAAAAAAGCGGGATTTTCGTCTGGAAATAAACAGTCTAATTCAAAGGAAAATCCTGTTGTAAAATTTTTAAAATCTTTATTCTAAACAGGTGGTGGGAATATGGAATACGAAGTAATAAGTAAAACTGGGTCTAATCTTGGGGAAGAAAGTCCTACTCATATAAAAGTTGTAGGTTGCGGTGGCGGCGGCGGAAATGCTGTAAACTGCATGATTGACGCTGAAATTAAAGGTGTAGATTTTGTCGCTTTAAATACAGATCTTCAGGCATTAAAGCGTTCTAAAGCAGAGTATAAACTTCAAATTGGTCAAAAAATTTCTGGTGGTTTGGGAGCAGGCGGAAATCCAGAAGTAGGCGAAGAGGCTGCCAAAGAAGAAGAGGAGGCTATTCGCAATATTTTAAAAGGTTCGGACATGGTTTTTGTTACTGCAGGAATGGGCGGTGGTACAGGAACTGGTTCCGCTCCTATAGTCGCTCGTATTGCCCGTGAACTAGGAGCTCTTACTGTGGCTGTAGTTACAACTCCTTTTAATTTTGAAGGGAAATTAAGAATGCACCAGGCTGAAGAAGGCATAAAAAAACTTCGCGCTTCAGTAGATTCTTTAATTGTAATTCCAAATCAGCAAGTTTTTAAAGATATGGAGAAAAATCTTACTGTGCAAAATGCATTCCGCATTATTGATGACATTTTGCGGCAGGGAGTTCAAGGAATTTCAGATATAATTACAAAGCCTGGACTTGTTAATAGAGATTTTAATGATGTTGAATCTGTTATGAAAGGTCAGGGAGATGCTATCCTTGGAACTGGAATTGGCAAGGGGGAAAACCGTGCTGTTGACGCTGCGACTGCAGCCATAAATAACAAATTGCTTGAAAATGTACGCATAGATGGCGCAAAGAATGTGCTTATCAATATTTGCGGCAATAGCGGTGTTTGCATGGCTGAATGTGATGAAATTGCAAATATTGTAACAGCAAGCGCAAATCCTGACGCAAAAGTTCTTTGGGGACAAGTTATAGATGATTCAATGGAAGATTCAATCTGTGTAACTGTAATCGCTACAGGATTTAATAAAAACACTCCTGAAGAATCTGAAGTTGAAGAAGTTGTTCAAAAAGAAGAAAAAACTGTTGAAGATTCAAATCATATTTCTGTATCAGATTTCAATATGCTTCTTTCTGGAAAAAGTTCAAAGAGTTCCATGGATTCACCAGAGCTTTTTGATGAAGAGCCTTCTGCCCAAAATGACTCTTTGCCTGGAAATATAAGTCCAGATCAGTACGGAACAATGACGCCAAAAGGCAAGATAGATCCTGATGACATAAATACTCCTACAGTCCTTAGGAAAAAGAATGGATATTCAGCAACAATTAATTTTAACAGAAGATAAAAAGTCTGTAAAAATCGGGCAGTTTCTTTCTAGTTTTTACACAGAGCTTTTGCTAGTGGAAAGACATTCAGAAGAAACTGCAAAAACCTACCGCCTTTGCGCAGAAATTTTCTTAGACTGGTGCGCTTCCTCCAAAATAAAGCTTTCTAATGTGTCTGTGCAAAATTTAATATATTACTTTGCCTGGAGAAAAACTTCTGGTTGTACGCCAATAACTTTATCGAAAGATCTTTCAGCCTTGCGCTCTTTAGGCGAATACCTGGTTAGAAATGATATTTGGACAGAAAATCTTGCTCTTTTGCTGGAGCGTCCAAAAGCGTCTAGAAATTTGCCAAAAGTGCTTTCTGTATCTGAAGTTGACACAATCCTTTCTTCCATTGATGATTCAACTCCTGTTGGAATAAGAGATGCTGCTCTGTTTGAGCTTATTTATTCATGTGGACTTCGAATTAGCGAGGCATGCTCTTTGCTAGTTCAAAATCTTCACCTTAACGAAAATATTATTTTAGTGCGCGGAAAAGGTGATAAAGAACGCATAGTTCCTTTTGGAGAGGAAGCCAAGGTAAAATTATTGCGCTATATTAATGAGGCCAGGCCAATTCTTACAAAAAATAGAATTGTTGCTCAGTTATTTGTGAATTATAAGGGCGAGCCAATTAGCAGAAAAGGCGTTTGGAAAAAATTTAAGGAAATTGAAGCAATTTCAGGAATTGATGCAAAAGTTCATACTTTAAGGCATTCCTTTGCAACCCACTTATTGGCAGGCGGGGCCGACTTGCGTTCTGTGCAAGAGCTTTTAGGACACTCTGATTTGTCAACAACTCAAATCTATACTCATGTGGAAGATAAGCAGCTAGAAAATCAGCATAAAAAATATTTTCCTGGTCATTCTGGCTGAATAATGTAAAAAAACTTTGCAAATTTTGATTTACTATGTATATTATTTATATTAGCAGAAAAAGTTGCTTTCTATTCTTTTTATAGGGGAAAATTAAAGTGAAAAATAAAGTTTTTTTGTTTTGCGGATTGCTTTCAGTAGCCTTTTTGTTATCAAGCTGTAATTATTCAAATAAAAAATTGCTCCAAAAGCGATTAGAGAATATGCAGCGAGCTTCAAAAACTCCTGTTTCAGTTGAAGAAATAAAATCTGCAATAAACAAATATGATGAAGAATCTTCTGAAGTAGTTAAAAAAAATGCTCAAGTTGGAATTTGGTATAAAATACTAGGAACCCGCTATATTGATAAAAAAATGTATGGAGAAGCATTGGAATGTTTTGAAAAATCCCTTGAATACTATCCAGAAAATCCAAATCTTTATTATTACATTGGCCGTTGTGCTGCTGCGATGAGCAGAACTGTTTTTGAAAATGATATGTACCGCGACCCTAAAAAAAAGCAAAGCTATTTAAAAATGTGCGAAGAATCTTACATTCAAGCATTGCAACTAGATCCTCGTTATTCTACTGTTTTGTATTCCTTGGGTGTTCTTTACACTTACGGTGCTATACCTGGTGAAATCGGGCTAAACGAGCCGGAGAAGGCAATTCCGTATCTTCTTAGATTTTTAGAAATAGAAACCAAAGATACTTCAGGGATGTTTGCGCTTGCTAGAGCTTATGCTGTTACTGGCAGTTATGAAAAAGCTGTTGAAATGTACGATAAAATTATTTCTATAACAAAATCTGCGCAAATTAAAGCTGACGCAGAAGCAAATAAGAAACAGGTTTTAGATGCTTCCTATGGATTATAAAAATAAAGACCCTCTTTTGCTTATTTCTTTAGCAAGAATAACTTTTTTGTCTCTTGCTGAAAAAATAAATTTGCTAAAAAATCTTGACAGTTTCAATAGCCTTGCGTTACTGTCTATAGAAGATATATCAAAATATGTAAATCGGAGTATAAAAGTTTCTTCTTGGAATGGAAAGAAAAATTTGCTTTATGCGCAAAAAGAGCTTTCTATTCTTGAAGCAAAAAATATTGGCTATCTTGCGTATGGCGAAGAAGATTATCCGGCTTTACTGCGAGAAATTCCAAACGCTCCTTTTTTGCTTTTTTACAGAGGGAATGTAAATGCTCTTGTGTCTGGAAAAACCGTTTCTGTTGTTGGAACAAGGCGTATTTCTCCTGAATCTAAGATGGCTGCCCAAAAGTTCTCCTACGATGCTGTAAATGACGGCTGCACAGTTGTAAGCGGTCTTGCATACGGAGTTGACAGTGCTGCTCATCAAGGTTGCATAAATGCTTATTTTGATATTTTAGAAAATTCAGAAAAAAAATCTGCGGGAAAAACAGTAGCAGTGCTGCCTTGCGGTTGCGATACAATTGTGCCTTCCTCAAATGCCAGGCTTGCCCAAAAGATTCTTTCTTGCGGCGGTTGCATCGTAAGCGAGTATGTTCCAGGAACTCCTGCGCAAGCGTGGCGGTTTGTCCAGCGCAATAGAATAGTTGCAGGACTTTCCCCGTCAACAGTTGTAATTCAAGCGCCTGCCGGTAGCGGGGCTTTGTTGACTGCTGGCTTTGCTTTGGAATATAACAGGGATGTTTTATTTCATTCTTCGGGATTTTGTGAAAATTCTAAAAAAATCGCTCATTCTGTTTATGAAGATTTGAAAAAAAAGGTTTTGCAAAATCAGGCTCACAGGTCAAAATTGGAAAGCACTTCTGAAATGTTTGTTGAATCTGGAGCTTCTGTTGTAGACAGTTATTCGGATTTTCAAAAGTGTGTTTTGGCGCCTCCCGGAACTCATAAAATAAAAATGGAGCAAATGACTTTGTTTTAGAATAAAGTAGAAATTAATTTTCTATATAAGATAAGGAATGATTATGGCTGAAAAGAAAAATGCAGCGAAAAAAGTTAAGTCTGCCTCAAAAAAGAAGCAAACTTTAGTAATTGTGGAATCTCCTGCAAAAGCTCACACCATCGAAAAGTATCTTGGTTCTGGATACACTGTAAAAGCTAGTATGGGGCATCTTATAGATCTTCCAAAATCAAGAATGGCAATAGATATTGAAAATAATTTTCAGCCAGAGTATATAACTGTGCGTGGCAGAGCAAAGCTTTTAAAAGAATTGCAAAAAGACGCAAAAAAATCTGATAAAGTTCTTCTTGCATCCGATAACGACCGCGAAGGGGAAGCTATTGCTTGGCATTTGAACAATGCCTTAAAAGATAAAACTTCCGCGCAAATAAATAGAATTGTATTTAACGAAATTACTCCTATAGCGATAAAAGAAGCTGTAAAAAATCCTGGCCAGATTGTAGAAAGCAAAGTTAACGCTCAGAAAGCTAGAAGAGTTTTGGACAGGCTTGTAGGTTACAATCTTAGCCCTCTATTGTGGGCAAAAGTAAAAAATGGACTTTCTGCTGGACGCGTTCAGTCCGTTGCTTTAAGACTTATTTGTGAACGCGAAAAAGAAGTTGAAGATTTTATTCCAGAAGAATATTGGTCTTTGGATGCTGATTTTTCAAAAGGAAAGACAAAGTTTTCTGCTCAATTAGTAAAATATAAGGGCGAAACTCCAGAATTAAAGTCAGAATCTGTTGTAAAAGAAATAATCAAAGAAATTGGCAATTCTAAGTGCGTTGTTTCAAATATAAAGCAAACTGAAAAAACTGTGCGGCCAAAGCCTCCTTTTACTACTTCAAAACTTCAGCAGGCAGCTGCAAATAAACTTGGTTTTACTTCTAGAAAAACAATGCAGATTGCACAGCAGCTTTACGAAGGTATAAACATGGGCAGCAGCCGTGTTGGTCTTATAACTTATATGCGAACCGATTCAGTTCGCATAAGTGAAACAGCTCTTGCCGATGTTCGCAAATGGCTTGAAAAAAACTATCCGTCAGAATTGCCAGAGCAGCCTATTCATTACACTGTTGGAAAAGCTGCCCAAGATGCTCATGAAGGTATCCGTCCTACTTACACAGAGTATACGCCGGATTCAGTAAAAGAGTATCTTTCTCGCGACCAGTTAAGGCTTTATACAATTATTTGGGAACGTTTCGTTTCTAGCCAGATGAATAATGCAAAAACAACAACCACTAGCGTTGAAATCACTGCCGATGATGCTTTGTTCAGGGCAAGCGCCTCAAAAATTAGTGAAAAAGGTTTTTATAGCGTTATAAAACTGCTTTCTAGCAAAGAGGATAAATCTGGAAATCTTCCAAGCTTAAAAGTTGGAGAAGTTATAACCGCTGATAATTTTTATCCCGAACAGCACTTTACGCAAGGTCCTGCTAGATATACGGATGCCAGTATCGTAAGAACTCTTGAAGAAAAAGGGATTGGGCGGCCTTCAACCTATGCTCCAATAATTTCAGTTCTTTTGGACAGATACTATGTGACAAGGGTAAACAAGCAGCTAGTGCCGACTCAGCTAGGCAGAATGATTTGCAAGATTCTTGTAGAAAGTTTTCCAGAAGTAATAAATGAACATTTTACTGCGGAAGTAGAAAATAATCTTGATAAAGTGGAAGCAAATCAGCTTGTGTGGAACGAAATGATTGCAGATTTTTTTGCACCTTTTAAAAAACGCGTTGACGAAGTGATGCGCAATGTGGAAAGTGTAAAAGGAACGCTAGACGAGCCTACTGACAAGATATGCGAAAAATGCGGAAAGCCTATGGTAAAGAAACTTGGACGCTACGGATTTTTCCTTGCTTGTTCTGGTTTTCCAGAATGTCATAATACCCGTTCTATTCCTCTTGCAAAGTGTCCTATGCCAGGTTGCAATGGCGAAATTGTTGCGAGAAAAACAAAAGGCAGGGGAAAGGAATTTTATGGTTGCACAAACTATCCTAAGTGCAGTTTTATAACTCATTTCAAACCTATTGATCAGTACTGTCCAAAATGCGGCTGGTTCCTTGTTGAAAAGTTTGACAAAAAAAATGGAAGCTATAAATCGTGCATAAATCCTGATTGTGATTATTTACATTCTGCCGATTCTTCAGAAGATGTTGATTTTTCCGACAAAGAAAAATAGTATTTAAGGTTTGCTGAGCCATGTCTTGAGCGAAAGCGTACCTTGATTAGACGTATTTTTAATGCTAAAGGTTAGATTATGAAAACCGTGTCGCAGCTTGCTATAGAATTTTTAGTATACTTAGATTCTGTTCGGGGCTTTAGCAGTAATTCTGTAGTTGCTTATAAAAATAATCTTTCTCACCTTGAAGAGCTTGTTGGTTCTGATAAAAATATTGAAGATGTTGCTCCCAATGATTTAAGGCTTTGCATTGCTAAGCTAAGCGCAGAAAAAAAATCAAGTGCAAGCATAAATCAATTTATTGCAGCGGCGCGGGCTTTCTTTTCTTATTGCAGAAAATTTGGATACATTGAAAAAAATCCATCGCTGGATTTAAAAAGTGTAAAAATTCCTAAACATTTGCCTCGTTTCTTGACTTCTGCAGAAGTTGACTCTTTGTGTTCTCTTCCTGAAAAAAACGAGCTGCTTTGGGAAAAACGTGACAAAGCCTTGTTTGAAATGATGTATTCCTCTGGTTGCAGGGTAAGCGAAATTGTTTCTTTAAAACTAAATGATTTTCAAAGCGAAAATTCTAGTGCGATTGTAAAAGGAAAGGGGCGAAAAGAACGCAAAGTTTACTTTGAAGATGATGCAAGGGCTGCATTAAAAGAATACTTAGAAGATAGAAAAAAACGTTTTGCAGAAAATAATAAAAGTCCTTTTGTTTTTGTAAATCAGCAAGGAAAGCCGCTTACAACAGGAGGCGTAAGATATATTCTTTCAAGATACAGCGGCAATGAAGGATTAAAGCATCATATTTCGCCGCATGCTCTAAGACACACTTTTGCAACGGCTATGCTTTCAAATGGCGCAGATGTAAGAATTGTGCAAGAAATGCTGGGTCATTCGAATATTTCTACAACACAAAAATATACGCATATAACAACTTCTCAACTTATAGAAATTTACAAGCATGCTCATCCTCACGGCGAAAAATAGCGGTTTTTAACTGTTGAAAAAAAATTATTTTTTTTACCGAAAGAATGTTGTTAGTTTCATTTTTAGGAGATGTTTTTTCTTTGCAAACAGAATGTAATTTTGATATATTAAAGTTTATAATATGTTTTAATGGGATATGCTATGTCAAAAACAAAAATTAGAAGCACAACTATTCTTGCAGTAAGAAAAGACGGTCATGTAGCAATGGCTGGTGATGGTCAGTGTACACTTGGCGAAACCGTTTGCAAGGGAAATTCTAGAAAATTGCGAAAAATTTATGACGGAAAAATCATAACAGGATTTGCAGGTTCTGTCGCAGATGCCTTTACTCTTCTTGATAGATTTGAAACAAAAGTAAAGGAATACAATGGAGATATTATGCGTTCCGCTGTGGAACTTGTAAAAGCGTGGAGGACGGATCGCACATTGCAAAAACTGGAAGCGATGCTCTTGGTTGCTGATAAAGAGAAAACCCTTCTTATTAGCGGAGATGGAAACGTTATTGAGCCTGAAAAAGATGCCATCGCGATTGGTTCAGGTGGAAATTACGCATATTCAGCTGCTTTAGCTTATTTGGACTGTTCTAATTTGTCTGCAAAAGAAATTGCAGAACGCTCTCTTCATATTGCTGGTAGAATTTGCATTTACACAAACGAAAATATAACTATCGAAGAACTTTAAGGATTTTTTATGGAAAATATGGATTTACCTACTCTTGAAAACAAGGTGGAATTAACACCTAAGCAGATTGTGGAAAAACTTAATCAATATATCATTGGCCAGACAAAAGCAAAAAGAGCTGTTGCCATCGCTTTAAGAAATCGTACTAGAAGACTTAGGCTTCCAGAAGAAATAAGAGATGAAGTTGCTCCAAAAAATATTTTGATGATTGGACCTACAGGCTGTGGAAAAACAGAAATCGCCAGAAGATTAGCAAAACTTTGCAATTCTCCGTTTTTAAAAGTTGAAGCTACAAAGTATACTGAAGTTGGTTATGTTGGACGTGATGTTGAATCTATGGTTAGAGATTTAATGTCCGTCGGCTATAAAAACGTAAAAGCCGAAATGGAAGAGCAGCTTCGCGAAAAATCTGTTTCTATTGTTGAAGAAAAACTTCTTGACTTGCTTTTGCCAGGATCTTCGGATAAAAGCAAAAATGAAGAAAATTTACCGGAAAACAAAGACGAATCTACAAGAGAAAAATTCCGCCAAATGCTGCGTGAAGGAAAACTAGAAGAGCGCGAAGTAGAAGTTTCTATTTCAAACAGGCAAGGCGGATTTCCTAGCATGGAAATAATAGCAGGTGGTAGCCTGGATGACCTTCAAAATAGCATGCAGAGCCTTGCAGGAATGTTAGGTGGCGCTAGACGCAATAAAAAAAGAACAGTTTCTATAAAAGAGGCTCGGAAAATTCTCACAGAAGAAACGCTGGATAACTTGGTAGACAACGATAAGGTTGCTCAGATTGCAAAAGATAGAGTTGAAAACAGCGGAATTATTTTTATAGATGAAATCGACAAAATTGCCGTTCATGGGGAAAGTCATGGACAAGATGTTAGCAGAGAAGGGGTTCAGAGGGATATTCTTCCTATTGTAGAAGGAAGCAATGTAAATACCAAATTTGGGGTAATAAACACAACTCATATACTGTTCATTGCTGCTGGTGCCTTTAGCGTCGCCGCTCCTAGCGATCTTATTCCAGAACTTCAAGGTCGTTTTCCGTTAAGAGTTGAATTAGAATCTCTTAATAAAGAAGATTTTAAACGAATTTTAACAGAACCAAAAAATAGCTTGATAATGCAGTATACTTCTTTGTTGGAAACTGAAGGCGTAAAACTTGAGCTTACAGAATCTGCAATTGACAGGATGAGCGCTATTGCAGAAGAAGTTAACGCCTCTGCTGAAAATATAGGAGCTAGACGGCTTCAAACAATAATGGAAAAAGTTCTTGCAGATATAAATTTTGATGCGGATGAACACGCTGGCGAAACAATAACAATTGATGTTGACTATGTTAATGAAAAGCTGGGAGATATTGTCCAAAATCAAGATTTAAGCAGATATATTTTGTAAATTTTGCAAAAAGTTATAAATATTTTTTTTATAAAACCGAAAATTATTGTAAGAACAGTCTGAATTAGTTTTAGTTCAGGCTGTCCTTAGAATCTTTAAAACTAATTTTCGGGATGTCAAAATGAACAGTTTTACAAGATCTGTAGATTTATTACAGCGTTCGATGGATGTTTGTAGCTTGCGTTACCAAGTTACTGCGGACAATCTTTCAAATAGCGAAGTGCCAAATTTTAAGCGTTCTGTTGTTAATTTTGAAAGCGAATTAAAACGGGCTTTTGAAAGTGAACAGAAGGCTAAAAACGCTTTTCAATTAACACTTTCAGACCCTAGGCATATTTCTCTTCAAGAACCTTATGATTACCGTGAAGTTCAGCCAAGGCGAGTTCTTGATTACACAACAACAGCTAAAGCCAACGGAAATAATGTTGATGCAGAAACTGAAGCAAACAATATTCTTCAGATTCAAATGCAGTATAGGCTTCTTTCTCAACTTACAAATTTTGAATTTTCACAGTTGAATACTGCGATGAGCAAATAGGTATAAAAGACCGGCAGAGTCATGGCCTTGAGCGAGCCTTGTCCAAAAGTATTGACTTTTTATAGAGGAAGATAAAAACATCCAAAAGCGAGGTGGAATATGGGACTTTTTACATCAATTAATATTGCTGCTACAGGAATGAGCGCGGAACGCCTTCGTTCTGATGTTATTTCAAACAATATTGCTAATGCTTCTACAACAAGAACTCAAGAAGGAGGAGCATTTAAACGTTCTAGAGTTGTTTTTGAACCTGTAAGTTCAAAACGCCCTCAATGGAGAAGTCCTTTCTGTCCAGAAGATTTAGACAATGGTCCTGGCAAAGGTGTAAAAGTCCGTGAAATTGTAAAAGACACAACGCCCGGAAATATGGTTTATTCTCCTGAGCATCCAGATGCAATAAAATCAGGACCCAATGCAGGTTATGTTGAATATCCTAATGTAAATATTGTAAATGAAATGGTCGATCTTATAAGCGCAAGCCGTGCTTATGAAGCTAATTCTACTGTTGTAGAAGGCGCAAAATCAATGTTTGGCGCAGCTCTTGAAATTGGTCGCTAGTCTTGCTTTTTTTTATGCGGCAAGCATTTAATTGAATTGACAATGTTTGTTTGATGAATGATAATATTCATGGTGAAAAAATGAAAATTCCTGAAATAAGTGCTTTGAATTTAGTTCGAACAGAATCCGCTCATCAAGAAAATGGCGTGCTCTCCTCTAGTAAAATTACATCTTTTGAAAATTCCGCAAAAAGTTCTATAGAAAAAACTAGGCGTTCTTTTGATGAATATCTAATGGAAGCTTTTAAGAATATGAATCAAAATCAAGTTGATGTTGAGCATCTTCAAGAAAAAGTTATAACAGATCCAGAATCCGTTGATATTCATGATGTTACAATTGCAATGTCAAAAGCGAAAATGTCTTTAAATCTTGCGAAAACTGTTATAGACCGGCTTGTTCAAGGCTGGTCAGAAATTACAACTACTAGATAACCTATTAAAAATAACTAGTCAGAATTTATTTAATGTGATAGAATAATTTATGTAAATTTCTATAAATTCGTTCATAGGAGGGGAACATGAACGAATGGCTTAAAAAGATGGCTGAGAAACTCAAAGATTTTTGGAAGAATAGTTCAGTCATCAAAAAAGTTATTCTATTTTCTGTAATTGCAGTCATATTGATAGCTATAGTTGTAACCGCTAAGGTTTCTGCTAGGCCATCTACTGTCAGACTTTTTAATGCCTCTGTTACAAATGAAAACACAAGATCTCAAATTTTGGATCGTCTTTCAGAACTTAATGTTTCTGCAAGCATTGATGATAACGGTTATATCAATATAGATAGAAATGCCGATAAAAAGAAGGTTGTTTCGATTCTTATGTCAGAAGGATTAACACCTTCTACCTGGGATCCTTTTGAAGAATATTACAACCGCTCCTGGTCTGCAACTGATGCTGAGCAGAACGTTCGCCTAAAAAATGCTGTAACTGAGCGGCTTCAGCAGCAGCTTGAAGTTTTAGACGATATAAATACAGCTTTTGTTACAATAAATATTCCTAAAACAGAGCTTTTTACGGCAGATCAAAATCCTGTTTCTGCAGGAATTGTTCTTAAGCTTTCTCCTAGAAGCGATCTTTCTACAAACAAAAAAAAGCAAAAGAATTTGGAACGGCTTGTTTTAAATCTCGTTGAAGGGTTAAAATCTGAAAATCTTACAATTTCAGATACTGAAAACAACGTTCTTAATGATTTTACAGGCCTTGAAGATGCAAATAGACTTACTAATGTCCAGTTGGAACAAAAAATAAGGCATCAAGAAGAGGCGAAATTAAAGGCAAATATCCTTAATCACTTGCAGGAAATTGTAAAGCCAAAAAGAATTGGTGACCTTGTCGTTAACTGCGAAATGGATATGAGCCAAGAGTCTTCAGAGGATACAATCTATACTCCAATACAGAGAAAGGCTGATAATCCAAATACTCCTTATGATGAGTCTGAATATGTAGATACTGTGCCAATTAGTGAGCAAAAAGTTGAAAAAGAATGGAAAGGTACAGGATATAATCCGGAAGGTCCTGCTGGTGTAGAAGGAAATAATCCTCCTACATATAGCGATATGTCAAATGTGATAGGTTCTACTAAAGAAGTTGGTACTACGCGAAATAATGTAATCAATACTTCTCATGTGAAAAAAACAAGATCTCCTGTTATTGGAAAAACTTCTGTTTCCGTTAATATTGATGGCGTTTGGACAATCGCAAAGGATAGCAAGACACACGCTTATCTTATAGATGAAGAAACTGGGCACCTTGTATGGAATTATACGCCTGTAACAGAAAATGATTTGTCAGATTTTACAAAGCTCGTAAGGGCTGCAATAAATTATGATGCTTCTCGCGGAGATATTGTTAGCGTTACAAATGTTCAAGTGGACCGTTCCGAAGAGCACCAGGCTTTTGAAGATGATTATTTTAAGAAGATACGAACAAGAAATACTATTCTTTTAGCATTGGCAGCAGTTGCTGTGGTTCTTGTTGGATTTATTCTGTTCCGTATTATTAGCAAAGAAATTGAGCGAAGAAAACGCCTTCGCGAAGAAGAATTGCTTAGACAAGCGCAAGCCGCCAGAGAGCAGGCTCTTTGGGATGCAAAAGAAGATGCAAATATGCAAGTTACAATGTCTGTTGAAGAGAGCCGAAGAGCAGAGCTTCAAGAGAATGCTATTAATATGGCAAAAGAGCATCCAGAAGATGTTGCTATGCTCATACGAACTTGGTTGATGGAGGAATAGAAGAATGGCAGATGAAGAAGTAAAATCCTCAGCAAATCCAAAACCGATTCCAAAGTCTGGTAGTTTAAAGCCTGCTGCGAGCAGTAAAAAGGAACGAAAAGATTATAAGAGCCTTACTGGCAGACAAAAAGCTGCGATTTTTTTGGTTTCTTTAGGTTCTGATGTGTCGTCAGAAATAATGAAACATCTTCGGGAAGATGAAGTTGAAACTCTTACCTTTGAAATTGCTCGCCTTGAAACAGTTGATGCGGAATATAAGGATGCGGTTTTAGAAGAGTTCCAGGACTTAATGCAAGCCCAGAACTTTATTACAACTGGCGGTATAGACTACGCTCGAGAACTTCTTGAAAAATCTTTAGGCTCTCAAAAAGCAATCGATATAATTAACCGTCTTACTTCAAGTTTGCAGGTTAGACCATTCGACTTTATTCGTAGAACAGATCCTGCTCATTTGCTGAACTTTATTCAGCAGGAATACCCTCAGACAATCGCATTGATTTTGGCTTACCTTGAACCTGGAAAGGCCGCTGTAATTTTACAGAATTTACCAGAAGAAATGCAGCCGGAAGTTTCAAAGAGGCTTGCTACAATGGACCGAACATCCCCTGATGTTTTGCGAGAAGTTGAACGAGTCCTTGAAAAGAAACTTTCAACTCTTTCTAGTGAAGATTATACTTCTGCTGGTGGTGTTGAATCTATCGTAGAAATTTTGAACCTTGTTGACCGTTCTTCTGAAAAGGCTATTATAGAATCTTTGGAAGAAGAAGATCCAGATTTGGCAGAAGAAATCAAGAAACGAATGTTCGTGTTCGAAGATATTGTTATGCTTGATGACCGCGCAATTCAGAAAGTTCTTCGGGAAGTTGATACTCAGGAGCTTTCAAAAGCGCTTAAATCTGTTGATACTGAAGTTCAAGACAAGATTTTCCGCAATATGTCAAAGCGTTCTGCAAGTATGCTAAAAGAGGATATGGAATTTATGGGACCTGTGCGCTTAAAAGATGTTGAAGAGGCTCAGCAGAAAATCGTTTCAACTATTAGGCGTCTTGAAGATTCTGGTGAAATAGTTATAGCTCGTTCTGGAGAGGACGAGTTGGTTCAATAGCGAACTTTTATTATTGTGGGACAGTCAGATGGCTAAGCAAGTATTCAGACCGAATGAAATAAAATCAAAACCTGGAGATAAGGTTACTTTAAAACTGATACATGATTATGCTCCGGTTGTACACAAAGAAGAAAAAGTAGAGCCTGCTTACAAGGGACCTACTGCAGAAGACCTTCGCCGCGATGCAGAAGCTTTTAAAACTGGTTGGGAAATCGAAAAAAAGCATATGCTAGAAGAAGCCCAAAAGTCTGCTGACGATATTGTAAAAAAAGCAGAAGAAGCAGCTTTTGCAGAAGTAAAAAGGCAAACCGACCAGGCTCAAATTATAAAAACTGATGCTGAAAAGCAAGCTCAAGATATAATCGCTAAGGCAAGGAGCGAAGCACAGGCGATTTTAGACAATGCTCGCAAAGAAGAAGAAGAAATAAAAAGTGGCGCAAGCCAAAGCGGCTATGACGAAGGCTATAAAAATGGATATTCTAACGGCGAAGATGAAATAAAGCTTCTTGTTGAACGGTTGCACAAAATAATTGAAGCTGTAATGGCTCGCCGTGAAGAAATCTTAAAAGATACGGAAACTCAAATTGTTGAGCTTGTGATTTTAATGACTAGAAAAGTTGTAAAAATTATTTCAGAAAACCAGAAGTCCGTAATAATGAGCAATGTTCTTGCGGCTTTAAAAAAGGTAAAAACCAGAGGACAGGTTAATCTTCATGTGAATCTTGAAGATTTAAAGGTTACTTCTGAACACATCAACGACTTTATAAAACGGCTTGAAAATATTCAAGGAATTACTGTTTTAGAAGATTCTACGGTAGACAAAGGCGGTTGCATAGTTGAAACTGACTTTGGTGCAATAGATGCAAGAATTTCAAGTCAGCTTGGAGAATTGGAATCTAAAATTATGGAAATTTCTCCAATAAAAAATATTTCAAAGTCAGCAAGCGGACTTGATGTTTAGTTACTTTTAAGAGAGCGATATGCCTTTAGATTTTAATGACAATTTTAAAGATTCGTTTGATTTTTCAAAATATCTTTCAACTGTAAAGGAAACCGAACCTATAAAATATATAGGTTATGTAAAAGCTGTGCGCGGACTTGAAATTATAAGTTCCGGACCTGTTGCCCGTATTGGCGAAATTTGTTACATAAAACTTCCTGCAAAAGAAATGCTAGCTGAAGTTGTTGGGCTTGATGGAGAAAATGTTAGACTTACTGTTTATGGAAGTACAGCGGGAATTGAAATAGGTTGTGAAGTGGTTGCATCTGGAAAAAATCTTCAAGTTCCTGTTGGTTGGAATCTTTTAGGAAGAACCGTTGACGCCACTGGAAAACCCTGCGATGGGCTTGGTGAAATAGTTCCTCAGTCATATTATCCTGCTGAAGCCCCAGCTCCTGACGCAATGACAAAAAAAGAAATTAATAGAAGAATTACAACGGGAGTCCGTTGCATTGATTCTATGCTTACAATTGGGAAAGGTCAGCGTGTAGGAGTTTTTGCAGGCTCTGGAGTTGGAAAATCAACTCTTTTAAGCATGATTGCAAGAAATACAAATGCGGATGTAAACGTTATTGGGCTGATTGGTGAGCGAGGCAGGGAAGTCCTTGACTTTATAAACAGAGATTTGGGCGAAGAAGGAATGAAGCGTTCCGTAGTAGTTGTTGCAAAAGGTGATGAGCCTTCTATTTGCAGGCTTAGAGCGGCGCAAGTTTGCACTGCAATTGCGGAATTCTTTAGAGACCAAGGAAAAGACGTTATGCTTATGATGGATAACGTTACTCGTTTTGCAAAAGCACAGCGAGAAATAAGCCTTGCAAATGGAGAACCTCCTGCTCAAAATGGATATACTCCCAGCGTTTTTGATTCTATTCCAAAGCTTTTGGAACGAACAGGCACAAATGATAAAGGCTCTATTACGGCATTTTACGCAGTTCTTGTGGATGGCGATGATATGAATGAACCAATAGCAGATACTGTTCGCGGTGTTCTTGATGGTCACATTGTTCTTAGCAGAAAACTTGCCGCTTCTTTTCATTATCCTGCAATTGATGTTTTGCAGTCTATAAGCCGTCTTTCAAAAAGAGTTACAGGAAGACAAACCCAGCGTGCTTGCGGAAAAATTCGTGAGCTAATGGCGGTGTATCAAAATAATGTGCAGGTCATAAATACAGGGATTTATGAAAAAGGAAGTTCTCCGTCAATTGATGCGGCTATAGATAAATATGATGAAATAGAGTCTTTCTTAAAGCAAGAAGAATATGAAAAGTGTACGATGGAAAATACCCTCGATGCGCTTTCTGTTGTATCTGGCATAGAAATTCCAAAAGAGGAATACGAAGAAAATCCGTGGCAAGCGTTGCAAGAAGCGGAATCTAAAGAGGCTGAATAATCTGTATCTAAATGAAAAAGTTTGTTTTTGAACTTCAAGATATTCTTGATATTAGAAAATTTGAACAGCAGCAAGCTGAGTTAGCTCTTGCAAAAGCTTTGGCAGAAGAAAATCGTATTCAAAATGAATTAAATGCCATTGCTGCAAAAAAAGTTTCAGTTTCTAAAAGTATGAAAGGGAATACCGACTTTACAGATATTGTTAATACTCAAAACTTTTTTGAACTTTTGCGTACTCGTTCGGAAAGTCTGCTAGAAGAGTTAACAAAAGCGAAACTTGTTACCACAGAAAAGCGAAATATCTTGAAAAAAGCAATGCAAAAAACAGACGCTTTGCAACAGCTTAAAGATTCTCAATATGAAGAATACAAAGCAGAAGCAAGGCGCGCTGAAATGAAAGAAATAAACGATATTGTTGCTTCAAGATTTAATACTTAAAAGCAGAGCCGCCTATAAATTCTCTTATTATAGATCTGGAAGGTACCTGTGTAGGGGCAATCGTTGCAAAATTATCTAAGAATTTTAGAAGTTGGCACGCTTCAGTGTATTCTTTTTCAGAAGGTTTTACGCACCTTAAAAGCGGTTCTGCATAAACTTTTAAAACGCTAAGTTCATAATCAAGGGCAGTATTTAAAACAGCGTCTGCATTGTTTTGGAATGGAAAAATATGTTGTTCTTCGCCGCGACGGACACTTGGCCACATGGCAATAGTTCCCGCTGCGCTTTTTCCTCTGAAATTATAGTCTCGAACAATTCTTCTTATTAATCTGTTGTCGCTTGTAGAAATTCTGTTGTGGTCGTCAAGATTTAGTTGCGTTAATGCTGAAAGATATATTTTGAATTTCATTTCTTCTGGAATTTTTGGCGTTAATTTGTTGTTTAAGCCATGAATTCCTTCCATTATTAGGATTTCATTTTCTGCAAGAGCCATTTTATTTTTTTCTTCAAAATATTGTATTCCTTCATGAAAACTATAAGAAGGAATGGTAACTTCTTTTCCGTCAAATAAGTCGACTAAGTTTTTATTAAGAAGTTCAATGTCTAAAGCTTCAAGACATTCAAAGTCAAGATTGCCGTTTTCATCCTTAGGAGTTTTTGTATGTGGAAGATAGTAGCTATCAATGCTTATAACCTTTGGCGTATAGCCTATTGCTTGCAGTTCAAGGGCTAATTTCTTGCTTGTAGTCGTTTTTCCAGAACTTGACGGTCCTGCGATTAAAACAACCCTTGCAGATTTTTTTTCTGCAATTTGATTTGCAACATTTGAAATGCACTTTTCTTGAAGAGTTTCTGTTATATCTATAAAGTCGTTTATTTTTCTGTCAATTATAAGCTGGTTTAAGTTTGCAACGCTGGTAACCTTTAGTCTTTTCCCCCAGTCCTTGTATTTGCTATAGACTTCAAATAGTTTTGGCTGGTCGTTAAATGGTGTTAAAACATTTGGCTGAGAAACCTTTGGAAATCTTAAGAGAAATCCTTTGTTGTAAGGTCTTAGTTCAAACACTTTAAGTACGCTTGTAGCAGGAACTAGCGGACCAAAGTAGATGTCAGAAAAGTTTTCAAGAGTATTTATTCTAACTTTTGGGGCGCAGATGAAGTCCAATTGATGGCGAGTTTCTTTTAGTCCTATTCTTTCAAAAAGTTCTACAGCTTGTTGATACGAAATAAAAGAGCTTTCTATTTTTAAATTCTGTTCTACTAACTCTTTCATTTCTTCTTCAAGAGTTTGTACATCTGAAATAGAAACTGGCTTGCCGCTTTCTAAAGTGTAGTAGTACCCGTGTTCAAGGCTGTGGCCTACTAAAAGGCGGGCGTCTGGAAAAAGTTTTTTTGAAGCGGTTGCCAAAAGAAAGCACAGCGAACGTCTGTATATTGAAGCTCCTTCTCTGCTTGTGTTAAAAACTGGTTCTAGAATTGAATTGTATTTTAGTTCCTTTTCAATAGGATATATTTTGTTGTTTACTTTTGCAGCGTAAATGTTTTTATATTCAGGATAGTATTTTTCAAATAAGGTTAGAGCTTTGGTGCCTTTGTTTACAAATAGTTCGTTTTTGTTGTCCAAAGTTATTTTTATTTTTTCTTCTTCCATAGTTAGAAACCTCCAAAAAGTTGTAGCTTGAACAGTATGAAAATATTTTACTACAGAAATTCCAAAAGTAAAGAAATTACAGTACAATTTAAGTTGATATGAAAGTTTTTTATTGGAATGAAATTATCAATTCTAAAAAGTCAATTCTAAGAAAATCCACAGCCCTTTCTGTTGGAAGTTTTGATGGTCCGCACAAGGGGCATTTTGAAATTTTTAAAGAAATTTTAGAATTTTCAAAGGAAAATGGAAGCTTGAGCGGGCTTGTTACTTTTGAAAGGCCAGTTTCTTCTATAAAACAGGGTACTAATTATAAAGGCGATATTTCTAGTTTGGAAGAGCGTTTAAGAGTTTTTAGAAAAATTGGCTTTGATTTTGTTGTTGTAATTCATTTTGATGAAGATTTTAAAAAAATAGAAGGAAAAGAGTTTTTTGAAATCTTAAAAAATAAATTGAACTTAAAGTGCATTGTTGAAGGAGAAGATTTTTGCTGCGGATATAAAGGCTCTTTTTCAAAGGAGCAAATTCAAAGATTTTGTGAGGAAAATGAAATAAAATCTGTTTTTGTAAAATTAGTAAAAGAGGATGGAAAGCGTATAAGCAGCACTTTGATTCGCAGCCTTTTAGCAGAGAACAATGTTGATGAAGCAAAAAAACTTTTAGGTATTGATTAATGACAGGATTTTTTATAAAATTATTGTATCTGTTTTTACGGATTTTTTGTGATTAATTTCCCAAAACCCGGAGATTGACCTGCATTTTTTCCGCTTATTCAGATAAAATAATTTTAAGGGGTTCCAAAATGGCACTTACAAAAGAAACAACTGCATCTATAGTAACAAAATATGGTGCAAAAGAAAACGACACTGGCAATGTAAAAGTTCAGATTGCTCTTCTTACAGAAAGAACAAAGCAGCTTACAGCTCATTCAAAGGCTTTTCCAAAAGATTCTGGTGCAAAGCGTGCTCTTTTGAAAGTTGTTGGTCAGCGTCGCAAGATGTTGAGATACTTTGAACGCACTGATCTTGAAGGATACCGTGCATTCATTAAGGAACTTGGACTTCGCAAGTAGTTCTTGTTTTTTAGAAAAGGCCTGTTGCTATACTTCGTGGTGGCACAGGCTTTTTTAGTAGTTGAACTTTATATGCGCGAAGCATCGCGATTTGATTTTTTTCAGGTAGCAGATGAACACAAATGTATGCAAAAAAGTACGGGGCGTTGCGGGGTGTCCCCGCTGGAAGGGGTAGCCGAAAATGCTTTGCAGTTGAGGCGAGGGGAAGGCGTTCCCCCACCTAAATTTTAAAAATTTAAAATGATTTTTAGATTTTGTTTTTTTGTGTAGATTTGTGTGTATCTGTGGAAAAAGACATTAGCGATGTAAAAAAAAGAATAAGACATAAGGAAAGGAAAAATGTCAGTAACAAGAGTAACTTACAAACTCGGAGATGCCGATCTCATCCTTGAAACAGGAAAAATCGGAAAACAGGCAAACGGTTGTGTTTACGCTCAGTGGGGCGGAGCAGCCGTTATTGCAACAATCTGTGCGTCTAGCGCAGTAACAGAAGGTCAGGATTTTGTTCCTGTAACAGTTGAATACAACGAAAAATTTTATGCGGCTGGAAAAATTCCAGGCGGATTTGTAAAGCGCGAGGGCCGCCCAAAGGATAAAGAAATATTGGTGAGCCGTCTTATTGACCGCCCAATGCGTCCTCTTTTTGAACCATCTTTTGGACACGAGCTGCAGATTGTTCCGACTTGTGTTTCTTGCGATGGTGTTCACACCCAGGATATTTTGGCTGTAATTGCAGCTTCTGCAGCAACTTGCATTTCGGATATTCCGTTTCATGGACCGGTTGCAGCTTGCCGTGTAGGATTTTTGAACGGTCAGTATGTAATAAACCCGACTTTTAAGCAGATTGAAGAAGCTGACATGGAAATCGTTGTTGCCGGAACAAAAGACGGTTTTACAATGGTTGAAGGCGGAGCAAAAGAAGTTTCTGAAGAAGTTATGCTTGGCGCGCTTGCCGAAGCGGAAAAGTTTATTAAAGAAATGTGCGCTTTGCAGGAAGAGCTTGTTGCAAAGTGCGGAAAGGAAAAGCTTCCTTTGAATCCTCTTGATGTAACTCTTGCCAATGCAGAGCAAATTGAAGCTGAAGCAACTCCTCTTCTAAAAAAGGCTTGCTTCCAAGATGGAAAAATGAATCGCGGAAAAGCGATTGCGGAAGTTGAGAAGACTGTTGCTGCAAAATATGCAGAACAATTGGAAGATCCTGTTCAGGCAAAGCTTTTTGCAGCTTTGATGGACGATATTCAGTATAAGCTTTTAAGAAAATCGATTCTTGATGAAGGCGTTCGCATTGACGGCCGCAAAACTGATGAAATTCGTCCTATTACTTGTGAAATAAATGTTCTTCCAACTCCTCATGGTTCTGCTTTGTTCACTCGTGGAGAAACTCAGTCTTTGGCTGTTTGTACGCTTGGAACTGCAATGGATGAACAGGTTTACGACGATATTGACGGAGACAGAAGCGAACACTTTATTCTTCACTACAATTTTCCTCCATATTCAGTCGGCGAAACTGGAAAACTTACAACTGGACGCCGCGAAATCGGTCACGGAAACTTGGCTCGCCGCTCTTTGGCTGCAATGGTTCCAAGCCGCGAAGAATTCCCTTACACTGTACGCGTAGTTTCTGAAATCATGGAATCTAATGGTTCTTCTTCTCAGGCTTCTACTTGCGGCGGCTGTTTGTGTATGCTTGCCGCTGGCGTTCCGATGAAAAAAATGGTTGCCGGAATCGCAATGGGTCTTATCACAGAAGCTGAAGGCGACAATCCTTACGGACGTTACAAGATTCTTTCTGATATTCTTGGCGAGGAAGACCACCTTGGCGACATGGACTTTAAGGTTGCCGGAACAAAGGACGGTATCACTGGATTCCAGATGGATATTAAGATTGCCGGTGTAACAACTGAAATTATGAAGAACGCTTTGGAACAAGCTAGACAGGGACGCATGCATATCCTTTCTATAATGGAAAAATGCATAGACAAGCCTGCTCCTCTTGCAAAGAATGCTCCTCAGATTCTTACAATGAAAATTCCTGTAGACAAGATTGGCGCTCTGATTGGACCTGGCGGAAAGAATGTAAAGGCTCTTTGCGCTCAGTACAATGTGACAATCAACACTGATGATGACGGAACTGTTACAATCTACGGAAAAAATGGCCTTGATGCCGAATCTGCAAAAAAAGCTGTAAAGGGAATGACAGAAGATCCTGAAGTTGGAACAATTTATCAGGGAACTGTAAAGCGCATTATGGATTTTGGCGCATTTATCGAAATTCTGCCTGGAAAAGAAGGTCTTTGCCACATTTCTAAGCTTTCTAAGCAGCGCGTTGAAAAGGTAAGCGATGTTCTGAAAGAAGGCCAGGTTATTCCTGTAAAACTTTTGGAAGTTGACAAAATGGGCCGCTTGAATCTTTCTTACATCGATGCGATTGAGAATAAATAGTTTTTATAAAAAAGCGCACAGTATTTGCTTTTAAAAATGAACTGCACCCCCTAAAAGTGGACAAGTAAGGTTCAATTTTAGGAGGGCAGTTTTTTTCTTTTGTTAGATTGTTTTCAGTGGTTTTTCTTTGTATTGTGAATAATCCTTTTATCAGCTATAATTGTTCTTATGGACAAAATAAACATAAAAGTTATTGCTGAAGCTGGAGCTGTAATTCCAGAATATAAAACGGCAGGTGCTGCTGGCGCAGATATTTATTCGCATTTGACCGAGTCTGTTACTATCAAATCTGGAAAATCCGCTATTATACCGACTGGTATTTTCTTTGAAATTCCTGAAGGCTATGAAGTTCAAGTCAGGCCTCGTTCTGGTTTGGCTGCAAAAAACGGCGTAACCGTTTTGAATAGTCCAGGAACAATTGATTCAGATTACCGTGGCGAAATTAAAGTAATCCTAATAAATCATGGAGATGCTGATTTTGTTGTTCATGATAAAGACCGAATCGCGCAGATTGTAATTGCTCCTGTAACTCAAGGAACTTTTACTCTTGCAGAATCTTTGTCTGAAACAGAAAGAGGTGCAGGCGGATTCGGTTCTACAGGTGTAAAGGCTTGAATATCTTAAAAAAAGTAAAATCTCTTTTTGTCTTTTTTCATACTCATTTTTTTTCGACTTTTTATAAGAGGATAAAAGTTTTTTATGCAGGTTTTTTGTCTTTTTTTGAAAAAATTCAAATCAAATTTTTTCATAAGGGTGAGCTTAGCGATAATGTTTTAATAAAATACCTTGTAAAAGAACTTTTGCTTTACTTTTTTGTGGCCTTTTTGTTTTTCTTTATGATTTTCTTTTGCAACCAGATTCTTCTTTTGGCGGAAGAGATTTTGAAAAAGCGTGTTCCGTTGAAAGATGTTGTCCGCCTTATTGTTTACAGCCTTCCAATGATTATTGCCCAGTCTTCGCCATTTGCAACCTTGGTTGGTTTTTTAATGTGCCTGGGCAGAATGATGAGCGACAATGAAATCCTTATCATAAGGGCGAGCGGACAAGGTTATCTAACAGTTGCAATTCCTGTTATTGTTTTGGGGCTGATAATCTCTCTTTTTTCTTTTTTTGTTAATGATTATCTTCTTCCGATTGGTAACATAAAATATAATAAGTTGTATCGCCAAGTAGCTAGTTCAAATCCGGGAATTTTAATAGAGCCAAATTCCATAAAAAAACTGAACAATGCTACGATTGTTATTGGCGACGGCTCTGAAAATAGCGTTTCTGATTTAATTATTTTTGATAAAGGAAGCGACAACCGGCAAAGGATAATAGTTGCTGGAAAATCTACGATTGTAAATGCCAAAAAAGATGGCGTCCTTATGCAGATGAACATGGATAATGCGGTTTCTATTTTTTTAGATGCAAAAGATAAAAGAAAGTTTGATGTGCTAGATGCGGAAAAAACAACATTAAATATATTTGATTCTTCGATTTTTAGTTCTTCTTCATCTGTAAGTCCTAGGGAAATGACTTCTTTTGATGTTGGAAAAATGATAAAAAACATGAAATCCCGGAAGAATTATAGCAAACAACAGTTGAATCGCTATAGAATGGAATTTCATAAAAAATTTTCTTTGCCGTTTGCTTCAATATTCTTTGCATTTTTAGCAATTCCTTTGGCTTTTCTTTTCGGAAAACACAATGGGCAAACGATTGGGCTTGTAGCAGGTCTTTTGATTTGTGTTTGGTTTTGGGCAATGCAAATCCTTGGACAAATCTTTTCTAGCAGAAACGGAATGAACGGTGTTTTTGCAATGTGGCTTCCTGATGCAATTATTTTTATTGTCGGAACCCTGCTTTTTACGGTGTTGAACAAAAAATGAAGCTTGTTAAGTATATTTTTAAAAGGTTTTTTCCAGTTTTTTTAGGTTCTCTGGGCTTTTTTTCTCTCGTTTTAATTCTTGTAGATTTAATGATGAACCTTTGGAAGTTTATTCAAAATGAAGCTCCAATTTTAGATGTTTTAATGATTATGGTGCTTTATTTTCCAAAAACTTTGTGGTACACAGTTCCTTTGGGAATCCTTTTTGCAGTTTCTTACACTCTTAGCGATTTGTATGCAAATAATGAGCTTACCGCGATGTTTGCTTGCGGAGTTTCTTTAATCCGCTTTACACTGCCCTTGCTGATTTTTTCTTTATTCACAAGCTTTGCTTTGTTGATTTTCGAGGATAAAGTTATAGTCCCCACGTATGCTAAAAAGGTTGAACTACAGGCAAAACTTCTTGGGGAATCTAAAAAAGATAATAATGAAAATATTGTTGTTATTTCTGATAATGGAAAAATTATCTACAAAGCAAGATTTTATGAAAATTCTCAAAAAAGGATTTATGACCTTTACTTAGTTTTTAGAAATGAAAATCGTTCTTTAGATTCTATTGTGTTTGCTGAAAACGCTTTTTGGAACGAGGATAAAAAACTTTGGCAGCTTCAAAACGCTATTCAGTATAAATATTTAGAAGGAAATATTGAAACTCTTTCTTATGTTGAAGAATCTCTTGCTTCTAAACTTGATGAGCCTGCTGAAACTTTTAAAAATAATACTGTAAATGTAGAAACTGTTAGCATAAAAGAAGCTAAAACCTATATAAATCATCTTAGAAGAGCAGGTCTTCCTTACAGCGAGGAGCTTTCTGTTTACTATAAGAAGTTTTCTTTTCCATTTATAGTTTTTATTGTAGTATTTCTTTCTGTAGGATTGTCTGGAAAGTCTAGAAAAAATGTTCTTTTGATAAGTTTGTCACTTTCCGTTTGTGCTGCGGTTTTGTATTATGTAACGCAAATGATTACTATGATTTTAGCAAAGTTTGGATATATTTCTCCTTTTATGGGAGCATGGTTTCCTGTGTTCTTGTTTGTGTTTATCAGTTTTATTTTGCTTAGGTTTGCGCGGACTTAGTTTTAGGTAGAGGTTGTATTAGGAAAACTAACAAAAGCGATGAAAGTGTATTTTGATTTAAGGTTTATACGAACCTTAAAAACGGCTGAGTCAAGGTCTTGAGCGTAAGCGTACCTTGACCAGACGTATTTTATAAAAACTTAAAATACAGACTATAGGATGGTATATGAAAATTTTTGATATTTTGCATAAAAGTTCTGATGGAAAATCTCGCACAGGAATTTTAACTCTTCCGCATGGAACTGTAAAAACACCAGTGTTTATGCCTGTTGGAACTTGTGCTACAGTAAAGGCAATTTCTAAAGATGATCTTGAAGAAATCGGATTTGAAATAATTCTCGCTAACACTTACCATCTTTACTTGCGGCCAGGCTCTGATTTAATAAAAGAAGCTGGCGGATTGCACGGTTTTACAAAGTATAATGGAAACTTTCTTACTGATTCTGGCGGTTTTCAGGTTTTTTCTCTTTCTCAACTTAGAAAAATAAATCCTGAAGGTGTAAAATTTCAAAGCCATATCGATGGTAGCTATCATTTTTTTACTCCAGAAAGCGTTGTTCAAACCCAAGCGAAGTTTAATTCAGATATACAGATGCAGCTGGATGTTTGCTCTGGTTTTGGCGTTGACAAAAATGAAGCTGTCCACGCTTTGGAAGTAACTTCAAATTGGGCTAAAAGAGCAAAAGAAGAATGGTTAAAGCAACAATTTCAAGGGTATAACGGAATTTTATTTCCTATTGTTCAGGGGAATTTTTTTGAAGACTTAAGAAAAAAAAGCGCGGAATTTGTCAGTTCTCTTGATTTGCCGGGAATTGCGATTGGCGGTTTAAGCGTTGGTGAACCTGCGGACAAGTTTGCATATTTTCTTCAATATACGATGCAGTTTTTGCCAGAAGAAAAGCCAGTTTACGTTATGGGAATTGGAACTCCAGAATACATTCTTGAGGCTGTTGCTGATGGAGTTGATATGTTCGATTGCGTGCTGCCAACAAGAAACGCAAGAAATGGCGCGTATTTTACACACGATGGACAGCTTTCCATAAAGCAAGAGCGTTATAAGCATGATTTTAAACCTATTGACCGTGAATGTAATTGTAAAGTCTGTAGAACTTATAGCCGTTCATATTTAAGACACTTGTTTAAAGAACAGGAAATTCTTTCTTCGATGTTGGCTTCTTATCACAATCTTGCTTTTCTTAATCAAATGATGAATGAAATTAGGCTTGCGATAAGTCAAAATCGTTTTGAGCAGTATCGCAAAGACTTTTTAACTCGTTACAAGGCAGGAAATATAGAATAGCTTATGAAAAATTCTTTAATTTTCTTTTTTGTTTGTTTTACCTTTGCTTTTAATTTGTATTCTCAGGAAAAAACTGAAAATCAGTTGAACAAAGGCGATTCTTCTATCAATTCTATTAATTCTGAAAATGCTGAAAATCAAGATGCCAGTCTTTCTGTGGAATCTGAAGATTCCGATTTAAAAAAATCTGATGAATTTAATGAAGCTGATTTTGAATACTCTGAAAAAGTTGTTGTTCCTGAGCCAAAAAAGCCGAAATCTGTTGATTTGCAAAAAATTCAGGAAGTCCAAAATAAAGATCCCGATAAAAAAGATTTTGAAGAAAAAAAACTTGCAATAAACTATGGCACTCCATCAGAAATCAGTTCTGTAATTGATGAAATTTTAGAAAATGAAGATCCCAGGTTTAGTTTAGAACTTTACGATTTATTTCAGAATACGGGAAATAATGAAATCCGTGAAAAAATCCTTGAATATTTTACGAAAGTAAAGGACCCTTGCCTTGAAGATTTTGCAGTTACCTTGTTGGATGACCCATACGACAGCTCTAATTCCCTTGTGGAAAAGACTATGAACTACGTAAGCGAAGTTGAATGTCATGAAGCAGCTCCTGCTTTGGTAAAATTGCTTGAAAATGGTGATGAAAAATATTTTAATGGCGCCTTGCTTGCTCTTGGAAAAACTGGCGGACCTAAAGAAGCAGTTTATCTTGCAGAATTCATAAAAAATGATGAACTTTCTGTTCCTCAAAAGCAGAATCTTATGAGAACTCTTGGAAAAATAAATGCATCCGAAACTTTTTTTCAGCTTGTGGAAATTGCCCAAAATGAAGATGAGAATTCCTTTGTAAGAATGTATGCGGCAGAAGCCATTGGTAATATGAAAAAAAAGGAAGCTGTTCCAATCCTTATAAAAATGTATGAAGATGGCGACCCAAATATGCGTCAGTATTGCATAAAAGGGCTTACAAATTTTCCTGATTCAGAAGATGCAAAAAAAACTATAATTCAAGCTATTAGAGATTCTCATTACAAAGTAAGAATTGAGGCAATAAAAAGCGCGCAGAAAATGAATATAAAAGAGTCTGTAGACTTTCTTACCTATAGAGCAAAAACAGATACAGAAGCCGCTGTAAAAAAGGAATGTTATCCTGTAATTGCGCAACTTAATACTGATAAAGGAAATAAGTTTTTAGTTGAACAACTTTCAGATAAAAGAACTTCTGATGCTGTAAAAATACAAGTCATAGAAGCTTTATTAAAAAATGGAACACTAGGGGAAGATAAAATTGCTGAGCTTGCAAAAGATGCTGCCAGTGATGACAGAAAAAAGAATTTCCGTTATTCAATTGGTAAACTGATTTCAAAGTATTCAAGGCCTGCGTTCGCTGATGTTTGCCTATTGTACCTTCAGTCTAAAGATGCCCAAACTGTTAGCTTAGGCATTGATATGTATAAAAATTCTAGATACGAAATAGCACGCGCCGCTCTTTTAAAAATTGCTGAAGACAAGAAAGGAAATTCGTCAAATCGAAAAAGAGCTCGCGATTTATTAGGGCTTGATGAACAAGAAACTGAAGCTGCAACAGAAGAAAATAAGTCTACAAATCAAAGCGTTCAAAATAAAGCAAATTTAGATTCTTCTGAAGCAAAATAATTAGTGCGTTAAAGAATCTGCTTTTCGGTATGCCTCGTTCACAGATGAAAGTTGTTCTTCTGTAAAAAGGTTTGCGCTTTCATCTACTAATTTTTCTAAGCTCGCAAGGCTTTCGTTTAGCGCTGTAGAAAGACCTCTTGAAACTTTGTTCCAGTAGGTGCCTTTTCCATCTGTGAACAGACAAATAAAACCGTATTCCTTGCTTTTTTGTTTTGCAACTGTAACTCTTAAGATATTTTTTGCGCAGTTAGAAAGAATTTCGGCAGCATTCTCTTCTTGGATGTTTATATTTAATTTTCTGTTCCAATCTGATTCTTTTATTGGATTTAGATTTAAAACTTTTGCAACTTTTAATGCTGTAGAAAATTTTTCGTTTTCTAGCAAAGTAAAGCCATTTTTAAAAACTACTTTTACTTTTATGCTTTGTTCTGGAACTTTTTCATCTTTCTGTGTGTTTTTTATTGCTTCAATAAAGTTTTCAAAATCTAAAACAAGCTGCTTTTGTCCTTTTACTTTTTTTATTTTAAAAGTTTTTCCACCAAAAAGCAGTTCGTCTTGGTTAGATTCATTCTTTTTGAATTCTTTTTTAGATTCCTTTTCTTTTTTCTTTTTATTTATTTCATTTTCATAGCGGTCGCTTTGTTTTTCTAAAGTATTTTTAGACTTGTTGTTTTCAAGCCTTTTTAAAAGGTCTGGAGATAGCGTGTTCAAGATATTTTTTGTAAGAGGAGAAACGCTCATCGCATACATCCTTGAAGTTCTTACGATTTCTCCTGCAACGATGTACAGCGGGTCTTGCTTAAACATTACACTTCCCGGATGAATACATATATTATCGGCTGTAAGACTTTTGTATGTGTTCTTTTTTACTCTAATGCACACAAATTGAATCATTCCTGCTGCAATGCACGTCAAATAGTCGCTTCTATTTCCGCCAGAAAGAACAGGAATATTCATGTGCGCTAAAATATCTTTTAATTGAAGCACAATATTTTCAATTTCGAGCATAATACGTTCGTCAAGGTAATTTTTTTTGCAAAATTTTTCTTTGTTTTCTGAACTTTCAAAAGTTCTAAATATATTCAGATAAGAAGCGAAATCGCCTTGTATATCTTGAAATGCATGATGTGCTCGCCTGGCTTCCATTTCTTCTCCTAAAGGAAGTAAAAATGGAGTGTGCGCGGAAAGAAATGCTGCTGCAATAAGAGCGTCTTCTAGAACATCAGGATATTTCATTATGGATTCAACTATTATTCTGCTAATTCTAGGCTCAAGGGGAAAGTTTACCATCATCTTTCCTATTGGAGATAGACTGTTGTCAGCATCTAAGGCTCCAAGCATATTCAATGTGTCAACAGCGCCAAAGATATTTTCTTTTCCAGGTGGTGAAATAAAGTCAAATCCACAAAAATCTTTAATTCCTAAATCTGCCATCTGTAAAACAACTTCGCTTAAATCTGTTCTGTAAATTTCTTCGGTTGTATACATCGGTCTTGTTTCAAAGTCTTTTTTAGAATAAAGCCTGCAGCAAGTTCCAGGCTGTGTTCTTCCTGCTCGGCCTTTTCTTTGATTGCAGCTTGCTTTTGAAACAGTTGTTTCAATAAGGCTTGAAGTGAAGGTGTGCGGATTGTAAAAATTTAGTTTTGCAAGACCAGAATCTATAACTGTAGTTATGTCTGGTATAGTTACTGAGGTTTCTGCGATATTTGTTGATATAATAACCTTTCTTTTTCCGCGAGGCGTTGGCAAAAAGACTCTTTCTTGATCTTCCTTAGAAAGTCTTCCGTAAAGGGGGAGTGTATAAATTTTTCTTGCAAAGTGCGAATGGTCTAGCATTTTCATGCAGTCTTTTATAATTTTTTCGCCTGGCAAGAATATTAATATTCCTCCATGATCGTCGTTATTTAAAACTCGTTCAACTGTAGAAGATATTTTTTTGAGCAAGGCTTCGCAGGCTGCCTCTGATTGCGTTCCTGTAGTTACAGATGGCGGATCATAAATCATAGTTACTGGATAAGTTACAGTTTCTATTGTTACAATCGGGCAATTGTCAAAATAAGAAGAAAATGCTTCAGCGTTCATTGTAGCGGAACTTACAATTATTTTAAACTCTTTGCGAACTTCAATAACTCTTTTTAAAAGACCAAGAACAAAATCTATGTTTAAACTTCTTTCGTGAGCTTCGTCCACCATTATAACAGAGTATTTGCTAAGCCATGGATCAAGTTTCATTTCTTGCAAGAGAATTCCATCGGTCATTATTTTAATTTTTGTGGTTTCGTCTGTTTTATCTTCAAAACGCATTTTGTAGCCTACAAGACCTGGATAAGTTGTTCCAAGCTGTTTTGCTATAAATTCGCTTACAGAAAGAGCTGCAATTCGTCGCGGTTGCGTAACTGCAATAATTCCATCGCTGTCATATCCAGCTTCGTGAAGAATTATAGGTAGCTGTGTTGTCTTGCCAGAACCTGTGGGGCTTTGTACAACAATAACTTGATTTTCATTTAAAACTTTTAATATTTTGTCTTTCTGTTGGTATACTGGAAGAGAATTAAAATCTAGTGCCATATTATAGTTTCCTCTGTTTTTTCAGTTATTTGCTTTCTGCTGTTAATGTATTTTGCCCACTTTTGATTATTTTCGTTTAGATAACTAATAAAATCATCATCAAGTTTTTTTATTACAAATTCATTTAGTTCGTTTATATATGTTGTAATATAGTTTTTTTCTTTAAAAACTATTATTGGTGAACTTTCTATCGTTTTTGAGTATACAACATTTAGCAAGTAGCTGTCACCTGTGTTGTCTCTCGGATTGCTTGGATTTTTGAAATCCGGATTTCTTCGCTGTCCGCTTATGGTGTTTCCATTTCCATAGATTATAAATTTTTCAAGATTACCAGTTTCTTTTTTGCCGAAAAATTCTATTTCTCTAGGAACGTGCGGATGGTTTGCCCAAATTATATCTACATTACAGTTTTCAAGCAAAGATTTATAGTATGACTTTCTTTTTGCAGAAACTTTTGCTTCGTATTCAGGCTCGTCTGTGTGAATTGAAAGAATAAATAAATCGCAAGGATTTTCTTCTCGTATTTTTTTTAAGTAATTTGAAAAATCTTCCCACCCAAGTTTTGATGAAACTACATAGTTTAAATAAGATTTAAAATCCGGTCTGTTTAAAATTTCTGTTACTGCGCAAAATAAAACCGTCCAATCTTCTTTCTTAATTACTTTGTATGAAATTGGAGTTTTTGAAACTTTGTTAATTCCGCAAAAATAAACAGGTCTATTAGAAATCGCAGTTTTTTGCTCTTTTTCAGACGCCCACTTTTCTGTAGATAAAATTCCTTTTAATCCCTGGTCATTCGAATGGTTGTTTACTAAAGAAAAAACGTTTATGCCTGCTTTTATAGCTGCTTCAGGAAAATCAGAATTCATATTGAAGTTCGGGTAGGTTGAATATGGCAGTTCGTCACAAACAGGTGCTTCTAAATTTGCAAATGCAAAGTCTGATTGAACTATTAAAGGCGTAATATCTTCCCAGATTTTATTAAAATCGTCCATGCGAAAATTTTCTTTGTGAGCCATTATATCTCCTGCAAAAACAAGAGAAAGAATTTTTTCTTGTTTTTCCTGACTTTCTTCTTGTGCAGGAACAGACTTGCAGCTGTAAAATAAAAGTGATGGGGAAAAAAGAGAAATTAGTGCAATAAAAAAAAGATTTCGCATTTTTTATAGTATAGCATAAATATTTTATAAAATAAAATTCAAGGCTGTTTTATGTTGAAAAAAACTTAATTTTTTTTTAGAATAATATCAGGCGAAAGTTGAAAAGTCGAGTTTTATAAAATTGTTGAAAACAATGCTTGTTTTTTTAGCCAAGTTTAATCAATCCTTACGTATTTTTGTAAAACTGAATTTTCTACCCATTAATAAAATTTGGATTTAAGTATGAAAGAAGAGTTATCAAGCAAAGAAGAAAAACTGCAGCACATCATAGAACTTGAACAAAAACTCAATGAAATTCAAGACGTCGATGTTCTTTTGGAACGGATTTTAACGGAAACTCGCCGCATTGTTAATGCCGATGCTGGTTCTATTTATGTCGTAGACGGAAAAAATCTAAAAATAAAGTATGCTCAAAACGATACTCAGCTTAGGGAATTGCCTCCTGGTGAAAAACTTCCATATCTATTTTTCGCTTTTCCTATAAACGATTTTTCTATCGCAGGATATGTTGCCGCTCATAAAGTTATGTTAAATTTTAAAGATGCCTATGAAATCGGCAATGATAAGCCATATAAGTTTAATCGCCAAACTGATATTACTACAAACTATCGTACAAAATCTATGTGTACAATTCCGCTTATAATGAACAGTGGAGTTTTGCTGGGTGTTCTTCAGATAATAAATAAACTGGATTCTTTAGGAAGTGTGGTTTCATTTTCAGAAGACGACGAAATTTTTATAAATCATTTTGCAAATTCTGCTGTTCAGGCTTTACAGCATGCTTATAACACACGTGAAACTCACAGAAAGATGTTAAAGATGTCCGAATTCCGGGATCCTAAGGAGACGTATCTTCATGTAGAAAGAGTTTCTAGTATTGCGTTGGAAATTTACGACCGATGGGCGTTTGATCACAACGTTCCTGAGGAAGAAAAACATAAATATAGAGACAATTTAAAGATTGCTTCTAAATTTCATGACATTGGAAAGGTCGGTATTTCAGACTTGGTTTTAAAAAAGCCTGCAAAGTTTGACAACACAGAACGAGCCATTATGCAAGGCCATACTTGTATAGGCGCGCAGCTTTTTGAGCCGCCAGAATCAGATTTAGATAAGATGTCAAGAGATGTGGCTTTATATCACCATGAACGCTGGGACGGCGGAGCATCTGGTTATCCTGGAAAGTGCGATTTTATGAGTTTTAAAATTGGAGATCCAGTAGTTGTAACAAAACCTTTGGTTGGCGAAGAAATTCCTTTGGCGGCAAGGATTGTTGCTGTTGCAGATGTCTTTGATGCGCTTTCTCATCGCCGCTGCTATAAAGAAGCCTGGACTTTAGATGACTCTTTTGCAGAAATTCAAGTTAGTTCAGGAACTCAGTTTGATCCAGAAGTTGTGCTTGCCTTTATGAAAGTAAGAGAGCGAATAATGAAAATTCTTTTGGATTTTGAAGATTCTGATTAGTTTAAATCGTTTTTAAAAAGATTTTGCATCTGCTTATTAAAACATTCTTTAAATTTTAAAAATTCTTTTTTGCTGTAGAAATTTCCTTTTTTCCCTCCAAGTCCAATTTGGGCAAGCTGAAAGTCAAAATCTCTGTCAGAAAGTTTTTCGTTTATATTATTTTTTGAAAAAGCTGTTCCCCTGTCGTTTATAACCGTAATAGATTTTTCTACAAGTTTGGATGCAAAAATAATGTCTTTCGTAATTACTAAATCGTGTACCGTTGCGTGCTTAAGAATGTAGTTGTCGGCAGCATCTTTTTCATTATTGCAAATTATCATTTCAAAGTCGTTAAAACAAGCGTTTATTTTTTTATTTGCAACGAAAATTACCTCGATTGAAAAATTGTGAGCATATTTTACAACAAAATCACGGATTGCTGTAGGGCAGGAATCTGCGTCTACCCAAATTTTAATGTTCATTTTAAAACCTTGTCAATTTTTTCTATAAGAGAGCGCGTTATTTTGTCTGCTTGTTCATCAGTTTCGTTCTTTTGCAAGGCGGCTTGGAACTTTGCATTTCTACCTTTCTCTTTGTAAAGCTCATCGCATAGCATAATTCCTGCTAAAATAGAAATCTGCAGTGGATTATCTAGAGAGCTTGTATCTTCTATTTGCTTTGCAATCCGTTTGTAATAACCTAAAAGTTTATTTAAGTAGTCATCGTCTTCGTTAGCTTTTATAGAAAAAGATGTTCCTAGCACATCGATTTGAAGTTTTCCCATATAAACCTTTTAGAATATGTCAAACTGTCCAGATTCTTCTGATGATGAATCCTTTTGCTCATAAAGCGATGGATTTTGTGTTTGTGTATTTATGGAATTTTGCGGTTGTTGATTTTGAGACTGAGTGTTGTCTACTGAAGACAGGTCAAAAAAACTTTTTTGTTCTGACTGTGGTTGTTGAACTTGTTCTTCATGGCTTGATTGTTCAACAGGAGTGTTGTCTTGTGGAATAGCCGTTGAAAGTTGCTGTGCAGGCTCTGCTTCTTTTTCTGTTGGAGCGACTGCCTTCAAAACGGAATTTTCGATTGAATTTAGCCGGTCCAACGCTTTTAAAATACCAGACTCGATCCTGTTTTGATCTGATTCGATAGTTGTAAGTTGCTCCGACTTGGTAGAAAGCGCATTTGTGAGCTCGGCACATTTACTGCGAAGAGCATCGTTTTCTGCCTGTAGCTGTCCAATTTTTGCAACAGCACTTTCAACTTTCTGTTCAAGAAGTAAAACCTGATCGAGTGAAATCATTTTGGTATTCCTTAAGCTTTTAATGCTTTTTTAGCAGCTTCAATAACAGCCTTGAATGCTGCTGGATCTTCAATTGCCATATTAGAAAGAGCCTTTCGGTTCAATGTAATTCCAGCTTTTGTGCATCCATTGATGAAAGTTGAATAAGTCATTCCTTCATCTCTTACTGCAGCATTAATACGTGCAATCCATAGTGCACGGAATTCACGCTTGCGAAGACGTCTGTCAACATAGGCATGGCTTAAAGCTTTTACTACAGCATCTTTAGCAGGTTTGTAATTTGATTTACGGTCGCCGCGGAAACCTTTTGCAAGTTTAAGAATCTTTACACGGCGGTTCTTTCTTTTTGTTCCGTCTATCGCTCTTGACATATTTTACACCTCATTAACCGTAAGGAAGCATCTGCTTACGAATTTTCTTTGCATCAGCTTCTGCAACATAACCTGTTTCACGGAGCTGTCTCTTTCTTTTTGGAGAACGCTTTGTCAAAATATGACGAAGGTTCTGCTTCTTGTGCTTAACTTTACCAGTTCCTGTTAAGGAATAGCGTTTTGCAGCAGCACGTTTTGTCTTCTGTTTAGGCATTTTCTTACCTCAAATTAATTATTTGGCTTTTGCACTAATTGTCATGGACATTGTTTTGCCGTCCATTGCCGGTTGCTTTTCCACAACATACGCGGAAGTAAGCCTCTTTAAAACTTCCTGCAGGACATCATAACCGAGTTCTGTATGCGCAAGTTCCCTTCCGCGGAAGCGGATTGTAACTTTTACTTTGCATCCTTCGTTTAAAAATTCCTGTACATGCTTGGCTTTAGTATCAAGATCCCCTGAACCAATTTTTGGCTGCATACGGATTTCTTTTAACTTTAGTACCTTTTGGTTTTTCTTGGATTCACGGAGCTTTTTTTCCTGTTCAAACCGATACTTGCCGAAGTCGAGTATTTTGCATACTGGCGGATTGGCATTTGGTGAAACCTCAACAAGGTCCAGGTCCTTCTCTTTTGCCATTTTAAGAGCTTCCATTGTAGGAACAATGCCTTTCTGGTTACCCTCATCATCAATGAGACGTACCTCGCGGACTCGAATCATTTCATTAACTCTAAGTCCATTTTTGCTGTTGTTGTTTGTGTATGCCAACTATCCTCCTAGTGTTGTAAAACACGCATTTCATGTAAACGTAATATACATTATATCTGAAATAAACCGTTAATGTCTATAGCAAAAAAATCTATTTAGTGTTACTGTATTAAAAATTATATTTATCTTGAATGTTGAGTTTTCAAAAAGAACAATTGTGTAAGCGATTGTTCAGAAATTGTAAAACTTAACGCTATAGTTATATAAAGAGGAAGATTTTTATGGATTTTGTAACTGAACTTAAAAGAAAGGCTGCTTCTGCAGGAAAAACAATCGTTCTTTGTGAAGGCGAAGATAAACGTGTTGTAGAAGCTGCCGCTAAAATTGTTAAAGAAGGAATTGCAGGGATAATTCTTCTTGGAAACCGTGAAGAATGTGAAAAACTTGTTCCAAGCGCAGATCTTTCTTGCGTAAAAATAGTAGATCCTCAAACAGATTCTAATGCTGATAAATACGCAGAACTTTTGTTTAAAGCGCGGGAAGGAAAAATAAACAAAAAGACAGGAACTCCTGAGTATGCAGATGTTGCCGCTGCAAAAGCTTCTATTTTAAAAGATTACACAATGTACGGCGCTTTGATTTTAAAAGCAGGCGAAGCAGACGGTTTCGTTTCGGGTGCTTGTCATTCAACTGCGAATACTCTTAGGCCAGGTCTTCAAGTTATAAAAACAGCTCCTGGTGTTCAGACTGTTTCTTCATGCTTTATTATGGTGGCTCCGGAAGGCGGAAATAAATATGTAAAAGAAGGAATCGCTCTTTTTGGAGACTGCGCAGTGAATATCGAGCCTTCTTCAGAGCAACTTGCCGATATTGCAATTGCTTCTGCAGATACAGCAAGGAAAATTGCGGGAATTGAACCTCGGGTCGCATTGCTTTCTTTTTCTACAAAAGGTTCTGGAAATGACGCAAAGCTTCTTAATACTGTTGGCAAAGTTCAAGATGCCGTAAAGATTGCAAAGGAAAAAGCTCCTGATTTGATGCTTGATGGTGAATTCCAGTTTGATGCTGCGGTTGCGCCGGAAGTAGGGGAATTAAAAGCTCCTGGAAGTAAGGTAGCTGGCCATGCAAACGTTTTTGTATTTCCAAATATAAACGCAGGGAATATTGGCTATAAGATTTGTCAGCGAATGGGCGGCTGGATGGCTATAGGTCCTGTTTGTCAAGGTTTTGCAAAGCCTTTAAACGATTTGAGCCGCGGTTGCAATGTTGATGACATTGTTGCAACAGTTGCAGTAACAGCTCTTCAGGCATAAGTGGAATTTTATGGGTGGAAAAAAAATCCTCTCATAAAATTTTACATTTTAAACAAGATTATCAGGTTGAAAATCGAGTTTTTAAAGCGAAGAATAAAAGCGTAAGCGAGTTTGCAATTTGTTAAGATTTTGTGCGATAAGAAAGATTAAGGTTGCATAGCAAACCAAAACAATTCAAACGAAGTTTGAGCACAACCGTCTGCAGCAAATTGGAAAGCCGCTGAAAGCGTTTTTTTTACAATTTATAAAAAACTTGACTTTCGACCTATCAAACTTATAGCAGGTTTTATATGTTTCTTTTTATGATTCTTCTTTTTCCAGCTGTTTTAGGATTTTACTGGGTTAGAACTTCTGAAACAAAAATTCGTACTTTAATTTTTACAGGATTTTTGATAGGTGTTTTTGTAGACATTTTTATGGCGTTGTTTACTTATCTTCACAGAATACCAGAGTATAATTTTATTTCAAACATGTTATATTTTTCTCTTAAAAATTATATTTTGCCTTCTGTAATTTTATATCTTGTCTATTTTTTTATTGTAAAAGAAAGTTTAGAATTCAGAATAAAATCCTTTTTTCCATTGATAGCTTCTTTTTTTGCAGTTTATATGCCTTATGTTGCAATCGTTACAGACGAAAGTTTGTTTTCCGTGTTTTCGCTTTTCTTTAAGCCTGCAATTTATCTTTCTTATGTAATTTATTTGTCTTTCTTTATTTTTAAATTGTATAAATTTTTGATAAATCGCAAAAAGTTACATACGGTTTTTACAATTCTGTTTCTTCTTGTGTCGATGTTGCTTCCTGCGATATTGGAAACTTTATATATAATGAGCGCTTTGTTGATTTTTACTTACATTTTTTCTTTTTTCTACGTGATTGGTGCAATAATCTTGTTTGTAAAAGATTTAAGAAAAGAAGAGGGATTTATTTATTAATCTAGGAAAAAATAATATGAAAAAAAATGTATTGTTTTTGTGCTTTTTAGTTCTAGGCGGAATATTTTTTGCAGAAGTTAAACCTGGTGATATTTATTATACAGACGGAACTATAAGTTCTAAAGTTTTAAAGAAGAAAAATCCTGCAGGAATTGTTCTTTGCGTAAGCGGCGGCAAGGCTGAAAAACTTCTTTCTCTTTCAGAATCTTCCTATTATACTCCTTTTGCAAAGCAGGGTAACGCTGGTTATCTTTCATTTTTGGAAACTAGCAAATCTGACGGAAGCAAAAATTTTGACTCGCTTTTAGCAGTTGATTCAGAAGCGGAAAAGACTCTTTTGGAAGAGTATCCTGCATTTGCCTGGTGTAAGAATTGTAAGGACGGAGGATTTGATGACTGGTATCTTCCCGCAGCTGATGAGATGATTTTGTATTACAGAAATTTTACCGCGATTTTTAAAAGTCTTTCGCTTTTAAAAAAGTCGAAATTTGCAAATCTTGTGAATCTTCCGCTGGAATTTGATCCTGAATGGGCTGAGCGTTCAATCTGGATGAAAACTTCAACGCAGTGTCCTGATGTTACAATTTCTGTTTATGAAGTGAATATTCGTCAAGGAAAGATTGACGATCATCACAATAAAGCTCGTGGTGCGGTCGTGCGTGCGGTACGAAAAGTAAAATAATTTGTAGAAAGTTTTATTGCAATTCGCTAGTATAAAAATTAATCTTAAAATTGATTTTTTTTTTAGACAATATCAGGAGTTTTTTATGAAAAAATATGCTAGCGGAAAAGTCCGCGAAGTTTATGACTTGGAAGATGGAAGAATGGTCATTGTTACAACAGACCGAATCAGCGCGTTTGACGTTATTCTTCCAACTATGATTACAGACAAGGGCAAGGTTCTGAACGCTCTTGCGAATTTCTGGTTTGACTACACAAAAGACATTGTAAAAAACCACATGATTTCTTCAGATTTAAAGGATATGCCGGAAGAATTCCAGAAGCCTGAATTTGAAGGAAGAACAATCCTTGTAAAAAAACTCAAGATGATTCCTTATGAAGTAATCGTTCGTGGATATATGTTCGGTTCAATGTACGAAGCCTACAAAAAAGGCGAGCCGTTCCTTGGTCACAAATTTGAAAAGGAATACCAGCAGGCAGAAAAACTTGACGAGCCGATTGTGACTCCTTCCACAAAAGCCGCAGAAGGTCACGATATTAATGTGACTTTGGATTACATGAAAAAAGATTTGGGCGAGGAGCTTGGAACAAAAATCGAAAAAGCCGCTCTTGCAATCTACAAAAAATGCTACGAACACGCTTACAAAAATGGAATTATCATTGCGGATACAAAATTTGAATTCGGCTTGGACGAAAACGGCGAGCTTGTTCTTGGCGACGAAGTTCTTACGCCAGATTCAAGCCGCTTCTGGGATTTGAGCAAATACAAAGTTGGCGGAAGCCCTGCTTCCTATGACAAGCAGTTTGTGCGCGACTGGCTGAAAGAAAACAACCTTGCCGGCGACCCGGATATCAAGGAGCTTCCTGCCGATGTTGTTGCAAAAACTAGCGCAATCTACAAGGAATGCGAAGAAAAAATTTGCCATAAATAGCTTTCTTATTTGGCAATTCTAAATTCATTGACATTCTTTTGCAATAAACATAAAATATATTTAATTATCGAAATTATATAGGAGTCAACTAACTATGGTTAAAGTTGCTATTAACGGTTTCGGCCGTATTGGTCGTTTGGCTTTCCGTCAGATGTTCGAAGCTGATGGTTATGAAGTAGTTGCTATCAACGATCTTACAAGCCCAAAAATGCTTGCTCACCTTCTAAAATATGATACAGCACAGGGTGGATTCATGGGAAAAATTGGTGAAGGAAAACACACAGTTTCTCACATTGATGACGTTCTTGCTGAAGACGGAAAAACTGTAAAAGAACCAGGTGCTATCGTTGTAGATGGAAAGAAAATCACAATCTACAAGGAAGCTAACGCTGCAAATCTCCCTTGGGGAAAAATCGGTGTTGATGTAGTTCTTGAATGTACAGGTTTCTACGTATCAAAAGCTAAATCACAGGCTCACATTGATGCTGGCGCTAAGAAAGTTGTAATTTCAGCTCCTGCTGGAAACGACCTTCCAACAATCGTTTACAATGTAAACCACAAGACTCTTACAAAGAACGACAACATCATTTCTGCTGCTTCTTGCACAACAAACTGCTTGGCTCCAATGGCTAAAGCTCTTAACGACTACGCTCCAATCCAGAGCGGAATCATGTCTACAATCCACGCTTACACTGGCGACCAGATGATTCTTGACGGTCCGCAGCGCAAAGGCGATCTTCGCCGCTCACGCGCAGGCGCTCAGAACATCGTTCCAAACTCAACAGGCGCTGCAAAGGCTATCGGTCTTGTAATTCCTGAATTGAACGGAAAATTGATTGGTTCAGCACAACGTGTTCCAGTTCCAACAGGCTCTACAACAATTCTTACAGCTGTAGTTAAGGGTAAAGATGTAACAAAAGAAGCTATCAATGCCGCAATGAAAGCTGCTGCAACAGAATCTTTTGGATACAACGAAGACGAAATCGTTTCTTCTGATGTAATTGGAATGAGATTCGGTTCTTTGTTCGATGCAACACAGACAATGGTTTCTAAGATTGCAGATGACCTCTATGAAGTACAGGTTGTTTCTTGGTACGACAACGAAAACAGCTACACATCACAGATGGTACGCACAATCAAATACTTCGCAGAAAACTGCTAATTGTAGTTAGTTTCTGAACTGAAAGGCATTCTGAAAACGGAATGCCTTTTTTGTTTTTAAACTATTTGATTGTTCTTTCGTATTTAGGGTTTATAAAAACCTTAAATACGGCTGAGTCAAGGTCTTTAGCGTGGGCGTACCTTGACCAGACGTATTGAGCTTGTCGCAAACTCTTAAAGTTATGCTCCGGCAAAATGCTGCGCACTTGCTTGCGGGCTATTGGCTGCAAATGAATTGGCAAAACGTGCAAGGGTTGTCTGTTTTTCCTGGAGTTTTTGTTTTTTTTGCAAGTTTTAAAAGCCCTTCGGTATAGCACAAGCTTACGATTTTATTTTGTTCTGCCTGCTCCATTACGGTATTAAAATTTTGGGAAATGTTTCCTATAAAAAGTTTGCTACATTCGTTTGCAAAACCGCAGCAAGGAGCAATTTTTCCGTTAGGATGAACAAAAAGAATGTGACCGGGACCTTCGCAGTAGTCGTCTTTAAACCAATGAGGGCTTTTCCAGGCAAGAGGATTAGAACTTTCAAAACACTGCGGAGTTATGTCGCATTTTATAAAAGTCTTTTCATTTTCAATTATTATAGTTCCGCATTTTGTTTTTTTATCTATTTTTTTTGACAAAGAGCAGTTTAAAATTTTTGATAATTCTGCTAGTTTTTCAAAAATAAAATTTGGACAATTTTTATTTTGAACAGATTGAATTTCTATCATTGAAGAATTATTCCAAATTGAAAATGCGGTTTTGCAAAATGATTCAATTTGTTCAGTTTTTTGCCCATGAAAAGAATCCCAGCTGATAGCGATTTTTCCATCAAATCCGCTTTCATAAAGAATTGAAAGTTTTTGTTTTAGCTGAGATTTTTCTTTCCACCAGCAAGCGTTTGTTATAATCCTATCGAAAAAGAAGTCTTTCTTAACCGCGTATTCGCATATTTCCGTAATAAAATCTAGATTTAAAAATGGCTCTCCGCCAGAAAAACCTATTGTATCGATTTTGCAGTTTTGCGAAGATTTGCAACTTTCTAAAAACTTTTTTGCTTCATTAGGATTTAAACAAAGTCCTTTTCTGCTTACGTAGCAATGTTCACAGTGCAAATTGCAATTATCGGTTACGGAAAAAATTATTTCGTTTGGAGAAAAAATTCTTTTTTTAGATTTCTGAAAAAGTCTCATTTGGCTAAAAGTTTATATCAACTTCCACAGGGCAGTGGTCGCTTCCTAATATTTTTGTGTGTATTTTTGCATCTGCAAGCTTGTCTTTTAAATCGTTTGAAACTAGAAAATAGTCGATTCTCCAGCCAGTGTTGTTTTCTCTTGCATTAAAGCGGTACGACCACCAGCTGTAAATCTCTGTTTGTTCTGGATAAAAATATCTAAAAGTATCAGTGAATCCTGCTTGCAGAAGTTGACTCATTTTTTCGCGCTCTTCATCAGTGAATCCTGCATTATGTCTGTTTGTTTTTGGATTTTTTATATCGATTTCTTCATGAGCGACATTCATGTCTCCGCAAACAATAACAGCCTTGGTTTTGTTTAAGTTGCAAAGATAAGTTTTAAATGCCTCTTCCCATTCCATTCTGTAGGATAAGCGTTTTAATTCCTGCTGAGAATTTGGCGTGTATACATTTACCAGAAAAAAATCTTTATATTCTAATGTTATAACTCTTCCTTCTGAATCGTGAAGAGGATTGTTTATTCCGTAAGAAACGCTTTCGGGCTTATGCTTTGTAAATATTGCGGTTCCTGAATAGCCTTTTTTTTGAGCATAATTCCAAAACTGAAAGTAATTAGGCAATTCTATTTTTATCTGACCTTCTTGAAGTTTTGTTTCCTGTATACAAAAAAAGTCTGCATCAAGAGAATTAAAAGTATCCATAAAATTTTTGTTCATTATGGCTCTAAGTCCATTAACATTCCATGAAATAAATTTCAAAGTTATACCTCAAAACAATTATTTTTCTTCGTTTAGCGAAGATTTTTTCTTATTAAATTCAAACAATGAAAGTCCTTGTGAATTTGCGCCTTTTATTTTTTCTAAATACTTGCTTTGCGGACAAAAAGTCGTTGCTTCGTCCAAAAGTTCATTGCATTTTTTTAAATCTTTTTGTTCAAATAGAATTTGAGAAAGGAAAATGTTTGCAAAGTACTTTTGAGATGTAGATTCTGCGCAATCTTTTGCCATTGTAAAATATTCTAGAGTCTTCTTTTTTGAACCGCCAGCAATTTTTGGGGCAAAGTAATACCATTGTCCAATGTTTGTAAGCGCATAGGAAAGCTTGGGGTTTTCTTTAAGAGCTTTTTCGTATAACGGTTTTACTTCTGTGCCGTATTTTATAACATCCTTAAGGGAGTAGCCCATGTAGCAAGAAGTTATATCTGCCCAAGTGCAAAAAAAGTAAGCATCTAATTCAGAGTCGTTGTGCTGCTGTGCAAATACTTGGCATTTTTGTAAACTTTTAAATAATTCTTCATGCTGTATTCTCGCTTGACCAGGTTTTTCGTATAGATAATTGTATTTTTCCATTGCAATAAAGTTTTCTAAAATAATTTTTTCTTGTTCCGCGCACTTTTTTATTTTTTCTTTATTTTCTGTAGAAAAATTGTCTATGCTGGACAAAATCTTCTCAGTTTCTTCGTCAGAAAAACAAGAAAGAGTCATTCTTAAATCAAAAAAAGAGTCTATTAAATTTATTGCATTTTGCGAAAGTTTTTCTTGCGCATGGCAAAATGTTGAGAATACAATGCCAAGCACAAGAATTATTTTTTTATTCATAGAACTAAGATACTTGTAATAGAATAAAAAGTCTATTCAGTTGCATATTTTAATGGAATTTTATAGGTATCTTCGTAGATTTTTTTCCATACAGAATAATTTTCGTTCATCATAAATTCAATGTTTTCTTTGCAAGAAAGTTCTTCTTTAGGGAAGATAGGTTTTCCTATGTGAATTAAGTATTCTTGCACATAAAAACCGTCCGCATCTAAAACATCGCTGTCTTCCATAGTAATAAATACAGGAAGTATGGCGCTGTTGTTTTTTGCAGCCATTGAATAAGCTCCTTTGCGAAGAGGCTTTGGTTTTCTGTAGTTCCACCAAAGGCTCTGTTCTGGATAAATTAAGATGTAATTTCCTTTTGCAAGGAGTTTTTTCACCGCGTTAAGAAATTCCATCATTGTTTTGTGGTTTGAACTCAGCGGCAAGGTGTTGCAGCTTCTCATTAGTTTTCCATAAAAGCCTGGGAAACTTGTGTAATTTCCTTCTTTTATGATTCTAAAGAATTTTCCGCCTTTTTGCTCTTTTTTTATTTCGTCGTAGACGTACTGGATTGCAAAACTGTCAAATGGATTAAAGTGGTTGCAAGTTATGATTGTTCCGCCTTTTAGAAGCTTTAAGTTTTCTTTGCCTTCGATTCCTTTGATTATCATTTGGCGATTTTTAATTAGTTTTTTCATGTATCGGCGGGCGCTATTGAATGCAAAGTACGCTTTTATGCGGCTTGAAAGTTTTTTCTGTTCGTAATCTACTTCTCCCGGCTGAATTTGGCGTGATTCTGGATCGTCTTCCACGTCTTCTACAAAGCGGCCGGCTTTTTCGTACTCTTCAATTTTTGCAAGTATTCTTAACCGTTCTTCTGATTTTTTTACTGTTGTGTTCGACTCTTGCGGTTTTGCTTCTTTTGCTTTTTGCTCTAATATCTGTTTTCGCTTAAGATAGTTATCTGGACGGTTTGTTTCTGATTCGGCAAGAGCGGCAAGTCTGTTTACAGATTCATAGTCATTTTGTCTTTGTTCATCTGTATAATTTTCTAAAACTGAACAAATTTCTTTATAAAATGGAGATGTTTTGGCATAATTCCAAAATTCTTTTCCGAAAGGAACTTCTTCAAAGTGCCACGGTTTCCCTACCATTATGTAGTGAATTATATTTGCAGTTTTTTCGTCGTACTTTATTTCTCCATAGGTTTCAACATCCCAAGAATTGTCTATCCAAAAGATTTTGTCTTTGCAAATAAGATTTAAATAGTCTTCGTCTTGCGTAACTACAAATGAATATTCGTGGAGCAAGCGAATAAATTGATCTAAGATTTTCTTATCTCTGAACTGCTTGCAGTTTATAAGGAGCATACCTGCGTTAAAATACTTGTTTCTGTCAAGTCCAATGCACTTTTCTACGTAGGTTCCATAAACATCAGTTTGAACCATCGCTTGTTCATTGCAAGCCCCGACGTAGTTGTCTCCAATTTCGTGATTGTATAGCTTTGAAATATCGCCTAAAACAATCATGTCGCTGTCAAGATAGATTGCTTTGTCCAAATCTGTGAACATTTCTGAAATAAAAAGGCGATAATAAGTTGTCTTTGAATAATAGTCGCGGATTGGAAGCCTGTAACTGATAGATTTTAGGTAATCAGTTACATCGTCAAAATAGATTTTAAAATTTTCGCTTTCAAGAGCCATGACAATCTTTTTTCTTGCTGTTGTGATGTTTGTGTAAAGAATGTGCAAGTCGTATTGATAGTCTTTTGAGGCGTTTTCCATAAGAGATTTGATTGTTACCGTTGTGAACGGAATAAAGTTGTCATCGCATGCAAAAAAAATCGGTATTCTTTTGTTATTCATTGTTTTCTCGCTTAAATTTTTTTATAAGATAGATATATTCAAATAGAATGTCATCAAACTGAAAATATCTGAATATTTTGTGAACATTTGTAACATCCCATTGTTTTATATTTGCTATGTGCGGATAAGGAAAGTAAAATAGCCTTTGTGAAAAGTGCCTGATTACAGTCCAGGAATGCAAAAATTTTTGATCGTTAAAGCGCTGCGGCAATAGTTTTTTCTTTGTAGTGCTTCTTATAATTGCGCTTTGGTCTGCAAAAACTAGTTTTTTTGTTTTTATAAGATTTCTAGATTTTTCAAAAAGTTTTGTTTCTTTGCATTTTTTTAAATTAAATAGCAAGACTCCTGCGTTTATGTATCTCGGATTTATAAGATATTTTCCGTAGTGGTCGTTTGCTGCCGCATATTCAACGTCAGAAACGTCAATGTTGTAAAGCAAAGTTATATCTTTGTTTGCAAGAATGTCTGCGTCGAGATATAGAAATTTTTCTGGCATTTGTGGAACAAGGTCTGCAAACAGGCGTAAAAGTGTGTAAGGCGAGCAATAGCATTTTTCGTTAGGTGATGAACGAAATTCCTTGTTGTAAATTTCTGTTACATCTATTTTTTCAACACTGTTTTCAGGATTGTAAGTTTTTAATATATCTTGCAAATATGAAATTTGCTTGTCAGATAGAGGTTTGTAGTTTTCGTCCAAATCTGTTAAATCCATTGTGTAGATAAAAAGTTTGAACGGTTCTTTTGTTTTTGTTCTTTTTACTAAAGAGAGAGAACAGGTAAGAATTCCGTCAAATACTTTGTAATTTCCACAAAAAAGAATGTTTATCATATTAATCCTATGTTAAAAATGTATTGCATATTACTTTTGAGCAGTATCATAAGTTAGACACAAATTCTTACTTTCGGTTGCAAAAATTTAATAATTTTTACAGTTTTTATTTTCATCTTTTATATATTTTATTACTTCAATGTTGTTCATTTTTGCTCGTTCGCGCATCGCTTCATAAATTCTATTTCTTAAATCTTCGCGCTGTTCTTTTGCAGAAAGTTCTTCGTTAGGGTAGAAAGGACCGTCAATATATGTTGTTATGGAAGGCTTGCTGGAAAATTTTCTTTTTTTATAGACGTTTGTAAAGCAAAATGCAGGAACTTTGTACTGAACAGGATACCTAAAAGATAGCGATGTAAAAGGACGTATCTTTGTGTAAAACGGCCAGATATGCGCTTCTGGATATATTGCTATTGTTTTGTTTTGTTTTACACGTGTTTCAATACATTTCATAAAATTTTTGGTAGATGCCATATCGTCTGGAAGGGGAATTGCTCCTAAGCTAGGCGTAATTTTTCCTAGAACTGGCATGGAAATATTGTTTGGGTGTACTATTACGTATACGTTGTGCGGAAATGTTGCAATAGTTGGGATTAAGGCGTCGCAGATATTATGAGTGTGGTTTCCATAAATAAAAAAACTTGTTTTTTTCGCTTTTTTTAAAACTTTTTTATTTACAACCTTGTGATGCCAGTTAAGTTTTAAATATATTGTTGCAATTGGCAAGGCGACAATTCTGTACCAAAAAAAGCGTGTAAACTTTTTCCATAAAGAATTATAAACATAGACATACTCAGAACCTATTTTTTTGGGTTTTATGTTGTCGAACGAAAATTCGTCGTTTAGTTCATCTTTATAGTGAATTACTTTGCATTTTACTTTCATACTTCTAAATTATACATAAGTTTTATAAAAGTCTAGTTTATTAGTCCGAACTTCGAGTTTTTAGGAAAATGAACAAAAGCGTTGAAAGCGTTTTTCACATTTATAAAAAAATTCGGCTTTCAGTTTTTTGTAGTTTTTTAAGAAAAATAAGCGTTTTACAAAAATTTTATGCAACTCAACTTTTAGTCTAGTGAATTTGTTTGACTGTTAATATCATAAGATATATAATCGCCTATCCCAAGAGAGAATTCTATATTGAACCGAGGTTTTTATGAAATCTATAAAAGGAATGATGCTTATATTTTCAGTTTCTTTAGTTTTTACCATTATTCTTGGCGTTTTTATTTCAGTGAAAATTGGAGTTACTAAAATTCGCGATTACAGCATGGATCACATTGAAAGCGAGCGAATGAAAGGTTACGATGATTCTGTTAAGTTTCAAATACAAAATGTTTATTCTCTCTTAAGTTCTTTGCATAGCCAAGAGCAAAAAGGAATTATTTCTAGGCAGCAGGCCCAAGAATCTGCAATTAGTCTTATAAAAGCGCTTCGCTATGGAGATGACAACTCTGGATACTTCTGGATTGATAATACGGATTATATTCTTGTGGCTCATCCTATTTTGCCACAAGACGAAGGAAAAAATCGTGTAAATCTAAAGGATAAAAATGGGGTTTCCATAATTAAAGAAATTTTAAATGTTGTAAACTCAGACCCTAAAGGTGGATTTACAGAATTTTATTTTACAAAATCTGATGGAATAACTGTTGCTCCAAAAAGAACTTATTCAATAAAATTTGAACCCTGGAACTGGATTGTTTCTACCGGAAATTACTACGATGACATAAATGTAGAACTTTCAAATATTGAAAAAGGTGTAAAAAGTCAAGTTTCAAAAGTTTATATTTATATGTTAGTTACTCTTGCAATAATTTTTGTAATTTCTTTGTTTGGTTCTTTTTATTTTGCTACACGTTTTTCAAAACCACTTGAAGAAACTGTTTCTGCCCTTGAAAAAATGACAGAAGGAAATCTTGCTGTAAAAATAAATGAGTCCGACAAAGACCGCACTGAAATTGGAAAAATGCAGCACAATGTAAACGCTTTTGCAGATTCTATGAGAAAAATGATTAAAGGTACAAAAGAAAATATTTCTTCGTTAAAGAGTGTTGCTGAAAAATTGAATAAAAATAGCGAGGAAATATCTACAGAAATTAGTCAAATTTCTAATAATTCTGTGGAACTTACAGGGCAGGCTAAATTGCAGCATGATTCTGTTTCTGAAACAGTTTCTTCTATGAATCAAATGAATTCTATTGTGGAAGAGCTTTCCGGACAGATTAATGAGCAAAATGCAGCTTTGTCGCAGAGCTCCGCTGCCGTTGAAGAGATGATTTCTAATATAAATTCAATAACAGAAAATGTTGACAAATTTGGAAACAGCTTTAAAAAACTTGCTTCTGATTCAGAGGCTGGAAAGACAACTATAGAAAATGTTATTCACTTAGTAGATGCTGTTTCGGAAGAGTCTGCCAAGCTGTTGGATATGAATAAAATTATTGAATCGGTTGCGGCTCAAACAAATCTTCTTGCGATGAATGCTGCAATTGAAGCGGCTCATGCAGGAGAAGCTGGAAAAGGTTTTGCGGTTGTCGCTGAAGAAATTAGAAAACTTTCTGAAAGTTCTACTGAGCAGTCTCATTCTATAAAAAAAGCTCTTTCAACAGTTGTTGAAAATATAAAGAACGTCAATGATGCTGCAAATAATGCTGGCTCAATGTTTAGTGAAATTGTCAGCCAAATTTCAGAAGACGATGCTTTAATATCTGAAATTCGTTCCGCTATGGAAGAGCAGAGCGTTGGCAGCCGTCAAATTGTTGATGCCCTTTCTAACATAAAAGATACAACTTCTGTGGTGATTGAACATTCAAAAAATATGAATGGACAGATAGATAACGTTGTTGTTCAAGTTAATAACCTGGAAACTGCGACAGAAGTTCTTAAAACTAAAATTGAAGGAATTGCAAATTCTGCAGAAGTAATTAGCGGCAATACAAAAGAGTTTATAAAAATGGCTAATGAAAACATGGAATTTGGAGAAAAACTTTCTGAAGAAACAGATAAATACACTGTTTAGTTAGCCTGAACTTCGAGTTTTTAGAAAGAGAATAAATTCGTTGAGAGCGTTTTTTTCACAATTTATAAAAAACTCGAAGTTCGGGCTAGTTATATTTTAGGTTTCGTTACTTTCCAGTATTGCGGAGCCTTGTAATCTATCCACCAGCCTCCATTGTAAAAGCCGTTTTCGTTTGCTGTAGGGCTTACAAAAATGACTTTCAATGGGTTTTCTGTATTGTAATAAAAAGTGTTAGATTCCCAATCTTTTGCCTCGTTTTTTTCTGAAATTTTAAATTCTAATTGCTCTTTTACAGGAGTTTTTACAGTAATTGCATATTTTCCAGGTTTTAAAAGAAGATGCATCGCCATTCCGCCAGAAAGAAAATAGCTTTTTTGGTATTCAAACGCTCTTTTAGGTTCTGAAATCCATGCGTAATTTGCCTTTGCTTTTTTGTAAGTTACATCTTCGCCTGTAAGCGCGTCTTTTATAGTTAGAAAGCAGCGAATTTCATTAATTTGCGCGCTATTATCTGGACGGTAAATTATTAGAGACCAAGGATTGTGTTTTATTGCATCGTCTTTTTCAGTTTTTTCAGAATTTTGCGCATTTAGAAAAAAACTGTTAGACAAAATTACTACAATGAGAAAAAAAATCTTCATTTGGTGAATCTATAAATCCTTGTTTTCTTGATTTTGTTCATCTTCTTCGGTGTTTTCACTTAAAATTTGAGGAAACTCTTGAACATCTTTTTTTGAAACTAAAAGATCAAGCACTGTAAAGAACAAAATCACAATTAAAGGACCTAAAATAAGTCCGTTTATTCCAAAAAATCTTATTCCCCCTAAGATTGCAAAGAAAATAACCAAAGGATGTACATTTATTCTGTCTTTTAAGAATAAAGGTCTAAGAAAGTTATCCATAAAGCTTACGCAGATAGCACTTAACAATAAGAATATTAAGCCTTTCACAATAGAACTGGTTGCGCATATTACAATTCCCACAGGTAGCCAGACAGCAGCTGCTCCAAGAATTGGAATAAATGTTGTAAACATAAGTATTACTGAAAGCAAAAGTGCTCCTGGAACTTTAAAGCATAGCATTATGATAAAAGCTGCAATTCCCTGATACAAGGCTACTAAAATATAGCCTGCAAACAAATTTTTCGTTATGTCTGAAAATTTTGTAGTTAAAACTTTCATGTGGGCAGGTTCTATAGGAATTGCTTTTTTTATTAAGTTTCCAAGATACTGCCCGTCTATAAAGCAAAAATACAGAGCAAAAACTATAAAAACTAAAGATACAAAGAAGGAACCCGCGCTGCTAACAAAACTTGTTCCAATAACAAATAATTTTGAACTGTAATCATGAATTAGACTTAGCACAGAGTTTTTTAATTCTGTTTTTTCTGATATTGGCAAAGAAATTCCTAGCGATTCTGCTTTTTTTATAACTTTTTGAAAAAAATCAGATTCCACTATGTCGCTAAAATTTTGGCGAATATAGTTTTCCGCAGCTTGAAGAAATGAAATTCCTTGTTGTATAAGAGTTGTTCCCATTATTAGAATTGGAGTTATTATAAGAATAAGCGTTCCCACTGCAAAAATAGCTGCAAAAAGGTTTCTTTTTATTTTTATATGCTTTCCGTTTTTTGTAACTTTATTTACAACGAAAATGTATAAAGGGCGAAGCAAGACATAAAGCAGAGCAGTCCATAAAATTACTGTAGAAAATGGATACATCATAAAGATTATAAGGCAAAACAAAACTGCGAATAATCCAAAAATACATATAGTCTGAAGTGTGTTTTTGTTGTTCATTGATTTTTCCGTGCTTTTAATTTAAAGTTTGCTCGTTTTTCAAAAACTTGGCTTTAGTTTAGTATAAAATAGTAATAATATAAATAGCCCAAGCTTCGAGTTGTAGAAAAATAAATAAATTCGCTGAAAGCGTTTTTTTTAACAGTTATAAAAAACTCGAAATTTGTGCTAAATAGAAAAACTTGATTTTGAAAAAAATAAAAAAAAATCAAAAAAAATGATTTTACCTGTTGACACATTTATGTGTTTTTTGATATATTCATCTCATCGCAACGAAACACTTCGTTACGGACGGTTAGCTCAGCTGGTACGAGCGTCTGGTTTACACCCAGAATGTCGGGAGTTCGATCCTCTCACCGTCCATCAATGGGCTACTAGCTCAGCAGGTAGAGCAACGCCCTTTTAAGGCGTGGGTCACTGGTTCGAATCCAGTGTAGCTCATTAAAAGGTCTTCCGATTTTATCGGGAGACTTTTTTTTTAGGTTTATACTAATCTTAAAAAACGGCTGGTCAAGGTCTTGAGCGTAAGCATGCCTTGATTCAGTTGGAGGGGTTATGATTTGGTTAATTGGATGTAAAGGTATGCTAGGAACTGAAGTTGCAAGGCTTCTTGATTCAAAAAAAATCAATTATTACGGCACGGGAAGAGAAATTGATATAACGAATTTAAGCGCGGTTTCTAATTATGCGCAAGGCAAGCAGATTGATTGGATTATAAATTGCGCAGCGTACACAGCCGTTGATAATGCTGAAAAAGACATTCTTGCCGCACAGGAATTAAATGCAAATGCCCCGAAAATTCTAGCTGAAGTTGCAAAAAAAATTAAAGCAAAGCTTATTCATATTTCTACAGATTATGTTTTTGACGGTTCTGCAGATGAGCCGATAAGAGAGGATAAAAGCGTTTGTCCTTGCGGTGTTTATGGTAAAACTAAGGCTATGGGTGAAAAAAATATTGCCGAAACTGTTGACGAATACTACATTCTTCGCACGGCTTGGCTTTACGGCTGGAACGGAAAGAATTTTGTATACACGATTATAAAAGCCATGAATAATAATCCTAGTATAAAAGTTGTAGACGACCAGTTTGGAACTCCTACATCTGCATGCGATTTGGCAAATGTGATTTTGGAAATCGTAATAAAAAATAATGATAAAAAAATTCCATGCGGAATTTATCACTGCACAGATTTAGGAAAGGCTTCTTGGTATGAATTTGCCTTAGAAATAAAAAAACAGGCAGAAAGCATTGGAATACTTAAAAACAAAGATTGCCTGGTTAATCCGTGTTCTACAAAAGATTATCCAACGCCTGCAAAAAGACCGTCTTATTCTGTTTTAGATAAGACAAAAATCCAGTCGGCATTAGACATAAAACTTCCTGACTGGAAAGAAAGCCTTTTTCAATTTTTAAGAAGTCCTCTTTTTGATTTTAATCGATTATATTAAATTATTATGTATTTTTACATTCTTATTTGATACCTTTGCATTTTTAATGTAAAATTGATTTAAGGTTTATACGAACTTTAAAAACGGCTGAGTCAAGACCTTGAGCGAAAGCGTGCATTGACCAGACGTTTTGCAATTTTCTTTTTGGAGTTTATTTATATGAAAGGAATTATTTTGGCTGGCGGTTCTGGAACACGTCTTTACCCTATAACAAAAGCGGTTTCTAAACAAATTCTTCCGCTCTACGATAAGCCTATGATTTATTATCCTTTAAGCGTGCTTATGCTTAGCGGTATAAGAGAGGTTCTTATAATTTCAACGCCACGAGATATTTCTTCTTTTAAAGAGCTTTTTGGCGATGGAAAATGGCTTGGAATGCATTTTGAGTATGCTGTCCAAGAAAAACCTAGAGGACTTGCGGACGCATTTATTGTCGGAAAAGATTTTATCGGTTCAGATTCTGTGGCTCTTGTGCTGGGGGATAATATTTTTTACGGACAAAGTTTTACATCAACTTTGAAAAATGCTCGTTCAAAAATATCTTCTAACGGAGGAGCTGTAATTTTTGGATATTATGTAAAGGATCCTACGGCTTACGGTGTGGTAGAATTCGATGAGGGAGGAAGAGTGTTAGGAATCGAAGAGAAGCCTGCTAAGCCAAAGTCAAACTATGCTGTTCCAGGTCTCTATTTTTACGATAACGACGTTGTCCGGATTGCTCAGGATGTAAAGCCTAGCGCGCGGGGAGAAATTGAAATCACAGCTGTTAATAATGCCTATCTTCAAAAAAAACAGCTGAGCGTTGAGCTTTTAGGACGCGGAATGGCGTGGCTTGACACTGGAACTTATGATGGCTTGCTAGAAGCAAGTAATTTTATAGCCACAATTCAAAAAAGACAGGGATTATATGTTTCTTGTATAGAGGAGATTTCTTTTTCAAACGGCTGGATAGATAAAAAACAGTTGCTAAGTCTTGCCTCCGGTTATAAGACTGAATATGGCCGCTATCTTGAATATGTTTCAGAGCGATAAATCGGCTTTTTATAGGAGAATGTATGCCTTTTACCTTTAATAAATGTTATTCAAAAATTGGCGATGAATTTTTAGGACTTTACGAAGTTCAGCCAAAAGTTTTTAATGATTCCCGGGGTTACTTTTTTGAAGTCTACAGCGAAAAAGATTTTTTTGAAGCGGGACTTAAAATGAAATTTGTGCAGGATAACCAGTCTGCTTCTACTGGCCGCGTTTTGAGGGGGCTTCATTTTCAGACGAGACATCCTCAAGGAAAACTTGTCCGTGCGGTAAGCGGCCGTGTTTACGATGTTGCTGTAGATTTGCGCAACGGCTCTAAAACTTTTGGAAAGTATTACGGTGTGGTTTTAGACAGCGAGCAGCAAAATCAGTTTTATATCCCCGAAGGATTTGCTCACGGATTTTATGTTTTAAGCGATTTTGCAGTTTTCGCTTATAAGTGTACTGATTTTTATCATCCAGAAGATGAAGGCGGTCTTATGTGGAACGATTCTTCTATCTGTATAGATTGGAAGAGCGTCGCTCCTGACGTAATTCCATTGACTAGCGAAAAAGACCAAAGGCATCCGCTTTTTTCTGCTGAAAAAAAATACTTTGATATAAATGCTAACTGGATTGGAGAATAAAATGAGAAAACTTAAAAACATTCTTGTTACTGGTGGAGCAGGATTTATAGGCTCAAACTTTATAAATTATCTTTTTGGAACAAGTGCAACTGGTCAAAAAGAGTTTATGGATTCTAATTTTGATGGAAATATAATAAATGTAGATTGTTTGACCTATGCAGGAAATCTTGAAAATCTTTCAATGGTTGAAAAACAGTTTGGCGGAAAGCGTTATTTTTTTGAAAAAGCAGATATTTGCGACCGAAAGGAAATAGAGCGCATTTTTGCTCAGTACGACATAGATACCGTTGTTCACTTTGCGGCGGAAAGTCATGTGGACCGTTCTATTTTAGGGCCGCAAGAGTTTGTAAAAACGAATGTAATGGGGACGTTTACGCTTTTAGACGTTGCGCGGAATCATTGGAAGGTAAGCCTTGATAATAGGCGAGATGATGTTTTGTTTCACCATATTTCTACAGATGAAGTTTATGGAAGCTTAGGCGCTACAGGATTTTTTACAGAAACTACAAATTATGATCCTAGGAGTCCTTATTCTGCATCAAAGGCATCTTCAGATCACCTTGTCATGGCATATTTTTACACTTATGGACTTCCTATAACGCTTTCAAACTGTACAAATAACTATGGTCCTTATCAATTTCCAGAAAAACTTCTTCCGCTGATGATTTCAAATATACGCGACGGAAAAAATCTTCCTGTTTATGGAGAAGGAAAAAATATTCGCGACTGGATTTATGTAGAAGATCACAACCGGGCTGTCTGGCAAATTGTAAACAGCGGAATTGCGGGCGAAAAATATAATATTGGTGGAGAAAACGAATGGCAGAACATAAAGCTTCTTCACAAGGTGATTGAATTAACATCAAAAGAACTTGGCAAGAATCCAGAAGAAGTTGAAAAGACTGTTATCCACGTAAAAGACCGGCCTGGCCACGATGCTCGTTACGCAATTGACTGCTCTAAAATAAAAAAAGAACTCGGCTGGGAGCGAAAAATGACTTTTGAACAGGGGCTTTTACTCACTATAAAGTGGTATTTACAGCATCCTGAATGGGTAGACCACATTTTAAGCGGAGAATACAAAAACTGGATTAACAAAAATTATTCAAAAAGATAGTCTAAGATAAAAGTTGAGTTTTAGAAAAATGAATAAAAGCGCAAGCGAATTTACAATTTGTGAAGACTTTGTGAGATAAGAACAATTAAGGTAGGAAATTATGTTAGAAGATTTAAAAATGCCAATTTCGCAATTAAAAGAAGATATTATGAACGTATGGGGGCGTCTTTGACCCCGAAGGGATTCAGAAAAAAATAGACGAAAAAATGTCTTTAAGCGAAACTCCTGGTTTTTGGGATGACCACGAAAAAGCAGAAAAAGTTATGTCTTCTGTTAGAAAATTAAAGGCTAGAATTGAACCTTGGAAGGATTTGCTAAAAGAATTAGATGATTTAAATGCTATGTACGAACTGGCAGAAGAAAGCGGCGAACAGTCGGATGAAGAAGAAGTTCGTTCAATGTATACTGCTTGCAAAAAAAAGTATGACGAGCTGAATATCTTAAATCTTCTTAGCGATGAAGTCGATGATTCTAGCGCATTTCTTTCAATCCATGCAGGCGCTGGCGGAACAGAAGCTGAAGATTGGGCAAATATGCTCCTGCGAATGTATACTAGATGGGCAGAGCGTCACGAATATAAAATAGAAGTCATAGATGTTCTTGAAGCGGAAGGCGGAATAAAATCTGTTACGCTTCAGATTGACGGCGACTATGTTTATGGACATTTAAAAGGAGAGGCTGGTATTCATAGGCTGGTCAGAATAAGTCCATTTGACTCGAACGCTAGAAGGCACACTTCTTTTGCGAGCGTTTACGTTTTTCCAGTCCTTGATGATTCTATTGAAGTTGAAATTCGGCCAGAAGATTTAAGAATCGACACTTACCGCGCCGGCGGAAAAGGCGGACAGCACGTAAATAAAACCGATTCTGCAGTTCGTTTTACTCATATTCCTACAGGAATTGTTGTTGCCTGTCAAAGTGAACGAAGCCAGATTTTTAATCGCCAGGCTTGTATGAGCATGCTTAAGGCAAAACTTTATGAATACTACAAAGAGCAAAAAGAAAAAGAAAATTCAAAATTCGCTGCAGAAAAAAAAGATATTTCTTGGGGAAATCAAATCCGTTCTTATGTATTTCAGCCTTACACAATGGTAAAAGATCATAGAACTAAATGCGAATCAGGAAATATTCAAGCAGTTATGGACGGCGATATTGATCAGTTCATGGATGCGTACCTTGTAGCAAAGTGGAAAGGACTTCCTATGGATTCTAGCGATGCGGATGAACAAGTATAGTTTTTTTCAAAAAAAACATTTTTTATTTCTCGTTGTGTTTTTTGCATTTTTTTTTACTTGCATTTCTGCTTCGTACTCTGCTGAAAATGCAAATTGGACTATTGCGGCAGAACGTTTTTCTTTTGCAAAGGAAAATGTAAAGGAAAGTTCTGCAATAGCGGCTGCAAAGATTATTCCCTCTCTTATTTTGGAACAAATGGCGGAAAATCTTGAAAGAACTCCAAAAAATCAAGAGCTTTTAGACAGAAAACTTTATGATTTGCGCAAAGAGCGTCTGTCTTTGTTCTTGCAGCTTTCAAAAGAAGAACAGTCTAGGGATTCTGTTTTTCTGAACAACTATTCAAAAGGAATTTTAAAAACAAAACTTTCTGAATCTGAAAAAAAAATTGCAGATATTCAAAAAAAAATCGATGACAATCTCTTGCAAGTAAATAAGGAAATTTCTGACTTTCAAAAAAAAGAAAATGAGATTGAACAGTCTGCGCAAAAAAACAAGGCAAAAGATGTTGAAACTGAAAAATCTGAATTAAGACAGCTTGGAGAATTTTTCAAGTCTTTTGTTCCAGGAACGCAAGAAGATACAACTTTCGAAAATGTTGTTCTTTATGGAAATGATTTTTCAAAGCTTTTTGATCCTGGAGAAGAAATTCGCGCGGAAGGATATAAAAGTTACAATTTTGAAAAAAGCTGTGTAGATGCAAAAATAAACAGCCTTTTAACAGGAAGACTTACAGTTTACGGCTCTTATATTTCTGTTTCTGTAACTTTATTGCAATTTCCTGGCGCAAAAGAAATTGCTTATGCAACAGAAGTTGGCCTTATAGACGAGCTTGGAAGCATTGCAGTTTCTATTGCGGGACAACTTGCTCCTGCGGTGGTGGACAGTATTCCAATTCAACTTTCGTTTGAAGTTTTTCCAGAAGATGCGGCAGAAAAACTTGTTATAGGAATTGACGATGCAGTTTTTAGAAGTGTTCCTGAGCATTTTTTATTAAACGCCGGAATTCACACTCTTAGATTTTCTTCAGATGGTTATGAATCTGTTTCAACTTCTTTTATGTTTAGGGGAAATCAAAAGTTTAATGTGCAAGTCAGATTAAATAAAAAGAATGAAGAAACAATTAATCTTGCTATAAAAAAGCCTTTTGCAGGTAGTATTGTTGCAGATGGAGTTAATTTTGGAGAAGTATCGCCAGAAAAAAGATTTGCTCAAATAACCGTGAATAACAGACCTGTTTTAGGGCAATTTATTAGCACCGATGGAGAAGTTGCAACGTTTTTTGTAGAGCCTAAACTTCTGTCTGAAGATTTTATTCAAGTAAATACAAAGCCGTTTGACCGAAGCAAATATATAGATGTAAGGCGAAGATGGATGTACGGGGCTTACAGTGCTCTTATAATCTCTTTAATTCCTGAATTTTATGTTTATGGAAATTATTATTCTAATGCCCTTGCTTATAAAAATTCAAATAGCGTAAGCTATGAACAAGCTTTAAAATGGCAAAATGCAAACTATATAACAACAGGAATTTCAATTGGCTGCGGAGTTTTTTTTGTATACGAACTTATAAGATACCTTGTTGCAGCTAATTCTGTTCTTCCTGCGAATGCTAAAAAGATACCGGAAAAACAACTTTTACAAATTCAGGATTCTCAAAAAAAAGCATTGGAAGAAAAAGAGCGTAATAAAACTGAAGAACAAGTTGCGCAGTCTGAAGAAGAGCAAAGCTTGGAAAAATACGGAACTCTGCAAGTTGAAGAAATCCCTTTGAACTAAATTGCAAAAGAGGCTTCTTTTGACTAAAATAAATAAAGGGTAAAAATTATTTTAAAGGTGTGTTATATGGCAAAAATTTCCTTTTCAGAAAAGATAAAAAGCCTTTTTTCAGGAAAAAAAGAATCAGAAGAATTTTACGAAGAACTTACGGATAGCCTTATAGAAGGCGATATAGGCGCAAAGACTGCGTTCGAAATTTCAGATATTTTAGAACAAAATTGCAAAAAAAATCATATTTCAGGCGAGCAAGCTATAACCTTGGAATTAAAAAAGATTCTTTTGGAATATGTAAAATCGCTGGATTTAGAGCCAGATTTTTCTTCCAATAATACAAATATCTGGATGGTTTTGGGCGTCAATGGCGTTGGAAAAACCACTAGTGTGGCAAAACTTGGAAATTATTTTAAAAATAAAGGCATTGAAAATATTGTTCTTGCTTCTGCAGATACTTTTAGAGCCGCCGCAATAGAGCAGCTGGAAATGCATGGAAAAAAAATTGGTTTAAGAGTTGTAAGCCATCAGCACGGCAGCGATCCTGCTGCCGTTGTTTTTGATGCGGCTCAAGCGTGTTCTTCAAAAGGCGCAGGCCTTGTAATAGCTGATACTGCGGGACGTTTGCATAATAAAGAAAATTTAGTCCGCGAGCTTCAGAAAATCCATAAAATTTGCACTGAAAAAGCTAGCCAAAATTGCTATAAAAGAATACTTGTAATAGATGCGACTACGGGGCAAAATGCTCTTCGCCAGGCGGAAGTTTTTAACGAAGCTGTAGGAATCGACGCGCTTGTTCTTACAAAGTACGATTCTACTGCAAAAGGTGGAGTTGCTGTTTCTATTGGTAAAGAATTAGGAATCCCGGTTGCATTTGTGTGCAACGGAGAAAAATACGAAAATATAAAGCCGTTCGACGCGGAAGATTATATAAACAGTTTTTTGGGGTTAGACTGATTAAATGAAAGAGGGTAGAAAAGTTTTTTTGTCTATTTTTTTTATGCTTTCCTCTTTGAATATAATTTTTGCAGTTGAAAACCCGCTTTTTAAAATGAGTGCAAAAGTCTGCTGCTATGAACTTAATAAAAAAAGTTATTCTTCGGAAATAGAGTGTTTTTCAAGTTTTTTTGATTTTCCATTTAAAGTTCTTGCTTCAAGGCATTGGACAGTTTTAAAAGGAAGCGTGCCTTTATTCGATTTGTTAGTTCCTAGTTACGAAGGCTTTATAGATTTCATTTATAGTTATGAGCCGTTGATTGAAGATGAAGATTTAATACAGTCTTTCTTTTTAAAAAAGTCAGGTGATTTTACAGTTCAAAAACCTAAAGAACTGGAACAAAAAATAGATTTTGATAGCGATTTAAATCCTATATTGATTGAAGATAATAAAATTGAGAAAACTCAAAGAGATTCTTCAGGAAATTTAAGTTTTTTTTCAGTAGATGATGAAATTCTTTCTATGCAAAATTTGGGAACGGAAAAAATCATTGTTAGAAAGTGGGAAAATCATCTTATAAGAAAATTTTATGATGAAAAGATGCGGCTTAAAAAACGCGAGTCTTGGAATATTTCCACAGATTTTTCAGATTCTTCAATTCTAAAAACAGAAAACTTTTTTTACACAGATGATAGTTTGGTTCCTGTTTCTTGCCAAATTTTAGAATCAAATAAATTTTCTGAACTTTCTTATGATGATAAGGGAAGAGTTGTAGACCTAAAAGAAAGTTCTGTTCAAGATGAAAAAAGACATTTGCAAAATCATACAGCTTGGCATTACGACGAAAAAAACAGAATTACAGAAAAGCAAACAAAAACGTATATCTATAAAAAAGAAAACTTTTCAAAAGCAGAAGGCACGCACTCTCAAAAAGAAGTTTATATCTATAAAATTGAAGACGGTCAGCCTGATTATTACTACTATGAAAACAATGAACTAAAATTAAAAACAGAATACAGTTCGCAAAATGACTATATTACAACAATGAACTTTGACAACGGATTTATTGTTGAATCATTTTACAAAAACGGAATGCGCAAAAAAGACATTTACTACCTGAATGGCGTTGTTAGGAGGGTAAAGCAGTATGAATAAGGATAAGAACCTTTTATCATCATTAAAGTGGATTTTTGCAGTTTCAAAGCGTTTTGCGTTGGTTGACAGAACAGGACGAACAGCAGTTACTTCAAAGCTTTCTACATTAGGAATTTGCTTTGGAGTAATGACTCTTATAACTGTAATGAGCGTTATGAACGGTTTTCAAATGAGTTTTGTAAAGTCTATAATTGAAATTTCTTCAAGCCATTTGCAAGTAAAATCTGTGCCGGAAGAAAAAAAGTTTGATTTTTTGCAAGAATGTGAGCAAAATAGCGACATTTTGACCGTTTCTCCTTTTTACGAATCAAGAGGACTGATTGCCAGTAAAAGAAATTTTCAGGCGGCTGTTATTGTTCGTGGAGTTAATAAAGATATTTTAGATACAGACAAAGGGTTTGCAAAGGAATTAAAAATAATTAAAGGTTCATTCGATATTGAAAAAAATGATTCAATAGTTTTAGGAATAGGTTTAGCGGATTCTCTTAACGTTACAGTTGGAAGTTCCGTTAATCTTCTGGCTATGAGCGGTTCAAAAGATGTAAGCCTTATTTCTTACGATAGAAATTTTATTGTAACAGGAATTTTTGAAAGCGGTTCAATAGATGTAAATCAAGCTTATGCGTTTATAAATATTTCTGCTGCACAAGAAAAATTTGGTTCTAATTTAGATTTAACTTATGGATTAAAACTAAAAAATTATAATGATGATTTTTCTGTAATTAGCAGCTTAAAAAAGGTTTTTCCAGAAATACGAATTGAATCGTGGCGGTCGTTTAATCGTTCCTTGTTTGGAGCCCTTAGAATTGAAAAAAATATTTTGTTTTTTCTTGTCTTTCTTATTTTTATAGTGGTTGGAACAAATATTTATAACGGTGTTCGCCGGCTTGTTTTTGAACGCAAGCAGGAAATTTCCATACTTTCGGCTTTAGGCGGTTCAAAGAACGAAATAAAATCAATTTTTATAGCGAGAGGTTTTATTTCCGGTTTTACAGGAACTTTATTTGGGCTTGTACTTGGTCTTTTAATTTGTGTAAATATGAGCAGCATATTTATGTTTATTTCTAATTTTATGTTCTATTCAGAGTATCTTTTTACACGAATTTTTTCGCCGCAGAATGCATCTTTTGTAAGGCAAAATCCAATGTATCAGGTATTTGCCTCAATTCCAGCGCAGATAAACTTTTCAGAAGTAGTTTTAATCTGTGTGTTTGGAATATTAGCGCCTTTAATTGCTTCTTGGTGCGCAAGTCATAACGTTCTAAAAATGAATGTAACGGAGGTTCTTCACGATGAGTGAGATTTTAAGAATAGAAAATCTTGAAAAGACTTTTTCTACAGATAGCGAAAAGCTTACAATTCTAAAAGATTTAAATCTTTGCGTAGGCGAAGGAAGTAAAACCGTTATAGTTGGCGAAAGCGGCAGCGGAAAAAGCACTCTTCTTAATATAATTGGAAGCATAGATTCTGCGACAAAAGGAAAAATTTTTGCAGGAAAATGGGAAGTAACTTCTCTTTCTGAATCTGAGCAAAACGAATACAGAGCGAATTTTGTAGGTCTTATATTTCAGTTCCATTACCTTTTAAAAGATTTTACTGCTCTTGAAAACGTTTATATGCCTGCTTTTATGGCTGGCGTACCTAAAAAAATCGCTGAAGAAAAAGCTAAAAAACTGCTGCTTGATGTTGGCCTGAAAAATCGCCTAAACCATTTGCCAAGCCAGCTGAGCGGAGGAGAGCGCCAGCGAGTTGCTGTTGCAAGGGCTCTTATAAACGAACCTTCTCTTATTCTTGCAGATGAACCTACAGGCAGCCTTGATCCTGCAAATGCCCGTCTTATTGGAGATTTGCTTTTTTCAATTGCAGATAAATATCATAAAACTCTTATTCTAGTAACTCACGATAGAGCTTTAGCTTCTAAAGGTGATGCCTGCTACACAATTAAAGAAGGCAAATTAGAGAAGGTGAGGCAATGACAATTTTCAGTTCACTGATGTTTTCGTTTAGGTTGCTTTTTCCTCGCTCTGAAAAAAAATCTTCTGCAAGAAGAAGTGTTATAGGTTCTATTATTTGCATAGGCCTTTGTGTAGTTCCGCTAGTTACAGTAATTTCTGTTGTGAATGGCATGATAAATGGAATGACGGAGAGGATGATTGCTCTTTCTTCAAATCACCTCAGCGCAATTGTAAAAAGAAATGCTTCTGTTTCTAAAAGTCTTGAAAAATTAAATGGCTATGCAAATCGTTTTTTGCAAGTTGACGGAGTTGATGCCGTTTATCCCGCATTGGAATGTGACGCGATTGTAGCATCTAATTCCTACAGAACAGGGGCTGTTGTCCGCTCTTTTGATACAAGCATTTTTGAAATGAATCCTGATTATAAAAAGTACTTTAAAGTTGAGTCTGGAAAATTAAGTGATTTTAAAAATGGCGAAAAAACTGCCGTTATAGGAGAAAATCTTTCTAAAGTGCTAGGAATAAAGCCTGGTCAAAGGTTTAGCCTAATAACTGCAAGAACGCTAGAATCTGGAGCAATCGTTCCTAAAATGACTGTTTTTAAGGTTGGAGCCGTAGTTTCTTGCGGTTATCAAGAATTAGATTCTCTTTGGGTTTTTATACCTTTAGACGTAGCTTATTCTGTAATACCATTAGAAAAGGCGGTGTTTTCTGTTCAAATACATACAGAGAATCCGTTTTCCACAAATCTTATAGCTATTCAGCAAGACTGTTCCAAAATAAGCGGCGGTCTTTCTAGAGTTTTTAACTGGATGAAGCTAAACGAATATCGTATGCAGTCATTTTCATCTACAAGGCTTTTGATTATGCTGATTATGATTTTAATTGCGCTTGTGGCAGTTGTAAATATTGCAAGCGCGCTTGTAATGCTAGTTATGGAACGACGCAACGAAATTGCAATTTTAAAAAGTGTCGGCGGCAGCGCAAAAGGAATAACATTTTCTTTTCTTGTAGCAGGAGTTTGCTGCGGAATTGCAGGCGTTGTTATAGGAATGCCAATTGGAATCCTTTGTTCATTAAATGCTAATAAAATTGTAATTTTTATGGAAAAATTAATTAACCTTGCAGCAAAATTTATTTATATTTTAAAAGGAAACAGTGCAGATTCTTTTTATTCAATAAAATTAATGGATCCCGCATATTATCTTTCAGAAATTCCTATAGATATTCCATTTAATCAGCTGGCTTTAATTTCTGTAAGTGTAATTTTGTTGTCACTGTTAGTTTCCATTATTCCTGCCATAAAAGCAGGCAAGGAAAAACCTTTAGATATTCTTAGAAAATCGTAAAATTAGGAAAAACTATAATGTTATGCGATATTTGTCATAAATCAGAAGGCGTAATTTTTGTGGAATCCATGACTCCTTACGGACCTAGAAAAATTACTTTGTGCAATGAATGTGCTTTGGCAAGAGGATTGAATCCCCCTATGCCTTCAAATCCAAAGCTTTTAGCAGGAATTTTTAAAGAAATTGATGAAATAAATGCTAAAAATAACCCAGAAGAAAAAAAACTCTGTCCAGTTTGTTCAAGAAGCCTTGCATTTATAAAAAGAACGGGAACCGCAGGTTGCCCTGAATGTTACAGTGTCTTTAAAGAACAAATAAAACAAAATATGAAGGAGCACGGCTTTCTAGAAAAATATACAGGTTCAATGCCAAAAAGACTTGCAGGATTTAGAAATTCTTTAACAGACAGAAGCGACTTGCAAAAAAAATTAGACGAAGCTATTGCTTCTGAAAATTACGAAAAAGCTGCCTTTTACCGCGATTGCATACGCTGTCTGGAAAAAGGTTTTGTAGCGAACGGAAACGGCTCAGATTCTGAAGAAGATTTCAGTGAGGGCAAAAATGAGCAGTGAAACAATGTCCTTCCAGTGGTATTCAAAGAAAGGTCTTGAATCCGATGTAGTTATCTGTTCAAGGGTAAGATTTGCTAGAAATCTTGCAAGTTTCCCTTTTTCGCAATCGTGCTCTGATGACGATAAAAGACGCATTCAGTCGCTGATTTTTGATGCTTTTTCAAAATTGCAAGATGCTCAAAAGTTTTATTTAGCAGATATTTCTTCCGTAGAAGAAGAAAAACTTGCAATCTTGCAAGAGCGGGCATTTCTGAAAAGAATGAAATCTCTAAATTCAAAATTTTCTACGGGTTTGATTTTTAAATCTGATGAAGATTTTTCTTGCAGCGTAAACTGTTGCGATCACCTTAGGTTTTCATTCTTTGATTCTGGATTGTCCATTCGCAAATGTTTTGAGCAATGTAAAAAAATTGACAGCGAATTGCAAGATAATTTGCAGTTTGCTGCCGACTATGATTTTGGCTATCTTACTGCAAGTTTTACAGATGTGGGAAGCGGAATGAAACTGTCTGCGCTGATGCATCTTCCTTTTGCAGTTCGTTCTGGAAAAATGAACAATATAGTTCAGTTCTGCAAAGAAAAAAAACTAGGCATAAAACCTGCTTTTTTCATGGAAGAAAAATTAGCAGGCGCAGTTCCTGGTTGTTTTTTTATAATAGAAAACCTGCAGTCCCAGTCAGGCTCTGAAATTGACCAGTTAGCAGATTTTGAAAGCGCTTGCCGTTTTATTGCGGAATCAGAACGAAAGATTTTTGCAGATTTAGCCGAAAATAAAATAACCTTAATAAAAAATTCCATAATCAGAGCATATTCTCTTTCAAAAACAAGTTTGCTCGTTTCGTTTAGAGAAGCGTTGGATATGATTTCTGACTTTAGAATTGGATTAAAAATAGGATTTCTTTCTGGAATAACTGAAGAAAAATTAAATAAGCTGATGTACGATGTTCAAAAAAATTATATTTCGTACATGGCAAAAGTGTGTAGCTTTTCCTTTGAGCCAGACATCAAAAATGACTTTGACTTAAAAATGGACAGGCTTAGAGCAGTAATTTTACAAGAGTCACTTGAAAAACTTTCGTTGGGGAATTTATGAAAAAATTTTCGCCTATAGCATCTCGGATTGTTTTTGCTTTGTGTCAGGATGAAGCAAAAAAAACTTGTTCAAATTATATAAATCCAGAGCATATTCTTTTAGCTCTTATAAAAAAGTCGGAAGGTCTTGGCTATGAATTGCTAAAAAAATTGAACGTAAACATTAAAGATTTTCAACTAGAGCTGGAAAAGACAGTTGAAAATTCTTTGGAAGAGGAAAAAACTTCGCAAAATAAGATGATTATTCCGCACAGCAGGCGGATGACTGTATTTTTAAATATCGCAGATTTAGAAGCCATTTATTTAGAAAATTCTTACATAGGAACAGAGCATTTAGTTCTAGCCGCAATCCGAGAAAATGACAGTATTGCAGAAACTTTTCTTTCCGCTGCGGGAATTACTTTGGAAGCTGCTAGAGATTGTGTAAAGTCTTTGCAAAAAGAAAGCAAATCTTCCATACAAAAGAATAATGAAGGCAATTTTAAAGAAGATGCTATAAAAGAGTTTTTTAAATTAGATTCAAAAGCTGCAGATTTTATAAATTTTTTAAAAAATGAAGGCGAAGAGTCAAAAGATATTTCTTCTTCTGATAATTTGGATAAAGAAAGTAAAAATTTTGAAGAAAAATCAGATTCTTTTTTGTCAAACTTTAGCCGCGATATAACTTTGCTCGCAAAAAAAGGCCAAATTGATCCTGTAATAGGCCGTGAAAAAGAAATACAAAGGATAATTCAAATTTTAAGCCGCAGAACAAAAAACAATCCTGTTCTTATAGGCGAGCCAGGAGTGGGAAAAACCGCTGTGGTTGAAGGCTTGGCATTAAAAATTTCTAAAGGAAATGTTCCTTTTGGGCTTTTAAACAAAAAAATTCTTTCCCTGGATTTAACTTCTGTTGTTGCAGGAACAAAATTGCGCGGCGAATTTGAAGAGCGCATGAAAAGAATTATCACCGAAGCAAAAGCTAATAAGAACGTTATTCTTTTTATAGACGAATTTCACAATCTTATAGGTGCTGGCGGACCTGAAGGGCAAATGGACGCTTCTAATATGCTAAAACCTGCTTTAAGCCGCGGAGAACTTCAGATAATTGGGGCTACAACTACAAAAGAATATTCTAGATATATTGAAAGAGACACAGCGTTGGAAAGGCGCTTCCAAAAAGTTTTAGTAGAAGAGCCTAGCGACGAAGAAACTGTTGAAATCTTGAAAGGAATAAAAAATCAATACGAAAAATTTCATAACGTAGTGTTTGAAGATAACGTTGTTGCCTCGATTGTAAAACTAAGCCGCCGCTATCTTCCAGAACGTTTTTTACCAGATAAAGCTATAGATATTCTTGATGAAGCTGGCGCTCAAAAGAAGATTACAGAGGAAGAAAAGCCTGCCGAATTGCTAGCGCTTGAACAAAATATTTCAGAACTTACAGAAGAAAAAAAGCGTTTGGTTAAGCTGCAGGATTTTGAAAGCGCCGCAGTTATTCGCGACGAGCTTATAGGTTTAAAAACGCAGCTAGAACAAAAACAAAAAGACTTTCAAAACTATTCTGCGCAAATTCTTAGGCATGTAACAGAACAAGATGTTTGTCAAATAATTTCTTCAATGACAGGAATTCCTGTTGCCCAGCTAGATGTTTCTGAGTCAGAACGCCTAATCAATCTGGAGCAAGAATTGCATAAGTCTGTTATTGGGCAAGAAGAAGCTATAAAAATAATTTCGGGAGCAGTCAGGCGCAGTCGCTCAGGAATTTCAAATCCTCGCCATCCAATTGGTTCATTTATTTTTCTTGGACCTACTGGAGTCGGAAAAACGCAGCTTGCAAAATCTTTGGCAAAGTTTTTATTTGGAAACGAAGAGCAGCTTGTAAGAATTGATATGTCGGACTACATGGAAAAGCATAACGCAAGCCGTCTAGTTGGCGCTCCTCCAGGATACATCGGTTACGAAAACGGAGGAATTCTTACAGAAAAAATCAGAAATCATCCGTATTCAGTTGTTCTTCTTGACGAAATTGAAAAGGCGCATCCAGATGTTTTTAATCTTTTGCTTCAAATCCTTGAAGAAGGTGAACTTGCAGATAATTCTGGTCATGTAGTAAATTTCCGCAATACGGTTATTATAATGACAAGCAATGCTGGTTCTAGGCAGATAACTTCAGCTGGAAAAATTGGTTTTAATTCTGCAGAAAACGCGCTTCTTCCTTATGAAGATATAAAAAACAATGCAGTCGCAGAGTTAAAAAAACTTTTAAGCCCTGAACTTATAAATAGAATTGACGACATAATTGTGTTTAAGCCTTTGACTAAAGAGCAGATTGCGCAAATATTTGATATTCAGATAAAAGAACTGTGCGATAGGCTTGCAGAAAGAAAAATAACGCTTTTTGTAAATCCGAAGGCAAAAGAATATTTGATAGAAAATGGTTTTGATGCGGAAATGGGTGCAAGACCAATGCGAAGGCTTATTCAGCGTCAAATAGAAGACCCTGTGTCGATGCTTGTACTAAAGTCTGCGCAAAAAGATTCTATTAAAATTGTTGTGGATTGCGAAAATAATTCGCTTAATGTAGACTTTGCTCAAGATGATACTGAAAATCCTGAAAGCACAGTTTCTTTAATAAAAACAGAATATCAAGTTTTGCCAGAAGTAAAGCAAAAAATCGAAGTAGAGCAAAAATAACTACGAGGAATAAAATGATAGATTTAAGTTTTTCAGATTTTGGAAAAAAGTTGTGCGGTCCATCTGGAATAAATGCTCTAATGGACGATTTAGGAAAGCCTCTTCCTAAAGGAATCCCCATAAGCCTTATGGGCGGAGGAAATCCTGCAAGAATTCCTGAAGTTGAATCGATGTATCGCTTGCAAATGCAAAAAATAATTGCAAATGGCGATGACTTTGAAAATTTAATCGGAAAATACGATTCTCCGCAAGGAAAGACAGTATTTCTTTCTCAAGTTGCAGACTGCCTTTCTTCTAGGTACGGATGGAGAATCGGTCCTGAAAACATTGCTGTTACAAACGGAAGCCAAAGCGCTTTTTTTTATCTGTTTAATATGTTCAGCGGAAGATTTTCTGATAACGGTTCTACTAAAATTAAAAAAATAGTTTTTCCTTTGGTTCCAGAATATGTAGGATATGCAGATCAGGGAATTGAACCAGAAACTTTTACAGGAATAAACGCCGGCTTTGAAAAGTTTGAAGACCGAACCTTTAAGTATCATATTGATTTTGAACACTTGGAAAACTATTTAAGTGCGACCGATGATACTGCTGCTCTTTGCGTTACTAGGCCGACAAATCCTACTGGAAACGTTCTTACAGATAAAGAAATTAACCGCCTTTCTGATATTGCGCAAAAGTATAATATCCCTTTGTTTATAGACAATGCTTACGGATTGCCATGGCCTAACATAATTTTTACAGATGAAGCGACTCCTTTTTGGAACGAGAATATAATTCTTTCTATGAGCCTTTCTAAAATTGGTCTTCCAGCTTTGCGTACAGGAATTATAATCGCCGATAAAAGAATTATAAATGCAATAGCAAAACTTAATGCAATCGCGGCTCTTGCAAGCGGCAGCATGGGGCAGGCTCTAGCAGGAAATCTTATAGCTTCTGGAACATTAATAGATATTGCAAGAACAAAAGTTAGGCCATTTTATGAAAATAAATCGAAAAAAACACAGGCTTTGATTCATAAATATTTTGCTGGCGGTGATTATTACATCCATAAAAGCGAAGGTTCAATCTTTCTTTGGCTTCTTATGGAAGACCTTGCCATTTCTACAAAAGAGATGTATCAGATTCTAAAGGCTAAAGGCGTTTTTGTAATGCCAGGTGAATACTTTTTCTTTGGAAACCAAGGCTCTGACGAATTGCCTCCAGTTGAAGACCACCCTCATTATTCAAAATGCTTAAGATTGAACTATGCAGGCTCCGAAGCGGAAGTTGAATATGGAATAAAAACAATTTCTGAAGTTTACTTTCAAAACAGAAAATAAGATTAGCTCGACTTTAGTCTTGCTATATTGTTTACAGCTATATTGTTTACATTGACTAAAGTTTTCTAAAAACTTAAAATATCGTGTTTTATGGACTTTGAATTCATTAAAAAAGTTGTTCCAATGTATGTTGAAGCTGCGGGACTTACGTTGCGCTTGGCTACAATTGGAATTCTTTTATCGGTAGTTGTAGGACTCGTTTGCGCACTTATAAAATATTTTAAGGTGCCTTTTTTGCGTCAAATTGTCAGTGTTTACATTGAATTTTCAAGGAACACACCGCTTTTGATTCAGCTTTTTTTTCTATATTTTGCCTTTCCTCGAATGGGAATCAAGTTGTCGTCTGTTCAGTGCGCGGTAATAGGACTTACATTTTTGGGCGGAAGTTATATGGAAGAAACTTTTCGCTCCGCTCTTGAATCTGTTTCAAGAATTCAAATAGAAAGCGCGCAGTGCATAGGACTTACCCGCCGCCAGATAACTCAATATGTAATTCTTCCTCAGGCCGTTTCTGTTTCAATTCCAGGTTTTTGCGCAAATATAATGTTTCTTATAAAGGAAACTTCTGTTTTCAGCGCAGTTGCTCTTGCCGATTTAATGTTCGTTGCAAAAGACTTAATCGGACTTTACTACAAAACCGACGAAGCTTTAACGCTTCTTTGCGTTTCTTATCTGATTCTGCTTTTGCCAGTTTCCATATTGGCAGCCTTTGCCGAAAGGAGGTTGCGATATGCGCAGTTTGGACAGAATTAATGCCATAAAAGATGCCTTTAGCGTGCTGTCAATGGGAACAAATTTTCAAAGGCTTTTGGCGGGTCTTTGGACAACTGTGTGGATTGCGCTTGTGTCCGTCGCTTTTTCCATTGTGCTGGGTTTTCTTTTTGGAATGGTGATGACCTGCAAAAATAAAGTTGTTCGCACCTTGTGTAAAATTTATCTCGAAGTCATGAGAATTATGCCGCAGCTGGTTTTGCTCTTTGTAGCATATTATGGGCTTACTAGAATGTTTAGCATATCTTTATCTGGAGAAGCGGCTTCTATTCTTGTTTTTACACTTTGGGGAACTGCAGAAATGGGAGATTTAGTGCGCGGCGCGCTAGAAAGCGTTCCGTCTCACCAGTACGAAAGCGCAAGGGCAATCGGTCTTACAGAGCGTCAGGTTTTTATGTATATTATTATTCCGCAGACGTTGCGTTCGCTCGTTCCTTTAAGCATGAACCTTATTACTAGAATGATAAAGACAACTTCTCTAGTAGTTTTTGTAGGCGTTATTGAAGTTGTAAAAATTGGCCAGCAGATTATTGAAGCGAACCGGCTTACAAAGCCGACAGCTTCAATTGCAGTGTATTTTGTAATTTTTATGATGTACTTTTTTGTCTGTTGGATTTTAAGTCTTGGTGCAAGACAAATAGAAAAGAGACAAAAACAATAAATTTTTTTTGCATAATTTTTGAAGTTAAAAAATATTATGCTTTTTAGAATATCAGGGGTTGGATATGCCGTTACTGGAAATAAAAAATATAAAAAAATCATTTGGCGAAAGTCAAATTCTTAAAGGAATAAACTTGAATGTCAATAAGGGCGAAGTCATAGTCATACTCGGTCCTTCTGGTTGCGGAAAGTCAACATTGCTGCGTTGCATAAACGGACTTGAATCAGTTCAAGAAGGCGAAATTCTTTTGGATGGAGAAGTCATTTCCAATAGAAAGAAAGATATGCATCTTGTAAGGCAAAAAATCGGAATGGTCTTTCAAAGCTATGACCTTTTTCCGCACCTTAACGTAATGAAAAATATTTTGCTCGGGCCAAAGCACGCCCATAATCTGAATTTAAATATGGATGAAGTTCGAAAGGAAGCAGAAATGTGGCTGAACCGTGTAGGTCTCTGTGACAAAAAGAATGCTTATCCACGCCAGCTTTCCGGAGGACAGAAGCAACGTGTTGCAATTGTTAGAATGTTATGCCTTCACCCGGAAGTAATGCTCTTTGATGAGGTTACTGCGGCACTTGACCCGGAAATGGTTCGCGAAGTTCTTGATGTTATGATGGGGCTTGCTAACGACGGAAAAACCATGTTGATTGTTACACATCAAATGCAGTTTGCCCGCGCCGTTGCAGATAAAATTGTTTTTATGGACGAAGGCGAAATCGTAGAAACCAGCACTCCGGAGGAATTTTGGACAAATCCTAAAACTGAGCGCGCAAAAAAATTCCTGAGCAATTTTGAGTTTAAAAGCCGTCGCCATTCTTAACTGTAAAAATTTAAAAAAATGCTAGATTATATTGACATAATTTAATAAGGATTGTATATATTTACATATACCTACTATTTTAGTAGGTTATAAAAAAAACACAAAAGGATTTCACATTTCAAATATTCAGACAGTTGTAATCCTTTTGATATATCATAAGTTTGCGTTGCAAGCTTTATCACAGGAGTAAATTATGAAAAAAACTTTTTTAAAAGTTACAGCAGTTGCTGCCTTGTTGTTTTCGTTTTCTGCGCTTTCTGCAAAGCCAAAATTCAGAACTGTAGAACAGATTAAAAAAAGCAAGACTATTAAAGTCGCAGTTTTTAGCGATAAAAAGCCGTTTGGATATGTTGATGAATACGGAAAATATCAGGGCTATGATGTTTATTTTGCAGAGCGGATTGCAAAAGATTTAGGTGTAAAAATAAAATATGTGCCAGTTGAAGCTGCTGCTCGAGTAGAAGTTTTAGAGACAGGAAAGGTTGACATTACGCTTGCAAACTTCACAGTGACTCCTGCACGGGCAGAAAAAGTTGATTTTGCGCTTCCTTACATGAAGTGCGCGCTTGGTGTCGTTTCAAATGAAAAAAATCTTATTACAGATGTAGAGCAGCTTAAGGGCAAGACTTTAATTGTTTCAAAAGGAACTACAGCCGAGACTTATTTTACAAACAACTATCCAGAAGTAAAGCTTTTAAAGTTCGACCAGTATTCAGAAGCATACAACGCGTTGCTTGATGGCAGAGGAGTTGCTCTTTCAACAGATAATACAGAAGTTCTTGCCTGGGCAATTGAAAATCCAGGGTTTGCAGTAGGAATTGAATCTCTTGGCGAGCTCGACACCATTGCTCCTGCAGTTACAAAAGGGAATGCTTCTTTATTAAACTGGCTGAACGATGAAATCAAGAATCTTGGAAAAGAAAACTTCTTTCATGCTGACTACGAGGCTACTCTTAGAAGCGTTTACGGTCCTGCGTCAAATGCTGATGCCCTTGTTGTAGAAGGCGGACAGCTTTAAGAAAAATAGAAACGCTTTCAGACCTTTTGTTCATTTTTTTAGTCGCTTTCGACCTGAAAAACTATGCAGTCAAAAACTTGTTCATTAAATGGGTTTTCGAGATTGCATAGTTTTTTTTTGTTTACCCTGATGCTTATGATAAAAGTAAAAATCTAACAGTCGCAATTTAAGTATTCTACTTAAATATTTTACTTTCTTTTTTTTTAAGATATGTTATCATTATCTGATTATAAAATTGAGAAGCGAGGGTTTAAGATTAGAACAATTTTCAAATTTCTTTGGAGGAAACATGAAAAAGAATGTCTTGAAATGGCTTTTGCCATTGTTCTGTGTTGTTGCAGTTAGCATTTTTGGCTGCAAAACTGACTCAGATGATGAAGGGGGGGGGAAGGAAACTGTAGATTACAATGCTGCAGGTTCTTCTGAATTGCCAAAAACTACGGCAAAAACTGTTATAAAAAATAAAGTTGTAAACTTAAACGGTTCAACTGATGTTTACTATGAAGAATATACTTTTACTTCCGAAACAAAAGGAACTTATTCTCTTTATAAAGGTACAGAAAAACAATCCAAAATAACTATAAAGGAAACAGAATATTCTGTTCCAACAGATTTTACCTATGATTCTAAGACAGGAAAAGTTACTATAAAACTTGGCGAAACTCCATTGTATTATTACATTTCAACTGCTAAAAAAGGCGATAAAAACATTCCTGTAGTTATAAGTGATATGCTTAGCCTTGTGGATTCAAATGCCGATAAAACTTCTTTGTTTAATAATTGGAAATCCGAAAAATACAATGCTTCCTTTAAGTTTAATAAAAATGGAATGGTTTCTTTTTCTCTAAACGGAAAAGACGCTTATTCAGAATATTCAAATGATAATGGCTGGCTTCTTGTTGGCGAGCTTCCTTTTTACTGGTCAAAACTTGGTTCAGAAAATGTTCTGTACTATATGATTTTTGAAACAGAGCAGACAGTTTCTGAGCGGGCCGCATTAAGTTCTAATACAGAAAGTGAACTTAATTTTACTTCTAACAATTTCTTGTTTGCACTTTAATTTTGGAGGAATAAGATGAAAAAAAATAAAATGCTTTCTAAAATTATTGCAGTTTTTTTAGGACTTTCACTTTTTGCAGGACTTTCTTCTTGTTCTAATGGCTTTGGTGGAAATCTGCTTAGCGAAGATAGTTCTAGGGCGGCAGTAACATTAAATCCATCTGTAGAATTAAAAATTTGTGTTTTAGGAATTCCTTCTACAAATACAAAACCTGGTGTTTGGGCTTGGGCAAAGGCTGGCTCTGATACAAACTATACTTCAGCTACTTGGCCAGGCGACCTTGCAATGGAAAAAGGCGTAGAAAGTGGCTATGACTGCTATACTTATACTTTAAAAGTAGACCCTAACTACGATTTAGGAATTTTATTTAACAATCTAAATGGCGGCTCCCCACAAACAGGTGATATTGTAATTCCTAAAGCAAAATTTCAAGCTGCAGCCAGTTTTTACTTTAACTGGAACAGCATGGCATATTACGAAAAAATCGACGACTGTATAGGAGTTTTTAGCGCTTCTATAACTTCTATCGATAAATCTGCGAAAACAGCAAAACTTAAGCTTGTAACAAGCCTTATAAAATCTATTGCAAAAGATGAACTTACAGTAAAAGATTCTAACGGCAAAGAGCTTTCGTTAAAAATTTCAGGTGAAAGCATAAGCATTTCTAATGATTCTGCCACATTTGAAATTGCAGACAATTCTTTTTCTGGAGCAAGCGTTCTAAACTTTCCATATACAGTAACCTACAAAACAAAAGAACTCCGTGCAGGAATCGATATGAAGCTTATTGACGACCTTTACGGCAATACTGCGAAGTCTGTAGAAGGTTTAGGTCTTGCTCTTAACGGAACTGCTGCGACATTTAAAACTTGGGCGCCTACTGCAAAATCTGTAAAAGTATTGCTCTATAAAGATTCTGCTGCCGCTTATGATTCAAGCAAAACAAAAGGCTTTGACGCACCGGGAGATACAACTAAAGAATGGGGAACAGCTCCAGCAAAAGATGACGTATTTGAAATGACTATGGATTCAACTACAGGCGTATGGACTGTAGAAAATGTAGATGTATCTGACTACAAATATTATAAGTATCAAATTGCTGTAGAAGATAAAACTTATTACGTTTCTGACATCTGGCACACTGTGGCAGGCCCGGATTCTGTTGCAAGCCAAATAGTTTCTATTGATGACGCTTCTGCAAAGCCAGCTGGCTGGGAATCAGTTTATACAAATCCATTTGATAGCACATCTTACAATGACGCTGTGATTTATGAAATGCACATTCGCGACTGGAGCCGCGCATATTCAAAAGATTCTACAGGAAAGTTCAAAGATATAACAAGTGCGCTTGGCGCAAATGGCTCTGGCGAATTTGCAAAGCATCTTAAAGATTTGGGAATTACCCACGTTCAGATTCTTCCAATGTTCGATTATGCCCAGATTAACAACGATAAAAATTACAACTGGGGTTACAATCCTTATCACTACAATGTTCCAGAAGGACGCTATGTAACAGATGGTTACACAGACGGAACTCAAGCCGTTCTGGAAGCTCGCGAGATGATAAAAGCGTTCCACGATGCGGGAATTGCTGTTATTATGGACGTCGTATATAATCACACAAATGGAACTTTAACAGGTTCTCTTTACGATTCAACGGTTCCAGGTTATTTCTATCGCCAAAAAGCAGATGGTTCTTATTCAAACGGTTCTGGTGTTGGTAGTGAAACTGCGAGCGACCGTGCAATGGTTCAAAAGTATATGATTGACTCTTTAAAGCACTGGGTGAACGACTACCATATTAATGGATTCCGCTTTGACCTTATGGCCATTCATGACAAAGATACTATGAAGGCGATTTATGACGAGCTTTATAAAATTGATCCTAGTATTTTGGTTTATGGCGAGCCGTGGGCAGGAAGCACTATAGCTCTTGAAAGCTCAAAGTCTGCAACATCGGCAGGACTAGGAACTAGCGGTAACGGCTACGGAGCGTTCGACGACGACTTTAGAGATGCTTTAAAAGGAACAGATGGTTTTGGAGGATTGCATCACGGACAGCTTGTTGGAAACTTTAGCACTGCGACGGATGGGTATGTTGTATCTGGTTTAAAAGGTGAAAAAATAGCCAAAAACAGCAGAAATGCGACTGGCAAAACAGGTCTTGCACTCCATTATGTTGAATGTCACGACAACTATACTTTGTTTGACAAGCTTGTTTATTCAATGGATTCTTCTATATCAGGAGACGGCGACTGGGCTGTAAAGTTTGAAAATCTTTATAATTCTGTTATGCAAGATGAAGATAAAGTCAATCTTATCAAAAAAGAAAACAAGCTTGCTGCGGCTTATGTTTTCCTTAGCCAAGGAACTCCATTCATCAATGGCGGCCAAGAGTTTATGAGAACAAAGAAAGGCAGCCCGGACAGTTATTCTGCAGATAAAAAAGGCGGAATTACTTGGACAAACACTGCTGGAAAATACAATATTGATGATGTAAACACAATTGACCTTTCATTAAAAGAAAAGTACAGCGATGTTTACAACACTTACAAAGGTTTGATTCATTTGCGAAAAGATTTTGATGCATTTAGAAAACCATCTAGTGCAACAGCAAGAACATTAAAAACCGGTGTAACTCTTTACGAAGCAAATGGTTCTAACGGAAACTTTGTAGTTGTATTCAATGCAACTAACAGTGATGAAAGTTTTGACAAAATTGAGGGAAACCTTGTAACTGTTGATACAAAAGTAACTCTTACAGGCTCTTATTTTGGTCTTATTCTTGATGACGTAGACGTAGACGTAGAACCTTATGTAATTTCTTCTCAGAAAGCGCAATTTTCTTCCGTTCCAGCAAAATCTTTCATAATTATTAAAAAGTAGTTTCTAAAAGTAAAAATAATTTTATAAAAAGGCTGAATGTCGAGTTTGAATCTCTTCGTTCAGCCTTTTGTTTTTGATGAGCAGTAAGATATATGCATCTGTTTAAATAATTCATTAAATAATTCAGTATTTGCAAATGATAATATTTTGTATTATAATTTTAATGGTATTTTACGAGGAATGTATGATTAAAGAATTTTTACCTTATGAAACAGTTAGAAACGATGCTTTGAAAATAGCATATAAAATGTACAATGAAGATTCATTTACTCCAGACGTTATCTACTGCTCTTTGCGCGGCGGCGCGTATATGGCAAACGTTATAAGCGAGTATTATAAAATTGTCAGAAAAGACCATCATCCTGTTTTGTATGCAGCAGTTGTTGCCCGCTCATATTCAGATGTACGCCAGGCAACTCCTAGAGTTTATGTTGACGGCTGGACTTATCCGCCTGCGAACCTTAGGCCTGGAGACAAAATTCTTTTGGTGGATGACATTTTTGACACAGGACACACCATTAATGCTCTTGTAAATATCTTGTTGGATTATGGCGTTCCTAGGGAAAATATAAAAGTTGTTGTACACGACTACAAAGAATTTACTTACAGAGAAAAATTGCCAATCTTGCCAGATTACTGGTGCAGGAAGTTCGTTATCTCAAAACCAGAAGAAGACCGTTGGATTCATTATATGAGCCATGAGCTTGTCGGGCTTTCTAAAAAAGAACTTGAAGAAAACTATTTTAACAAGGATCCTGAATTAAGAAAAATTCTTGAACCTATACTTGGAAATAAATAATGACAAATTTAAATGCTTTGAAAAAAAATCTTCTTTCTCTTGTTGCCTTGCTGGTTGCAAGTCAGTGGCTTTTTGGACATGGCATTTTAAATCCTGTTGCTGGAAAATGGGCGAACAGGCAGTATTTAGTAATTGAACTTGAAGATGAAGAAAGCGCCTATTATTCGCTAAACGGGAGCAATCCAGAGTCTTCTGGCTTTGCCTACGATGGACCTGTTTTGCTTGATGTTGAAGGGGATGTTTCTTTAAAAGTCGCTATTGTAGATAAAGAAGGAAAGTCTACCTTGTATGACATAAAGTATTCTGTAAACAAGCAATTTTCTGATGATGAGGAAGTCGATTCTTTTATTGATTCTTGTGGCGGTGGCTTTATTTCATATACAGTTGGAAATATAATTTCTGTTCCAAAAAAAGTTGAATTTGCTATTGGACAGCCGCCAGAAGTTTTTGAGCAAGGAAAAGAACTTTCCATCGATAAAAATTCTGTCTTGGCACGATACGTTCCTCTTAGCATCCTTTATAAAGACATAAAGTGGCGTTTTGTAATAGATGTAAAGCCATTGTTTTCAGGTTTGTACAGTCGTATAGATGTTCCCTTTGAAATATCAGATTGGGAAAATATTTCTTTTACAGACCGCAAGATGATTTATAAAATTGATGCTCAGTGGTGGATGCAGCCTAAGCAGCCGTTAAAACTTGATCGTTCTGCAAGCCACATGATTTCTTGGCAAAGCGTTGACTATTCTCCAGAAAATTCTGTTAAGTATTGTGTTTTGCCACCAAAGCCTCAGTTTATAACAAAGACTTCTGAAAATGGTTCTGTTTGGGTTTCCGTAGAAGGTGAAGCTGGTTATAAGTTTGGGATTATAGATTCCGCGCAAAATGTTACCGCTCTTTATGATTCTATAGAAATAGACACATTTCCAGGCGATAGGTACAAAGGCTGCTTAAAAGTTGGAATATATTACGATTCTGTTTATCAAGGCTCTGTTCCAATTGAATTTAATATAAATAAGCGTATGCCTGCAATGCCAAAAATATTGCCGTCAATAGCTGGAAACTTTTCTAGAACTTCTGTTGATTTAGCTTTTGAATCAGAAGAAAATACCAAAATTTTTACACTTGTAGAAAAAGAATTTCTTCCATCTGGTTACAAAAAAAGTGAATATTTAACTCCTATTGCAGCGGATAAAAATCTAGCTTTGTTTGGCGAGCTTCCAAATAAAAAAATTAGCTTGGAATTGCCTTCGCAGCAGCCTTGCATTTACAAAGTTTTTTCTTACGCTTTAGATGAAAGTGGCAATAAAAGCCGCATCAGCACCTATTCGGTTATAATAGATCCGTTTAATTATTATATAGACGGCAACGCTTCTGAAAGCGATGTTGCGACTGCCGACGGTACTTCTGAAAAACCTTTTATTTCTTTTTCTCAGTTGATTTCCGCAATGAAATATGCAAGAACCATGAATGTTTTTGCAAAAGGAGATATTTATATTCCTTCTGGCGAAAACATTGTTTCTTCTAATTGCGCTCTTTCTTGCAATGACGGAGAGTCTTGTTTAATTTTTGCTCCTGATTCAAAACTTATAGTAAGAAGTTCTTCTTTTGAAGTTTCTAATGCTAAAATTACGTATTCAGCAAGCAAAGAGTTAAAAAAGAATACAAGCTGCATATTTCAGCTTGAAAGGGGAGTTTTAGATTTAAAAAATTGTGTGCTTTCTGCTGCTTTTGGAAAAACTGGAACTGTTGTAAACGCTGATGCTTCCGTTGTAAACTTTTTTGACAGCGATGTAATTTCTTATGCAGAAAATTATACTTCGATTGTGGCTTCTGTTCGTTCTTCTATAAATGTAAAAAACTCTAATTTGTCAACAGTTGCTCCAACGAGCGTGATTTTTTCTGCGCAGGAAGGAACTTTTGAATTAAGCTCATCTTCTTGCAAAGTTACAGGTTCTCTTGGTCGGATTGCAGAGCTTTTTAATACTCAGAGCAGAATAGCGTCAAATTCTTTTTATGCAGATTTAAATAATTCGGCAAATGAAAGCAACCCTATCTATTCTGATAAAGAAAATATAATGTTGGAATATTATGATAACTCTACAGTAGGATTTTAATATTATGTCTTTAGAACTTTTTTGTGGACTCGACGAAGCTGGAAGAGGTCCTTTAGCAGGTCCTGTTACGGCAGGGGCTGTAATTTTGCCAAAAGATTTTCCAATTGAAATTTTAAATGATTCAAAAAAACTTTCTGAAAAAAAACGCCAGCAAGCAGAGCTTGTTATAAAAGAAAAAGCTTGCTGGGGAATAGGCATTGTTGATCATGAAACTATTGATAAAATCAATATATTGCAGGCAAGCATGCTAGCTATGAGCCTTGCTTTTGACATGATGATGCTAAAATTCCCTGAATGGGCAAAGCAGTTTGATTTTAAAATTGAAGATATTTGCTGCATCGCCGACGGTACAACTGTTCCTAAGGTGAAGTGTAAAAAAGTTTTTTGCGAAGCCAAAGCGGATTCTAAATATCCTTCTGTTATGGCGGCAAGCATTATTGCAAAGGTTGAGCGAGATTTTCTAATGTGCGAATATGATAAAATGTATCCGCAGTATGGTTATGCCAGGCATAAAGGCTATCCTACTGCGGAGCATAGAAAAATCTGCCATGAACTTGGACCTAGTCCTATTCAGCGGCTTTCTTTTAACTACTAGGCCGAAAGTTGCTTTTAGTCTTCTGCGTTCTGGTTATTTATTTCTTCTGCCGATGTTGCAGTTCTTTTTGAAACTACATGGATTCTGCCAGTTCTTTTTAAGCTGTCTGTTTTCTTTTCAGAATCTTTTGAAATTTTGTATATTTTTTTAGTTTTTTCGATTTTTTCTGCTTTTTTTGCGGCCTTTGCTTTTGCTCTATCTCTTTTGTCTTTTTCTATATAGTTTAAAGAGCGGTCCATTCCCTGCAAAAATTTTTGCATATCGTCGGCAAAAATGGCAATTTGATGACGCTCTCCGTCAGCACCATCGCGGTTTTTGCTTTCTACTATTTGAAGAAAAACATCTCCAGTTCTGTTTTCTTTTATGTTAAAAAAGTATGAACGGTTATCAAGATAAACTTCTGTTGTAAAAAGTTCTCCGCGTGCACCCATAATTCGCCTTCCTTTGAAATGTTGTATAGTTTTATAAAAATATCAGAAAAAAAACGCTTAGTCAATTAATTGTTTGTGTTTGTTTTGGCTATCCAAGCCGATTCAAACGAAGTGCGAGCATAACCATCTGTAGCATGGGGGGGAAAAGCAAACTGCCCTTGTAAAATCGCCGAAAGCGTTTTTTTTTTCACAATTTTTAAAAACTTGAAGTTTGGGTTAATTAAATTTTTTTACAATTTTTTTTATCTTTTCAAATAATTCTTCTATTCCTTCTTTTGTGCTTAATGGTCCAAAACTGAATCTAACAGCATTTTCGCTTACTTGTGGAGTTACGTGCATCGCTTCTAAAACTGGCCGGTTGTTTTTTCTGCTAGAACATGCGCTTCCTGTTGAAATATAAAATCCTTCAGCGTCTAGAGCTCTTAGCATAACTTGACCTGGAATGTTTTCAAACGAAGCTTGAACAACCCAAGGAGAATAATTTTCAGGATTTAAAATTCTTGTTTCTGGAATTATTGTGCAACTTTTAAGTTCTGCAAGTTTTTTTATAAAATTTTGAGTGTAATTTATTTGATTTTCTAAGCGTTCTTTTGCAGCTTGATTGCTATCGCTAATCCAGTACTTTTCAAGGGCTTTTGAAATTGCAACTGCTCCAAAAACATTTTCTGTTCCTGAACGAATTCCTTTCTCTTGACCGCCGCCTTTTAAAAATGGCTCAAAAGCATCTGCAATATATAAAATGCCAATGCCGCGCGGACCGCAAATTTTATGCGCGCTTATCGCAGCGCTGTCTATTCCTTTGTAAGATAGATTTAATGGAATCTTTCCAGCTGCCTGGACACAGTCTACATGAAACTTAGGTTTTCTTTTTCCTTCAGAAAATTTTGTAATAGTATCCGCAATTTCATAGATTGGTTGAATTGCTCCAGTTTCATTGTTTACAGACATAACGCAAACCAAGGCGGTGTCTTGGGTAAGTTTTTTTTCAACGGCTTGCGGTGTTATAATGCCGTTTTTGTCAGCAGGAATAAAATCGACTGTCCAGCCGCATTTTTTTAATTCAAGAGCCATTTCCCTTACGGCAGGGTGTTCAATTGAGCTTATTAAAACGCTGCCTTTTTTCGGCCTATTTAAAATGCTTAAAATAGGAATGTGGTCGCTTTCTGTTCCTCCGCTTGTAAAAAAAATTTTTTCTGCAGTAACTCCAAGAATTTCAGCAGATTTTTTTCTAGCTTCTTCAAGGACAGCTTTTGCTTCTTTGCCTATAGAATGTGAGCTTGAAGGATTTCCCCAGTTTTTTAGCGTTGCATTTAAAGATTCATTTAAAATCTGTGAATCTGCAGGACTTGTAGCGGCCCAGTCAAAGTAGTGCTCTATTTTATTTTCTTGTTGATTTTCCTGTTGTTCCATTGCCAGTTTGAACCTCTATTTTAAAACGGCTAAAATATCTTTATCATCAGTTTCTTGTATAAAGGTTTGCGCTAATCCATTTTGAAGAATTAGTCTTATTGTGTCGTTTTTGTTCTTTTTGTCTTTGTGCATAACGGCAATAAGTCTTTCTCCAATTCCTCCGCCTAGAACTAAAGGATGAATTGCAGATGTGCACCAGCCATATTTTTGCAAGACAGATAGAACTTCATCTTTGTATTGTTCAGAGCAAAACTCTTTTCTTGCAGAAAGGCAAATTGCCCTGCCAATTCCCCAGGCAACTGCGTCACCGTGCGTAATGTTTCCAAGCCCTGCTAAGGTTTCTAGCGCATGACCAAATGTGTGTCCAAAATTTAAATAAGCACGGATATTTTGTTCTGTAAAGTCTTGCTTTACAATTTCTGATTTTGCTTTTGCAGATTTTATAATAATCTCAAGAACTGTATCTGGATTTCTGTCTATAAGTTCTTCTGATTTTTGCTTAAAAATTTCATAAAGCTCTTTGTCGTATATAAGTCCTGTTTTTATTGCTTCTGCAAGCCCTGAACGATATTGAGCTTTTGAAAGAGTTTGCACAAATTTTGGAAAGACATGAATTTCTTCTGCCGGCCAAAAAGCTCCTAGCATATTCTTGTAGTTTTGAAAGTCGCAGCCGGTTTTTCCACCTATTGAAGCATCGACCATGGAAAGAAGCGTTGTTGGCACAAACTGAACTCGAATTCCTCTTTTATAAACTGATGCGGCAAAGCCTGTTAAGTCGCAAATAACTCCGCCGCCAATTCCCACAAATAAGTCATTTCTGGAAAAGCCTGCTTCCAAGGCTGTTTGTGTTATGGTAAGAACGCTTTCTATTGTTTTGTAAGGTTCTCCGGAGCCAAGAATTATAAGAATATCTTTTCCGCATACACCGTCTTCAAATCTGTTTATAAAAGATTTCATGCAGTCAAGCGTTGCAACCGTGGCGTCTGTTACAAAGCACCTTCTTTCTGCGCTTTCTTTGCCGTAAATTGGCAAAAGGTCTGGTGTTTGCGCATAAAATGAAATTTTGGTTTTTGCAGTTCCAGGATAACTTGCTGGATAAAGAATATCTAATGTGTTGGTAATTGAACTTTCCATGCCTACATTTTAGTAAGTTTTGCTGTCCATTGCAATAAAGGTATCGCGAACATTTTCAACTCTTGCAATTTCTCTTTTTAGCATTGCTTCGTAGTCTAGCGAGCCTTGTTTTATTCGTTCTCGTTCATCTTCCCAGTTTTGGCAGTCTGTTATAAAAAGAAAATCAAATTCTTTTGCGTTTGCTTTTTCCGCCCAAAGCAAAGTTTCTTTCCAATAGAGAAGGGCTGCGTTGTAGCAGGAAAGCGCTTTTTCTAAATTTCTAAGGTATTCATCTTTCCATGGAGCGTCATAAAAATACGCAACTTTTTTGTCATAAATTCTGCCTAGCCGCAGGTGTTGTTCAATAAGTTTTAAGTTTATGTGCATTTGGAAAAGATATCTGTATTTTTCCCATTCTTTTTCTGTATTTATTTTTGCATTTGCATACAAAGGGTTGCAAAAATCTGCTTGGGTTGCTTTTTCTAGCCAATAAATATTTTCAATGCAGTCGTCAGGATATTGCTGGTAGTGAACATGGTACAATCTGTACCAATCCTCTTTATACTTTACCATATATGCCTGAGCAGGCTGCACATCAGTCGCAATAAAAAGGAAAAGAGGAAAAAGTATTTTTAATACGCTGAAAAGTTTTTTTTTCACACTATATTATCGGTTTTATATTCAGGTTATTTATAGTTTTTAAGATGAAGTCCCTTATTTCTTCAATTGATTTAGACGCATCTACGTCAATTATGGTCATTCCTAAACCTTTTTGTCCTCTGTATTCGTCGATTGCAGATTCGTAAAGTTCCGCTGTTTTTTTCTGAAAATCAAGTTTTTCATAGATTTCTTGAGTTTCCCCCCGGCTTGCAACTCTTTTAATAGAAATTTCAGGATCTATTCTAAAAAAGAAAAGCAGTTGCGGCAAAGGAAACGGGCTGTTTATAATTTGTGGAATTTCTTTTCCGCATGAAACTGACTGGTATGCCAAACTTGAAAAAAAATATCTGTCGCTTAGAGCCAGTTTTCCAAGCTTTGTCTGTTCAATTACCCCGTCTTTTCCAAAAATATGTTCCGCTCTGTCTGCGGCAAAAAGATACGAGGCTGTAATTTCGCTGACAGAAAAATCTTTTTTGAGCATTCTTCGCAAAAAAAGACCAGTTTCTTTTGATGTTGGTTCTGCGGAAACAAACACTTTGTCTTGTGGAAAATTCTGAGCAAGAAGTTTTATCTGTGTGCTTGTTCCAGAGCCGTCTATGCCTTCGAAAACAACAAAATTCTTTATAATCATAATGAAACCTACTCCTATAATAATAAAATTTGCAACGCAAACTTATAAAGTTATATAAAATATTAAAAAAATCCGATAGAATATAAAGCAATCAAGATGAAAAAACGTTTAGCAAAAATTAATTTAGGCATTTTCATTTTTTTCCTCATTTTAGGTCTTGTTTCTGCGGTGTTTTTTCCTTTTTTTAAAGGGATTTCAAAAAAAATCCGTTCCACTGCTTCTTATTATTGCACGGTTTTTGAAGAAAAAACAAATCTTTTAATAAGCTACAAGAATCTTTCTCCTTCAATTTTTAATGGTCTTAGAATAAGAAATATAATACTGACAGATGTTCAAGACGGCAATAGCATTATCGAAATAAAAAAAATTGATATACATTATAACTTGCTGTCCTTGATTTTTGAAAGAAAACTTTCCGCTATAAAAAATATAACGATAGATGGTTTTTCTTTTGAATTTGACAAAAATGCTGATAGTTCTGTGTTTGAAAAGATAAAACAGCTTTACTCTGTTTTACTAGAGTCTGATAAAAGCAACTCAAAAAATAATTCAAAGGTGAAGGCTCTGACAGCAACAGCTTCTTATGGTGTAGAAGAATTTGAAAAACTTTCTGCGGTTTTGCCGTTTGACGTATTTTTAAAAAATGTCTATTTAAAATACCGCTTTGATGAAAAGCTTTTTATTCTTCAAATAAAAAAGGTAAATCTTGCGTTTTTGACGCGTTCTCGGCAAATAATGGTAAATGCGTCCTGCGCTTTTAAGTATTATAATTCAGAAGGTGCAAAGCCTCTTGAAGTTGAATTTTCCGCAGGAGGCTCAGTCCCTGAAAAATTTAATGGAACTTCTGTTTCTTTAAAAGTTTCATCTCTTTCAAGCGGCTCTCTTTCCTTCGGAAGATTAAATCTTCATTTAGGTTACCAAAATGGAAGTTTTGATCTTAGAACTGTTCAAAATGCATATCCTGTTTTTTTAAAAGCTGTTTATGATTTAAAATCTTCTCAGGCTGCCGTAGAATTAAAAACAGATGATTTAAAACTTGCTTCCTTGTTTATGTTTCAAAAGGAAAACAAGAAGTTCGGAAAAGTAAGGCTTAACTTGTCTGCAGATGCTTCATATAATTTTAGTTCAAAACTGGCAGATTTTAATTCTTCTGGAAATGTTATTGTTCCGAAAGAAGTTTTTGATGGCGGATTTTTGCTAGACTACGCTTTGTCTGGAAATTCTAATGAGGTTAAAGTAGAAAAACTTTCTGTTCTAGGTCAAAAAATTGATGCGTCTTTTAGCGGCGGCTACCTTTATAAAGATATGAATTTTTCTGGGGAACTTCTTCTTTCTAAGTTTATGCTTCCTTCTGGAACAAATGTTGCTACAGAAATCTTTTTTGAACCTTTGGAAAAAGGTTTTATGGCATTTGCGCCGCAGTTGCTTCTGGGCGAAAAGTCACTTACAGGTTTGCAGCTTTCTCTTGAGCCTTCTCAGGATTCTATAGATTTTGATTTTGAACTTTCTGACTATTCCCACTACGAATCAGATTCACCTGGAATTATAAAGTTGAATGGAAGCTACATAAATGGAATCAAATATGTTCAGGCAAACCTTTCTGCTTCTTCCATTTACCTTGACAGTGTTTCAGAAACAGTTTCTTCTGTAGCCGGGAAAAAGACAAATTTTTCTTTTTTAAAAGATTTTTTGTTTAATGGCGAACTGTTTTTTTCAACAAATTTTAATTCTCTTTCATTTAGCATTCCTTACGCTTTTGTTGCGGATACAACAAAAAATGACCGGTTTTTGTATCTTTCTTTAGATGGCAACGACAGTTCAATTCAAGTTAGCCGGTTGGATTTGATTTCTGGCAAAAATTTTTCAAGTTTTTCTGCGCTTTACGAAAAATCTCCTGATAACGACGGAGCTTTTGTTAGCGCAGATTTAAATTCAGGTTCAATTCCTTACCACTTTGCTGGAAATATACGCGATGGTAATTTGTCTTTGTCTGGCGATTATGGATTTTCTTTTGATTTGTATAAATCTTTAGGCAGAATCGACGGCTCTTTATGTATGGAATCATTTCCTGTTTCAATTTCAGGAGCTTTGTTTACAGTTGCTGCCGACACAGGTTTTTCTTATACAAAGACAGATGGAATAAATGTCAGCATTGCTAGAATAGAAGCTTCGGAAGTTGGCGAAAAAATTATTTTTCATCCTTCAATTGAACTTTCTGGTTCAGCTTCTAAGTATGGGTTCTTTTTGAATAAAATAACTTATAAGGACACAACTTCAGTTTTAGAAGGAAAGTCGGAGCTTTTATGGAACATAAATAATGGTTCTTTTGATTCCGCTTCTCTTTCTTTTGATGCAAAAAATAGTTCAAACTCTGAAAAAGTTTCTATATCGGCAGATGTTTCTTCTGTAAAAGATGCTTTAGGAAGTTCTTACTATTTAAATGCTAATATGAATCTTAATCAGTTTAGCTTAAACAGATTTTCTTCGGAACAGAGCGACAATAACACCGTAACAGCAACAATGATTGCTTCTGGGGCGCTGGACAATCCTTACATCGGGATAAATATAGATTCCATGAATTTAATGGCCGCTGGGAATCTTATAAAAGCAAAAGGTTCTGCATTTGTGGAAGATAAAAATCTTACATTGAGTTCATTGAATCTAACATATAATAATATTGATGTTTCAAAATTAAAGGCAAATTTTGATTTAAGAACTTTTACAGGAACTGCTTCTGCTGTTTTAGAAACTTCTGTTATGAAAAAAAATGTTGTAATGCCATTGCTTTTTGTAATCTCGGATACTGTTATTCCTGAAGATAAAAAAGTCCCGGAAGAGTACGTTGCAACGCTTTCGTGCGATAAAGTTGAGGGGACCTTTTTTGCAAAAACATTTCCTTTTTCAATAACAATTCTTCATTCAAAAGGGGATACTTCATTTTTTTCAAGCGCGGAGCAAGGAATTTCTGGCACAGTAAGCCAAGATGGAACTGTTTTTGCCTCTGTTGCGGAAGGAAAACCTGTCCAGTTTAATATTACTGGAAATATCGAAGGTAGCAATTTTAATCTTTCTTTTTCAAAGTTTAGCGCTGATTTAGGCGTCTTGTTTAGTTATGTAAAAATTCCTTACCTTGAAATTTACGAAGGATTATTAAAAGGTTCCCTAAAAATAAGTGGTTTAAAATCTGATCCTGATTTTACAGGCGCGTTTAGTCTTTCAAATGCTGATTTTAGCCTTCCCGGAATAGTGCCTTCCCATATAACTGTTCCAAAAGCTATTATGACTATGAACCACAATGAGCTTTCAATGCAAACAGCTAGCGGAATGGTAAAAAAATCTCATCCAGTTTTTGCAGATTTGTACATTTTGTTCGACAGATGGAATCTTGCAAGACTTTCTTCTCATATTTTTATGCCTAAAAACTCTTATGCTCCTGGCGATGTTAATGTAAGATTTGCCCGCTTTACAGGCGATGCTTGCATCGACTTAAATCTTTTGCTGGAAGATGGCGTTTTTGATATTACTGGCGAAATAGATGTAAGAAAACTCGATTCAAGGATTATAACAAAGGAAATTGGAGCGGCAAGTAATGCTGTGGAATCTAATTTTCCTATTCGCACATCTTTAAAAATTAATGTAGGGCAGCACGTTTCTTTTAGGCTGGATCCTCTTTTGAGGGCAGTTTTTGTGCCAAATTCGGAATTTTCATTCAAATATGATTCTAGTGACAAAGATTTTAGGATGGATGGCGAAATTGCTTTGCGCTCTGGCGATATTTCTTATCTAAATCGAAGCTTTTACTTAAAAAGAGGGGTGTTAAAGTTTAACGGCAACGACCCTTTGTTCAATCCTCTTATAACTGTTCAAGCAGAAACAAGGGAACGCGATGATGATGGCAATGAAATAAGAATTACTCTTAGCGCGGAAAATCAGCGCTTGCAGGATTTTAACCCTGTATTTTCGTCTGTGCCCGCAAAGTCTGAAGCAGAAATTCGTACAATGCTCGGTCAAATTGCGCTTGGAGATTCTGAAAATGTAACAAGTTTTCTTATGGCTACAAGTGATTATGCGATTCAATCTCTGTTTGGGCGTAATATAGAAAACAAGTTGCGTGATTTTCTTAATTTTGATATATTGTCAGTTAGAACCAATATACTTCAGAATGCTGTAAAACAAACTTTTTCCAACAACTCTTCTGATTCTTCAGAAAAAACTTTTGGAATTGGTAACTATTTTGACAATTCAACTGTTTATATTGGTAAGTACTTCGGAAGTGATTTGTATGCCGATGCTCTTATGCATTGGACTTACGATGAAACTAGAGTAGACGACAAGTATACCTTTGGAGGTCTTTTATTCAAGCCAGAGTTCGGTTTTGAATTGAATTCTCCTTATGTGAATATCCGTTGGAATATGGCTCCTGATATTGATGCTATTATGAACGGAAGGTTTCTTACTTCTACTTCGGTTACTCTTTCGTGGAAAATTTCTTTATAAGTATCAGACTGTTTTGTTTAGTGATTATTCAAAACCTAAAAACTGCTGAATCAAGTTCTTTAGTGTAACAGCGTCTTGATTAAGCGTTTTTTTACAAATTAAATTCTGATTTTTTGGAGCTTTTATGCGTTCTGTAATTTTTTTGCTAAAAAGAATTCTTCTTGTCGTTTTAGTATTGTTTGTATCAATTCCTGTTTTTTCCCAGGCAGAAAGCGATGATTGGTATATGAATAGAGTTATTTCAGAAATCACTTTTGAAGGTCTTGCAAGTGTAAAAAAATCAGAGCTTACTGGTGTTACAAATAAATACGTAGGCCGCCAGTTTACAGATGAGCTTTACAACGAGCTTTATGAACGGCTTTACGCAATGTCTTTGTTTGAAGATATAGAGCCATACGCAAAGCACGATTCAAAAAATCCAGAAAAAGTGATTTTGGTCTTTAGCGTAAAGGAATATCCTGTAATTTCCTCAATAGATTTTAAGGGAAATAAAAAGATTCGTAACAACGAACTTAGAGATACAATTTCAATGAAAAACGGAGATGTTTTTGTTGAATCTGCAGCTCTTGTTGATGAGCGCGCTTTGCGAGACCTTTATATTTCTAAAGGCTATTCTGCTGCAAAGGTTTCTTACAAGACGGAAAGCAAGGATGGCGGAATACATGTTACTTTCGTTGTTTCTGAAGGTTCAAGCACGGTTATAAAATCCATACAGTTTTCTGGAAACACTGTTTTTTCTGCAAAAACACTAAAAGGAAAACTTTCGTTAAAAGAAGTTGGCTTTTTAAAGGACGGCGCGTTTCAGCGTTCCTCTTTGGAAACTGATAAGCAGACTATTGTAAATTATTACATGACAAAAGGTTATATAGATGCAAGAATTGTAGATGTAGTTCAAGAAAATTATTTTAATTCTGAAAAAGACCGCGATGAATTGACAATAACATTTGTTATTCAGGAAGGAGCGCAGTACACCTATAATGGCACTACTATTGCTGGTAATGAAATATTTTCCACAGAAAAACTTCTTTCGTATATAAAGATAAACGTAGGCGACGTTTTTAATCAGACAAAATATCAAGAATGTCTTTCAAATCTTACAAATCTTTATTATGAAAACGGTTATATGACCACGGATTTTTCTCCTTCTATAAATAAAGATTCAGAGCGAAGGACTGTCGCTTATTCTATTCATATAACAGAACGTTCTAGAGCCCATGTTGAGAACATTATTATAAAAGGCAACACAAAAACCAAGGACTATGTAATTTTAAGAGAAATTCCATTAAAGCCGGGAGATGTATTCAGCCGTGAAAAAATTATGGCTGGTATGCGAAACCTTTACAATTTGCAGTATTTTTCGAGCATTGTGCCGGAACCTGTAAGCGGCTCTGAAGAAAATTTGGTAGACCTTGTTATAAATGTAGAAGAGCAGTCTACAACAAGTTTGCAGTTCGGAGCGACTTTTTCTGGCGTCCAAAAGGAAGGTGACTTTCCAATTTCTTTGTTCTTTAAATTGCAAAATTCAAATCTCAAAGGGGAAGGAAAATCTATTTCTACAGGTGTAAATATTGCAACTGATGAATTTGCGGTAGATGTTTCTTACGGGCAGTCATGGCTTTTTGACAAACCTATTCAATTGAGCGAATCTTTGTCTTTTTCTACTTCTGATGAGTCGGCTCTTATTTTAAACCCAATGGCAAGCGGCGCGTTTGATAACTCGTACTTTTATATGGGGTATAAATCTATTTCCGCAACGTTGGGAACAACTTTGGGGCGCAGATGGACTCCAAATTTCGCGATTCTTACACTTACTGGAGGAATGGCCAATACTTTGACTAGCAATGCTTATCCAGAAGAACTTTATGTTCCTTTGGATTCTGGTGTAAATAAAAGCGCAAATTCCATTAGGCTAAAAGATTCTTTGTTTGTAGCATTTAGCCTTGACGGTCGTGATTTAAGCTATGAACCTTCAAAAGGTTGGTTTGCAAGTCAAAGGCTTTCTTGGTACGGTCTTATTCCAGCTGTTGAAAAAGAGTTTTATCTTCGTTCTGATACAAAATTGGAAGGCTATTTGACGCTTTTTGATATTCCTTGCTTTAATGGAAAATGGAATTTTAAGAGTGTTCTTGCAGGCTATGCAGGGTTTTCTTGTATTTTTCCTGTTCCAGGAACCTTGTTTAGCGATTCTAGCAAGCTTTATATCGATGGAATGTTCAATGGACGTGGTTGGACCGAAATTAGTTCGCGTTCTCGCGGAAAAGCTATGCTTTCTACAAGAGCAGAACTTAGATTCCCTATAGTTCCAGGAATGATAGGAATTGACTTTTTTATGGATGGCGTCGCTGTAAAAAATACTGTAAAAGAAGCTTTTACGGCTCTTTCAGTTGAAGATTTTTATTTTAGCTTTGGGCCTGGCCTAAGATTTTTATTGCCGCAATTTCCGCTCCACTTGCTTCTTGCAAATAAATTCCGTGTAAGCGATAATGCAGTTCAATGGAATGACACTTGGAAATTTGTGCTTTCATTTAATATTACTAATAAGTAGAACGAGGTTTGTATGAAAAAGAGTTTTGGTAAGATTGCGTTTTTTGTTTTAATTTTATTTTTAGGAAGTTTTAGTTTTGCCCAGCAGATTACAAAGTTTGGTGTTGTTGATACTGCAAAAGTTTATAATGCGTATTTTAGAAATTCAGCTCCTGTAAGAAACTATGAAAAAAAGCGGAATGAATTTCAGCAAGAAGTTAATAGATACACTGAAGAGCTGCAAAAACTTCAGGCAAAAAAAGTTGACTATGAAAAGCAAAATAACGATGCTCTTGCTCAAAAAACGCAGGCAGAAATTACTAAAAAAACTGATTTTCTGGTAGAATACACAAATGCAAAAAATGTGGAGCTTGAATCTATGCAAAAAACTTTGCAAGGTTCAGATGTTTTTTATAATAAACTTTACAATACGCTTTCTAAAATCGCCGAATCTGGCGGATATAGTATGATTTTAAGTTTGCAGCAGTCTAATTCCATTTTATGGTATTCCAATTCTGTTGATATTACTGAACAGGTTATAGCGGAACTCGGAAAGTAATTTATAATGGAAAAAGATACATCTCTTACTCCTGTAATGCAGCAGTACCTTAAAATTAAAAGTGAACATAAAAATGAGGTTCTGTTTTTTAGACTCGGGGATTTTTACGAAATGTTTAATGAGGATGCGTTAGAAATATCGCGTCTTCTAAGTTTAACTTTAACGCATAGAGGAACTGCTCCTATGTGCGGAGTTCCTTATCATGCGGCTAAAGTTTATATTGCAAGGCTTTTACGTTTGGGCAGAAAAATTGTAATCTGCGAGCAAGTTGGAAATCCAAAAGCAAAAGGTCTTACTGAAAGAAAAGTTGTTGAAATCATTACTCCGGGAACAGCGCTTGAATCTGAATATCTTGAAGGAAATAGCAATAATTTTCTTGCCGCGATGAGCGTTTCTAAAGGTGTTGTCGGATTCGCTTTTATAGATGTTACTACATCTTGCTTTAAGGCGACTTCTTGGCGCGCTAGCGAAATGGCAGAAAGTTTTCCCAAAGAATTAGGCAGGTGCAATCCGAAGGAAATACTTCTTCCTCAGTCTTTAAAAAACAATGCAACCGTTCAGGATTCATTGGCGCAAATACCAGAGATTTCTATTTCATATTATCCTGATTGGGATTTTAATACTGAACTTGGCTATAAAAAACTTACAGAACAGTTTAAAACTCATAACCTTGCATCTTTTGAATTAAAACCTGATTCAGCAGAAGTCGCACCTGCAGGTTTTCTTTTGGATTATCTTTCTAAAACCACGAATTCTACTGTTCCTCATGTAAGTGGAATTAAAGTCTATCACGATAGCCAGTATCTTGTAATTGATGATTCTAGCAGAAGAAACCTTGAAATTGTTTCAAATCTTAGAGATTCTTCTTCCAAGTACTCTTTGCTAGAATGTGTAAACCATGCAAGCACCGCTATGGGAATTCGCATGATTAGGCAGTGGCTTTTATATCCTCTTACGGATATAAAAAAAATCACTTCAAGACAGAATCATGTCGGCTTTTTTTACGGTAATAGAAACCTTTTAGATGAAGTCCGCGAAAAACTTTCTTGTGTTTTAGACGTTGAACGCCTTGCAGGTAGAATTGCTATGGATAGGGCGCATCCAAAAGATTTGCAGGCGCTTCGTTCGAGCCTTGTTTATTGGTTAAAAATTAGAAAATCTTTAGAAAACTATGATTTTTCCTTAACCGATGAGCAAAATTCAGTTGAAATAATTGATTTAATTCAAAATTCGATTGTAGAAAATCCTCCGACTGCATTGACTGATGGTGGAATTATAAAAGATGGCTGGTCTCAAGAGTTAGACCATTGGCGAAATATTCGAGATAATTTTGATAAAATTCTTGCTGAATATGAAGCTGAAGAAAGAAGAAAAACTGGAATTTCAACATTAAAAATTAAAAATACGAATGCTTACGGTTATTTTATAGAAGTGAGCCGCGGAAAACTTAGTTCTGTTCCTTCTGATTTTATAATACGGCGTTCTCTTGTAAATGGAGACCGCTTTACCACTGCAAGATTGCAAGAGCTTGAGCACGAACTTACAGAAGCTGGCTCTAAAGTTTTGGAGCTTGAAAGAAACCTTTTTGTTGAAGTTCGCAACAAGCTTAAAGATTACGTTTATTACTTAATACAAACTGCAGAGGATATTTCTTATATTGATGCAACTGCAAGTTTTGCATATTCGGCTATATTGCACGGCTGGGTCAGACCTGTTTTTTCTTCTTCTAAGGTTCTAAAAATAGAAGATGGACGCCATCCGGTTGTAGAAATGCATCTTCCTAGCGGAGAATTTGTGCCAAATAGTCTTTCGTTGTCTGCGGAAGATAAGGATTCTCATTCTTTTGCACTTATAACAGGTCCAAACATGGCTGGTAAGAGCACTTTTTTGCGGCAAAATGCGCTTATTGTGCTTTTAGCTCAAATTGGTTCCTTTGTGCCTGCAAAATCTGCTGAAATAGGTCTTGTTGACAGAATTTTTTGCAGAGTGGGGGCGAGCGATAATCTTGCCCGTGGAGAATCAACTTTTCTTGTAGAAATGACAGAAACCGCGAATATTCTTCGTTCTGCAACAAGTTCTTCGCTTGTAATTATGGATGAAGTTGGGCGTGGAACTTCTACAGAAGACGGACTTTCTATAGCTTGGGCAGTTAGTGAATACCTTCTTGATAGCATCAAGTGCAGAACTCTTTTTGCCACTCACTATCATGAACTTACAAGAATTGAAAATCCCTCTTTGATTTTGCTTTGTATGCAAGTTGCTCAGCAGGGAGAGTCTGTTACATTTTTAAGAAAAGTAAAATCTGGGGCAAGTGAAAATTCTTTTGGTATTCATGTTGCAAGGCTCGCTGGAGTTCCTCAGGTGGTAATTGACCGTGCAAATAAAATTTTGCAGACAATCCAAAGTAAAGCAGAAAATAATTCTTCAGACATCGCCGAAAAACTAAATTCTTTGCCAAAACAAACTGAACTAATTCAAGTAAAAAATCCTGGTCTTTTTAGTGATGAAGAAATCCTTCTTGATGAAATACTTTCTGCCGAGCCAAATTCTATGACTCCTATTGAAGCTCTTGAAACAATTGCCAGGTGGAAAAAAACTCTTAGCGGAAGGTAATTTTTATAGGTAAAAATCGGCTTTTTATGTAAAAAAAATTGCATTTTCCGTAAACTTTCATAGATATATATCATGTGAATAAGTTTCTTTTTAATTTAAAGCAAACTGCTTTTTCAGTTTGCTTAAAGTTGTTTTCTTTTGCAAACACCAGATGTTTTTGCTTGGTTTGTGGAAAATACTGCGGCAATATCTGCGTTTGCAAAAATTGTTATCAAACTTACTTTAGTATTTCTTTGGATTTTGAAGGTCGCTGTAAAAAGTGTGGAAAAACTCTAGTTTCAGAAGAGAATCTTTGCATGGAATGTAGAAATAATTCAGTTTTTTCTAGCACTGACAAAGTTTTCCCGCTTTTTTCTTATAGGTTGTGGAATTCTGATTTTTTATGCCGTTGGAAACTTGAAGAAGAACGAATTTATTCTAGTTTTTTTGCGGCTCTTGTAAATTCTGGATTAAAAAAATTAAGAAAATCTGTTGGAGATTTTATATTAGTTCCTGTTCCACCAAGACCTGGAAAAATAAAAGAAAAAGGTTGGGATCAAATTCAAGAATTGTGCGCTTTTTTGAAATTTAAATTTGGCTGGAAAGTTGAAAACCTGCTGGAAAGAAAAACTTCTGTCCAGCAAAAAACTTTAGATAGAAAAAATAGGATGGAGACAATAGCAAATGCGTTTTCAGTTTTGCCACAAATAAACCAAATTCCTGAACAAGTATGCATAATTGATGATGTAATTACAACAGGTTCTACAATAGAGGCTTGTGCGTCTGTGCTAAAAGAAAAAAATAAAGCCGTAAAGGTTTATGCGCTTTCAATTTTCATAGTAGATTGAGTTTTATATATAATGTTGCAAAAGGTTGTTTTTCAGTGTATTCTTATTTAGTTGAAAATAACGTTTTTTTTATACTTTTAAGTTTGCGTTGCAAAATAACATAGGAAGTCAATTTGAAAATTGCTTTGGTAACGTAGCTTTTAGCAGCTTTTTCTTTGATTTTTATGGGAGGTTTTTATGGCAGAAGAGGATTCTCAGTTTCAGTTAGTAACATTCCGTTTAGGAGATGAGTTATACGGAGTAGATATTATGACTGTAAAAGAAATTGTAAAAATTCAACCTATACGTCCTATTCCCAATGCTCCATATTATATGGTAGGTATTTTAAATTTGCGTGGAGAAATAATTCCAATTATAGATCTTCATAGACGTTTTCATATAGGTTTTTCTAACGAAGAACAGGAACTAGACGAACTTGAAAGCGGTTTTATTATTCTTAATATTGATGGAATGCAGATTGGCATTATAATAGACCGCGTTTCTAGAGTAGTTACTGTAAATAAAGCAGAAGTTCAAGAGCCTCCTCAGATGATGGGAGGAATCGGAAGTGAATATATTCGCGGAGTTGTTAGAACTGACGCAGGATATTTAATAATGCTTGATACAGTTAGGTTATTTGATCCAAAAGAACTTCAAAAAATTATAAACAACAAGTAAAGCAAAAATGATTCGAACTTACAGCACTACAATAAGACGAAAAGAAATGGATGCAGTTTTAACTTGCATGGTAGACGAAAAAATTGGTCCTGGTGAATTAAACGTTAGATTTATTCATTCTATAAAGGATTTTTTTTGTTGCGACGGGGCTGTTGCTCTTAGGACTCCAAAAGATGCGTTAAAATATGCGCTTTTAGCAATTGATTTTCCTATTGGCGAAAAAATAATGATTTCTGCTTTGGCTCCAGCATGGCATTATCAAGCAATAGAAAGTCTTGGCTATGTTCCTATGGTTTTAGATGTAGATGAATCAAATGGTCTTGTAAATGAAGAGATTGTTCAGCGTGCTATAAATCATGGAGGAAGACTTCTTTTATTGCACGAGTCTATGGGAATTGTTCCTGATTTAGATTCTCTTTGCTCTCTTGGAATTCCAATTATAGAAGATGTTTCCAAAAGCGCAGGGGCTGACGTTGCCATAAATGATGAAAATGGAAATTTGATTGAAACTAAAAAAACTGGCTCTTTTGGAGTGTATTCAATTCTAACCCTGGAAGAACAAGATGTTATAACTGCTGGCGGTGGAGCTGTTTTGATGGCACCGGGAAGACGTGAATGGACTGTATTAAAAAAATATGTAGATGTTATGCCTCGTACAGAACTTTTGCCAGATATAAACTGTGCCTTGGGCTGGGTTCAAGTTAAGGAATTTAAAAATAACGAGCATACAAGAAAAAAGATTTTTTCTCTTTATCAGAGAGCGTGCATGTCTGGTAAGCATAAAATATATCCAAGAGATTTTAGTGTAGTTTCCTCAGCTTCTTCTGATTCAGACTCTTCTAAAACTTTAAAAGAAGAGGAGTTTAATAATTCCTCTACGGTTGCTTGCTTTCCTTTGGTTCTTTCAAGTTCTTTTAAGGATGTCCGTCAATATGCAGAAAAAAAAGGAATAGAAATAAGACATGCTTACGAAGATTCTGTAATTGCTTTAAAAGAAGAAGATTTATCAGATTCGTGCATAAGAGCAAAATCTTTGTATTTAAGATGCGTTTTGTTTCCGTTGTATCCAAGACTTTCTAATCAGCAAGTTGCTAAAATTGTAAAAGTTTTAGGAACTTTGCCATAAGGTTTTCTTTTAAATGAAAAAGTGTCTTATAATAGTAAACACTAACAAAAAAGAATCTCAATTAGTTGCAAACGATATTAGTTTTTATTTAAAATCTAAACAAGTTCAGTCAGTTATTTGTGCTTTTGACGGTTTTAATGAAGACTGTGTTTTTTCAGGATATGATTTTGTAATTACCTTAGGTGGCGATGGAACAGTTCTTTTTGCTGCAAGAGGATGTTGCAATCTTGGAATACCTGTTTTTCCTGTGAACTTTGGCGAATTTGGTTTTATAGCTAGCATCCAAAAACAGGATTGGAAGAAAGAGCTTGAACTTTTTTTAAGCGGAAAATCTTCGCTAGAAGAAAGAACTATGTTGCAAGCTACTGTTTTTCCAATTGAAAAAACAGATTCAGAATGTTTTTCTGCAATTGGATTGAACGATGTTGTAGTTTGTGCTAAAACGGCAGCAAGAACAGTTTTGCTCGATGTGGCCTACAATTATTCTTCTTTAGGAAAGTTTAAGGCTGATGGAATTATTGTAAGCACACCAACAGGTTCTACAGCCTATTCTTCAAGTGCAGGCGGTCCTATAATAGATCCTGAGCTAGATGCGCTTGTTCTTACGCCAATAAATTCGTTTTCTCTTTCTACAAGACCTTTGGTTTTAAGCCCGAACGGCGAACTTGATATTACAGTTCTTCCTTCCAGGGAAAAAGAACTCATTCTTACTGTTGACGGCCAAAAGCCAAAGGAGCTTCACCAGGGAGATGTAATAAAAGTTCGAAGAATTAATAAAAAAGTAAAGCTTGTAGGTTGTACAACGCAAAGATTTTACGAAGCATTGCGTTCAAAGTTGAATTGGTCAGGAGGTCCTCATGCTTGAAGATTTGTCTATTAAAGATTTTGCAATAATTGATTCAATTACAATAGAGTTTTCAAAAGGCTTGACAGTTCTTTCTGGCGAAACTGGCGCGGGAAAATCTATTCTTATAGGAGCTCTTTCTTTTCTTTTAGGAGGAAAGGCGGAAACTAGTCAAATTCGTTCCGGCGCACATGAAGCTAGTGTTAGCGGAACATTTTATCTTGATTCAGATTTTTCGCAATCAGCATTGCAATGGCTTTCTGAACATGGAATAGAAGCGGAAAATAATAGAATTCTAATTCGAAGATTTATTCGTGAAAATGGAAAAAGTGGTTCCTGGATAGGTAATACTCCTGTAACTCGTGCCGATATTGCTGAGTTTTCTTCTTTTTTAGTAGATATACACGGTCAGCATGACCATCAGTCTCTTATGAAAGTTTCTGAGCACAGAAAATTTCTTGATTCTAGAGCTGGAATTACAGAAGAAGTTCAACTGTTTACAAAACTTTATTCCGATTTAATAGAAAAAAGAAAACTTCTTTCTCAGTTGGATTCAAATGATGCAGAACGTGAGCGAAAAATAGAAATGTATTCGTTTGCGCTAAAAGAATTATCAGATGCAAAATTAAAGCCCGATGAAGATAAAAATCTTGAAGACGAGTTGAACCGCCTTTCTTCTTATGAAAAACTTTTTTCAGATATAGATTCTATTAGAACTTCTTTAGATGTTGGCGATGATTCTGTGATTTCAAGATTAAAAAGAATTCATCGCGACAGTCAGCACGCTGTTGGATTCGACAAGAGCCTTTCGCCTTTGGATTCGCGTTTAGAATCAGCTTTTTATGAACTTAGCGATATAGCCTGCGAATTTGATTCCTATGCTAGAAATCTTGTTTACGATCCTGCTCATTTAGAAGAAGTTCAAGAGCGGCTTTCTGTTATTTACAATTTGAAAAAAAAGTATTGCAGCTCTGTAAATGCATCTATGCAAGAACTTTTTGGCTACCAAAAGCAGGCTGAAAAGGCTCTTGAGCAGCTTGCAAGCGGAAATCAAAATAAAGAGGTTCTTCAAAAAGAAGTTTCTGAATTGGAAAAACAAGTTTATTCCGCTGCAAAAAAGATTTCTGCAAAACGACACGCTTGTTCTGAAAGTCTTTCTAGTGAAATCGAAACGATTTTAAAATCTTTAGGCATGAAAGAAACTCATTTTTCAGTTAGTATGACAGAAAAGCCTGGCAATGATGTTGAACAAAGATGCGGTCCTTATGGAATGGACAATATTGAATTCCTTATCAGTGCAAATTTAGGTTCTCCTCTACAGCCTCTTGCTAAAATTGCTAGTGGCGGTGAACTTTCTAGAGTTATGCTTGCAATCAAAACTGTTTTTGCTAACAACGATCCTGTTCAAACTTTGGTATTTGATGAAATTGACACAGGAATAGGTGGAGAAATTGCGGTCGCAGTAGGACTTCATCTTAAGAAACTTGCAAAGAATCGTCAAATTTTTTGTATAACACATCTTGCGAGTATTGCGGTTTATGCCGATAATCAAATTAAGATAGAAAAGGGTGTTGTTAATGGAAAAACTGCATCGAATGTTCATCCTATTGAAGGTGAACAACGCGTTTATGAGATTGCTAGAATGCTTTCTGGTGATGCAGATTCTTCTGCCTCTTTAGAGCACGCTCGTTCTATGCTCCAAAAATACGGAGGTTTATGATGGCAAAAATTTCAGAACAGACAAGACTTGAATTTGCAGATGCGATAAAGCCTTATCAATCAAAAATAACTGCAACTTTGGGGAAAGAAAAAACAGTTTTAAATTCAATAAATGGAGGGGCTTCTGATGCTCCTTACAAAAAAATTATGCTCTGCGATGACATGATTTATATTTCTTCTTTGTACATGGCTCAGAACAGTCTTTCTTTAAAAATCTTGGAAGTAAAAAATAATGATGCTTTGAACGAAGCTAGAAAAATCCTCTATAAGGCAATAATTTATCTTGAAGAACTTGTAACTAATTTTATTGATGTGTCTTATTCTGAACTTACAAAGAATTATGAGCAGATTCAAGATAAAACAATTTCAGAGCGTTATTATCTTATAAGAAAACTTGGACTGGCAATAAATCTTTTGGAAGTCGCTTTTGGCGATAATTCAAAATGGAAGTGGTCGTTTGTTGAATTAAAGGGACGTTTTGCAGTAGTTGCTAAAAATCTTATAGACATGAGAACAGCTGTAAAGTCTTATTTTGATCCAAATGATGAAGATTATGAAGTTTCTGTTCTGTATATAAGGCTCATTTCAAAACTTCTTGAGTCTTCTGCATCTGGTTACCGTGACAAGTATGAAACTTCTACAAGGCGAATAGATGATATGAGAAATGCCATAAAATTTCTTCTTGCTAGGCATAAGCTTGCAATTGCCATAGGTGATAGAAATGAAGCCGAAGAGATAAAGAAAAAAGCCCTTGTCTGGAAAGATAAAATGGATGCAGATCAGAAGTCTGGCTCTAGTAGATGATGCAGAGGATTTATGTTTAGTCAACAGTTTGCTTTAAAGATTTTTGAAGGCTTTTCAATTCAGCGTTGGACAGACCTTATTCGGCCTTTTGATTTGGTTGAAATGGACAAGGCTGGAGAAAAGATGGTTCTTGCCTATATCATAGGTAAGTTTGAAGAATCTAAAGGTGTATTTGTAGATTGGACATGGATGATTTATGCGTCTTTATTTGATTTATTAAAAAAAATTTCCCTTTGCGACATAAAAGCTCCTGTTCTTTCTATGCTGAAACATAATTTTTTGCAAGAGTATTTAAAACTAAACGAATGGGTTCTTAATCAATATAAGCCAATAATGAACGATGAAGATTTGTTTGAAAAATTTTCAGTTTATGTTGCGCAAAAGGCAGGTTCGACTCCTATTCCAAAAAAAAGCCAGGCGGCTGCAAGAATTTTTTCAGCTGCTGATAAATATGCAACAATGCGAGAGTTTCAAATGCTTTCCGTTGTAAATGAAGTGGAACGCCTAAAAAACATAAACAGCGACTTGCAGACTGATTTACAGAATTTTCTTGATCTTACTGGATTACAAAAATTAATGACACATCAAAGGTCTTTTGATTTCCTTATGAAAATAGAGCAGCTTCGCTTTCAAATTCGTTGGAATCAGACTCCTAGGGTACCAAAAACTAGTGTTTTGGGACATTGTTACTTTGTTGCTATAATGACGCTTTTATTGTGCAGAAACTGCGGTCAAAAAATGCCTGAATGGAGAATTGTAAATGATTTTTTTACAGGTCTTTTCCACGATTTACCAGAAGCTGTCACAAGGGATATTATTTCGCCAGTAAAACAGGCAACTGATGAACTTCCAAATATTGTAAAAAAAATTGAAGATGAAATCGTTAGTAAAGAATTAGTGCCTCTCATGGAACCTTTTTTTGTTGACCAGCTTATTTTTTACACCAGCGATGAATTTTCAAATAAAATCCTAAAAGAAGGAAGACTAAAACAAGTTTCCTGGGAAGACTTAAATTGCCTTTACAATACTGAAGAGTTTTGTCCCGTTGACGGAAAAACAGTTAGAATTGCGGACCACCTTTCTGCTCTCATGGAAGCAGATATTTCAATAAAACATGGTATTACATCAAATCACCTTGCGCACGGCAGAGAAAGCATGCTGAATAATTATCCAAAAGGAAAAATAATTAATGGAATTGATGTAGGCAAACTTTTTAGAGAAATTGTTGAATAGTTGTAAAAAAAAATAAAACTTATTCCGATAATTAGTATATGAGATTTTCTAAAATTTATATTTTCGTTTTACTTTTTTTTATGCAATTGCAGTTTTCTTTTTCTGATTCACTATATACTGTAAAAAAAGGAGACACTCTTTATTCCATTAGTAGAAAATATGAAATTACAGTTGCTGAACTTAGGGCCGCAAATAATTTAAGCGAAAGTGACATTTTAAAAGAAGGTGCAAAACTTACAATTCCTTCTGCCGATATAAGCAACGCAGCTGCTCTTTCTTCAAATAAGACTAGTGAGCAAAAATCTTCTTCAGCTAAAAAGGATACTGCTTTGTATACCGTAGTAAAGGGGGACACTCTGTATGGTATTTCTAGAAAGTATGATATAAAAGTTCCAGAGTTGATGGCTATGAATAATCTTGATTCTAATTCAACTTTAAAAATCGGGCAAAAGTTATATGTGCCATCTTCTGACAAAAATGATAAAAAATCAAAAGAGAAAAATGAAGATGTTGATAAGATATTAAAAAATAATATAGAAAAAAATGAAAAAAACACAGCTTCCGATATAAAAGTTTCTTCGTCCGTTGTTTGGCCATTAAAAAATCCTATTGTAAAAAAAGTTAACGGAAAGGTTAGCGGTGTTCAATTAACAGGAAATGATTCTGAAACTGTAAAATGCGTCCGCGAAGGAACTGTTATGTATACAGGAGTTTACCGCGGTTTTGGCGAAGTCATTTTTGTTCAGTCAAAAACAGGTCTAATTTATTCATATTCAGGGCTTGGAAAAGTTACTGTAAAAAAAGGCGATTATGTTCTTTTTAATACTGAACTTGGCGTAACAGGAAAAGGAAATAACTCTTCTATAAAGTTTATGGTCTTTCAAAATGGAAAACCTGTTAATCCTGTAACAGCTCCTAGAGGATAAATTTATTAGTCTAAACTTTTTGCCTTTGAGAAGTTGCTTTTATTAGATTTAAAAAAATGTTTGCACAAACAAAAGCGTCGTCGTAAGCTCTATGAGCATCTTTTACTTCTATTCCTAAAAGACTTGCAATGAGCGGTTGCCTGTATTTTTGTTGTTCTGGAAATGCCCATCTACTAAATTGCAAGGTGTCTATTATTGTGTTTTCTGCGATTGGCATAAAGCAACGTTCAAGTTCTGCATCTAAAAATCTTATGTCAAACTGGACATTGTGTCCGATTAGAACTGTATCTTTAATAAAATCTATAAAAGATGGCAAAAGCTCTTTTATAATGGGTTTTGATTCTACCATAGAATCTGTTATGTGATTAATCTGAGTACACTCTTCTGGAATATGACATTCAGGATTTATAAGAGAGTTAAACGAACCAAGTATGCCAGAATTATTGAATTTTACAGCGCCTATTTCAATAATTCTACAATTCTGTGCACTTAAACCTGTTGTTTCTGTATCGAACGCTACGAAAGTTGTACCGTCTTTTACTAAACGGTACATTTTTCTGTAGTCTTTTAAAAATCTGTTTGTTAAATTCATTACAAAACGTTTTAAGCGACTTTTAAGAATCAAGCATTTTATTTATATCGTCTGTAATTAAATCGCAAAGAACAGAAGCTTCCTTTTTAGCTGCGGCAAGGCAGCCATCACACTTTGCTCCTCCGACTTCATTTTTAGTATTGATATAAAACTTAATCTTTGGTTCTGTTCCAGAAGGTCTTGCGCTTACAATAGTGCCTCCTTCAAGGAAAAATTGAATTACATTGCTTTTTGGCAGGTTTAATTTCTGTTTTTTATCAGGTGTTTCTGGTGAATATTCGCAACCTGTCTGTACGTCTCGAATCTTTAAAACCTTTTTTCCGGCAAGAGTCTTAAGCCCTTCTGTTCGAAGTTTGTTCATAATGTTTTTCATTATGGCGATACCTTCTGAGCCTAAGAAATTTTTTGAAATTGAGCGGTCTTCGAAATATCCATATTCTTTGTACATATCGTCAAGATGTTCAAGAAGCGATTTTCCTTTTGAACGCCAATACATCGTCATTTCTGCACACATTGCTGCAGCGGAAACGCCGTCTTTGTCCATTACCTCTGTTTCAATTTTATATCCATAACTTTCTTCCAAACCGAATACATAAGTTCCTTTGTTACTAGCTTCTCGTTCTGCTTCTACGGCTGCAATCCATTTGAATCCTGTAAGACATTCTATCATTTCGACTCCGTATTTGCGGCAGATTTCGTCTCCAAAAGGCGAGGTAACAATAGAACGAACACAGTACGAATCTTTAGGAAGTTTGCCTAATTCTTTTCTAGAAAGGAAAATATATTCCATAAGGAGCGCGCCCATTTGATTTCCTGAAAGAAGCACAAAGTTTCCATTTTTATCTGGGAAAGCTGTTCCAAATCTGTCTGAATCAGGATCTGTTGCCATTACGCAGTCGGCTTTAAGTTTTTCGCCAAGTTCAACGGCCATTTTAAGAGCAGGTTTTTCTTCTGGATTAGGTTTTTCAACTGTAGGAAAGTTTCCGTCTGGTTCTCTTTGTTCTGGAACAGTTGTTACTTTTAATCCTAAATCTCCTAGAACTTTTTCAACGTGCATTGCTCCAGTTCCATGAAGTGGAGTGTAAACTATGCTTACATTTTTTGCATATTCCTTTATGAGTTCTGGGCGGAAAAGCTGCTTTTTACACATTTCCCAATATGGTTCGTCTATTTCTTTGTCGATTAGTACAAGAGAACCGTTTTTTAAGGCTTCTTCCTTTGAAATTGTTTTTACATTTGTGACTTTGTTTACTTCTTCAATTATACCTACATCGTGAGGTTCTATTACTTGTGCCCCGTCATTCCAATAGGCTTTGTATCCATTGTAAATTTTAGGATTGTGCGAAGCTGTAACTACAACTCCTGTGTCGGCTTTTAATGTTCTGATTGCAAAAGAAAGTTCTGGAGTAGGGCGGAGTCCTGAAAAAAGATATGCTTTGATTCCATTTGCTGCAAATATTAGGGCTGTTGCTTCTGCAAATACATCTGAATTTTTTCTGCTGTCATAAGCTATAACTGCGCTAAGTTTACCTTCAGCAGCTTTTTGGGGAAATGCTTTTATAACGTAATTTGCAAGACCTTGAGTTGCAAGATTTATTTCAAGTGTATTCATGCGGTTTGTTCCGCCGCCCATAATTCCACGAAGTCCGCCTGTTCCAAATTCAAGAGTTTGATAGAATCGATCTTCAAGCTCTTTCATATCTTCTTTCTGAACTAATTCTTCGACTTCTTTACGAAATCTTTCATCCTTTTCTGCAGCAATATATTCTTTTGCTCTTTTAAGAATTTCGACCTTATCCATCACATTCCTCCAAAACAGTTTTTTATAAACGCAAATAAAATGCGAGAATTTATTTTGATTTAAGGCTTATGCAAACCTTAAAAACGGCTGAGTCAAGGTTTTGAGCATAGGCATTCCTTGTCCAGTCGTTTTTGATGTATTTCAAACTTCAAAAGAAGTTTTTAGAAATATCTTTATTATTTGTAAAGAGTATAGCGAATTTTTATACGTTAAGGAAGTACAGATTCTCTGTTTTTATAGTATTTTGAGAATATAAAATTTCAGACCTTATACTTATAATCGCTTACATTTTGTCTGCAATTTCAATCATTTTAGTTTCCCATTGTAAAAGTTCTTTTTCCATTTGGGGGCGCACACCTTTTACATCGCACATAATTCTAAAAACAGGTTCTGTTCCGCTTCCTCGCATCCAAACAAATGCTATCGGCATATCGTTTTCGTCATAAAACTTAATTTTTAATCCGCCTTTGCCGCTGCTTGAAAAGTCAGTTATGTTTCCTATTTGTTTTGTGCCGTTTGTTATAACACATTCCCATTCTTTTATTCCGTACTTTGAATATAGCTCTTGATACTTTTGTTCCCATTGAGATTCAAAAACTTTTTGAAAATTCTTTTTTAAGACTGAATGATCGCGAGTTTTTACGTGAAGTATAGCTCTAGGCTCGCTTACACCCGTTGTAGTGTATTTTGGCATGGAGTTTAGAATGTCATCTAAAGAATAATTTTCTTTTGGGGCAGTTCCAGAAACAGAGCACCACAAGTTGTATATTTCTTTTATTGAAAGAAGTTTGATTATTGCAAAGACTGTATTTATAGGGTCTCGAACGGCGCAGGGGTACGTTATTGTGCCGCCATTTGAGCCTTCTCCAAATATTCGTACATCGTAACCTTTGTTTCTGGCTTCTGTTGCAAGGTTTACGACATTCGCTTCTCCGACTTCTGCTCTAAACACTTTCGCTCCAAACATTTCGGCTATTTCGTCGATTCTCATGCTTGTAGGACAATTAACAACTACTGCAGGGTTAAAATCTTTTGAATGTCTGTTTTTCCACTTGCTAAAACTTAGCTCCGCTACTACAGAAAGACTAAAAACTTCTTGAGCTTTTAAAATTACGGATTTTTGTTGTGCTTCGCTCCAATAAACTATGTTTCCGCGGTCTCCGTCGCAGTCTGGCATATATCCGAGCAGTACATTTTTTATGCCGTCTGCATGAAGTTTTTCCATTTCGGCAGCGACGTAAACAAGATTTTCTGATTCTGGAATTATTTCGTGAACAATTTCGCCAGGCTTGTCATTAATTGCGTAGAAATCAATTCCTAGTTCTGAAAAAAATTCTTTATCAACAGAAACGCTCCTTGCAGAACCGTTCATGTCGCATGCAATTCCAATATTTTTTTTTGCTGCGGCATTTTTTATTTCTTGCAGAAGTTTTTCTTGTTTTGGGATTTCGTGTTCCGCTGTAGTCGTTTCTTTTAAAAAGTCTTTGTAGGCATTTAATGCTTGCTTTTTTAATTCAGGCATTTTTTTATAGATTTCTTCAATTTTTTTGGAATCTGCCTTTGCAATTATATCGTTTGCTTTTTCTTCCGCATCCGCTTGCTGGCAAAGTTTTTTAAAATCTTCCGTAAGCTGAGCGTTTTGTTCTGCATTTAAAACGCCTCCGGAATTAAGCCCAAATTTTATTCCGTTGTGTCCTATAGGATTATGGCTTGCAGATATGTACATAAATCCATCTGCCTGTTTTGAATACGCCATTATTTCTGGAGCAGCTGTTACTCCTATGAATCTTAAATCTATATTTTGTGAAACAAATGTTTTTATGCAAAAGTTTGCAATTTTTTCACCTGTAGGTCTTGTATCTGTTCCTAGGATGATAGTTGGAAAATCTTTTTTTGCAGTTTTTTTTATATAGCCTGAAAAACAGTATGCGGCAAATATGCTTATAGCAGCATTTACACTGCCAATTTCTTTAGTTTTATCTTGTTCGTTGTTTGATTCTGCAAAGACTTTTCGCCAGCCAGATGCAGATAAAATCATGTTCGTATCCATATATTTATTTTAGTATATTTTATTTTTGTGTACAATATTGCCTTTGGAAGTATTCGCTATTTACATACCTATTTACCTTGTGGTATAGTAGGTTGTATAAGAGGCTTTTATGATTGTTTCTACGCGTGGAAGATACGCTCTTAGAGTTTTAGTAGACCTTGCTGAAAATATGGAATCAGGTTATATACCTTTAAAGGATATTTCTTCAAGGCAAAATATTTCTCAAAAATATATGGAATCCATAATGACCCTCCTTTCTAAAAACGGTTTTGTGCAAGGATTGCACGGTAAAGGTGGCGGTTATAAACTGAACCGAAAACCGCAGGAGTACAAAATTGGAGAAATCCTTCGCATTACAGAAGGCTCTCTTGCTCCTGTTGCTTGCCTTGAAAGCGGATCACCTGCCTGTCCTAGAGTTAGCGTTTGCAGAACTTTATCGATGTGGAGCAAGCTAGATTCCCTTATAAATAATTTTTTTGATGGAATTACAATTGCAGACTTGATGAAAAGTTAAGTCTTTTAATGAGCAGGAATAAAATGAAATATATAGAACAAAATATGCCAAAAAAAGGTGATACTGTAGTTGTTGGAATGAGCGGTGGTGTTGATTCAACTTTGACCGCTTTTATGTTAAAAGAAAAAGGTTGCAAGGTAATAGGTGTTACTATGTCTTTGTGGGACGGAAGCATTCCTGTTGTAAAAACTGAAAAATCTTTAAGAGAAGCCTGTTTTGGTCCTGGCGAAGAAGAAAATATAGAAGAATGCAAACGCTTTTGCCAGCAAAATGGAATTGAATATCATGTAATTGATGTAAAAGATGAATATAAAAAATGTGTCTTAGAATATTTTAAAAGTGAATACAGAAGCGGAAGGACTCCAAACCCTTGCATAATGTGCAACAGGTTTATAAAATTTGGAGCGCTACTTGCAGGAATAAAAAAACTTGGCATTGATTACGATTACTTTTGTACAGGACACTATGCAAAAATAGTCCGTCCAGAAGATGGTGTTTTTGGTTCAGATAAAACGCCTTTTATGATAGCTGGTGCTGCAGATGCTTCTAAAGATCAAACTTATTTTATTTACAGAGTTCCTTCTGAAGTCTTAGAACGCGTCCGCTTCCCTTTAGCCACTATGCAAAAAAAAGAGGTTTTTGAACTTGCCAAAAAAGCAGGTTTGGAAGCAGCCTCTCGGGAAGAAAGCCAGGATTTTGTTGGTGAAGAATACTTTGACATGCTTTTTTCAGATAAGCCTTCTGTTCCTGGAGATATAATAGATTTGGACGGTCACGTTCTAGGAAAGCATCGGGGAATTGAGCATTACACAGTGGGGCAAAGGCGAGGTCTTGGAGTTGCTGTAAACTATCCTGTTTATGTTCATTCAATTGATTCAAAAAGCAATCTTATTGTGCTTGCGCCAAATGATGCTCTCAATTCAAATTCTTTGATTGCAGACGATTTTGTGTGGCCGGCAGGTGTCGAGCCTAAAGAAAAAATTTCTGCAATGGTGAAAATTAGGCTTGCAAGTAAACCTGTAGAAGCTTTTGTTGAACGCTATATCCCTTCTGAAGATGAAAAAGATTTGTACAAAGGGCAAGCTTGGAAAATTTCATTTTCCACTCCTCAAAGAGCCGTTGCTCCAGGACAATCAGCGGTTCTTTATAAGGATAATGTTATAATCGGTGGCGGAATAATCTGCAAGAGTTTATCCTAGAAGCGTAAAATGAGCGCATCGAAGTTGCGGAAATAAACGTATGCAGCATATTCTCTTTGTCATTTTGGCAAAATCAATGGTCTGTAGGAGTTAAACTTATTATGCAGTCCATTGATTTTCTGTAAGACTTTTTGACCTAATAAACAGAAAGAATATATGTTGATGGAGTTTCTTTTCCTAAAATGTCTATTAGATTTAATTGAAGCGCATTTTTACCAGGAGAAAGAAATAATTCTCCCATAAGGATTAAATTGTTGTCTGGATATAATGCATTTTTTGTATATTTCGTTTTTCCTGCAACACATATTAAATTGTCATCTTGGAAAAGCACATCAAATGTTATTTGGTCTATGACGCTTCCGTTAAGCGAAACTTTTTCTTTATAAGGGACAGCAATTGCTTGCCGCTTTTTGTAAACTCGGTAGTGACCTGCAGGAACTGTATTGACTTTAGAAAGATTGTATCTGTTTCCATTTTTGTTTTGTATGTAAAGTTCGTTATAATATAAAGGCAGTTCTTTCCCCGCTCGCGGCAGCAAAACTCTAGGATTTATGGAAGTATCGTTCTTTGTGTCTATTACTTGAAACTCTAAGGAACTGTGTCCTTGCTGCCAAGCAGAATTACCTGTAAAGCCTATGACTTCTGCTTTTTCTACAAATTTTTTTTCAAAAAGATTTTCTGGAATTGTTGTCTTGTCAAGATTTCCATACACGGTTACTAGATTGTCCTCGTGGGAAATAAGAACCGCATTGCCTAAGGTAGAAGGAAAAAAATCGCATAAATCTGAATGCTCACTTATTGTTATAAGAATTCTGCCTTGTGAAGCCGTTTTTACTTCAGAAGGATCTGAAAAAATTAATGAATTGCTGATGGTGTCTCCGCGGTACTGTCCAAAATATGAATAAATTTGTTCTGAGCCAGTTACTCCGCTTTGAGGCCAGTCAAACGCAAATAGTAAAGATATATTTACAAACAAAAAAATTGATATAAAAAGTTTTGTTTTTTTCATTTTAAATTAATCCTATTCCTTTGAAATTTTTATGCAGGAAATAGAAGAATCTCTTCCTACATAAAGTTTTTCTTCATTGGCTTGTATGTACGCATTTTTTGCTTTAAAACTAAAATAGCCTGTTTTCATGCAATCTTTTTCTATTATATATACATTAAAATTATCATTTTGGTTTGTTAATAAAAATATATTAGTTTTATTTTCTTGCAAACTTATTGCATTTCCCTTTATATTGATTTTTTTTGATTTAGTGTTTTTTACATCAATAGCTGCAAAATTATTTCCCGCAGCATAGTAAACAAAACTGTTGTCGTTACTGAATTTTACCAGTTTTTGAAACGAATCGTCTGAATCCAAAAATTCATGAAAAACAATCTTTGAATGTGTGGAACTTGTATCTGCAAGGATAAAGCGTTGTTTTTCGTGTCCGCAAATTGCAGCTACGTAGTTTGCATCGCTTGAAACTGCAATTCCTGAAATAACCGCATAACTGCTTCCGCCTGCAGAAAATTTTTGAAGGGTTGAGCCTTCAAGGTTTAAAAGACAAATGTTGCCATCAGCAAAGCCTACGGCAACTGCCGTTTTAGAAGAATCAAAAGCGGTAATTGGAATTGTTCCGCTGTATTCCCAGTTTCTAGTTCCATCTTCGCGGCACATTATAAAAGAAGCTCCTCCAGGAAGAAAAATAAAAATCCTATTTTCATCTAGCATTGGGTATCCGCTTATGTTGATTTTTCCTTGAACTGAACCGTCTTTTTTGTAAATAACTGCAGAATTGTTGTTAGAATTATAACTTATGTAATTGTCTTTTGTTATGGTTGATTTAAATGGGTATGATATAAAATTTGTTACTTCTCCATCTTGTGTAAAATATCCCATAGTCTGACCGAGTTTAAAAAATAGTTCAGATTCACTTATTTTTTCAGGTTTTACAGAAGGATTTGTAACATCGATTCTCCATTCCGGCTTAAACTGATATTCAGTTCCCAAAGGTCTTGTTGCGAATAAAACGTAAACAATGCTAAAAATAGCAGCTGTCAATATGTAAAAATAAACACTTCTTTTTGATTTCATAGTTTGTTCAATGTTATCTTATAAATACCTTATGGTCAATAAAACGAATTACAATGTTTTTAGAATGCGAAAAAACGTATACAAATAGACAGATTGACAAAAAAAAGTAAATAATGCAAACTTTTCAAAAAAAATATATGTTTAGTTGGAGTTATTAACAATGGAAGACGATATTTTGACCATTGAAGAAGTTGCTAAATATTTGCGAGTTTCTGATAGGACTGTTTATGATTGGGCTCAAAAAGGCGAAATTCCTGCTGGAAAAATAGGTACTGTATGGCGTTTTAAAAAGTCAGAAGTTGAAAAGTGGGTTAATGAACGCCTTTCTTCTGGAAATAAGTCAAAGGCTTCAGATTCTGAAATTCAGGTAAAAAATATTCTTTCTCCAGACAGAGTTATATTTTTAAACCGTCCTACAAAACATGATTCACTTATAGAACTTGCAGAAAATCTTGCTACAGCACCGCAAGTAAAACAAAAAGCAGAACTTTCTGATGAAATCTTAAAAAGAGAAGAGCTTATGTCCACTGCTATAGGAAGAGGAATTGCAATTCCTCATGTAAGGCTTTCTTCTGTAACTGATCTTGTTGTTTCTGTTGGCGTTTGCAAAACTCCTGTTGAAGATTTTCAAACAATAGATGACAAACCTGTTAATCTTCTTATAATGATTGCGGCGGCTTACAATCAGCACGCATATTATTTAAAAACCCTTTCATATTTTAGCGCAAAGCTTAAAAATGAAGAGCTTAGGCTTGCTATAAACAATGCTTCTTCTACAAGAGAAGTGTATAATTTGCTTACAGCAGAATAATTGTCTGCCTCAAATGATTTATTTAAGGTTTATACAAACCTTAAAAACGTCTGAGTCAAGGTGCGCTTTCGCTAAAAAACTTGACTCAGACATGTTCTTTTTTTCTAAAAACTCGACTTTCAATCTAGTACAACAGGAATCCACATTTCTGTGTTGCTTTGGTCTGCTGCTATTAAACCTGGCTTTATATTTTTAGCAGTAGTTTCTCCTAGCAGATACCATTTTCCGTTTACTTCAATTTTTGCGCCATTTTCGTCAATAAGCGAGCCATAAATTGCATGGTTGTATTGATTGCTTATAAAAAGCACTGAATCTATTCCAATTTGTTTTAAAAGAATGCACATTAAAAGGCTTCTGCTGTCGCAATCGCTTGCTGTTCCCGTTATTGTGCTAATTGGATTTGTAAAGTCTGTTCCGTCAAGCTGTCTTTTGTATTCAAAATTTTGAACCCAATCAAGAAGGATTTCATTTAATGCCGCATTTGCATCTTTTTCATTTTTATTTAATGCGATAGGCATAAGATTTTTTTGAATATCTTTTGCAATTTGATTAAAGCGAGGAAAACTGTCTTTATAAATTATTCTGTAATAACGCTGCCATGCTTCTTTCCAGTTTTTATTGTTTACATAAAGCTTTAGAATTTCGTATTCGCATTTTACAGTCAGCTCGCAAGCTTCCTTGTCGTATTTTTTTATTTGCGTAGGTATTTTTTTTCCAGAAATTTGCAAGACAATATTTTCCAAAGGATTTTCATCGGAAAAAGCAAAAGTTGCCATTATTCCAGAATCTGATTTGGCGCCGTTTTTTAATTCTAAAGAGTTTAAGGTTGAAAATAAGAATTGCTGGCAGTCATTCGCCTTAGACTTGTCTGCATAGCATAAAAGAACTAATTTTGACTGCTTTTTTGGCACGGAAACTGCAATTGCCCAGCCTTGCACGCCATTGTTCACTATATCTGTAGAAAAATCCGTTATTGCACAGTCTGTTCCGTTCCAAAAAAAAGTTTGTATTTTTTCAAAATTTGAGTTTAGTTTTGTTAATGATTCATTTAAACTTTCGCTGCAAGTTGGAAATAATTCTTCAGAATAAATTCTTATTACCAGCTGAACAGGCATTCTATCGTGTTCAAAAAGCCACACCATATTATTGTTCGATGTTCCTTTATGAAAAAATCCTTCAGGAACATCAAGACTGTATCCGTATTCTTCATCTAAAATTTCTTCGGCTATAATTTTTTTTGAAAAAAATCCAGTTAGTATTAAAATTACAAAAAATAAAAAAAACGTTGGAACTCTGGTTCTTGTCATTTTATTGCTCCCATATTATTATTTTCGGGTGAAAAACATTCCTGTTTTATTTGAAAATGATGAAATTCTAGTAATTAATAAGCCTGCAGGCGTTGCCGTTCAAGGCGGAAAAGACATAAGTCATCCTTTGGACAAAGAGCTGGCAATACAGCTTGGTTATCCAATTTATCTTGTACATAGATTAGATAAAGATACTTGCGGACTTATGATTGTTGCAAAGTCTCCGTTTTTTGCTGCCGTGTGGACAAAAAAAATTGCTTCAAAAGAAGTTGTAAAAGAATATTCTGCAATTTGCATAGGAAAATTTTCCAAAAAAAACGGCATTATAACTGCAAATATTGTTCAGCACGGAAATGAAAAGCCTGCTCAAACCTATTACGAAGTGGAAGACGAAAAAGAGATTTTTATTGAAGAAAACGGACAAATAAATCAACATTCAGAGAATAAAATTATACTTTCCAGGGTAAAATTAAGATTAAAAACTGGAAGAATGCATCAAATTAGAATCCATCTTGCTTCTATAAATTGTCCAATTGCAGGTGATGATAAGCACGGTAATTTTAAACTTAATAAAATTGTCAGAAAACTCTGCGGAATAAAAACTCTTCAGCTTTGCGCATTTAGGCTTACAGTTCCTATCGATGGAATACGTAAAACTTTTGAAGCGGAACCTTTGCCATTGCTATGTACATAATTTTAAATTAGTATAAACTTATCTATCGAAGAACTGTTTTTCAGCAAGATTTTTAAAAGTTTGAAATCTTATCGAAATCCAGTTTTAGTTTATAATTTTTTAATCGGAAAAAAGTTTTATGGAAAAGCAAGAAAAAGAGGTACAGACAGGTTTACAGGCGCAGGTGAAATTTCCGCTCGGCGTAAAGCTTGCGATAATCATCGGAACAATCGTTCTCTTTTCGCTCGGCTGTGTTACTTTTCTTAACAGTCATTTTATCGGTCAGGATGTTCAGATTACTGCCGAAAACAACAATCTTACAATCAATTCGCGTTCGGCAGGAACTGTTGAGGACAAGCTTTCCACAATCCGCTCGAATGTCTTTCAGCTTTTGGATTTGCTGAATGTTGTCGGCGGCGGGCGTTCGGCTTCTTTGGCGCGTCAGGCGGAGGCTTTTTTCTTTGAAAGAAACCAGGATATTGCCGCGATAAATATTTTAAGCGGAGATGATTCTAAGTCTTCCGGAAAATCTAATGCTCGTTCTGCAAAAGAATCTCCTATAATAAACAACCGCTTTTTTATCTCGAATGAGATTGATGTCTCATCCCTTGAAAATTTTCTTAAAGCTGTTTCTTTGCAGATAAACCGTTCCTGTCTGGGCGAAACTATAGCCTTGAATGCGTCGCCTTTTTTCAATATTCCTGCTATGGCTCTGCTTTTTCCGTGGAAGGAAAACGGGCTTGACCAGGCTTGCGTAATCACTTTCTCGATTGAAAATATGTCGGACATTCTGGGAAGCGATTCAGTGAACACAACGTTTATTCTGAACGATTCCGCGGAAGTTTTGTGCCACCCGGACACTGAAAAAGTCCTGCTCGGCGAAAGCTACAAGAATTTTCCGCTGGTTGCGGCGATGCGGCAGAACAACGAAAGCAACGCGGACAGCCGGCAGATTCCGTTTTCTGTGATTGATGAGAGTAGCAAAAAGACTGACTATTTTGGCGCTTACCAGAAACTTTCGTTCGGCGATATTGTTGTTTTTACGACCGTTCCGGTTGATTCGGTTCTGGAAGGCGTTCGCACAACAAGGACGAACAATATTTATCTTACAGGAATTGTGTTTTTTCTTTCGGTGATAATAATTCTTGTTTTTACTCGGAATGGAATTTCCAGGCATTTGAGAAAACTTACGGAAGCGGCGGAAGAAATCAAGAACGGAAACTTTGACACGCCGATTTTTAACGAGCTTAGCACAAAGCGAAAGGATGAAATCGGGGTTTTGAACCAGAGCACAAAAGACGAGCGTGAATTTCTTGACGTTTTTGCGAAGTTCACAAACAAAGGCGTTGCAAAAAGCATTGCTCGGAAAGAGCTGGATTTTGATCCTCACTTAAAAGATATTACGATTTTCTTTAGCGACATCCGCGGTTTTACGGCAATCAGCGACGGATTCAAGAACCGCTTTGAAAACGACTCTCCGCGCGAAATCATCGGTTTTTTGAACGACTACATGAGCCGCATGGTAAACTGCATTACGCTTAGCCACGGAAACGTAGACAAATTTGAAGGCGATGCGATTATGGCGGTGTGGGGAATCCTGCGCGAGGACAGCCTTGATTTTGAAAAACTCCCGGATTCCGCGCCGGAAAAAGCCGGGCTTTTAGCAAAGCATGAGGCACACAAAAAAGAAGATGCGCTCAACGCAATCCGCGGAACAATCGCTATGCGCTACGCGCTCATGAAATACAACAAGGATGCGGCGGTATTTACAAAAGCGCACGAAAATGAGGCGAGGGCAAAATACAAGCCGCATATCAGAATTGGCTGCGGTCTTAATTCCGGGCGGGCAACCTGCGGAATCATGGGCTCGGAAGACAAGATGGAATACACGGCGATTGGCGACGCGGTGAATTTCGCTTCAAGAACGGAAAGCTCGAACAAGCCTTGCGGAACTGACATTCTTATCACTGAGGACACTTACAATCTTTTGAAAGATGATTTTATAAAAAACAAGAGCAATAATTTTTCAATCAGGGAAGAAAATCTTGAGAATGAAATTGTTGTTGAGATGATTCCTGTTGAATTTGAGGTAAAAGGAAAAGGCGCGCAACATTTTTACGGCGTTGTGAATATGCCTGGCTTTGACATACAAAAATTTTTCCAGCAGGGAGACTCTGGATTTGTTCCAGACGAGGACTGCTTGAAGGCGGTTGGACCTAGCGGACCGAAAACGATGGCTCAAGTGCGCGAGCTTTTGGGAATTCCTGTTCCTGATTTTGAAAAGGTGAATCTGAATGAAGAAGAAAACAAAATCCAGATTAAAAAATAGCCTTTTTGTTCCGTTTTGCGCCGCGATTCTTGTCTGTGTTCTTGGGGCGGCGGCAAATTCATTTTTATTCTATAAGAATTTTTTCCGCGCGCTTACAAAGCTGAACGAAGAGCCGATTGCCACAATAACATTTAAATACAAGACAGCCCAGCGTAAATTCTTGGATAGAGTTGTGTGGGACAGGCTGCGGCAGAATTCTCCGGTATACAACGGAGACACAATCCACACTTCAAATTTTTCGGAGGCTACAATCTGGTTTTCGGACGGAAACATAATGGATTTGTCTGAAAACACAATGGCGCAGGTTTTCCTTTCGGAGGACAAGGCTTTGCGGGCGGAACTTTCTGACGGTTCTGCTGTTCTGGATTCTTCTGATGCACAAGAAGGAATGACGCTTTCTTCAAATGGAATTTCTGTGCGGCTTGAAAAAGGCTCTTCTTTGAGCGCAAAAAGTTCATCTGATGATTCTTCCGAGCAAAAAAATCTTTCGCTGCAGGTTATGAGCGGAAACGCGAGCGTTCAAAAAAATGAAAAAGGCGAAGAAAAATTGTTTGCGGTTGGAGAAGGCGATTCCCTTGTTCTTGCGGAAACCGGGGATTTTAAAGAAACAGCTGTGAAAATGCTTGAGCCATCTCAAAACGCAAAAATCCTTTATCATTCTGACGGCTCAAAAAAAGTTGACTTTAAATGGAAAACAGAAAATTCTGATTCTGAAAAAATCGCCACATTGCTTTTGATTTCTTCCGACAAAAATTTTAAAGACATTGCCTACAGATTTTTTTCTGAAAAACAGTCAGGCGCGGCTTTTGACCTGAAACCCGGAATTTATTACTGGAAGCTTTCCGCGCTTCAAAAAGAGGAAGAAAAAGATTCTCAAACTGGAAAAATCCAGCTGATTCAGTCTCCTTTGCCTGAGCTTCTGGTTCCGGTTCCGCAGTACGAGTTCAATTACAGAACAAAGCTTCCTGCTGTCCGCCTGATTTGGACGGAATCGCCTTATGCCACTTCTTACCGGCTTGAAATTGCCTCCGACGAAAAAATGAAGAATCTTGTGCTTGACCAGAGGCAAAACTTGACTTCGGCAATAATTTCCACTTTAAAGGAAGGAACTTATTGGTGGCGAGTAACTCCTTACTATACAGTAAATAAAATCGGCCTTTCATCTCCGTCTGAAATAAAAAGTTTTTCAGTAAGAAAAAAGGGAAATCTTCCAGTTCCAGAAGTACTTGTTCCGCTTGACAACGGAATTGTGAACACGGAAGTTTCAGCAAAAGGAATTTCGTTTTCGTGGAAATACGAGGATGACGCAGCCAAATACACAATCAAAATTGCGGACAATCCAAATCTTTCCTCGCCAAAAATAAAGAGGCAGACTTCTGAAAATTATATTACTTTTGACCCAAAAGAATTAAATCTAGCTGATGGGAAATGGTTCTGGGCTGTAAATTACGTTGATGACGAGGGAAATGTTTCAAAAAGTTCAGAAGTTCGTGCTTTTTATGCAATGAAAGGAAGCCCCGAGCAGCACACGATTGAGCCTGTTGACGGCTACCGCTCTGCACAGTCTTTTGTTCCTGACACAAAATTCACTTGGAAGCGAAATCTTCCTGAAAATTTTGAAACAACTTTTGAGCTTTCCTCTGACAAGGATTTTTCAAATCTAATATATTCTGAGCAGACAAAAAATTCTAGTTTGCGTGGATTGAATTTGAAGCCTGGAACTTATTTTTGGCGCATAAATTCAAAAAGCACAACTGATGAAATGAATTTGATTTCATCAGCAAAGACATTTGTTGTTTTGGACAGCCTTGAAGCTCCTGAACTGAAAAACCCGGGAAGCAAGGCCGTTGCCCGCGAAACTGTTCCTTATAAATTTGAATGGGAAGAAGTTGAGGACGCTGATTTTTATAAATTTGCAATTTACCGGGCGGATTCAAAAAATCCTGTCTATGAGGAAAATGTCTACGGCACACAAGTTGGCGTTGATATGTTCAATCCAAAAGAATTTGCTGACAAGTCGAATTACCGCTGGCAGGTTCAGGCTCAGTCAAACGCAGTTCCGGGAATTTCAAGCCGAAGAACCGGTAAGCTTGCGGAAAAATCTTTTTATCTTGTAAAGCTTCGCCCGGTTGAAGTTGCAGTTCCAAGTCAGAATGCAAAAATCAACGGCGCGGACGCGATTTTAAATCCTGTTACGGCAAAGTGGAATTCTGTTGATAAAGTCAAAAAAGCCCAGTTCGTGCTTACAAAAACTGACGAAAATCCGCCGAAAACGATAATAAAAATTCCTTCTGATGAGGAATTCAACGGAAAAAAGAATTCTGTCGCTCCGAGTGAAGTCCTTTTGGACACGGCAGACGGTCTTAGGGCTGGAAATTATGAAATCATCGTTTATGCCGAAACTTTGGACGGAATTGACATTTCCAACACTGATAAGAAAAACCGGCGGACATTTACAATTTTGCCAGTAGAACCGCTTGAAAAAGCCCAGAATCTTGTGGCAAAGCCGGCAGTTTTTAACCGCGAATATCTTTCTGTAAAAGGAAATCCAAAGAATATAACGCTTTCCTGGGGCAAAGTTCCAAAGGCAACCGATTATTTTGTTACAATAAAAGACAAAAAAGGCCGCGTTTTGCTTGAAAAAAATATAAAAACTGGAACTTCATACAAAATTGATTTTACGGCGATTTCGCCAGATGACAAGCTGCTTTTTTCAAAAGGGCAGTTCGCCTGGTCGGTCGTTGGCGTTAGAAGAATAGACACGGACAAAGACGGAATTGTTGACAAAATTTTTCAGGAAGGAATTATTTCTGAGTCGGTTTTTGAAACGGACATTCCAACTCCAAAAAAATCAAAGGCAAAAGGAGCGGCAAATCCTTATGGAAAATAAACTTTTTTCAGCCTTAAAAATAAAATTCCTCATTTTTGCCGTGGTTTTTGTGTTTTTTTCAGCTTTGATTTTTGCGCAGGAACAAAAAACTGCGGAAGATTTTTCAGCAAACCTTGAAGAATCCATTTTAGAAGAAGAAACCGAACTTTCCGCGCAGGAGCTGTGGCAGTATCTTGAATGGGAAGAAGAAAATCCTGAATACGTTTTGCATTATGAGGTTGTGATTGAATCTTTTTCTGAAAAGACAAAAACTTTTGAGGAAATAAGGCGGATTATGACTGAGGACAATTCCAGCAAGGTCCAGGTGAATCCGCTGCTTGCACCGGGCGTTTACCGCTACAAGGTCATTTCCTACAATCTTGTTGATGTTCCGGAAGTTGAGTCGAGCTGGTTTGAGTTCAAAATCTATAAGGCGTATCAGCCTGAAGTTTCGGATATAAAATCTTTAGCAAACAGAACAGGAACGCTGTTCTTGGAAGAAATAAACGACGGCGTTTTCAATATTTCCGGGAAGAATCTTTTTGAGCTTCCGCAATCTGATTCTGATATTTCCTTTACAGATTACGCGCTTTTAAATTCAAAGAAAAAGAATGCAGAGCCGATAATTCCAGAAATTCTTGAAAACGAAAAGAACCGCCGCCTTAAAGTTCTTTTTGACCTAAAAAAACTTGATGTTGGAAAATACAATTTTGTTGCTACCGACGCAAGCGGCTTGAAAAGCAATTTTGACCGCCGAAGCGAAATTGAGGTTAAATTCAAGAAGCGCGTGGATTTTGATTTGAGCGCAGGCTATGTTTTTCCTGTTGTTCTTTACGATGGCACTTTTGAAAAGTATCTTGATACAAACCTGCTTCCGCTTAGCGCGACCGCGCGGGCTTCTTTTATGCCTTTTAAGCACCGTTTTGGATATTTTGGCTTCGGAATCTTTGGAAGTTATTCAAGAATTTTTGCGGACTACAGCAACTATCAGATTGACGGAAATTTAATCAACGCGGACGCGCTTTTTGTGTACCAGCTTCCAGTCCGCGTAAAAATTAAAAATTCAGAGAAACGCCGCCATATTCTTACTTTTGAGCTTCACGGCGGGGCAGGGCTTTCGTTTTTCAATGATTTAAAATTCCATTTTGAGCACGATATTGTTTCTGAACCGCTGAACAGCATTAATCTAAATGCGATTGCAGGCGGAGCAGTTCAGCTTTACATAACAAACCGCATTTACACAGAAATCGCCGCAGATTATCTTATGGCTTTTTTGAACGATATGGATTTTGGAATGGTTTTGCCTTCAGTTAGCGTTGGCTGGCAGTTTTAAGTAAGAGGATGATGTGAAAAAAATCAGTTTTGCAAAAAAAATATTTGGATTTTCGCTTGTTTTTCTGCCTATGATTTTTGATTCGTGCTCGTTTTTTACAGATTCCTGGAACGCGCCTGTAAAAGAATATTTTAAGGAATACACAGAAACTTCCGCGGTTACAGAGTATGAAATTGTTTCAGGCTCTTACGAAAACGGCTCTGGAAACATTTTTGTCTCTTCTGCTCAGGATTTTGAAGTGCGGCTTTTTTTAAGAAATCCGCAAAAATATGTTTTTCCTTCGGACTGCATAAAACTTTCTTTCCCGGATTTTGACAAAGATTCTGCGGAGGAAAAATTTGGAACTCAAATCGATACAAGCGTTGTTTCAATTTTGCAGGACGAATCGGACTCTTCTGTGATGATTTTAAAATATCCTGCTGAATTTTTAGCTCTTTCGGAAACTGGATTCAATATTTCGCCTGAAATCCGGCTTTTTCATCCTGTTTCAAAAGCAGATTTTGGCTCTTACACAAGTTTGCGCGCGCTTTGCAATTCCGCGCCGCCGCTGGTTTTTGGCGCGGTTGTCTACAAGGATTCTTCTAGCGGAAAATACGTTGTGTTCTTCAACATGCCGTCAAAAGGCTTGCTTTGTGGAATCCACAGCGACATAAAATCGGTTTCTGTTAACGGTGAAAAAACTTCTGTTGTTCTGAACGCGGACGGAACTTTTGGCTTTGAGAGCGACTCTTTTAAAGTCGGAAACGATTCTTCATTGTATTCTGCTTCTTCAGCCTCTTTTGCAGAATACGGACAGGCGGCATATTTTGTTACGGACGATATTTTTACAGACGAAATTACAACGTATGCGATAATTCTTGAAGACGAGGCTGGATTTTCTTCGCAAGTTTCAACGAGCGTGAATTCAATCAGGCTTGAAAGCGTCGTTGTAAAAGATTCTTCCGGCTCAGTTTTGCAAACTGGCGATGTTATAAGTCAGGACGAAAACAGTTCCTATTCGACAATAACCCTTTCTCCTGCACAAAAGGCAAGCGACGGTTCGGACACTTCGGACTCGATTGTGGTCTATGAACTTTACCAAGGCTCGGACGACAGCGGAAAAGTTCTTTACAGCGGAAAAAATTCTGGCGGCGAAATCTCGTTGAAAATTCCTGCCGGAAAAGTTTTTCTGCGCGTCTATTCCCACAAAGATTTGTACGCGGATTCAATTCCGAAAGAATTTGGAATTCAGGTTCTGAAATCTGTGCTTTATGTTTCTCCGAACGGAAGCGACACGGAAAACACTGGAAGCGCGGACTCTCCGTTTGCGACAGTTACAAAAACTTTTTCTGATGATGGATTTTCTGACATAACGGTTTTAGGAACAGTTCAGCTAGCCGGAAGTGTTGACGAAGATGTGGAGCTTTCTGTGTCAAACGCGAACGTTGTAATCAACGGAAACGGAAATTCTGTCTCGTCTCTGAAAATGGCGGCGAGCGGCGGAAAATTGAAGGCGAACAAACTGAATGTTGTTGGCGCGGTTGCTATGGAAAGTGGAGAGCTTTCTGTTTTTGGCGGAACAATTTCTGGAGATATAACGCTTTCCGGCGGAACGCTTTTGCTAAAAGACTGCGCTGTTGGCGGAAAAATAAACTACAACGGCGGAAAACTTATTTTGGAAGGCGGCACTGTTGTTTCTGATTCAATTGTGTTTGGCGATGACTCGCTTGTGGTTTATGTAAAAAATCTTACGGCGCAAAAAGTCGCGGCAATTTCCGGGGTTGATTCAAGAAGCAAAGGTGCTGAAATCTTAGTTTCTGCATCTGGCGATGAAAAATCAATGAGCGAAACCTGCAAACTTTTTGATTTGGATTCAGAGAAATGGACGATAACTGTGGATTCTTCCGGCAAAAAAGGCGTTTTGGATTCTTCCGGCGGAAGTATTGTTGTTCAAGAATATACGCTTAGTTTTGCGGCGGCGGACTCTGTTAAGGCTGGAGAAAAAATCAGCGTTTCTGTAACTGTGACGGATTCGGATGGACAAAGCGTTCAGACTTCGGATTCTGATTTTGCAAACTGGAGCTTAAAACTTTTCAATCACGGAACATTCACTGGCGTTTCAAGCACGGAAAGCAGTATAGAAACAAATGAAAACTGTCCGTCGGATTCTTATCAGCTTTTTGTGAGCGTGGAATTTGCTGGCTCGGTCTACAGTTCGACTCTTGATGTTGAAATTACAAAATAAATTGAGTGGAGAAAATTATGAAAAATGCGTTTTTTAATAGGATGAAATTTATTTTTTTGGCTTCGCTCTGCATTTTTTGTTCAATCTGTTTTTTTGCCTGCACAAATTTGATTTCTTCGGACGATTCTTGTTCAGATGACGGCAAGAACGATTCTGAAAAAGTGTACGAGATAAAAGGAAATCTTTTTGTGGAAGGCTCTTCTCCAAAAATTATTGAGAAAACGGGGCAATTTAGGGGCGTATCTGCGAAAGTTCCTGACACAATTTTTTATTCTGTTAGCGCGAAAAACGCGGAAAATCCTGAAAAAACGTACACAGCGCAAGTTTCCGGCTCTGCTTTCTCCATAAAACTTTCAAAAGGCACCTGGAATATCACGGCTGAAGGATTTTCTGACGCGGAAAAAACTCTTTCAGTCTTAAAAGGAAGCACTTTTGTTTCTGTTGATGACGAAAATTCTGTGAAAAGCGGAATTTCTGTAAAAATGCTGCCTCAGACTAGCGGAAAAGGAAATATTTCTCTTTTTGTTGAAATTGAAGATGGTTCTGGAATAAAAAGCGTTTTGGCGGAACTTTATAAAAACGGTGAAAGCAGTTCTTTTTGTTCAAAAAATCTGAATTTTTCTGAGAATACCGTAAAAATTGAAAAAAGCGATGTTCCTTCCGGCGTTTATCTTTTGTCGCTTAAATTTTATTCAGAAGATAGCGGTTCTGGCGAGCTTTTGTACACTGCGCAGGAAGTTGTGAATGTCTTCAATAATCTTACGACTGACACTTGGAATGGAAATTCTGTTTATATCAACGGCGGAAAATTTTTCCTTTCAAAATCTGCGGTTGAAAGTTTCAAGATGAGCACATTTTTTGTGCAAGGCGAAAGCGAAGCGACTTATTCGCCGGTTGCGTCGGCAGACGACAGCAACGCAGGAACTTATTTTGCGCCTTTGGCGACAGTGCAGGCTGCGGTGGATAAAATTAGCGCAATAAACGACGGAGTAATTGCATATACGATTTACGTTGACGGCACGGTTACGACGGACAGCAATGGAAACTATTCGGAAAACAACAGCAGTTTTGTGAATATTTCTCCAGCTTCAATGTTAAATTTGGCAATAAAAAGTTTCTCTTCTGAAAAGGCTGTGGTTGACGCTGGAGAAAAAGCCAGCGCAAATGGCTGGCGTGTTTTTAATGTTGGGGCGAATGCGGAAGTTGCTTTTGAAAATATAGCTGTAAAAGGCGGAGCAGTTGATTTATCAGCCGATGGAAATCTTACGCTAAAAAATTGCACAATCGATGGCAATATAAACTACAACGGCGGAAAACTGGTTTTGGAAGGCAGCGCTGTAGTTTCCTCTTCTATAAAAATAGGTGCAGGATTAGCAATCGGAATAAAAAATCTTGCTTCTGAAAAATCTATAAAACTTTCTGGAAAAACTGAAAGTGAAGAATGGAATATTGGAACAGAAGTTATTTATTCTGCTGACGGAACAGTTCTTTCTAGCTTAATTTGTTCAAAATTCGCCCTGCAAAATAAAACTGCCGATAAAAAAATCTTGTGCATTGTGCCTTCTTCCACAGATGCAACAAAAGGCGTTCTTGACCTTGCCGGCGTTTCTGTAAATCCAACTTTTGAGCTGCCGGAATACACGCTTGCGCTTTCGCCTGAGTCATTTACTTCTGGAACGGCGAATAATAAAATTTCACTTTTTATAACAAATTCCAACGATAATTCTATTACGCTAGATTCTGTTGAGTTTGTGCTTTATCAAAATAAAAATAAAGTGGCAGTTCTGCAAGATGGACTAATTCCAAGTTGGATTCCAAAAGGAAACTACACCATGATTGCAACTGTAAAAGTTGGCGGATATTCCTACGATGTGGAAAAGAATATTGAGTTTTTATAATCTGGCTTTTAAAATCAGATTTTTGAGAGGAAAAAATGAAACTAAAGAAGATGAATAAAAATATTATGAAAAATTGGACCGTTTTTTTGATTTTGGCAGTTCTTCTATTTTTGAACAGTTGCAGCAATTTTCTTTCTTTTGAAGAAAACGAAACTGCCACTCAAAATGAAAAATGCACAATAACCGTTTCTTCTGATTTTTCTGAAAATGAAGGGCTTTTTTCAAGAGCGGCTTTTCCTAACTTTGTGCTGTCATCAGAAACTTTGTATTTTGCAGAAATTTCTTATACATCATCTTCTTCAAAAAAATGGTTAGGGGAAGATTCTGTTTGTGAAACTGCCATTCCTATTAAAAACAATTATTCCGACGAAATTCGCTTTGTTTTTTGTGTTCCTCAAGAAAACGCTTCATACACATTTACTCTTTACGCATGCCCAAAACAAACCGAAAGTCAAATTTCTGCTGTAAAAACTTCTGCTTTTGCACAAGGAACTACAACGGTTACGCTTTCTGCCGGTCAAAAATCTTTGTCTTCAAGTTTGAATATAAAACTAGAGCCTCAAGAAAGCTCTGAAACAGGCACTGTGAATCTTCCTCTTTCTTTTGACTCCGCTCTTGGAATTGTGGCTGCCAAAGTCAATGTCACAAAAGACGGCGTTTCCGATTCTAGCGGAAACAACTACGGATTTAAAATTGTGGTTTCTGGAAATGATACGACACTCTTCGCAGAAAAAGCGCCTACCGGAACATATCTTGCAATAATGAAATTCTACAAAAGCGCAACAGATTTTTCTTCTTTAAATGAGGTTGCGGTGAATTCCGCGATTCAGCAGGTTTCCGTTTATTCGGGAATGAAGACAGACTGCTGGTTTGTTGACGGCAAAAAACACGGAGCAGCCGGTGCGGACGGAACATTCACGCCTTCCGCCCTGGAGCTTACAAAATACGACTTTACGGAGCTTTATGTGCTTGGCTCAGCTGCAGCTTCTGGCGAAGAAGACGGAAAACTAGTCTTTTACAACCAAGAACATTTTGGCAATTCAATTCCGACCATAACTAATGTGAACGATGGCGACGGCTCAATGACAAATCCGTTTGCAACGGTTCAAAAGGCTGTGGATAAAATTGCCGCCGCCGGCGACACTTCAAAAAAATATACGATTTATGTGGACGGAACGGTGACGGCGGATTCAGGTGATGATTTTACAACGGATTCTGCCATTAACGATAAAAGTTTTATTTATATAAGCTCTTCAAATAAGCTTGATTTAACAATAAAAGGCTTTTCGCAAGATTCAAAAGCCGTTTTGAATGCGAACCAAAAAGACGGCAATCTGAATGGAAATGTCCTTACCGTAAATGCAAGTAATGCCAATATCACGCTTGAAAATCTGACGGTTACAGGCGGCTCTCGGAGCACGACCGGTGGAGGAATTTACGCAAAAGGCAGTCTTACTCTAAAAAACTGTACTGTAACAAAAAACAAGTCGAACAATGCAGGCGGCGGAATCAGTTTCAGCGGCAAAGAACTTGTGCTTGAAAGCACAAGCGTCACTTACAATGAAAGTTCAAGCAACGGCGGCGGAATAGATGCAAATGGAAAAGTGACAATTTCGGGTTCGAAAATTCAAAGCAATTCTGCAAACTACGGCGGTGGAATATATTTTGCAGGCAGTGAAGAGTTGAATATCAATGGCGACACAGTTATTGAAGACAATTCCGTAACTGATAATGGCGGTGGGATTTATTTATCTACGGGAAAAGCTATTTTAAAAGATTCTAGCTTGTTAGGAAATAAAGCTGACTATGGAGGAGCGATTTATACATCTTCGGATTTAGATTTGGTTGAAAATGTTAGTATAAATGGGAATGTTGCAAAGTCTACTGGAGGTGCTATTTATGAAAATAGTAAGACTGCTTTAAGTGTAAAAATAGGAGAAAACACAGATTCTCCGGGAATTGAAATTTGTAAAAACTCAGCAAACAATTCTGCTGGTGCAATATATTGTACTTATGGTAATTTTGTTATGAATAACGGGACTATTTCAGAAAATAAGAGTTTTGAAAGTTCTGGTTATGGTGGTGGTGGTGCTATTTATATGGCTTTTTCTCCTACTGATAGTAGTATTTCATGTAATTTTACTATGAATGGAGGAATTATCAATGATAATATGGCACAGAATGGAGGTGCAATTTATATATCTGGTTATAATAACAATAATGTTTTTAATATGAAAAAAGGAATTTTAAAAAATAATAAGGCAGAAAATTTTCAAAATCATAAAAAAGGATTCGGAGGCGCAATTTATTTAGGAGAAGGACAATTAAATCTTTCAGGAAATGCTGTTATTGCCCTAGAAGATGATGGAAATGATATTTATATTTTGAATGGGAAAGAAATCACTGTTACAGGCTCTCTTACTCCGGGAAATAATGCTGCCGCTGAAAATCCGAAATATACCGCAAGAATCACGCCGGAAAATTATACTGTTGGAATATCTTTAATAACAGCTGTTAGCGGAGTTACGCTAGAAGATGAAGTCGGAAAATTCTGCGTTACAGATAGCACAGACGGTCTTGGATATAAGATAAAATATAATTCTTCTGATAAAAAAGGAAAACTTGCTTCATTATTTTCAATAGATTCTGAAAATAAATCTTTAATTATTGATTCTGCAGATTCTTATGTTTTAAATAAAGCTTTTGAATATGCTGCAAAAAATTCAGATTCTACTTGGACTATAAAACTAAATAATGATATAGATGATTTAGAAACAATTATTGTTCCAAAAGATGCAAAAGTTATACTTACTTCAGGCGATTCTACTAATAAGCAATTAAATTGTATTTCAAAAGAAGATGAATATAATCATATCCAAGTAGAAAAAGGTGGCGATATTGAATTAAAAAATATAAGTTTGGTTGGACAATATTATGGTAAAAATGCACAATATGCTCTTTATATTAAAGAAGGTGGAAATGTCGTTTTAAGTGGAAATACAGTTGTTTCTAACTTTGGTAATAATGGAGATGGGGCAATATATATATATGGTGGAACCTTGACCATAAAAGATAAGGTTGAGATAAAAAATAACTCGGCAAGATATGGTGCAGGTTTTTATGCTTCTGGAAAGTCCGTTGTGACAATGAATGGCGGTTTGATAACAAAAAATACAAATAATAATGGAAATAGGATTATACATCTTGGTTCTTCAGCAAAATTTTATTGGAATGCTGGAAAAATAGAGAAGAATACGTTAGGTTCAGCTTCTGATGAAAGTGGTGAAATTATTAATAACTCAGGCAATACTATGTCATAATTTGACTTCTTGATAGTGGTTATGGTACTACAAGCGGCATAACCACTTTGTGCTATTTTCCTGTTAATTCGCTTTTCCAAACCGTCAAAACTGACGGTTTGGAAATCTTAGAATTTTTTACAGCGTCTTTTAAAACATTGACAGCAAAAAATTCCTCGTTTATAATTTTAAAAGTTTGCGTTGCAAACTTTCATATCAAATGCAATTACTCACTTTGTTGCGAAATTGTGCTAAAAAGTCAAATCGGAAATTGATATTTCCTCATTGACTTTTTATAGGAGCAGTTTAATGAAAAATTACCGTAAACATCTTACCCCCCCCCACCAGTCGCACGTGTAGTTTTAGCGTGCGTTTTTGCAGTTTCACTTTTTAGCTGCAAAATAACGACTGACGAACCTAACAAATTCACCGTCGTATTTGATGCAAATGGCGGAAGCGGTTCAATCGAAAGCATTACAAAAACAGAAAACGAAGAATTTGAACTTCCAGCAAACACATTTTCAAAAAACGGCTTTACCTTTGCCGGTTGGAACACAAAACAAACTTCAGATGAATCCAGCAAATCCTACAAAGACAAAGAAAAAATCAAACTAACAGAAGATTTAACGCTGTATGCACAGTGGAAAGAAAATCCGTCTTATTCTATAAAATACAACTTAAATGAAGGAACGAATCCAGATGATGTAAAAACATCGTATAAACAAGACGAAACTGTTGTCTTGCCTGTTCCCACACGTGAACTCTACGACTTTGCAGGCTGGTATCTGGCTCAAGATTTTTCAGGTGAATCGATTACAGGCTGGAACGCAGGCGAAAAAACAGGAGACATCACGCTTTACGCAAAATGGGCAGTGACAGTAGAAAATGTGGAGAATGCGATAAAAAATCTTACAGAAGGAATTTATAACATTTGTGTTGTCGGGGAAATTGATGAAACTACAGTAAGAAATATAGGTGAAGCTTTACGTTCAAATGAAAATGCAAAAGTAAATCTTGATTTAAGTGAAACAACCGGACTTGAAAATATTCCGTCATGGGCGTTTGAGGATTGTACAAGTTTGACAAATATAAAAATTCCAACAAGTGTTACAAGTATTGATACTGGTACTTTTATGGGATGTACAGGTTTAACAGATGTAGAATTTCTGGCAAACGTTAGAACTATTAGTGGTGCTATGTTTAGAGAATGCACAAGCTTGACATGTATAAAAATTCCTGAAAGTGTTAGAATTATTGATAATGCCGCATTTTATAAATGTACAAGTTTAACAAATATAGAACTTCCAGAAAGTGTTATAAGTATTGATAATTATGTATTTTATGAATGTACTAGTTTGACAAATATTGAAATTTCTGAAAGTGTCACGAAGATTGGTAGGTCTGTATTTTATGGATGTTCAAGCCTTACTACAGTAAATTATATGAGTACAATAGAACAGTGGAAAAAAATAGATATAAGTGAAATTGAGAATGATTCTCTTCTCACCGCCAAAATCATCTGCTCAGATGGCATAATAAACGGCGAGTAAACTTGTAATTATCGGGCTTGACCCGATAATCTTTTGGAAAATTACAGAATTTTGCTAATCGAGGAAATGAGCTAAAAGTTGAAACTACAGTAATTGACCGTGCCAAATCTACTATGTATGAATCAGTGCTCATTTCGACACGCTCAATGAACACTGTTTTTATCCCTTTGTTTTTGGTGTGCATTTTTTTGGAAGCAGTTCCAAATACTGATAAGTTTTATCTAGCACATCATCTTTTGCAAGAAGACTTACATCTTGTCATAATCTTCAATATTATAAACAATATTTAATAGTTGTTAAATATATTGAACATTATTGTCGAGAATTTATTTTTTATATTACAGGCTCTAGTCTATAACGACATAGAACCTGTAATGTTTTATTAGATTAATATGCTCATTACTGCAGATAGTTTATTTTAGCATTAAGAAGATAGTTGTTTTCATCATTATAATTATCAACAGATATAGAATTCCATTGCTCACTTGTACCTGCGAAATTTACTGTTGTAAGGTTTATGCAGTTATTAAATGCACCCCAATTTATGTTCTTAACACTTGCTCTAAATAGTATTTCTTTTAAATTTGTACAATTAGAAAATGCACCGCTATCAATAAGTGAAACCTTTGTTGGAATGGTAATACTTTCTAATCCGGAACATCCATAAAATAAGTTCTCAGAAATTTCTGTTAACATACTAGGAAGATCTATGTTTTTTAAGCTTGTGCAATCAGAAAATGCGTTTGCTTCAATTGAAGTAATAGTAGCTGGCATTAAAATTTCTTCTAAGCTACTACAATTTTGAAAAGTTCCATAAGAGATTGATGAAATACTAATTGGAAGCCTAATGTTTACTAAACTTGTACAACTAAAAAATGCCATACTTTCAATTAAAGTAACATTATCGTTTATTACAACATCTTTTAAACTGCTACATCCATAAAATGCAGAATCACCAATGGTTGTGATATTTTCAGGAATTTCAACTTTAGTTAAACTAGTGCAATTACTAAACAAACTTGTTTCAATTGTTGGAATATTTTTTGGCATTTCTATTAAACTAGAACACCTTTCAAATACACCCATTCCAATATCAGTAAGAGTTTCTGAAAGTTCTATAGTTTTTAGACTACTACAGTTCGAAAATACAAAATCTTCAATTTTTTGGATTTGCTTAGAAATTTTTATGCTAGATAAATTCTTGCAATTAGAAAATGCAAATCTTTTAATAGAAGTAACAGTATCTGGTATAGTTATTTCTATAAGATTTTCGCATGAAATAAATGCTTCCATAGGAATTTCTGTTAGATTTTCTGTTTCGTCAAGAAAAAGTTTTACTTTTGCATTTGATTTAGTTCGTAATGTTTTTCCTATAGTTTTTATAATTTCGCTGGTTATATCATTTGTTACAAAAAGCGAATGTTCTCCATCTTTTAAGTTTTTAATTGCATTGTCTAAATTTTCCGCTTTTACAGTCCATTTTGCATACAATGTTATATCGCTAGTTTTTTCACCTACATTCCAGCCCGTAATCGATTCGCCTGCAAAATCCTGAGTCAAATACCAACCGCAAAAATCAAAATATTCATAGATGGGTTCTGCTAAATTAACGTTATTCCTTTTTTTGAATGTTAAAGGATTTTCGCTTGCATTTGTTCCACCATTCAATTCGTAGTTGATTTTGTATGAAATTTCTTCCCACTGCGCGTACAGCGTTAAATCTTCTGTGAACGTGATTTTGTCTTTGTAGGATTTGCTGGATTCATTCGGGATTTTATCTGTGCTCCAGCCGGTAAAGATGAAGTCTGTTTTTTCCGGAGACGGAGAAACAATTTCTGCGCCGAATTTTCCGGAAAGTGTCGTCTTGTCCTTGCCGTTGTCAGCGTCAAATGTCAATGTGATTATTCTTCTGTCGTAGTAGATTTCTACGACTGCTGAGCCGTCTGGCGCGATTTTTGCCTGAGCGAATTCCTTTGCGGTGAATCCGGCCGTTTCTTCCGCCTTTGCCGCGGTTTCTTCGCCAGTTGTTCCTGTCATCGGTTCGGTTTTCGCAAGCGTGTAGCCGTCGTCCGCGATGTTCTGCTGCCAATGCTCAACTTTGTATACAATTCCAGTTCCTGCCGCCCACTGCGCATACAACGTCAAGTCTTCTGTGAGCGTGATTTTTTCTTTGTCTTTGTAGGATTTGCTGGATTCGTCTGGAGTTTGCTTTGTGCTCCAGCCGGAGAAGGTATAGCCGGTTCTTGTGAATGTGTTTGCCGGAAGCTCGAATTCTTCGTTTTCTGTTTTTACAATGCTTTCGATTGCGCCACTTCCGCCGTTTGCATCAAATGCAACGGTAAATTTGTCGGGCTCGCTGGTAGTTATCTTGCAGCTGAAAAGCGAGAGTGCAAAAACGCACGCTATAACTACACGCGCGACTGGTGGGGGGGGGTAAGATGTTTACGATAATTTTTCATTAAACTACTCCTAAAGATAAAGAAATGTTTTAAAAGTTTTTTATGCGTTGATTGAGCTTGTCGAAATCAATGCATAAAAAATGTTCGGGTCATTTCGATAAACTCAATGACCGCTACAATACTTAAAAATTATAAGACAGGAATTTTTCGCTGTCAATGTTTTAAAAAATCAATTCTTTATCAAAAGCATCTGTTTTACAACAGTAACAGAATAATGTTCAATATATTTGACAACCGTTAAATACTGTTTATAATATTAAACATTATGGCAAAAAGAACAGTAACGCTGTCTCCACTTATATTAAGAACTCTAAGAACCGTCGGCGAACAGATAAAGCTTGCACGCCTGCGCCGGAAGCTTTCCGTTCAGCTTGTCTCGGAAAGAGCGGGCATAAGCCGAGCCACGTTATGGGCAATCGAAAACGGAGAGCCTTCAGTTTCATTTGGGGCGTACGTGTCTGTTTTATGCGCGCTAGGCTTAAAAGAGGATGTAGTCCTTCTTGCAAAAGATGACGTGCTGGGCAAAACTTACCAGGATTTAGAACTGCTTCCCAAAAAACGCGCTCCAAAAACAAAGGGAAAAAAACAGTGAAAGAAGAAAATAAAATAAACATATACGCTGACTGGATTGAAAGTGAAAATCAAATTGGAACTCTTTATGTATCTTCAATGAGAGGAAAAAATATTTATTCATTTGAATACACAGAAAATTGGCTATACAATTTTTCACATATCATGTTAGATCCTGATTTATACAGCACAAAAGGACGGCAATTTGTGCTAGCCGACAAAAAAATCTGGGGATTCTTGTCGGACTGCCTTCCTGACCGATGGGGAAGAAAACTCTTAAAGAGAAAAGAAGAAATACTCGCGATAAAGGAAAAACGAGATGCACGGGATTTAACCGAGCTGGATTTCTTGATTGGCGTAAATGATGAGTCAAGAATGGGAGGACTGCGGTTCAAATATGCTGACTCACAAAACTTTATCTCTGAGACAGACTTGTATAATGTGCCGCCTTTAGAAACTTTGCGAAAGCTGGAGCAGGCATCAATAGAATTTGAAAAATCACACCTGCAAGATGACAAATGGCTTCAAATACTTTTAGAACCAGGCTCTTCATTAGGGGGAGCCAGACCCAAAGCCACACTAAAAGATGAACTGGGGCAGCTATGGATTGCAAAATTTCCTTCAAACCACGATGACTACAATATCGGAGCATGGGAAAAAACAACAATTGACCTTGCAAAACTGGCTGGACTTAATACACCTGAAACAATGTTAAAAGATTTTTCTGCAGAAGGCAGTACCTTTCTTACAAAACGATTTGACCGGCAATACAACAATAAAAATTGCAAAAGAATACATTACGCCTCAGCTCTAACCTTACTAGGGAAAACAGATGGAACAAACTACGAGGATGGCTCAAGTTATTTAGAAATGGCTGATTTTATAAAAACATACAGCATACAGCCGGACAAAGATTTAGAGGAACTTTGGAACAGAATTGTATTTTCTATATTAGTTTCAAATACAGATGACCATTTAAGAAATCACGATTTTATACTTACAGAAAATGGCTGGAAGCTATCTCCGTTATTTGATGTAAATCCGAATCCAAGAGGAAAACAACTTTCATTGAACATTACAGAAAACAACAATCTAAAAAGAATTTCTTTGGCTTTAGACACAGCAAAATACTACAATCTTTCCAGTTCAAAAGCAAAAGACAATGTTACAAGAATCACCAAAATAATAGAAGGCAACTGGCAGAAAGTCGCAAAACAAAACGGCTGCACAAAATCCGAAATAGACTTGATGAGGCCTGCATTTGAAGACAAAAACAACAGTGCTCATTGAGCATGTCAAAGCAGCCCTTGTTTATAGTGTTCATTTCGGCACGCTAAGTCAGCAGCGTTTTTCCCCTTTGTTTTGGCGCGCGTTTTTTAGGAGGCAGTTCTAAATCCTGGTAAGTTTTGCCCAGCACGTCATTTTTTGCAAGAAGCTTTGCATCATCTTTTAAGCCTAGCGCGCATAAAACAGACACGTACGCTCCGAACGAAACTGAAGGCTCGCCGTTTTCGATTGCCCACAATGTCGCCCGGCTTATGCCTGCTCTTTCTATATAAGAGGAGACAGCGTTGCCGTTCTTTTTGCCATAATGTTCAATATATTTGACAACACTTAATAGTTGTCAAATATATTGAACGTTATTGTATCGATATTAAAAATCTTTTATTTAATGTTTATACGAATCTTAAAACTTCCAGCCTGAACAGTTTATTTCGAATCTTTTTAAGGCAAAACTGTTTACATAAAGTTTATATTTTTCAAAAAAATCTTGACAGTTGATATTTAGTTTATTATATTTTTTATTAGTTACATTATGTATCTTAAAAATATGGGAGAATCTATGTACCTGGAAAAAATCAATTCACCGGCCGATTTGAAAAAACTTTCTTTGCCGGAGATGAAGGCTCTTGCTGGAGAAATGCGCGAGGCTTTGTTCAACCGGCTTACGAAAATCGGCGGACATTTCGGGCCGAACTTTGGAATGGTTGAGGCGACAATTGCGCTTCACTACGTTTTTAACTCGCCTGTTGACAAGTTTGTTTTTGACGTTTCGCACCAGAGCTACGCGCACAAGCTTCTGACCGGGCGAAAGGCCGGCTATCTGGACGAGGCTCATTTTGCGGAAGATTCGGGCTACACAAATCCGGAAGAAAGCGGGCACGATTTTTTCAACGTTGGACACACTTCAACTTCGATTGCGCTGGCGGCAGGTCTTGCGAAAGGTCGCGATGTTCTTGGCGGAAAGGAAAATATCATCGCGGTGATTGGCGACGGCTCTCTTTCCGGCGGCGAGGCTTTGGAGGCTTTGAGCGTTACCGGTTCTGAGCTGAATTCAAATTTTATCATCATTGTGAACGATAACGAGATTGCGATTGCGGAAAACCACGGCGGAATCTACAAGAATTTGAAGGAGCTGCGCGAGACAAACGGAAAATCTTCCAACAATATGTTCCGCGCGTTCGGTCTTGACTATATTTATGAGGAAAATGGAAACGACATCGGCGCGATGATTTCGCTTTTTGAAAAGGTAAAGGACATTGACCACCCGATTGTGCTTCACATCCACACTTTGAAGGGAAAGGGCTACGCTTTTGCTGAGAAAAACAAGGAGGCTTGGCACTGGACGCTTCCGTTTGACCGCGCGACAGGAAAACCGACTGTGAATTTTGGAAACGGCGAAAGCTACGGCGCGATTACTCCGGACTGGATTATGGAGCGCGCGGCAAAGGACAAGAAATTTGTTGTCGTGACTCCTGCAATGCCGGCTTCTGTGGGGCTTGTGCCTGAGCTTCGCGAAAAACTAGGCGCGCAATATCTTGATGTTGGAATTGCGGAGGAGGCGGCAACTGCGGTCTGCGCCGGAATCGCGAAAAACGGCGGAAATCCGCTTTTGGTTACAAATATGACTTTCCTGCAGCGCGCCTACGACCAGATTTCGCAGGACGTTTGTATCAACAATCTGCCTGTCACAATGCTTATGAATTACACTTCGTTTGACGGGCTTACGGACGTTACTCACTTGGGAATTTTCGGGCTTGCGGCGTTCACAAATATTCCGAATCTTGTGGTTCTCTCTCCGACCTGCGCGGAAGAATATCTGAACATGCTGAACTGGTCAATCGAACAGAAATCCCACCCGGTTCTGATTCTGATTCCGGGTAATGAAGTTTATCATCGAGAGTCTTGCGTTGCCGAAAAATCTTTTGACGCGCTTGATACTTACAAAGTTGAAAAGAAAGGCGAGAAAGTTGCTGTTTTTGCGCTAGGAGATTTTTACCAGAAAGGCGAGGCTGTTGCGGCGGCGATAAAAAGCGAACTTGGATTTGAGCCGACTTTGATAAATCCGCGTTTTGCAAGCGGCGTTGACAAAAAACTTCTTGAAGAGCTTAAAAAAGACCACGGGCTTGTGATTACGCTTGAGGACGGAATTATAAGCGGCGGCTTCGGCGAAAAAATCGCCTCGTTCTACGGCACTTCAAATATGAAAGTGAAGAATTACGGCCTGGAAAAGAAATTCTACGACCGATACAATCCAGCCGAGCTTTTGAAGGAAGTCGGAATGACAACCGGGCAGATTGTGGCTGACGTGAAAGATATTCTTGGGAGAATAAAATGAAAAAATCAATTTTTTTAATTCTAGGAGCATTTATTATGTTTGGAGCAAATGCGCAGAGTTCACAGGGCGCGCAAAACGCAAAAAAAACTGTTGTCTGCTATTTCAGTGCGACAGGAACAACACAGCGGCTCGCAAAAACGGCGGCTCAAGCCTTGGGCGCGGACTTGCACGAAATTGTTCCAGTTCACAAATACACGAGCGCGGACTTGGACTGGCACGACCGCAACTCGCTTTCTTCTGTTGAGTGCAACGACAATAAAAGTCGTCCGGCAATCGCAAACTCAATCGACCTGAGCGGCTACGACAACGTGATTGTCGCATATCCAATCTGGTGGGGACTCGCGCCAAAAATCGTCTACACATTCGTTGAACAGAACGGCTTGAACGGCAAAAATCTTGTGACGCTCTGCACAAGCGGCGGAAGCGGACTTGGAAGAAGCGGCTCTGATTTGGCGAAGCACGCGAAAGGCGCAGCTTTCAAAGGCGGCCGGGAATTCAGAGGAAGCGCGTCAGGCGCGGAAGTGAAGAAATATATCGACGGAATTTTGAAATAAATACCGAAGCTTTTTGGAGTTTGAAAATGAAAGTTCTGATGATTAACGGAAGCCCGCGAAAAGACGGAAACACATCGATTGCGCTTGGAGAAATGAAAAAGACTTTTGAGGCGGAAGGCGTGGAAACAGAAATTGTCCGCGTCGGAAACCAGAATGTAAGAGGCTGCATTGCCTGCGGACGCTGCGGCGAGACAGGAAAATGCGTCTTTGACGACGTTGTAAACGAGCTTGCCCCAAAATTCCAGGCGGCGGACGGACTTGTTGTCGCAAGCCCGGTTTATTACGCTAGTGCAAATGCCACATTGATTGCAGTTCTTGACCGCCTCTTTTACAGCTCCCATTTTGACAAGACAATGAAAGTCGGTGCAAGCGTTGTGTGCGCAAGACGCGGCGGCTGTTCGGCGACATTCGACGAGCTGAACAAATATTTCACCATATCTAATATGCCGGTTGCATCCAGCCAATACTGGAATTCTATTCACGGCCGTCTGCCGGGAGAAGCCGAAATGGACGATGAAGGAAAACAGACCATGCGCGTGCTTGCAAGAAACATGACATTCCTGATGAAAAGCATCGCCTTGGGAAAAGAAAAATTCGGTCTGCCTAAAACAGAACAGCGCGTTTCGACAAATTTTATCCGGTAGGGGAAATATCCGCAAAATCAGAAAGAAGGTAAGATAAAAGCAGCCGAAAATGGCGTCTGTTTTTATCTTGAAAAGTTTGCGTCGCAAACTTTCTTATCATCTGTTGTTTCTCACTTCGTTGCGAAACAACTTAAAAAGTCAATCCTAAAACAGAAGTTTTACTCTTGACTTTTTATGGGAGAAAAATATGCCAAAAAACGAAAAAACGGAAAATCAAAATCAGCAGCTGCCTCCGCAGAAAATTGTTCAGACTGCAGGACGCGCGGCTCTCGGCGAGTTTGCCCCGGACTTCGCCCACTTCAACGACGACATTCTTTTCGGCGAAAACTGGAACAATCAGGACATCGACATAAAGACCCGCTGCATTATTACGGTTGTCTCGCTCATGTCGCAGGGAATCACGGACAATTCGCTCAAATACCACCTTGAAAACGCAAAGAAAAACGGCGTGACAAAAAACGAGATTGCCGCGATTGTAACCCACGTTGCGTTCTATGCCGGCTGGCCGAAAGCCTGGGCGGTTTTCAACCTTGCAAAGCAGGTCTGGACGGAGTAGGGGGCAGTTATTCAAATTGAGAGGAAACACAAAATGAAAAAACAATTTCTTCTGCCGTTTTTTATGCTGGCTACCTTTGCTTCTGCCGGAATTTTTGCCCAGAATCAAAATGGCGGTCAAAAAAACGGCTCGCAGAATCAGAGCGTTGTCTATTTTACGCGAGACGTTTCTTCCGCGGGGCTTATGAAAGTTTACCGCGCGCTGAACCAAAAAATCGAGGGGAACGTGGGAA